>Ga0310696_10000058_pt1 | contig 195712 bp, 151 predicted proteins | sample AusTroGonzalo_MG_4_FD_203885 | JGI IMG/M metagenome (GOLD analysis project Ga0310696, IMG submission 203885) | Bovine rumen microbial communities from tropical cattle in Woodstock, Queensland, Australia - Gonzalo_02 (v2) (version 2) | ecosystem: Host-associated > Mammals > Digestive system >...
AAAACGCACTTGGCCGACTTGTTCGATAAGACTAAATTCAACGATGTCAAAGAACTCGATTATCCCCTCATTCCGGGGCTATTTGATTAATTCTTAACTCGTCCCAATTTTAACGGGACACTAATGACATAAACACACCTACTAGAAATAATATGTAAAATAACTCAAGTTTCGTAAGTATGCTAACCAGCTGTAATACAAAGCCCCAGCGGGGCGTGACAATGGTAGCCAGCCGTTTCAACGGCTGGTATAAAGCGGCCATAAAAAAGCGTGCCTTTAGGTACGCGACATTAAATCCCTGTCGCGTACCTACGGCACGCTATCCGTGAACGTCCTCATTACCAGCCATTGAAATGGCTGGCTACTATTGTCAGATGCCTACGGCATCACTTACGAAACTTAAATAAAATAAATTTGATTACCTACTTAACTTCTACGCCGGTAACGTTGTAGAACTTGCCGTTCCTCTCAATAACGAGTTTGCCGTTGACGATGCGCGTTGCAGCGTTGCAGTGTTGCAGTGTTGCAGTTCCAAAATAGATTCTACGAAAGTCAAAATTCAACTCTATATCTATATATTTATATATATATATAAATATATAGATATAGAAGTATTTTAGGGCATGGAAAAACCCTTAAGAGAACTGCAACACTGCAACACTGCAACAGCGTGCCGTCTGAATGAAAAAAATAATTGCCAAAACATTTGTGACCGCATAGGGAATGTCGTACCTTTGCAATGTCAAAAGAAAACAGACTATAGTCTCTGCGACGACAAACTATAGTTCCTCGTGCAACAAACTATAGTTCCCTCGACAACGCCCCTCACCTAAGCGCCATAGACATAGTGATTGTGGTGCTGGCGGCACTCATCACCACGCTGAACGCAAGGCCGCAGACATCTTGCATTAAGGCACTCAGCGGAAATGATTTAGCGAGCGGGAGTGATAAAAACGAGGCACACCAGCCCGCTTTCCGTCACTTTTTTTGTGCAAACGCGTGTTTATCCAGAAAAAAGCTGTACCTTTGCCTCGAAATTCCTAAAAGACGATATAATGAAAAGAACGATACTACTGAGTCTCTGCCTGGCTGCTGCGGGCACGATGGCCCTGGCACAACAGCCCGAATACCGTCCGATGGACGATGAGAACAAAGTCGTGGACCTGACGCTCGACTCGCTGGAGAAGGTGCGTACGGCGCGCCCCAAGGCGGGCAGCAGCCGCAAGGGCAACAACCCGGTGCTGTTCCTCGTGGGTAATTCCACGATGCGTACGGGTACGCTGGGCAACGGCGACAACGGGCAGTGGGGCTGGGGCTTCTTCGCCCATAACTTCTTCAACGAAGAGCGGATAACGGTGGAGAACCAGGCGCTGGGAGGCACCAGCAGCCGCACCTTCTACAACCAGCTGTGGCCGGATGTGAAGAAGGGTATCCGGCCAGGCGACTGGGTCATCATCGAGCTGGGACACAACGATAACGGCCCCTTCGACAGCGGTCGCTGCCGCGCTACCATCCGCGGCATCTCGCCCACCGACAGCCTCGTGGTGACCCTGAAGGAGGGACCGAACAAGGGCAAGGTGGAGACGGTGTGGAGCTACGGGGAATATATGAGGAAGTTCGTGCGCGAGACGCGGGCGCTGGGTGCGCATCCGGTGCTGATGAGTTTGACGCCGAGGAAAAGCCCCTCCCCCGACCCCTCCCCTGTTAGGGAGGGGAGAGGGGGTACCTCTGTCGGCGAACAATCCAGCGCACAATCACCAACCAAGCAATCCCCCCTCCCTAACAGGGGAGGGGCTGGGGGAGGGGCCGCTTGGCAGCCCGTCCGCGTTGATTCCTCCTTCGGCCTCTGGGCCCGCCAGATTGCGGAGGAACTGAACGTGCCGTTTGTGGATCTCAACGAGATCTCCGCCAGCAAGTACGATCAGATGAGTTCGTGGAAGCTGAACTACCATTTCTACCTGGACAACATCCACACTTCGAAGTTCGGAGCGGAGCTGAATGCACGGAGCGCGGCCGAGGGGCTGCTGGCCTCCACGCATCCCGAACTCGCTCCGCTGAAGACGATGATGATTTCCGAGGCGGCTCCCGGAGGGGGGCAGCAGCCCGTCGTAGCCACCACGGGTGTGCAGCGCCAGGCAGGCAAGCCCGTCGTCTTCATTACGGGTGACTCTACCGTGAAAAATACCGACAGGGACAGCACCGGCATGTGGGGCTGGGGCTCGCAGGCATTCAGCATCTTCGACGAGAACAAGATTACCTACATCAACTGTGCACAGGCCGGCCGCAGCTGCCGCACCTACCTCCGCGAGGGGCGTTGGGACAAGGTGGTCAACGACCTGCAGGCGGGCGACTTCGTGCTCATCCAGTTCGGCCACAACGATATCGGCGAGCTGCATCGCGGCAAGCATCGCGGCGAGATCCCGGGAACGGCCGACACGAGCTGTGTGAGCCGGGTGGTGCTGCAGAACGAGGCTTACAACGAGGTTGTGTATAGTTTCGGCTGGTACCTGAAGAAGATGATTGACGACTGCCGCCAGAAGGGTGCCACCCCGATCCTCGTCAGCCTGACGCCCCGCAACGAGTGGCCGGGCGGCAAGATAGAACGTCGCAACGACAGCTACGGCAAGTGGTATCGCGAGGTGGTGGCAGAGACGGGATGCGTGTTCATCGACCTGCATAACATCACTGCCGACGCCCTGGATGCCATCGGGCAGGAGGCTGCGAAAGAATATTACAACAACGACCATACGCACACCTCCCTCCGTGGGGCTCGCCTGAACGCTCTCGGCATCGCCATCGGTCTGCGCAAGTCGGGCTGCGAGTTGGCAAAATACCTGAAGTAGGGGAGGGGCAAAAGGGTAAAAGTATAGGAGATTATGAAGGGGTCGCACAATAAAACGACCCTTTCGCGCGTTATAAGAGAGGTAATAATGCAAGAACTATGATTGAATATATCCGCGGCGCCATCGCCGAAATCAATCCAACTGACGTCGTGCTCGAGGCCAACGGCGTAGGCTACGGGCTGAGTATCAGTCTGAACACCTACACCGCCATTCAGGGTCTGCACGGCGACGTGAAGCTCTATGTCTATGAATCCATCCGCGAAGATGCCTACCAGCTGTGGGGCTTCGCCACGAAGGCGGAACGGGCGCTGTTCCTGCTGCTGACGGGTGTCAGCGGTGTGGGACCTGCCAGCGCCCGCGTGATTCTGTCCTCGATGTCTCCTGCGGAGCTCTGCGATGCCATCTCCCGTTCCGACGAGCGTCTGCTGAAGTCCGCCAAGGGTGTCGGAGGCAAGACGGCGCAGCGCATCATCGTGGAGCTGAAGGACAAGATCGTGGGACTGGACACCGCTGTCTATTCCTCCCAGGGCCAACAGTCCGCCGCTCCGGCGAACAAGGAAGTGCTGGACGAGGCTGTGGCTGCCCTCACCGCCTTAGGCTTCAGTCCTGCTCCCTCCCAGAAGGCCGTCCTCGGCATTCTCCGCGCTGAGCCAGACGCCAATGTGGAGCGGGTGATCAAGCTGGCGCTGAAGATGTTGTAAAAGACTCTCCCCCCTGCCCCTCCCTATTAGGGAGGGGAGTAATTACATTACAAGAATAGAATCGTTTTGAAGAGATATTTTGCATACAAGATTGGATTGCTGATTGCTATATTAATGGTGACCAGCAGTCTTGTTCTGTCTGCAAATGTGACCACTCCCTCCCTAACAGGTGGTTCGAAGTCGGAACTATTAAGTGTTCCGGCTGGAGAAGCTGCGGGGGGAGAGTCTGCCGATTCCCTCCGCACCACTCCCCAAAAGACCGCACCGGAGACGGTGGAGGACTTGGATACCACGGCGCTGAGCATAAAGCTGCCGGATAACCTGCAGCAGGTGACGGAGTTGGACTCGCTGACCGGCAACTACCGCATCGGTATGAAGCTGGGAAAGGGCGGATTCCTGAATACGCCCATCCTGATGACTCCCGACGAATACCAGCAGTGGAGCCTGCAGCGTTCGATGCAGAACTACTACCGGCTGAAGAACAAGGAGTCGTTCCAGACCAGCGGCAAGAGCAAGTTCGACTTCACCGACATCAAGTTCGACCTGGGACCCGCCGAGAAGATCTTTGGTCCCGGTGGTGTGCAGATCAAGACCCAGGGTTCGGCAGAACTGAAGGTGGGCGGCACCCACAAGAACGTGAAGAACCCCTCGCTGGCTGCCAACCGCAGGAAGACCTTCAGCTTCGACTTCGACGAGAAGATCAACCTCAGCGTGACGGGTAAGGTGGGCGACAAGATCAACATGAACATCAACTACAACACCGATGCCACCTTCGATTTCGATGCCCAGCAGCTGAAACTGAAATACGACGGCAAGGAGGACGAGATCATCAAGCTGGTGGAGGCGGGTAATGTCACGATGCCCTCGAACAGCAACCTGATCCACGGCATCAGCAGCCTCTTTGGTCTGCGCACCGATGTACAGTTCGGCAAGCTGAAGCTGCAAACCGTCGTCAGCCAGAAGAAGAGTGCCTCGAAGAGCGTCAGCAGCAAGGGGGGCTCGCAGACGACGAACTACGAGATCTCGGCTGTGGAATACGAGGAAAACCGCCACTTCTGGCTGGCCCATTATTTCCGCGACAACTACGACCGGTGGATGAAGACGCTGCCCACCATTGCCAGCGGTATCACCCTGAAGCGCGTGGAACTGTGGGTGACGAACAAGACGGCATCGACTCAGAACAACCGTAATATCATTGCCTTCACCGACCTCGGAGAAGGGCAGACCAACCATATCTCCAGTCCTCTGTGGAAGAGCAACGGCGGCAACGGCAATCCCCACAACCGCGCCAACAGCCTCTATCAGACCATCGTGGAACAGCACACCGACGCCCGCGATATCGCCAAGGCCACCACGGAGCTGGACGCCATTGACCCCGATTTCGACGGCGGCAAGGACTACGAGAAGCTGCAGAGCGCCCGACTGCTCAGCAGTTCGGAATACCACCTGAACACCGCCCTCGGCTACGTGTCGCTGAACTTCCAGCTGCAGCCCGACGAGGTGCTGGCCGTAGCCTTTGAATACACCCTGAACGGACAGACCTTCCAGGTGGGTGAGTTCGCCAGTGACTTGACAGACAACACTCAGTGCCTCTATGTCAAGGCCCTGAAGAGCACCACCAGCTCGCCGCGCATCGCCAACTGGCCGCTGATGATGAAGAACGTCTACTCCCTGGGCGCCACCAGTACCCAGCGCGAGAAGTTCCGGCTCGACATCAAGTACCAGAACGACACCGCCGGCGTCTATCAGACCTATCTGCCCGAGGCTACGCTGAAGAACACGCCCCTGCTGCGTGCCCTGAACCTCGACCGCCTGGACAACAATAACCGCTCCAATGCCGACGGACAGTTCGACTATGTCGATGGCTACACGATCTACAAGGGTCGCATCATCTTCCCCGTAGCAGAGCCCTTCGGCGAACACATGCGCAAATGGATCGGCGACGACGCCGTTGCTGCCAAATACTGCTTCAAGGCCCTCTATGACAGCACGAAGACCATTGCCAAGCAGATTGCTGAGCAGAACAAGTTCCTGCTGACCGGACGGTACAAGGGTACCAACGGGGCTGAGATCGATCTCGGCGCCACGAATATCTCCCCGGGAAGCGTTGTCGTCACGGCTGGCGGCGTGAACCTGACCGAGAATGTGGACTACCGTGTGGACTATTCCATGGGTATTGTGACGATACTGAACCAGAGCCTTATTGACTCGGAGACCAAGATCGATGCCCACGTGGAGAGCGACGACACCTACGGTATGCAGCGCAAGACCTTCCTCGGCGTCAACTGGGACTATGACTTCTCCAAGAACCTGGTCTTCGGAGGTACCTTCCAGTTCCTCAACGAACAGCCGCTGACAACGAAGGTTACCATGGGTTCCGAACCCCTGAAGAATACCCTCTGGGGACTGCATCTGGATTGGAAGAAGGAGAGCCAGTGGCTGACCAACGCCCTGAATGCCATCCCGCTGCTGAACTTCACCGTGCCCTCGCAGATCTCGTTCAGCGCCGACTTCGCCCAGCTCATAGCCGGACAGAACCATCGTGTGCAGGGTGCCGCATCGTATATGGATGACTTCGAGAATACCAAGACGCGCTGGAGTATCTCTACGCCTACGGCCTGGATGCTGTCCAGTGTGCCTACGACCTTCGAAGGCTCGAAGCTGACCAACGACGTGCGCAGCGGCTACCAGCGCGCCCTGCTGGCCTGGTACTACATCGACCCCATCTTCACGCGCCGCAGCAGTTCGCTGACGCCCAGTCACATCAAGAGCGACCTGAACCAGCTCAGCGACAGCTATGTACGCGAGATCTACGAGCGCGATCTCTATCCGAACAAACGTCAGAACAGCTACAGCGAAGCCGCCTCGATGAATGTGCTGAACCTCGCCTACTATCCCACGGAGCGCGGTGCCTATAACCTCAACCCCGACCTCGACGTCAATGGACGGCTGACGCGTCCGAAGGAGAACTGGGGCGGTATGATGCGCAAAACCGAGAACCCCGACTTCGAGGCACAGAACTTCGAGTACATCGAGTTCTGGCTCCTGGATCCCTTCCTCTACACGGGCAGCGACCAGAGTTACGGCGGTGAGCTGTACATCGACTTGGGTGAAATCTCGGAGGATGTGCTGAAGGACGGTAAGAAATTCTACGAGAGCGGGTTGCCCATCGATGACAACCCGCAGCAGTACGAGGAAACGATATGGGGTCGCGTGCCGAAAGGTACGAGCGTCATCTATGCATTTAATAATGAAGGCGGTGCACGCGCGAAGCAGGATGTGGGTCTCAACGGCCTCAGCAGCGAACAGGAGCGCACCCACCCCCTCTACCAGCAGTACTTGTCGGACATTCAGGGCAAGGTCTCTCCGGAGGTCTTCGACAGCCTCATGGCCGACCCCGCCGGCGATGACTATCACTACTACCGCGGAACAGATTTCGATCGCGACCAAGTGAGTATCCTCGACCGCTACAAGCGCATCAACCTGCCCGAAGGCAACTCACCCGATACCGAGAACTCGCCCGAGAGCTACGAGACCGCCTACAAGACCACGCCCGATGTGGAGGACATCAATCAGGACTTCACCCTCAACGAATACGAGAAGTATTTCCATTACCACGTGAGCCTGCATCCCCAGGATACACTGGTGGGAAAGAACTTCATCTCCGACATCCGCCGCATCACCGCCTCGCTGCGCAATGGCGACAAGCGGGCAGAGCGCTGGTTCCAGTTCCGTATTCCGCTGGAAGAGTATGAGCGTGCGGTGGGCGGCATCACGGACTTCACCTCCATCCGCTTCATCCGTATGTACCTCACGGGCTTCGAGAAACCCATCATCCTCCGCTTTGCCACTCTCGACCTGGTTCAGGCCGACTGGCGCGCCTACGAACAGACGCTCTACAGCGGTAAGGCACCCTCCGTGAGCGCAACCCTGGAGGTGGGAGCGGTGAACATCGAGGAAAACAACGAGAAGCAGCCCGTCAACTATGTGCTGCCTCCGGGCATCAGCCGCGTCACCGACCCCTCGCAGACACAGCTTGTGGAGGAGAATGAGCAGGCACTGTCGCTCATTGCCAAGAACCTCTCTCCTGGCGACGCCCGTGCGGTGTTCAAGAACTGTCACTATGATATGCGTCAGTACAAGCACCTGCAGCTGTTCGTTCACGCCAACGCTCTTGCCAACGACGTCACCGACCTGCGTGACGGCGAGACCTCGGTATTCGTGAGAGTGGGTTCGGACTACAAATCCAACTTCTATGAGTATGAGGTGCCCCTGAAGCTGACTCCCGAAGGACACTACGACCAGTACAGTGGTGCCGACTGTCGCGCTGTGTGGCCCGAGGAGAACATGATAGACATCGACCTCGAGAAGTTCACCGCCCTGAAGAAGAGCCGCAATCGCGAAAAGGGTCTCGGCAACGCCAGCTACAACCAGGAGTTCAGCGACTTCGACAGCGACCGGCCCAGCAACAAAATCACCGTGATGGGTAATCCCACCCTCGGCGACGTGAAGACCATCATGATCGGTATCCGCAACAACGGACGCACGGTGAAGAGCGTAGAGGTGTGGGCCAACGAGATGCGCCTGCAGGAATTCTCCAATGAAGGCGGTTGGGCCGCACAGGCCGCCCTGAACATCCAGCTCTCGGATCTCGGCAGCCTGAATGTGCAGGGACATTATGAGAAAGCCGGCTTCGGAGGCATTGAACAGAGCGTCAGCGAGCGGTCGAACGACGACACCTTCGACTATACCATCACCACCCAGCTGGACTTCGGTAAGTTGTTGCCGCCGAAGGCGAAGGTTAGCGTGCCTTTCTACTACAGCTACTCACGGGAGAGTGTGAAACCCAAATACAACCCGCTGGACAACGATATGGAGCTGAGCGACGCCCTCGATGCCACCACCACGCGGCAGGAACGCGACAGCATCAGCAACCTCACCACCAAGCTGCAGACCAGCAAGAACCTCTCGTTCAGCGGCGTGAAGGTCAACATCCAGTCCACGAAGCATCCGATGCCCTATGACCCCGCGAACTTCACCTTCAACTACAGCCACAGCCACACCTACAACCGCGGAGAGACTACGGCCTACGAGCACGAGAAGTCGTGGAAGGGAGGACTGAACTACAACTGGACACCGAACTGGAAGGCGTGGGAACCCTTCAAGAACATCAAGTCCAAGAGCAAGTGGCTGGAGCTGGTGAAGGCACAGAACTTCAGCTTCGCACCGCAAAGCCTCTCGTTCAGTACCGATATCGTGCGCTCCTACTACGAAATCCAGGAGCGTGATATGGAGAACCTGGAGTCGCCTGCCGCCATCCCTGTCCGCTGGACGCCCACCTTCCTCTGGAACCGTGAGTTCAACCTGCGGTGGGATTTCACCAGGGCGCTGCACTTCACGTTCCAAAGCGGCACTCATGCCGAAATCGAAGAGCCCTACACTCCAGTGAACAAGGACCTCTATCCCGACCACTACTCAGCCTGGAAGGACAGCGTGTTGCAGAGCATCAAGGGCTTCGGTACGCCTCTGGATTACTCCCAGAGTGCACAAATCTCCTATAAGGTGCCCTTCGAGAAGCTGCCGCTGACAGACTGGCTGCAGGCCGACGGCTCCTACCAGGCACAGTACTCCTGGAAGCGCGGTGCCGAACTGGAAGATGGCAGTACTCTTGGTAATACCATCAACACCCAGCGTTCCCTGAACATCAACGGGCGCATCAACTTCGAGACGCTGTATAATCATTCCAAGTTCCTGGCCGATGCCAATAAACGCTTCACAGCCTCCACCATCAAGAGCGAAGGCAAGAAGAAAGACCAGGCTAAGCAAAAGGAGAAGGAAGCCAAGAAGAAAGAGGAAGAGGCTGCCGCCAAGGCACGTGCCGAAGCCGAAAAGAAAGCGGCGGCAGGAGACTCCACCGCCCTGCTGGCTCTGAACGACCCGTCGAAGGCACAGGCACAATCCAATGCCCGAGGTCGTGGTGCCCAGAAGGAAAAGCAGTTCAAGGGCTATGCCGGCGAAGTGACCCTCATTGCCGACTCCGCCATCTCCCTGAAACACGGGCAGAAGAGCAGCCGCATCCGCGTCACCGCCAAGACCGAAGACGGCAAGACCTATGACATCAAGTACAAGCGGGTGGACGAGAACACTATCAAGATCTATCCACCATCGGATCTTGTGAAGGAGAAGAAACGCCGAGAGAAGGAGGCGAAGAAAGCCCGGAAGGCGAAGGGCAAGGAACAGCCCGACTCGCTGCTTGCCGCTGTTGACTCGGTGCTGGCAGACTCGCTGATTGCCGCTGCCGACTCACTCATGGCCGACTCGCTACATGCCGCTGCCGACTCACTCATGGCCGACTCGCTGCGTGCTGTTGCCGCGTCACTCATGGCTGCAAAGCCCGTCGTCGCTGACAGTACCGAAGAAAAGACACCCGTAGCTGTTGACCTATCGGACCTCACCAAAACGCTGCGCGTGAATGTGGTTGCACTGCCAAAGGCAGAGGACCAGAAATGGTATCAGTGGGCACAGGCTGGAGCACGCTTTCTGATGATGCTTCGCAACGCCAGCGTCAGCTACCGCAACACCTATGCTTTGGCGCTGCCAGGATTCATGCCCAATGTCGGAGATATGTTAGGACAGCGCCGGCACGGCGGTATCATGGCCCCGGGTGTGGACTTCGCCTTTGGCTTTGTGGGCGACAGCTATATCGACCGCGCTCAGGAGAACCATTGGCTGCTGAACAGCGACAGCGTGGCAACGCCCGCCTCGACCAACGGCACCGAGGACGTGCAGATCAAAGCCACCGTGGAGCCTATTCCCGATTTGAAGATCGACGTCAACGCCAGCCGCACCATGAACAATACCAAGAGTATTCAGTATATGTATGCGGGCAACCCGACAACGCAGACGGGCTCCTTCAACATGACCACTATCAGTATCAAAACGGCTTTCCAGAGTCGTGGTAACGCCGATAACGGCTACTCCAGCACGTGCTTCACCCGCTTCCAGGAATATTTGGACGTCATGCAGCGCAGGGTCGAAGGACAGTATGTCGGCACGCAGTATCCCGAAGGGGTAGGGCACACGGGCGCCTTCGATCCCACAAACGGCACCGTGGATAAGTACAGTCCCGATGTGATGGTGCCAGCCTTCCTCGCTGCATATACAGGCCGCAATGCTGCCACCACTCCGCTGGATATCTTCCCGGCACTCACCCGCATACTGCCTAACTGGAGCCTCTCCTACAAGGGACTCTCGAACCTGCCCTGGGTGCGCGACCACCTGAAGAGCGTCACCCTCAACCACAGCTACAAGAGCATCTACAGCGTGGGTTCCTACAACTCCTACTCCTCGTGGGTCGAATACATGCACGGTTCCGACCTTGGCTATGTACTCAACACGACGACGGGCACTTATACGCCCTCTTCGATGTATGACATCTCCACTGTCAGCATCAACGAGGCGTTTGCACCGCTGGTGGGACTGAACGTGACGCTGCAGAATAACATGACCCTGAAGGCTGAGTATCGCAAGACACGTGTGCTCACTCTCAGTATGACCTCCGCACAGATCAACGAGGCCACATCGGCAGACTTCGTCCTCGGATGGGGCTACAAGATTGATGATTTCAAGATCGGCAGTCTGTTTGGCAGCAGAAGCAGCAGCGCTCGCGCCGCCTCCAGAAACAGGTCGAGGTCTAAGGCCGGCGACAACGATAATGAAGGCCAGAGGCGTTCGGGTTCCAGTGCCTCTAACCAGCGTTCCTCCTCCAGCAGGAACACCTTTGCCCACGCCCTGAACCTCCGCTTCGATTTCTCGATCCGCAATCAGGACGCCATCACGAGAAATATCCAAACCAACCTCTCTGAGGCCACAAGTGGTAACAAGGCACTTAAGATGAGCCTGGCTGCGGACTACTCCATGAGCCGCTGGGTGACCTTGTCGCTCTACTATGACCTTCAGCGCAACGAGCCGTTGCTCTCGTCTTCGGCCTATCCCACCATCACGCAAGATTTCGGTTTCAACCTCAAATTAACCTTAACGCGATAAAAAACGAGTGTTTTTTGTCCCCGACGCATCATTTTCATGCCAAAAAATTTGGCTATGTCCTCGCCTTGCATTACTTTTGCACCGCTTTTCGAGAGAAACAGCGGAACGACGGATATATATAAAGGATATATAAATAGTTAAGGTATAAATAGAAATCAGCAAACCAAAACATAAGAAACCATTTTGCTATGGAATTGAATTCACTTACGGCCATTTCCCCTATCGACGGCCGTTACCGTTCAAAGACCGAACCCCTGGATCAATATTTCTCAGAATATGCTCTCATCCGCTACCGAGTGCGGGTGGAGATAGAATATTTCATCTTCCTCTGTGAACTGCCTCTGCCGCAGCTCGCCGATTTCCCTCAAGATCTCTTCCCCCAGCTGCGTGCCATCTACGAGAACTTCTCGGAGCAGGATGCCGCACGCGTCAAGGAGATTGAGAGTGTGACGAACCACGATGTGAAGGCTGTGGAGTATTTCATCAAGGAACAAATTGACAAGCTGTCAGCTTCCCAATCTGCCGGCTCGGCATCTGGTGCTTCACAGCTGAAGAACCTGTCAGCATACAAAGAGTTCATTCACTTCGGCCTCACCTCCCAGGACATCAACAACACCGCCACTCCCCTGAGTATTCAGGAGGCGCTGCATGAGGTGTTCCTCCCGCTCGCCATGCGTCTGCTGGAGCAGCTGGAAGCCTTTGCCGAGGATTGGAAGGAGATTCCCATGCTTGCCAAGACCCACGGACAGCCCGCTTCGCCCACCCGTCTGGGAAAGGAATTCATGGTCTTCGCATATCGTCTGCGCCAGCAGCTGGAACTCCTGAACCGGACTCCCATCACCGCAAAGTTCGGTGGTGCTACAGGCAACTACAACGCTCACCACGTGGCTTATCCCGACCTGAACTGGCGCGACCTGGGTACGGATTTTGTAAGAAAGCACCTGGGGCTGGAGCGCGAGCAGTGGACGACACAGATCTCCAACTACGACAACCTCGCAGCGCTCTTCGATGCCCTGCGCCGCATCTCTACGGTTATCATCGACCTCGACCGCGACATCTGGCAGTACATCTCCATGGGCTATTTCCGCCAGAAGGTGAAAGCCGGCGAAGTGGGTTCCAGCGCGATGCCGCATAAGGTGAACCCCATCGACTTCGAGAACTCCGAAGGTAACCTCGGGCTGGCCAACGCCATCTTCGCCCACCTCTCGCAGAAGCTGCCCGTAAGCCGTCTGCAGCGCGACCTCACCGATAGCACCGTACTCCGTAACGTCGGTGTACCTCTCGGACACATGGTCATCGCAATCCAGAGTACCCTCAAGGGACTGGGCAAACTGCTGCTCAACGAGGCTGCCATCCGTGCGGATCTGGAGCAGAACTGGGCTGTGGTGGCCGAAGCCATCCAAACCATACTCCGTCGTGAGGGCTATCCAAATCCCTACGAGACCCTGAAGCAGCTCACCCGCACAGGTGCCGCCATCAGTCCCGACAGCATTGCAGAGTTCATCGAGACATTGAATGTCGCAGAGCCCATCAAGGCAGAGCTCCGTGCAATCACTCCCTCAAACTACACAGGAATGTAAATCCCAATCAGTCTCATGAGCCTCTTAAGCCCTTTTGGCCCCATGAGTCCGATGAACCACATTAAATAATCAAACAATCCCACTTAATAAGAATTAGTAGAACAATGGAAAACAACGACGAACAGTGGCGCGAGAGTTTTGGCGCCAATGAGGGAAAAAACGAACACCGCGAAGGTTTCAATCCCTCCTCTAAGGAACAGAATCAAGGCTATGGAAATGGACGCACCCCGCGCCCACGCATCCAGCGTCCCGTGTATGGTAGCAGTGCCGAAGGCGAGCGCCGTACCTATCGTCCTCGCTACGATGCAAACGGAAATGCTATGGAAGAAGGTCAGCAGGAACGTCCTCAGGGTTATCAGCCCCGCAGCGGCTATCAGCCCCGTGGTGGTTACCAGTCCCGCGAAGGTGGCTATCAGCCCCGTGGCGGTTACCAGCCCCGTGAAGGCGGCTATCAGCCCCGTGGCGGTTACCAGCCCCGCGAAGGTGGCTATCAGCCCCGTGGCGGTTACCAGCCCCGCGAAGGTGGCTATCAGCCTCGTGGCGGTTTCCAACCCCGCGAAGGCGGCTATCAGCCTCGTGGTGGTTTCCAGCCTCGTGGCGGCGGTTATCAGCAGCGCGGTGGTGGCTACGGTCCCCAGCGCGGCGGTTATCAGCAGCGCGGTGGTGGCTATGGTCCTCAGCGTGGCTTTGGTCCTCGCCGTCAGCACGGTCCCGGCTACAACCCCAATGCTAAATACAGCTTCAAGAAGCGCATAGAGTACTCCGAGGCTCATATCGATCCCGAAGCACCCATCCGCTTGAATAAATACCTCGCTAACGCTGGTGTGTGCTCACGTCGTGAGGCCGACACCTTCATCGAGGCTGGAGTAGTCAGCGTCAATGGCGTTGTCGTTACTGAGCTCGGTACCAAGGTGAAGCGCTCTGACGAAGTGAAGTTCCACGATCAGTTGGTGAAGATTGAGAAGAAGGTCTATGTCCTGCTCAACAAGCCGAAGGATTATGTCACCACTTCCGACGATCCCCAGAACCGCAAGACCGTCATGGACCTCGTTAAGGACGCTTGCCCCGAACGTATTTATCCCGTTGGTCGTCTCGACCGCAACACCACCGGTGTGCTGCTGCTGACCAACGACGGTGAACTCGCAAGTAAGCTGACTCACCCGCAGTTCCTGAAGAAGAAGATTTATCACGTCCACACGGACAAGGCTGTGACAGCTGCTGACATGCGTCAGATTGCAGAAGGCATCGAGCTCGATGACGGCGAAATCCACGCCGATGCAATTGAGTATGCCTCCGAGACTGATAAGAAGCAGGTGGGCATCGAGATTCACAGCGGTCGCAACCGAATCGTACGTCGTATCTTCGAGTACCTCGGCTACAAGGTCACTAAGCTTGATCGTACCTACTTCGCAGGACTCACCAAGAAGAATCTCAAACGTGGCGATTGGCGTTTCCTCACCGAGCAGGAAGTCAACATGCTTCGCATGGGTGCTTTCGAATAAGCCGATGAACATGAGGTTTATAAGTCTCATGATTCCATGAGCCCTATTCGCCCCATAAACTTATAATCTTCAAAGACAATGAAAAGAACTAAGATAATCGACCTCCTTGCCGCTCAGCCGGGCGGCGAGGTGTGTGCCAAAGGCTGGGTGCGCTCCCACCGCGGCTCGAAGAACGTGGACTTCATCGCCCTCAACGACGGTTCGACCATCAAGAACATTCAGGTAGTGGCCGATGCAGCTAAGTTCGACGAGGAGCTGTTGAAACTCATCACCACTGGTGCCTGCCTCAGCGTCGAAGGACAGCTCGTGGAGAGCGTCGGAAGTGGACAGGCTGTGGAGATACAGGCCACCGCGATTGAGGTTCTCGGCACCTGTGGTGCCGACTATCCCATGCAGAAGAAGGGACAGTCCTTCGAATATATGCGGCAACATGCCCACATGCGCCTGCGCACTAATACCTTTGGTGCCATCATGCGCATTCGCCACAATATGGCTATGGCCATCCACACCTACTTCCACGACCACGGTTTCTTCTACTTCCACACGCCCCTTATCACCGCCAGTGACTGCGAGGGAGCAGGCAATATGTTCCAGGTCACGACCAAGAACCTCTATGACCTGCAGAAGGATGAGAACGGTCAGATTACTTACGACGATGACTTCTTCGGCACACAGACGGCCCTCACCGTCAGCGGACAGCTCGAAGGCGAACTCGGCGCAACAGCCCTCGGACAGATCTACACCTTCGGTCCCACCTTCCGTGCTGAGAACTCCAACACTCCACGCCACCTGGCCGAGTTCTGGATGATTGAGCCTGAGATGGCGTTCTACGACAAGCAGGACCTTATGGACCTCGAAGAAGATTTCATTAAGTACTGCGTCCGTTGGGCCCTCGATAATTGTAAGGATGACCTCGAGTTCCTCAACAAGATGATCGACAAGACCCTCATCGAGCGTCTCGAAGGTGTTTTGAAAGAGAGCTTTGTGCGTCTGCCCTACACCGAAGGTATCAACATCCTTCAGGAAGCCATCAAGAACGGCAAGAAGTTCGAGTTCCCCTGCAACTGGGGCGACGACCTCGCCAGCGAACATGAGCGCTACCTGGTCGAAGAGCACTTCAAGAAGCCCGTCATCATGACCGACTATCCGAAGGAGATCAAGGCGTTCTACATGAAACTCAACGACGACGGCAAGACCATGCAGGGCACCGATGTCCTCTTCCCCGCTATCGGCGAGATCATCGGCGGCAGTGTGCGCGAGGAGAGCTACGACAAGCTCATGGGCGAAATCAATCGCCGAGGGATGGACACCACCACCCTCTGGTGGTACCTCGACACCCGCCGATGGGGTAGCTGTCCCCATGCAGGCTTCGGCCTCGGCTTCGAGCGCCTGATCCTCTTTGTCACGGGAATGCAGAACATCCGCGATGTCATCCCATTCCCCCGCACCCCGAAGAACGCTGCATTCTAATTCGAACAACCACACGACCAGCCCTTGTATCAGGAGGGCTGGTCGTATTTTTCATTACCCACCACTAACACTTCATACCTATGGATTTCAACGACCTTTCCCCCGAAGACCAGCAGGCGATTATTGAACGCATCAAGCGCGCCCGCACCGAAGCATCGCAACTCATGATCGAAGGCCGCTATGCCGATGCCTTCGACCTTGTTTACTACACCGCACTCATCGATCCCGAGAGTTTCAAAATCGCCATGCGCTTTGCCTATCAGGTGGAGAACATCCATAGGCTGCGCCCCGACCAACTTGAAGTGCTTCGCCAGCATGCCGAAGAAGGTCGTCCTCTGGCACAGTACCTCTACGGCTACTGGCTGTGGTTCAATCGCAAGCGCATGGAAGACACGTACACGGTCATCGAACTCTTCGAGGCCGCCAGCAAATTCGGCATCGGCGATGCCAGCAACTGCCTTTCGTATATGTACGGGTCTGGTGAAGCGGGCCATATCGACGAGCAACTTGAACATCACTACTCAGAACTCGCAAGTAGTCAGCAGCTCAACTTCAAGAACATCCGCTACACTATCCGCAACCACATCTACGGCAGGAACGGTGAGCCCGAAGAGCCGCAACTCACCATCACCATACTGCGCGACATGATAGGACTTCCCAAGGACACCGACCTGCGCTGGCAAACCGAACGCGAAGAAGAACTGAAGACCGAGGCCGCGGAGAATGCCAACCCCTTCCTTTGGACTTTCCTCTATGAATGCTACAACGCCCTCGGACTCCGCTGGGCAGGCGAGATCTATTCAGTGAAAGGTATCGAGAAGGGCGACTACAGCTGCTACAACGACCTCATCTGGTGCCGCTGTGTCGATTCGAAAGACGACGAAGGCAATCTCCTGCCCGAGAAAATGGACGAATACAACGACATCGTCCGCCGGGGAGCTGAAGCTGGAAGTTGCGAGATGATGCTCCTTTATGCCCGAATCCTGCAAGGTGAATATAATGATGAGGAAACAACAGAAAAACGCCGTCAGGAACTCGCACCGCAGATTCGCAAGTGGTTGGAACGTTCTTCGGAACTGGGGCACGCCGAAGCCCCGGAAGTCATCGCCTTCGCGATTGTAAACAGCGAATACGGCTACGAAAAAGACCCCGACGAAATATGGCGCTATTTCCATCTTGCCGCCATGCGCGGTCGGCACCAATCTTACTGCTGCCTCTCTATCATCGCCGCAGAAATGGATGGTGTGGACTCCGAAGAATCTGAGTTCACCCGCAAGCCCTGGATGGATGATCTGCCCTCCGAAGAGTGGGAACGCATCGGACGTCTGATAGCAGAAAAAAGTAATGAGACCTGGATGGGCGACTTAGATGACGATGACGATTACGAACAGGAAATAGAAGAAGACTAAATAAGGTGGCCTCTCATGAAGCAAAAAAAAGGAGCCCATTGTGGGCTCCAATTTGCGGAGGGAGAGGGATTCGCGCTCGGCGACGCAGGAGACGCTTTCACGAAGATGAAAGAACCCCCACGGGGGTGAGAAAAGCCTCTCATGAAGCAAAAAAAGGAGCCCATTGTGGGCTCCAATTTGCGGAGGGAGAGGGATTCGAACCCCCGGTGCCTCTCGGCACGACGGTTTTCAAGACCGTTGTAATCGACCACTCTACCATCCCTCCAAAGAGACAAAAAAGCAGTCATTGGCACTTTTGCGGGTGCAAAGGTAGGCAAAATAATGAAAAGTGGGAAAAGAAAGATGAAAAAGTTTAGCGTTTGATGACTAAAAACCAAAGTTTTTCCCTTTCCCCATCACTTTTTGCACAATTTTTCCCATTTTTGCACCCGCAATAACGGCCATCTGTGCCTCGTATTCACTCTTTCACTCATTCAGATTTACTCTTTCACTTTTCACATAACCATGTACACCACCCTCCTCTTTGACCTCGATGGCACGCTCACTGACAGCGGTCTTGGCATCATGCGTTGTGCGCAGTTCGCGTTAGACCATTTCGGCATCCATGTTGAAGATTATACCACTTTGCGCAACTTCGTTGGTCCGCCCCTTGAGGACTCCTTCATCGACTTCTACGGGTTCACACCTGAGCAAGCTGACGAGGCCGTTCGGATTTATAGAGAACGCTATTTCACCACCGGCGTCTATGAGAACGAGGTCTATCCGGGCACCGTCGAAGCCCTCCAGGAACTGCAGCATCGTGGTTATCGTATGGGCATCGGTTCCAGCAAGAACGTTCCCATGGTCATCGAGGTCCTTCGCTATTTCAATCTGGCCCCCTATTTCGAATTCATTGCAGCCCGCGACCCCGAAGGACTGCTTCACTCCAAGGCCGATGTCCTCCAACATGCTATTGAGCACTTCCACCTTGATCCCGCCAGTACCCTGATGATTGGCGACCGCTACCACGATATCGAAGGTGCCCACGCCGTCCATCTTCCCGCTGCAGGTATCCTCTGGGGAGGCTACGGTACCCGCGAGGAAATGGAACAGTACCAGGCCGAATACATTCTCGACACGTGGCAGGACCTCCTCGATCTTCTCTGATACCAGTGCCAGCTCTGGTCAGAGTGATTTTTCATATGTTTTCAGTAGGACAGCCCTCATTCCTGCGCGCGCGTACCTTATTTTATATTATGTGGTCGCTGGTTTTAATGTTGCCGCCGATGGTAAATGGTCCGGTTCTTTGCTGTGAACGGTCGTTCGGATGACGAAAAGTGGCACCCTCACACTTAACACTTTCTACACCTAAAGTGTCATTTTCCATCCTTTAAAATGTTAAACATTCTTAAATTATAAGGAAAATGCACTTGTTTTGCCCTCGAGAGACGTTTTTCTGGGCAGAGCGCATTGTCATTTGAGGATTTTTGTCTACCTTTGCAGCCCGAATGGGCATAATGTGCCCGTTTGCATCGTGTTTCGACTCAAAAATATACAATATATAATAATAAAAACAAAAAACAAATGCCTACAATTCAACAACTCGTGCGGAAAGGCCGCAAGGTGCTTGTAGACAAGAGCAAGAGCCCTGCTCTGGACAACTGCCCTCAGCGTCGCGGTGTCTGTGTTCGCGTTTACACGACCACCCCTAAGAAGCCTAACTCCGCCATGCGTAAGGTAGCTCGTGTGCGCCTTACGAACACTAAGGAAGTTAACAGCTACATCCCTGGAGAGGGACACAACCTGCAGGAGCACAGCATCGTGCTGGTGCGCGGCGGTCGTGTGAAGGACCTCCCCGGCGTACGCTACCACATCGTCCGCGGCACTTTGGATACTGCCGGCGTGGCCAATCGCACTCAGCGTCGTTCAAAGTACGGTGCTAAGCGTCCGAAAGCTGCTAAGAAGTAATTAATTAAACAGGTTTTGTGTTGTATAAACGCGGTTGAGTAAATGCGGCCAACCCCTCGTGACGAGGGCGGCGGCGTTGAAGAAAACAAACGAATACAGCCAAACAGAATTAAAATCACACAAAACAATGCGTAAAGCTAAACCAAAGAAACGTCAGGTACTTCCCGATCCCGTGTATGGCGACGTGAAAGTATCAAAGTTTGTCAATCATCTGATGTATGATGGCAAGAAGAGCATCTCTTATCGTATCTTCTATGATGCTCTGGAAATCGTTAAGAACAAAATGCAGAACGAGGAGAAGACTTCCCTCGAGATTTGGAAGGAAGCTCTTCAGAAAGTAACTCCTCAGGTGGAAGTTAAGAGCCGCCGTATCGGTGGTGCTACCTTCCAGGTGCCGACGGAAATTCGTCCCAGCCGTAAGGAGAGCGTAAGTATGAAGAACCTCATTCAGTATGCTCGTAAGCGTGGCGGCAAGACTATGGCCGACAAGCTCGCTGCTGAAATCATGGATGCATACAATGAACAGGGCGGTGCCTTCAAGCGTAAGGAAGACATGCACCGTATGGCAGAGGCTAACCGTGCATTTGCACATTTCCGCTTCTGATTTAAGTAGAAAGATTTTTTCAAGATAACACAAGACGAATGGCAAAACAAGATTTGCATCTGACCCGTAACATCGGCATCATGGCTCACATCGATGCCGGCAAGACGACGACGTCTGAACGTATCCTCTTCTACACGGGTCTGACACATAAGATTGGTGAGGTGCACGACGGCGCTGCCACCATGGACTGGATGGCCCAGGAGCAGGAGCGCGGTATCACCATCACCTCTGCTGCCACAACGACGTTCTGGAAGTGGAACGAGAACAAGTACAAGATCAATCTCATCGACACTCCGGGACACGTGGACTTCACCGCTGAGGTGGAGCGTTCCCTGCGTGTGCTCGACGGTGCTGTTGCAGCCTACTGCGCAGTTGGTGGCGTGGAGCCCCAGTCTGAGACCGTGTGGCGCCAGGCTGACAAGTACAATGTCCCCCGTATCGGATATGTAAACAAGATGGACCGCAGTGGCGCCGACTTCTTTGAGGTCGTTCGCCAGATGAAGGATGTGCTAGGTGCCAAGGCTGTACCCATTGTCATCCCCATCGGCGCCGAAGAGAACTTCAAGGGCGTCGTTGACCTCATCAAGATGAAGGCTATCCTCTGGCACGACGAGACGATGGGTGCAGAGTACAGCGTCGAGGAGATTCCCGCCGACATGGTCGACGAGGCTCAGGAGTGGCGCGACAAGATGATTGAGACTGCCGCTGAGTACGACGAGGCTCTCATGGAGAAGTTCTTCGACGACCCCAGCAGCATCACCGAAGCTGAGCTTCTCGCAGCTCTGAGGGCTGCAACCGTGAGCATGGAGATTACTCCTATGCTCTGCGGTTCCTCCTTCAAGAACAAGGGCGTTCAGACGCTGCTCGACTACGTCTGTGCCTTCCTGCCCAGTCCTCTGGACACTCCGAATGTTGTGGGTACGAATCCCGACAGCGGTGACGAGGAGGATCGCAAGCCCGCTGAGGATGAGAAGACCTCTGCCCTTGCCTTCAAGATTGCTACCGACCCGTATGTAGGTCGTCTGACCTTCATCCGTGTGTATTCCGGTAAGGTAGAAGCCGGCAGCTATATCTACAATCCCCGCAGTGGGAAGAAGGAGCGCGTGAGCCGTCTCTTCCAGATGCACAGCAACCACCAGAACCCCGTGGATTGCATTTCGGCAGGTGATATCGGCGCAGGCGTAGGCTTCAAGGATATCCGCACCGGTGACACCCTCTGCGACGAAGAAGCACCCATCGTGCTCGAGAGCATGGACTTCCCCGATCCCGTGATCGGTATCGCTGTGGAGCCCAAGACGCAGAAGGACCTCGACAAGCTCAGCAACGGCCTCGCCAAGTTGGCAGAGGAAGACCCCACCTTCACTGTTCGCACCGACGAGCAGAGCGGCCAGACCGTCATCAGCGGTATGGGCGAGCTGCACCTCGACATCATCATCGACCGTCTGAAGCGCGAATTCAAGGTGGAGTGCAATCAGGGTAAGCCCCAGGTGAACTACAAGGAAGCTATCACCAAGACCGTGAACCTGCGCGAAGTTTACAAGAAGCAGTCTGGCGGTCGCGGTAAGTTCGCTGACATCATCGTGAACGTGGGTCCCGTGGACGACGACTTCGAAGGCACCGGCCTGCAGTTCGTCAACAGCGTCACGGGCGGTAACATCCCCAAGGAGTTCATTCCCGCAGTGCAGAAGGGCTTCGAGAGCGCCATGAAGAATGGTGTGCTCGGTGGCTTCCCGATGGACAGCCTGAAGGTGGAGCTCGTGGACGGATCGTTCCACCCCGTGGACTCCGACCAGCTCTCCTTCGAGATCTGCGCCATCCAGGCCTATCGCAATGCCTGCGCACAGGCTAAGCCCGTGCTGATGGAGCCCATCATGCGACTGGAGGTGGTGACACCCGAGGAGAACATGGGTGACGTCATCGGCGACCTCAACAAGCGTCGCGGACAAGTGGAAGGCATGGATACCAGCCGCAGCGGTGCCCGCATCGTGAAGGCTATGGTGCCCCTGGGCGAGATGTTCGGCTATGTGACGGCACTGCGTACCATCACTTCCGGACGTGCCACCAGCAGCATGACCTATGACCATCATGCTCCTGTTTCCAGCAGCATTGCCAAGGCTGTGCTGGAGGAAGTCAAGGGCCGTGTTGACCTCGTCTGACGAGATCAAAGTGGAGAATGAAAGAATGAAAAGTGAAATCACAAGAATTCTTTGTTCATCATTCATGACGTAAAAGGGTAGGGGGTTGTCGAGCATATGACTCTTCGGCGCCCAACCACCCAAAAGTAAAGTAAAATAGTAAATAAGTTAAATTGTAAAATCAAATCATGAGTCAGAAAATCAGAATCAAACTGAAGTCTTATGACCACAACCTCGTGGACAAGTCCGCAGAGAAGATTGTGAAGACAGTGAAAGCCACCGGTGCTATCGTGAGCGGTCCCATTCCTCTCCCCACCCACAAGCGTATCTTCACCGTTAACCGTTCTACCTTCGTCAACAAGAAGGCCCGCGAACAGTTCCAGCTCTGCAGCTACAAGCGTCTTATCGACATCTACTCGAGCACCGCTCAGACCGTGGATGCCCTGATGAAGCTCGAATTGCCCAGCGGCGTGGAAGTAGAGATCAAAGTCTAATTAAAGCCAGGGGAGACCTGGGATGTCGTCATCCTGGGAGAACCTGGAGAAAATAATCAAATTAATAAAATTAAAGAAATGCCAGGATTATTAGGAAAGAAAATCGGAATGACTTCCGTTTTCAGTGCCGACGGCAAGAACGTGCCGTGCACTGTTATCGAATTAGGTCCTTGCGTTGTTACCCAGATCAAGAGCGTTGAGAAGGACGGTTATGCAGCTGTCCAGCTCGGTTTCGAGGAGGCAAAGGAGAAGAACACCACCAAGCCCATGCTCGGACACTTCGCTAAGAGCGGTACAACACCCAAGCGCCACTTGGCCGAGTTCACAGGTTTCGAAGAGGTAAACCTCGGTGATACTATCACCGTGGAGCTCTTCGCTGACACCGCCTTCGTCGATGTCATCGCCACCAGTAAAGGTAAAGGCTTCCAGGGCGTTATGAAGCGTCATGGCTTCGGCGGCGTAGGTCAGACCACTCATGGTCAGGACGACCGCGCCCGCAAGCCGGGTTCCATCGGTGCCTGCTCGTACCCCGCCAAGGTTTTCAAGGGACTCCGCATGGGCGGACAGATGGGCTCTGAGCGTGTAACAACGCACAACCTGCAAGTGTTAAAGGTTATCCCCGAGCACAACCTGCTCCTTATCAAGGGCAGTATTCCCGGGTTCAAAGGTTCAATCGTAAGCGTTATTAAGTAAGATGGAAGTCAGTGTATTGAATATCAAGGGTCAGGACACCGGTCGTAAGGTAGTCCTGAACGATGCAGTCTACGGGATTGAGCCCAATGACCACGCTATTTATCTCGATGTCCGCCTCTTCCTCGCCAACCAGCGTCAGGGTACTTCCAAGGCCAAGGAACGCTCCGAAATCAGCGGTTCTACCCGCAAGCTCGGACGTCAGAAGGGCGGCGGCGGTGCTCGTCGTGGTGACATCAATTCCCCAGTACTCGTCGGCGGTGCCCGCGTCTTCGGACCTCAGCCCCGCGACTATGGCTTCAAGCTTAACCAGAAGGTACGTCGTCTCGCTCGTAAGAGCGCCCTTACCTACAAGGCTCAGGAGAACGCAATTATTGTCGTTGAGGACTTCACTTTTGACGCTCCGAAGACCAAAAACTTCATTGAAGTCATAAATAATCTTAAAATTGATGGCAAGAAAGCACTTTTTGTTTTGCCAGGTGCAGATAAAGCCGTATATTTGTCGGCTCGAAACCTCGAGAAGGCCAAAGTTATGGCTGCAGCTGCGCTGAACACCTACAAGGTGCTTGACGCAGACATTCTTGTGCTCACAGAAGGTTCTCTCGCTGTCGTCGAACAAAATCTTAACAAGTAAAGGGCAATACAACTATGGGATATATCATTAAACCCCTCGTCACTGAGAAGATGACGAAAATCACCGAGAAGCAGAACAAGTTCGGCTTCATCGTGCGTCCTGAGGCTAACAAGATTCAGATCAAGAACGAAGTTGAGGCCCTGTACAATGTAACGGTTGTAGGTATCTCCACTTGCCGCTATGCTGGTAAGAACAAGACTCGCTACACCAAGGCCGGTCTCATCAAGGGCCGCACTAATGCCTTCAAGAAGGCTATCGTCACCCTGAAGGATGGCGATACGATCGATTTCTACAGTAACATCTAAAAAGAAAATGGCAGTACGTAAATTAAAGCCCACAACTCCGGGCCAGAGACACAAAATTATAGGTACCTTCGAAGAGATTACTGCTGCGGTACCTGAGAAATCTCTCGTCTACGGCAAGCGCTCCACTGGCGGCCGTAACAACGTAGGTAAGATGACTGTCCGCTATATGGGCGGCGGCCACAAGCAGAAATATCGCTTTATCGACTTCAAGCGAGAGAAAGATGGTGTTCCCGCAGTCGTGAAGACAATTGAGTACGATCCGAACCGTTCGGCTCGCATCGCTCTGCTCTTCTACGCTGACGGTGAGAAACGTTATATTATTGCTCCTAATGGACTGCAGGTTGGTCAGACCCTGATGTCTGGCGCCGAGGCTGTGCCTGAGGTAGGTAATGCCCTCCCCCTGCAGAACATTCCTGTCGGTACTGTTATCCACAATATCGAGCTCCGTCCCGGTCAGGGCGCCCTGCTGGTGCGTTCCGCCGGTAATTTTGCACAGCTCACTTCCCGCGAAGGCCGCTACTGTGTCATCAAGCTCCCCTCGGGCGAGACACGTAAGATCCTCAGCGCCTGCAAGGCCACTATCGGCAGCGTAGGCAACAGCGACCATGCGTTGGAAGCTTCCGGTAAGGCAGGTCGCAGCCGCTGGCTTGGCCGTCGTCCTCACAACCGCGGTGTTGTCATGAACCCCCACGATCACCCGATGGGTGGTGGTGAAGGCCGTCAGAGCGGTGGACATCCCCGTTCACGCAAAGGCCTCTATGCCAAGGGTCTCAAGACTCGTGCTCCGAAGAAGCAGTCGAACAAGTACATCATTGAAAGAGCTAACAAGAAGTAATCACAGTTAAACTCGAAGGAATATTATGAGTCGTTCACTTAAAAAAGGTCCATACATCGCAGTAAGCCTTGAGAAGAAGGTTCTCGCCATGAACGAGAGCGGCAAGAAGAACGTCGTGAAGACTTGGGCTCGCGCTTCAATGATCAGCCCCGACTTCGTCGGCCACACGATTGCCGTCCACAACGGTAACAAGTTCATCCCTGTGTATGTCACTGAAAACATGGTAGGCCACAAGCTCGGTGAGTTCGCTCCCACGCGCAAGTTCGGCGGCCATGCTGGTCAGAAGAAGAAGTAAGCAGGACCTAAGGATTCTATAACAGAACATTTAGAGTAAATAATATAATGGGAAAAAGAAAAAGACTTGCAGCTGAAGCAAGAAAGGCTGCACAGAAGACCCAGTACTTTGCCAAGGCCAAGAGTGTGCCGTCCTCCCCGCGGAAGATGCGTTATGTGGTGGATTTGATCCGCGGCATGGAGGTTAACCGCGCTCTGGCTACACTGCGCTTCAACAAGAAGGCAGCCGCAGCAGACGTAGAAAAACTGCTCCGCTCGGCTATTGCCAACTGGGAACAGAAGAACGACCGCAAGGCCGAAGAAGGCGAGCTGGTCGTATCGAGAGTATTCGTCGACGAAGGAGCTACACTCAAGCGCATGCGTCCCGCCCCCCAGGGCCGCGGCTACCGCATCCGCAAGCGCAGCAATCACGTCACTTTGTTCGTTGACACTAAAACTAATGATTAATCTTTAGAAAGTATGGGACAGAAAGTTAATCCTATAAGCAACCGTCTCGGAATCATCCGCGGTTGGGATTCCAATTGGTTTGGTGGCAAGAACTTCGGTGATTCCATCCTCGAGGACAGCCAGATCCGCAAGTACCTCATGGTACGTCTTGGCGACGCCAGCATCGCTCGCATCGTCATTGAGCGCACCCTGAAGTTGGTGACCATCACTGTTTGCACCTCGCGTCCGGGACTGATCATCGGCAAGGGTGGCGAGAAGGTTGACGCCCTGAAGAAGGAGCTCAAGAAGATTACCGACAAGGAGATCCAGATCAACATCTTTGAGATCAAGAAGCCTGACCTCGACGCAAATATCGTAGGTGCCAATATTGCCAAGCAGGTGGAGGGCAAGATTGCCTACCGTCGTGCTATCAAGATGGCTATCGCCAACGCTATGCGTGCTGGTGCAGAAGGTATCAAGGTCCTCATCTCCGGTCGTCTGAACGGCGCTGAGATCGCACGCTCCGAGATGTTCAAGGAGGGTCGTACTCCGCTGCACACTTTCCGCGCAGATATCGATTACTGCCAGACCGAGGCCCTCACGAAGGTGGGTCTGCTCGGTATCAAGGTTTGGATCTGCCGCGGCGAGGTCTATGGCAAGAAGGACCTGGCACCTAACTTCGCACAGACGAAGGAAACAGGTCGCTTTGGCGGCAACGAGCGCGGCGCAGGCCGTCGTGGCCCCCGTCGTCCGCGTAACAACAATCGTTAAACCACTGAAAGTACATAATAGTTATGTTACAGCCGAAAAGAACAAAATACAGAAGACCGCAAAAAGGACGTTGCAAGGGCAACGCCCAGCGCGGCAACCAGCTTGCTTTCGGATCCTTCGGTATCAAGAGCCTGGACACGCACTGGATTACCGGTCGTCAGATTGAGGCTGCCCGTGTCGCCGTGACGCGTTACATGCAGCGTGAAGGTCAGGTCTGGATCCGTATCTTCCCGGACAAGCCCATCACCAAGAAGCCTGCTGATGTGCGTATGGGTAAAGGTAAGGGTGACCCCGTGGGTTACGTCTTCCCCATCACTCCCGGCCGCATCATCTTCGAGGTCGAAGGTGTTCCCTACGAGACAGCAAAAGAAGCTCTGCGCCTCGCAGCCCAGAAGCTTCCCGTTACAACAAAGTTCATCGTTAGACGAGATTACGACAAAAACGCTTGATTATGAAGACTGCAGAAGTAAGAGCTCTCACCATTGAGGAGCTCGCCGAGAAAATCGAAACGGCCAAGGCACAGTATGATCAGCTGCTGCTCACCCACGCCGTATCTCCCCTGGAGAACCCTTCCCAGATCAAGGCCGCTCGTCGCGACATTGCTCGCATGATGACCATCTTGACGGAGAAGAAGAACGCTAAATAATAAATTGGTCTTAAACACATGGAAGCTAGAAACTTAAGAAAGACAAGAACTGGTGTCGTGGTCAGCGACAAGATGGATAAGACCATTGTGGTGGCTGCCAAGTACAAGGAAAGACACCCGATCTACGGTAAGTTCGTCCAGAAGACGAAGAAATACCACGCACATGATGAGAAGAACGACTGCCACAAAGGCGACACCGTTCTGATTATGGAGACCCGTCCCTTGAGCAAAACCAAGAGATGGAGAGTTGTAGAAATCGTTGAAAGAGCTAAGTAATTATGATACAGGCAGAATCTAGATTAGTTGTTGCAGACAACAGCGGGGCCAAGGAGTGCCTCTGCATCCGAGTTCTCGGTGGTACCAAGCGCCGCTATGCAACCGTGGGGGATATCATCGTCGTCTCTGTGAAGAGCGTGATTCCCTCGAGTGAAATTAAAAAGGGTGCTGTGTCGAAGGCCTTGATCGTCCGTACAAGTAAGGAGGTTCGTCGTGCTGACGGCTCCTACATCCGTTTCGACGACAACGCTTGCGTGCTTTTGAACAATGCTGGTGAATTGCGCGGCAGCCGTATCTTCGGCCCCGTCGCACGTGAGTTGCGCGCAGCAAACATGAAGGTCGTTTCCCTGGCACCTGAGGTACTTTAATCATCTTTAAAGATTCAAGAAGTAATGGCTAAATTACATATCAAGAAAGGCGACACCGTCATGGTCCTGACCGGCAACAGCAAGGGTAAGACAGGAACCGTACTGCGTGTGCTCGTCAAGGAGCAGAAGGCTATCGTCGAAGGCCTGAATATGGTCTCCAAGAGCCAGAAGCCCAGCGCCAAGAACCCGCAGGGAGGCATTGTGAAGCAGGAAGCCCCCATCCACATCTCCAACCTTAACGTTGTGGATCCCAAGACTGGAAAGGCAACCCGCATTGGTCGTAAGTTGAACGCAGACGGCAAGCTCGTCCGTTATGCAAAAAAATCAGGAGAGGAGATTAAGTAATGGCAAATACCGCAAGACTGAAGCAGGAGTATACCGATCGTATTGCTCCCGCATTGAAGGAAAAGTTCGGCTACACTTCCGCTATGCAGATTCCCGTCCTGAAGAAGATTGTCATCAATCAGGGCCTGGGCATCGCCACCGCCGACAAGAAGATAATCGAAGTCGCTATCAATGAGCTCACCGCTATCACGGGTCAGAAGGCTGTCGCCACCGTTTCCAAGAAGGACGTGGCCAACTTCAAGCTCCGTAAGAAGATGCCCATCGGCGTCATGGTGACCCTGCGTCGCGAGCGCATGTATGAGTTCCTCGAGAAGCTCGTCAAGGTCGCTCTTCCCCGTATCCGTGACTTCAAGGGAATCGAGAGCAAGCTCGACGGCCGCGGCAACTACACGCTCGGCATCCAGGAGCAGATCATCTTCCCCGAGATCAACATCGATGCCATCGACCGCATCGTTGGTATGAATATCACTTTCGTGACCACAGCACCGACCGACGAGGAAGGCTATGCTCTCCTCAAGGAATTCGGTCTTCCCTTCAAGAACGCTAAAGACTAAGAGAATATGGCAAAAGAATCTATGAAGGCCCGCGAGGTCAAGCGCGCCAAGCTCGTTGCCAAGTATGCCGCCAAGCGTGCTGCTCTGAAGAAGATCGTCAACACGGGTGACCCCGTGGAGGCTTTCGAGGCAGCTCAGAAGCTCCAGCGCATCCCCCGCAACGCTAACCCCATCCGCCTGCACAACCGCTGCAAGATCACAGGTCGTCCGAAGGGCTACATCCGTCAGTTCGGACTCTCCCGTATCCAGTTCCGCGAGATGGCTTCCCAGGGACTCATCCCCGGAGTGAAGAAGGCTAGCTGGTAACAAGCGCTCAAGGAAAGATACCCCAAGTTACTTTAAGTTTAATATTGTCGGCAGAGTGCCGATTAATTAAATCCAATCAAACAAATGACAGATCCTATTGCAGACTATCTGACACGGCTCCGCAACGCCATCATGGCTAAGCACCGCGTTGTGGAGATTCCCGCGTCGAATCTGAAGAAGGAGATCACCAAGATCCTCTTCGAGAAGGGCTACATCCTGAACTACAAGTTCGTTGATGACGGCCCTCAGGGCACTATCAAGGTGGCCCTGAAGTACGATGCAGTTAACAAGGTTAACGCCATCAGGAAACTAATCCGTGTGTCCCGCCCCGGTATGCGTAAGTACACTGGCTACAAGGACATGCCTCGTGTTATCAACGGCCTGGGTGTGGCCATCATCTCCACTTCCAAGGGTGTGATGACCAACAAGGAAGCTGCCGAGCAGAAGATCGGCGGTGAAGTACTTTGCTACGTTTATTAATGTATAGGAGGAATTAACAATGTCAAGAATCGGTAAATTGCCCATAAACATCCCCGCTGGTGTTGAGATTTCCGTTAACGGCAACGTCGTTACCGTTAAGGGTAAGGAGGGTGTTTTAACCCAAGAGGTTAATCCTTCCATTCAAGTGAACTATGACAAGGACAAGGCTGAGGTGACGTTCACCATCGACGAGGCTTATGACCCCGAGAACATCACCCTCAAGCAGAAGCAAGCCTACCACGGCCTCTACCGCTCGCTCATCCACAATATGGTGGTTGGCGTGAGCCAGGGCTACACCCGTGAGCTGGAGCTCGTTGGCGTAGGTTACCGCGTGAGCAACAAGGGAAATCTCCTGGAGTTCGCTCTCGGCTACACCCACCCCATCTACTTCATGCTTCCCAAGGAGATCAAAGTCGAGACCAAGTCCGAGCGTAACCAGAACCCCCTGATCATCCTGCAGTCCTGCGACAAGCAGCTCCTCGGTCAGGTGTGTGCCAAGATCCGTACCTTCCGCAAGCCCGAACCTTATAAGGGCAAGGGTATCCTCTTCAAGGGAGAGGTCATCCGCAGGAAGTCTGGTAAGTCGGCTGGTGCCAAGTAACAGTAACTCTAAAATAGCGTAATCATGACAACGAAAATAGAAAGACGAATCAAGATTAAGTATAGAGTTCGCAACAAGATCTCCGGAACTGCAGAGCGTCCCCGCATGTCGGTGTTCCGCAGCAACAAGCAGATCTACGTACAAGTCATTAACGACCTCACCGGCACCACTCTTTGCGCCGCTTCCTCTCTCGGGATGGAGGCATGCCCCAAGAAGGAGCAGGCTGCCAAGGTGGGTGAACTCATCGCAAAGAAAGCCCTCGAGGCAGGTATCACCACCGTGGTCTTCGACCGCAACGGTTACCTCTATCATGGGCGTGTGAAAGAAGTTGCAGATGCAGCACGTAAAGGTGGACTTAAATTCTAAATCATTATGGCAATCAAGAATGTAAAGATCAATAGCGATGTAGAGTTGAAGGACCGCCTCGTAGCCATCAACCGTGTCACCAAGGTGACGAAGGGTGGCCGCACCTTCACGTTCGCAGCAATTGTAGTAGTCGGCGACGGCAAGGGAATCATCGGTTATGGCCTCGGCAAGGCCGGTGAAGTTACCGCCGCTATCGCCAAGGGAGTGGAGGCTGCCAAGAAGAATCTTGTGCAGGTTCCCGTCCTCAACGGCACCGTGCCCCACGAGCAGGCAGCTCACTACGGAGGCGCCGAAGTGCTTATCATGCCCGCCAGCACCGGTACCGGTGTTGTGGCCGGCGGAGCCATGCGTGCCGTTCTCGAGAGTGTTGGTATCACTGACTGTCTGGCTAAGTCCAAGGGTTCCTCGAACCCCCACAATCTGGTGAAAGCCACCATCGCAGCCCTCGCTGAGATGCGGGATGCCCGCCAGGTGGCACAGAACCGTGGCATCAGTGTAGAGAAAGTATTCAGAGGTTAACGAAGGAGGTTCAAGACTATGGCAACTATCAAAGTTAAGCAAATCAAGAGCCGCATCGGCGCCCCCAAGAATCAGAAGCGCACACTCGACGCTATGGGGTTGAGAAAGCTGAATCATGTCGTGGAACTGGAGGACACCCCCAGCGTCCGCGGTCAGATCCAGACGGTACATCACTTGGTGAAGATCGTCGACTAAGCTTTCCACAAGTAAACATTATACTCAAAACTCTTTAACCGACACACGATTATGAAATTAAATACATTGAAACCCGCAGCTGGCGCCACCAAGTCCCGCAAGAGAATTGGTCGCGGTCCCGGTTCCGGCCTCGGTGGCACCTCCACCCGTGGTCACAAGGGTGCCAAGGCACGTTCGGGTTATAAGAAGAAGATTGGTTTCGAAGGCGGTCAGATGCCTCTGCAGCGTCGCCTGCCGAAGTTCGGCTTCAAGAACATCAACCGCAAGGAGTACCAGCCCGTGAACCTCGCCCAGCTCCAGAAGCTCGCCGAGCAGGGTCTGGAGAAGATCGGACTTGCTGAAATCGTAGCCGCAGGACTGGCCAAGGCCGGTGAGCTGGTGAAGATTCTCGGCAACGGTCAGCTCACCGCAAAGATCGAAGTCGAGGCCAATGGCTTCTCGAAAACTGCTGAAGCAGCCATCACGGCTGCCGGCGGAAGCGCAAAAACACTCTAAGAACCCTAAGGACTTATGAAAAAGTTTTTTGCAACACTGAAGAACATCTGGATGATTGAGGACCTTCGTATGAAGATCCTCTTCACCGTGGCTTTTGCCGCCATCTATCGTTTTGGCTCCTTCGTGGTGCTTCCCGGCATCAATCCGAGCCAGCTCGTAGCATTGCGCGAGCAGACCAGCGAAGGTCTCATGAGCCTGCTGAACATGTTCTCGGGCGGTGCATTCTCCAACGCCTCTGTCTTTGCGTTGGGAATTATGCCTTACATCACGGCCTCTATCGTCATCCAGCTGCTGGCTGTCGCTGTACCTTATTTCCAGAAGATGCAGCGCGAGGGTGAGAGCGGCCGTCGTAAGATCAACCAGTACACCCGTTACCTGACCATCTTCATCCTCCTGTTCCAGGGCCCCGGTTACCTCGTTAACCTGCGCCACATGTCCGGCGGTGCCCTCAGCCCCGCCCTCGACTGGACCTGGTTCATGATCACGTCAACCGTCATCCTCGCTGCCGGCAGTATGTTCATCCTATGGCTGGGTGAGCGCATCACCGACAAGGGAATCGGCAACGGTGTATCCATGATCATTATGTTAGGTATCATCGCACGCCTGCCGCAGGCCTTCGGTCAGGAGGCAGTCAGCCGCCTGAACAACCTCAACGGTGGCGGTCTGGTGATGTTCCTCGTCGAGCTCGTCATCCTCTTCTGCGCCGTCCTCGCAGCTATCATGCTGACCCAGGGAACCCGCAAGGTCCCCGTGCAGTATGCCAAGCGTGTCATGGGCGGTGGCCAGCAGATCGGCGGTGCTCGTCAGTACATCCCCCTGAAGCTCTTCGCAGCCAATGTGATGCCTATCATCTTCGCCCAGGCCATCATGTTCCTGCCCATCACGCTCTACGGAGCCCTCAGCGACGGACAGAACCCCTCGGCACTGATGATTGCGCTTTCCGACCACACCAGCTGGGCCTACAACCTCATGTTTGCCGCCCTCATCATCATCTTCACCTACCTCTACACCGCCATCACCATGAACCCTGTTCAGATGGCAGAGGACATGAAGCGCAACAACGGGTTCATACCCGGTGTGCGTCCCGGTAAGGACACGGCAGACTACATCGACAACGTGATGTCCCACATCATGCTGCCCGGCTCCCTCTTCCTGGCGCTCATTGCCTGCATGCCCGCTTTCGCTGGCCTGCTGAATGTGCAGCCGGAATTTGCTCAGTTCTTCGGCGGCACCTCGCTGCTCATCCTCGTGGGCGTTGTCCTCGACACGTTGCAGCAGATCGAGAGCCACTTGCTCATGCGCCACTACGACGGCCTGCTTGAGTCCGGCCGCATCCATGGCCGCGGAATGAGTGCCTACTAAGACAAACGCGATCTATCACTAATGATATTTCTGAAGACAGAGGACGAGATTGAGCTGATGCGGGCCGCCAATCTGTTGGTGGCCGCGACGCTTGCCGAAGTCGGACGTGCAGTCCGCCCGGGCGTCACCACAGCTCAGCTCGACCGTCTGGCCGACGAATTCATCCGAGACCACGGAGCCACGCCGACCTTCAAGGGCTTCCCCAATCCCTACGGAGGACCCTTCCCCGGCAGCATCTGCACATCCGTCAACGATGTCGTGGTCCACGGAGTACCTTCCGAGGCCACTGTGCTGAAAGATGGCGACATCATTTCCGTCGACTGCGGCACACTGCTCAACGGCTACAACGGCGACAGCTGCTACACCTTCCAGGTAGGCGAGGTTGCCGAGGACGTCCGGCAGTTGCTGCGCACGACCAAGCAGTCGCTCTACGAGGGCATTGCCCAGGCAGTAGCCGGGCACCGCATCGGGGACATCAGCTACGCTGTCCAGTCCTATTGCGAAGCCCAGGGCTATGGCGTCGTCCGCGAGTTCGTGGGCCACGGAATCGGCCGCGAGATGCACGAAGACCCCCAGATTCCCAACTACGGGAGCCGCGGTCAGGGCAAGCAGATCAAGAACGGACTCTGCATCGCCATCGAGCCCATGATCACCCAGGGCACCCGCGAGGTCTTCATGGCCGAGGACAAGTGGACCATCTACACCCGTGACCACCGCCCCGCAGCACATTTCGAGCACACCTTGGCCGTTCACCACGGCAAGGCCGACATCCTCTCCTCCTTCGAGGAAATAGAAAAGTTGGAAGCAGAACGTAACCAGACATTATAAACAGATCACAACTGATACGAAAGTATGGCAAAGCAATCCGCTATTGAGCAAGACGGCCAGATTATGGAGGCTCTTTCCAATGCGATGTTCCGCGTCGAACTGGAGAACGGCCATCAGATTACGGCCCACATCTCCGGCAAGATGAGAATGCATTATATCAAAATCCTGCCCGGCGACAAGGTCAAGGTAGAAATGAGTCCTTACGACCTGTCCAAGGGACGCATCGTATTCAGATACAAATAAATTAGAAAAGATATGAAAACAAGAGCATCTTTGAAGAAGCGCACCCCCGACTGCAAGATCGTACGCCGCAAGGGTCGCCTGTATGTGATTAACAAGAAAAACCCGAAGTTCAAAATGCGTCAGGGTTAACGTAAAACGAAAATCGTAAATCGTAATTTCAAAATATGGCAATAAGAATTGTTGGTGTCGATTTGCCTCAGAACAAACGAGGTGAAATCGCTTTGACCTACGTCTTTGGAATAGGTCGCAGTAGTTCAGCAAAGATCCTGGAGAAGGCCGGTGTCGATAAGGACATCAAGGTCAAGGACTGGACCGACGAGCAAGCCGGTAAGATCCGTGAGGTCATTGCTGCAGAGTACAAGGTCGAAGGCGACCTCCGTACAGAAATCACTATGAACATCAAGCGCCTGATGGATATCGGCTGCTATCGTGGTGTGCGTCATCGTCATGGTCTGCCCGTCCGCGGCCAGAGCACGAAGAACAATGCCCGTACCCGCAAGGGCAAGAAGAAGACCGTTGCAAACAAGAAGAAGGCCACGAAGTAATAGAAATAATTGAAAATACAACATTCATATGGCAAAGAAAACAGTTGCAGCTAAGAAAAGAAATGTGAAGGTTGACGCCCTGGGCCAGCTTCATGTGCACAGCTCCTTCAACAATGTCATCGTTTCGCTTGCCAACAGCGAGGGACAGGTCATCTCCTGGTCCAGCGCCGGCAAGATGGGATTTCGCGGTTCCAAGAAGAATACCCCCTACGCCGCCCAGATGGCCGCTCAGGATTGCGCCAAGATTGCCTACGACCTCGGTCTCCGCAAGGTGAAGGCCTACGTCAAGGGTCCCGGCAACGGCCGTGAATCCGCCATCCGCACCATTCACGGTGCCGGCATCGAGGTCGTCGAGATTATCGACGTCACCCCGCTGCCCTTCAACGGATGCCGTCCGCCGAAGCGTCGTAGAGTTTAATAATGGGCGTTATATCCTATAACGTGATATTCTAAGTAACGAAAACATTTAAATAGATTATGGCAAGATATACAGGTCCCAAATCTAAGATTGCCCGCCGTTTCGGCGAGGCCATTTACGGTCCCGACAAGGTGTTGTCCAAGCGTAACTTCCCTCCCGGACAGCATGGCAACAACCGTCGTCGCAAGACCTCCGAGTACGGAGTCATGCTTGCTGAGAAGCAGAAGGCAAAGTACACCTACGGCGTACTCGAGAAACAATTCCGCAATATGTTCGAGAAGGCAGCCCGCACCAACGGCATCACCGGTGAGATTCTCCTCCAGAACCTCGAGTGCCGTCTGGACAACGTCGTCTTCCGCCTCGGCATTGCACCCACCCGCGCTGCTGCACGCCAGCTCGTCAGCCACCGCCACATCGTTGTCGACGGCAAGGTCGTCAACATCCCCTCCTTCAGCGTCAAGCCCGGCATGATCGTCGGCGTGCGCGAGAAGTCCAAGTCCTTGGAGGTTATTGCTGCAGCCCTCGCCGGCTTCAACCACAGCAAGTACCCCTGGATCGAGTGGGACGAGGCCCAGAAGGCCGGCAAACTCCTGCACAAGCCCGAGCGCGCAGACATCCCCGAGAACATCAAGGAACAACTCATTGTAGAACTCTACTCTAAATAAAAACTGATTATGGCGATATTAGCATTTCAAAGACCTGACAAGGTGTTAATGGTGGAGGCCGATGACAAATACGGCAAGTTCGAATTTCGTCCGTTGGAGCCCGGCTTCGGTATTACCGTCGGCAATGCACTTCGCCGTATTCTGCTTTCTTCCCTGGAAGGATATGCCATCAATACCGTGCGTATCAATGGCGTAGAGCACGAATTCGCATCTGTTCCTGGTGTGAAAGAAGATGTCACAAACATCATTCTTAACCTCAAACAAGTCCGCTTCCGTCAGGTTGTGGAAGAATTCGAGAACGAGAAAGTCAGCGTCACCGTCGAGAACACCACCGAGTTCAAGGCAGGCGACTTCAACAAGTACCTTACCGGATTCGAAGTGTTGAACCCCGAGCTCGTCATCTGCCACCTCGATGCCAAAGCCTCCATCCAGATGGAAATCTCCATCAACAAAGGCCGCGGCTACGTGCCCTCAGAAGAGAACCGCGAGTTCTGCACCGATGTCAATGTCATCCCCATCGACTCCATCTACACCCCCATCCGCAACGTAAAGTACGCCGTCGAGAACTTCCGCGTTGAGCAGAAGACCGACTACGAGAAACTCGTCCTCGAAGTCACTACCGATGGTTCCATCCACCCGAAGGATGCCCTCAAGGAGGCCGCCAAGATCCTCATCTACCACTTCATGCTCTTCTCCGACGAAAAGATCACCATCGAGAACGTCGACAGCGAGGGCAACGAAGAATTCGACGAGGAAATCCTCCACATGCGCCAGCTCCTCAAGACCAAGCTCGTCGACATGGACCTCTCCGTGCGCGCCCTCAACTGCCTCAAGGCCGCCGACGTCGAGACACTCGGAGACCTCGTGCAGTACAACAAGACGGATCTGCTCAAGTTCCGCAACTTCGGCAAGAAATCGCTCACCGAGCTTGATGATTTGCTCGAGAGTCTGAATCTGTCGTTTGGAACCGATATTTCAAAGTATAAATTAGACAAAGATTAAATTTTCCTATGAGACACGGAAAGAAATTCAACCACCTGGGCCGTACTGCATCCCACCGCGACGCCATGCTCTCCAACATGGCCATCTCGCTGATCATGCACAAAAGAATCACTACGACCCTCGCCAAGGCCAAGGCCCTCAAGAAATTCGTCGAGCCCCTGGTCACCAAGGCAAAACAAGATACCACCAATGCACGTCGCGTCGTCTTCTCTCACCTGCAGAACAAGTACGCCGTGACAGAACTCTTCCAGGTCGTTATGCCCAAGGTCGGCGACCGTCCCGGCGGCTACACCCGCATCATCAAGACCGGTTTCCGCCAGGGCGACATGGCCCCCGTCTGCTTCATCGAGCTCGTAGACTTCGATGAGAAGATGGCCAAGACCCAGAAGAAGGCTACGCGCACACGCCGCAGCCGCAAGTCCGCAGCAGCACCCGCCGCAGAAGCACCCGCAGCCGTAGAGGCAGCAGAGGCACCCGCAGCAGAAGCACCCGCTGAGGACACCCCCGCCGAGGCACCCGCCGAAGCAGCCAACGAATAATTCTTTATTGCACATACAAGCGAGAAGGGCAACCCGTGAGGGCTGCCCTTCTCAGTCGTATTTCCTATTATCATTTCCGACGTCTCGTGTGAAGAGAATCACATTTCATTATGGTTTCACACCAGTAATCGTAGCGTACGAAGGTTTCTTGCGGTACAACTCCGTATGAATGAAACCCGCAGCATCAAGAAAATCCTTCAGCTGCTCAGGTGAATAGACCGTCATGCCCCCGACCATATCAGTCCACACGGAATCGCCGTCCACCACTTCCACCATGATGACGAAGCGTCCGCCGCTTTTCAGCACACGTCCGACCTCCTGCAGACAATGGCTAAGGTTCGGCCAGAAATAAACAGTCTCCACAGCCGTCACGAGGTCGAACTTCTCATCGTCGTATGGCAGCTTCTCAGCTGTTCCCTGACAGACAAACACACGCTTGTTGAGCATGTCGGCATTCACCTGACAGGCCTTCGCCACACTCTCTTCCGAGATATCAACACCATAGACACACGCGCCATCACTACGTTTGAGTAGCCGTTTCAGTGTGGCGCCTCCACCACAGCCGATATCGAGGATGGTCATCGCCGGACGAAAAGCCACCAGACTCATGCCCCAGTTCGTCAGCGGAGCGTGTCCAAAGTTCATAAACCGCAGCATCAGCCGTCCTAAAGTACCCTCAGGCCTTGCGCACTGAGAGAAGAAAGATTTCAATAGTTTTTTCATTGTATTATCTGTTTTAAGTCCTAAATGTAATTCTTGCTTTCCGGCTGCAAAGGTACGACAAAAAAACCGACTGTGCAATACCCAGAAATGACGATTTTAACTATCGGCAAGCATTAGCTAACAGCAACGAAAAGCCACTTTTTCTGTTCATCACCTTCTACAATCCTGATTCCTTCAAAATTCGATTCCGTTTTTCGAGGTAAGACTCCGCAGAAGACACAGGGTCTTTATCTCCTCGAACGAGTAGATAAACTCCACGGGATAACCCAAAGCGTCACTGATAGCACCACCAATTGTGAGTTGTTCGTAACTTGTTGGTTAGCAGCTAAAGAGATACAAAAAATAATTTGCACTCCTACAAATTTTCAAGCATATTTCTTATACTGAACTCACGTTCTTACCTCTTCCATCATCCATCTTCCATCTTCCATCTCTCTATCTTCGTTCTTGCCATACTGCAAGTATACTCATGAGTAAAGCTAGAAGCAGCCTGGAGTATGGCTAGATGCTGCATAGAGTATGGTTTCGTTATTCTTCTGAAGTGATACTACGCTTTGTCGTGAATCAAAGCTCCTGTCCCTGATGATTTCTCGTTATTGCTCCGAGACAGAAATTACGTAACGGAATCCGAGTAGTAATATCTTCGTGCTGCCATATACGCCACCTTTTACACCAGTTTGATCTATGTTACCACAATTACCCAGGTTCCGTTTTTTCGACCACCATCACGGGCAAGGATTCCTAAAGCCTGTAATTGGGTCAAGTCTTTCAGAATTGTGCGTTGTGACCCCCCTGTCTTTTGTGCAATCTTTTGTGAAGTCATGGTTCCGTCAATTGCAATCATTAACAGTATTTCCTCCTGACGCTCAGATACTCGCGCCCGATTTCCTTTTATGAAGTCTTTTATGAAGTCTTTTGTCCGAAATCTCGACAGAAAAGGAAATATTTGCGGCGCAAAAACTACTATTATCAATTATTTCAGCAATTCAACCAAGTCTATTTGGCCCGTCAAGGTCGCTGGCCATAACTCAATCCCACTTACGAGGAAGAGACTCTTTCCTGAATTCATCATCGAAAGAGGCATATCGCACCTACTATTCTCTATTTTCTATGTTTACTTCGCAATATATATTTATCTCCCAATGATTCTACTTCGGATAAAGTATTTAGGATTTCTTTTACATCATTTTCGTTAATTTCAGCCCTCCATGCTGTTCGGCTTATAGACCGAGCAATCTCACGAATTGTTGCGGGTACTCTCAATAAGCTAAAAGCATGAAGAATTGCCTGTTTTCTTACTGCATATAGTGGATTGCTCTTAATTCTTATTAAATAGCTATGATGTTTTGAGTAGCCTCGTTTATCATCATTTTGAGCATAATCATTTGTTATCACATTGCCTTCATAGTCAAACCAAGTTCCATTTACCTTTATCTTGCAATCTTCAAAAGCTGGACTGTCTATGATATCATCAACCAAACTGCAATAATCAACAGCATTGTCTATTATTTGAAATAATAATGTTCGAGAATAAGCAACAATCTTTTTTACTCCCATCATCCATACGTTATCATTATACTGCATATTCTTGACGGTAAAGCATTGAGCTTTTAGATTGAGGCGGTAAAGTTTTCCTTGTATATACTTTAGTTGACCATTAGTTGTGAAAACTATATCATCATTTTTATTCATTATGTAACATCGTCCAACGGAGTTCTCAATTTTATATTCTTCTTGCTCTGAAACTTTCTCATCACCAACAATTGGAGTCTCAGTTACATTCTCTTGTCCATAAGTATAATCCATCAAGCCTAGTTTAGTCAAGCGCAACTTGATTGCCACCTCTGTACGACCAACAATCTTAGCAATTGTGGCTGTATCTTTTCCTTCTTGATAACATTGAATGATAAGTTTTTCTTCCTCATCTGTCCAAGATTTACCTTTTCTACTTTCTGTAGTTACCGTTCTTTCTAAAAAAACATCAGAAGCAGCTAGACTTTTGTTGATTACGTTGTCTTGTGAGTCTAAATATACATGCTCTACGTCCCATTCTTTAGGAAGGTCAAGGTCGTTGACAGAAGTTTCTACCTTTTCATCTATTATATGAATTGTCTCTGATTCTATCTCGTCTACAAGCTCTGAAGTTTTCTCCTTATTTTTTTCCCCTCGCAAAATACCAATAGCCTTTTCTATATTATCTATTAATCCCATTGAGCCTTCTTCATTCAACAGAGAAATCTTTAAATCAGATAAAAAATTATCATACATGAAGGCAAATGATGGTGAGATTTCGCCCCGCTTAATAGGATGATTAACAATCTTGTCAAGTAGGTCATATACAGTTGGACACAATTCTTTAAACATATCCCTCTCGCCGCGATGTGATTTCAGGAATGAATAGTATTGCAGATTTAATACTATCTGTAAATCTTCATTCAGATTCTGGAATTGACACTCAACCCCATTATCAGCTTCTACAACATCTGTTTTCGATTCGTCTTGCCCTTGAGAAAGGATTCTCTCGTAATCTGAAAGAGCAGAAAGAGAATAGTCAATAGTGTTATCTGAACTCTCTGCCAGCATGGCAATCTGTTTTTCCGTTAGATTAGTATAAGCTTCCAGCAAGGTCCTCTTCAATGAAGAACGACCAGAAGGCAGGGTCATCAAGAAATACAAGTCTTCATCAAGCTCAGCATACTTGACACAATCATTTAGCTTGGCTTCAGATGGTTTAATATTGGCATCTCGCATCAAGGTAAGAATATCTTCTTTTCCACGGACAGGAACTATATGCCAAAAACTATCACTTTGAAGATACCAAAATGGCAAGTACGCTTCAGGTTGGAAAAGAGGTTCGTTAGGCAACACTCTATTCCAAACCTTTAAGAACATAGATTTCAAAGTATCATCATAGAAAATCTCATTCTCTGATAATACATTATGTTCGTATAGTTCAATCACTGTAAGCATTAAAACTGCCTTATGAGGTGATTTTCGTCCATACTTATTGTTTGTCTTTAAATGTTGAAAAACCTCTACGTAATCCATATTCCAAAGATGTTACAGTTCTTCAGGTCCTTCGTCCTGAGTTAAATCTCCTGACTTGTTATTTGTTAATTGCAAGAAGATGTCAAGGAATGATCTGTGTGAAAAGAAATAACTTGGATCTTCTTTCAGTTTCTCTTCCAAGATGGAGAATCCGTAGTTGGCATACTCTTCCATCGTCTCAATCAGGTTTGTAACTACAGAATTAACCTTTATGTCACCCTTGTCTAGAGCAATCCAGTCAATATCCGTTTTGGCAACCAATGCGATAAAGATATAGGAACGCAAGCCAGAATAAGCGTGTCTAAACTTCTTGGAATCAAGATTACCCCATTTGTCGATCGGTTGACCCAGAACCTTCAAATTTTCAGAAGAATCGGACAACGGTAATTTCTTATTGGAGTATAAACCTATGAAGAACGCAATTATATATGGCTCATAACCTGCACCCAAAACTTTTCCTTTAGCTCCAGTATTCTCAGAAGCGCCAATACCATAGTCCGAAATGACTCGTAATACACTCTGTTCGTACTTCTTTTCAAATCGAGGGTTCCTGCGCCCCCATATATCGATTAGTTTCTCGTCTTTACCAACGAGTTCTTCTATGTTGTTCAGTATTTCAGCCATAGTTATTTAATTTTTGAGATTACTGTTTGAATTGTACCCAGTTTTTTGTCATCAAACGGCTTTTTCTTCTCAATACGGAAGACTCTACCCTTAACCTCCTCAATCTTGGCTTGATCAAGAACGGCTTCTCCATTTCTTTCCTTCAGGAAGCTCTTTGTGACGATAATAACCTGCTTTTTCAGCTTGCTTATCACGTTAAAGAACTCACTCTCTTTGGCATCAGTAAATGAAGAGGTAGGCGCATCAAATAACAATGGGAATTCTGTTTTGTCCCTTTCGCTTGATAGCTTACCAATCGCGAACAATACAGACATCAAGTAAGTTGTACGTAATGCAGTATTGGGTGTAAAGATCCTTGTGTTGTCGTTATTCATCAGTACGGCTTCACCCTGTCCGTTAGCTTTCTCTAAGATTCTTATAGTACCCTTGAAGTCATTAGAATTTAACTTCTCTAGGAACACATTAGATTCGTCTTCAATGGCATGGAGTAATCTTTTCTTGTTTGTTTCCTTGGCAGACTTAAAGGCTTCTGAAATCTGGCGGATAATAAGAGCGGTTTTGGCGAAGATAGCGGCAGACGTTCCTTCTGCTAATTTACCAAGAGCGTCCTGTGCTTCATCAAGCGCAGCCCGGTGTTGTGCCCGCTGCCTCTTTAGGATGTCAATTCTATTCTCAGCTTTGCTCTTCTGCTCAACCCAATTGGAAATATTCTCATAGTTGGCCAACAGTTGCTCTTCTGTAAGTCCATCTGTCTGGGCAAGGATACGCTTTTTTTGCTCAAACTCCATATTCAAGTTTGCATCTATCTTTTTAACCTCATCGTGCATTCGGTTATTAAAAGCTATTGCTTCTAGAATCTTGTGACGTAGTCTTGTAATCTCTGATAGGTTATCATTTAATGTTGTGTCCCGCTTCTGAAGCTCAACAATATAGTTGTTCATATAATAAGGAGTGATTTCTTCATCCTCGGGAACTTTTAATGATTCCTGATATTCTTCAAGGCGATGCAACATAAACTCCCATGCCTCAGAGTGTTTTTTGGCAGGGCGGCCACAAATCTTACAGACTTCCTCATCCAACATCTCCTGCATAACTTTCTGGCCAGGAATGTGAACAGGCAATGGCACAAAATCTGTCTGCATCTTCTTGATAGCTTTTTCTTGTCCAACCGTAAGAAGGTAATTTCTTTCTAACTTTCTGCGCTGCTTGTCCATCTCACTTACCTTGATAGAATATTCTTCCGCGACATCAGCAAACCCCATCAAAATCCACATGTCATCAAGGAGGCTAATAGTATAGTCCTCGTTGATACGAGCCTGCACCTGGGAGCGTTTCTGTGATAGTGTTTCTATTCTGCGATTTACCGCGATAAGCAGTTTTGAGGCCTCTTTGCTTTGTTCAATGCTCTTAAGAAGACTATCAAAGTTTCCGGCTTCGTTCTCTTTATTCTTTATCTCCCGTTCAATGTCGGAAAGGGTGCCTGTCTCAAACTCAATGGTTCTGTTGAGTTGCTTGATTCTGTCAGTATTCTTTTTGTCCAGTTTCTGTGCATTGTCACGGGCTTGGTCGGCCTTCTTTGTGGCATATTCCATAAAAGCAAAGTATGCCTCAAAATCCTTCACATCACTGAAGGTCTCAACAAGCATCTTTAGCGCATTCGAATTTTGGAACACGTCAAGATCACTTTCTCCCTTGAACATAGTATATTTCCGAATCTCAGATGGTAAATCAAAGTCGAATCGGACACCATCTTTCACAATTCTCTCTATGCCGCTATTTTCAATGAGATTAAAAGAATAATTTGAAGTACTAACTTCGCCGTCAAACGACTTGGTAAAATGAAACCTCTTTTCAAGAATCTTAGTCTTACTCTTATGCTCGTAAGTCATGGCAACCCTTACATCATCAGATTCATTGGCAAATAGCTCCTCTATCCGTTTTTTGGAAATGAGTTTCGTATCCATCCTGTTGGTGCCATCAGTACGGAACAACCATTCGAGAGCCTCGTAGAAAGTAGTCTTACCATCACCATTAGATCCAATGATAAGATTAAGTCCGTTGGTCAGTTCGAAACTATTTTGCTTATAGTAGCTTCGAAAATTCTCTATTTCAATCTTTTGTATAATCATAGGATGTAGTTCTCGTTGATGTAGTTAAACACTGTCATGTAGACTTTCTTTTGGTCACTCTCTTCTGTTGAACCATCAAGGTATTTGATGATTCTTGCGACAGCAGCAACAATGACATTATCTGAGTTTAGGGCTTGGTACAAGTCCTCATACTCCGATTTGTCATAATCATATAGTTCCTGCAGCTTTTGGTCATCAAGAACCATGTGTAACATTAATTCTTTATTCGTCATTGTTATATGTTTATAGGGTTAAGGAATAATGATCTAAAACTTCTCTTAGCTCCATCTCAGAAAAGGAGGGATTCTCTGAGAGATTTGCAAAATTCTTCACTCTTTCTATTTCTCCTCTGACCAGCGATTGTTCCATACGATAGCTCTCACTATAAGGGTTGACTTCGGGAATTACTACAAGGTCATGTAATTCTGCCATCTTCTTATCTGGATGAGTTCTGAGAACACGGCCTCGACGTTGAATAAATTGTCGAGGGTTACCAGTACTTGAACAAAAAATAGCTAATTCACTACGAGGAACATCAACACCTTCGTCAAGACACTTCATCGATGTGAGTACCTGTAACGTACCTTTTGCAAAATCGTATAGGATTTCTTCTCTATCTTTTTGACCTGCAACAAACTTTCTAACAGTTATATGGTCATCTACTTCAGCAACAGCCTGTGTATATTGATTAATGAGGTGTTCTGCATCATTGTCGTCAGCAATATCTTCTGATTTGTCAAAGTCATCATTTCCACCTATATAGTCTGGGGTATTTCCTTCTGGCACATATACGAGAGAATACTTAAGATTTCCTTTTTCTTGATAACGTTTTTCAATAATCTCCTTAAATGCATCCAGTTTCCGTTCTGCTTTATGTACAATTCTTTTCCGCATCAGCAGTAACATTTTCAGTTTCTCATCAATACCCTCAAAAACTCCCTTTTCAAAGTTGAAAAATCTGGCAATTTTATTAGATAATTCTACATAGGCATCCATCTCTTCTGAAGTTAGTTGTACCACATGAGGATAATACATATACTTACAAAGAACTCCATTACGAATAGCTTCCTCCATACTATACTCATAGGTATAATGTTCTTCAGAACCAAAGAACTTCCTTAGTTTTTCATTGCCCTCATCATCAAATTGCCGTTCTGGAGTCGCAGACAGTCCGATGCGTCTGAGATATGGAATCTCATTCAACCGCTTAACCAACGAGCCAGAACCCATATTGTGGCACTCGTCAGCTATCAACAAAACGCGTTTCTTGTCAAATTCATTCAGGACATTGAATACCTTTTCCCTTGAATACGATGCGTAGGTTGATATAATAATGTATGAGACTTCTTGTTCTCGTTCAGTCTTGTATTTCTCGTTGAAGAGGATACGTTCCACTTCATCCCGCCAAGTTAAGTTCTTGGAGAATATTTTGGTAATATTCGCAAATTGGAACTTTCTGCATTCCTGTTCCCATTGATTAACAAGGGTGATTGTAGGAACAAGGATGATCGCCTTATAGTAACCCTTTCGCTGATAAATCTCGAAAAGGCAATTCAACGAGGTGATAGTCTTACCCGTACCAGTAGCCATCGCAAAAAGGCCTCTCTGCTTGTTGTTCTTCCAATTCTCAAATGCAGTCTTTTGGTAATCACGAGGGCCGGAAGGATAAGGGAATTTGGGTTTTATATTTGGAAAATCTTCAGCAAAAATATCCATCAGTTCTTCTTTCTCACGAATAGCTCGTTCCTTCTTAATCTGACGAAGCTTGGCCTCAACATCAAGCAGTTCTTCAATATCTTTGTCAACATAGTTGGACATGATGGCAGAAATCAAATTCTCTGGAGAAAGATACTCTACATTTTTTTTCTTTCCCTCCATAATGGTGTCGAATTCCTCGCGTTGTCCCTTGATGCGTTTCTGAACCATCATGTCAATGGAATCACTTCGATCTATCTTTATCTCTTCGAGATTATTGAATAAGCCGCTAATTGTAAAGTTGGCAGAACCAGTAAACGAGGTAATGCTATCACCATCTCTGAACTGGCCAGACTTGGTATGAGAAATTCCTTTCTTATTGCGGGGCTTGATGATTCTGATATCTATTCGCTTGTCGTATATAAGGAATGCTAAGCATTCGAAGAATTGCTGTTGATACTCATCAAAAGTACGGCGCAGAGTATCAAAGTTTGTCAAATCAAAACAGTCTATGATCCCCCCATGAATACCCTTGCTGATGGCTTGCTTATCTTCTTTAGAGACAATATGATTGATGACTAACCTCATTCTTCCTCCCTTGGAGATAAATGTGGCAAAGCCATCAGCGAGCACGCTGATAGTAGCAGAGCTGAAGTACCCTAATTGGAGGTCAAACTCCTTGCTGTTCTCCAAACAATCATTGAAGAACTTCTCTGGCGAATAAAACTCTCCAGGTCTATAAGTCCCGTCTTCTGCCCAATCTACTTCGTATAGCATATACCTTATTATTATATAAAGCAGTTAGTACACATGATATCATCACCAAGGATATCAACAAGTGTTGTGCCCCGGTTCTTTTCTTTGTTCTCCTTCTGCTTCTGGATGATGTCGAGTTTTATCTGGCGTATGCGATCAGGTTTTATGAGGTCTGCAAGACTCTCATTCTGATTCCATGTATAGCCGTCTTTCTCAAATTCCATCGCCTTTTTAAAGAGGTCAGGATGCTGCTCATAGAGCCAGATCCATTCAATCTTCTGCTGGAAGAAACAGAAGTAGCAACCAGAACGACTGCGGCAATAGGTGCCCGTCTCGCCATCCACTTCGAAAGGAATCTCTTCGTAGTAAGCTGGTACACCAACACCGCTTTCTCTCAGCAGGCGGAAGATATCGTCCTTCACCAATATGTCTGTATTATCAAGCAGGGGGAAGTCGTCGAGCTTGCCCACTGGATAGTCTGTCGTTTTCAGGAACTCGAACACAGCATGATTGAATAGTTTGATGTCGAAGTCAAGCAGCGCATTCATTTTTTTCGAGTAGAAGAACTGTTTCGTGATAGGCTTCTTTACCGTTTCCAATATCTCATCGCGAAGGAATCCCTCAGGACAAAGCCGCTCGTAGATTTCCGCTATCTGGTTTAAGTTCTCATTATGCAGGAACTTGTTGACGACATCAATACTCCAGATGTTTTTGCGGAATGGGAAGATAGCCTGAATATTTGGCTTAGAAGAAATATAACCGTCTCTGTCCTCGTCGCCACGAATTCCAACGTATGACACAGCATAATCATTTCCCACATACTCCTCAAACTTGTCAAGCTTCATCTTCTTGGTACACCAACGGGCTTGTGGCGAAGGCAGGAAACCACCCATCGCTTTCAGGAAGTGATGGAATGGTGTTGGCTCTGGGCTACCCTCGGCGGCTCGGAGTCGTTCTATCTTTCCCAAGTAGGCCTCCAAGCGATTGATCAGCGTTTCTGTCTCAGCCAGCTCACAACCGGTATCAGAATTATAGTACTCAATCTTCAATGAAGGGTACGTTTTCTTCAGATAGATGGCAAGGGCTGCGCTGTCCTTACCCCCTGATATGCCTAATATGTGTCTTACCTTTGTCATTTATTCATCTTCTTATTGAGTATCGACAGCAGAGTGCAAACGTCAACGTTGTTGTCACCAGAGAGCAGTTTGCTGATTTTCTTTTCAAGGTCATCTGCTTTGGACTTATCTTTCTCCGGGAGAACGTAAGTTTGTGTCCTAACCTTGGTTCCCTTGTTGGTCACCAAATCGAAGGAATATGCTTCGTTCTTCTCAGAATCACCAACCTTTTGAGATATATCTGAGTACTTCTCACATTCGCGGAACAGATATACCAAATCATCAGCCAACTTGTCTTCCTGCTCATCCCTCAATGCATCAAGACGCTGTTCAAGAATGGTGTAGCAGATAGACTGATACCACTGAGTGCGATTGTCGTATTCTGTCATCACGTGGTGGTAGAACTCCCGCTGTTTACCTGTTAGCAGATAGCCTTTTACATGAGCAAGTCGCTCACGCACTTCAATGATATATTCTGAGTAATCATAGCTCTGCAAACCATACTCTTCTACTAGGCGAGCCTCGATGCGATCAATCAGCTGAGAGTAACAAGATCTCAGTTCCCTGATAGCCCGCTGAATAATCTTACCATACTCATTGATAAACTCTTCTTGTTTTAGCTTCTCTTGTGTGAAGCCAAGAGCCTCTGGCAAGTCCTCGAAGAACGCTTTCTCTGGGTCTTTAGCCTTGGCCAACACATCACGGAATCTCATTGTTGACTCATGGTCAAACTTGCGAGTATGCTTAGTGTACTCATCCAGCCGCACATAGAAACTGAGGAAGGGTTTTATGGTTTCAATGAAACTTGCATTAGTGATAGTGAACTCATCGCCCAGATTGATGAAGCGACGATATTGGTTGAAGAACCCTAACTTCACACCATCAACAGCGAACTTCTTGATTTCAAAATCTCCAGGGTGCTTCTGAAGCAAATCGAAGAACTCCATATTCACGTTTGGCATGAATGCACCCTTTGATGCGTCATAAAGTGCAAAGTCCTGACGCTTGATGAAGAGATAAGTAGGTATCCAGAATTCGAGAAAGCCTTGTTTAATCTTATAGGGTTGTGCTGACAATATCTTTATCAGCTCTGAAATCTTTCGGGCCTTGTTTTCTGTACTCTTTAAGAACTCTTCACAAGCGACCCATAATGGCATGAAACCGTCATTGGTGGGGGCTTCTGCAAAATCGCCGTTTTGATACAGACCAGTATTCACCAACAACGATGAATAGATGGTTCTCTCTGGTGGGAACTTATCTTCAGGGAATCCCATACCGTTTTCAGAATAGTGCTCTGTTAGATAAGTAAGATAACTCTTACGAGCAGCCGTTATCGTGCCACTGAGTTTATGCTTATTGAACAGTTCATTGTTCATCACAGGGGTCTTGCTATAAACCTCATTGCAGACTCTCGACAACAATTGGTTGAAGTCACGATGCGATTCAACTTTCTGTTTCTTGCCTGCAAATATCCAAACAACTCGTTTCTTATATGAGAAGAGATTGTCGCTAATGGCCTTGTTAAGCAAGGTCTCTTCATATTCCTTCAGTTTTTGGATTTCATTTACAGCAACTCTGTCGTTCTTGTCAAGCACACGTTCCAACAGATACAAGTATTTTTTGATGTTATAGAGGTGGTCAATGATATCCTCCGTGTTGGTGAAATAGGCAAAGATGAGTGCATGGTCGGTTTCCGAGCTGAACTTCTTAATTTCCTCCAACGTTTTCTTGTTGGTGGAGAAAATCAATTCGATATATCCGTCAGTATCACCAATGGGCACTACATCCAATGGTTCTTCACGAATCAGATAGTCAAAGAATCGTGGAGTACCTTTCTGATAAAAATGAGCCTTGACTGGTGATATTCTGCGATTGAAGAATAAGTTCAGTTCATCTACGAAGGTGACAGGACGCGACACCATCATGCCAGCCTCACGGATCTCTGCTTCTAGATCAACGTCCGTACCTTCAAACAGCATTAGACGCTCTTTGTAAGCAGCATAACGGATGATTTTCTTAGCTGTCAACTTTTGTATGACTTCTCCTGCATTTTCGATAGCCATAGCTTCCTTGGCATATGCAACCATGTGGTCAACTGTCAGCTTGAATCCAGCTGTTCCAAACAGGTTTAACAGTCCAATGGCTTTCACTATATTAACAGCATGAAGCATTTCTTCCTTGCTGTCCCAATTTTGACCCTCAACTCTCTCAATAGATACCTGAATGGTGCTCCAACTCATAGAGTCGGCATTGGCATCTTTCAGATAGGAATAAAAGTTGTAAAGTACGTAGTCATAGACTTCCTGCAGGTTGTATGTCAGATGCTCTGCTGGTTCAAACTCAGAGATGGAGTTGCTACCTTTTGCTGCAAGGAAAGAAAATAAAGATCGCTCATTCTGACCATATCGCTGAATGGCAGTAGTGATAGAATAGGCAGAGAAAAGATCCAACGGGAATAGCTGCCTGGCTGTTTCAACGGGGAAATCGTTGGATACATATTTGGTTTCTTTTGCCAACTCAAAAAGGGGTTCGATATTATTTGCTTCGATGGTCTTTCTCTCTTCCCTCAATTGTGCAGATGCCAAATGGAGCAGCTGTTCTACAGGCTCTACAAAAGTTATCTCCCTGAAACGTCCCTTTACCTTAGTCCACTCGTTAGCTTGCTCTTCAGTTAGCCCTTTTGCGTAAGCACCAAAGTTCTGGTGAAGAGTTGTGAGGAGCATCATCTGACGAGAAGGCACATTTACCAACTCTGATAACTTCTGCAAGAAATACAATTCCTTCTCAGGGTTATTCTTGGCTGCATGCTCTAGTACCTTACCAAATTCATCAATGACCAGTATTAAGAACTTGTTGTTCTTCCGGCATCTTTCATAGTAGGCCTTCAATTCATCTAGTATACTATTCTCAGAGCCTTCCAGATTCAGGCTTTTTTGCAATAATGTGGAGAGACTTGTATAATCACCAACAATATTCTTGAATTCATACGACGTTGACTTAGAAAGATTAGAAGCCTTCAAAAGGAGAGGCTTCTTTGCCATCTTTTGCAAGTCAGCCTCCAAAGCCAAAAGGAAACTGGACTTTCCTGTCCCGTATGAGCCAATGATTGTAAAAGAATGTATGCCAGTCTTATAATCATTGACAATCTGATAAATAGCTCTTTGAGCATTAGGCGTTACTATATACCTTGTGCCCTCGGCAAAGCCAGATTCGATATTTGCAGAAAGACTAAATGTTGGTTTCATAATAATCGTCTAATACTTGTTCTTTATTGATTTCCTTGATGAATTGCACTTGACGAATGCCAGCCACATCACTGTATGCCACATATTCTCCATATCGTTTAGATATGTTCTTAATCATTTCTATAGTTTCAAAGTCTTGCATACAAAAAACCAATCCAACTTTCTCTTGAACGGTCTCGTAGGGAATTGTGTTGTCCTGCGTCTTTTCCTTCAAGTCAATAAGAGCGTACATAAATACTTCAATTGTCACATCCCGCTTTCCTTCCACGTTGAAGTGATATTCCTTGCCGTCTTCATTCTGTCGAATTAGGTCTAAATCAATTAGTAAAGATGAAAAGTCTTCATTAGTCTGTGGCTTCTTTGGTAGCAAATAATTCTGCAAAAAAACTGCAATATCCTTTTTGACTGTATTTTCATTAAATAGGTTTTGCTTACCGAGTTCGACCATCTTCAATCTGATGTAATGTAGTGCTTGTTCTCGAGTAAATTGAGAACGTCCTTTCTGAAGACCACAGAAAAACATCCAATAAAGAACCGCTTCACCTGTTGTCACCAACTTATAATGAAGAAGCCACAATGTAGCAAGGTCCTCTAGATACTTGTCTTTTCCATTCTCTTCTTGAAATAGATAACGGCCAAGCTCTGTTGTTTCATCATTCTTGCTTACTCCGAAAGCCTTCAACCAGAAGCGGATAGCTGCAACCATATTTTTCCCAACGCCAAGTCTAACGACCGCGTCTGGTGCATTAAAGTTGCCACCTGTTATTAGATAATCATATCCTTTCTTTAACCAGAGTGTTCGACAGGGAAAAGATTCATGACCTGAGAAAATATATTTGCCAGATGGGCTGTCCACGGGAATTATAATCTTTGTCCTGGTCGTGGCTCCAACAACCTGAGGTTGATGATTCTATCTATGTACACACAAAAAAACGTGGAGCCAGCTCTGATGCTCGCTTCACGGTTCAAAGGCTCTCGCATTGCCTAACTTGTCAAAACGAGCAACGATGCGAAAGCCCCACGCAGATGAATATATATCATATAGGTATATAAACATCCCAAGGGGCGTTCCCGTTGCTTTGTTCTTGACAAGTTGTTTTGGAATTTGCGAGATTCTTGAACCGTCAAAACCAAAGCGTTCAGAAAACGCCTTTTATATATGTACATCCCACCTTTTCGAGCCTCAAAAAGAGGCTTTTTCAGCGTGAGACGGGACAAAGATAGTAATTATGAGTGAGTCAGCAAAGAAAAATGAAAGAAAAATAGGTTGTATGGGCCAAAATAACAGGAAAACGCCCTCATTTTGCTTTGTAAATACATTATCGGTACTGCCAGATTACCAATACACCTTAAAAATATATGCGCACGCGAACCTTTAGTTCTATGACTTCAGCAAGTGATGATCATACTGGCTGCTCACATTGAGCTGAAGTGTTCGGGTGCGCCACATGTCGCGTGCAACTTCTTGTTTCTATTTAGCGCGCGCGTGATAAAACTTTGAAAAAATCAACTGAATCTACTGCAAGGGGTTGTAGTGTGTTGAAATACAGCTATATGCCTTGCAGTAGATTTTTGTAAATTGGTGCGTTTTGCAGTAGATTTTTTGGGGAATCTGCTGCTTGGAGTTGCTTTATTTGCGCTTAACGAGGTATTCGACGGCAGCCCGGGTGCTGCGACTCTGGATGTTGGGGAGCTGGCGCAGTTCTCGGGCGAACTTGTTGAGGGTGGGCACCTTCATGGCTCCGCCGGCACGATGTTTCACCTCGCTAAGGATGGCAGAAGCCGTGAGCCAGATGTTGTCGGATGAGGTGGCGTCGTCGGCCACTTCGAAGTAGTCGAAGAAGTAGTTGAGGGCGGCGGAATACTGCTGGAACTGGCGGTTGTGCTCCATCAGCGAGGTCGTCTCGTCGGCATCCAGCCAGTAGCGCACATCGTTGTCCAACTCCTGCATCGCCTGGGCGTAGAGCTGTTCATAATTAGGCTGTTGGGTGGTGTTGATGTCGCCTGTGACATGTACTCCGATGAAACGTCGGGATCCGGCAGGGTCGCTAAGTACGTCGGCCTGATTGGTGGTGGCGATGAACGATGCCAGTCGGGGCACATCCTCGATGTGCTTTGCGTGAGGCCGCTTCAGCTTCACGGCCGGCAGCTGGATGATGTTCTTCAGGAACCCTTCCTGCTGTCGTGGGGATATCTGGTTGAATTCGTCGAGGTTGATGAGCAGCATCTGGGTCATCCCCGTCAGCACCGTCTTCTTCTCTTCCATCAGCAGGGAGTCGGTGAATCCCCACGACCGCAGTTGCCTTGGGAGCAGTTGCCGGCAGAAGTCGCTCTTGTGGTAGCCTTGGCGCGACACGAGCAGGGGCACCAGTGCGTTGCCGAAGCGGCGGTTCATCCCTCGCCACTGCGCCACCATCGACAGGAACCAGGTGTGGAAGAGGTCGGGCCATTGCTGATATTCAGTAGGAACCGTGCGGGCCAACGCGCGGATATGATCCTTGCCGTCCCATTTCTCGCGGCAGTCATAAAGGTAGTCGGTGACGGGGTTGTAGCGTGGTATGCGGCGACGGCTCAGTACATAGTTCCATACATCTTTCTCGCTGATATTCACTCCTGCCACTCGCAGTTCGATGACGAAGTCGCTGACGGCGCTGCGGTCTATGGGCGCCCAGAGTGAATGGGCGCTGGCATTCCTGCGATATTCCGTCCAGCCCATGATCTCGTTGCGGCGGAAGACGTAGCGCTGTTCCAGCCTGCGTATGAGTTCGCGCATCTCCTGGCCGGGGAGCTTCAATGTCTTCGGTGCCTCGAAGCCGTCGGCGAGTTCGTCGTCATAGGTGGCTTCCACGATGCTGCGTACGGCCTGCTCGTCGGCGCCGTCCTTGAACATCAGGTGGTGCCACAGGTGGGTGACGGTCTCTTCCTGGGGCACTTCGGCCTCCAGCATCTCGTGTGCTATTGCGGTCAGCAGCAGCGGGTTGAGGGCGTCGGTTTCTGCGATGCCCGTAGACTCGTGAGCCTGTCGGCAGGCCATCCCGAATAGGTTTTCATAGACGCTGTAGGCCTCCCAGTCCTCCTCCTTCTGGCGGTGTCTGGGGGCGGGGAGGGCGGCGAAGGCATCTGTTGAGGTCGGTGCCTCGGCCACTGCCTGAATCCTGATGGCAGCGGCATCCATGTCCACATAGGGCTCTTGGTCCAGCGGCAGCAGCAATGCATGGCGCAGGCCGCCGCTTTCTGTCTCTAAGGGCAGGTCCTGCAGGGCGCTCTGGTACAGGGGCAGTACCTGTGCGAACGCTTCGTCGTAGAAGCGTGCGGCGTCGGCCTCCTCTTTGGGCAGCGTGCCGTCGGTCCGTTTCACGCGCACCAGTACGTCCACCGACTGCCCGTCGGCACCGGTGAAGGCGGCTAATGTCGAAGGCAGTGTGCTCGCCTGCCGCTTCGCCTTCTGTACTAACTCCTTGCTTCGCAGTGGTTTAACCTCGAGGACGATGATGCCGTTGTACTGTGTCATCTGCAGGGCTCCATTCTCTTGGCGCGACAGTTCCACGGCCGGCAGCACGTGGGCAATCTTATGGTAGCGTAGAAACAGTTCCGGCTTCGAGAGTCGGGGCAGGGCCTGTCGGAAGCTGGAAATCAGCCAGTCGTTGTGGTCCTCTGCGATGCGCTCAAAGAAAGCCTCTGCCTTCTGAGTGCTGCGGCGAACCGCTCCTTGGCGGGCGCCGGAAAGTATCGTGAACTTCATTTCCTGTCAATTCTTTAGGTTATAATGGTGTTTTCATTAGGTCGTGATGTTGAGTTCCACTGGTGGAATTATAGACTTCCACTACTGGAACTCGCCAGTTCCACTGCTGGAATTCTGGAATTCCACTGATGGAACTCACCTTCATCACTTGTTTGTGAAATCATAAGTTTCTATGGTCTTGTCGAATTGTGGTGCATCTTTGTAGCCGTACTTCTTGAGGAGAGCGGCCACGCGTTGCTGGTCGGCTGGCGTCAGGGCCCGCTGACCGTTGTAATAGCGGTAATAGGTGGAGTGGCTGCCGAAATAGCCTTTCAGTTCGGGCAGCATCTCTTCGAGGTGCCACTTGCTGACGTGCGTGAAGGTGCGCTTAAGCCCATAGGCCAGCACAATGGGATCAGGGTTTACATAGGCGCTGCACTCGTCGCCGTTGCGGGCGGAAGGCATCACCACGACGTGGCGCTTCACCGTAGTGGGGCACAGCTCGGCCACGCGATGGCGAAGGCAGGTGGCGGCCAGGGGGCAATCGGTTTGCAGGCAAATGCCCCAGTCACGAGGGGCGTCGGAATAAGAAAGTGCTTTCATTTCGATTTTTCATTTAATGTTGTTTGGTTATTCTTGATTAACGCTGCAAAGGTACAAAATAATATTGAAAAATCCAAATTTCCAGCCAAAAATCTACTGAAAAATGCTCATAAAACAGAAAATCTACTGCAAGATAACATGCTGCTTACCAATAAGCTATTGTTACTTGCAGTAGATTCAGTTGATTGTTTCAAATTGTTCTCACGCGCGCATACGCTTGCGTGACTTATATCTTATATAATGATGTTCTTTTTGCTTTTCTTTCCATTCGGACCTTTGCGGTCATTATTCTAATGGAATCTCGGGGTGCTGCACGGCCAGTGGCAGGCTGTCCTGCGAGAGGTAGAACATATAGAGGATGACGGGCTTGGTGCCGCGGTTCTCGCCGTGGTGGATGGTGTTCACCATCTCTACGACGGCCTCGCCCTCATGTACGACTTTCTCCTTGCCGTCCTGTCCGATGATAGTCAGTTCGCCCTGTACGAGCACACCGTAGTTCATGACGGGGTGGTGGTGCCAGCCGAGCTTCTGTCCGGCGGGGAATACATACTTCACGGCTACCAACTCAGGACGGCCCTGCAGGTAGTCGGGCAGCTCCACGCCGTCCCAGCTCTGGGAGGTGCGAATCAGCTCTTCGCTCGTCACCGTCTGGACGGTGGCTTCTTCATTAGGCTTCGCTTGTTTGCAGCCTGTCATGAAGGCTGTTGCGCCGCAGAGGAGGGTGGCGGCGAGCACCCAATGCATCATCTTTTTCATTGTCTTTTTTGTTTATTACGTTTGTTAGTTGTTATCTCTTTCTTTGCGTACCAGTTCTTAAGCTTAGCACGATTTCGGGCGGCAAAGGTACGGAAAAATCGGTGAAAGAAGTCCGTTCACTACATTAAAAATTGTTGAATGAGGGATTTGTGGTGTAAAAATTTGGAGGATTGTGGATTTTGGGGTATCTTTGAAGCCGAAAAAGGAACAATTTATGCGACGGATGGCTCTTCTGATGGTGGCTTTCCTGCTGCTGGGCGCGGTGCGCGGTCAGCAGGGGGAGGGGAGCGGTGGCGCTTTCAGGGTGCTCTTCTGGAATGTGGAGAATTTGTTCGACACGGTGCACGACGAGGGGTTCAGCGACGAGGAGTTCCTGCCGCAGGGCGAGCGGCGGTGGACGTCGCACCGCTACTGGCAGAAGGCGACGGAGGTGGCGAAGGTGATTGTGGCGAGCCCCTCTCCGGCTCTCCCCGTGGGGGCGAGAGACGGGAAAAGTGAAGGAATGAAAAATGAAAAATTTGAAAAAGATGGGAGGTATCGAGGGGAGGAGCGGGTGCCGGATCTCGTGGGGCTGTGCGAGGTGGAGAACGACAGCGTGATGGTGCTGCTGACGCGGCGCAGTGTGCTGAGGGAACTGCATTATGATTATGTGATGACGCACAGCGAGGACGCCCGTGGTATTGACGTGGCGCTGCTCTATCAGCCGGCGAGGTTCCGGCTGCTGGAGAGCCGGTCGCTGCGTGTGGCTAGCCGGGAACATGGCTTGCGGCCTACGCGCGACATCTTGTATGCTAAAGGTCTGGTGCGCAGCGGCGAGGGTGTGGACACGCTGCATGTGATGGTGGTCCACCTGCCCAGTCGTGCCGGCGGCAGCGAGGGCGACCGGAACCGGGAGCTGGCGGCAGCGCGGCTGTGGGGTGCTGTGGACAGCGTGCTGCATACGTCGGCGGCGCCGAAGGTGGTGGTGATGGGCGACTTCAATGCGGCTCTGGGCGACCGTGTGTTCAGGGGTGCGCCCCTGCGGACGACGGACGATGCCCGAGCGCAGGGCACATACAGCTTCCGCGGCTACTGGCAGTGGCTGGATCATGTGCTGGTGTCGGAGAGTGTGGTGACGAGGCAGGCGGCACGTCCGGTGGAACTGCCCTGGCTGTTGGAGGAGAACAAGACGTATGGCGGAAAGATGCCGCGCCGCACGTTTCGCGGTCCTACCTACCACGGCGGTATCAGCGACCACCTGCCCGTGGCGCTTGATATGTGGTTCGAGTGATGCCGCGGAGGTCGATTTGGTCTGTTTTTTGAGGGGAAGGGATGCTTTTTTTCGTACGTTGATGCACTTTTGGGGCAAAATGTATGGTGCTTCGGAAGAATTGAAGTATCTTTGCGGTCAGAAACATAAATCCTATAGTAATGACGATAGCAGAACTCTATGAAGTTTTCAAGCAGCATCCGGAGGTGACGACGGATAGCCGCCGCTGTCCTGCGGGGAGTCTGTTCTTCGCACTGAAGGGCGAATCGTTCGACGGCAATCAGTATGCTGCCAAGGCGCTGGAGGCCGGAGCGGCAGTGGCTGTGGTGGACGATGCAACGGTGGTGCCGGCGGGCGAACAGCTCACGGCGCCGGAAGGTGCCGGGCAGTATGTCGTGGTGGACGACGTGCTCACGGCGCTGCAGCAGCTGGCAGCGCACCACCGCCGCCAGTTCCAGGGGCCTGTGCTGCAGGTGACCGGCACCAACGGCAAGACGACGACCAAGGAGCTTTTGGCTGCCGTGCTCAGCCGGAAGTACAAGGTGCTCTACACCCAGGGCAACCTGAACAACCATATCGGTGTGCCGCTGACCTTGCTGCGCCTGCGGCCGGACGAACACGAGATCGCCATCATCGAGACGGGAGCGAACCACCCGGGGGAGATTGCTTTCCTGGCCAAGATCGTGGATCCCGACTATGGGCTGGTGACCAATGTGGGTCGCGCCCATCTGGAGGGCTTCGGGTCCTTCGAGGGTGTGAAGCGCACGAAGGGCGAGCTCTATGACTACCTGAAGGCGAAGCCCGGCGGCCGCATTTTCATCAACGAGAGCAACTATGACCTGCAGGATATGCTGGTGGAGCGCGACATTGATATCGACACCGACGCCTGCATCACTTATGCCCGCGAGCAGGCGCTGACGATGACGTGGATCTGCGAGGGTGACGTGATTGCCGCCGACCCGCTGCTGCGGCTGTGGTGGCGTCCGAAGTACGAGGCGCAACAGGTGGTGCAGACCCGACTCATCGGAGCCTACAATGCTGATAATGTGTTGGCAGCGGTGGCGGTGGGACTGACCTTCGATGTGGATCCCGCCGACATCAGTGCGGCGCTAGAGGACTATCGTCCCAGCCTGGGGCGGTCGGAACTGCGGCAGACGGAGCACAACGAGCTCATCGTGGATGCCTACAATGCGAACCTCACCTCCATGACGGCTGCGCTGGACAACTTCCGCGGTATCGAGCACGCGCAGAAGATGCTGATTCTGGGCGACATGAAGGAACTGGGCGAGGCCAGCGCCGAAGCTCATCGCACGGTGGCGCGCATGGCGCTGGACTGTGGCGCGCAGACGGCCTGGTTCGTGGGCGCCGAGTTCGCTAAGGCGCTGCAGAACGAGGCTGCGCCGGAGGGCGTGGCGGTCCGCGTGTTTGAGGACGTGGAGGCCGTGAAGCAGGCAATAGCTGCGGAGCAACCCACGGCGCGACTCATCCTCATCAAGGGGTCGAACAGCACGAAATTGCATCAGCTGCCGGAGAGGTTGTGAAATTGAAAATTGAGAATTGATAATTGAAAATTCTTCAAGCGGCTCGACCTTGTCGCTTGATACTTCAAGAAACTTGCAAGGCGCCGAGCGGAAAATTGAACTTTTGGAGCAGCGAGCGCCATCAAGCTTGCTTGAAATGGCCGAGTCACGACAAAAGTCAACGAAGTTAAAATTAGGCTCGCGCACTGCGGGAGATTGAGAATTAAAAATTATTTCACCACAGATTACACGGATTACACATATTTTGGTTGCACACAGTATGAAATTTAAATTGAATTACACAAATTCGCAAAACGCTACGCAGGTTTTGCACCTGCCGGATAGTGTGAAGATTTTTGAAAGATTTTGAATAAGATTTTGTAAGATTTCTTCGGGAGGCGAATCATAAAAAGGTGAAGGGTTAACAGGTTAACAATTAACAATTAACAATTAACAATTAACAATTAACTCCTGAAACCCCTGAAACTTCTTAAACCTCTTAAACCCCTTGAACAGGTTTTTTTCGTGTTTTTCGATGTTAAAAAATAGAAAATTGAAGATAGTTTGTGACGATAAGATTCCGTATATTGAGCAGTGTCTGAGGGCGCTGACGGATGATGTCGTGATGAAACCCGGAAGGGAGATCACTGCCGACGACGTCAGAGACGCACATATATTAATAGTGCGCACGCGCACGCGATGCGATGCTCCCCTGCTCAGCGGTTCGAGTGTGTTCCTCGTGGCAACGGCGACGATAGGCTACGACCATCTTGACACCCGTTGGCTCGAGAGTTATGGCATCGCGTGGGCGAATTGTCCGGGCTGCAATGCGTCGAGTGTGGGACAGTATGTGAACTCCAGCCTGCTGCAGCTGCAGCGCCAGCGTGGCGTGGACCTGAAATCCAGCACTCTTGGCATCGTTGGGGTAGGGCACGTGGGTAGTGCTGTGTTGCGTTCGGTGACCGAAGGCAAGCCTGGCGCCCCCCTTGGCCTTCGCCGGATCCTGCTTTGCGACCCTCCGCGCCAACAGGCAGGCGACGCCGCCCCCGAGGGCTATGAATGGTGCTCGATGGAGCGCATCAGGGAGGAGGCCGATATCATCACACTCCATACCCCTCTGATTCCCTGGGGCGACAATGCCACCTGGCATCTGTTGGACGACCGCTTTTTCGACGGACTTCAGGGTCGAATCCTCATCAATGCCGCCCGCGGAGGCGTCGTTGATGAGCGCGCGCTGCTCAGGGCGATGGACCGTGGGGCCGTCAGCGACGTCGTCCTTGACACCTGGGAGAACGAGCCTCATGTGGATGAGGAACTCCTCCGGCGCGCCTTCATCGCCACGCCTCACATTGCGGGCTACAGCGCCGACGGCAAGGCCAACGCTACTCGGATGACGCTGCGCCACGTCTGCCGATTCTTCTTCCGCCCCATGGATTTCGACATCCAGCCCCCGGCGCTCCCCGCCGATTTCCGTCCTTCGGAGGACGCCGAAGAGCGTGCCCTGCAACTTTATGACCCACTGACGGACACCCAACGACTGAAAGCCCGACCCGAGGACTTCGAACTGCAAAGAAGTGCCTATCCGTTGCGCAGAGAGTACGTTTAGACGGCAAAAATGCAATAATTATTGCACATTGTACACTTATTTGTGCAACTTTGTACACTTTTTTCAAGATTTCTTTGGCACTTTGAAAAAAATGCACTACCTTTGCACCCCGAAAACAAGAATTGATTTTATCATCATTATTTAAACTCTTTTGAATTATGTCAGAAATTGAAAGCAAAGTAACAGATATCATCGTCGACAAGCTCGGCGTTGATGCAGCTGAAGTTAGTGCAGAAAAGAGCTTCACCGGTGACCTCGGTGCAGATTCACTCGACACCGTAGAGCTCATCATGGAACTGGAGAAGGAATTCGGTATCACCATTCCCGACGACGATGCAGAGAAGATTGCAACTGTCGGCGATGCTGTTGCCTACATCGAATCTCACCAGTAATAGTCATTCAATCATTATTAGTTGACAAGTTCTTGGCTGGTCCAGCGACCTAAGTCAGGACGACGAGTTGACGAGTTGATAAGTTGAAATCTTTGCGACCAACTCGTCAACCCGTTAACTTGTCAATGTGTCTTTATTCATTTATGGAACTTAAAAGAGTTGTTGTAACAGGAATCGGAGCCCTCACTCCCCTGGGTAAGACTGCTGAGGAGACTTGGAAGAACCTGCTGGCTGGTGTCAGCGGAGCCGCTCCCATCACCCTCTTCAACGCCGAGAAATTCAAGGCTCAGTTTGCCTGTGAGGTGAAGGACTTCAACTGCGAGGACTATGGTATCGACCGCAAGGAGGCCCGCAAGATGGACCGCTACTGCCAGTTCGCTATCGCTGCAGCCAAAATGGCCATCGAGGACAGTGCAATGGATCTCGAGGCTATCGACAAGAATCGCGTGGGTGTGGTGTATGGCGTTGGTATCGGTGGTATCCAGACTTTCGAGGAGGAGCTTCGCGGATATGAGCGTATTGCTGCCACTATCGGCCCGAAGTTCGGCCCCTTCTTCATTCCGAAGATGATTGCCGACATCGCCGCCGGACATATCAGTATCCTCTATGGCTTCCATGGTCCCAACTATGTGACGACCTCAGCTTGTGCTTCGAGCACCAATGCTCTGGCCGACGCTTTCAACCTCATCCGTCTTGGCAAGGCCGACGTCATCGTCAGCGGTGGCGCTGAGGCTGCTATCACGGATGGCGGTGTGGGCGGTTTCACGGCAATGAAGGCCCTTTCCACCCGTAATGACGAGCCTGCGAAGGCCAGCCGTCCGTTCAGCGCAAGCCGCGACGGTTTCGTTATGGGCGAAGGTGCCGGTTGCCTCATCCTCGAGGAACTGGAGCACGCCAAGGCTCGCGGCGCAAAGATCTATGCAGAGTTCGCAGGCGAAGGCATGAGTGCCGACGCACACCACATCACCGCCTCTCATCCCGAGGGTCTCGGTGCCAAGCTGGTGATGCAGAACGCCCTCGACGATGCAGGTCTGAAACCCGAGGACATCGACTATATCAATGTTCACGGAACCTCCACCCACGTGGGCGACATCTCCGAGGCCAAGGCCATCAAGGACGTCTTCGGCGATTGGGCCTACAAGCTGAACATCTCATCGACTAAGTCGATGACCGGTCACCTGCTGGGTGCTGCCGGTGCTGTGGAGGCTATGGCCAGCGTGCTTGCCGTGAAGAACGATATCATTCCTCCGACCATCAACCACGAGGAGGACGATCAGGACCCCGAAATCGATTACAACCTGAACTTCACGTTCAACAAGGCCCAGCAGCGTCCCGTTCGTGCCGCCCTGAGCAACACCTTTGGTTTCGGTGGACATAACGCCTGTGTGATCTTCAAGAAATACGAAGGATAGTGTTTCTGAAGTTGAATTTTATAGACCGCATAAAGCTCCCTTTCCGCAAGGATAAGGAACTTTATGCGGCTTTTCGTGAAATACTGGGCTTCTATCCCCACCACATCAAGTACTACAAGCTCGCACTGCTGCATAAGTCCGCCTCCAACCGCGACCAGAAGGGGGCGCCGGAGCACAACGAGCGCCTGGAGTTTCTGGGCGATGCCATCCTTGAGGCCATCACCAGCGACCTGCTCTACCACCGCTTTAAGGGGCAGCGCGAAGGCTTCCTGACCAACACCCGCAGCAAACTCGTGCAGCGCGACACGCTGAACCAGCTCTCGCGAGAGATGGGACTCGACCGCCTTATCCGCAGCAACAGCCACTCGACCACCCACAACAGTTACATGGGCGGCAATGCCTTCGAGGCGCTGGTGGGGGCCATCTACCTCGATAGGGGCTATGATGCCTGTATGTATTTCATGCGCAACAGGATTCTCGGACAGCTCGTGAACCTGGAGAAGGTGGCCAAGAAAGAGGTGAACTTCAAGTCGAAGCTCATCGAATGGGCACAGAAGAACCGCATGCAGCTGGAGTTCCGGATTGTGGAGGAACAGCGCGAGAACCGCAACTCGCCCGTGTTCGTCACCCGTGTGGTGATCGAAGGCCTCGACTGCGAGAGCGGCAAGGGCTATTCCAAGAAGGAAAGTCATCAGAATGCAGCGCGCGAGACACTGAAGGTGCTGAAGTCCGACAAACAGCTTTTGCAGGCTATTTTTGATGCAAAAGCAGCGCGTACAGCACAGGAAGAAGAGCCTGTTGCACTCGTTCCGGAGGCCTGATAACACTTTTTAAGCCTGCGGATTTTGCAGTACGCTCATTTTACAGTACTTTTGCACCCAAAATGAGCTTAACATACTTCTTAAGACCCCATTTCGAGCGCCGTTACGGAAGGATGGAATCCTTCGGGCGCCAGGCCGAGGCACTGCAGATGCAGGTGCTCCGACGGCTTCTGGCATCAGCCAAGGACACGGAATGGGGGCGCCTCCACCACTTTTCCGACATTCAGACCTACGAGCAGTTCGCGGCCTCCACACCCATCTGTAACTACGAGGACCTGAAGGACAGCATCGATCGCATGCGCCACGGCGAGACGGATATCCTGTGGCCCGGACGCGTGAAGTGGTATGCCAAATCCAGTGGCACCACCAACGACAAGAGTAAATTCATTCCTGTTTCTGCCCAGGCACTGAAGGACACCCATTATGCCGGCGGCAGCGACTCCGTTTCCTGTTATCTCCACCATCATCCCCACAGCCGTCTCTTCGACGGTCGTGCCCTTATTCTTGGCGGCTCTCATGCCCCGAACTACAACGTGAAGGGTTCGCTGGTGGGCGACCTCAGCGCCATCCTCATTGAGAATGTGAACCCGCTGGTGAACATTGTCCGTGTGCCGAAGAAGCAGACGGCATTGCTCTCGGACTTCGAACAGAAGCGCGACCGCATTGCCCACGAAGCCCTGAAGAAGGACGTCACCAACCTCAGCGGAGTGCCCTCGTGGATGCTTTCTGTGCTCAACCGCGTGCTCGAAGTGTCTGGCTGCGAGACCATTGACCAGGTGTGGCCCCACCTCGAAGTGTTCTTCCACGGTGGAGTGGCCTTTGCTCCCTACCGCGAGCAATACCTGCGGCTCATTCGCAGTCCGCAGATGCATTATCTCGAGACCTACAATGCCAGCGAGGGATTTTTCGGCGTTCAGAGCGACCCGCTCGACCCCTCGATGCTGCTGATGCTGGACTATGGCGTCTTCTTCGAATTCATTCCCCTCGACGAGCTGAACAACGAGCATCCTACGGTGCTGCCGCTGTGGGGCGTGCAGACTGGCAAGAACTATGCCATGGTGATCTCCACCAGCAGCGGACTCTGGCGCTATCTGATTGGCGACACCGTTCGCTTTACCTCAGCCCTGCCCTACAAGTTCATCATCACCGGACGTACGAAGTTCTTTATCAACGCTTTCGGCGAGGAACTCATCGTCGATAACGCTGAGCGCGGATTACAGGAAGCCTGCCGGCTCACTGGCGCTGAGGTGCTGGAATATACCGCAGCACCCGTATTCATGGACCGCGAGGGGCATTGTCGCCACCAGTGGCTCATCGAGTTCTCGCGCCAGCCCGACGACCTCAAGCGTTTTGCCGACGAGCTGGACCATGCGCTTCAGACCGTCAATTCCGACTACGAGGCCAAGCGCTACAAGGACATCACCCTCCAGGAGCTCGAAATCATTCCTGCCCGCCAGGGACTCTTCAACGACTGGCTGCGCAGCCGTGGAAAGCTGGGCGGACAGCACAAGGTACCGCGACTCAGCAACAGCCGCGAGAATATCGAACAGATGCTGCAGCTGAACGCATAGCGTTCGAATGTGAATCCTAAAAGTATCCGTTTTAGTGAAAGGAAAGAAAGAAGAATATCTGATTAGCAGTATGCTGAAACTCTGGGACCTGGTCTCGGGGAAGAGGCCTATGTCTTTTCGGACATCTTCTCTTGTTTTCTCACTTTTCACCCTTTCATTTCTCACCTTAATCGCTGCCTGCGCCAGCCTGGGCAACCCCGACGGAGGCCCTTATGACGAGACGCCGCCGCAGGTGGTGCGCGCCCTGCCTGAGAATCAGACGGTGAATTCCGACAAGAAGAAAATCACGATTTACTTCAACGAGTTCGTCAAGATCGAGAATGCCAGCGAGAAGGTGGTCGTCTCGCCACCGCAGGAGGAGATGGCAAACGTGCGTGCCGACGGCAAACGTATCAAGATTGAGCTCTTCGACACCCTGCGCCCCAATACCACCTACACCATCGACTTCTCCGATGCCATTGTGGACAACAACGAGGGAAACCCGATGGGAAACTATACCTATTCCTTCTCTACTGGCGAAGAAATTGACACCATGCAGGTCTCGGGCTATGTCATCAATGCCGCTGACCTCGAGCCGATTAAGGGCATACTGGTAGGACTCTACGCCGTAAATGAAGACAGTATCGTGCCCGACAGCGTGCTGCGCACACGTCCCTTCGACCGCGTCAGCCGCACCAACGGCAGCGGATACTTTGTCATCAAGGGAGTGGCGCGCGACCGCCTTTATCGCGCCTTTGCCCTGAAGGATATGGACAATGACTTCCGCTTCAGCCAGAAGAGCGAGCTCGTAGCCTTCGACACCCTCCTCTTCGAGAGCACCTGCAAGCCGGATATCCGCCTCGATACCATGTGGCGCGACAGTACCCACTACGATAGTATTCAGCCAGTACGCTACACCCATTTCTTCCCCGATGAGATTGTGCTGCGCGCCTTCCTCGAAGAAGGGCAGGATCGCCATCGACTGAAGGAGGTGCGCGAGGTGCCGGAGAAGTTCACGCTCTTCTTCACCGCCCCTGCCGACACGCTGCCCATTATTCGGGGACTCAGCTTCGAGGGCGACGGAGGATTCATCATCGAACCTTCGTTGGGGAATGATACGATAACCTATTGGATTACAGATACTACGATAGCCTACTGTGACTCCATGATCTTCGAGCTTACCTACCTCGACACCGACACTCTGCACCAGTTGGTGTGGAAAACGGACACCGTGGATCTTCCGTCCAAGCTGACGCGCGCCAGGCAGCTGAAAGACCTTCAGGGAGAGATCGACAAGTGGGAGAAGGAATACAAGAAGAAGCAGAAACGCAACAAGAACCTGCCGCCCGAGGAGAATCCCTTCCTCGTCACCCACCTCACGGCAGAATGCAAGCCTTCGGGAGCCGTAGACCCCAACCAGAGCCCGATCATCACCTTCTCCGAACCCATAGACAGCATTGACTCCTTGGCCGTTCGCTTCCAGGTGAAGGTCGATACGACGTGGGAAGATTCGCCCTTCGAGTTCGAACGTGTGAAAGGCTCACCCCGTCAGTATCAGCTCTTTGCAGAGTGGGACTACGGTCTGTCCTATCAGCTCACTATCGACAGCGCAGCCGTTCAGGGAGCCCTCGGGCACTCCAACGAGTTGCTGAAGATGGACTTCCGCGTGCGCAAGGAAGAGGAGTACGGTGCACTATACGTCCAAATGAATCCTGCCGATTCTGGCATCGTCGTCCAGCTGCTCGCGGCGGGCGACAAACCCCTCCGCACGGCCACCACCAACGCCCAGGGCTTGGCAGAATTCTTCTTCCTGCGGCCTATGGACTATTACATGCGCTGTTTTATTGACGTTGACGGCAACGGCGAATGGACCACCGGCGAATACGACCAGGGTCGCGCGCCGGAGCAGGTGTACTATTATCCCACCCCCATTCCTCTGAAGGCCAAGTGGGAAGTCAATCAGGACTGGAACCTCAACAGCGTGCCTGTGATGAAGCAGAAGCCCCTCAAACTCATCAAGCAGAAACCCGATAAGGAAAAGAAGATACGCGAACGCAACAAGGAACGCGAGGCCCAAATGGGCAAAAAGAAGAAATCATGACGAAATCCGACGTACAAACTCCTTCACGTCTGGAAACCTGGCCGCTCCTCTTCTGGAGTGCCTGGTCTTGGTCGCTTGCTCCTTCCAAGCGGCTCCTCGTCCTTTTCTGCTTCACGTTTCAAGTAATATCCTTGCAATTCTTCCGCCCGAGCTTGCTCGCTCCATACATGAAGAACTTCTCAGCGTGCTCCTCTCTCCACGCCCAGTGTTCTATGGAGAATACGGCCTTCGTGGCAGGCGAGAACCTCGAGTACCAACTCTACTTTAACTGGAAATTCATCTGGATCAAGGCCGGCACCGCCAACCTCAATATCAGCCAGGCAAAATACGGCGGCGAGCAGGCATATCGCTGCCACCTCATCACACGAGGCAGCAAGCGCACCGACAAGTTCTTCATGATGCGCGATACTCTCCTCAGCTTTGTCCGGCCGGACCTCGTGCCACTCTACTACCGCAAGGGTGCCCGCGAGGGCAAGCGCTACAATGTCGATGAGGTGTGGTACAACTACTCCGGCGGCCGCACCAACCTCAAGCAGCGCTTCCTCAACTACCGCGGCCACGTCAGCGACACCACCTATCACACACAGGAATGCGTCTATGATATGGTGTCAATGTTGTTGCGAGCCCGCTCGTTCGATCCCACCCGGTTCACCGATGGTCAGAAACTCCAGTTCTATATGGCCGACGGCAGCCATGTCAAGCTCGAGACCCTCATCTACCGCGGCAAGAAGAACTTCAAGATGGAACAGACGGGCATCGTGTACCGCTGCCTTGTATTCTCCTTCGTGGAGTACAACGATAAGAAGGAGAGGGAGGTTGTCACCTTCTACATCACCGACGACGAGAACCATACCCCCGTACGCCTCGACCTCTTTCTGAGATTTGGAACTGCAAAGGCATTTCTTACGAAGTCCGAAAACTTAAGAAATCCGCAGACATCTATTGTCTCCACGCCCTCCAAACGTTAAAGACCCTTAAAATTCTTGCGGTGTTTTGACCCGCAAGAATAAAAAAATGCTAAATCTGCGCATAGACCGCGCAACAAAGTCCACAATCAGGACAGATTGTGGGCTTTTAAGACTATTTTTGCAAACAGAACCTAATAAAATTCAACTAAAACAACCCCAATTTCAACTAAAATCACCAACAATGAGGGAAATTAAACAACTAACACGTTCGGAATTCCAAGTCATGAGTATCTTATGGAATCTCCCCGAGCAGAGTGCTTTCACGGGTGAAATCCTCGAGAAGTACGAGAACCCAAAGCCCGCTTACACCACGTTGGCTACATTCCTGAAGATCCTGACAACCAAAGGTTTTGTCAAGTGTCGCAAGAAACAAAGCAAACTCCACTTCAAGGCTGCTATCTCTGAAATGGAGTACGCCAAAGTCTACTTTGCTCCCGCCAAGGACGTCTTCTTCAAGGGCTCTTTCATCGAAATGATGCGATTCATTCTCCAAAACGAGCAACCCACCCCGGAGGATATCGCTGAACTACGAACGATTCTTGATGAAATCCAGAAGAAGTAGCCATTTTACATCGTAAAGGCCACGTAAGGTCATCGTAAAGGCCGCGTAAGGTCACCGTAAGGATCACGTAAGGACATCGCAAAGACAGCGTAAAGACAGCGAGAGGACAGCCCTGTGGACTGCCCTCTCACTCTTTTTTGCGTCGGAAAGAGGCGACTCGAACGCCCGACCCCTACGTCCCGAACGTAGTGCGCTACCAACTGCGCTACTTTCCGAAGCTCGCATGGAGGAAACGCCGAGAAACAGCGTTCGCTTCCTGTTTGCGGGTGCAAAGGTACAACGTTTTTGGCAAATAGCGAAAGAAAATGCACTTTTTTTCATTCCGGACAAAGTTTTTTTAGCAAATTCTTGCAGGATTCAAGAAAAACACCTACCTTTGCACCCGCAAAACGAAAGGAACGCCCTTGAGGATTCTCAAAAACGGCAAATTTCACCTTTCTATGCGCGACCTGGTGTCATAGCTCAGTTGGTAGAGCAAAGGACTGAAAATCCTTGTGTCCCCGGTTCGATTCCTGGTGACACCACAAGCCCTAATTGATTGTCAATTAGGGCTTTTTCTTTGTCCGATAATAAGATTTTGATGCTACATTGATACTACGACATACAGCAAATCGTTCTCTCTCATCGCGTTAAGGGCGGCTGACTGTTATCAGTTCTCTCAGATTCCTTTGCGGTGGGGGAGGGGGCTGTCGTGTATTTCCGTTTGGGATTCTTGGGAAACCAGCCTCTCTCTACGCGTTTCTTCTGCTCAAAGAGCTCGCCAATACCCCAGAGGGCTGAGGCTCCGAAGACGCCTACAATGGCCGAAATCAGCGTATTCTCGATGAACAGCGCACCCACGATGGATGCCAGTCCGATTACCAGATACACAATCCAGGGCCGCGTACCCCAGTAGTATTCCGTCTTGATAACGATTGGGTGCCAGATGCCAATGGTCAGGAAAGTAGAGAGGGCAATGATGATGCCAGTGAAATACATAGTGCTTGTCGATTATGAGTTTTTGCGGTGCAAAGATACAAAAAAATTCCCACAGCCAGCCTCTGTTCGTTCCAAAAAATAGATCCCGACAGTTGCTACCCAATAATTTTTTGTAGAATCAGCATCCGGCATATCACATCCAAGGATCGGAAAGTGCGGGTTCAATTCTTGCACCGCCCGTCTTCTTGCTTTGTTCATCCAAAACTTGAAGCCATATTTGAATACAGTCTGGGTTTCATTGTTCTATCACAGTGCGAAAAAGACCGTCGAGGAAGGATGCAATGGTTGCTTGTCAAGGGAACTATAGTTTGTCGTCGAAGTAACTATAGTTACTCGTCGCAGAGACTATAGTCTGTTTTTGGTGAGGGCGTATGTCGCCCCAAACATAGAAACTGTTGCGGTGTTGCAGTGTTGCAGTTCTCTTAAGGGTATTCCATACCATAGAATTACTTCTATATTATATAATATATATTAATATATATATTATAAATATAGGATTGTTTTTTGACTTTCGTAGAATCTGTTTTGGAACTGCAACACTGCAACGCTGCAACGTTTTTTGGGGTAAGACACTTTGTCAAATCCTATTTCTGAAGGTTGATGGACGAGTTCCTCGGGTATAAAAGGCCTTTGGCCCAGCTGAAATAAGTTGCCTAAAGGAAATACTTATATTATTATATAAGATATTCCTTATAGAAATGTAAATCCCACCTCCTTCAGAGATGCTGGAAGGGGTGGGAGATTCTTAGATGTTGAAGGGGTACGGATTAGTAGGTGACCACGGGCGGGAGGGCTTTGGCCTGTTCGACCATAGAGATGATTTCCTTGAGAGCGGGCACGCGGCGCACGAGTTTCTTCTCGGCGTTGGTTTCTTCGAGCTTGGGCTGCAGGTTCTCGGGAACGCGATGGCGAAGTTCCTTGACGGTGTCTACGCCAGCAGCTTCGAGGAGTTCAGCGAACTGGGGGCCTACTCCCTTGATACGGAAGAGGTCGGCATGGTTGGTCCAGCGCAGGATGAGCTTGTCGCTGATGCCGGTGTCAGCAGCCAGCTGGGCACGTCCCTTCGGGGTAGCGCATTTTTCGAGGAGGTCCTCAACTTTGATGATACCGACGGCAGTCAGTTTTTCGGCGTAAACGTCGCCCACGCCTTCGATGTCGATGATTTTGTAAGCCATAGTTTTTTGATTAAAAAGTTTGGTAAAAGGGGTTTGTTCATTTTTTAGACGCGACAAAAGTAGCGTTTTTCATGGAAAGGACAAACAGAAACTGGATTTTTTTCTGCTTCTCGGAGGCAAAATGGGTTGTTTTTAGGCAAAAAGGTACTTTTTTGTGCCAAATTTTGTAAATTCCACACTTATTTTGCACGTCGTATTCATAAAAGACTTATCTTTGTACCGCGTAAAGCTTAAAAACGACTAACAACGACAGAATTATGAAACGATTCTCCCTCTTTGTGCTGCTGGCGCTGGTTGTAGCGTGCGTCTCGGCACAGTCAGGCCGCCCTGCGTCGCAGGCAGGCTATCCTATTTCACAGGTGCCTTTCACGAGTGTGAAGGTGACGGACTCCTTCTGGGGCCAGCGTCTGGAGGCCAGTCGCAATGTCACCATTCCCCTTGCGTTCTCGAAATGCGAGGAGACGGGCCGCTACACGAACTTCTCGAACGCTGCCGCCCACATGAAGGATCCCTCAAAGGTCTTCAAGGTTAGCGGCTACAGCTTCGATGACACCGACCCCTACAAGACCATTGAGGGCGCATCGTACCTGCTGCAGACTTATCCCGACAAGCGTCTGCAGGCGTATATGGACTCGGTCATCGATGTCATCGCCTCGGCACAGGAGCCAGACGGGTACCTCTATACTTCGCGTACGCAGAACCCGCTGCACCCTCATGAATGGGCCGGCGACCGCCGCTGGGTGAAGGAAGAGGATCTGAGCCACGAGCTGTATAACCTGGGCCACATGGTGGAGGGCGCCATTGCCCACTATCAGGCCACGGGCAGCCGCAAGTTCCTGGACATCGCCATCAGATATGCCGACTGCGTGTGTCGCGAGGTGGGCCCGAATCCGGGTCAGGCATGTGTGGTGCCCGGCCATCAGATTGCTGAGATGGCACTGGCCAAGCTCTACCTGGTTACAGGCGACAAGAAATACCTCGACGAGGCTAAGTTCCTGCTGGATTATCGCGGCAAGACGACTATCGTCCACGACTACTCGCAGGCCCACAAGCCGGTGGTGGATCAGGATGAGGCCGTGGGCCATGCTGTCCGTGCCGCCTATATGTATGCCGGTATGGCCGATGTGGCAGCTCTGACGGGCGACGAAGCCTACATTCAAGCTATTGACCGCATCTGGGAGAATATCGTTGGCAAGAAGCTGTATATTACGGGTGGTATCGGTGCCACGAGCAGTGGCGAAGCCTTCGGCCGCAACTATCAGCTTCCAAATATGAGTGCCTACTGCGAGACGTGTGCCGCTATCGGTAATGTCTATGTGAATCACCGTCTGTTCCTGCTCCACGGCGAGTCGAAGTACTACGATGTGCTGGAGCGTACGCTGTATAACGGTCTTATCAGTGGCGTGAGCCTCGATGGCGGCAGCTTCTTCTATCCGAACCCGCTGGCCTCGATGGGTCAGCACCAGCGGCAGGCCTGGTTTGGCTGTGCCTGCTGTCCCAGCAACATCTGCCGTTTCATCCCCTCGCTGCCTGGCTACGTTTACGCCGTGAAAGAGCGGAACGTGTACGTGAACCTCTTCCTCTCGAACAGCGCAGAGCTGAAGGTTGCTGGCAAGGCCGTGAACCTGAGCCAGCAGACGCAGTATCCCTGGCAGGGCGACATCACGGTGGCCGTGGACAAGAACGCAACCGGCGAGTTCGCACTGAAAGTGCGCATTCCCGGTTGGCTGCAAGGTAAGGTAGTGCCCTCGGATCTCTATCAGTACTCCGATGGCAAGCGCCTGAAATACAGTGTCAGTGTCAACGGCGAACCTGCCGGCGAGCTGACGGCTGACGGCTACTACACCATTCAGCGTAAGTGGAAGAAGGGTGACCGTGTGGAGCTGCATTTCGATATGGAAGCCCGTGTGGTGCGAGCCAATCCGCTCGTGGAAGCTGACCGCGGTATGGTGGCTGTGGAGCGCGGACCGCTGGTATACTGCGCTGAGCACCCCGACAATAACTTCGATGTCGCAGGAGCCCTCGTCAACCAGGAACCCACCTTTGCCCTGGGCGACAAGACTATCGCCAATACCCCTGTGAAGACACTGCAGACATCAGCCCAGACACTGAACTTTGACAAGGAAGGACGACTGGTGGCTACGGACGTGCAGCTGACGCTGATTCCCTATTATGCCTGGTGTCATCGCGGCAGCGGTAAGATGCAGGTGTGGCTGGCTCAGGACTTGAATGCCACCACTCCTACCAAGCCCGCTACGCTGGCCTCTGAGAGCAAGGTGGAATCGTCGAGTCGCATTCCGGCTCTCTCCAGTCTGAACGACCGCCTGGTGCCGCGCGATGCCAATGACCGCAGCGTACCCTACACCCACTGGTGGCCCAAGCAGGGAACGACGGAGTGGCTGACCTACACTTTCGCACAGGCTGCCACCATCCAGACGAGCACCGTCTATTGGTATGACGACCAACCCTGGCAGGGCTGCAAGGTGCCCGACAGCTGGAAACTCTACTACAAGGATGCCAGCGGCCAATGGCAAGAAGTGCAGCACCCCGACAACTATCCGGTGCTGAAGGGCGTACCCTGCACGGTAAACTTCGATCCCGTGGAGACCACCGCCGTGAAGCTGGAAGTGCAGCTGAATGCCGAGAAGTCGGCGGGAATCTTTGAGTGGTCCGTCAAATAAACCTAAAAATAGGAATAATATAAAATAGGAATAATAGTCAACGCGCGTATGAAACGTATATTGTTAACTGCATTGTTGGCCATAGCGATAGGGCAGGGGATGGATGCCCGTTCCCTGGTTATCACGCTGTCCAATGGGCAGCGCCTGGCCTTCGGACTCGATGAGCAGAATGTTGTGATGACGGAAGATGGCAACCAGCTGTATTTCAACGGTTACAGCATCAATCGCATCCGCATCACGGAGTTCCGCATCTTCGAGCAGGCTCCTGCCGATGCCATCCAAGTAGGAATAAAAGACTTGGCTACGGGCAAGACCACGGAGTCCAGCACCATTGTGGACCTCAGCGGCCGCCCTGTGCAGCACCTGAAGCCCGGTATTTATGTTATTAACCGTAAAAAAGTTGTCATCCGATGAACAGAAAGATTTTTGCACTCTCGCTGCTGCTGGGCTGTGGGCTCAGCGCCAGCGCCCAAGATTACTTCTGGACACCCTCGGGTGACCGATACAAGGCTGCCGAAAGCATCCGTCTTGACGGTGCTGACAGTGTGGTGTTCCGCAATAACCGCCTGCAGGTCTACAGAGACGGCAGTCCAGAGAACTGGATGTACAGCCGTGTGCTGGGCATGACCACCACTTCCGACTCCAGCGCCGCCTTCTATATCGGCGAGCCTGAGCGTGCCCTCTGGAAGCCCACTACCAGCGATAACAATTACAACAACAACTACTCGAACCCCGAGTCGCAGTGGAGCTTCAAGAACTCCCGAGAGTCGAAGCACTTCATTGTCTTCTGGGACAAGCAGTTCGGCGACAATCCCCTCTCCACCAGCGTGCCGTCTAATCTGCGTGTGGACGTGACCGACCTGTTGAAGAAGGCCGAGCAGTTCTTCGAGACGAATGTGAATAAACTGAAGATGGCTACCGTGGGCGAAGGCCAGTCCCAGCTGGACACCTATAAGATGAGCATCTACCTGCTCTACCAGACCGATTGGCTGGCTACGGGTTCCGGCTATGACGATGTCATAGGTGCACTGTGGGTAAATCCATCGACCTGCAAGCCCGTAGGTCACACTATTGCCCATGAGATTGGCCACAGCTTCCAGTATCAGGTGGCTTGTGACTGGCGCAAAAACGGCGAACGTAACTACAAGAACCGCGGCTGGCGCTATGGCTTCGGAGCCAATGGCTCTGGCGGCAACGGCTTCTGGGAACAATGTGCACAATGGCAAGGTTTCCAGGATTATCCTTCCGAGACCTTCGGCTATCACGTTGATGTCTGGAAGGCCAACTACCACCGTCATGTCCACCACGAATGGATGCGTTATGCCAGCTACTGGTGGCAGTATCATCTGGTGGAGAAACATGGCTACGACGCCTACGGACAGCTCTGGCGCGAGAGCAGGTACCCAGAAGATCCTATGGAGGCTTACACCCGCCTGTTCTGTGGCGGTGACTGGGAGGTGTTCTGGGACGACTACTTCGAATATGCCACTAAACTGGCCAACTACCAGTTCGAGGACGTCCACAAGTACCTGAATACCAACTACAGTGCACGCAACTACAAGACGGCGATGTACCTGGGTGACGATGACTACTATCAGGTGGCCTATCGCAGCTGCCCTGAGACAACGGGCGTTAATTTCATCCAGGTGAATAGTTTCAAGGTCGGCGAGCAAGTCAGCGTCGATTTCAAGGGACTGGATCCTGGCAGTCCGCTTCACACCAGCGACCCTGGCCATGCCTTCCTCGAAGATGGCGGCGGCAAGTATGATGTGCAGACGGCCTACAATGCTGCCGGCAAGGCTGCAGACCGCGGCTGGCACTATGCCTTCGTGGCTGTTGTCAACGACGGCACGACGAATGCCAATACGGTGGTGTCCGAGGTGCAGAAAAACGATGAGGGAACCATCACCTTCACCGTGCCCACAGGCACAATCCGCCTGGCACTCTGTGTAGTAGGAACGCCCAAGACCTACAACCGTCATGCTTGGGACGAAAAGGATGCCAACGATGTGCAGTGGCCCTACAAAGTGAAGTTCACGGGCTGTAAGCCGACGGGTATTAATTAATATTGAAATATTGAAATATTGAAAATTGAGATATTGAGATATTGAGAAATTGAAAAAACATCATTCACATAACCACTTAATTTATTAACGCGTATGAAAAAGTTCTTTACACGAATTCTGGCCGTAGTCTGCTGCTTGGCAGTCAGCCTCTCGGTCAACGCACAGTTCAGCAAGGTGTTTGAGTCCTACCCCAAGGGCTACACTCCCACCTTGAATGCTGCTTTTGAGCTCACGGCAATTGCCGAAACACTGAACACCGACACAGCAACGCTGAACTCAGCTCTGACGAGCTGGCTCGGCGGCTCAGGCTCCACCAGCCTCATCTTCCTTGAAGATGGTGAAGGTACCCGTTACGACAATTACACTCAGGGTAGTAATGGCGGCTTCTGGATGACGGCTCAGGGCACTCCCACTGGCTGGACAGGTGATGTAGGTGAAGACGTATGGTACAACACCTTCAGCATCAGTCCTGTGGACAATGCTCTCTACATCTCCATCGGCCAACACCCCGACGCCCTCACTGGCGGCGAGGAACTGAAGGCAAAGTATGTGCTTGTCTTCAATGAGAAGGAAGCTACCTTCGACATCACCCTGAAGGTGCTGAAGCTTGATCTGCCCGAGGCTACCAACCTGCGCAGCAAGCTGACCATTGTAGATCGCAAGAGCACAGTTGTGGAACAGTGGGCACGCTCCAACACGAAGGGTGACACTGACACTTTGGATTTCAAGGGTATCGCTGCTGCCTTAGGCACCACACCCGCTCTCTTCAGCGAAGCCATCGGTAAGATGACCTATGCCACCAAGGCTAACGAGGACGATAACTCGGAATTCTATGGTTTCATAACCGACACCCTGACCAATGTCACCACTTCCAGTAATGCTCCCGGCTGGTGGTTCTCTAACCCCTTCGACGGCTATGATGAGTTCGTATCTGTTCCCAGCACCCAAGGTAAGTTCTATGCTGAGGCTTTTGCCCTCGATGCAGAGAACGAGCAGCTGACCTATAACATCGGTCAGATGGGCGGTGAATTACCTATTATCCTCGACGGACAGGATCCCATTGATCAGGCCATGTGTAAGGTGTACTTCATCTATGGCGACAAGGCCGTAGAACTGAGCATCACCCTGAAGATTGTGGAGCGCGACAAGGTTCCCTTCGCAGAGATGACAGAAGTGGGTAGCGAGACCGTGAAACTCAGTCAGTATCCCACTTCCAGCTATGAAACCGTAAGCTTCAGCCTCGATATCGACGCAATCTCTACCCTGTTGGAAGTAGATGCAGCAGAACTCACCCTCTGGGCTCCCACGGAAGATGGTGACATCGATGATACTCCATCTGCAAACAACGACGGTTTCTGGTTCAACAAGGACGGCTATCGTGCAAGTTGGAGCCCCTCATGCGGACTCTTTGTCGAGAATCCTACTTCCGGCGACTTCTCAAGATTCAACGTCGGTCAATATCCTGATGTGTTCCAGGGTGGCGAAACGGGTATCGCAACCCTCTACCTCGTGGCAGGTGCTAAGTACTACACCGTTCACGTCGAAATGGAAATCAAGACCAAGGAAGGTCCGGCTGTGACCTACGAGAGCGTGGCAGAACGCGCTGTGAACATCCAGGTTGTTCCCGCTGGTGTTTATCCCATCGACATGAGATATGATATTGATCCAGCCGAGCTCGAAGCACTTATTGGCACTACAGCTCCAACCCTTTATGCTCGCAAAGCACCTGCAGAGGGTTCTGAGTGGGTCGATGAACTGGATGACCGCTACAGCTGCGACCCGAAGCCTGGCTTCTGGATGAGCACCGAGGGTTATCGTTCCACTTGGGGTACCAGCGGCACCAACTGGGGCTTCTCCTACCTCAATGAGAGCAGCTCAGACCTCAACAAGGAAGGTGTGCATCAGTTCGAGTTCTTCCAGATGCCTAACACAAGCCAGGTTGGCGATGAGTACAACGCTGTTGTTTACCTCGCTAACGACGAGACCGGCAAGATGATCAGCTACAACATGTCCATCAAGTTCGTGAGCACCGTCATTCCTCCCGCCGAAGTCGTTGGAACACAGACCCTGTGGCTGCCTGTGAAGGCTAACTTACACACCTACACCACCGTGGACTTCTCCGACGTTGTGGAGAAACTCGAACTGGGCGAAGCTACGGAGCTCGAAGCTATCAACAGCCTCTGCGTACTCATGGAAGATGGCACGATGAGTGAGCCGATGAGTACCAGCGTTGGTGCTCAAATTACCGATCAGGGCTACCTGGATATGACTGAGACCTTCACGGACGCTCATGTGAACATCGATTTCAACGTCGTTACTGGCACCAACCAGATGGCATTCGATGTTGAAGAGTGGCTGGGTCAGTGGGACAATGACACCCATATCAACACCAAGATCGGCTTCCAGAAGGAAAACAAGATCTACGTCTTCTACATCACCTTCGTTTCTGAAGAAGTGTACACCCGCATTGCTGAAGCCAAGGCTAACGCTTCGAAGGTAGTGATCTTCGATCTCAGTGGTCGTCGTGTGGAGAAGGCTGGTCGTGGTGTGTACATCATGAATGGCAAGAAAATGGTGAAATAAGCCCTTCTGACGACTATATTCCTATAAGGAAGGTCGCCTGAAAGTTCAAAAAATGCTAAAAGAGACGCATCCTCATGGTTGAGGGTGCGTTTCTTTTGTCTTTTATGCGCGCGTAAAGAAAAAAAGTCGTATCTTTGCCCCCGAATGAGCAAAAAACAACTAATACAATATTCCAAACAAGATGAAAAGAACACTCTTCTTATTGGTGGCACTCGTCGTGGTACTCACGGCCAACGCCGAAACCATTTCTCGCGAACAGGCGCAAGAACGCGCTAAAGAATACCTCAGCAGCCTTCCTGGTGCTCGGCAGAACCTGCGACTCATCCCTATTCGGAACCGCGCAAAGCTGGCACCCAGCCGCACAGCCTCGGTTTCTCAACCAGAGCAGGATCTCTATTATGTCTTCAATCGTGGAGAGAACGAAGGCTTTGTAATAGCTTCGGCCGACGACAGCACATATCCTGTGCTGGGCTATACTTCGGAGGGTAACTTTGACTACAGTCAGCTGCCTCCCAATATGAAATGGTGGTTGGGATGGATAACCTCGCAGCTCGAAGACCTGGCCGACAATCCCGTACCGGCAGCAAAGCGAGCTCCCATGTTTGCTCCCAAGCACGCAGCTATTGCTACGATGGTCACCACCCGCTGGAATCAGGGCGCACCCTTCAATGACGAGTGCCCGAAACACAAAAGCGGAGAGCGTTGTGTCACCGGTTGTGTGGCTACGGCGATGGCTCAGCTCGTCTATTTCCAGCGTGCCAAGTCCGTGACCGAGACGCAGAAAGATATGCCTGGCTACGAGTACAATGGCATTCAGGTTCCTGGTGTTCCTGCCGGTTCTGTCATCGATTGGGATAACATGATTGACAATTATAACAGTGGCGGAACGGCCAAGCAGAAGAAAGCCGTGGCTGAACTGATGCGTTACTGCGGTGTGGGTGTCCAGATGATGTATGGCATCGGCTCCGAGGGTGGCTCGGCTGCTTATTCCTCAAACGTTGTCAATGCATTGAAGAACTACTTCGGTTATGGCAGCAGTGTCAAGTATATCAACACGGATAATCCTGGCAGTGATTCCTGGGACAATACTCTCTATAATGAGCTGGAACAGGGTCGCCCCTTCTACCTTGCAGGTCAGAACAAGGACGGCGGTCATGCATTTGTCTGCGACGGCTATGACGGCAACCAGTGCTTCCATATCAACTGGGGCTGGGGTGGCAGCAGCGACGGCAACTATATGTTATCGAAGCTCAACCCGGGTTCACAAGGTATCGGTGGCAGCAGTGGTGGCTATAGCGATGGTCCAGAGGCCATTATCGGTATTGAGCCGGAGAACTTTACTACCAAGGCAATGCCCATTTCCAATGCGACCCTGAAGAAGATATGTGTCACCAACTTCGATAAGAACGGCGACGGAGTATTCACCTTTGGTGAGGCAGCAGAGGTCACAGACCTTGGCGATGTATTCCAGGGGCAGACCTTCAACAGCTTCTCTGAACTCTACAACTTCACAGGGTTGAAGACCCTCAACGAAGGAGCTTTCGAAGGTTGTACCAGACTTGCGACCATCAAACTGCCAAAGCATCTGAAGGCCATTGGTGCCCGCGCCTTCAAGGGCTGCTCGGCTCTGAAGCCATTCGTGTTGCCAGAGGAAATCACCACGATTGGTGACGAAGCCTTCGACGGCTGCAAACTATTCTCTGCCGACCTGCCGAATACGTTGACTGAAATCGGAGACCGTGCCTTCCAGGGCTGTCAGGCACTCAAGGCGGCGGTACTTCCCATTGGACTGAAGAGTATCGGAGCTGGTGCCTTTGCCGGTTGCACCAAACTCAATGAAGTCACCCTCCGCAGCGTCAAGCCACAGGAGATTACCCTCGGCGAAGGCGTTTTCGCAGAGGTGGACCTCTCAGCAGCTACGCTCAATGTCATCCAGGGCTTGAAGGCCGAACTCAGCACTGCCGACCAGTGGAAGGACTTCGGTCGCATCTATGAGCTTCGCGACCTCTCGCGCGGTCAGTTCGCCACTCTCGCTACCGGGAAACAGTATTTCCTCTATAATGTGGGCACGGGCCGCTATCTCACAAAGGGTGAGGCTTGGGGTACTCAGGCTATTGTCTCTGATACGGACAACCCCATGCGCTTCGAGTTCAAGAAGACGGCAGCAATGCCCGAAGGTGTCTATTACCTCTATAGCGAAGACACAGGAAATGACAGTCACATCCTCTTCCGCACTTCTGATGACGATAATGTAGGCAAGGGTGTGAAGGCATGCTTTGTCGACGGACCTACCAGCAAGAACAGTACCAAGGAATCCTGGTGGAACATCGCCCTTGTCGAGGGAGAAGAGAATATCTATACCCTGCAGATTCCGTCTAATGTTAAGGGATATGTAGCCACACAATATTTCGGTTATCAGAATGATCATGCTTCTGATGCCGCCTCGCCCACTTATGGTGCCTACAGCGATATTGTCTATGGCGACAATCCAGCAGGCTGTCAGTGGATGCTTGTTGAGTATGACGAGGAGGCTGCTGCTATCTACCGCGCTTCCAACCAACTTGGCAATCTTCTGACGATTGCCACCAGCAAGCGCCTCGATGTCTCTCCCCAGCAGGCCGTCTACGACAACCTAAACTCTTCACTCGAAGATCTCCAGCGTTGCCAGCGACAGCTGCGTAACCGCATGGGATTCATCAACTTTGCTTCTGAGGTCGTGCGCGAGGTAATTTTAGCAGAGGGTTATGATTCCAACTCCGATGGAGAGCTTTCAACGACAGAAGCCGCACAGGCCGAGTACCTTGAAACCATCTTCTATGGTAATACCAATGTTACCACAATGGCAGATTTACAGTATTTCACGGGATTACTATACATCACGGGGCAGTGTTTCAAGAACTGCACCAACCTTACAGATGTAATTATTCCCAATGGTCCCACTGCCATCTATTACTATGCTTTCCAGAACTGCTCTCATCTCACCGCAATTGAGATACCCGCCAGCGTTGAAACTCTTGGCTTTGGTGCTTTTGCAGGCTGCTCGTCGCTTGCGGAGGTGAAGGTTCATGCGATTGATCCCTCAAGTATTGAACTCGACGATGGTGTCTTCGACGAGGTGGATCTCTCCAAGGCCACACTCTATGTGCCTCATGGAAGCGTGGAAGCTTACAAGGCAGCACCCGTCTGGCAGGATTTTGGTAACATCGTAGAACATCGAACTCGTCAGCAGGCAGGTTACTCAGAGCTGGCCACCAATTCCGATGTCTATGTCTATAACCTCGGCCAGCGTCGATATATAACAAGCGGCGAGGCCTATGGTACACAAGCTGTTGCTGACCGCAAGGGACTCATCTATCAGCTCCGCCGTTCTGCCAATATGCCCGAAGACACCTATTATCTCTATGCTACGTTCTCCAACTCCAAGAACATCCTTTTCCGTACAGACACCGACTCCAAGGTTGGACAGGGTGTGAAGGCTTGTTTCATCGACGGATCTGTTAGTAGTAAAGCTTATTGGCACGTTGTACCCGTTGAGGGCTTGGAGAATGTCTACACTTTCCAGGTGCCTGATAATCAGAAAGACTATGTGGAAGGTGAGTACCTCGGTATCGATCTGGATCATGAGAGCGAATATGCTGGATTCTATTATACCTATGGCCTCTACTATGACATTAATTACGATGGTAACGAGGAGAACTGCCAGTGGGCATTCGTCAGCAAGGCGGAAATCGATAGCCTCAATGCTTTCTATGAACTCACTCAGGAGTTGAAGCAGCTTATCGTGAAAGCCAACGACCGCGAAATCGACACCGCTGCCGAACAAGCCGTATATGACAATTACGATTCCACTGAACCAGAGATTCGCGATGCCATCGCCTCTATCCAGGCCAAGCTCCACTTCATCGCTTTCTCCGACCCGAAGGCCAAGGCCCTCTGCACCAACAACTGGGACGATGATGAAGACGGCGAACTCACCTACGAGGAGGCTGCTGCCGTAACTGACATCGGCACAGTATTCCGCTCAGCAACAGCTCTCACGACCCTCGATGAGCTCCGTTACTTCACGGCCCTCACGAATATTCCTGAAGAAGCCTTCCGCAACTCTTCGACACTATATAGTATCTATCTCCCTGAGAACGTTAAGTCCATTGGCAACAATGCATTCACAGGCTGTTCGGCCCTCACCTATATTGCTGCCCTGAATCAGCAACAGGTTCTTGATCCCACAGATGCCGGGTTCACCTTCCGCAACATCACCCTCTTTGCTCCAGCTTCACTTGTGGAGGCATATCAGGGTAATGAGGCTTGGGAACGTTCTATTATCAAGGAATACACTGGTATGCCTGTGGTCACGGCAGATTCCATAGCCCGACAGTATGGTCGCGCAAATCCCAAGTTCACTTATGATGTAGCCGGAGCTCCTGTCAATGGTGAACCTGAATTTGTTGTGGAGGCAGAGAGCACCGCTCCTGTTGGTGAATATACCATCGTTGTGAAAGCGGGTGGCATCACCACTCAGGGTGTTGAGTATAAGAATGGTATCATGACCATTGAGCCTGCTTTGCTCACGATTAGTGCTAAGTCCTATTCCCGCAATATTGGTGAGGCTAATCCCGAGTTCGAAGTCAACTATCCCACTTTCCGCAATCGCGAGAAGGCAGAGGAAGTGCTCTTACACGAAGCTGTCTGTGAGTGCGATGCAACGCCCGATAGTCCTGCCGGAGAATACGAGATTCGCGTCAGTGGTGCCGAGGCCCAGAACTATGTCTTTGAATACGTCAGTGGTACACTCACCGTCATTGACCCTGTGGGTGTTCGCGACATAAAGAATAAGTCTTCCCGCGATAAGTGGTATGACCTCAGCGGTCGTCCTGTGCACAACACATCACGTGGCATCTACATCACCGATGGCAAGAAAATTACCGTGAAATAAACCATTATTCTGGAAACCGAAAAAATTAACAAAAGAGAACCACTTTATTTTTAAAATTTTATCGATTAACAGCTATGAAAAGAATTGCTATTGTCCTCATGACTCTCGCCCTTGTGGTGAGCACTTTTGCTAATCCAATCTCGCGCGAACAGGCTCAGCAGCGCGCTCAGGCTTTCTTGCAGAATAAGCGAGGTGCCAAGCGGCTGACGCCTGTCACTCGCAGTGCGCGGCTTGCGCCCCGTCTTACGCAACCGGCTATGGGTCGCGATCTCTATTATGTCTTCGACCGTGGTACTGACGAAGGCTTCGTCATTGCTCCGGCCGATGACCAGACCCCTGCCGTGTTAGGCTATTGCGATGCAGGTCATTTCGACTACAACGAAATTCCTGATAATATGCGCGAGTGGCTGGATAACTATGCTCAACAGATTGCAGAAATCCAGTTGGCTGGCCTCACAGCAGCAGAGCTGCCCGTGGCAGAGCTTCAGGCTCACGACCCCATCGACCAGTTGATGGACAGTAAGTGGAATCAGGGTAACCCCTATAATCTGTTGTGCCCGAGTTATTTCAATATAGGAAAGAGTGTCACGGGTTGTGTGGCAACAGCGATGGCTCAGATACTCTACTACCACCGCGAGAATTTGCCCCACGAGACATTGGTGGCAATTCCCGCCTACACCGCTCATAAGGAACACGACACCTACGGTCATCTGGAATTGGATGGTGTGGAAGCCGGAGCACCTCTGGATTGGGACAATATGTGTCCAACATATAGTGGTAGCGACAATCGCACGAACGTCCAGAAAATGGCAGTGGCCCAACTGATGCTCTACTGCGGTGTAGGTGTAGAGATGGACTATTCTAACTCAGGATCGGGAGCTTACTCTGATGATGTGCCTGATGCACTGAGTAGAATTTTCGGCATTCCCAGCAGTTGCCGACATATTTTGCGCAACGATATGACAGAGGAACAGTTCGACAAAACCGTTTATGCCGATTTGGCAAAGGGGGATCCCGTGTACCTCAGTGGCAGCAACGGTTCTGGCGGCCACGCCTTTGTTGCCGACGGTTATGATGGTAATCTTTGTTACCACATCAATTGGGGGTGGGGTGGCAGCAGCGATGGCTTTTATATGTTGGCCAAGTTGAATCCTGGCTCACAAGGAATTGGAGGCAGCGACGGCGGCTACAGCGATGGTCAGGCTGCCGTGGTAGGTATCCATGTGGATAACTGGATGGAAAAGATTATCTCTTTTGCTGATTCCCGAGTGCGTACTGCAGCTGTAGCCAAGTGGGACACCAATGGTGATAACAAACTCAGCTATGCCGAGGTTGCTGCAGTTACAGACTTGGGCGATACCTTTAAGGGCACCATCATCAAGACCTTCAATGAACTCTATTATTTTACAGGTATCACTTCTATTCCAGCCGAAGCTTTTGCCGGCTGCACATCACTGACTTCTGTCCGTTTGCCGAAACAGGTGACTGCGCTGGGCGCTCGTGCCTTCCAAGGCTGTGCTGCTCTGAAGTCCATTACCTTCTTCGATGCATTGAAGAGTGTGGGTGATGAAGCCTTCGACGGCTGTACCAAACTCTCCGAGAACCCGTTGCCCAAGGGACTCACCACTTTGGGCGCACGAGCTTTGCGCGGTTGTACAGCCCTGAAGAGTCTGGAACTGCCGAGCCTGTTGACCAGTATCGGTGACGAAGCCTTTGCTGGCTGCACGGCCCTGACAGCTGTCAGCTTCCCTACAGTCCGTCCGCTCTCTGTCGGTTTCGGCAAGAACCTCTTTGATGGCGTGGACCTCTCGCAGGTGGCGTTGACAGTGGCTCAGGGTACCGAAGCTTTTTTCTCAGCCACAGCGCCTTGGAACACGTTTGCTGGAATGAACCGACAACGCGACATAGCCCGTGGCACCTTTATCCCTCTCACCACAGATAAGAACGTGTATCTTTATAATGTAGGCACAGGTCTCTACCTTACGAGTGGTGAGGCCTACGAGACACAGGGAGTAGGTGGAACCAAGCCGATGCGTTTCCGCTTCGGACAGACCTCATCCATGGGTGTGGATGTCTATTATCTCTATAGCGAAGATACTGGCACTAACAACCACTACTTCTTCCGTTCGTCTACAGACGACCAAGTGGGAAACGGCATTTGTGCTACTTTCGTCGACGGAGCGAATAGCTGCATTTCGAGTAGTAAGGTGGGTTGGTGGAAAGTACAGGCGGTGGCCGATGGCGTCTATACTCTACAGACTCCAGAGGACCTCAGTGACTACGTCGAAGGAAAATTCCTTGGCCTCCAGACCGACCACGCATCCAGTTATGCAAAACCCACCTACGGCGTCTACAGTGATGTCGCCTACGAACAGTATCCTGCCAATTGTCAATGGATGTTCGTGGAGTACGATGAGCAGGCTGCAGCCATTGATGCCGCTGCTACTGTGCTCAAGCACCTTTTGGAATTAGCTGCAGCTACACCTTATAACGTTCAGGCAGAGCAGGCTGTTTACGACAATGCCGATGCTACTGTCGAAGAGATTACCGAAGCCCAGAACCACCTGCGCAAGAAGTTAGGTATCATGTTCTTCGAGGAGGAAGAACTACGAGATATATGTCTTCGTTACTGGGATATCGACGGCGATGGCGAGATGACCACCTACGAGATTCAGGGTATCCCTGATATCTACAGCCGTTTCCAAGGATCTACACTTGTGAACTTCGACTGCTTCCAGGAATTTACGGGTTGCTCCTTACTCGACTACCGAGCCTTCTACAACTGTAAGAAGCTCCAGTCCATCATTTTGCCATCGGGCATCACAACGATAGGAGAGAGCGCTTTCCAGAGCTGTACGTCACTCACCGACATTGAGATACAGTCCTTTGTTTCTTCCATCGAAGATCGTGCCTTCCTGGGTTGCACGAAGCTGACAAATTTCCGTATCCACGTCCCCGATCCCGCCTACATAATCTTAGGCGCAAACGTATTCAATAACGTGGACCTTGCCAATGCCACCCTCTACGTTCCACAAGGTACCTCAGCGCTCTATGCTGCTGCAGAAGTATGGAAGGACTTCGGCCAGATTCGTGAGATGCGTTCTGTCACCCAGCCACCTTTCTCTACTGTGGAAGTTAACACCCCGGGCTATATTTATAATAAAGGTACTCGTAAGTATCTCAGTCGCGGTGAGGCGTGGGGCACTCAAGCTGTGGTGGATCAATACGGTATGCTTTATCAGGTACGCCGCTCCGGTTCTGGTGCCAACGCCAATTATTATTTCTACAGCGAAGAAACAGGAAACGAGAACCACAACCTTTTCCGCACCTCTTCAGACGGACAGGTGGGCTCAGGGGTTAAGACCTGTTTTGTCGACGGTGGCAGCAACCGCATCAGCGATAAGAGTGCCTACTGGCACCTGGCTTACATCACTGACGATGAAAACGAATGCTTCTTCACCCTGCAGGTACCTTCCACTTATGCGGACTATGTTGAAGGAGAATTCCTAGGTACCGACAGCCGCCACAAGACCGGAGTTCGCATCATCACCAACGGGCTCTATTGGGACATTGTCTACGAGGGTCACGAGGAGAATTGTCAGTGGGCCTTCATCAAACAGACAGACGTTTTGGCGGCTCAAGACTTCGACAATCAAGTGGCACTGCTTCGCCGCTATCTCGAATTTGCTGCTGAGCGCAATGTAGATGCTGCCGCTGAGCAGAATGTATATGACAACCTCTATGCCTCTGCCGAAGAACTTCACCAGGCGGTCCTCAGCCTTTGCTCCAAGTTGGGCTTCATCACTTTTGAGAGCGATGTCGTCAAGGCACTTTGTATCTACAATTGGGATAGTGACTGCGATGGCGAAATCAGTTTCACAGAAGCTGCTGCTGTCACCGATATCGCAGAGGTCTTCCGTTCGCAGAATGGTATAAGCAGCCTCGAAGAACTGCAATACTTCACTGCCCTCTCAGAGATACCTGTTAATGGCTTCCGTTCCACGTCTATGAGTTCGTTGTATTTGCCGGAGAATGTAACGAAGGTGGGTGATCGCGCCTTCACCTCGTGCAGTAAGTTGAAATACCTGGCCATCAAGAATCCATCGACAACACCTATCGAAGCCTCAGGTTCCAACCTTGCTACGAGCGTAATTGTCTTTGTTCCCCAAGCAGCCATGGCAGCTTATGAGGCAGATGAATTCTGGGGTAAGTACACAATCCGTGAACTCACGGGAGTGCCTACGGTGGAGGCTGATGTCCTACAACGCTCATACGGAAAGAACAATGGTAAGTTGACCTTCACGGTCACCGGAGCACCTGTCAATGGCGAGCCGGAACTTGCCTGTGAAACCGATGCCACAACACCCGTAGGTAATTATCCCATCACCCTCAGCGCAGGCACCATCACGAACCGCGATCTTGTTCTCAAGAACGGGGAATGCATCGTGGAACCGGCCACACTGACCGTTACCGCTCAATCCTATACTCGCAATGTGGGCGAACCCAATCCCGACTTTGAGTATTCTTATTCTGGATGGAAGAATCGCGAGACGGCTGATGTGCTTATTTCTGCACCCACCATCGAGTGTGATGCCACTCCCGACAGCCCGGTTGGCACTTACGAGATTCGCATCGTCGGAGGCCAGGCACAGAACTATGTGTTCGAGTACGTCAACGGCACACTCACTGTCATCGATCCTGTGGGCGTTCGCGACGTAAAGAATAATTCTTCCAGCGGTAAACAATATGACCTCAGCGGACGTCCGGTTCGTGAAGGTTCCAACCAAAAGACCATCATCGTCAATAATGGTCGAAAGGTCGCTGTAAGACATTAACAGGCAAGAAATCTCTATGGAATACATGTCCCAGGAAGGCTACGACAAGCTCGTAGAAGAACTGCGTCAGTTGGAGACGGTGGAACTGCCTCGTGTGAAGGACGCAATCTCTGAGGCTCGCGATAAGGGTGACCTCAGTGAGAACTTTGAATACCATGCTGCCAAGCGGGAACAATCCCGCTTGCTCGGCAGGATTCGATTCAAGCAGAGAGTGCTGAAGTTTGCACGGGTTATTGATACATCCAGGCTGAGCAGCGACAGCGTGGGGCTCTTGAGTCGCGTTGGGATGACCAATTTGGCCAACAATAGCAGTATGACCTACATCATTGCCAGCCCCCACGAAGCGAACCTTCGCGAGGGCAAGATTTCTATCAAATCACCTATCGGACAAGCACTCCTCAACAGAAAAGTAGGAGACGTCATCGAGGTTAAGGTACCAGCCGGACAACTCCGACTACGCATTGATAGTATCAGTCTTGCATCATCATAGACAACATTTAAATTTTCTATAAACCTATATTATGAAGAAATTTTTGTTTTCTGCCTTCATCGCTGTCTCCTCCGTGACGGTGACGGCTCAGCCTCCCGGAGGCTTTGGCGGTTTTCAGATGCCGCAAGTGAATTTAGAAACCTCACAGGAATGGAAAGATGTGAACTACGCTGGCGACGACCAGGCCTTCCACACCTGCGATATCTATCTGCCCAAACAGGAACGTGAGTCCTACCCCGTGGTGATCCACATATATGGTAGTGCATGGTTCAGCAATAACAGCAAGGGGGCAGCTGATTTGGGCACCATCGTGAAAGCACTTCTGAATGCGGGCTATGCTGTCGTGTGCCCCAACCACCGCTCGAGTATGGATGCGAAGTGGCCTGCCCAGATTCATGACATCAAGGCGGTCATCCGCTTCGTGCGCGGCGAGGCCTCAAAGTATAAGTTCGACCCGTCATTCGTGGCCACCAGCGGCTTCTCGTCAGGAGGTCATTTAGCTTCTACCGCAGCCACCACCAGTGGCACACGTCAGACAAAAGTAGGCACGGTGGACATTGATCTTGAAGGTTCGTTGGGTAATTATACCCAGATGAGCAGTGCCGTTAATGCCGCCTGTGACTGGTCGGGGCCTATTGACTTGACGGCGATGGATTGCGGCGAGCATATGACAATGGGCAATGATAGCCCTGAGGATGTCCTGTTGGCTTCCAAGTTGGCTCAGGAGCCTGATAAATATCGTAGCCTCAGTGCTAACACTTACATCGATGCAAACGACCCACCTGTCATCATCTTCCATGGTGAAAAGGATAATGTGGTTCCCTGTTGTCAGGGCAAGAGTTTCTTTGAGCAGTTGCAAGCCGCAGGCATCAGAACTGAAGCTACCTTTGTTCCGGAGGGAGGCCACGGAATGGGAATGTACAGCGAGGAGAACCTTCAGAAGATGGTCAACTTCCTGAATGCTGCCAGGGTCGGACGCTCGCGCATCATTGAAGATGGAGGCACGGGTGCTTACAAAGCTATCATGAAGGAAGATTCCACACTTCCAGAACACACTATTATCGTGCCGCAGGATCTCTCACCCTTCAACGAGGGTAATCGGCTGCCCGTACTGGTTTGGGGTAACGGAGCTTGCGCCAACTCCCCCTTTGAGCACATCAATTTCCTCAATGAGATAGCCTCTCACGGCTACATCGTCCTGGCCACGGGCGTAATTCCTATGACTGATGAGTGGTATCGCGGTCCTATGTCCAAGAGCGAACAGCAGATAGAGTCCATCGACTGGATCCTCGCCCAGAACGCCAACCCACAGTCACCCTTTTACCAGAAGATAGACGTGCAAAACATCTGTGTGGCCGGAATGTCATGTGGCGGATTGCAAACTCTCTACAACTGTGCCGACCCCCGTATCAAGACGCTGATGATCTGCAACAGCGGACTCTTTAACCAGCAGAATGCAGGACAGGCCGTAGGTGGAATGCCGATGCCTCCCAAAGAAAAGCTGAAGGAAATCCATACACCTATTATCTATATTCTCGGCGGCGAAACGGATATTGCCTATGGGAATGGCATGGATGACTTCCATCGTATCGACCATGTGCCAGCTTGCGCCACGAATTTCCCTGTGGGTCACGGCGGAACCTATCGTCAACCCCATGGCGGAGAATTCACGGTGGTTGCTCTGGCCTGGCTTGACTGGCAGTTGAAGTCCGATGCCTCGGCTGCGAGGATGTTTCGCGGTCAGGACTGCGAACTGTCTAAGCGCGAAGGTTGGACGATAGAGAAAAATGCACTCTTCGATAAATAATAAAAATTATTGAAAACCGATTATAAAACCATGAACAGAAGGAATTTTATGAAAACGATGGGAGCAGCGGGGCTGTTCACTATCGTGCCGCGCAGAGTGTTGGGCGGCAATGGGTTCATCGCTCCCAGCGACCAACTGACAAAGGCTGTCATTGGCGTCGGAGGTATAGGTCGCAGTAGTAGCCATTTCTCAAGTACTGAGGCATATCGTCTGCTGGCCGTATGCGATGTGGACAAGAAACATCTGCAGAGCGCAGTCGATGCTGCCAAGAGCCAGTTGAAGGTAGAAGTGAAAGCCTATGACGATTTCCGTGAACTGATTGCTACATCTGGTGCCGATATCATCCACATTGCCACTCCTCCCCACTGGCACGGTATTATGGCCATGGAGGCCGCCAAAGCCGGAAAGGATATCTGGCTGGAGAAACCCATGACACGTACCATCGGCGAAGGCAAGGCCGTCGCTGAGGCAGTGAAACGCTATGGACGCATTCTGCGACTGAATACTTGGTTCCGCTTCACCGATACGTTCTACGGCTTGGGCACCCCCGTGAAGCCGCTGAAGAAACTTATTCAGAGCGGCGAACTCGGCTGGCCTCTGAAGGTCACAGTCAGCGGAGCCACAGGTTTTACCTGGAAGTTCTTCTGGGTGGGCAAGGACGACCTAAAGGAACAACCCGTGCCGGCAGAGCTGAACTACGATATGTGGCTCGGCCCAGCTCCCTACAAACCCTATAATGTGCATCGCACTCATCAGACGTTCCGTGGTTACTGGGACTACGATGGTGGTGGACTGACGGATATGGGTCAGCATTATCTTGACCCCGTTCAGTATATGTTGGGCAAGGACGATGAGTTCCCCGTTAAGGTGGAAATCGATGCTCCCCAGCAGCACCCCGACGCCGTTGGTATATGGAAAAAGATCACCTATACTTATGCTGATGGTTGCCAGGTAATCCTGGAAGGCGAGGGCTATGAGAGTCAAGGTAAGCTCGCTTACATCGAAGGCCCGAAGGGTAAGGTTTACAAAGGTTTCGAGTGCACCATCCCGAATGTGCAGGAACTCATCAATGAATTACCAGATCCGGAACCACAGCGTACAGACTTCCTCGAGTGTGTTCGCACCCGTCAGAAGTTTGCCCTCAATGAGCAGAACGGACATCACAGCTGCACATTGGTGAATATGGGTGCCGTAGGTTTGAGGTTGGGACGTAAGGTGCTGAACTTCGACCCCGCTACCCAGCGATTTATAGGCGATGATGCTGCCAATGCACTCATTGATCAGCCCATGCGTGGAGAATGGAGAATTTGAAAAGTTGATAATTATCCATTGGTCCTATGAGTCTAGAAGACCGTATGTGTCGTCAAATCGTGAAATTGTAAAAACCGTCAAATCGTTAAATCGAAAATGAAACATCTCAGATATATTTCTTTGCTGTTAGCTGTTGTCCTCGGACTTAACTTCACGGCTACAGCCCAGGACAGCCGCAATCGCATTGCCAGCACCATCATTGCCGACGGTCTGGCACAGCTTCCAGCTCAGAACCTCGACGTCCTGGAACAGGTGATGAGCGAAATCGCCGGCACAGGTGCTGAAGGCACTTCGATGCTGGTGCAGTATCTCAATGATTCTGAAGAAGGGCAGGGTGCTGCTTTCGAATATGCCATCGACGGCCTGACGAGTTATGTCAGTGCTGCCGGACGCGAAAACCTGCGCGATGGCGTTCGCGAGGGCCTGAAGAAAGGCATCGCTACAGCCAAGAGCAACGCTCGCAAAGCCTTCTTCGTCCAACAGTTGGGCAAGATTGCCTCCGAGGCCGAGGTGCCCCTTTTCGAGGGTCTGCTCACCGACAGCTACCTGAAGGAGTACGCCCTCGCCGCCCTCACTCCCTTTGGTAAGGGCAAACCCGCTGCCGCTTCAATCACAGTGGCAAAGAACTCTGCCCAGATTGCTGCTTTCCGCGAGAAGGTGGCGAAAGCTTCGGCTAAGAAACAGCCCTCACTGCTACTCAGTGCACTGAAGAACCCCGACCGCGCTATCCGTACCACCGCTCTGTCGCTGGCCGACGAGTTGGAACTGACGGGCTTCGATGCTCAAGTCATCAAGACTTACCCGAAGCTGACGACTGATGCTCAGGCCGACGTCCTCCGCTGGCTGGGTAACAACCGCAACCAGTCACAGGTAGATGTCGTCGTTGATGCTGTCAGTTCTCCTGATGCCCAGCTCTCAGGAGCCGCAATAGAGGCAGCCGGCAAGATTGGTGGTACTCAGGCTCTGACGGCCCTCGTTGCCGCGTTGGATGGCCCTCGTGCTGCTGACGCTTCTGCCGCTCTCATTGCTTTCAATGGCGATGTCAAACAAGGAGTGCTCACGGCATTGCAGCAAAAGGGTACTCAGGTCAGTCCCCTGCTCGTAACTCTCGCTGGCGAACGCCGCATTCACGAAGCCTATCAGCCCTTGACACAGCTGATCGGCAAGGATGGCGTCCACTATGCCGCCGTCAAGAGCCTTGCACAAATTGTCACAGAGGACAAATATGCCGACCTGCTTCAGCGTTTTGAATTCTATCCCGAGAACTACTATGGCCTGCTCGCCCAACGTGCCAACACGGATGACATTCAGCAGTTGGTGGCTGCCGCGCCGTCCTCCGACGCCGCCCGTGCCGCGCTGCTCAAGGTGAATAACGTCGATGTTGTTTCACCCCTGATGGCACTTGCTGCCGACAATGCATCCAACCGCGATGCCTTGCTCAACCGCGCCCTGACTCTCATCAATGGTAGCAGTTGGGCCAGCCTCACCAAGTACCAGCTTTTCAAGCAGGCACTTGAGATGAAGCCTTCCGCCACTGTCATCAACAACTACCTTGCTGCCCTCGGATCGCTGAACAATGAGCCCGCCCTGAACCTGGCCGCACAGTATATGGACGTGAAAGAGAACGACCTCGCTGCCGCTCATGCCGTCACCGGACTTATTGAGAAGAACGAGCACATGCAACGCGGTGCGCATATCCGTGAGATGCTGTTGAAGGCACAGAACGTCTTCCGCAGCCACACTGAAGATGCCGACGCTGGTTATGCCGTTGATCAGATCAGTACCCTTCTGCCAAAGATTGTCGACGATCCGAATGCTGCTACCGCCCTGCGCACAGAACTCTCAGCTGAAGAACAGCAGGCTGGCTTCGAACTTCTCTTCGATGGCACAAACCTCGACAAGTGGACGGGTGCCAAGAACACCTATGTACCTATCGACGGAGCGATCTATGTCAGTGCCCACTATGGCTCTGAGGGCAACCTCTACACGACAAAGAAGTACTCCGATTTCGTATTCCGTTTTGAGTTCTGCTTCGTGCGTCCGGGTATTAATAATGGTGTGGGCATCCGCACCAGTGAGGGCGTAGATGCAGCCTATGAAGGCATGGAGATTCAGATCCTCGACCACGATGATCCCATCTACAAGGGCCTGCGCGAATATCAGGTCCACGGCTCTGTCTATGGTATCATTCCTGCTAAGCGCATCAAGCATAAGCCTCTGGGCGAGTGGAACTACGAGGAGATCCGCGCAGAGGGCGACCATATTACGGTCACACTGAACGGCGAAGTTCTTGTAGATGGCAACATCCGCGAAGCCTGTCAGGGTCACAATATGGCACCCGAGGCAGGACAGCCCAATCCTTACACCGTTGACCATCAGAGCCATCCGGGCCTTTTCAACAAGGACGGTCTCATCTGCTTCTGTGGCCACGGCGAAGGCCTGAAACTCCGCAATATCCGAGTCCTCGACCTCACCCAGAAGAAGGGGAAGAAGTAAGAGTTTAACAATTGAATATTGAAATGGAGACTCTAAGTCCCATTGCCAAAACTAATTAAAATCAACTTATGTTCAAGAAACTGCAATGTCTTTTCGCCTTCCTGCTCCTCGCAGGAACGGTTAGCGCCCAAGGCCTCAAGATGAGAGCCCCGTTGCGCCTCCCTGAGATTCCAGCCGCTCAGCGTACTCCGCTGATGCGGTTCGACCAACTTCCCCGCTTCGCACCGCGTCGCCAGGCTGTTCCTGTGGATCCCGAACGCCAGATGTGGTGGGGTTACTACCCTGATACGTTGATTTCCACGGTAGCCCTTGGAACCCAAATGCCAGATGTCTATTGGGCGGCTATCGGTATTCCCCCAACCGAGACACTGGCGAAAGGGAAATCAATAAAAGCCGTGCGTTTTGCTCTTGCAGGCACTCCTTGTATGAAGGATTTTCACCTGTGGGTTGCCGACAAACTGCCAAACTCTCTTTCAGATGTTCTCATCGACGTACCCGTTGAGACTTCAGCCCTCAGAAATCAGAATTTTACAGAAGTAGAGCTTCCCGAAGCTTGTCCTGTTCCCGAATCACAGACACTCTATGTGGGTTACACTTTTGAGGTCACTACTGTAGATGATGAATCTGACTATCCGGTCATTCTCCGCTACAACGGTGCCAACATCGATAACTCTTCGTGGGTGAAAATATCGTTGACCAATTATTCGTGGGACAACTCGTTTCAATCCTATGGCCCGATAGCTATCCAGGTGCTCCTCGATGGTGAGTTCCCTCACAACGCCGTAGCTGTCAATACGAGTTTCCTCGACATCTTTTCCCTGCCTGAAGGTACAGCAGAGGCTGAGGTCACCCTTGTCAGCAAGGGACTGGGCACCATCAGCAGTATCGGTTACATCGTAGGCGATGCTAATGCCGACAGCGAAGAGAAGCAGATCGACATCAAGCCCTTCGAAGGTATGGATGCCCAGTCTGTGGTGCGTATTCCCGTAAAGGCAGATGCACAGCCAGGCCGCACTCCACGCTATATCACCATCACTAAGGTCAACGGTGTTGACAACGTCATCGCAGGCGCCAGCGCTGAAGGCTACATGGTTACTCTCTCCAAGGCCGTAGAACGTCGTACGGTCGTTGAGGAGTTTACCGGCACTTGGTGTGGATGGTGTCCGCGAGGCATCACTGGTATGGAAAAGGTCAACGAGCAGTTCGGTGACAAAGCCATCACCATCGTTGTCCACAGCAGCGACCCCATGGCTATCGAATATGGTGCCAGCGCTGGTTCCTATCCTATGGCTTATGTGGATCGTGGCGTAGCTGCCGACCCCTTCTTTGGCATCAGCGATAAGGATCTGGGCATCCTCGATCTCGTGGCCGACCGCAACAAGGTCCTGGCTGAGGCCAGTGTTTCCCTCCAGCAGCCTACACTTACCAAGAGCGGCTCTATCACTTTCAAGACAGATGTAACCTTCAACTACGACAACAAGAAAGCCCCTTATGCCATGGGGTATGTCCTGCTGGCCGATGGTCTCACAGGCAGTGGCAAGGATTGGGCACAAGCCAACAGCTACAACACCGACGCTGCCAAGGAGAGCTTTGCTCCCTATCCGAGCCTCCAACCTTGGTTCGACGCCGCAGGTTATATTCCTATGACTTACAACAATGTGGCAGTCTTAGCTAAAGGTATGGACGCTCAGGGTGGAGGCATCGCCGCTCCCATCGTCGACGGCAAACAGCTGACCCTCAACGGATCCATGAGCATCAGTGGCAACACCGTCCTCCAGAACTTTGAGAACCTGAAGGTTGTGGCCGTGCTCTTTAACACCGATAACGGCTACATTGTCAATGCCGATATTCAGCCCGTGGTCATTGCCGATGACTTCTCGCAGAACCGTATGCAGGTAAAAGCCTTTGATCAGACTGGGGCCATCAAAGGTGCCATCGCCGACGTGAAGGTGCCCGTGGCCAACTTCGGCCGCAATGGCATCAAGAGCATCGACTATCGCGTACATTACAGCGGTCGCACCGTAGACCAGCACATGGATCTCGCTAAGCCCATCACTTCCTACGGCCTCTACACCGATGTGATCTTCCAGGTACCCGCCAGCCCAGAGACAGGCATCGCCAAGGACACGATCGAAATCCTAAAGCTCAACGGTACCGATAACGAAGCCACTGCTGGTAAGTCTGCTATGGGCAACATCCTCACCGTCGCAAAGGCTTCCAAGCGCCGCACCGTGGTAGAGGAATTCACTGGCACCTGGTGTATGTGGTGTCCGCGTGGAACAGCCGCCCTCAAACGCCTTAATGCAGAATTTTCCGATGAAGTAGTCATTATGGCCATTCATGGTGGCAGGGACACCGAGCCCATGAAGGTTAGTACTTTCAACAATCAGATCAGTTCTATCAGCGGATTCCCCGGTGCCCACGTCAATCGTTATCTCTCATGCGATCCCATGTACGGTTCCGGCGAGGAAGAATGGGGCATCATTGATGACATCGAAGCCGAGAACAGCAAGATGGTCGAAGCCGCGGTGGAACTTCATCAGCCTGAGATGGATCAGAATACGGGCGAAATCAATTTCACCACCGATGTCACCTTCCAGATCAATCGCAAGAACGCTCCCTACCTCCTCAGCTACGTCCTCGTGGGTGACGGTCTTAAGGGAACTGGCGACGATTGGTTGCAGGTCAATGCCTATGCTGCCTATTATCCTGGACAGTACACAGACGACCCCTACATGAACGAAATCTGCAATGTTTGGGACGTCTATGCCGATGTGGAATACAACCATGTGGCATTGGCTGGATTAGGCGTCGATGCCGGCGTTACCAACAGCCTGAAGAACGTTGTCGAGGAAGGACAGGTGCAGAGCCACTCCGCTAAGTTCGCCACCAAGAGCAACAAACTTGCGAAGATGGCCAAGAACCTGCGTGTCATCGCCATGCTCTACGACAAGTCCTCCAAGCGGTTCATCAACGCCGACGAGAAAGAGGTCGTCGTCGTTGACGCTGTCACCGACCTGCCTTCTACTGCAGGCGACCGCGTTGCCGCCCGCTACAGCCTCGACGGCAAAGTCATCGCGGGTCCTACCCGTGGCATTAACATCGTTCGCATGGCCGACGGCACCGTCCGCAAGGTTCTCGTGAAGTAAAGTAAAACTTTATTTTCAGAAATAGAAAAAAGCACCCTCGTGGCGGGGGTGCTTTTTTGATGCATATAGCTATAAGGGTTTCAGTTCTTCAGATGCTCCTCGAACCAGCTGGTGATGCTGCGGAAGAGGTGGAGGCGGGTGTTGCCTCCGTAGATGCTGTGGTTGCGGTTGGTGTAGACGAGCTGCATGAAAGGCTTGTCGGCCTGCACGAGGGCCTCGGTCAGTTCAGCGGTGTTGCGGAAATGAACGTTATCGTCGGCCGAGCCGTGGCAGAGGAGCAGTGCGCCGTGGAGCTGCGAAGCGCGGGTCATGGGGTTGCAGTCGTAGCCGGTGGGGTTTTCCTGCGGGGTGCGCATGAAGCGTTCAGTGTAGATGGTGTCGTAGAAGCGATAATTAGTGACGGGGGCTACGGAGACTCCTGCAGCGAAAGCGGGACGGCCCTCGGTCATCGCCATGAGGGTCATGAATCCGCCGTAGCTCCAGCCCCAGATGCCGATGTGCTCCTTGTCCACATAGGGCAGCGTGCCGAGATAGAGTGCAGTCTCCACCTGATCCTTCGCCTCAAGCAGTCCCAGGTTCTGGTAGGTCTGTTTCTCGAAGGCAGCGCCCCGGCCACCAGTGCCGCGGCCGTCCACACAGACGCAGATGAAACCTTGTTGTGCGAGGTAGTGTTCGTAGAGGCAACCACCCATATTGCCTGCGCTCCATGAGTCAAGGACCTGCTGCGAGCCAGGGCCGCTATACTGGAACATCACTACGGGATAGCGCTTCTGGGCCGAGAAGTCGGCGGGCTTGACCATGTAGCCGTTCAGTTCCACGCCTTCGCTGGTGCGGAAGGTGAAAAACTCGGGCTTGGTAAGGTTTAATGTTGAGAGCTTAGAGTTTAGGGAGGCATTGTCCTCAAGGGTCTTCAGCGGCTCCTTACCTCCCACGGCGTTGAGGGTGGTCACGGGCGGGGTGTTGACGTTGGAGTAGACGTTCATGTAGTACTTGTATGTCTTGCTGAATGTGGCGCCATTCGTGCCTTTCTGCTGGCTGAGCTTGGTCACACGCCCTTTGGCGTCAGCACGATAGACGGCCTGATACTGAGTCCCTTCCTCATTGGCGGCATAGAAACATTCCTGTGTCTGCGGGTTGTAACCGTAGAAGTCTTTAACGATGAACTGTCCGCTGGTGAGCTGCCGCTTCATGGTGCCGTTGAAGTCATAAAGGTAGGCGTGGTTCCAACCGCTGCGCTCACTCATGAGCACGAAGCCTCCGGGGAAGAGCTGCAGAGACTTGTAGGGCTCCTCAGTGATGTACTTGTCGATCTGGTCGCGCACAATGAGCTTGCACTCTGTGGAGCGCGGATTGGCGATATAGATATCGAGGCGGTCCTGATGGCGGTTTTGTGTGAGCACCAGCAACTTCTCGGGATCGTCGGTGAACTGGATGCGGGGGATGTAGCCGTCTTTGTCCAGTGGCAGCTTCATCTGCTGGATGCGGTGGCTCTTGATGTCGAAGCTGTGGACAGTGACGGTGGCGTTCTGTTCGCCGGCCATGGGGTATTTATAGGTGTAGGCTCCGGGGTAGGTGGTGAACTCATCGCGGTCGGGATGGGAGCCGCGATAGAGTGGGAAGGAGTACTGCTTGACGGCGCTCTCGTCGTAACGTATCCAGGCGAGCATGGTGCCATCGGCATTGAAGTCGAAAGCGCGTGCGAAGGAGAACTCTTCTTCGTTTACCCAGTCGGGCTTGCCATTGATGATCTTGTTGAACTCGCCGTCCTTGGTCACCTGGCTCTCACTGTTATTGAACAGCAATTTAACAAGGAAGAGGTTGCCCTCGCGCACGAAGGCTATCATCGTCCCGTCGCGAGAGAAGGCGGGTTGCTCCTGGGGACCGCCGTCGCTCAGGCGCGCGAGCGTTCGGTTGCGTACATTATATATATAATACACGGCGGTGAAGGAGTGGCGGTAGATGCCCTGACGCTGGGTCTGGATGAGGATGGTCTGCTCATCGGGGCTCATGATATAGCCGCTGAAACTGTCGAGGCGCTGGTCGCCCTTGGTGTTAGCCACATCGAAGAGCACATCGGTCTGCTCGCCGGTACGGAAACTGCGGGCTATGATCTGCCGGCCGTCGGCGGAAATCTGGGAGTAACGCTCACCGTCGTTCAAGGGGTGCACTCCATAGATGCCGCGTGAGGAGTAGACGCCGCGTGTGAGGTCTTCCAGACGTAGGTTTTCGGCCATTACAGGCGCGAAAAACAGCATTGTTGCGAGGATGGAGAAGATAAATCTTTTCATAGTGAAAAATGTCTTTAATATGCGTTTTCTGCCACAAAAGTAGCGTTTGTTTTCCAATTCTCCAAACTTTCGGGTCATTTGATGCACTTTTTTCCTAAAAAAGCACCATTCGGGTAGCACGAATCGCACGAAGTTCACAAAAAAAATGCCAAAAAGTTTTGGTTCGTATGAAATTAAAGACTACATTTGCAGCGTCAAACGAAGAAAACAACGCTTTCAACCCTATAAACTTTCAAAGAACGATGAAAATTGAAACTATCATGGCCAACCTGGAGGCCAAACATCCGGGCGAAAAAGAGTACCTGCAAGCCGTGCGCGAAGTGCTCATGAGCATTGAAGAAGTCTACAACCAGCACCCTGAGTTCGAGCGCGCCAAACTCATCGAGCGACTGGTGGAGCCCGAGCGCATCATCACTTTCCGTGTGCCTTGGGTCGACGACAAGGGCGAGGTGCAGGTGAACCTCGGCTACCGCGTGCAGTTCAACAGTGCCATCGGCCCCTACAAGGGCGGGTTGCGCTTCCACGCCAGCGTGAACCTCTCGATCCTGAAATTTCTGGGTTTCGAACAGACTTTCAAGAATGCCCTCACCACACTCCCGATGGGTGGCGGCAAGGGCGGCAGTGACTTCAGCATCCGCGGTAAGAGCGATGCCGAGGTGATGCGTTTCTGCCAGGCTTTCATGAGCGAGCTCTATCGCTATATTGGTCCTGAAATCGATGTACCGGCAGGTGACATCGGTGTGGGTGCTCGCGAAATCGGCTACCTCTTCGGACAGTACAAGAAACTCACCCGCGACTGGAGCGGTGTGCTCACGGGCAAGGGGCTGGAATACGGCGGCTCGCTGATACGTCCTGAGGCTACGGGCTTCGGAGGCCTCTACTTTGTCAACGAGATGTTGACCACCCATGGTAAGGACATCAAGGGCAAGACGGTGGCCATCAGCGGATTCGGCAATGTCGCCTGGGGTGCTGCCACCAAGGCCACACAGCTCGGTGCTAAGGTCGTCACCATCAGCGGTCCCGACGGCTATATCTATGATCCTGAAGGCATCAGCGGCGAGAAGATTGACTATATGCTCGAACTCCGCAGTTCAGGCAATGACATCTGTGCCCCTTATGCCGAGGAGTTCCCAGAAGCCACCTTCTTTGCCGGCAAGAAGCCGTGGGAGGTGAAGTGTGATATCGCTCTGCCCTGCGCCACCCAGAACGAGCTCAACGGCGAGGATGCCAAGCAGCTGATTGCTAATGGTGTGCAGTGTGTAGGCGAAATCTCTAATATGGGCTGCACCCCCGAGGCCATCGATGCCTTCATCGAAGCCAAGATGATATTTGCCCCCGGCAAGGCGGTCAATGCAGGCGGCGTGGCTACCAGTGGACTGGAGATGAGCCAGAATGCCATGCATATCAGCTGGAGTGCTCAGGAAGTAGATCAGCGGCTGCATCAGATTATGCATGCCATCCACGCCCAGTGTGTGAAGTATGGTACCGAGCCCGACGGATATGTCAACTACGTGAAGGGTGCCAACATCGCCGGATTCATGAAGGTAGCCAAAGCCATGATGGCACAGGGCATCGTTTAGATGCTCGTTGTCTCTGAGGCAACACTATCAATCAACAGCCCCCGCTGCGTCAAGCCAATGACGAGCGGGGGACTTTTTGTTATTATAGGTCAAGTTAATAGACGTGGACGCTGGCACCTCCTTGGGCGGAGGGGAGGTAGTTGATGCCCCACCAGCAGACTTGCAGTAGGATGAAGGAGACTACGAGCATCCAGAGGGCGACGTGTGGACGATGTTTTGGGAGTTGGCGGTAGTGGATGAAGATGAGGTAGGCGAGCCAGGTGATGGCGGCCCATGTCTCCTTGGGGTCCCATGACCAGTAGTGCCCCCATGCTTCCTTTGCCCACAAAGCACCGAAGAGCATGCCGAAGGTGAGGAACGCGAGGCCCACGCGGACAAGATCGTCGAGGGAGCGTGCGATGGTGGTGCGGGGATGCGCCAAATAATAGACGGCCATGAGGGTGGCTGCGCCGAGCATCGCGTAGGCGAACATATAGACAATGACGTGCGGTGCGAACCAGGGGCTTTGCAGCGCGGGCATTAGTGTCTGGTCATGAATCTCGGGTTTGAAGAGGTTCACGCAGATGAAGACGGTGGAGAGGATGGTGGAGAAGGAGAGTATCCAGTTGTAGCGCCAACGGACATAGACGATGAGGCCCACTAGTGATACGAAGAAGGAGTACCACAGGCGTGTCTCGCCTAGGGTGCGAAGGGGCGGACGTTGTAGGGATATCCACATTCCTATGATGAATGCGAAGAAGACAATCAGGCCAGCAAGCGTGGCGCCGATAGCTCCCTTCCTCTTTCCTCTAAAAGCAAAGAAAGCACCGACCGCCCACAGCAGGACAGCGATGATGGCAAAGATGATAAATAAGGACCAAGACATATGGGGAATTGAAAATTGAGAATTGAAAATAAGTGAAATCCGTGAAATCGTCAAATGAATCTATCGTTCTGTGTGATAGTGGGAGTGGGAGTCGCTGTCGCCTCCATGACGATGGTGATGGTGGTGATGATGGTGTTCGCCGCGGAACTCCTCAGCGAGTTTGCGCTTTTCGGCCTCGCGGGCTTTCTTGGCCTCACGTGCTTTGCGCTCCCTTTCCAGTTCCTCCCTGCTGATGCCGGCTGCTGCCGTACTGCGGATGAGGAACAGGCTGAGGGCGCCGGCGAGCATCATGAAGATACCTACATAGACAGCAGGCAACCACGGGTCGCTGACGACTTCGAGGATGCTGTATTGTGACTGTGCGCCGCGTTCCACATCATAACCATACTGATAAATCTTCCAACCGCTGAATTTCACAGGCTTGTTGACATCCACCGTGGCGGCGTATTTCTTTCCGTTGCGGGTGAAGATTTGTATCTCAGAGGCGAAGCGGCGCGGCGAACCGTCGGGATATTCTTCAAGGATGAAGCGCTGGAGATTGATGCCCATCGGCAGTTCTACGGTCTTCATCTCATCGTCAATGGCCTGCCACTGCGTCTCGCCCTGATTGGCCACGAGACTCATCCGGTGCATGTCAGGATTTCCGAGTGTGGCACAGAGCAGGGTGACGAAGAGTCCGGCGTGGTTCAGCAGAAATGCTATATCGTGGCGCCAGCTGCGACGTGTGGTGGAGTGGTGGTGTTTCTTGTGGCGGAACATATGGCTGAGGCGACGGATGATAATCAGCCCCAGGAGGAATTCGAGGTAGGTGTAGATGAGCACGAAAGGCCAGAATGTCAGCATATCGCTGAACCAGCCGCCGTCGCCCGTCTGTCGCGTCAAGCCCATGATGATGGTGAGCCCTACGGCATAAGTCAACGCGGGTACAGCAGCGCGATGCGTGGTAAGAAAATGCAGGGGATAGTTATTCTTTCGAACGATGGCAGCGATGCAGATAATCAGCAGGAAGGCTGCCAGGATGAAAAGGTTAATGGGCCAGGCAAAAGCCGCCCAATTAACGGAACCTACCAGCAATTCCAGAAGCAGACCTGCCACGATGAAGCCTCCGCCAATGACGAAGCCCTCTTTCATTGTCCAAGGTTTATTCCACACGATGAGTTATAGTTTATAGTTTGATGTATAAAGTTTAAAGTATAATGATGGAATATTTATATCCGAAGTTCGAAGACAGGGACGGAGAATCACAGATTTGTCCGAATCTTTGTGCAAAAATAGATATTTTCTCGCCAATGAACAAGAAAAGACACAAAAAAATAAGGAAAATGTATCAAAAGTGAAATAAAATACCTACTTTTGTGTAGCCAAAAGCTAAAATACGTCCCCTAACGACTAAAAAAACAACACCCAGCAGTTCATTTTCTATATTTATATAAGGTACAAGACAAACACTATGCGTAAAACTATTATCACATTGCTGTTGTTTGCAGTCTCCGCGATTGCTCAACTTCAGGCGGCCAAATACAAGAATCCCATCATCGCCGAAGATGCGCCCGACCCTTCTATCATCAAGGGTAATGACGGCTATTATTACCTCTTCTCGACTGCAGAACACGTCTACCGTTCGTCGGATATGGTTCGCTGGAAGTACCTTCGACAGGTGTTCGACGGCGGCAAGCGTCCCACTTTCGTGGAAGGTGTTGATGTCTATTGGGCGCCCTGTGTGACCAAGCAGGACGGACGCTATGTGATGTACTTTGCCCTCTCGAAATGGGGTGGGGGAGAAACCGCCAGCATAGGAGTCGCTACGGCCACGAAACCCGAAGGACCCTACTTTATCGCTGGTGAGGAGGGCAAGCTGTTCACCAGCGCAGAAATCGGCGTGGAGAACAGCATCGATCCCAATTACATTGAGGACAATGGCCGCAAGTACCTTGTTTGGGGAAGCTGGAACGGCATCTGGGTTGTGGAACTGACGGCCGACGGACTTGCCGTAAAGAATGCCAGTCGCAAGCGTGAGATAGCCGGCACCCGCTTCGAGGCACCTTATATTTATAAACGCGGTCGGTACTATTACCTCTTTTGCAGTATCGGCGCTTGTTGTGAGGGTGAACGCAGCACCTACGAAACCGTCGTAGGACGTTCCACCTCGCTTATGGGTCCTTATACGACCAGGAACGGAAAGAGTATGCTGGACAATGAATGCACCGTGTTCCTCACCAGCAACGACCCTTGCATTGCCCCCGGACATAACTCGCGAATCCTCGAGGACGAGACTGGTAGGACCTGGATAACGTATCATGGATATATGCGCTCTGATCCCGACAAAGGCCGTGTCGCCTGGCTCGATGAAGTGAAGTGGACGAGCAACGGCTGGCCGTATATCGAAGGAACGGGAGCCTCGAGCACAGAACTGGAAGCACCTGTCGTGACCCCCTTCAGCCATGATGTGGATGAGGTACACACCTCGTGGGGTGTGGAAGAGGGAACCCTGGTGCCTGTAGACCTCAACAACGAGGGACAGCTCAGCCTCGTTGTGGCGGGTCATCGGACGGATAAGGAAGGAATCGTAACTCCTTGGAATGCAGTTCTTCGCAGAGGTGACGACGGCAAGTGGACAACGGCTGCCAACGGTTTGCAGACAGGTCCCCGCCCAGCTGTCGTCCCAGCAGATTTCGATGGCGATGGGAGTCTGGAACTTGTGGTGCTCAGCGAAGCCGACCCGACCCACAACCCCGACGGGACCGCCAATGGAGTCTATTATGTCCAGCCTGACGGTACCCTTCGACTCGAAGGCGAAGCGCTGGCCGACCTCACGGCAGCCGCTGTGGCTGATGTGAATGGCGACGGACATACAGACATCATCGCCGTAGGTCCCCATGGGAAGAATGTCATCCTCTATTCCCAGCGTTCCGCGAAGCCTTCCGCTGGCGCTTCTCTCACCTTCCGTCAGGCATTCTTTGCCGGCACGGAAACCACTTACTCCCAAGTTCTTGCGGAAGACTTCAATGCCGATGGTCATCCAGATATCTTTGCTTACTCCGCAACGTCGGCCGAACTGTTCCTGCAGGACTTTGCCACGGGTTCTTTCGTTCCTTCGAACTGGATGACCACGTGCCCTGTTCCCACGGATGGCGGAGTAGCTGTTGCCGACGTGAACTACGACAGCGCACTTGACATTATTTGCGTAGGGGCTCAGGGCACAGTGTGCCTGAACGACGGAGAAGGTCATTTCACCCCCTCTGCTTCCTCGGGCTTAGAGTTGGATGGACGGAATGGAAACTTCTCAGCCTCTGCCGCCAACCTCTTCGACTGGAATGGCGACGGCTATGCCGACTTCCTCTATCAAGGTCAGAGCGAGGCGTTTGCGGCTGCCACGGGTGCCGTATGGCAAGGCTCCTCGAAGGGCTCGTTCACGCATCGTCGCCGTTATGGTGCTGGTGCCTCTGCCGCCACAACCTTCATAGACTGGAATGCCGACGGTATGCCCGACCTCGTCACTACAGGCAAGGTGGACGACAGCCATCTCTTCCCCCGCGAGTCGGGTTATCTGCTGTCGGTTTCCTATAATCCCTACACCACCTCAAGTACGCTGCAGCCCCTCACTGGTCTCGAGAGCCGTGTGGAGGGTAGCATGGTGTATCTGTCGTGGAATCGCGGTCTGAAGAATCATACCTATGAGCTCTTTGTGCGCGACGACGAAGGCCGCCTGTATGGCAATGTACGTTCATTCGTCGACGGCGACTTGGCCGGACGTCGCAAAGTGATGGCACCCGGCAACTGCGGAACAGCAACGGAGGCAGTTATGAAGTTACCTGCCGGACATTACACCTGGGGCGTTCAGCGCCTCAATGGGCGTTTGGAAGCATCGCGTTTTGCCACAGCGGAATTCACCGTTGAGTTCGATGGTATTTCCGACCCGGAAGACGACTTTAAGGGTGCTGCTACGCAGCCTGTGCGCTATAATCTTCTCGGGCAGCGCGTTCCGGCCACTCATAGCGGGATTCTGCTGCTTCGTTATCCAGATGGACGTGTGCGCAAAACCGTCAGGCGATAAAAAACCACGCCCGCGGGCGCCCGAAAACCTATTTTTAACACAAAAAGTTTGGCGCGAGTCTGATTTATGCATACTTTTGCCCCGAAATATGCAGAAACCAAAACAATTATGACCCGCTACCTGACAGTTTTAGCTGTTGTCTTAATGACTTTCGTCGGAGGCCTCACTGCCCATGAGGCACCTGCCACCGATGTGATGCAGTCTGCTCCTGCAGACACCATTTTCGTCTATCTCCCTAATGGCCGCTTGGACGTCTATCCGCCGGCGCTCGTCAAGAGCTACGTTGTCGACGAGATGCAAGTGGCTGTGACAACATCCGATGGTCGCATTCATTCCTACGATCCGTCCACAGTGGACTCCGTGAGCCACATCGCCCCGAAGAACAAGCCTTATATCACGTCCTTCAAGTTCAACAATAAGTTCAACGGACAGGTCTTTACCGATGTAACTTGTGAGATCGGCGCCAATGGACTCATCACCGCCAGTGTGCCGGGAATTGGCAAATGGCTGGCACCCAGTTTCCAACTCTCTGACAAGGAGGCGAAAGTCTATGTGGGTCGCGAGCTGCAGCGTAGTAAGGTCACTCGTCGCAGCTTTGCCGAGCCGGTAGATTATGTCGTCACTCGCGAAGGCTGGCAGGTTATGACGCTTGCCGATGAAGAAAGCGTAGCCGCTTCAGCTGTGATGTCAGACGTCAGGGAGCCCGCAGTCTCGGATCCTTATCCCGAGAACGAAGGGTTGGACAAGAGCGCCGTGAAGCTGGGGCTCACCGCCGAGATGCTTTCCACGAATGCTCCCACGACGATTCAGAATGAGGATCTTCCGATGATTCTCGACGGCGATGAGAATACCTTCTTCCATTCCACGTGGAGCGGCAGTGGCTATCCCACCTTGCCCCTCGACAGCTGTCCCTGGGTGGAGGTGAAACTGCCCGAAGCCGTACATCGTCTGCAGTTCCGCTACGAGACCCGTTCGGCCAACGAACGCTGGCCGGTAGCACTGCGCATAGACGTCAGCAAGGACGGTGAGAACTGGACGCAAGTCAAGGATTTCAACGCGGAGAATGACGGACTGCCTCAGACCTCGTTGGCTTGGTGGACATCGCCCGTCTTAGACCTGAAAGACAATTACAGCTACTTCCGCCTTGTTTGTACCCAAGCCGCATACAAGAACTACCTTTGCTTGGCAGAGCTGGAACTCTTTAACGTACCCGGCCTCTTCAGCAACAATAAACTCTACACCCTGACCTGCAAACGTGGCGGAATCGTGCTCAACGACAGCGAATCTGGTATTACGGCAGGACAGAGGCGTCCCGAGGCTACAGATGATGAAAAGCGCTTTGCCATTCTCGACATCAACGGGGCGTATTATCTCTACAGCCCCTTAAACAAGCAGTTCCTCCACAGCAGCAACTCCTTCGTAGGTGAGCTGGGCTCTCCCATTACGTTCGACGACACCCACGCCGACGGCGAATACACCTATATGCTGCTGACAAAGAGTGATGACGGTCAAACATGGTGGTTTAATAACAACACCAGCACGATTGTTATCAACTCGTGGGATAAGCCAGATGATGGCAACCGGTTCATCATAGAGCCTGTAGCTGACTTCGATCCTACCGAGGCGCTGAAGATTGCTGGAGTGGACGACGGTGGTGATCCGGATCCCGGCGTGGAACCGCAGCCCGGTTCCTCGATGGCCTTCCAGCCTTACGGCACCAATTACACCGTCAGCGTGGACTGGCCCACCGACCGCGCCGTGAGTGTTCCTACTATTTACATCACGACCGAGACCGGTACCCCTCCGGGCAGTAAGACCACCTACATCAACGGTACCTTCGAGGTTGACGGTGCCGGCGTCTTCCCCGATATGGAAGAAACGCCCATGCAAATCAAGGGCCGAGGCAACAGCAGCTGGGATGGCATGTGGGGCAAGAGTCCCTATCGTCTGAAGTTCGAGAGTTCCGTGAAACCTTTCGGAATGACCAAGGGCAAGAGTTGGATTTTGCTGGCCAACAAGATCGGAGGTTCCATGATGACCAATGCCATCGGTATGAAGGTCGCACAGCTCGCTGGAGCCGCCGGGGCCAATCATATCGTGCCCGTGAACCTCTATATTAACGGCGATTATCGTGGCAGCTATAACTTCACGGAGAAGATAGGCTTCCACAATAATAGCATCGATATCGACGACGAGACCGAAGCTGCCATGCTTGAGCTGGACACCTATAGCGACGAGACTATCTATCGTGCCTATTATTATGATGTCCCCGTGAAGATCCATGAGCCGGAATTCGACGATCCGGGAGTAGATACCCCGCTGACTCCTGAAGACATCATGAACGACTTCAACGAGATGCTCGATGCTGCCTTCTGGAGCGAGGATATCTCCCGTTGGGTGGAGGTCGACACATTCTCTGCCTTCTACCTGACCAACGAGTATATCATGAATCAGGAGCTGATGCACCCCAAGAGCACCTATCTTTATAAGGAACGCGTAGGCGACGACACGAGCCTCTGGAAGTTCGGACCCGTCTGGGACCTCGACTGGTCCTTCGGCCATGAGATGAACGGCGGCTACTTCACGACAGGTGCCACCAGCGACTACATCGGCGCCAAGAGAATGGAGTGCAATGATCTCTGGAAAGCCCTGCGCAATGCTGGCGAAACACTGGATCGTGCCTACTATAAGGCTTGGACACGCTTCTTGCGTCTGAAGGGCGTGGAAGAACTGTTGGACTACTGCCAGGAATACTTCGACTATGCCAACTCCTCCTTCCTGGATAATGCCAACTACTGGGGCGACGGCCGCAACTATTCCAGCCAGATTTCCCAGCAGCAGTCGTGGCTCAAGAAGCGCGCACAGTACATCTATAAGCGCCTGACGCCTTACGATCTCAGCGAGGAACTGCCCGAAGACCCATTGTGGACGCCTTATACCATTGACGGACAGCCTGAGCCTGTGGACATCTCACCCTACATCAATGTCCGCAATGCCATTCAGAACCTGCTGGCCGACGCCACGTCCTACACCTGCAACCCGCTCGACCTCAACAGTGTGCAGAGCACCATTCAGGAACAGAACGGCATTGTGGCACAGGCCCAGACGGTGGAAGAAGTCGCTCAGGCTACAGATGTCCTGCGTGCTGCTTTCGTTGAATTCCTCGGCACCGATGAACTGGCAATCCTGAAAGCACTCGATCTCACGAACATCCTGCTCAACAACCCCACTCCCGTGGCTAATGCCGACGGATGGACCTTCTCTGATGCACCCGCAACCTTCGATGCCAAGAACCGCGTGGCAGAGTTCATCGAACAGCCCGAAGCGCAACTCTCACAGAAGGTGAACCTTCCAGTAGGTGACTACCTCTTCAACGCCACTGCCCTTACCCGCTCGAACTATACTTCGCATATCTTCGCCGGCGAACAGACACAACGACTGGTGCGCGTCACCAGAAGTACGGCCAGCGACCTGGAGCAGGCTCGCGCATGGTTCGATCAGGGCAACGGACAGAACAGCCTTGCCTTCAGCGTCACAGCGCCAGGCGACATAGAACTCGGTATCAGGGCTGACCAGACCCACGGAGACCACTGGACCGTATGGTCGGACTTCCACCTCGTAATGGTCAGCAAACCCGTGAAACCTACCGTCAACGACGACCAGTACAAGGCAGCCCTCGCCACCATCCAGTCGGGTAAGAAGTACCGCATCTTCACCACTTATGACGGCAAACAGTTCACCGACAATCACTATTACCTCGGTCGCAACGGTTACCTTACCACCGAGGTGAAAGACGACGATATCTTCGTCTTCACCGTCGTGGAAGGCAGTGTGGGCAGCGGTAATTCCGACCTCTTCGTCAGTCCCGGATGGAGCACCGATGCTTACTTCACCAATCCCACCCTCAGCGGAGAGAGTTCTGGTGATATCGTGCCTCGCGGCTACATTAGTGTCAATGCCTCGCTGGCTCGCAACAACTGGGAAGGACAGGTCTGGTACAAGGACGGCGACCGTTATGCCGTGCGTGCCACCAACGCTCCTTCAGGCTCTTGGGGCTCCGACACTTTCTGGTACGTGGAAGATCTCCAGCAGGACGGCACCCCCGAGGCCGGATATAACTGGGATCCCTATTTCCTCTGGCAACTCGAAGAGGTGCGCGATCCTTCGATCTTCGTCCTCACCTACCTTGTTGATGGAGAAGTCTATAAGAAGCAGGACATTGAAGTCAACACATCCATTACTCCCGAGGCCGCTCCCGAAAAGGAAGGCTACACCTTCAGCGGCTGGAGCGAGATACCGGCAACGATGCCCGACCACGACGTAACCGTAACAGGAACATTCATGGTGAATACCTACTCCGTCCGCTACTACGTCGTCCGGGAACTTTACGCCGAGGACAAGGTGGATTACGGCACCAAGCTCGTCTTGCGCGACTACACTCCCGCCGATCCCAGCCGCTATACCTTCCTCGGATGGGAGGGCGAGAAGTATGAGACGATGCCTGCCCGTGACCTCGAATACTACGCCAACATTGCCGACGGCATCCGAGGTCTTGCACTCGAGGATCTGCGCGGCGTAGAAGCTATCTACGACGCCTCCGGCCGCAAGCTCAGTCGCGTGCAGCGTGGCGTGAATGTCCTCCGAATGAGCGATGGCACCGTCCGCAAGCTCATCGTGAAGTAATTCCGATTCATCACAAATAACCGAGGGTGTGGTTCTCGCCGCACCCTCGGATTCGTTTATAGCTATGTAACCAGCCATTCAATCATCCGTCACGTCCTCCACGAAAAGCCGTCACGTCTTCCGCAATCATCCGTTACGTCCTCTAGGAAAGGCCGTCTCTTCCTCTACGTATATACGTCTCCGTCTTTACGTATATACATATCGGCCTTTACATATATACGTATTCGCCCTTATGTATATATGTCTCCGCGAGTCCCACTGTGGGACTCCTCTCTAGAAAGAGTCGTGTCGAAAAAACTATACTTACTCCGAAATGAAAGCAACTCGCCCCGCACAAGATGATGTGCGGGGCGAGTTCATTTAATATGTAAATCTCAGTTATAGGGTTTTCTTCTGTTGCTGCATGTAGCGAAGGAACCATGCGGCAAGGGCGAAGGCGAGGACGAAGCCTGCGGTGAGGGATGGAATCTGCGGGAGGCTGAAGCCCTCGGGAGCCTGGAGGATGTAGCTGGTGACGACGACGGTCATAAATACTGCAGGCAGGAAGGCAATCCACGCATTGCGACGATGATGCAGTAGCCACACGGCAGCAGTCCAGAGGAAGCAGGTTGCCAGTGTCTGGTTGGTCCAGGCGAAGTAGCGCCAAAGCACGTCGAAGTCCATGAAGACGAGGGCGGCAGAGATGGCGAAGAGGGGTAGGGCGAGGGCCAGGCGGTTCAACACTTTCTTCTGTCCCAGGTGCATGAAGTCAGCCACGATGAGGCGGGCACTGCGGTAGGCGGTGTCGCCGGAGGTGATGGGAGCGGCTACAACCCCGAGCACGGCCAGGATGGCTCCGATGCGTCCCATCCAAGTCTGACAGATCATGTTGACAAGGACGGCGGGGTTGCTGGAGGTGGTGCCGTTGTTGGTCAGAATCTGCATGAGAGGAGCGTAGGCTTCCGATGTGCCGTTGGGTTGGTCGGCTCCGGCTCCATAAGCACTGGCGAACTTAATGGCGGCAGCAGCCCAGATGAGGGCTACGATGCCCTCGGTAATCATGGCTCCGTAGAAGACGAGACGTCCGCGACGCTCGTTCTCGAGGCAGCGGGACATCAGGGGAGACTGAGTGCCGTGGAAGCCGCTGATGGCTCCGCAGGCGATGGTGATGCAGAGGAAGGGGAAGATGGGCAGGCCCTTGGGATGATGGCTGATAAAGGGAGCATCAGTAATCTCTGGCAGCAGACCCGTCTGAGTGAAGATTCCGATTCCCACTCCGACGGCCATGATGAGCAGGGCTGCGCCGAACAGCGGATAGAGGCGCCCAATGAGGGTATCAATGGGCAGGAGCGTGGCCAGTACACAGTAGAGGAATACGAAGCCGAGCCACAGCCAACGCCAGGCACTGAGGTCCATGCCCCAAGCGCCGTTGGTCATGGTGGCAAGCAGTCCTGCGGAGGTCGTGACAAAGACGGTGCCGACGAGGACGAGGAGGACGATGGAAAGGACGCGCATTCCCTGACGGGCAACGCTGCCCAGTTCACCACCCACCAATTCGGGCAAGGACGCTCCGTCCTGACGCAGGGAGATCATACCGCAGAGGTAGTCGTGGACAGCGCCCATGAAGATGCAGCCGAAGACAATCCAGAGATAGGCGGAGGGGCCAAAGAGGATTCCCATAATGGCACCAAAGATAGGACCAGTTCCAGCAATGTTCAGGAACTGAATGAGATAGACGCGCCAAGTGGGCATTGGAATGTAGTCTACGCCGTCCTTCAGACGGTAGGAAGGGGTTTCGCGTTCGGGCTGAATGCCGAAGACACGTTCAACGAAGGCTCCGTAAAGGAGATAGCCTAAAACCAATAAGATGAGGGCAACAGAAAATGTTATCATAATTAAAGGGTCACCCCTCACCGAGGGGGTGGAATGTATTTGAGAGGTTGAAGTTTACTTGTTAGGTAATCACTCCCTCCCTCACAGTGAGGGTGAGGGGAGGGTCGTTTTTTGATTCACAAGCCAAGCATCGAGAATGGTCATAGCGGCCATAGCTTCTACAATAGGTACGGCGCGGGGAAGAACACAGGGATCATGGCGACCACGTGGGTTGATGGTGACGGGGTTGCCATGAATATCAACGGTTTTCTGGGGACGCAGCAGGGTAGCAACGGGCTTGAAGGCTACACGGAAGGGAATGGGTTGACCATTGCTGATGCCTCCTTGGATGCCGCCGGAATGATTGGTTGTGAGGGGGAATTTGTCATTCTGCTCACTTCCACGTTGACTCACTCCTGCAAAGCCCTCGCCGTACTCGAAGCCTTTGACGGCATTGATGGAGAGCATGGCAGTGCCGAGTTGGGCGTGGAGCTTGCCAAAGACAGGTTCGCCCAGCCCCACAGGACATCCGGTGATGACACCAGCGATGATGCCGCCAATAGTGTCGCCCTCGCCTTTTACCTGCAGGATGAGGTTTTCCATTTGTTGAGCGGTGGCGGGGTCGGGACAGCGCACATCGTTGGTTTCGATGAGGCTGAGGTCGAGGTGAGTCCAGTCGGGGTCGCAGGCGATGTCGCCTACCTGTTGTGTCCATGCCTTCACCTCAATGCCGAGTTGGCTTAAAGCTTGCTTGGCGATGGCTCCTGCCACGACGCGGCTGATGGTCTCGCGGGCTGAGGAACGTCCGCCGCCGCGATGATCGCGCACACCATATTTCATATAATAGGTGTAGTCGGCGTGGGAGGGACGGAAGATATCGCGCAGGTCGTCGTAGTCCGAGGAATGTTGGTTCTCGTTGCGGACGATGAAGCCGATGGGAGTGCCGGTGGTGATCAGGCCCTTAGAAGAACCCTCGGGAGCAGGCATCACTCCGGAGAGAAGTTCCACGCGGTCGCCTTCCTTGCGGGCTGTCGTGAGACGGCTCTGACCAGGACGACGGCGATCGAGTTCGGACTGAATGAAGTCGAGGTCCAGTTCAAGACCAGCGGGACAGCCGTCGATGACGCCGCCGATGGCTGCGCCGTGACTTTCGCCGAAAGAGGTGAGACGGAAAAGAGTACCGAAGGTGTTCATTAATAATTAACGGATTAACGGATTGACAATTAACGGATTGCAGATTAACAGCCGCCGCTGCATCCGCCACAACCGCCTTCGTTGCCGCATCCACCGCAGCCGCCTTCTTCACTTCCACATCCTCCACATCCTCCGCAGCCACATTCGCCAGAGAGAATTTTGGCGGTTTGTTCGATTTCTTGTAGCGAGGCCTCGCGGTTCTCCAGTAAACGGCCGGTGAACTGCAGGTCGCGACCAGCCAGCGGGCTGTTCAGGTCCACGGTGACTTCCGTATCGGTGACCTTCACGATGGTGCCCATGAAGTGGTTGCCTTCGTTGTCCATAAGGGGCACTTCGGCACCTGGATAGACCTCTTCTTCTATGAACTTACCTCTGATTTCAAAGACCTTGCGAGGTAAGGCGCGCACCAGTTCCTCGTCACGCTCTCCAAAAGCTTCGGCAGCCTTGAGGACAAAGTCGAAGTCATCGCCAGGATTGAGTGCTGTCAGACGTTGCTCGAAAGCATCGATCATCAAGCCCATCCCTGTCACGAAGGCTACGGGTTGCTCGGCTGGAGTTTCGTAGAGCAGCTTGTGGCTGACCGGGGAGTGAGTTAGCATCTTATAGGATACTACGACGTATCTTTGGGGCATTGTATTATTGAGTTTAAAATTTGCGTTTAGTGATTAATTGTTGTCATTTTGCGTGCAAAGTTACACTTTTTTCTTCATCCTGACACACAAAAGGGCATATAAATTTGCTTTTGAGTCTGCTTTGACGTAATTTTGCCGCCAAAATTGCATCTATAGACTCTAAACTCTAAACTTTAAACTCAAAAAACGATGCCCCATAAACTTCGCAGCGCAGTCTGCACAGAAGGTCGCCGCATGGCAGGAGCCCGCGCTCTGTGGGTGGCCAACGGTATGAAACGCGAACAGTTCGGCAAACCCATTATTGCCATCGTTAATAGCTTCACCCAGTTCGTGCCGGGTCACACTCACCTGCACGAGGCGGGACAGATTGTCAAGCGCGAAATAGAGAGCCTCGGCTGCTATGCCGCCGAGTTCGATACCATCGCCATTGACGATGGAATTGCGATGGGTCACGACGGTATGCTTTATTCCCTACCGTCGCGAGACATCATCGCAGATTCTGTGGAATACATGGTGAATGCCCACAAGGCCGATGCGATGATTTGTATCTCCAATTGCGATAAGATCACTCCGGGTATGCTGATGGCTGCCATGCGTCTGAATATCCCCGCAGTCTTCGTGAGCGGCGGACCTATGGAGGCCGGTAAATATAAAGGTGAGAACCTGGACCTCATTGCTGCAATGGTCAAGGGTGCCGATCCGACCGTTTCGGACGATGAACTGGCAGAGGTCGAGAACCGCGCTTGTCCGGGTTGTGGCTGCTGCTCGGGAATGTTCACGGCCAATTCAATGAATAATCTTACGGAAGCTATCGGTCTTTCGCTGCCGGGAAATGGTACGATTCTTGCTACCCACAAGAACCGTGTGCGCCTCCTGCAACAGGCGGCACGACAGATTGTCAAGAACGCCCTGGCTTACTACGAGGACGACGATGAGAGTGTGCTGCCCCGCAGTATTGCTACCCGTCAGGCCTTCCTCAATGCGATGACGTTGGACATCGCAATGGGCGCTTCCACAAACACGGTACTTCATCTGCTGGCTATAGCGCAGGAGGGTGGGGTAGACTTCACGATGAAGGATATCGACGCGCTCTCCCGCAAGACTCCGTTCCTCAGCAAGTTGGCTCCTAATAGTCAGAAGTATTCTGTACAGGAGTTCGGCCGTGCCGGTGGAGTGCTGTCTCTGCTGAATGAGTTGGCCAAGGGCGGACTCATTGACACGAGCCTGAAGCGGGTGAACGGGGCGACCTTGCAGGAAGACATCGAGAAATACGCGGTAGAGTCGATAGAAAAGCCAGGTTCTCTTGGTGATATAGAAAATCCGGCAACGATTTATCTTTCTGCACCTGCGGGCAGGTTCTGCAATCAGCTGGGTGCCCAAGAGACTTATTATGACAGCTTTGATACAGACCGCACGAGTGGCTGTATCCGTGATATAGAACACGCCTATACGAAGGATGGCGGCATGGCCGTTCTCTTCGGAAATATTGCGCAGGACGGCTGCGTGGTAAAGACGGCAGGCGTGGATGAGAGCATCTGGAAGTTTTCCGGCCCTGCTGTGGTCTTCGACTCTCAGGAAGATGCTTGCGAAGGAATCCTCGGCGGACGGGTGAAGGCGGGAGATGTCGTTGTCATCACCCACGAAGGTCCCAAGGGCGGACCGGGTATGCAGGAGATGCTCTATCCTACTTCCTATATCAAGAGTATGCACTTAGGCAAGGAATGCGCCCTCATCACCGACGGCCGTTTCAGTGGCGGCACCAGTGGCCTCTCCATTGGTCACATCTCGCCCGAGGCTGCTAACGGGGGCAATATCGGAAAAATCGTGGATGGCGACATCATAGATATCGATATCCCTGCCCGTAGTATCAACGTACGCCTCAGCGATGAGGAACTGGCAGCTCGTCCGCAGCAGCCTCTGCGCCGTAATCGCGTAGTGTCCAAAGCTCTCCGTGCCTACGCACAAAGCGTGGCCAGTGCCGATAAGGGCGGAGTGCGCATCATTGATTGAACCTCTAATTCAAAAACACAAATGAACGACAGACTATTTATCTTCGACACCACCCTGCGCGACGGCGAACAGGTGCCTGGCTGTCAGCTGAACACGATTGAGAAGATCCAGGTTGCCAAGCAGTTGGAAGCACTGGGCGTAGACGTCATTGAGGCTGGTTTCCCTATCAGCTCGCCCGGTGATTTCAATAGTGTCATCGAAATATCGAAGGCCGTGACATGGCCCACAATCTGTGCCCTCACACGAGCCGTGGAGAAGGACATCGATGTGGCTGTGGAGGCGTTGCAGTATGCCAAGCACAAGCGCATCCATACGGGCATTGGCACCAGTGAGTCACACATTAAATATAAGTTTAACGCTACACGCGAAGAGATTATCGAGCGGGCTGTAGCAGCGGTGAAATATGCCCGGCGCTTCGTGGAGGACGTAGAGTTCTACGCAGAAGATGCAGGACGCACGGACAACGAATACCTGGCTCGCGTCATCGAGGCCGTGGTGAAGGCTGGCGCCACCGTATGTAACATCCCCGATACCACGGGTTACTGCCTGCCGCAGGAATTCGGCGAGAAGATTAAGTACCTAATGGAACATGTTGACGGCCTCAGCAGTGGCAAAGCCATCCTCAGTACTCACTGCCACAACGATCTCGGAATGGCGACAGCAAATACGATGGCTGGCGTGCTAAACGGTGCGCGGCAGGTGGAGGTGACAATAAACGGCATCGGCGAACGCGCAGGCAATACCAGCCTCGAAGAGATAGCAATGATTCTGAAATGTCACAAGGCAATCGGTATCGAAACCAACATCAACACTCAGAAAATCTATCCTACTTCGAGACTCGTGAGTTCGTTGATGAATATGCCTGTGCAGCCTAACAAGGCCATCGTGGGCCGCAATGCCTTCGCGCATAGCAGCGGCATTCATCAGGATGGCGTGCTGAAGAACGTACAGACCTATGAGATTATAGACCCGAAGGATGTGGGTATCGATGACAACAGCATCGTGCTCACAGCCCGCAGCGGACATGCCGCATTGAAGCATCGTCTGCAGTCGTTGGGTATTGATCTCAGTGATGAGGCATTAGACAAGACTTATGAGGCGTTCCTCCAGCTGGCTGATCAGAAGAAAGAAATCACCGACGACGATATCCTCATGCTGGCGGGTGCTGACCGCACGGCATCTCACGCTATCAAACTCGACTACTTGCAGGTCACAACTGGAAAGGGCGTTCGCAGCGTAGCGGCTATCGGACTGAATATCAGCGGTGAGAAATTTGAGGCTTCAGCTTCGGGAAATGGCCCCGTAGATGCAGCCATCAAGGCGCTGAAGGTCATCATCCGTCGCAAGATGACTCTGAAGGAGTTCACCATTCAGGCCATTTCGAAAGGCTCTGACGATGTGGGAAAGGTACATATGCAGGTAGAGTACGACGGTCACCTCTATTATGGCTTTGGTGCCAACACGGATATTGTGACGGCTTCTGTAGAGGCCTACATTGATTGTATCAATAAGTTCAAGAAGTAGTATGGGAAAGACGCTTTTCGACAAGATATGGGATGCCCATGTGGTACAGAATGTGCCCGACGGTCCCACACAACTGTATATAGACCGCCTTTATTGTCATGAAGTGACCTCGCCCCAGGCCTTTGATACCCTGCGGGACAAGGGCATTGGTGTGCTACGTCCCCAGCAGATCTTTGCAATGCCGGACCACAATACGCCCAGTACCTCTGACGCACCGCTGCCTGTAGGCGCTAAGCAGATGGAGGCGTTGAAGAAGAACTGTGCTGAGTTCGGCATCACGCTCTTCGATATGGGTTCACAGGACAATGGAATCATCCATGTGGTGGGTCCCGAGAAAGGTCTCTCACTGCCAGGAATGACAATAGTCTGCGGTGACAGTCATACCTCTACACATGGTGCTGTCGGCGCGCTGGCCATGGGAATTGGTACCAGCGAAGTGGCACAGGTGCTGGCTTCGCAGTGCATCCTGCAGCAGAAGCCCAAGACGATGCGTATCAACATCGAGGGAACTCTGCCCAAGGGCACAACGGCGAAGGATGTCGCCCTTTATATCATGGCGCAAATGACCACCAGCGGCGCCACAGGATATGCTGTGGAGTATGCCGGTAGCACCATACGCTCTATGTCGATGGAAGGTCGCCTGACACTCTCAAACCTCAGCATTGAGATGGGATCCCGTGCAGGCCTGATAGCTCCCGACGAAGTAACCTTTGCTTATCTGAAAGGACGTGAATATGCTCCCAAGGGTGAAGCGTGGGAAAAGGCAGTAGCTGCGTGGAAGCAACTGTATAGCGACGCAGATGCGGTCTTCGACAAGGAGGTTACTTTCCGTGCAGAAGACATAGCCCCCCGTATTACTTACGGAACCAATCCTGGAGCGGGGATTGCTATTGACGAACAGATTCCCGAGACTGGACCGTTCTCTGCCGAGGAATTGGCATACATGCAGTTTCAGCCCGGACAGCGCCTGCTCGGTACACCTGTGGATTATGTGTTCCTCGGGGCTTGTACGAACGGCCGCATCGAAGACTTCCGAGCTTTCGCCTCTGTAGTGGAAGGTCGCAAGAAGGCTGCAAATGTGGTTGCTTGGCTCGTACCGGGATCGTGGGCTGTGCGTCGTCAAATCATCGACGAAGGAATCGACAAAGTCCTTGAGGACGCAGGTTTCGAACTCCGTCTGCCCTCCTGCTCCGCGTGTCTTGCTATGAATGCCGACAAGGTGCCGGCAGGTAAACTAAGCATCAGTACCTCGAACCGCAACTTCGTTGGACGACAGGGCCCAGGTGCCCGCACTATTTTGGCGAGCCCCCTAACGGTAGCCGCGAGCGCCGTTACAGGTGTCATCACAGATCCAAGAACCTTTGTCAAATAGCACATTATGAAACAGATATTCGACGTCATAACTTCTACTTGCATCCCTATCGCCATAGATAACTGCAATACCGACCTCATTATACCAGCTCGTTATCTGGCCAGCACCACGCGCGACCCTAAATTCTTTGGCGATGCGTTCATGCATGATCTTCGTTATACGACAGATGGTCAGCTTGTTGCTGATTTCGTGATGAACCAAAGCGCTTTCTCCGAAGCTCCACGGGAGGGTGTGCATGAGATTATAGTGGCTGGAGAAAATTGGGGCAGTGGCAGCAGTCGTGAGCATGCGGCTTGGGCTATTGCTGGTTACGGAGTGCGTGTGGTCATCAGCAGTTCCTTTGCTGATATCCATCGCAACAATCTCCTCAATTGCTTTGTCCTGCCTGTTGTGGTCTCTCCCGCTTTCCAGCAGGAACTCTTTGCAAGTATCGCTGCAGACCCGCAGACGCAGGTGCGTGTGGACCTTCCGAATCAGAAAGTGACGAACCTTGCTACGGGTCACTCCGAGTCCTTCGACATCAATGGCTACAAGAAATACTGCCTGATGAATGGACTGGATGATATTGACTTTTTGTTGAAGAGCAAAGATAAGATAGAAGCTTATGAGAAGCATTGAGATCATGGACACCACCCTGCGCGATGGTGAACAGACAAGCGGCGTCAGCTTCATGCCTCATGAGAAGTTGATGATTTGCCGTGCGCTGCTCGAAGACCTGCATGTGGACCGCGTGGAGGTGGCATCGGCACGTGTCAGCGAAGGAGAACTCGAAGCTGTGCAACGTATCACACGTTGGGCGGCGCAGAAGGACTTGCTCGATAGGGTGGAAGTCCTCGGATTCGTGGATGACGGCAAAAGCCTCGATTGGATTCAACGCGCGGGCGCGCGTACCATAAATCTATTATGTAAAGGTTCCCGCCGCCATTGCGAGGGGCAACTGGGCAAGACGCTGGAAGAACACATCGCAGATATCCGACGTAATATCCAGCTTGCAGCCGAACGCCAAATAGCTGTTAATATCTATCTTGAGGACTGGAGCAATGGAATGAAAGAAGACAACTATGTCTTCCGGCTCATGGACTCCCTTGTCGACCTTCCTGTAGCTCGCGTGATGCTTCCCGACACGCTCGGTATCCTTAATCCCTTGGAGGTCCTTTCCTTTGTTCGCAAGATGGTTAGGCGTTATCCGGAAGTGCATTTCGACTTCCACGCCCATAATGACTATGACCTCGCTGTGAGTAATGTCCTCGCAGCGGTTCTTAGTGGAGCGCGTGGATTGCATACCTGCATCAATGGACTTGGAGAACGTGCAGGCAATGCTCCCTTGGCGAGCGTTCAAGCGATTCTGAAAGACCACTTCAATGCACGGACAAATATCAATGAAGTGGAACTCAATAAGGTGGCTCATATGGTTGAGAGCTACAGCGGCATCGCAATCCCGCCCAACAAACCCATTACGGGTTCGGCAGTCTTCACCCAGGTGGCTGGAGTTCACGCTGATGGCGACAACAAGCAGGGGCTCTATCAGAATGCCCTGAAGCCAGAACGTTTCGGACGCCGTCGTGAGTACGCTCTCGGAAAGAGCAGCGGAAAGGCCAGCTTGCGCATGAATCTCGAAGAACTGGGGCTAGACCTCAGCGAAGAGGACATGAAGAAAGTTACCGACCGTATCATCGAGTTGGGCGACAAGAAGGAACTCGTTACGCAGGAAGATCTCCCGTTCATCATCCGTGATGTGCTGAAACACAGCGAGGATGATGAACGTGTGCAGTTGTTATCCTACATGGTATCTACGGCTTATGGCCTGCGACCCATGGCACAGGTGCGGCTGCAAGTCAACGAGGAGATCTACGAGGAGAGTGCCCAGGGCGACGGTCAGTACGATGCCTTTGTGCGTGCCGTGCGCCACATTTATCGCGACCGTCTCGATCGCCATTTCCCCTGGCTCTCGAACTACACGGTCACTATCCCGCCTGGCGGACGTACCGACGCTCTGGTGCAGACCACCATTGAGTGGGTCTTCGAGGAAAAGACCTACCGCACCCACGCACTTGATGCCGACCAGACGGAGGCAGCCATCAAAGCCACCATTAAACTGCTGAACATCATAGAGCCTCTCTACGCGAAGCAATAGCTTTCCCTCCTTATTTCCTTTTATCCTAATAAGTTCCACATAATTCCAAAGGTGGAACTTGTGAATTCCACCCGTGGAACTCGAGGGTTCCATAGGTGGAACTGTGGAATTTCATATATGGAACTCGGCATCACGCCCTATCAGAATGGAGTTTGTCATGCTTCGTAAGGAGACGAAACGCGAGACGTATACATGTTAAATAATGTTATATTTGCGCATTTTGTTAGTACTATGTATTGCAAGGTACTAATATTTTGCCTACCTTTGCCCCCGCTTAAGCAAAGGTTCTCATCGAGTAGGGGACGCCCTCTTGTATGAGGATGCCATGAACTTATTGAATGTTAAACTATTAATGCAAATCGTCAAATCCTATGGTGGACGTCAACAATGCCAAATCCCAGATGCGAAAAGGAATGCTGGAGTTCTGCATACTCCTGCTTCTGAAGCGGCAGGCAGCTTACGCCTCCGACATTATCCAGCAGCTGAAGGAAGCTGACCTGCTGGTGGTCGAAGGTACTCTCTACCCGTTGCTTACGCGCCTGAAGAAGGACGGTCTGCTCGCCTACGAATGGCAGGAGAGCACGCAAGGACCGCCCCGCAAGTACTACACCCTCACCGCCACGGGTCAGCAGTTCCTCGAGGAACTCGACCTCGCGTGGGGCGAAATAGAAAGAACGGTTTCCGTCCTCAAATCCTCACAATCCTCAAAACCTCAAGACCTCACTCAACAATGAAAAAGAATATAACCATCAACCTTTGCGGGCGCCTCTTCTCCATCGACGAGGATGCCTACGAGATGCTTTCGACCTACGAGCAGTCGCTCCGCAATTATTTCCGCACACGCGAGGGTGGCGAAGAAATCGCCAATGACATAGAAGAGCGCATCGCGGAGCTCCTTGATGAACTGAAAGCACAGGGAACCGAAGCCATCACCATCGAACATGTGACAGAAGTCATTCATCGGATCGGTAAGCCGGAAGAAATGGAAGAAAGCCCCTCGCCTGACTCCTCCCCTGTTTGGGATGGGGAAGTAAAATTATCAGACAGCCAAGAATCACCCCTCTCAAACAAGGGAGGGGCTGGAGGAGGTGTAAAGCGTCTCTACCGCAACCCCAACGACAAGAAACTGTTTGGTGTGCTATCTGGCTTTGCAGCCTACTTCGGCGGCGATGTGCTGTGGTGGCGGCTGGGCTATGTGGCTTGTGTGTTGCTCTCTTTCGTGGGGTCGTCGTTCAATTTCCTATGGTTCCTGCCTGGGCAATATCTCTATTTTCATGTTTATTTCTGGGGCATCGCTCTCATCATAGCCTACGTCCTGCTTGCTGTTCTGATGCCAGTGGCCGAGACACCTGAGGATCGCTTGCGCATGAAGGGTAAGGAGGTGAATCCGCAGAATCTGGCAGAGGAGATTGTGGAACAGAATAATACTGCGGAGGCTTCCACTCAGCAATATGCCACAACAACCCCAGGACACAAAGGTCCGTCAGGATGCGTTTCCTCTACTTTTGGTTGTATAGGAGGCTTCTTTGTGGCTTTGTGGACTGTCATCGTCACTCTCTTCCGTTGGTGTCTCTATGCCTTTGGCGCGTTCGTTGCTGTAATGTGTTTGGTGGGCATCGTTTGCCTGACGGCTTTTGCCGTGAATCCTTACGAACTGCTTGAGAAAGGAAGTGATTTCTTCAAGACACCGGAGTTTGCGGCACTTGTTCCTTCGTTGACCGCTCCTTTCTACATTTTCGTTGTTGCCGCCGTCCTAGTGCTTGCCATCACAGCATACGCTATTATCCACAGCCTCTTGAATGAGTTCAAGCAGATGCAATCAATGCCTTATCGTCAGCGTATTGTTCTGCTTGTCAGCTGGATTGTGGGACTCATCGTGGCTGGTGTTGCCTTCGGCTATGGCGTACCTAAATTCATTGAGGTTCAGGGAAAATATGACAGGGAAAGGTGGCAAGAACTCGATGCCCAATACCGTGAAGAGCACACACATGATGGCATCTTTGTGCCGGATGATGAGTGGGAGTGGCTGCAAGACAACGGTTGGAAGATTCTTAATGCTGAGGGCTGCAACGACCGCTTCACGGCCCACGGCGAATACATGACGGGCGACTATAGTGTCCGCTACCTCGACTGCTGGGACGAACATCATCGTCAGCGTTATCGCGTGGAGCGAACTGACACCCTCCGGCCTGGCACCTACCGTCTTACGTGTGCAGCTCGTGCCAACGGCACAGGAGCCTGCGTCTACGTTATCGTGGGCGACGAGAAGCCGCAGTTCATAGAGATTCCAGCTACAGGCAATAAAGGTGGAAGCATTTGGGAAGAAGCGAACCAGTTTGTGCAAAGTCATCCAAACATTGCGCCTGATTCTGTGGAGTATGGAAATAAGTTATGTGAATTGAGTGATGTAAACAATGGCAAAGGTTTTGGCTGGAACCGCATCACCATCGAGCCCATTCATATCACCAAGCCTACCGCCTTGCGCTACGGTCTTACTTCTGACGATGCCTTCACAGGCAAGACTTGGCTCGGCCAGTACTTCTCTGCCACCGACTTCGAGGTCAGCCTTTTTGAAGATGCTACCCGCCGGCGAGAGGCAAAGAATCCGACACCCCAAACAAGTGAAATCGCAAGTCAAGACAGCAGTAGTGTGCAAAGCGGCCGGATGGTAATTGTTCATCGTGGCGAGACGCTTGCCTCTATCGCTCAGCGTAATCACACAACAGTTCGCCGCTTGCGTCAGCTAAATCATCTCCATAACAATCATGTTCGCGTTGGGCAGAGGTTGAGGGTGAGATAAATGGGTGTCTTTTGTTCTACGTACAAAGAGAGATTAAAATACTTAAATACGGCATATTAGTACAAGAATGCCATAAAAGGGGCTCCGAACGACCTTCGGAGCCTTGCTTTTTGCACTTTTCCGTCCAAATCGCATAAAGTTTGCAAAAAAAGTTGTACTTTTGCGCCCGAAAAAGCAAATACGATAACAATAATGGCACAGAAACCCAGTATTCCTAAAGGAACGCGCGACTTCGGTCCGTCCGAGATGGCGCGCCGTAACTATATCTTCGACACCATCCGCAGCGTCTATGCTCTCTATGGCTTCCGCCAAATAGAAACGCCTGCTATGGAGAATCTCAACACACTGATGGGCAAGTATGGAGAGGAAGGCGACAAACTGCTTTTCAAGATACTTGATTCAGGTGACTTTCTCAGGGGAGTGGATCCCTCAGCATTCTGTGAGGGTGGCACACCCAAGCTGGCTGCTTTTATCTGCGAGAAAGGTCTCCGCTATGACCTTACCGTTCCCTTTGCCCGCTATGTGGTGCAGCACCGCGAGGAACTGACATTGCCCTTCCGCCGTTTCCAGATCCAGCCCGTATGGCGTGCCGACCGTCCGCAGAAAGGCCGCTACCGTGAGTTCTATCAGTGTGATGCAGATGTGGTTGGCAGCGATTCGCTGCTCAACGAGGTGGAATTGATGCAGATTGTGGACGAGGTATTCCGCCGCTTTGGAATTCGTGTTTGCATCAAAATCAATAACCGCAAGATACTGACGGGTATTGCCGAGATGATAGGGCAGGCCGATAAGATTGTAGATATCACAGTCGCCATCGATAAGCTGGATAAGATAGGATTGGACGCTGTCAACGCTGAGTTGGCAGAAGATGGAATCCCTGAAGAGGCGATAGAGAAACTGCAACCGATCATCAAACTCAACGGCACCAACGAAGAGAAGTTGGCAACGATGAGGAAAGTGCTGGCAGATTCGGAGACAGGCTTGAAAGGCTGTGACGAAGTGGCATTCGTGCTGAAGATGCTTGGCGCTCTCGGTGAAGAATCTTTGGGCGGCCTGTCTGCTGAAATGGAGCTGGATCTCACTTTGGCGCGCGGCTTGAATTATTATACGGGATGCATTTTCGAGGTGAAGGCATTGGACGTGGAAATCGGAAGCATCACGGGCGGTGGTCGCTATGATAATCTCACAGGCATCTTCGGAATGCCAGGACTTTCGGGCGTGGGAATCTCCTTCGGTGCCGATCGTATCTATGACGTTCTGAACCAGTTAGATCTCTATCCCAAGGAGGTGAGTACGGCTACGCAATTGCTCTTCGTGAACTTTGGCGAGGCAGAGGCCGCCTATGCTTTCCCCGCTGTCGCCGAGTGCCGCAAGGCAGGAATCCGCACCGAGATCTATCCTGATGTAGCGAAGATGAAGAAGCAAATGCAGTATGCTAACGCCCGCGAGATACCTTTCGTGGCACTGGCTGGCGAGAGCGAGATGGCCGCAGGTATTTTCACTCTGAAGAATATGCAGACGGGTGAGCAGCAGGCTGCAACAACAGCGCAAATTATTGCAACTGTGACCGCCTGAAGAGGCGAAAATCGAACTCTTTTTATTGGATAAAAGGTCAAATATCGCGTATTTGCTAAATAAAAAGCCCTTTTGACCAAAAAAATTGTTCGAAATTCCTTGCTCGTATGGCGAAAAACCCCGACCTTTGCACCCGCAAACTAAAGCATATATAAAATAAGGTATATGAAAAGACGAATTTTTATGGTTGTGGTGCTCGCCGTTACGGGCTTGATGACTGTCGCCGGACAGCCCTTGAGTCTTGACAGCTGCCGTGCACTGGCCATTCGGAACAACAAGGCGTTGCAGATGAGTGCCCTCAAGCAAGAGGCTGCCCACTGGCAACGTAAGTCTGCGCTGACGAACTACTTCCCGAGGATCTCGGCGGTAGGTTCCTATCAGCGGACATCGAGGGAGATTTCTCTGCTCAACGATGAACAGAAAAGTTCCCTTTCTACAATGGGAACCACCATGGCGGGTGCCATCGGACAAGGGGCACAGCAGGGCATGGCATCGTTCCAACAAGGACTCACCGCTTATATGCAGAGTCCCGAATTTGCTGCCATGATGCAGAATCCGCAAGTGGCTGCAGTGCTTTCCCAAAGTCCTCTATTGATGCAGCTGTTGGCAAACCCCACTCTGGCACAACAGTTGGCTGCTCCCATTATGCAGCAGGCATCCACAGTCTTCAATGGTATGCTGACTAATATGGCATCCATGGTAGATGCCGCAGGACAGAACATCGTTGATGCTTTCCGTACAGACACCCGAAACATGACGGGTGCTGCCGTGATGCTCACCCAACCATTGTATATGGGTGGCAAGATTCGTGCTTACGACCGCATCACTCGTCTGGCCGAGGAAGCTGCGGGCATGCAGCATACGGTGGAGGAGCAGGATCTGCTCGTCAGCGTTGATGAGGCCTATTGGCGCATTGTCGCCCTGCAGAGTAAGAAGCAGCTGGCAGAGAGCTTCCTCGAGACCGTGAGGAAGTTGGATTCCGATGTCGAAAAGATTATTGCTGAGGGTATGGCAACAAAGGCCGACGGACTCAGCGTGAAGGTGAAACTGAACGAAGCTGAGGTCGCCATGATTCAGGTGAACAACGGACTCTCCCTCTCACGCATGGCATTGGCTCAGATCTGCGGATTGCCTCTCGATAGTGAATTCACACTCGCCGATGAGTCCCGCGACCTGACGGTAGACGACATCACGGGTTGGATAGATCCTAATGCCGATCTGGCTGGAGCCGTGGAAACTGCTATGGGCAATCGTGCAGAAATCATGGCTCTGAATGTCGCAGCACAGGTGAAGCGCGAGCAGGTGAAAGTCGCCCGCTCGGAATATCTGCCCAACCTGGCTCTGACCGCTGGATACCTCGTCTCGAATCCTAATGTGTACAACGGTTTTGAGAAGAAGTTCGGAGGTATGTGGACTGCAGGCGTAATGCTGAAGGTGCCCATCCTCACCTGGGGCGACCGCATCTACAAGGTGCGTCAGGCAAAAGCCGAAGCTGCTATTGCCGAGACTCGTGTGGATGAAGTGCGGGAGAAGATAACCTTGCAGGTGAACCAGAATCAGCAGAAACTGCAGGAGGCTAAGGAACGCTTGGTGACAGCCAAGCGCTCACAGGAACAGGCCGACGAAAACTTGCGTATCGCCAATCTTGGCATGAAGGAAGGTGTCATCCCTGTTAGTAATGTGCTGCAGGCACAGACAGCCTGGCTCTCGGCACACTCTACCCTCGTGGAGGCCGAAATCGACACCCGCCTTGCCCACCTTTATATGTTGCGTGCGCTGGGAACTTTAAGATAATGAATAAAAACAAAATACTATGGCAAAAAGAAGTAAAATGAACAACCTGCTCATCATTGCCCTCGTACTCGTGGCTGTGATGGCAGTAGTGATTCTTGTCGGCATCTTCCTCCCCAAGCCGCAGGAGGTGCTGCAGGGGCAGGCCGAAACCAGCGACTATCGCATTTCGAGCAAGGTGCCCAGCCGAGTGAAGGAACTGCGTGTGAAGTCGGGCGATAAGGTGAAGGCCGGCGACACGCTCGTCATCATGGACTCGCCCGAAGTGGAGGCGAAGATGATGCAGGCCGAGGCTGCAGAGGCTGCCGCAAGGGCCATCGAACAGAAAGCACAGAATGGTGCCCGTCAGCAGGAAATCCAGGGAGCCTACGAGCTCTGGCAAAAGGCTCAGGCTGGTCTCGAAGTAGCCGAGAAGACCTATAGCCGTGTTAGCAGGCTCTTCGATGAGGGTGTCATTCCCGCCCAGAAACGTGATGAGGCCGAGGCACAGCTGAAAGCCATGCAGGCCACAGAGAAAGCTGCCCACAGCCAGTATGAGATGGCGCGTGAGGGAGCTCGCCGGGAGGATAAGGCCGCTGCTGCCGCACAGGTGGCTCGCGCTCAGGGTGCTGTTACCGAGGTTCGGGGCTACCAGCAGGAAACTGTGCTGTTGGCTACGGCAGACGGTACTGTTACCGAGGTCTTCCCCAAGGTCGGAGAACTCGTAGGACAGGGTGCACCGATTATGAATATCGCTCGCACTGATGACGTCCGCTTCATCTTTAATGTTCGTGAGGACTATCTTCCTGGAATGACACTCGATACAGAACTCAACATCTACGTTCCGGCGGTCGACCGCGAAATGAAGGTGAAGGTGACTAGCATCAATGTAATGGGTAGCTATGCCACCTGGAAGGCTACGAAGGCTCTGGATCAGTATGACCTCAAGACCTTCGAGGTCACGGCCTATCCTGTGAATAAGGCTGATATCAAGGATGTGCTGGCAGGAATGACTGTAATAATTAGATAAGCTCAAGTTCCCCCTGGAACTTCAAGCATAAAACTTTAAACGATCTTCAATGCTGACCCCATTAAAGGATACTTGGTTCATCACACGACGTGAATTGAGGGCGTTTGCCAAGAGGCCGATCTTCTTGGTAATCATGTTCCTTGCGCCGTTGGGATTCCTATGGATGTTCACGAGTCTGATGCAGTCGGGTCTGCCTACGAAGCTGCCTGCAGCCCTCGTTGATGAGGACGACACCCACGTCACCCGTCAGCTGACCCGCATCCTCGGCGTCATGGAGGAGACAAACTTCGTCATGCAGACGAAGAGTTTCACGGAGGCACGACAGGCCATGCAACGGGGCGAGATTTATGCCATCTTCCGAATCCCGAAGGGAACGACAGAGGCTGCGCTGACGCAGCGCCAGCCCGTCATCTCCTTCTATACCAACGACACGTACTACGTTGCAGCCTCGTTGCTGATGAAGGATATGCGCAAGATGAGTGAGATGGCAGGTTTAGCAATGACACGTGCGACCATGCGTGCCCGAGGCTTCCGAGACGACCAGATAATGGGAACCCTCCAACCTATTGTCATAGAGAGTCATCCCCTCGGCAATCCTCACCTGAACTATTCTGTTGTCCTCTCCAACCTCATCGTCCCTGGACTGCTGATGCTGGTTATCATGCTCACTACCTGCTATGCCCTTGGCAATGAGTGGAAGCGTGGACGACAGAAGTACCTCTATGATGTGGCAAAAGGCAGAATCGTAGTCATCATCATGGGGAAGCTGTTGCCCCAGACCGTGCTCTATACAATCATTTTCTGGCTCATAGACCTCGTCTTCTACAGCTACCTTCAGTTCCCCTGCCTGTGTGGTATTCCGCGCATGATGCTTTGGGGACTTCTGGCAGTACTGTCGTCTCAGAGTTTCGGAGTGTTGATGTTCGAGGTGTTCCCCAGCCAGATGCGTATGGCTATGTCTGCCTGTTCACTGTTGGGAGTGATGCAGTTCTCCCTGGCGGGCTTTTCGTTCCCCGTATCTGCGATGGACGAGCCCTTCCAGTGGTTTTCCAACATCTTCCCTCTGCACCATTATTTCCTCATCTACGTCAATCAATGTCTGAATGGCTACAGCATCAGTTACGTCTGGACGAGTGTCGTAGCTCTGGTGGCAATTTTCCTGCTGCCGCAGCTCTTCTCCTTCCGTCTGAAAGACGCAATGCTCTATAAACAATACCTCGAATGAAAAAGCCAAAGTTTCCTATCCTCCACGTATGGTGGGACGAGCTCTGCGAGCTGGTGAAGGACGAGGGCATACTGATCTTCGTCATCCTCCTTCCGTTGGCTTATCCGTTGCTCTACGCGATGATCTATAATACCGAGACTCAGCGTCAGCTGCCGATATGCGTTGTTGATGACTGCATGAGCGACCGCAGCCGTGAGTTTATCCGGCGTGTTGATGCCACCCCGGAGGTGAAGATTGCTGCCCACTGCGTCAGCATGGACGAGGCACAGGAGCTCATGCGCCGCCGGGAAGTTTATGGTATCATGCGCATTCCGCGTGAGTTCGACTTGCATCTGTGGCGAGGTGAGCAGACCGTTGTCGGCCTCTACAGCGACCTCACATCCATGCTCTACTATAAGGTGGAGTACCTTGCAGTCATCAATGTAGCACAGGAGATGAACCGCAACATCAAGGTCAAGGAACGTCAGTCGAACACTACGGCACGTGAAGAGGATGTGGCGCGCTGGCCTATCCGCTTTGAGGAGGTTAAGTTGTATAATTCTGCCGGTGGCTTCGCAGCCTTCCTGATACCACCAGTGCTGATGCTGATACTGCAACAGGCGATGTGCTTGGGCGTAGGAATGTCTATGGGTCGCTCGCGCGAACGTTTCCGCGGGCTCGTGATACCTCCCACACAGCATTACAAGAACACCCTCGCTATCGTACTCGGCAAGGGGCTTGTCCATTTCCTGATCTTCCTGTTGATGGCATTCTATATGGCTATTTGCGTGACTCGATGGTTCGGCCTGCCACAGCTGGGGCATTTCCCAGATCTGCTGGGATTCTTCGTGCCTTACCTGACCGCATGTACCTTCATGGCGATGTTCTGGTCTGGTTTCATATATCGTCGTGAGGACTGCATCCTGCTCTTCGTATTCATGTCCCTGCCGTTACTTTTCCTCACGGGAGTCAGCTGGCCTGGAGCCTCCATACCTCCGTTCTGGAAAGCTGTCGGCTCCATCTTCCCCTCAACGTGGGGAGTAAATGCCTACGTCCGCATTCAGGGAATGGGAGCCTCGTTGGGCGACTGTTATCAGGAGATAAAGATGCTCTGGATTCTTGCCGGCATCTATTTCCTCCTTACCTGTTTCATTTATATGTCCGAAATCCGAAAGTCTGTGGGACGTTCGCTGTTCAATTAACAGTTGATAACTGATGTCCTAACGGGTTGGCAATTAACATTTAATGATTGGCGGATTCTCATACTTAATCCTTCACCTCTTCACCTTTAACTTTCACTTCCCCATGTTCTCCTATCTTGCCGTAGATCTCGGCGCCACCAGCGGCCGCACCGTATTGGCCACCTTCGACGGACAACGCATAGAGATGCGTGAGTTCACTCGTTTCGAGAATCCTCAGCTGCCCCTTGGCGGCCACATCTTTTGGAACCTGCCACACCTCTACAACGAAGTCCTGCGGGCTCTGCGTCAAGTGAAAGCCGAAGGCATCACCTTGCAGAGCATAGGTATTGATACGTGGGGTTGTGACTTCGCCTTCTTCGGAGCCGACGGCCAGCTCCTCGGACTCCCATACTGCTATCGCGATCCCCACACCGATGGTGCCATGGAGCGTTATTTTGCCGACCGCATGCCGCAGCAGGAAGTCTATGACCGCACGGGCATTCAGCTAATGCCTTTCAATTCGCTCTTCCAGCTCGATACCCTGCGCCGCAACGGCAGTATTGCCCTTCAGCATGTCGATAAGATTCTGTTTATCCCCGACGCGCTGATCTATATGCTCACGGGCGAGGCAGTGTGTGAATATACGGTGGCATCCACCTCCCAGATGCTGAATCCTCGTTCTGGAGATCTCGATCCCGAATTATTGAAGACCCTCGGCCTCTCGCGCAACCAGTTCGGTCGCCTCGTACAGCCAGGGGAGCAGGTAGGCACGCTCACTCCACAAGTGCAGGCCGCCACAGGCCTCGGCGCTGTGCCCATTGTGGCCGTGGGTTCCCACGACACCGCCTCCGCCGTTGCTGCCGTGCCTGCAGAGGACGCTAACTTCGCCTACCTCAGCTGTGGCACCTGGTCCCTGCTGGGAGTGGAATCGCCGGCACCTATCATCAATGCTGACAGTTTCGCCGAGAACTTCACCAACGAGGGAGGCCTCGACCACACCATACGTTTTCTCAAGAACATCACCGGCCTGTGGATCTACGAGCAGTGTCGCAAAGAGTGGACGGGTGCTGCGAGTTCCGGCATGGCAGCCGCGGTCCCTGCGGACGTCAATGCCCTCAACGCTCTCTGCCTCGCTTCCTCCTGCGATAGCCTTATCAATCCCGATGATCCCCGCTTCGCACATCCCGCCTCGATGACAGCCGCCATCTGCGACTTTCTCACTGAGACACGTCAGCCGTTGCCCGAACAGCCTGCCGACTACGTACGCATCATCTTCCGCTCCCTTGCTGCCCGTTATGCCGAGGTTGTGGATATTCTGCGTCGCCTCACTTCAGTAGATATCCAGCGCCTGCATGTCATCGGCGGTGGTTCTCGCAACCAGTACCTCATGCAGTTTGCCGCCGATGCCCTCCAGATGCCTGTCATCGCAGGTCCTCAGGAAGGTACTGCCCTCGGCAACGCCCTCGTGCAGGTCCGTGCCACCGGCCTCGTCGGTTCCCTTGCCGAGATGCGTGCCATCATCGCCCGCAGCATAGAACTCAAAACCTATCTCCCTCAATGAAGAATCTCGACTGGAAAACCCTGAAGAGCGAATACCTCTTCCGTCGCCCCTGGCTCACCGCCCGTCGCGACACCTGCCAGCTGCCCGACGGTCGCATCAACGAGGAATACTACGTCCTCGAATATCCCACATGGGTGCACGTCGTAGCCCTCACCAAGGAAGGCGACATGGTCATCATTCGCCAGTACCGTCACGGCCTTGGCCGTACCTGCTTCGAAATCGTCGCGGGCTGTGTTGAAGAGGGCGAAGACCCGCTGGTTGCCGCCAAGCGCGAACTCCTTGAAGAGACAGGCTACAGCGGTGGTGAGTGGCACGAGGCCATGCAGTTCACCTGCAACGCCAGCGCCATGAACAACATCACCCACAGCTATGTAGCCATTGGTGTGGAAAAGACCGACACCCAGCACCTCGACCCCACGGAGGACATCGAGATCTACACCTTCTCTCAGGAGGAAGTCCGCGAGATGCTTCTCAACGGCGAGTTCATGCAAGCCTCCATGCTTGCCGCCCTCTACAAGTTCTTCTCGGGTCTCTAATGGGTGACATATACTTTATTTCCATAGTTTGCATAAACAGGACGTTCTCAGTAAGACAAACTTGATGGTCGTATGGAAAAGTTCTCCTCATCCGAGGAAATGTTCAAGTTGTTAGACATTTAAGCGACCATGTACGAAATAAAGATGATCAATACGTTCCGCAAGGACGTGGAATGTTGCCGCAATGCGCAGTTATGACATGGAACTGTTCAAGACCGACAGACATACATAGTAATGACATAAGAAGCGAAATCCTATTTCAGAAATCTACTTGCTTCTTTGTAACCCGCCAAATTCATATTAAACTCATATTTCCGGGTCTCTCCCATTAAGAGCGAATGTTGAATAATAATGGTCATTGTTCCTTCTTCTTCCAGCAAAAGCCGAATGTTATCATTTATATCTTTCTTATTCCTCGACGGCATAATTCTTTTGTCCTCCTCATGGATAGGCCATGGGCCATAAGACATACCGTTAGAATGATTTATTGAACAGGTACAGTTATGCCAAATCCACAAACTATTAGAGATGCTTAAATAAATATCCTTTTTGCTAACGACAATCTCAGCCTTATCTTCTGATTTTTCACCATCTTTGAAACACTCATACGAACGTAGCACCAAATGATTACCATCAGGATCATTTGGAGAGTCATCCTCGTTATTCTCCAAATCCCACAAGCCAGTTCTTAAGGGTATAAATAAAGAACCGTCTTCACTCATTTTATTGCAATATAATGCAGCACGATAGTAGATTGCATCGTCATATGTAAAGTTCTCATAAATCTTACCCTTTTTGTTTTTTTCTAAGAATTCTTTGCTAAGAAAAACTGGTGCGTCTTTGTCGTCAGGTGAATGAGAAAACCATAGATTGCCAAAATGAATAAATTCAATTCTTTGGTTAATATCCATTCCAAATGAGTTTTGATGTTTTATTTTAAGGTTCAATATACAAAGAGAGTCACTTTCATAAACAGGCGTAATATCTTCCAGACGAATATCAATATCGAAATTATCAGGATCATTAGCCATCTTCTCTATCATATTCTTTGCATCACTTATTGCCCTATTTTGCAGTTTCTCTTTAGGGCTACATGCTATTAAAATGAGAGTAATAAATAAAACCGCAATTCTATTTATACCAACATAGATTATCTTAATCTTCTGATTCCGCGAAAATACCATGTTTATCTGCTTTATTTTTTTACTGTGTAACTACCCACGTCGTGCAATTTAACAAGCCACCTTCCTGTGCTACCTCATTATAATTGATTGTTTCGATGATTTTGTCGGGGAAGGCTTCCTTTAGTATACTAATAACCTGTTCGTCTTCTTCTCGTCCAAAAACAGGCATGACTATTAGATTGTTGACATCCAAGTAGTTTACATATATTCCAATGGCACTTAATGGATGTTCTCGATCTTTTACTTCGAAGAAAGGTATATCTATGTATTTCAATCCATATTGCACAATTACCTTTTGCATTCCTTTCTGAATATATTGGTATTCGTCGGACAATCTGTTCCCTAATATAGTGTTTCTATCCACAAATCTAACCATGCCATCAGCGTGTCCTGTAAGATCATCATCTTTGGATTTAAGTGCAGGAATTATTATTATCTCGCATTCCAAGAGCTTACTTAGTTCACGTACAAGTTCCTCTCTGCTCATATCTGGATTTTCAGAGAATACTCTATCTGAGATTATTGCTCGGCCATTGCAGATTAGAACATTTCCACCATCAAGGTTTATATCAGAGTCTTGAGCGTTAATTTGGTTTAATCTATGCACTTCTTTTACATCAGAACGGGATTCCTCCCATTCCTTATTTCCCCTTAGGTAACTTGGATCGTATTTGAATTGGATGAGCTTACCGGATTCTATTTGAACTGGCATATAGTCGCGGCACCAAATGTCCTTTGTACCCTTCAAAAAAGCATATTTGACATTATTTCTTTCGAGTATTTGAGTGAGGTTATTACATGTTTGTGGATATCTCGCTTTCAACAACTCCGACATAAACACTATTTGCTCACCTTTTAAATTTTCCTTTATATTGCTGAAAGAAACAGACTCTGAGGATGTTTGCTCTTTATAATTCTGTCTCTTTTCCTGATACCTTGCCATAAGTGCAGGCCTAGAATAACCTAACATAGCCTTACATATGTCGTCTGTAGGCTCGATGTTATTGCTATCACAAATGTCGAACAAAACGTCTTCCTTACCACGTGTTCCCAATGTGAAGTCTTGAATGTATTCTTCCTTAATCCTTTTTTTAATGAGGGATGACTTGTTTAGTTGTTTTAGAAAAACCCGACGATTTGCATCCGTCGATTCTTTCTTTGTCAATAGACCGAACAATTCGAGAGTGGGGCATTCCTTAAGTTTTCCTCTCAGCCAACAAACAAAGCCATACACTGCACCAATGATAGCAATTAACCCGCTTGTAATCCCAATGATAGATTCAAAACTCATAATACTATAATGCTATGGTTATATTTTATTCTTAATTAACACGAACTTCCAAGTATAAAAAATGCAGACTCACAATACACTCTGCAAGGTCTGCGACAACCTCTAATATACTATGGGAAAGCCTGCACTCAATGGCGCAGCTCCAATGAATATTAGTTTTGCTCGTTTAACTCTTTTGAGGTCGCAGTATATCAGAGTGATTGAGCAATATGTCTTGGTAAATGGCACGTTAGCCCTAAATCCGCTGCAAAAATAGTGATAATATGTGAAATGAAGAGCGTAAAGGTCTAAAAAATGATTTAAGCGGGGACAAGAATTAAATTTTTTATGCGAAATGAATTGAGGGAAGTGCAAAAGGCGCATAAATTCCTCAATATTTATTGTAATCGACAACTGAAAAGCGGTGCATCCGAAGTGGGTGTGCTGATTAGGTATCAGATTAACAGTAATTCGTGGGTCTATAGCTTGGCCACCCCTTATTGTTGCAGATTTCAACGCTGCGAGAGCACGATATAGGCTAAAATATTGGTTTTCGGACAGCAAAAATAAACAAATTTGTAGGATAGGTGTCATTATTTGCGCGCTTTTTCGTACCTTTGCGCCGCAATTCTGAAAACAAACACAGCGATGACACCATCCAATCAGGAACTGATAACAGGCAGCGAGGCTCTGATGCTGGCCTTGAAAGCAGAGGGCGTGGAGACCATCTTTGGTTATCCCGGAGGCTCCATTATGCCGGTTTACGATGCACTCTACGACTATACGCGAGGAGAGCGAAAAGCATTTGACCATATCCTTGTGAGGCATGAACAGGGTGCCACACACGCCGCTGAGGGCTATGCCCGTGTGAGCGGACGTGTGGGAGTGGCTATTGTCACCAGCGGTCCTGGCGCTACGAACACCATGACGGGTGTCGCCGATGCCATGATAGACTCCACACCGATAGTGGTCATCGCAGGCCAGGTTCCCATCTCAGCCTTGGGCACGGATTTCTTCCAGGAGGTGGACCTTGTAGGTCTGGCGCAGCCTATCTCTAAGTGGAGCTACCAGATCCGCCATGCAGAGGATATCGCCTGGGCAGTGAGCCGTGCTTTCTATATCGCTCGCAGCGGACGACCGGGACCTGTGGTGCTGGACTTCCCGAAGAATGCCCAGACAGAGCGCGTGGCTTTTAAACCCGCGAAGGTGGATTTCGTACGGTCCTACGTGCCTTATCCTAAGGTGGACGATGCCGCTGTTCGCGCTGCTGCCGACCTCATCAACCACGCGAAGAAACCTCTGGCGTTAGTCGGACAGGGTGTAGAGCTCGGAGGAGCACAACAGGAGCTGTTGGCGTTCCTGGAGAAGGCCGATATCCCCGCAGGTCGCACCATGTTAGGACTCTGCGCATTACCCAGTACGCATCCGCTTAATGTCGGCATGCTTGGTATGCACGGCAACTATGCCGTAAACCTGAAGGAACAGGAATGCGATGTTCTCATCGCTATTGGAATGCGCTTCAGCGATAGGGTGACGGGAAGCCTTAAGACCTATGCCAAGCAGGCAAAGATTATTCATCTGGATATCGACAAGAGCGAAATCAATAAGAATGTGAAGGCCGACGTGGCCGTGGTGGCCGACTGCAAGGAGTCGCTGCCCGCTATCACCGCCTTGCTCTCGAAGGCTGACCACAGTGCTTGGCGCGAGTCCTTCAAGCCCCTCGATGAGATGGAGCGCACGAAGGTCATCGAGCCCGCCATTCATCCTACCGAAGGCCCGCTACTGATGGGCGAGGTGGTGAATGCTGTGGCCGAGGCCACACAGGGCGATGCCGTATTGGTGACGGATGTGGGCCAGAATCAGCTCTTTGCCACGCGTTATTTCCGTTATCCCAAGTCTCGCAGTCTCTGCACCAGCGGAGGACTGGGCACAATGGGCTATGGTATGCCCGCAGCCATCGGAGCCACCTTTGGCGCTTCGGACCGCACCGTATGCTGTTTTATGGGCGACGGCGGTTTCCAGATGTGCATCGAGGAGCTGGGTACGATTATGGAGCAGCAGGCACCCGTGAAGATGATTCTGCTCAACAACAACTACCTCGGCAACGTACGCCAGTGGCAGGATATGTTCTGGCAGCGCCGTAAGTCTTTCACACGTATGATGAATCCTTGCTACGAGTTGGTAGCTCAGGGCTATGGAATACCCTACGAGGCCGTTACAGACCGCAAGGACCTTGCTGCCGCTGTCGCTAAGATGCTGGCAACGAAGGGCCCCTACATTCTTGAATGTGCTATCAAGGAGGACGACGACGTGCTGCCGATGACACCGCCGGGAATGAGTGTGGATGAGATGCAGTTGGAAGTGGGGGAGTAAAGTGTAAAAAAGAAAAGTGAAGAGTGACAAATGGAAAAGCTATATACCATCCTCGTTTTCTCTGAGAACATCGCGGGTATCCTGAATCAGGTGACGGCAGTCTTCACCCGCAGACAGGTAAACATCGAGAGCCTGAACGTATCGGCAAGCTCCACACCTGGAGTACATAAATACACCATCACGTGCTATTGCACGGAGGAGATGGTGAAAATGCTGAAAGCCCAGATTGAGAAGCGCATCGACGTGCTGCAGGCGCGCTATTATACAGATGAGGAAATCTTCCTGCAGGAGACATCATTGCTGAAGGTTTCGGCACCTGCGATGCTGGAGAACAGCGAGGTGTGCCGCATCGTCCGACACCACGGAGCACGTATCGTGGAGGTGAATCCCACTTACGCAGCGGTAGAGAAGACAGGCACTACGGAGGAAATCCTCTCGCTCTACAACGCCCTGAACAAGCTTGGAGTGGTGCGTCAGTTTGCCCGCTCAGGCCGCATCTGTATCACCAGAGGAACGCGCGAACAGTTGGATGACTATCTCGCTGAGAGAGAGAAAGAAAGGAATGCCCACCCTTCACCCTCCCTGTGAGGAAGGGAATGGTCACCTTTGGCTAATAGGACTAATACAGACATGTTTTTCTATGGCAGAAAATATTAACTCCCTCCCTCACAGTGAGGGTGAGGGGTGCGTCTCTAAGATTGAGACCTACCGCTTCAGGGTGGAACCTTTCCACGTGGATTTCACCGGACACCTGTTCATGGGAGTGCTGGGTAACCATCTCCTGAATGCTGCCGGACATCATTCCCACAATCGCGGATGGGGCATCGACCATCTGAACGAGGCCCATTACACCTGGGTGCTCTCGCGGTTGTGTATCGAACTCGACACCTGGCCCGGACAGTATGATGTTGTGGAGGTGGAGACCTGGGTGGAGAGCGTCATGAAGCTGTTCACCGAACGTAACTTCCTCATTCGTAATGCCGAGACGGGTTACATCTATGGTTATGCCCGCAGTATTTGGGCGATGATAGACGTGCAGACACGTCAACCCGCGAATCTGCTCACCCTGAAGGACGGCGACATCCTCCGCTACGTGATTCCTGCCGAGGAGAAGCCTTGTCCGATAGAGAAATTCAACACCCGCGTACGCCTCTCTGCAGAAGCAGAGACGACAGAGGTCGCTACCCACTACTCCGACGTGGATATCAACGGCCACATCAATAGCATCAAGTACATCGAGCACATCCTCGACCTCTTCTCCCGCCAGCAGTTCGAGCAGTACCGTATTTCCCGCTTCGAGATTGCATACAAGGCTGAGAGCTACCTCGGCGACACACTGTACCTCATCTCCGAGAAACAAGACGGGGATCCTTCCTCCGAAGTTTATCAGACGGAGATTCGAAAGCACGTGGGACAATCCTCGAAACCCGAAGGGGAAACCGTCGTACAGGCTAAAATCATTTGGAAATGAACAGAATAATTGCCCTCATCGTACTGATGGCTCTTCCTTTCGTGGGACGAGCCCAGAATATTCTCGGCAAGTCCGTAAGCTGGGACCGCCACAGCCTCGTCATCGACGGCCGCCGTATCTGCGGGGTCATGGGAGAGGTACACTACTCCCGCATCCCCTCCGATGAATGGCAGCGCGAGGTTCATAAGATGAAGGAGGGCGGCATATCCATGATTGCCTGCTACGTCTTCTGGAACCATATCGAGGAACTGGAGAACCAGTACGACTGGAGCGGACAGCGCAACCTTCGCGCGTTTCTTAATGTCTGTAAGGACGAGGGCCTGCCCGTGGTACTGCGCCTCGGCCCCTTCTGCCATGGCGAAGTACGCAATGGAGGCATTCCCGACTGGGTGGTGACATCAGGTTGCAGGCTGCGCTCCGAGGATTCCGTATTCCTCGGATTCGTGGAACGCCTCTACCGACAGATATTCACTCAGGTGCAGGGCCTTCAATGGAAGGACGGCGGACCCGTTGTGGCCGCCCAGTTCGACAACGAATATGGCGGCAGGGGTTCCTACCTGATGGCCCTGAAGCGCATCGCTACTTCCATAGGCTTCGACCTGCCGTTCTATACCCGCACCGGATGGCCGGAACTGGCAACACCCGTACCCTTCGGCGAGATGATCCCGCTTTATGGCGACTATGCCGACGGATTCTGGGACCGCTCCACCCGTGAGGCTGCGGGAGCCTACTTCAAGGCTTTCAACTTCCACGCCCAGCGTACCAGTACTGCTATTGCCAGCGAACAGCTGCAGCATGGCACCGCAACGGCCGGCGAACAGCAGTATCCGTATTTCACCTGCGAACTGGGAGGAGGCATGATGCAGAGCTACCACCGCCGCATCTACACCTACCCGCAGGACGCCTATTCAATGGCTGTGGTGAAGTTGGGCAGTGGCTCAAACCTTTTGGGATATTATATGTATCACGGCGGCACCAATCCCATGAGCAAGCTGCCAGGCACCTACCTCAACGAACATCAGCGCTGCCTCGTCACCAACTACAACGATATGCCCGTGCTGACTTATGATTTTCAGGCACCACTTGGCGAGTTCGGACAGGTGAATCCTCACTATTATCTGTTGCGCAAGCTGCATCTTTTCATGCAGGACTACGGCGAGCTGCTGGCTCCGATGGAGGCGGTGTTCCCTTGTGAACAGGACCTCCGGCAGAAGGACGACAGCCACTTGCGCTGGAGCTACAGAACCCGGAAGGGTGGGGCAGAAGGCTCTGCAGACCCCTCCGCCTTTGTCTTCGTGAACAACTACGAGCGCTTCGCAGACCTGACAGCCAAGAGCGGCGTTCAGTTCGAGGTCTGTGGCGTGCGTTTTCCCCAGAAGCCGATGACGATTCCTGCCGCCACCGCTTGCATCTTCCCCGTGAACGTCGATGGCATACGTTATGCCACCGCTCAGCTCATCGCTCATCGCGACGGTAAGATCTACTTGGAACAGATTCCCGGGGTTCCCACAGAAATAGCGCTGCAAAGCGGCAAGGTGCTGAAGAACGTGAAGGCGCGTGGCCTGCAGCAGCCCGTCTATGACAATATGTACCTCCTCAGCAGCGAAGAGGCAGGAAAGCTGTTCCTGGAGAACGGCGAGGCCACAGAGGCGAAGACCAGAAACCTGGAAGTTGCTGCTTCCCGAGTTGCTGATGCTGGGCCTGCCCGTCAGATCACGATGGGCGACAAGAAGGTGGCTCAGGAGCCCGAAGATACTGATTTCGAGGCTGCGGCACGCTACCGAATAGAAGTTCCCACGGACTCCGCAGAGCGCAGAGGTCTCCTTCGCATCCACTATCGTGGCGACGTAGCCCGCCTCTATGCAGTCAGCGCAGAGGGGACTGCTACGCTCATCGATGATAACTTCTATAATGGTCTGCCCTTCCTCTATGGACTCTGGCGGCTGCCTGCCGAATGCCGCACGCTGGAACTGCGCATCCTGCCCCTCCAGCCGCAGATGCCGGTCTATTTCCCCCGCGAAGCCGACACAACACCCGGCGAAAGCGTGAAGAAAGTGGAGATACTAATACCTTAGGCAAGGTCGATGGGCGCCATAAACTGACAAAAATCAACAAAATGCGCTCATTGCCCTAAAATAATATTGCTGGTGTGCAGTTTTCTGCATGAATTTGTATACCTTTGCAGCCAAATTAAGCCCTATGAGCCCCAAAGGTCCCATAAGCCCCCAATAAACTGTAAACTTTTAACTTTAAACTAAATAAAATGGCAAAAATGAATTTTGGCGGCGTCATCGAAGAAGTGATGACCCGCGAGGAGTTCCCTCTGGAGAAGGCACGTGAGGTGCTGAAGAACGAGACTATCGCCGTCCTCGGTTACGGCGTTCAGGGCCCCGGACAGGCCTGCAACCTGCGCGACAACGGCTTCAATGTCATTGTCGGCCAGCGTCAGGGCAAGACCTACGACAAGGCTGTCGCCGACGGATGGGTGCCCGGCAAGACACTGTTCTCCCTCGAAGAGGCTGCTGAGCGCGGCACCATCGTATGTCTGCTGCTCTCCGATGCTGCTCAGATGCAGCTCTGGCCCACCATCAAGCCCCACCTCACCGCAGGCAAGACCCTCTACTTCTCCCATGGCTTTGCCATCACTTGGAACGACCGCACCGGTGTGATTCCTCCCAAGGACGTCGATGTCATCATGGTGGCCCCCAAGGGCAGCGGCACCAGCCTTCGCACCATGTTCCTCGAAGGTCGCGGCCTGAACAGCAGCTACGCCATCTATCAGGATGCCAGCGGCAAGGCCCTCGAGAAAGTTCTCGCTTTCGGTATTGGTATTGGCAGCGGCTATCTCTTCGAGACCACCTTCCAGCGCGAGGCTACCTCTGACCTCACCGGTGAGCGCGGCTCGCTGATGGGTGCTATCCAAGGTCTCCTCCTGGCTCAGTACGAGGTGCTGCGCGAGAACGGCCACACTCCCTCTGAGGCCTTCAACGAGACCGTCGAGGAGCTCACTCAGAGCCTTATGCCCCTCTTCGCAGCTAAGGGTATGGACTGGATGTACGCCAACTGCAGCACCACAGCTCAGCGCGGTGCCCTCGACTGGATGGGTCCCTTCCACGATGCCATCAAGCCCGTGGTCGAGAAGCTCTACGCCAGCGTGAAGTGCGGTCACGAAGCACAGATCAGCATTGATAGCAACAGCAAGCCCGGCTACCGCGAAGGTCTCGAGAAGGAACTCGCAGCCCTGCGTGAAAGCGAGATGTGGCGCACCGCTGCTGTTGTCCGTCAGCTCCGCCCGGAGAACAACTAATCTCTCCGGCGTCCGCACAAGAGGACGTACCTGCTGACTCGAACGGAGGTATCCGCTGATTCGAACGGACATAGCTGCTGATTCGAACAGACATAGCTGCCGATTCGAACGGACGTAACGAGCAACACGTATATACGTCTCCGTCTTTATGTATATACGTAAACGTCTCTACGTATATACGTCTTCGTCCTGATGACCAGACGTGCGGGTTATGACCCCCTAAGTGAAACGAAGTATAGAGACTCGTGCATCAAACTATAGTTACTCATGCGACAAACTATAGTTCCACGCACAAGTCTCTATACTTCCTTTTTTTACAGAAAAACGGAGATTTTTTTCAAAAACACTACACACTACACAACACTCCCCCTCATTCTTCCCCAAAAACAGGTGGAAAAACCGAACCTTTGAGCGGTATTTAGTGTAGTGTGTAGTGTTTTCAAAAAACTTTTCCGTTTTTGAGTATGTGTATTCAAAGAATTATACCTACTTTTGCAGGCGAAAAGAGAATAAAGTCTGTAGCCCGTTCATGGAAAAGATAAGCTATCTGCATTCGTTGGAATCTGGTGGTGAAACGCTGCCCGAAGCCTTCACCTATCCCTTCCGCTACACACCGCATCCGCTGTGTCGGCGGGCGGCCCTCATCGTGCAGGAGAAACTGCGTGAAATGGGCGTTGAGGAAGGAAAGATGTATGGGGTGCTGGTAGTAAAGACCCACCCCCAGACCCCTCCCGTAATGGAGGGGAGTGGGCTGCGCGGAGTATATTTTCTTGCCGCCTATTCAGGACAACTGAACGGAAGTTACGACCATCCGTGGTTTGTTCCACCTGTTGTGGATTACCTCGCTCCAGACAGTTATTTCCAGCGGGAGCAGGCGGAGATTATGAAGCTGGGATGCAGGATGGAGGCGATGAGGAACAGCGGGGAGCGGAGAGAACGGCAGCAGCGGGTGGCTCAGCTGTGTGCTGAACGAGACGAGGCGGTGAAGGAAGCGAAGCGGGTGTATGATGAAGGAAAAAGACCCACCCCCGACCCCTCCCGTGAGGGAGGAGAGGGGCTGCGCGATGAAGGCTATATTCGTTTGCGTCAATTTCAGAAGGCAAATATCCAGCGGGCAAAGAAGTTATACAGGGAAGAGATAGAGGAGCTGGAGGGAAGGCTGGCAGAGCTGAACGAGAGGATTCATGAACTTTATGAGGAACGCAAGCGGCGCAGCGAGGCCCTGCAGCAATGGCTCTTCAATCAGTTTTGTTTCCTCAATGGACGAGGGGAACGTAAAGGATTGATAGAAATATGGGAAACGAGCGAAGCGAGGCTCTCACGGGGGAGCGGGGAGAGGGTCTTTATTCCCTCCGGCGCTGGAGAGTGCTGTGCGCCGAAGTTGCTGCAGGCCGCTTATCAGTTAGGCTTGGAACCGCTGGCACTGGCAGAATTCTGGTGGGGCACATCGAAGGTGGGACACTACCGCGAGCCGGGGGCTTTCTTCCCCGCCTGTCGCAGTAAATGCTATCCTATTCTTGGTCACATGCTGCAGGGACTGAATGTGGAGCCGGATCCCGCACAACACTATGAGAGTCGCGAGTTGGAGCCGATAAAGGTGTTGTGGGAAGACGAGCATCTGGCGGTAATCTATAAACCGGAGGGGTGGTGCAGCATACCCGGGAAGAGCGATCAGCCGAATCTCCTCGATGAGTGCTATCGCCTTTGGCCGGAAATCAGCGGCTCTGTCATCGTCCATCGCCTGGATCAGGACACTTCGGGAGTGATGGTCATCGCGAAGAATGCCCGCATGCACCGCGCTCTCGGACAACAGTTCGAACAGCGGGAGGTGAAGAAACGTTATGTGGCACTCCTGGAAGGAACATTAGCTGTCGCCCAAGGTGAGATAAGCCTGCCGTTGGGACCTGATTTAGACAATATGCCTCAGCAGCAAGTGGATTTCGACAACGGCAAGGAGGCTGTGACTCGCTTTGAAGTCGTGGCAACGGAACAATCCGGCAACGTCACCCGCATTCTCTTCTATCCACAGACGGGTCGCACCCATCAGTTGCGCGTTCACGCCGCAGCACCCGAGGGACTGAATGCCCCCATTCTCGGCGACCGCCTGTATGGCCACGTGGCCGACCGCCTCTACCTCCACGCCGAGAGTATAAAATTTGTGCATCCCCTCACAAAGGAAGAGATGCACTTCTGTCTGCCTGCGCCCTTCTGACGCCAAGGCTATAAATCTTCTGTCTTTTATTTCGGCAGTCCGAAGACATCGCTGAGCTCCTGCATCTGCTCATCCGTCATGCCGTCAGGTTGGAAGCCCATATTCTTCGCAGCGATGAAGATAAGGGCGGCTTTGTTGAGGACATCGACCTGGTCGAAGGCACTCATGATGTCGGTATCTACTGCGAAGACGCCATGCTTCTCCCACATCACCACATCGTAGTCATCATCGATGGCCTTAATGGTGGCGTCTGCGAGTTCCACGCTGGAGGGCAACATATAAGGAACCATTCCCAATCCTCGCGGACAGAAGGCCTTGGTCTCTGGAATCATCGACCAAAGTATCTTTGTAGCTACGTCCTTCTCCATGAAGGTCTTGTTATGGGTCAGCGCTACTAACTCAATGGGGTGAGTATGGAGGCTGGCGCGGTAGGGAGAACCCTTGGCCAACAGGTAGTTATGTACGGCCAGATGCGAGGGCAGTTCGCTCGTGGGCTTCACGGGCTTGTCGGCGATGATGACATAGCTGGCGCAGTCGTCGAGGATGCGGATGACGCTGCCGTTATCCATCGGCCAGCGGGCCAAATCGCGCATTCGCATATTGGTGCCCTTGCAGTAGAAGTAGCAGCCCTTGAGGTGGGGCAGGGTAGTGCCAATCTGATAGACGGGTGAGATTGCCGGGAGGGCTTTCACTGCCTCGTCCACCTGCTCCGTAATGTTCACTGTAATGTTGCCGCCGTTGCGCTCGGCCCACCCTTTCTGCCAAAGGTAGCCCGCCACTTCGGCAACGTTCTCCACAACATTCTTTAGTGCATCATGATTATCGAGAATACTGTTCATTATTATAATAGTTTTATTGGATTAACAAATTAACTGGGGCTTCTGCCGTAACGATTAAATATCTTCGCCGTAACGTTCCTTGGTGATTTGTGCGAGCGACTTGCCGCGAGTGTTGGGGCAGCCGGCGACGCCGATAACGAGGGAGAGGACGAGGAGGACGATCATGCAGTAGGCAGCCAGGGTGAAGCCTTCACCATTGTCGCCATAGATGAAGGTGAAGACGAGTCCCCAGACAGCGGAGAGACCGCGAACGAGGAAGAACATCAGACCCTGGGCACCAGCACGGAACTTGGCAGGGAAGAGCTCACTGCCCCAGAGAGCGTAGAAAATCTGCACGCTCAATCCACCTTCAATACCCCACAGGAGGGCGAACGCCCAGAGGGAGGCGGTGCTCCCAATGCCCGTAGTGACAACCATCACCCACGGAGCAATGGCAACGAGAAGGCCAAGGACGTAGACGAACTTGTGGCTGGTACGGTCGATGAACAGCGCCAGGACGGCGGTGGTGGCTACGGTGCAGAACCACAGCACACAGCTCAGCCAGTTGGCCTGTTCATTGGTGACGCCGCCTGCCGTCTCGTAGATATGCGGCAGGAAGAATCCCATCACAGAGGCCACGAGGTTCCACGTCAAGTAGATGGCAGCGAGGTAGAGGGCAGTCTTAACAGCAATTTTGTTGGTGAACAATAATTGAATATTCTCCACGATTCCACTTTTGTCCTTCTGCTTATTGGCTTCAAACTCCTTACTTTCTTCCAACTGCCGCTGCAACGTCCAGGCGAAGAAGGCTACAACGAAAAGGGTGAAGAAGACGACGCGCGAGCTGAAGACTTCTACCGCCGATGTCGCGGCATCTGCGCCAATAAAGGCATGAGCCACCGACTCCACAATATTATAGAGGTAGCCGCCGGGGGCGAATAACATGCCGAACAACAGAATAATCATCGGCCCGAAACCCCACGACATCTGCGAGATGCAGATGTTGCGGCCGCGGTTGTGTACCTCCGAGCTCTCGGAGATATAGGTCCATGAGGCCGGAACGCCGATGCCCACGCTGATTCCCGTGACGAGGAAACCTGCAAGTAACATCGGGAAGTTCACGGAGAGCATGATAATCAGCACGCCCGTCATATACACCAACAAGTTGTAGGTGAAGATGAACTTGCGTCCGAATCGGTCGGCCAGGAAGCCACCAATGATGGCACCTATGGCTGCACCCAGCGCGTTGGCACTGATGGCATTCAGCCATCCGAGATGCATCTCGCTTAATCCTAAGTAGTTTTGCCACAGCGTGATACCACTGGCTCCTGCCACAATAGCTCCGGCATCGAGATAATTATTCAAAGAGACCGCGAGGGTGCTCTTTAGGGAAGACTTAGCCATAAATTACCGTTTGCTGGTTACATTCTTTTCGTATTCCTGAATCGCGGGGATGAATTCCTCGCCGACGGGCACGCTGTTCTTGAGGTTGAAGTAGTCGAAGACGGCGCCGAAGGGGAGGGACTTGGCCTCTTCGAGGAGGGCGAGGCGCTCGAAGTGCTGACCCTTGTCCTCGTACTGGCGCAGGAGTGCGAGCGGTTCGAGCAGGGCTTGGAGCAGGCACTTCTGGGTTGCGCGCGTACCAATAATATAGGCTCCAATGCGATTGATGCTGGCGTCGAAGTAGTCGAGACCGATGTGTGCGCGATTCAGGGCGTCGGCACGGACGATCTCCTTGAAGAGGTCCAGCGTCTGGTCGTTCATAATGGTCACGTGGTCGCTGTCCCAACGGATGGGGCGCGAGACATGTAGCATCAGCTCTGGCACGAAGAGTAGGAGAGAGGCTACCATATCGCTGACGTTCTCCGTCTGTTCGTAGTGGCCTGTATCCAAAGTATACATGAGTTTGCGGGTGGCGCAATAGCCTGCAACAAAGTCGTGGGAACCAACGGTGTATGATTCGAGGCCGATGCCGAAGAGTTTGGCTTCGAGGCAGGTCTTCATCCCTGGCAACTCTTCCTTCAGGATCTCATCGAGGCTTTCGGCAAAGATTTCACGGTAACGCTTGCGCTCCACCGTCAGGTCCTTGCTGCCATCGTGTACCCAGATATTCATAATGGCGGGGTCGCCCTGCGCCTTACCCATCGCATCAGCAATGCGGCGGCAGCGCTTCGTGTGTTCGATCCAGAACTCGCGGATGGCGGGGTCGGGATTGCTGAGGCTGAGTTCGCCACTCTTGGGATGCGAGAAGCTGGTGCTGTTGAAGTCAAGCTTCAGCCCCTGCTCCTTTGCCCACTGAATCCAACTCTCGAAGTGCTTGATTTCCACCTGGTCGCGGTCAACAAACTGTCCGCCAAAGTCACCATAGATTTCATGGAGGTTCAGGCGATGGTTACCGGCGAGGAGACTCTTGGCGAAGCTCACGTCAGCGCGCACTTCTTCGATATTACGGGCCCTGCCAGGGTAGTTACCAGTGGTCTGTATTCCTCCGCTGAGTGCTTCGTTGCGCTCGAAGCCCACCACGTCATCTGCCTGCCAGCAGTGCAGGCTGATGGGGGTCTGCTCCAATATAGCTACAGCCTTATCTGTATCCACTCCGATAGCGGCATAACGTTCGCGTGCTATCTCATACGATTTCAAAACTAATTGCTCTTTCATAATCTTTCTTTATATCAATTTATCAATTATACATTTTCAATTTCCCTTTTCATTCTTTCCCTTTTCATTTCTTTTTACGCTTTCGGCTGAGGCGAGGATGCCCTCACCCCAGCCGAAAAGGTTAAACAGAGAGGAGATGATGACTTACTTCTCGCACTTTTCGCAGTCGCAGCCGATGCAGCACCAGATACAGGCAGCCAGAGCGGCGCCCACGAAGGGACCTACGATGAATACCCACAGGTCGGAGAGAGCCTGACCGCCCTGGAATACGGCGGGTGCAATGCTACGGGCAGGATTCACACTGGTGCCCGTGTAGTGAATACCGACGAGGTGGATGAGGATGAGGCTCAAGCCGATTGCCAAGCCAGCGAAGTTGCCAGCACCCTTCTTAGCGTCGGTGGTGCCGAGAACTACGAGTACGAAGATGCAGGTCAGGACAATCTCCACGATGAGTCCATTGGTGGTGCCGGCAGCGCAGGCGTTAGCGCCTGTTGTGGTGCCTTGTGCCAAATCGGGAGAGGTGGATACAAGGGCATAGAGGAGAGCCGAACCGATGAAGGCGCCGATGACCTGGAAAATCATGTACATCGCAGCGTCCTTGCCCGAGATGCGCTTTGTAAGCAGGCATCCGAGGGTGATAGCGGGGTTGATGTGGCAACCGCTGATGCCACCAATTGTGTAAGCCATAGCTACGACAGCCAGACCGAAGGCGATAGCTGTGCCGATGACGGAAGCGGGATCAACACCGCAATTCAGGCTGACAGCTGTGCCGCAACCCATGAGTACGAGCACCATTGTGCCCACCATTTCTGCAAGATACTTTTTCATAATAAAAAAGGTTTAAAAGGGGTTAAAATGATAAGGTGTTTTGTACTTTTACGGCGTAAAAGTAGTCAGAATCTCCCGATTGACCAAACAAAATGGGAGAAAAATGTGTTTTTTGCCTACAAATGCCGTTACTTTCATTTATTTTTCCTACCTTTGCACCCGAATTAGACATCAGTCTGTTCACATAACGACGACAAACAAAAACGAAAACGAGAAAAAAATGGATTTGAAAGTTCTCGAACTGAGCGAACAGGAAATCGTTCGCCGACAGAATATGGAGGCCTTGCGCTCCATGGGCATCGAGCCATATCCGGCCGCCGAGTTCCCCGTCACCGCATGGAGTGTGGATATCATCCGGGATTTCGTAGATCTTCCTGTTATCGGAAAGGATGATGACGGAAATGACGTGCGTGAGACAGCTACACCCGAAAACAGCCCCATCGTGAGCATTGCCGGACGTATTATGAGCAAGAGCATCATGGGTAAGGCTGGTTTTGCAAAACTGCAAGATTCCAAGGGTCGTATTCAGGTATATGTTCAGCGCGATGCCATTTGCCCGGAAGAGAATAAAGACCTCTACAATGTTGTCTTCAAGAAGCTTCTCGACCTCGGCGACTTCATCGGCGTGAAGGGATATGTATTCCGCACCAAAACAGGTGAGATTAGTGTTCACGTGATGGAGATGAAGCTGTTGAGCAAGAGCCTGAAGCCACTGCCCGTCGTAAAGACGGATTCCGAGGGCAATGTCTACGACAGCTTCGACGACCCAGAGCTGCGCTACCGTCAGCGCTATGTGGATCTCGTGGTCAACGCTGGCGTGAAAGAGACTTTTGAGAAGCGTGCTATCATCGTTCGCACCATGCGACGCATTCTTGATGAGGCAGGCTACACCGAGGTGGAGACACCCATCCTGCAGATGATAGCCGGAGGTGCCACCGCCCGTCCGTTCATCACCCACTTCAATGCCCTGAATCAGGACATGTATATGCGCATCGCCACTGAACTCTATCTGAAGCGCCTGATTGTAGGCGGCTTCGAGGGCGTGTATGAGATGGGCAAGAACTTCCGCAACGAAGGCATGGATAAGACCCACAACCCCGAGTTCACCTGCATGGAGCTTTATGTCAGCTACAAGGACTACAACTGGATGATGTCGTTCACAGAGAAAATGCTGGAGGAAATCTGCACCGCCGTCAACGGTAAGCCGGAAGTGGAGATTGACGGTAACGTCATCTCGTTCAAGGCTCCCTACCGCCGTCTGCCCATTCTCGATGCCATTCAGGAGAAGACTGGCTTCGACTGCAATGGCAAGAGCGAGGAGGAGATACGCGCCTTCTGCAAGCAGAAAGGTATGGAGGTAGATGAAACCATGGGCAAGGGCAAGCTCATCGACGAACTCTTCGGAGAGTTCTGCGAGGGCAGTTTCATCCAGCCCACCTTCATCACCGACTACCCCGTGGAGATGTCGCCGCTGACAAAGATGCACCGCAGCAAGCCCGGCCTCACCGAGCGTTTCGAGCTGATGGTCAACGGAAAGGAACTGGCCAACGCCTACTCCGAACTCAACGACCCCATAGACCAGGAGGCTCGCTTCATCGACCAGATGCGACTGGCAGATAAGGGCGACGACGAGGCAATGATCATCGACCATGACTTTCTTCGTGCCCTGCAGTACGGTATGCCACCCACCAGCGGAATAGGAATTGGCATCGATCGTCTGGCCATGCTCATGACTGGGAAGTTCGCCATTGGAGAAATCATGCTCTTCCCGCAGATGAAGCCCGAGAAGCGCATTCCCAAGGACAAACCCGAAGCCTTCACGGCCCTTGGCTTCTCCGAGGATATCGTCCCCATCCTTTACAAATGTGGCTACAACCTCGTCAGCGATCTTGCAGGCCAGAAGGCACAGAAGGTACAGCAGCAGATTGGAGAGGTCATCAAGAAGTACAAGCTGGAGATTGAGAAACCCAGCGTACAGGAACTGGAACAGATACTTCCCCCGGCACCAACGTCGGAGGGAGCAGAGTAGTCACCTTCCGGGAATATATCTCATTGTCATAATATTCTTTTTGAGTTATGATAGGTTTTGGCTCACAATCTTCAGGAGTAACCACTTCCTCCCTATGGAAGTTAGGTGGTGATACTCCCGTTATAGCCATTATGGGCGGTGGCAGTTGGGCGACGGCTATCGCTAAGATGATGCTGGAGAAGAACGACAGCATCTGGTGGTACATGCGACGCCAGGACCGCATCGATGACTTCCGGCGGCTCAGCCATAACCCCGCTTACCTCACGGGAGTACATTTCGATGTGGACCGCATACATTTTTCCACCGACATCAACGAGGTCATTGAGCACAGTGATGCCCTCGTTTGGGTGACGCCCTCGCCCTACCTCAAGCCCCACCTCAAGAAACTCAAGGTACGCCTGCGCGATAAGTTCAACATCACCGCCATTAAGGGTATTGTGCCCGACGAGAACCTCGTGTGCTCTGAGTATTTTCATCAGATATACAACGTGCCCGATGAGAACCTTGCCGTACTTGCAGGACCCTCGCATGCCGAAGAGGTCGCCATGGGACGACTGACATACCTCACCGTGGGTTGTGCCGACGAGGAGAAGGCTCAGTCCTTTGCGGATATGATGGCCTCGGAATACGTGAAGACCACCACCTCCCGTGATGTCATCGGCATCGAATACGCTTCCGTGCTGAAGAATGTGTACGCCATAGCAGCGGGTATCTGTCGGGGACTGAAATATGGAGATAACTTCCAGGCGGTGCTTATGGCCAACTGCGTACAGGAGATGAACCGCTTCCTGGCCACCGTGCATCCCATCCAGCGCAGTATCTTCGAGAGCGTCTATATGGGCGACCTCATCGTCACGGGCTACAGCCAGTTCTCCCGCAACCGTATCTTCGGCACGATGATTGGACAGGGATACAGCGTCAAGAGCGCACAGATAGAAATGGAGATGATTGCCGAGGGTTACTTTGGCACCAAATGTATGAAGGAGATCAACGCCCAGCTGCATGTAAATATGCCGATTCTTGATGCCGTTTACAACATCCTCTACGAGCACATCTCTCCTATCGTTGAAATCAAGCTCCTCACCGACAGCTTCCGGTAATAGACCCACCTCCCGCCCTTCCTATAAGGGAGGGAGTGGTCACATAAATAGTCATAGTGAATAGTATTTATTAACAACTTCTAATAGTAACCACTCCCTCCCTCACTGGGCGGGGGTGAGTCTTTATTTTATGATTAAACTCGACATTTCCAAAGTCGCTCCCTTTGTGAGCGCAGAGATCATCAATGCCTACGCTCCGCGTGTGGCAGAAGTACAGAAAGCACTCGAAGCAGGCACCTGCCCCGGTAACGATTTCCTCGGCTGGCTCCACCTGCCCAGCAGCATCACTCCTGAATTCCTGGCTGACATCAAGGCTACCGCTGCCACCCTTCGTAGCGAGTGTGATGCCGTTGTTGTAGCAGGTATTGGCGGCAGCTACCTCGGCGCCAAGGCCGTCATCGAGGCTCTCAGCAACAGTTTCGAATGGTTGGCACGTGACGGCAAGTCGCCCGCCATTCTCTTCGCAGGTAACAATATCGGTGAGGACTACCTCTACGAGCTCACCACCTACCTGAAGGGCAAGTGCTTTGGCGTTATCAATATCTCCAAGTCCGGTACCACCACCGAGACAGCCCTCGCTTTCCGTCTCCTGAAGAAACAGTGCGAGCAGCAGCTCGGCAAGGAAACTGCCAAGAAGGTCATTGTCGCCATCACCGACGCTAAGCGTGGCGCCGCTCGCACCTGTGCTGATAAGGAAGGTTACAAGAGCTACATCATTCCCGACAACGTCGGTGGACGCTTCAGCGTTCTCACCCCCGTGGGACTTCTCCCCATCGCTGTCGCTGGCTTTGATATCGACCAGCTCGTGAAGGGAGCTCAGGATATGGAAAAGCAGACGTCCGTTGACACGCCCTTTGCCGAGAACCCCGCCGCTGTCTATGCTGCCACCCGCAACGCCCTGTACGTCAGCGGCAAGAAGATAGAGATCCTGGCCAACTACCAGCCGAAACTCCACTTCATGGCTGAATGGTGGAAGCAGCTCTACGGCGAGAGCGAGGGCAAGGACGGCAAGGGACTCTTCCCCGCCAGCGTTGACCTCACTACCGACCTCCATTCCATGGGTCAGTGGATCCAGGAAGGTGAGCGCAGCATCTTCGAGACCGTCATCAGCGTTCAGAACCCCGAGCACAGCCTTCTCTTCCCCAGCGACGACGAGAACCTCGACGGCCTGAACTTCCTCGCCGGCAAGCGCGTTGACGAAGTCAATAAGATGGCAGAACTGGGCACACAGCTCGCCCATGTCGACGGTGGCGTTCCCAATATCCGAATCGCTATCGACCGCCTCGACACCTACCACCTCGGACAGCTCATCTACTTCTTCGAGCTCGGCTGCGGCATCCATTGCAACCTCCTCGGTGTCAATGCTTTCAACCAGCCTGGAGTTGAAGCTTACAAAAAGAATATGTTCGCCCTCCTCGGCAAGCCCGGCTACGAAGCCGAAACGGCTGCTATTAAGGCAAGGCTGTAAGTGTAGACTCTCCCTCCGAACCAGTCCAGCCAGAACATCAGTTCTGGCTTCCTGGCACCCTGATAGGGAGGGAGTGAAACTATTTTCTGTGAATATGGATACCGCCTCTCAAAATCATTCTGCTCCATCCCTTATAGGGAGGGCGGGGGGAGAGTCCGTAATACGAGCATTTTTATTCGACATGGATGGCGTACTGTTCGACAGTATGCCAGGTCATGCTTTCGCCTGGGCCAAGGTGATGACGGAGTACGGCCTGCCGATGACCCCGGAGGATGCGTTCGAGAATGAAGGGCGCACGGGAATCGGAACCATCAGCATCTTCACCCGCCGTTATTGGGGCCGCGATGCCTCCGAGGAGGAGGCGCGCGAGCTCTACCGCCTCAAGACCATCGTCTTCAATGAATATATGGCGGAGCGCGGCGGCGAGGCACCCGAGATTCCTGGGGCGGCTGCCGTCTTGGATAAGGTGCGCGATTGTGGCATGAAACGTGTGCTCGTCACCGGTTCTGCCCAGCAGTCCCTGCTTACCCGTCTGGAGCGCCATTATCCCGGTCACTTCACCCCGGATCTTATGGTTACGGGAGATGACGTGCGCTACGGTAAGCCCAACCCCGAGCCTTACCTGATGGCACTGAAAAAAGCAGGAATTACCGCCGACGAGGCTCTCGTCGTGGAGAATGCCCCCCTTGGCGTTCGTGCTGCTGTGGCTGCAGGTATTCGAACCATCGCCGTCAATACAGGTCCGCTGCCCGACCATCTGCTTCTCGACGAGGGTGCCACCTGGCTGTTCCCCTCCATGCAGGCCTTGGCAGACCGCTGGGAGGAACTGGGAATCTGAAGGTTCGCGTTTAAGAGCGTCCCGGCACTTATTTAAACCTCACTTCCACATTTCGGAATCCGAAGGTGCGAAAGAGGGAGACCATTTGTTTGCGGGCGTTGTCTTCCGCCAGTCGTTGGTTTGCTGGCGTGAGACAACGCCTTTTCATTTGCCGGGCAGCCTTCTGGTACATCTGTTCCTTGGCCGTTGCATCCCATGTGCCGCTCTCGTAGAAGGCGCGGGTGCGGGCCTCGTCGATGAAATGCTCGGAGAGGAGGATGACGGGCGGAAGGGTGAGGGAGACGGTGTCTCCGTGCGCCAAGACCCAACCTTCCTCACATTGCGAGAGGTCAACGCCCAGTCGCAGTGTTCCGTGATAGATCCGCACGAGGCGGTCGTCGCGCGCCAGGGTGCGCTGGCGGGTGGTGTCCACCAGTTCCTCGTCGGCAATGGCGAGGAACTCCCATTTCCCGATTCGTTCAATACTGCGAATCTGGGTGGGCGTGAGGTCGATAGCGTTGGAACTGTAGAGCTCCACCCGAAACAGCGCCTTATCCTCCGAGGTTTTGCGGAGATAAAGCGCGAAGAACGCAATGATGGCGGTAATCACGATGACGGGAATCGTGGGGCGCTCGATGATTCTATTAAATATGTTTTTACTCACGTGATACTTTCAATATTTCAAATCTCAATTTTTAAATCTCAAATCCCTCGCGCAGCCAATTAATTTACAATTTTAGCTTCGCTGACTTTTGTCACGACTCGGCCATTTCAAGCAAGCTTGATGGCGCTCGCTGCTCCAAAAGTTCAATGTTTCAATTTTCAATTTTCATCTTTTCCACATAGAACGGTAAATCCTTCTCCGTGAATTCCTTGCGGAAGGTGATCACGATGGCTTCTTCATCGTAGCCCAAGGCGGAAAACATGGGGATAAGGATGGCGGCAGCATTATCGCGGGCGGTATTTAGGATTCCCAGTTCAGGCACCTGCCGGAGGATGCTGCGTACTCCCTGTGCGGTGAAGTCCGCCAGCTCTTCGTCGCTGTAGTCGCTGCGCAGCAGATCGGTAAACTGCTTGGTGGATTCGTGGTCCACCTTTGATGAGACGACCACGACCTTGGGGTCGGGAAGGATGATATGGAGGTAGCGACCGTCTGGCGAGCGTTCTATCTGACTCTCGTGGAAATGGGAGAAGTCGATGTATGCCTGCAGGGTGACGTCGATGGGGATTGCCACCTTACGGTCGCCCAGGGAGAGCTGCGTGTCGTACTCATGACCGAGGACGGTGGTCCGCAGGTGTTTGATATCGGAGTGGGTGATGATCTTGTGAACCTGGTACTCGGCCGTGTAGAGTCGCGAGGTCTGTCTCACGCGCAGCACGATATCTGCGGAGTCTGCCACGACGACGCTGTCGACAGCCACGGTGGTCGTCGTTTGCTTCGTACAAGCCCCTCCGAGTACCATTGAGAGGGACAAGATAAGTGGAAAAAACCTATTTTTCTTCATATTTTGCGGCAAAGATAGCAAAAACTTTCATCTCTAAACACTAAACTCTAAACTTTTTATTACCTTTGCAGCGGAATTTCAATAAAAAGGTATGAATAGACCAACATTTGGGGCTTCTGCCCTGACTTTATTGCTGCTGTTTGCACTCTCTGCGTGTGTCGGAAAGTCCACCCAGATACAAGAACAGACAGCACCCAGCGAATTTGAGGATGAGAACGCTTCTGCCGACGGCATTCAGCGAATGCATCCCTATGATTTCCCCGACACCTTGCGCACAGGCGCGCATACCTATATATATACTATCCACCGTGAGGCCGACGAGAGCCTGCCCTTGGTGGAGGACGAGGAAGGCACCAGCTACGCCGATAACCGCTATACCCTCGTCATCCAGCGCGACGGACAGACGTTCTTCAACCGCAGCTTCACCAAAGCCACCTTCGCCTCGTACCTCTCCAAGGAGTTCCTGGAGAAGGGTCTGCTCGACGGTATGATGCTGGATAAGTCCCTGCCCGGCCTGGTGTTTGCGGTCAGCGTCACCCTCCCGCAGAGCGATATGGTCGAACCTCTGTTGTTGCACGTGGATAATGCCGGCGGTATTTCCATCGAGCGCGACACCCGCAGCGAAAACGATTTCGAAGAGCAATGAACGTCATAGAGACCTCTATTTCCGGGCTGCTCATTATCGAGCCCCGTGTGTTCTGCGATGAGCGCGGATATTTCTTCGAGAGTTATTCGCAACGTGACTTTGAGGCCCAGGTGGGCGAGGTACACTTCGTGCAGGACAACGAGAGCATGAGCCAGCGCGGCGTCATCCGTGGCCTGCATTTCCAGCGCCCGCCCTACACCCAGACGAAACTCGTGAGGGTGGTCAGTGGCAGCGTCCTCGACATCGCAGTGGATATCCGCGTGGGATCACCCACCTACGGACAGCATGTCGCCGTGCTGCTCAGTGGCGAGAACCAGCGGCAGTTCTTCGTTCCCAAGGGCTTTGCCCATGGCTTTGCCGTACTCTCCGACACCGCTGTCTTCCAGTACAAGTGCGATGAGTTCTACCACCCGGAGGCCGACGGCGGCATCCAGCTCGCTGATCCGGCACTGGCCATCGACTGGCAGATACCCACCGACGAGGCAATCCGCAGCCAGAAGGACCTCACCCTGCCGCTGCTGGCAGACCTCGACAACCCCTTTATTTACCCTTTGGCCCCATAGGTCCCATAGGTCTCATAAGCCCCATTAATAAAAACAATATAACTATGAAAACGATTGTTATCACTGGCGGCGCCGGATTCATCGGCTCTCATGTCGTCCGCCTCTTTGTCAACAAATACCCCAACTACCGCATCATCAACCTCGACAAGCTGACCTATGCTGGCAACCTCGCAAACCTGAAGGATATCGAGGACAAGCCGAACTATAAGTTCGTTCGAATGGACATCTGCGATTTCGAGGCCTTCTATCAGCTGATGCAGGACGAGAAGGTCGATGGCATCATCCACCTCGCTGCCGAGAGCCATGTGGACCGCAGTATCAAGGATCCCTTCACCTTCGCCCAGACCAACGTTATGGGTACCCTCAGTCTGCTGCAGGCTGCTAAGCTGTACTGGGAGTCGCTGCCCGAGAAGTACGAAGGCAAGCGCTTCTATCATATCTCTACCGACGAGGTCTATGGCGCCCTGCAGATGACGCACCCCGAGGGTATCGAACCTCCCTTCACCACCAAGGCCAGCAGCGGCGAACACCATCTCGCCTATGGCGAACAGTTCTTCACCGAGGACCTGAAGTACCAGCCGCACTCTCCCTACAGTGCCGCCAAGGCCAGCAGCGACCACTTCGTACGTGCCTTCCACGACACCTACGGCCTGCCGACCATCGTCACCAACTGCTCCAACAACTACGGTCCCTACCAGTTCCCCGAGAAGCTGATACCGCTGTTCATCAATAACATCCGTCATCGCAAGCCCCTTCCCGTCTATGGCAAGGGAGAGAATGTGCGCGACTGGCTCTTCGTCGAGGACCACGCCCGTGCTATCGATCTCATCTTCCATGAGGGCAAGATTGCCGAGACGTATAATATCGGCGGCTTCAACGAATGGAAGAACATCGACATCATCAAGGTCGTCATCAAGACGGTAGACCGCCTGCTGGGGCGTCCCGAGGGTGCCGATATGGATTTGATTACCTACGTCACCGACCGCGCCGGTCACGATTTGAGATATGCCATTGATTCCTCCAAGCTGCAGCGTGAGCTGGGCTGGGAGCCCAGCCTCCAGTTTGAGGAAGGCATCGAAAAGACCGTACGCTGGTACCTCGACAACCAGGAGTGGATGGATAATGTCACCAGCGGCGACTACCAGAACTACTACGAGGCGATGTACGCCAACCGGTAGTTCGCGCGCTACCGCAGCTGCAAGCGTAAGAGAATCTGGATATCGGCTTTCCAGGGAGAGTCGATGAGCAGAGGACCCGAAGAAATCTGATTACGGTCGGTGTAATGCGTTACACCAGCCTTTATTTGTGCCGTCCAGCGCAGGCGACGGACGCGGGAACTGCGGTCGGCGGAGCGCAGGCGGAGGGTGGCTGCCAGACGCTGGCCGTGGCCGTAGAGCTGCTGGATGCCGAAGGTCTGAAGGAGCGAGGGCTCGTAGAGGAAGAGGCGGCTGTCGTAGTCGTCGGTGCGGAAGAAGATGGCGAAGAGCGAGAATCGCAGGCGCTGGGAGGGGGAGGTGTAGTCGGCGCGCGGCGCAAAGGCGAAGCCGTTGGACGACGAGCTCTCGAGGACCCCTTCGGGCACGGTGGCCGACGGCTCGTGGTAGCGGTGGAGGAAAGCGGTGAGGGAGGCCGACCAGCTGCGTGAGAAGTCATGGGCGTAGGTGGCGCGCAGGCGGTGGCTGTAGTAGCGGCGGTCGCTTTTCTCTTTGCTCTTGACGCTGTAGCGGAGGAGGAGCGAGCGTCCGCGGCGCGGCGCGAAGGTGCCCTGCAGCAGCCCTTCCCAGCCCGTGGAGTAGCGCGTCATTGTATAGCGTGGCCATGGGGAATAGAAGAAATCGAAGAAGGTGCGTAGGGCGATGGGTCCGAGACGTTCTGCGTCCCACTGGAGGGTGATGCCGCTCTCGTTCTGTACGTGGCTGTTCTCGCCATAGGCGGAGGCGTAGGGGGAATAGTAGTATTTGCCGTAGTAACGTTGGATGAGGGAGAGCTGCGAGTTTGGCGAGAAGCGGTAGGAGGCTTTGTTCAGTGTGCTCAGGGCGGGAGGACGGGTGGCAACGACCTCGGCGGAAGTGCTGCCGTCAACAGGGCTGGAAGCGGGTGAGAGGGGAACGGAGAGGGCGGTCTCGCCGCTGAAGTAGAAGCGCGAGGTGCGGAGGGAGTAGTCGATTCCGGCGGCGCCGAACTGATAGCCCTCGGGGTAGATCTGGCGGTAGAGCTGGGCGTTCTGATGAAACTGGTGGTCGTAATACTGATAGAGGGCGGTCAGTCCGAGGCTGTAGTTGAACGTCTTTGCAGGCGCCGTCGTTCCGCGTTGAGCCGCGAACTGGGAGTTGAACGCCAGGTGGAGGGCGGCGGTGCTGCTGCCGAGGGTGTTCTTGTGGCGGAGCTCGGTGTCGGTGCGGTGGAGGCCGGAGGTGTTGATGGTCTGCACGGTGTTGTCGTCGGCCACCGTGGCGTCGAGCTTCCGGTAGGAGTAGAGGGCGGTGAGCTGCCATCTGCTGCCGAAGCCCACGGTGGCGGCAGCGCCGCGGAGGAAGTTCGCCTCGTCGGTGGAGCGGTGGGGACGTATGCCGCCGGAGGTGCGCCACAGTCCCATCGACAGCTTTCCGAATCGTATGCCGTTGTTGAGAACGAGTCCCTCTCCGAAGCCTACCTTGTAGTCACCGACGATGAGGGTGCGCAGGGGACCTACCTCGCGCAGCATTGCATGTCCGCCGTAGCTGTCCCAGAACGGCGTGGTGCCTGTGAACATCTGTTCGCCGGCGTCGGTCTCCAAGCGCAGCCCCACGTCGAGGTGACGTCCCTGCTGCCAGCTGTAGCGCAGTCGGTTGGCAATGCCTCGTCCCCACGGCCATCCGGCTCGGGAATAAAGAGGAACGTCTGCGCGCATGATGAGGTCGTGTTTCGCATGACCCCACCAGGTGGTGTCGTTGGGGCGGGTGTAGGTCGGCTCTGCGGTCAGGGGAACATAAACCAGCAGCCGTAGCCACTCGCGCTGCTGGGGCGTGAGGCTGTGGATGAAGCGCAGCTCGCCGAGGGTGCGCATAGGGCCGTTGGTGGCCAGGTAGTCGATGATTTCGTCAGCCACGCCAGCGCCGAGGAAGGGGAGGGCACAGAGTTGTTCGCGCGTGGCCTGATTGAGGTTGAGGGGATGTTCGTGGAGCTCTGTCAGCAGCTCCTGCTGCGCCTCCCACTGCTGTTCGTCGTCGGCCTCGATGAGTTCCTCTGCCATCTGTTGCATCATCTCTTCCCAGTCCGTCTCGCTCTGGGCGAGGGCAGGGGAGGTGAGGAGGCAGAGGAGGAGGGCGAGCAGCGGTATTCCGGCACCCCAGGTCCCTATACATCTAATACGTGTCATCGATGTAGTCGGCTAATCGTTTGTAGAAAGGCATGCGGCAGATGGTGGCTTTGTCGCCGAGGATGATGAGTTTCATTCGGGCACGCGTGATGGCAACGTTCATGCGGCGCAGGTCGCGGAGAAAGCCGATGTCGCCCTGGTCGTTGCTGCGCACCAGGCTGATGACGATGACATCGCGCTCCTGTCCCTGGAAGCCATCGACGGTGTTGATGGTGATGAGCTGCCGGAAGGGCTTCCAGTAGCGGTCCTGCCGCAGCAGTCGGCGCAGCAGCTGCACCTGACCCTTGTAGGGGGAGATAATGCCCACGTCCACGTGTTCCTCCAGCAGCCGATCCTTCCCAATCTTTTCAAAGTAGCGTTGCAGGGTAGCCAGCGTCAGCTGCGCCTCAAAGGTGTTGATACGGGATAAGCCAGCGTTTAGCTCCCTGCTTTCGACGCCGTCGGCGTCGAAAGCGGGGTTCTCCACCCACTCTATCGCCGTATCCCAGTCCAGAATTCCGCGGTACTTAACCTCGGGAGCGCTCTGGAGCTGACCACCGTAGAACTCGCGGTTGGGGAACTGCATGATGGTGTCGCACATCCGGTACTGCACCGTCAGCAGCGACACCGCCTGCGGCTTCTGTTCCACGATGTACTGCATTAGCGTCTTGTCCAGCCCGCCATGCATGGCCTCGGGCGACTTGATGGTGGGAGGCAGCTGACGGTGGTCGCCAGCGAGGACGACGCGGTGCGCCTTTCGGATAGCAATCCAGCAGGCGGCTTCCAGTGCCTGTGCCGCCTCGTCGATGAACAGGGTGCCGAACTTCATCCCCGTGAGCAGACGGTTGGCGGAGCCTGCGAGGGTGCAGGCGATGACCTTGGCGTCCTGGAACAGCGCCTGGTTGATGGTGTATTCGAGGTCGGTAGCACGATCCTTTAGCCGCGCAATCTTCTGGTGACGGCTCTCGCTGTTGCCGCTGCGGCAGGCGTAGATGTCGCGAATGGCTTTGCGCACCGCCCACAGCTCTGTATAAAGGGGGTGGCTCTCAAAGCGGCGTTCGTAGGTGAAGCTCAGCATTTTATCGGTCACGCGAGTGGGATTCCCGATCCGCAGCACACTGACGCCCCTGTCCACCAGCTTCTCGGCAATCCAGTCCACCGCCATATTCGATTGCGCACACACCAGCACCTGGTTCTCGCGGCGCAGCGTCTCGTAGACGGCTTCGACCAGCGTTGTCGTCTTGCCCGTTCCCGGAGGGCCGTGCACCACCGCCACGTCCTTGGCCCACAGCACCTCGTTGACAGCGGCCTGCTGCGAGGTGTTCAGCCACGGGAAGCGCACGGCGTCGAAGGTGAATTTGCTGATGGGCAGGGTGGAGTGGAACATCTCGCGCAGCTCTGCCAGACGACCCGTCTTGGCGGTGATGACATCGTCCAGCGCTTCGAACATCAGGCGGTAGGTCTGCTCGTCGAGGTACAGCTGCACGCCCAGCCGGTGGGCCTCGCGCAGCTGTTCGAGGGCGTCGGGCGAGGGTAGGGCGATGACCATGCGGTCCTCCTCCACATAGCTCACCTGCGCCACGAACTTATAATAATGCAGCAGTCCGCCGGTGCCATGGAAGTCGCCCGAGGCATCTTCCGAGAAGAAACACACAGGCTTGCCGGGTTCGAAGAGCGACGGTTCGGACTCTTCCCCCTCCCTGTCAGGCAGGGCGGGGTTAGAGTCCCTGCTTACTTCCACCACCAGCTGGTCCAGCGAGTTGTGGTAGCTGCGTCCCAGCGAGAGCGGGAACCAGGCGAGGCCGCGCTCCACTTTGCGTTTCACGCCCGTGGCCTCGGTCATTCGTTGGAACTCCTCTTTCTCGTAGGCATACTCCGTCTGCAGCAGAGCGCGCTGGCGGGAGAGAATGGTGATGGGACTTTCTGCCATGATTTCATTGTTTTCGGGTGCGAAGATACGAAAAAAGATTAAAGATTTGGGCTTAAAGACAGGTGAAATAACCTTCTGAGGCAGAAAATGCAGTAAAAATAGGGTGAAATAGGCAAATAACTCTCATCACTAAAGTCTAAACATTAAACTTTTCACTACCTTTGCAGTCGAAAACGTACACCATGAGTATTAAAACTTTCATAGATCGCCCGATACTGGCGGGAGTTATCTCCGTGATGATTGTCATCATCGGAGCGATAGGCCTCACGCAGTTGCCCATCGAGCAGTTCCCAGACATCGCGCCGCCCACCGTCTCTGTCGCCGCAAACTATACCGGCGCTAACGCCGAGACGTTGCAGAAGTCGGTCGTCGTACCCCTGGAGGAAGCCATCAATGGCGTGGAGAACATGATCTACATGACGAGCAACGCCAGCAACAACGGTTCCGCCCGCATCAACGTCTTCTTCAAGCAGGGCACCGACCCGGATATGGCCACCGTCAATGTGCAGAACCGCGTGGCGCAGGCCCAGGGACTGCTGCCTGCCGAGGTCACCCGAACCGGTGTCACCGTCATGCGCCGCCAGACATCCACCCTCAAATCCTTCGGCCTCTACAGCCCGGGTGGCACCTATGACCTCGCCTTCCTCAACAACTACTTCAAGATCAATATCGAACCGCGCCTGAGCCGCGTGCCGGGCGTGGGTGAGGTCGATGTCTATGGCTCCAACTATTCGATGCGTATCTGGCTGGATCCCGCGAAGATGGCGCAGCACCGCCTGATGCCCTCCGACATCACCGCCGTGCTGGCCGAACAGAATGTGGAGAGTCCTGCCGGCACACTGGGCGAGGAGAGTGAGAACACCTTCCAGTATGTCCTCAAATACCGCGGCCGCTATGAGGAAGAGGCCGACTACGAGAACCTCGTCATCCGCAGCGAACCCGACGGCAGCATATTGCGGCTGAAGGACGTGGCGCGCGTGGAGATAGGCCTTCAGGGCTATGCCATCGAGGGCGAGATCAACGGTCACCCCGGTGCTACGTGTATGATCTCCCAGACCCCCGGCTCCAACGCCAATGAGATCATCATCGCCATTGATAAGATGGTGGAGGAGATCCGTAAGGATCTGCCCGCCGACATGGAAATTATCGACCTCATGTCCACCAAGGACTTCCTCGACGCCTCCATCCATAGTGTGCGGCGCACCCTCCTCGAAGCTGCGGTGCTGGTGGTGCTCATCGTGCTGCTGTTCCTGCGCTCGTGGCGTGCCACGCTGATACCTTTGGTAGCCATCGTCGTCTCCCTCGTCGGCACCTTCGGCTTCCTCTATATTGCCGGTTTCTCGCTGAACACCCTGACGCTCTTCGCCCTCGTGCTCGTCATCGGCACGGTGGTGGACGATGCCATTGTGGTGGCAGAGGCGGTGCAGACAAAACTGGAAAAAGACTCTCCCCCCGCCCTCCCTGTTAGGGAGGGAGCAGAATGTTTTGAAGGCAGCGTCCCCCAATCCTCAAGTGTGACTACTCCCTCCCTAACAGGGAGGGCGGGGGGAGAGTCTGCTACCCTCTCTGCCATGCACGATGTCACGGCCGCCCTCATCACCTCCACCCTCGTCTTCATGGCGGTCTTCATCCCCGTCTGTTTCATGGGCGGTACCAGCGGCATCTTCTACACCCAGTTCGGACTCACGATGGCGGTGGCGGTGCTCATCTCCATGATCAACGCCCTGACCCTCAGCCCCGCGCTCTGTGCGAAGCTGCTGAGAAGGAAGTCCCGCGGCGCCCAGCCCTCCGCTGCCGCCGCTTCGTCCGATGCTGCCCCAGCGTCCGGAAAGCCCCATCTGCCTCCCATCATCCAGAAATCCTATGCCACCTACGAGCGCTGTGTGGCGTTCTTCTGTGGACACAAATGGCTGGTCGGCGGACTCGTCGTGGCAGCCATTGCCACCTTCTTCTACCTCCTTGCCACCACCAAGACCGCCCTCGTGCCCGATGAGGATATGGGCGTCATCTACGTCACCGTACAGACCCAGCCCGGCAGCACCAAGGCCCAGACCCACGAGATGATGAACCGCGTCGAGCAGCGCCTCATAGACCTCCCGCAGATCAAGGCCTACTCCAAGTCCGTCGGCGTCAGCCGCATGGCAGGTCAGAGCTCCAACAACGGCATGTTCCTGCTGCGCCTGAAGAACTGGGACGAACGCAAGCAGAAAGGCGACGACCTGAAGAGCGTCATGGCAGAGGTCAACCGCCGCGTGGCAGACATCAGCGAGGCGAAGATCATGGCCTTCACCCAGCCGATGATCAGCGGCTACGGAGCCACCAACGGCTTCGAGATGCAGGTGCAGGACCACCAGGACCGCGGTGTGGATTCCCTCATGGCAGTCACCAACCGCCTCATCGATGCCCTGCGCCACCGTCCCGAGATCTCCCGCGCCCAGACCTCCTTCGACAACCGCTATCCGCAGTACCGCCTCACCGTGGATGCGGCCCGCTGCAAGCAGGCCGGCGTCTCGCCCTCCGACGTCCTCTCCTGCCTCTCCGGCTACATCGGCGGCAGCTACTCGTCGAATATGAACAAGTTCTCCAAGCTCTACCGCGTTATGGTGCAGGCCGAGGTCAACGCCCGACTCGATGTACAATCCATAAATAATATGTTCGTGCGCACGAAGGACGGCTCCATGGCTCCCCTCTCAGGGTTCGTACAGCTAACCCCCATTATGGGCACCGCCACGCTCACCCGCTTCAACCTCTTCCCCGCTATACAGGTCAGCGGAATGCCCGAGAAGGGCTACAGCTCCGGACAGGCGCTGCAGGCCGTGCGCGAGGAGGCAGCACGCGTGTTGCCGCAGGGCTATGGCTATGAGTTCGCAGGCATGAGTCGCGAGGAAGCCTCTGCCGGACAGCACACCATCTATGTATTTGCCGCCTGCATCATCTTCATCTACCTCATCCTATGTGCCCTCTACGAGAGCCTCCTCATCCCCCTGGCCATCATCCTCAGCGTACCCTTCGGCCTCATGGGCAGCTTCCTCTTCGCACAGTGGTTCGGACTCGAGAACAACATCTTCATGCAGACTGGCGTCATCATGCTCATCGGCCTGCTCTCCAAGACCGCCATCCTGCTGACGGAGTACGCCAGCGAGCGCCGTCGCGGTGGTATGACCATCCTCCAGGCAGCCCTCTCCGCCGCCAAGGTACGTCTGCGTCCCATCCTGATGACCTCCCTGACGATGATCTTCGGCCTGCTGCCGATGATGTTCGCCACAGGTGCCGGCGCCAACGGCAATATCTCCCTGGGAGTGGGCACCGTGGGCGGCATGCTCATCGGCACCATCGCCCTCCTGCTCCTCGTCCCCTCCCTCTTCGTCGTCTTCCAGACCATAGAAGAAAGGTTAACACGTTAACAGGTTAACAGGTGGTTAAGGGTTCTAGAAGTTCAAGAAGTTCAAGAAGTTTAAGGGGTTTAAGGGGTTTAAGGGGTTTAAGGGGTTTCAAGGGTTCTTGAAGGGTCAAGCGTCCCTTCGGGCCGAGCGATGGGTTAATCTGTTACCGGCGCAGCCTAATTATATATTATACATTATCCGCTCGACGCTTTGCGATGCTTGACACTTCAAGAATTATACAATATAATAATTTTCAATTTTCAATTAAAAAAATGTTCCGAAAACTACTCTTTGCGGCCCTTGTATTCGCCGCTGCCGTGACTTCCCTGAACGCGCAGGAAGCCACCCCCGAAAACAGGCTCATCGCCCTGCGTCATCAACTCGCAGAGTCCGTGAGCGTCAAGGAACAGCGCACCATCCTCCAGCAGATGACCTCCACGGGTACCTTCGTCGCCATGACCACACTCGCCCAGCACCTCGATAATGTCGAGCTGCAGCGAACTGCAGCACAGGGCGTGGCAACCATCGCCTTGTCACATCCCGACTACGACGGCTACCTCACCCGCCACCTCCTCGCCAGGAGCCTCCCCTATGTGGGTGCCCGGCAGCAGAAGGACATCATCGCATACCTCGGTCAGACACCCGTCGAAGGCTACGTCAGCCACTTCAACGGCATCGACCTCACCGGATGGAAAGGCCTCGTCGAGAACCCCGTCGCCCGCGAGCAGATGACACCTGTGCAGCTGGCAGAGAAACAAGTGGAAGCCGACGAGCGCATGCGCGAAAACTGGCAGGTCGAAAACGGACTTCTGACCTATGTGGGAACGGGCTACGACAACATCTGCACCGTCGAGCAGTACGGCGATTTCGAGATGCTCGTGGACTGGCGACTGGACCCCTCAGGCAAGGAACCCGATGCAGGCATCTACCTCCGCGGCACACCCCAGGTACAGATTTGGGACATCGCCCGCACCGACGTCGGTGCGCAGGTAGGCTCCGGCGGACTCTATAACAACCAGAAGAACCAGAGCATCCCCAACAGCGTGGCTGACAACAAGCTCGGAGAATGGAATTCCTTCTACATCCGTATGGTCGGCGAGCGCGTCACTGTGCGCCTCAATGGCATCCTCGTCGTCGACAACGTCGGACTCGAGAACTACTGGGACCGCCAGCGACCCATCTTCCCCGTGGAGCAAATAGAGCTGCAGGCCCACGGCAGCAAAGTCTACTACCGCGACATCTACATCAAGCGACTCAACTGACACGGGAAATTGAAAATTGAAAATTAGGCTCGCGCAAGGCGGGAAATTAATAATGTATAATGTATAATTAGGCTGCGCGAGCCAATTTTCAATTTCATATTGGTGCGCGCAGCTAATTAATTTTCAATTTTTAATTTTCAATTTTCAATTCCCGTCCCCCGTTGTTCGTTCACCTTTGAACAATGGTTCGTTCACGACCGAACAACGGATGCATCCTAATGTGTTAACCGGCTTTTTTCGCTCAAGACATATACCGGATTGACGCAAAATGCACGTTTTTTGCTCTAATTGTGCACTTTGTACTCACCTTTTTCACTCTTTTTGCACTCATCAATCCATTATATATCAATGGACTCCGCCGCGAAAGTGCAAAAGTGCATGATTTTTTCACTTTTTGTTTTATCTTCAAATGATGCTCCCGCCTGTTAACCTGTTAACTTGTTACCGGCGCAGCCCAATTTTCAATTTCCCGCTGTGCGCGAGCCTAATTTTCAATTATCAATTTCCCCCTGTGGGTGGCATGGGAGGATACACGGTGTATCCCCATGTGCGAGCGACCTTCGACAGGACGGATGCTCTTCGCTCGAAGTCGGGCCAGTGTTTCTGTGAGGCCTGACTCCAGCCCGTTTCCGCAATGGCGAAGACGCGGGGGTAGAGCATCATCTCGGCATGCCACGCATCCTGAACATGCTCTGTCCACAGGCAGCCTTGAACGCCCAGGACGTGAGGGGCGTCGGCCTCGGAAATACCTGCTGCCAGCGGGTCGAAGGAATAGACTTTCTCCAAGGGCAGATGACGTCCCACGGGGCGGTACTGATCGGGGTGCTGGTGATGGTCCAGATAACAGTAATGTGAGGGGGTGAAGATGACATCATGCCCTTCGCGGACGGCCTGCAGTCCGGCCTCTGTTCCGTGCCACGACATCACGGTGGCATCCGGCGCCAGTCCTCCCTGCAGGATTTCGTCCCAGCCGATGATACGCTTGCCGTGTGCGTGGGCAAAATGTTCCATCCGCTTGATCATATAGCTCTGAAGCTGTTCTGCGCTCGTCAGCCCTTCTGCCTTCATCCGGGCCTGACAGTCGGGACAGCGTTGCCAGTTGTTCTTGCGGGCTTCGTCGCCGCCTATGTGGATGTAGGGCGAGGGGAACATGTCGAAGATCTCCAGCAGCACCTTCTCCAGGAACTCGAAGGTGCTCTCCTTGCCGGGGCAGAGTTCCCAAGGGTCTTTGCCACCGCCGGGCAGGCTGCAGGCGAGATGGGGATATGCGGCACGGGTCTCGTAGTTGTGCCCCGGCATCTCGATTTCGGGAATGACTTCTATGTGCCTCTCTTCGGCAAAGGAGAGGATGTCGGCAATGTCCTGCTTGGTGTAGTATCCTCCGTAGGCTCCGGGTGTCCCTTCTTCGACGAAGGGTCCGCCGGTCTCGTTCTTTTCCCAGTCCCAGAAATAAGCCTGCGGACGCCATGCTGTCAGCTGGGTGAGCTGCGGATAGGCGTCGATTTGCACGCGCCAGCCGGGGTTGTCGACTAGGTGGAAATGGAAACGGTTCATCTTCAGCAGTGCCATCATCTCCAGTTGTTTCTTCACGAAGGCCTTGCCCTGGAAATGCCGACTCTCGTCGAGCATCACGCCGCGGTACCGGTAGCGTGGCCAGTCGAGGATGGTGCAGCAGGGCAGCGGGCTGTCGAGGGAAACCATCATCCGGAGGGTCTGACGGGCGTAGAACACGCCTTCCTCATCGGCGGCCTCTATCTTCACGCTTTTCTTCCCGAGTTCCAGCCAGTAGGCGGACTTCAGCTGCCAGTCGGCGAGCTGTCTGCCTGCCAAACGACGGAGCAGTGCCTTCTCAGAGACAAGCACCTTCTCGTGGGTGAAGGCTATGTCTTTGGAGCTGGTGCTGCCAGAGCGCACGGAATATACCGCAGGCGCCGGGATGAGGTTCGAAGGCTGGGACTGTGCATGGGCGGCCATCGCCCCACAGGCCAGTGTAAGTGCTATAATAACCTTCTTCAATATTTTAACATCGAAAGACACGAAAAATACGAATAATAACTTGTTTCAGGGGTTCAAGGGGTTCAAGGGGTTTCAGAGGTTTCAGGGGTTTAAGAGGTTAATTGTTAACCCTTAACACTTCACCTTTTTAGGATTCGCTTCGCGAAGAAATCTTAGAAAAACTAATCAAAAATCTTTCAAAATCTCCCGTATTGAGGTAAGGATAAATCGTGAAACTGTGTCATCTGTGTTAACGTGCTAACGTGTTAATGTATTACCGATTAACCTGTACTTCAAAGCCCGTGGCGGGGAGGGCATTGGCGGCGGAGCGGAGGTCGGCATCAACGGGGTTATCCTTCCAGGCGTAGCGGAGGCGGACTTGGTTAAGGGTTAAGGGTGAAGGGTTAAGGGTTAGTTCTACGGTGGTGCCGTGGGCGGTGGCCTCTACGTTTTGGAAGGGTTGGTTGCCGGCGGAGACTTCGAAGCCGCGGACGGGACCTTCGGTGAGGGGGGTGTCGAAGGTGATGACGATGCGGTTGTCGGCGGTCGTCGTGGCGCTCAGGGGCTGGGGCGAGAGGGTGACTTTCTTGCCGAAGACGAGGTCATCGAAGGCGAGGGCACAGCGCTCGGCGAGTTCCTTCTTGCGCAGCGGGTGGATGTCATTGGCTTCGCCCAGGCCGAGGGCCACAGCGAGGCGGGCATTGGGTGTGGCGGCTACGGCGCGGCGCTGGCTCTCGCGCAGACGTGCCCAGTTGCTCTCCTGCGGCTGGGCGCTGGGTTCCATGAAGTTGGCGAGCTGCACGATGACGAAGGGCAGCAGCGGCTGACGGAACAGCTGGCGCCAGGTGGTCATCAGAGTGGTGAGTTCCTGCTCGTAGATGGCGGCGCGGTCGGTGTTGGACTCGCCCTGGTACCACACGGCACCGGCGAAGGTGTAGGGGGCGAGTGGCGAGAGCATGCCGTTGTAGGCTGCGGCTGCCATATTCTGATAGCTGGAGGGCAGTCCGGGCTGGGAGGGCATCTGCACACCGTCGTGTGCGAGCCATTCTTCGGAGAGGGGCTGCACGGTGCCGTCGGCGAAGATGATCTGATAGGGTTTCTGCTGAATGAACTTAGGATAGAGGCCACGGTTGACGAAGCGCACGGTGAGGACGTTGTCGCCCTCACGGAGGAGGTGTCCGGGCAGGGTGTAGCGGCGCGGGGGATACTGATAGCCGGTGCTGCCTATCTGCTGTCCGTTGAGGTAGGTGAAGTCGGCATCGACGAGGGTGCCCAGCAGCAGGCGGGCGTCCTTACCGGCATGAGCGGCGTCGATATGGATGTGCTGGCGCAGCCAGTAGGTGCCGCAGAAGCCTCGTCGGGGCGTGGCTGTCAGGTGATATTGGTTGGTGGGCTGCCAGCTGCTGTCATCGAACTCTGCTGCTGTCCAATGTCCGGCGATGCCCGGGTCGAGTTCCTCGAGGAGCTGGTTCCAGCGCTGCGAGGCTCGCATATTGGCGGTAGCCGTCTGCTGGCGGTACTCGGCATCGTCGTGCAGGTGTGCCTCGGTAACCATAAGGGGTGCGAAGCGCTGCACCTCGTCTACGGGCAGCCACGACTCGATGGGGGTGCCGCCCCAACTGCTCTGCACGATGCCCTGCACCACGCCGGTCTCCTGCAGCATCCGCTTGCCCAGGAAATAACCGAGGGCGGTGAAGCGCCAGCCGGAGCGGCGCGAGAGGTACTGCCATCCGCTGCTGCGGACGTCGGTGCGCGGGGCGTGGAGCTCTGCGGTGTTCTCGACCTTGAAGAGGCGGACGCGCGAGGTGCTGTCGTTGTCAATCTCATCGGGATATTGCGGGTGGACGCGCTCCAGGTTGGTGTCGATGTTCGACTGGCCGCTGAAGAGCCACACGTCGCCGACCCACACGTCGCTGATCTCCTGCACGTCGGCAGTGTCGCCGGCGGTGATGCGCAGGCGGAAGGGACCTCCTGCTTTCTGCGAGGGCAGCGTCAGGGACCAGTAGCCCTGGGCGTCGGCAGTGGCCGTGACGGTGCAGAGGGGCTTGGAGGCTTTGCCCTCCTTCAACAGGGAGACGGTGACAGGTTGCGTGGCGTCTGCCCAACCCCAGACGCTGAGGGGACGATTGCGCTGCAGCACCATGCCGTCGGAAATCAGACGGGGCAGGCGCAGGGCGGCGTTAGCGGTAGGAACGAGGGCAAGGAGCAGAAGGCTGATGGCCAATGCGAGGCGGGAGTGGGACATAATTGAGAATTGAAAATTGAAAATTAGGGTGATGTATGATGTACTTTTTTTTAATGTATAATTGATGGAAGATGTATGATGGAAGATGTATGATGAATAATTTGGGTTTCAGGGGTTAATTGTTAATGTATTATCGGCGCAGCCAATTAATTTTCAATTCTCAATTTTCAATTTCCCCACCTTTTTTCGCTGCAAAGTACGGCATTTCTGCGCAAACGCGCTTTCATATATGTCTCAAAAAGTGTAGGCGCAAGTCTCATAGCGTCAGAAGCGGAGGCGGAGGCCGCAGAGAACCATGATTCCGGGCTGCGGGACGTTGCCGAGGTCGTAGTAGTGGCGGTTGAGGAGGTTGGTGCCTTCGGCCCAGAGTTCGTAGTGGCGAGCCACCCAGCGCAGCTTCAGGTCGAGGGTGGCGTAGGGGGTGTAGGGGACGAGCCGACCCGTGGACTGCGCGTCCTCGTAGAGGAGGTAACTGCCCATGCGGTCCTGCCAGCGCAGGGTCCAGGAGGCGGTGAGGCGCGAGACGATCTTGTGGTCGAGGGTGCAGATGACCTTGTGGCGCAGGTATTCCATCGCATAGTTCGACTTATAGATGTAGGTGTCGTCGTGGCGCTGCTGGTGGATGAAGGCGTAGGCTAATTGAAAATTGAAAATGGAGAATTGAAAATTGAGCTGCGTCGAAATGCCCATATTGTCGAGGTCGAAGTTGGCGCTGTGGAAGACGTCGTCGGCCGAGTACATCACCCAGTCGATCATGTTGGTGCCACGGTGGTAGAAGGAATTAATTGAAATTTGAAAATTGAAATTTGAAAAAATATAATTCATTCTTGTACCTACCTGAAAACTTTGGCTTTCTTCGGCGCGCATGCCCCGGTTGCCTTCGTGGGTGGGACTCTTGTAGTAGAGGTCGGTGAAGGTGGGAAGACGGAAGCCCTTGCCCCACGAGGCGAAGAGGCGCCAGTGGCTGTTGGGCGTGTAGGCGAGGTCGATGCCCGGGTAGAAGCGGAAGGTGTCGTCGAAGCGGCTGTTCTTGTTGGCGAGGACTCCGGCGCTGGCGGTGAAGTGGGGTAGGATCAGGGTGTGCTCGATGTTGAAGCTGAGGTTCGTGCGTGCATCGTGGTGGGTATAGTGGAGGCCATCCTCGCCGGCAATGCGCGGGCCGGCGGAGGCGAGGGGCTGTCCGAGTGTGGTGCTGTAGATCCCCTCCTCGCGCACCTCGCCACCTACGGCGGTGCGTCCGGCCACCCAGCGGATATCTGTTGTGACGCGTGCTCCATAGACATCGGTGCGGTGGAAGTTCTCGCCCGTCGTGGTGCCTCGGATGAGTTCGAAGTTATCGACGAGACGGTTCCAATAGACCTCGGGGCGCAGGCGCACACGTCCCTTGGTGGTGGCGCTGAGGCTGGTGATGATGTGGCGGTTGCGCTCGTATTGGTTGGGGTAGGCGGCGGAGTAGAAGGTGTTGGCGCCGTAGGACTTCTGGCTGTAGCCCGCCTGTGCGTCGATGCAGAAATCGTCGGCGTCATAGCTGCCGCTGAAGTAGAGGTTGCCCCGCACGAAGTCGGAGTTCACGGTGGCGCCGGAGGAGCGGAACAGGCTTCCACTCAAGGAACCAAAAGACTCTCCACCAGCAGACCCACCCCCGACCTTGCCCGTCCTCAGCAGAGGACTTCTGCTTCGGTCGCTCAGGACGGCTTGACATTCAGTCAACCCGTTGATTCCTTCGCTACCCTGTATAGAGGGGAGAGATGCACCTATATATTTTATAGGTTTGTAGAAATAGAGGTGGGCGTCGGCACCGAAGGTGGCGTAGGAGCCGCCCTGCACACCGCCCTCGGCTGAAAGATGATGTTTGCTTTCATTGGTGACCGCTCCCTCCCTAACAGGGTGCCAGGAAGCCAGAACTGAGTGTTCTGGCTGGACTGGTTCGGGGGGAGAGTCCTGGGGTCTGCTGGTGGTGGGTCTTTTTTTCGTCACAATATTTATCGCCCCTCCGAAGGCGCTGGCTCCATAGACGCGTGAGGCGGCGCCCTCGAGGATCTCGATGCGTTCGATGTCGCTGAGGCTGACGGGGAAGTCTGCCGCCAGGTGGCCTGTCTGTGGGGAAGTGATGTTGACGCCGTTCAGGAGGAGGATGATCTGGTCGAACGTGCCGCCGTTGATGCTGATGTCCGTTTGAATACCAAAGCCGCCGCGCTGTCGGACATCTACACCGACGGCTGTCTTAAGGAGGTCGTTGACGGACTGCGCCGCCGAGGATTCTATCTGCTGGCGGGTGATGAGGCCTACCATGCGCACCGACTGCAACGCCGTCAGCGGCGACATCGTCCCCGCTACGGTGACCTCCGCGAGTTCCTGGTCGTCGTCGGCTACGAGGATGGAGTCGGCAGCCGTCGTGGTGGGCTGGGCGGCTTCGACCTTCGGAATGATGACGCTGGCGAGCATGCCGACGGTGAGTACCCCGATGCGCACCTCACGATGGAGGCTGGCGAAAATGACGTAGCCTCCGCGGCAGAAGCGGCGGAAGGTGGAGGGATGATGTATGATGTATGATGTATGATGGATGATGGACATTTTTTGATGGAAGATGTAAGACTTGGTTAAGGGTTAAGGGTGAAGGGTTAACACGTTAACAATCCCTGCCCTGAAACCCTGATAATTCATTATCAGTCATACATTATACATTAATATATTTTTCAATTTTCAATTTTCAATTCCCCGCCCCCCGTGTTCTAGTGGAAGATGCCGAAGAGGCCGCCTTGGGGCTTGCCGAAGAAGCGGTCGAGTTCCTTGAAGAGGGCTGTGCGGGAGAACACGACTACATGGTCGCCGGGAAGGATCTGGGTGTGACCGTTGACGAGCTGTCCTACGCCGTCGCGCACGATGCCGCCGATGGTGATGCCCTTGGGCAGGCCCAGCTTCATCACGGGCTGTCGGGTGACATAGGAACCCTCGGCTGCGAGGAACTCTGCCACGTCGGCGTCGGCAATGGTGAGGCTCTTCACGCTGGCGACATCCGCTTCCAGCATCATCTGGTAGATGTGTCCGGCGGCTATGGCTTTCTTGTTGATGATGGTACCGATATCCAATTTCTCTGCCATTGTGATGTATTCCGTGTTCTCGACGAGGGCCACGGTCTTGCGGATGCCCATTCGTTTGGCTGCCAGGCAGGCGAGGATGTTCTCCTCGGTGTCGGCGGTGAGGGCGCAGAACGCCTGTGTCTGGCGGATGCCTTCCTCCGTCAGCAGGTCCATATCGCGGCCGTCGCCATTGATGACCATGACGTCGTCGTTGTCGAGGAGGTCGCCCAGCTGATGGCAGCGATTGAGGTCGCGCTCGATGACCTTTGCCTCCATGTAGTCCGGCAGCAGGTGGCACGTCTGCACGGCAATGCGTCCGCCGCCCATGATCATCAGTCGCTTGACGTCTGCGTAGTTCTCTTTTCCTACCAGCCGGCGGATGGTGGGTACAAATTTCTTGGTGGTCATGAAGTAGGCGATGTCGCCTAACTTCAGTTCATCGAAACCGCCGGGGATGATGGTGGCTTCATCGCGCTTGATGGCGACGATGTGGTAGGGCGAGTCTGGCGGGCAGAGGTCCTTCAGCTGCTTGCCGTAGAGGGCTACGGCTTCTTCGCGGAGCTTGATTCCCAAAATGATGAGGGCTCCATTGTGTACCTCCCACCACATACGCACCCAGGAACGCCGCACGCCGGCAACAATCTCCTGAGCTGCCAGCAGTTCTGGGTAGATCAGGGACCCGATGCCCATTTTCTGGAAAAACTCCATGTTTCGTTCCTCGACGTATTCTCCGTTGTCGATTCTTGCCACGGTCTTCTTGGCTCCGAGGGAGTGGGCGAGAATGCAGCACGTCATGTTGCGGGTCTCGGAGGGCGTCACGGCGATGAAGAGGTCGGCCTGTGGGGTGCCGGCTTCTTTCAGTCCGTTGATGCTCGTGGGCGCTACGGCCAGTGTCATCAGGTCCAGTCCTTCGGCAGCCCGGGCGAGTTTGTCGGCGTCGTCGTCGAGGAGGACGATATCGTGGTTTTCTTTTGAGAGCAGGGCGGCGAGGTGACTGCCTACGGCGCCTGCACCAGCGATGATGATTTTCATAGGCGGAGGTGGATTTAGTTTATCAGTGCCCGCATGATTCCTTCTTTGTCAATGCCGCAGAGGTGGTGCAGCTCCGCAAGGGAGCCGTGTTCCACAAACTCGTCGGGCAGCCCGAGGCGGGTGATGCGGCAGGTGGCACCGTGGTCTGCCATCCACTCGAGGACGGCAGTGCCGAAGCCGCCGCGGCGCACGCCATCTTCTACCGTCACGATGCGGCGGAACTTGGCGGCAATCTCGGTCAGCAGGCGGTCGTCCAGCGGACGCAGGAAACGCATATCGTAGTGGGCAACGCTGAGTCCCGGATGTTCCTTCTCGGCCTGTTTCACAGCCTCGATGGCGGTGATGCCGATGGGTCCGAGGGTGAGCAGGGCGACGTCGGTGCCCTCTTTCAGGCAGCGGCCGCGCCCCACGGGAATCTCGTGCATCTCGCACTCCCAGTCGGGACAGCTGCCGCGACCGCGGGGATAACGGATGACGAAGGGACCCTTGTCGGGCAGCTGCGCGGTGTACATCAGGTGGCGCAGCTCCTGCTCGTCGAGGGGCGAGCAGACGGTGAGGTTGGGAATCGGACGCAGGTAGGCGAGGTCGAAAGCACCGTGGTGTGTGGGGCCGTCCTCACCGACCAGTCCGGCGCGGTCCAGACACAGCACCACGTTCAGCCGCGAGATGCAGACGTCGTGGATGATGTTGTCGTAGGCCCGCTGGGCGAAAGAGGAGTAGATGTTGCAGAAGGGCAGCAGCCCGTCTTTCGCCATTCCGGCGGAGAAGGTTACGGCGTGGCCCTCGGCGATTCCTACGTCGTAGGCCCGCTCGGGCATGGCTTCCATCATGATATTCATGGAGCAGCCGGTGGGCATGGCAGGGGTGACGCCGACGATGCGGTCGTTAGTGCGCGCGAGTTCTAATAAGGTGTGGCCGAAGACATCCTGGAACTTCGGCGGCAGTCCTTCCTCGTCGCACTTGACGATCTCGCCCGTCTGCGGGTCGAAGCAGCCGGGAGCGTGCCATACGGCACCGCCCTGTTCGGCAGGCTCGAAGCCCTTGCCCTTGATGGTGTGTATGTGCAGCAGCTTGGGGCCGTGCATGTCCTTAATGATCCGCAGGGTGCGCACCAGCTCGATGACATCGTGCCCGTCGGCAGGTCCGAAGTAACGAATGTTCATTCCTTCGAAGATGTTCTGCTGGTGGGTGATCATGCTCTTCAGCGAGTTGTTGAAGCGGATGATGCTCTTCTTGCGGTCTTCGTTCATCCAACCCCACGAAACCATTGTGCGGGCAGCGCGGTCGCGCCAGCGGTTATAGGTGGAGCTGGTCTGCAGACGATGCAGCAGATTCTTCATTCCACCGACGCTGCGGTCGATGCTCATGTTATTGTCGTTCAGGATGATGAGCACGTCGTTGGGCGTGTTGGCGGCATTGTTCAGGCCTTCGTAGGCCAGTCCGCCGCTCATCGAACCGTCACCGATGACTGCCACGATCCGTCGTGCCTCGCCCTTCGCCTTCGCCGCCAGCGCCATTCCGAGTGCGGCGCTGATGCTGTTTGAGGCGTGGCCGGAAGTGAAGGCATCATATTCGCTCTCCTCGGGAGCGGGGAAGGGCTTGATACCGTGGAAGTGGCGGTTGGTGCGGAAGGCTTCGCGACGTCCCGTGAGAATCTTGTGGCCGTAGGCCTGATGACCCACATCCCATACGATGCGGTCGTAGGGTGTGTCGAAGACGTAGTGCAGCGCCACGGTGAGTTCCACGACTCCGAGGCTGGAGGCAAAATGTCCGGGGTTGCCCGAGAGCTCGTGGATGATGTCCTGCCGCAACTCACGGCAGACCTCCGGCAGCTGTTCCAAAGGCAGCTGTCGCAAGTCCGCGGGGAACTGTATATTTTGCAGCAGGGCGTATGTCTGTTCGTTTGTTTCGTCCATGTATTTCCTTTTTCGGCGGCAAAGATACGGAAAAAGTTTAGAGTTTAGGGTTTGGAGGATGGAGTTTTTTGGGTGGAAGCCTGCTTTTTTATACTTTTTCTGCGATTAAATTCAACTTTACTCCCGAAACATTCCTCTTTCCAAGGAAAAAAAGCTACCTTTGCACCATGAAACTGCAAACAACGATAGAAATCCCATCGCCCCAAAGGCTGATAGGTCTCAGGGACCGCATCGCATTCATTGGTTCCTGCTTTGCACAACATATCGGAACGCACATGCGGCAGAGCGGAATGCCCGCCCTCGTGAATCCCTTTGGTGTGCTGTATAACCCCCTGAGCATCCTTCAGGTGCTGACGCAGAATCCGATGTACGACCCACTGTACTTCGAGGACGAGGATCATTGCTGGCACTGCTGGTTGACCGACAGTTCCAAGAACGCCTCGACGCTGGAAGCCTGTAAGGCGGGACTGCTGTCCGCCCGCGGACGCCTGTTCTCGCTGAACGCTGATGTGCTCATCATCACCCTCGGCACCAACCGCTACTATGAACTGAAGTCTGAATTCGTGACGGGCGGTTCCGACGAAGTCACCAACTCCCCGCTCATCGTCGGCAACTGCCACAAGCGGCCGCAGGCGGAGTTTGAGGAGAAAGTGCTGACGGTGGAGGAGATGACCACTATCCTCGACAGTATCTGCCAGCTCTTCCCCCGCGCACAGGTGCTGCTGACGGTCTCGCCCTACCGCTATGCAAAATATGGCTTCCACGAAAGCCGGCTCTCGAAGGCGGCATTGCTGCTGGCCGTGGATGCCATCCAGAAAAAGCGCCCCGAGCAGGTGGGATACTTCCCGGCGTATGAGATCCAGCTCGATGAGCTACGCGACTACCGCTTCTACGCAGAGGATATGCTGCATCCTTCTCAGCAGGCCATCGAATACATCTGGGAACGCTTTGCGGAGCGCTACCTCGACAGCGAGGCCCATCGCTTCCTCACCGACTATGAGCCGATTCGCAAGGCGCTGATGCATCGTCCCAGCGAACCCGATTCGGCGGCCGCCATCCGTCATCAGGAACAGACCCAGCAGCGGCTCAACGACCTGCTGGCAAAATACAATCTCGAACTATAATCGAAATGACTTATTCCATAGAAACCATCACCACACTTATTGGTGCACATCGAATAGGAAGCGCTGAAGCGCACATCGACTGGCTGCTGACTGACAGCCGCTCGCTGGTGTTCCCCGAATCCTCGCTCTTCTTTGCCATCAGAACGCAGAAGAACGACGGCCACCGCTATATCGCTGAACTCTACCGCCGCGGCGTGCGCTGTTTTGTCGTCAGTCAGGTGCCCGAAAATCCCGAACCCGATGCCAACTACCTGAAGGTGCCCTCGCCCCTGAAGGCCCTGCAGCGGCTGGCCGAGCGCCACCGCGAGGAATTCGACATCCCGGTGGTCGGTATCACGGGCAGCAACGGAAAGACGATTGTCAAGGAGTGGCTCTACCAGCTGCTGGCGCCCGACTTCAATATCACGCGTTCGCCCCGTTCGTGGAATTCCCAGATAGGAGTGCCCCTGTCGGTGTGGCGGCTGAAGGAGCAGACCCAAATCGGCATCTTCGAGGCAGGTATCAGCGAACCCGGCGAGATGGATGCCCTCGAGGGAATCATCCAGCCGACGATTGGCGTGATGACTCATCTCGGTTCGGCCCACGAAGAGAACTTCGCCAACCGTCAGGAGAAATGCATGGAGAAGCTGCGCCTCTTCCGCGATGCGCAGGTGCTTGTGTACAACGCCGACGACGAGATGATCAGCGACTGCATTGCCCAAAGTAGTTTCAAGGGGCAGCTGATAGGCTGGCATGGGGCTGACTTCGACGTGCCGTTCATGGATTCCGCCAGCCGGGAGGATGTGATTCATTGTATCTGTGTCTGCCGCTATCTCGGCCTCGCCGAAGAGGTCATCAGCGAGCGGGTGAAGAGTCTCGAACCCGTGGCTATGCGACTGGAAGTCAAGGAAGGACGGAACGGCTGTACACTCATTACCGACACTTGCAACAGCGACCTCGGTTCTCTGGAAATAGCCCTCGATTTCATGAGGCGCCGCCCTAATGCTGCCGGACGCCATCGCACCCTGATCCTCTCGGATATCAAGCAGACGGGTCTCACCCTGACCGACCTCTACGGACAGGTGAGGGCACTCGTGGAGCACTACGGCGTTGATGAACTCATCGGAATAGGACCTGAAGTGAGCGCAGGGCTGGCAAACCAGCCGCAACCGCTTTCCATAACGGGAGGCTCCTTCCCCTCCATCGATGCCTTCCTGGAGTCATCGCTCTTTGCCTCGCTCAGCGATCGCATCATCCTCATCAAAGGCGCCCGTGCCGCCCGCTTCGACCGCATCACGGATGCACTTGTGCAGAAGGTACACGAGACGATTCTCGAAGTGAACCTCTCGGCGGTCGTTGACAACCTGAACTACTACCGTTCCTTCATGCGACCTGAGACGAAGATGATCTGCATGGTGAAAGCCTCTGCCTACGGCGCCGGAGCCGTGGAGATTGCGAAGACGCTGCAGGACCATCAGGTGGATTATCTGGCTGTGGCTGTGGCTGATGAGGGCGTGGAGCTGCGTCGCGCAGGCATCACGGCGAACATCATGATCATGAACCCCGAGATGTCGAGTTTCCACACGCTCTTCGAGTACCAGCTGGAACCAGAGGTCTATAGTTTCCGACTGCTCGAGGCCCTCATCAAGGCGGCCGAGCGCGAGGGCATCACCAACTTCCCCGTACATATAAAACTCGATACGGGTATGCATCGTCTGGGCTTCACCCCCAGCACCGACATACCTTTATTAATATCACGCCTGCGCGCACAGAAGGCGCTGATTCCCCGATCGGTCTTCACGCATTTCGTAGGCTCGGACAGCGATGACTTCGACCGCTTCTCAGAGCAGCAGTGGAACACCTTCCGCGCAGCTGCCGATGACCTGCAGGCCGCCTTCCCCGACCACATTCTGCGTCATATCTGCAACAGCGCCGGCATCGAGCACTTCCCCGAACGCCACTGCGATATGGTGCGACTGGGATTAGGGCTGTATGGTATCAATGCCCGCAACAACCAGATGCTGCATTGCATCTCGACCCTTAAGACCACCATACTGCAGATTCATGACGTTCCGGCCAACGAGACTGTAGGCTACTCCCGCCGCGGCCACCTCACCCGCGACAGCCGCATTGCGGCGCTGCCCATCGGATATGCCGACGGACTGAACCGCCACCTCGGTCGTGGCAACGGCTACTGCCTCGTGAACGGGAAGAAGGCTCCTTACGTGGGAAATATCTGTATGGATGTTTGTATGATCGACGTCACGGATATTGACTGTCGCGAAGGCGACACCGCCGTCATCTTCGGACCCGAGCTGCCGCCCACCGTGCTCTCGGACGCCATCGACACCATTCCATACGAAATCCTCACCAGCGTCTCGCCCCGGGTGAAACGTGTTTATTATGTAGATTAAAAGTAAAGGGGCTGCAATCGCAACCCCTTTACTTTTAATCATTGCAGCACTCCCAGTTCCTTGCCCACCTTGATGAAGGCGGCAATACACTTGTCGAGCTGCTCGCGGTTGTGACCTGCGGAGATCTGCACACGGATACGCGCCTGACCCTTCGGCACCACGGGGTAGTAGAAGCCGGTGACGTAGATGCCTTCGTCCTGCAGACGAGCGGCGAAGCGCTGGGAGAGGGGAGCGTCATAGAGCATCACGGCACAGATGGCACTCTGCGTGGGCTTGATGTCGAAGCCGCTTGCCATCATCTTGTCGCGGAAATAGGTGACATTCTCCACCAGGCGGTCGTGCAGTTCATTCGACTCGTCCAGCATCTTAAAGACTTCCAACGAAGCGCCGATGATGCCGGGAGCCAACGAGTTCGAGAAGAGGTAAGGACGCGAACGCTGGCGCAGCAGGTCGATGATCTCCTTGCGACCTGTCGTGAAGCCGCCCATGGCGCCGCCGAATGCTTTACCAAGCGTGCCGGTGTAGATGTCCACGCGGCCGTAGGTGTTGTAGAATTCGCTGACGCCGCGACCCGTTTTGCCGACGACGCCTGCCGAGTGGCTCTCGTCCACCATCACCATGGCATCGTACTTCTCAGCGAGGTCGCAGATTTTGTCCATAGGAGCCACGTTGCCGTCCATGGAGAAGACGCCGTCGGTGACCACAATGCGGAAGCGCTGTTCCTGGGCGGCCTGCAGCTGGCGCTCCAGGTCTTCCATGTCAGCGTTGGCGTAGCGGTAGCGCTTGGCCTTGCAGAGGCGCACACCGTCGATGATGCTGGCGTGGTTCAAGGCATCGCTGATGATGGCATCCTCCTCCGTCAGCAGGGGCTCGAATACACCACCGTTGGCGTCGAAGCAGGCTGCATAGAGGATGGTGTCCTCCGTCTTGAAGAAGTGGCTGATGGCAGCCTCCAACTCCTTGTGAATGTCCTGCGTACCGCAGATGAAGCGCACGCTCGACATTCCGTAGCCGCGGCGGTCCATCATCTTCTTGGCACCCTCGATGAGGCGCGGGTTGTTCGATAGGCCAAGGTAGTTGTTGGCACAGAAATTCAGCACCTCCTTACCTGCCACCTGAATGGCGGCGGCTTGTGGGCTCTCGATGAGGCGTTCCTCCTTGTAGAGACCTGCCTCGCGGATTTCCTTCAGCGTCTGCTGAAGATGTTCTTTCATTTTTCCGTACATGAATTTAGGATTTAAAGATTTTATGATTTGATCATTTAGCTGTTTCTGGGTGCAAAGATAAGCAATATTTACCGTTTCCTGTTCCTTTATCCGTACTTTTTTCCGTCGCGACGTATAAAAAATGGTAAAAAACTGCAATTGGGAAAAGAAATCGTAAATCGTAAATCGGAAAATCGGAAAATATGCTTATCTTTGCACCCGAAAACAAAGAAAACTCATTCCAACTAACTCAAACTTCTAACATGAAGAATATCCTCGTCATTGGTTCTACTGGCCAGATAGGCTCAGAACTTACCACAGAGTTAAGAAAACAGTATGGCGGCAGCCACGTTGTCGCTGGTTACATTCCGGGCGCAGAGCCTAAAGGAGAATTGGCTGAAAGCGGTCCTTCGGCCATTGCTGATGTCACGAACGCTGAGCAGATGGCAGAAATCGTTCGCCAATATAACATCGACTCCATCTACAATCTGGCCGCATTACTCAGTGTAGTGGCCGAGCAGAAGCCCCGGCTGGCCTGGAAAATCGGCATCGATGGACTCTGGAACGTCCTCGAAGTGGCGCGCGAGAACAAATGCGCCGTCTTCACTCCCTCGAGCATTGGCTCCTTCGGCCCCAACACACCCCATGAACTCACCCCGCAGGATACCATACAGCGCCCCAAGACCATATACGGCGTCAGCAAAGTATGTACCGAGCTCCTCTCTGACTACTATTTCAATAAGTACGGCGTTGACACCCGCAGCGTCCGCTTCCCGGGTCTCATCAGCTATGTCACCCCTCCAGGCGGCGGCACCACCGACTACGCCGTTGATATCTTCTATGCCGCTGTGCGCGGCGAGAAGTTCGTCTGTCCCATCGCCAAAGGCACTCGTATGGACATGATGTACATGCCCGACGGACTGCGCGCAGCCATGGAACTCATGGAGGCCAACCCCGATAAGCTCATCCACCGCAACGGCTTCAACGTCACCGCTATGAGTTTCCCGCCAGAGAAAATCTACGCCGAGATCCGCAAGCGTGTGCCCGATTTCAAGATGGTGTATGACGTGGATCCGCTGAAGCAGGCCATTGCAGAGAGCTGGCCCGACAGCCTCGATGACACCGCAGCTCGCGAAGAGTGGGGCTGGCATCCGAATTTCGGCATTGCCGCCATGACCCGCGACATGCTCGAGAAACTCAGCGCCAAGCTCTTGCAATAATATTTCAGCTCAGCTCTGCAAAATCGGATCCTAGAATAATCATAAAAGATTCCTCCATTTCGAATAGGTATGGAGGATTTCTAGATAGGTGCCACCCCCGACATGATTCCTGGCATTACCGAAGGAACTATCTGTTACCCTGCAGGCTACCTCGACCTGAAGCCCGAGGATATCACGGAGATACTCAAGGAGAGCATGTAAAAAAATTAATAGCAACATGAAGAATCACGACGGCCAGTAGCCTGACGAATAACAAAAAACGCATTATTTTCTCCGTTTATAAGGAATAATATGAAGACATATTTGAAGAAAGGCTGCGGATGCCTTTTGGGGGCAGTGGTACTGATACTTATTGCTGCAACAATAGTTTGGTTTGTTAACAAGCCTAAGTGGAACGACGATTATGGTCAGCGGTTCCAAGATATTTCTTATGGCAATCGCGAACATAACACTTACGATCTCTACTTGCCTGTTGATGCAGAAAAGAACGACAGCCTGGCACTTATCCTGTATATTCATGGTGGCTCTTGGCTGGGCGGAGATAAAAGTTGGCATCATGGCGACTGCTACACTTGGGTGCAGAAAGGCTACGCTACTGCTACAATGAACTATAGTCTGCTCAATGAGGAAGGCATTTCGTTCTTAACCATGTACGACGAGATAGGAACATGTATTCGCCATATCGAGAGATTCGCCGCCGAGAAAGGTGCTCACATCCGTCAGATGGCTATTGCAGGGAGTTCGGCAGGAGGACACCTTGCTATGATGTTTGCCTACAACCACTCTCATCCCATGCCTATTCTCTTCGCAGCCATTAAGGTCGGGCCTTCGGACTTCCGTATCCTTTTCCCTAAAGACGAGAATGCCAAGGACGAAGATATAGAAAATGCAGTCTTTAGTTGTACAGGCAAACGCCTGAAAGCAAGCGAGATTACAGATGAACTGCTCGATAGCGTTAAGACATTGAATTCTCCAGTATGCCACATCAACGACTCTACAGCCCTGCCTGCCATCTTTGCTTACGGTGAAAAGGATTGGCTCGTCAAGCCTGACCATTATCACGCATTACAAGCACAATATGACAGTTTGGACAAGCCCTACGATTTGATTGTCTTCCCCAATTCTGGGCACGATTTGATGCGAGACAAGGATTGCAGCGAACGGTATGACAGCATCATGAACGCTTTTTGCAAAAAGTATTTTGGATATTAAAGATAGAAGAAATGAGTAAAAGTTCGACTTATCTTGCCCAAAAACAACAGGCGATGGATATTATGAGAGCTGCATCGTTGGGCCTGAGAAGATTCTGATTGAGATAACGGCATGATAATATGGAAACAGAAAGACTGATATTACGTCCTTGGCAGGAGAGCGACGCAGAGACATTATTTATATATGCGAGCGACGCGGAGGTGGGGCCGCGAGCCGGCTGGCCGCCACACAAGTCTGTGGAGGAAAGTCTGGAGATTATCCGAACCATCTTCAACAACGACCGCACATGGGCTATTGTGCTGAAGGAGACTGGTGAGGTCATTGGCTGTATAGGCTACTTCATCTATGGAGAGAGCAACATCAAAATAGGCGAAAATGATGTTGAGGCAGGCTACTGGATAGCAAAGCCTTACTGGAACCAGGGCATCTGCACCGAGGCTTTGAGATTACTGATTGACTATTGCTTCAACGAGAAGAAGTTCCAGACACTATGGAGCGATTTCTTCGTGGATAATCCAGCCTCCGGCCGTGTGATGCAGAAATGCGGTTTCCACGATACTGGCGACATCAACTATTGCAGCAAACTACAGCTTGGTAGCGACCGCCCTGTGAAAATAATGAAATTAGAGAATAAAATGTTTCTATGAACATATTGATTTTGTCCGGAAGTCCCCGTAAGGATGGCAATACAGAATTGCTAGCTGAAGCTTTTGCCAAAGGAGCTGCAGAACATCATCATGTAGAGATAGTTTCTGTGCGTGATTATAAGGTGAACCCGTGTTTGGGATGCAACGCTTGTTTCAAAACGGACAGGATCTGTGCTCAGAAGGATGACATGGCTACCATCTATGAGAAGATAGGGCAGGCTGATATGCTCGTCATCGCCTCACCAGTCTATTTCTATGGCATTAGTGCGCAGCTAAAAGCCGTCATCGACAGGTTACATAATCCAATCCGAGACACCTTCAACATCAAGAAAATGGCATTGCTGCTGGTCGGTGCCGCCACGCTGCCAGAGTTGTTCAATGCCATCCTGGCGGAATACAACCTCTGCTTGAAATTCTTCAATATGGAGGATGCTGGTAAGGTGCTCGTGAGAGGAGTCAAAGACAAGGGTGATATCAAAGAAACACGATTCATAGAAGATGCTTATCTGTTAGGCTCATCAATATGAAACCTATCCCAACAGTTCCTTCAGTTTGTTGACATTGCTGCGCGAGACGGGGACGGCATCGTTGGTATGACGCATCACGAGCTGCATGGCACGGGAATTTGAGGATATTTGTTCCACCTGACCAAGATTGACCATGAAGGCACGATGACAACGCACGATCATGGGATAAGCGTGCAGCGCGTTTTCCATCTGTTTCATCGTGGCACGGAGCATATGGGTATGGATCTCGCCATCGCTGTGTTGCGTCACCTTGACGTAGTTGCCAACGGCTTCTAAATATAATAGGTCTGTGATTTCGAGGGTGACAGATTCGTTGGTGGTACCTGTGAGGGTCAGAGTGCCCCTTGATTCCTCCAGGGTGTTCTTTTCTCCCTTCTCTTTGGAGGGGGTAGGGGAGGTTTCACTTTGCAATTTCTTTAGCTGCTCATTCAACTGTCTGGTTTCTTCGAGTTCTGCAGCCAGATAACGGCTACGGAACTTGAATCGCCAGTAGAGTCCGATGGCGAAAGAGAGGAAGGCGATAATAACCAACGTCTCCAGATAGTTGCTCAAAGACAGTCTATTACCCTCTACCAAATCACTCATTGCGAAGTGGCGATAGAGACAGATGAGCAACGCCACCAATGGTGTGTTGATGCATTGAAAGCGAAGATTGCGACTGATGATATAACTGACGCCACGATCGTAGGAACGGGGCATGCGGATCACATACTTCAGAATGACTTCTGTCAACAAGCAACTGAGCAAGCCCAAAGCAAATAGCGCCAGAAGATGAACCCATGCCTGCCATTGCCACACTTCGAGTCCGAAGGGCTTAAAGATGGCTAATGCCAACACGATGAAAGCGGTGCTGATGAGGCGAACACTTATAGTTTCTTTGTGACCTTTGTTCATACGGTCGGCAAAGGTACAAAATAATTCATAAATCATAATAAATTATGCACAATTATTTTCAGTCATTCGTCACTTTTCAACCATTTTATCCCTCTTTTTATGCCCGTTTATCACTAAACTACGCAGAATATCCCAGAAATTTGGGGGGCACTGCAACTATCTTTACCTTTGCATCGTCAAACAGATAAAAAAATGAAAAAATAAAAGTATATGAAAAAGACTATTTTTAGGAGGACGGCTCTCAAGGCTTTAGTGATGATCTCAATGACGGCCCAGGCAAAGACAGAGGACTGGGGCGGACGCGTCATCGATGAGAAGGGCAAGCCGATGCCCTACGTGAATGTAGTACTGCTGTCGTTGTCCGACTCCACCTTCGTGCAGGGTGCGATGACGGACATGGACGGTGTGTTCAAAATTGTGACGGATGTCAACCAGGGATTGTTCAAGGTGACCAGCATGGGCTACCAGACCTTATATATAAAGGCGGGTGAGAACCTGACCATCCAGATGAAGGAAGACACCCAGTTGCTAAAGGAAGTTATGATAAAAGGTCAGTTGCCGAAGACCTTCGTCAAGGGCGATGCCATGCGCACGACTGTTGCAGGAACCATCTTGGAGAAAGCAGGAACAGTGAGCGACGCACTATCCAAGCTTCCCTCATTGGAAGCCGAGCGCGATGGTGCCGTCAAGGTGCTGGGACGTGGTGAAGCTGAGGTTTATATCAATGGTCGCAAGGTACTGGACGTGAAGGAGCTATCGCGACTGCGCTCCGATCAGATACAGTACGTGGATGTGGTGCAGAATCCCGGTGCACGCTATGCCGCCTCGACGAAGGCCGTGGTGCGCATCACGCTCAAGAAGGCACAGGGCGAGGGTTTCAGTTTCCAGGATTACATCGACGGCATGTACCAGTATGGTTACACGCTGACGAACAACCTCGACGTGAACTACCGCACAGGCGGTCTCGACATTACCGCCTCACTGTGGGCAGGGCGCTACGGTCATGCAAAATCGTTGCAGGAGCACGAGCTCACCTATTTTGTAGGCCCCGACAGCTATCAGAGCAACAGCTCGCAGGAATCAAAGAGCATCTGGAAGGGTTATTCACCGCAATTGCAATTGAACTATATGGTCAACGAGAACCACAGTTTCGGTGCCTTTTATAAATACGACCGCCACCCCAGCAGCGATTTCAACAGCACGTTTTATACCGACAACTACGTGAACGGCAAATACACGGAGCATTCAGAGAGTCGCATTTGGCAGGATGAGAGTTTCAGCAAACACATCTTCAATGCCTACTATAACGGCAAAGTGGGCAACCTGGGTATCGACTTCAATATCGACGGACTCTTTGACGACACCAAGACGCCTGGTAGCACCAAGGAGCAGACATCCCTCGCATCTGGAGATGCTACAGCCCCTCGTGCCATCGAGAGCAACACCCTCAGCGGCAACAACTTCTGGGCCACGAAACTCATCCTCTCCTATCCTGTATGGAAAGGAAATCTCTCTCTGGGTGGCGAATATAGCTACAATCATCGCACCGACGCCTACTCGTTTACAGCCACTGACTATGTGCCTGTGAAGACCACCGACACAGAGATCAATGAGAAATCATCAGCCGCCTTTATGGAGTATGGTCGCTCCTTTGGCAAAGTCTTTGCACAGGTCGGACTGCGCTATGAACACCTGACAAATGACTACTTGAATTTTGGGAAAAAGGAGGATGAGGTCTGCCGCGACTATGGCGACTGGTTCCCTACGGCAGTCATCTCTGCCCCTATAGGCAAGGCACAACTCTCGCTCTCTTACCGTCGTGACATCGAGCGTCCTAACTATGCTAATCTGACCAGTTCGACAGTTTATGTCAACCGCTATACTTACCAGAGCGGTAATCCTTATCTGTTGCCGACTTATACCCATAGCCTGATGCTCAATGCTGCCTACAAATGGGCGAACCTGACGCTGAACTATGGCCGTGTGAAGGATGCCCTCACTATGTCTACAGAGCCTTTCCCAAGTTCAGAAGATCCCCTTGTCAGCCTTGTGCGTCCCATCAACAGCTGGGAGGATTACAACCATTTCAGCATCCAGTTGTCTGCCCGCCCCACCATCGGCTGCTGGCATCCTATGTGGAGCTTCATCACTCAGTTGCAGGATTACAAGTCGCCTACGGCCGATGGCTCTACCATCACGTTGAACCGTCCTTGGTTTATTCTTGGTTGGCAGAACGACATCGAATTGCCATACGGTTTCCGGCTCAACGCCTCACTCCAGTGGTACTCGAAGGGCGACTACAACAACTTCCGCATGACCAGCACTCGCCTTTTCACCAACATAGGCCTGCAGCGTGATTTCAACTTGAAGCGTATGGGTACACTCACTTTCGACCTACGTTGTAGCGATATCTTCCACACCAACAAGACCGATGCCATCATTTTCGGCAATCGAGAGCTGACAACGCACAATCCTGCCCGTCGCACCTTTGTGCTCGACCTTACCTGGAAGTTCAACGAGGCCCAATCAAAGTATCGTGGCTCTGGTGCCGGAGAGAAGCAGAAGGCAAGAATGTAATTATATAGCATCATTTCCTCCTGACATGGATGGTCAAGATGATTCTTGGATTTAGGAAAGTATTATAAGATGTAATTACTATTCATCACTTTTTCAGACAGAATATCCCAGACTTTTGGAGGTATTCGCAATTATTCGTAATTTCGCGGCGTCAAACAAAAAAAAAGGACATATGAAACACGAGATTATTGAACTGCACGATGTGCAGATTATTGGCATGGCCAAGAAAATAGCCTTCAACGAGGCAAAAGAAGAATGCCCTAAATTCTGGGGTGAGTATGTGGAAAAAATTATCAAGCCTGTGGTGTTTGAGAAACAAGCACCCAATACCTTCCAAAAGGCGGCATTTGACAATGGCGTTGGTGAGTTTGGGCTCTGCACTTGCGACATTCCAAATCACAATTGTGCTACCTGTTGGGAAGCTAATTTCGGTGCTTGCAAAAATAACACCTTTACTTACGTCATCGGCGGTATATATAAAGGTGGCGACGTGCCGGAAGGGATGCAACTCTTCCCCATTCATAGCGGCAGATGGCTGAAAATGCATTTCGAGGGAGGCATGAAAGCCTTTCAAGAGCAGTATATGAAGTTCCATAAGGAATGGTTGCCCGCACATCCTGAATACAAATGGGCACTAAATTCCTGTTGCATGGAGTGGTATCAGGGCACGGACATCGAGTCGCCCGACTACCAGAGTGGCGTAATGATGCCATTGGAGGTACAGCCTCGATTTAAGTTCAACACTGTTGGATTGTTTACCAACGACAATAAGGCTACAGTTGAGTTCTATACGAAGGCCTTTGGCTTTACCACATCATGGGATGGCGTACAGACGAACGTAGAGATGTTCCTCGGCGACAATAGAATCATCCTCTTTCCTCGAGATGCCTTTGAGCAAATGATCTCCATGAAATTCCAGTATCCTGAAGGTTTTAACGGCACAATGGAGTTGAGTCTAGATGTGCCAGCTTTCGCTGACGTTGACAAGGAGTATCAGAATGCTCTTAACTGTGGCGCAAAGTCCGTACTTCCTCCGACAACTGAACCTTGGGGGCAGCGCACTTGCTACGTAGCCGACCCTGATGGGAACCTCATAGAGATTGGATCGTTTGTTGAATAATAAACAATGAAAAGATTACGACTCGGAGCTGTGCTCCATTTTATTATAGCCATAGGCCATCTCGGCTGTCTCTTTGCTTTAGATGAAGCCTTTGACGCTTACGGTATCAAAGACGTGATGCATAACATGGTGTCTGGCCACGTCTGGATGCTTTATGCGCTGACCATCTGCTTCGCCCTCGCCTTCACTCTGGCTGGACTCTATGCCCTTTCAGCTACAGGTGACATCCGAAAGCTCCCATTGACTCGAACGGCCATTATCGTTATCATCGTGCTCTATAGCCTTCGAGCATTAGCAGGAGGTTGGGCTTGTGTGGTGGATTTTAGATGGCTTCAATTTATTTCATCCGTCATTCCAGCCTTTTTAGCGTGGTGCTATTATCCTGGCCTTAAAAAGTAAAGAAATTAAGAAAATGTTATGAAAATACGATTAGAACAACCACAAGATTACCGTGAGGTGGAAAATTTGACTCGCGAGGCATTCTGGAACGTCTATCGTCCCGGATGCACGGAGCATTACGTGCTCAATCAGTATAGAGACAACCCTGACTTCATCACAGAGCTGGACTTTGTAATGGAGGAAGAAGGCAAGATAATCGGCCATGTGATGTTCTCGAAAGCCGAGATTACTCTTGACGATGGAACGTCTTTCCCTTCATGGACTTTTGGTCCGATTAGTATTCACCCTGACTACAAACGTAAGGGCTATGGCCTGAAACTGCTCAAGTATGCGTTGGAGAAAGCCAAGGAGATAGGTATTGGCCTTTTGCAGATGGAGGGTAATATCGAGTTCTATAAGCATGCAGGCTTCGACCTTGCCAGCAAGATGAAGATTCACTATCATGCAGAGCCGAGAGAGTCAGAAGTACCATACTTCCTTGCCCAAGAACTGATTCCAGGTTATTGGGGTAACCGCGAGGGAACCTACTGCCCACCCAAGGGGTACTTCGTTGCTGACGAGAATCCAGAGGCTTTTGAGGCCTATGAGGCTACGTTCCCCAAGAAAGAAAAGGCATTTCAAGAGGGACAGCTTCCTCAATTCTGTCAGAGCTGCGGCATGCCCCTGACAAAGATTGAAGACTGCGGCACCAATGCTGACGGTAGCACAAACTTCGACTATTGTGTGTATTGCTACAAGGACGGTCTGTTCTTACAGGAATGTACGATGGACGAGATGATTGAGCATTGTTCGCAGTTTATCGACGAGGTCAATAAGAATATGCCCCAACCTATGACGAAGGAAGAGTACAAGCAAATGATGCGCGGCTTCTTCCCCATGCTTAAAAGATGGAAAAGATGAAAACAATGATTGCTTACTGTGGCCTCAACTGTGAGAAGTGCGATGCCTATATTGCCACAAAGAACGATGACCAAGCATTGCGTGTGAAGACCGCCAAGCTGTGGTCTGAGATGAACAATACGAACATTCTGCCTGAACAAATCAATTGTGAAGGCTGTCGCATGAACGGCAAAAAGTTCGTGTATTGTGAGAGCATGTGTGGTATCCGCAAGTGTGCAATGAGTAAAGGTTATGAGACTTGTGGCGACTGTCCAGAAATGGGAACTTGTCCAACTCTTGGGCAGGTCACGAAAAATTGTCCTGAGGCCCTGAGCAACTTGAAAAAACGCAATGAAGCGAATCCCTGATCTCCTGTCTATGTCGCGAATTGCATTGTGTCTGCCTTTGCTTTTAGTGGATGCAATGACTGTGCCCTTCTGGACGCTTTACGTGATAGCAGGCTTAACTGACATACTTGACGGTTTTCTGGCAAGGCGATGGGGCGTGGAGAGTAAGTTCGGGGCCAAATTGGATAGTATGGCAGACTTTGTGTTTGTCTTCGCAGTAGGATATAAGTTATTTCCATTGCTGAAACTGCCTGCTACGCTATGGATGATGATAGGGCTTATCGCACTGATAAAAGTCGTCAATGCCACCAGTTCGTATGTGGTAAAACGCAGAATAGAATTCCTACACACCAAAGCCAACAAATTAACAGGTTTCCTGCTCTTTATCGGCATGATGACCATCGGTCAGCCATACTTCGTCCCAGTTGCATGGGCAATTGCTTGCATCGCCCTCTTCGCCGCTCTACAGGAAGGACATTTAATGCGACTATTGTGTTAAATTGATGTTAAAATCAGGAAAATGTTTGACTCGTCCCTTAGGTCAACCTCTATCTTTGCAATCGCTTATCAAAACATCGCGCGATTATGAGTAAAATGAAATTAAAAATCGGAGAGTTCTCACAGATGATGCAAGTTACCGTAAAAACTTTGCGTCACTATGAACAGAAGGGGCTCTTGTTGCCTGACGAGGTGGACGAATGGACGGGCTATCGCTACTATAGCATTGATCAGATGCAGAAGTTGCAATCCATCCGCGACCTGCAACGACTCGGCTTCTCGCTTGACGAGATCAAGGACCTGTATGATGACGTATCTCATACACCCAGTGTTCGGCAGCTGACGGAGAAGATCAAGGAAACGGAACAACAATTGAAGCAACTGATAGCCCGCAGGAACCGACTGCTTGACTGGAGAGACTCTCGTAAAAAAATGAAGACAATGGAAAAATTCAGTATTCAATCATTGCCCGAAATCATCGTGGCAAGTCATCGTGAAGTCATCCCCAATTACGAAGCCCTTGGACCTCTGTGCTACGAAAAAATCGGTCCAGAGATGCAGCGCTTAGGTTGCAAATGTCCGCCTCCAGGTTATTGTTTCACCATGAACCACAACAAGGAGTACACGCCAACGGATATCGACATAGAGTATTGCGAGCAGGTGGAGGAGATGGGCACAGATAGTGCCATCATCAAGTTCAAACGCATACCTGCTGTTCCCAAAGCTCTCTGCATGAAGCATGTTGGTCCTTACGAACGATTTTACGAGTCGTACACCGAGGCATTCCGCTATATGGAGGAGCAAGGCTACAGGGTTGCCGGCAAGCCACGAACCAGCTACATTGATGGTGCCTGGAACCAGGATGACCCTGAGAAATGGATTTCTGTCATTCAGATACCAATAGAATAATTATGCTCATAACCGAAGAAAGACTCAGACAGACATTCAGCGAGGGAGGTGCCCAAGAGATTTACCAAGAGGTGAAATCTACGGGCGACTTCCTTGGCTTTGCCAATCAATATATCTTCGATAAGGATTACCGCGTGGCAAGAAGTGCTTTGTGGGGCCTGACCAAGGCCAGCAAAGAAGAGTTGTCGCAATTGCAAGTGATAATCAACGAACTCATCGACCAAGCCATGCAGACAGAGAATTCTTCTGTCAGACGTCTGTCCCTGAACATCGTTGAACGATTAGAGATGTCTGAGGAAGACCTGCGGACAGACTTCCTTGATTTCTGTTTCGAGCACATGGCAGACGTGTCGGAGTTCCCGGGTATTCAGTCAATATGTATGAAGCTTGCTTACCGTATGTGCAGCTTCTATCCAGAACTGATGGACGAGTTGAAGCGCATCATCGAAGCTATGGAGATAGAATATTACAAACCAGCCGTGAAATGTGTCAGAAACAGGATTCTTAACGGCAAGCTAAAATAACAACCCATCACAGACTTAATAACACCGGCGTTTATGACCACAGGTTCGCTGACTGTTTTGTTTGAAGATCCGTTCTAGTATCCTCAAGATCTCAACGGCACGATGTAGTTGAATTATCCTGGTTAAAAAAATTATCGTCATGGAAATATCAAATTGGTTTAAGGGTTTCGAGAAAGGTATAGCACGGCTCTCTCCAGAGGAGCGATCTGCATTCTTCTCGGAATGTGGGAAAAACTGTGTAAATGGCAGCACGCTTTCTGTTTACAAGAAACTCTATGAGGATGCCAAAGGGGACATGGATGTGTTCTTTCAGATGGCTAATGATTTGCCAGGAGTAAAAGGTGAGGTTGTTGAGAAAGGTCATGTTTATCGACTTATCTTCTTAAAATGCACCTGTGAGTTGTGTAAAAAGGGATATGTCACTACGCCTTTGTTATGTGAATGTTCACGCCAAAGTGTGATTTATTCGCTGCACAGTTTATGGAAAGACAGGATCTTCACCGTAACGCTTTGTCATTCCATCTTGGGTGGTGGAACAGATTGTGAAATGAGAATAGAGGTCGATAGATAAATGCCAGGAGCAGCGAGAGCCGTCAAACTTGTTTGGATGGCCAAGTCGTGACAGGCAAAGACAAAGTCAATGAAGTGGAATCCTTAATCTCCTGTGCGGGCAATAATTTCGTAAAACAATCTCTAAATTATCATAAAAGATTCCTCCATATCGCACAGGTATGGAGGAATATTTGTACCTTCGCCGCAGACTTAACAATAACAAGTGACATGAAACGATTCATCACGATACTCTGTTGCATAACCTTGGCAGCCATAGGCATCAGGGCGCAGGACGATTCGGACGTATCTGAGACGCGTAGCATGAACGAGATTATTGTCCTGGCTGATGGTCAATCCTTCGAGGAGTACTTGGTCACACAGGTGTTAGAGAATGCAAAACCGCTGAAGGAACACATACGGACGTTGCGTTATACGGTGACGACCAGTTTGGAAAAGGACATCGACTTGAAACAAATGCCAAGACGTCGGATTATCACTTTTGCTGCTAAGCTGGCAGGCTACGGACAGATAGCATCGGCACTCTTAGAGCACAAAACTTTTGGCATCACTATGGCTGAGGACGTGCTCTTCCACGACGGCAAGATTACTACATCCAATGCGCGCATCCTTGAGTCGAAACAGGAACTCACGGAAAAGCAGGTGAAGGCGTTCCTCAAGCACGACGGCATTATGGGAGTCAATATTTATGACAAGTTCTATGACAAGGTGCGCAGTAAGGCCAAGGAACTGAAACGAAAATACAAGAAGAAAAAGGCCACAGGCATGACGTACATTGGCAGCTACACATCTGACAGCTGTACAATATACAAGGTGAAGCTTGATAATATGCTGGTGCACATAGTCGATGGCTGCTGGCAGATCAAGGCGTTAGACTATACCGAGGGGCAGAACCAGATGCACTTCGAGTGCAGCGAAGTCCGGCCAGGTTTGTTCGTGCTCTCAAAGGGCACCATGAAGATGTATATCGACCGCAAGAAATGGCCGCAAGGTTCTGTCGCCATGCAAATGACATACGTATATAGGTAGGCATCGGACGACACGTTCTCACATCAGTAGCCCTGACGGTACAGAAAAGCAAGTGACATTAGGAAGAAAAGCATAGGTTAGGATTCTCCTAATAAATCATAAAAGATTCCTCCATATCGTACTGGTATGGAGGATTATTCGTATCTTTGTACCGCAATTAAAGAAAACTATGCAAGGTGACTTTTCGTACCACCATCCCACCAAACTGTATTTTGGTGATCAGTCTTTGAACTATCTCGAGAAAATTCTGATAGAAATAATTATATGATTAAGGAAACAAGGAAACACTTAGCAGCAGAGAAGAAACGGTGTGGTTCTCATAACTGCGCCCAAGCAATCCTTTGTACCTATGCAGATAAAGTAGGCATTGATGAAGAAACGGCCAGAAATATAGCCAACTCATTCGGTGCTGGCATGGGTAATATGGAGGGAACGTGTGGTGCATTGGTTGGTGCTGGTATCACGTTAGGGATGTTCACCAAGGATAGGGCTAAGTCAATGAAGGGTATGAAACAGATGATGACTCAGTTCCAGCAAAGGAACGGAGCTACCCAATGTAAACAACTCAAAGGTGTCGGAACCAAGGTGGTCTTGCGCGAATGCCCTGACTGTGTGGCCGATGCAGCAGAGTTTCTTGAAGAATTAATGGATGAATAGAACAAGTCCATTCTTTGTGGAAAATATATAATTTGAATATACCCTAAAATTCGCAACTAATAGTTTTGGATGCTAAATTTTTCTATCAGCCCCCCCATTTGGCAATTATTTGTCCATTAGCGTTGATGATTTGGGATGTTTGCACCCAATTTCCCCTTACCCCGTTAAG
>Ga0310696_10000059_pt1 | contig 192177 bp, 161 predicted proteins | sample AusTroGonzalo_MG_4_FD_203885 | JGI IMG/M metagenome (GOLD analysis project Ga0310696, IMG submission 203885) | Bovine rumen microbial communities from tropical cattle in Woodstock, Queensland, Australia - Gonzalo_02 (v2) (version 2) | ecosystem: Host-associated > Mammals > Digestive system >...
GGCTTGCTGTGGGCAACGTGCAACCTCGGTGCGACGTGCCCCGAAGGTTTTGGCGGCTACTATTCATGGGGAGAGACCTGTGCTAAGGAGTTATATAACTGGACTACATACCGCTATGCCACAGTCAATACGGAAGGCAACCTATCGACCTTGACCAAATACAACACCAAAGAATCCTTCGGCACGGTGGATGGCAAGACCGTGCTTGAACCTGAGGACGACGCTGCCTCTGCCATTTTGGGCAATGGTGCAAGAATACCAACCGAGGCCGATTGGCAAGAACTGTTAGATAACACCACGGCTGAGTGGACATCGGTGAACGATGTTTGTGGACGCAAGTTTACCGCCCCCAATGGCAACAGCTTGTTCATTCCTGCAGCTGGACGACAGGGAACAGCGGGGCTCGACTATGCAGGCGAGCATGGTTTATACTGGTCGTCGTCTCTCAATACTGGCGACCCACGTTATGCAAAGCGCTTTCTTTTCAATGCCGACAGTACGAGCTTGAGGACCTTTTGCCGTCGTTCCAACGGACCTTCCGTCCGGCCAGTGCGTCCTGCGCTTTAGGATAAGCCCTTGTTCTATGTACGAATCATATACTCTGGCGATGGAATGAAAAATAAATTAGTACCAAGCACCTAAACATTAGCACAATAAGACAATTAGATAATGGCTCCACTTGCTGAAATACTACGTCCGCAGACGCTCGACGAATATGTCGGGCAGAACCACTTGGTAGGCAAGGGGGCTGTCCTGCGCACCCTTATCGAGAGCGGCCGCATACCCTCGATGATATTCTGGGGCCCTCCCGGAACCGGCAAGACGACACTTGCAGGCATCATCGCTAACCAGCTGGAACGCCCCTTCCACACCCTCAGCGCCATAAGCAGCGGTGTGAAGGAAGTGCGAGAGGTGATTGAAAAGGCCCAGTCGGAGGAAGGGGCGATACTGTTCATTGACGAGATACACCGTTTCAACAAAAGCCAGCAGGACTCGCTGCTGGGTGCTGTCGAGCGAGGGGTCATAACCCTCATCGGAGCCACCACCGAGAACCCCTCGTTTGAGGTCATATCGGCATTGCTCTCACGTTGTCAGGTGTATGTGTTGAAGGAATTCGGCGAGGAGGATATGAACGACCTGCTTGACCGAGCGGTCAAACACTACGCCACACTGCAACGCACCATCGTACTGAAAGAACGCGACGCTTTAATGCGCATCAGCGGCGGTGACGGACGCAAGCTCCTCAACGCTCTCGAACTGGTGGTGTCGAAAGACCAGTCGCCCACGGTGGAGATAGACAACCGCAAGGTGACCGAGACCATACAGCAGAACCTCGCCTACTACGACAAACAGGGCGAGATGCACTACGACATCATCTCGGCTTTCATCAAGTCGATGCGAGGCAGCGACCCCAACGGCGCCGTCTATTGGCTCGCCCGTATGATTGAAGGTGGGGAAGACCCTTTGTTCATCGCACGGCGTATGCTTATATTCGCTTCGGAAGATATATCCAACGCCAACCCCAACGCTTTGCTTCTGGCCAACGCCTGTTTCGAGGCGGTGAGCAAGATTGGCTACCCTGAATGTCGTATAACTCTCTCACAGTGTGCCGTCTATCTCGCCTGCTCGGTGAAGAGCAACTCGACATATATGGCTCTCAACGAGGCACAGTCGGCGGTTCGCCGTTTCGGCGACTTGCCGGTTCCTCTACACATACGCAACGCCCCCACCAAGCTGATGAAACAGATGGGCTACAGCGATGGATACAAATATGCCCACGACTACGAGGGCAACTTCGCTTTGCAGGAATATCTGCCTGCCGGTCTTGAGGGTTCTCGTTTCTACACTCCGGGTGAGAACGCTAGGGAGAACGACACTCGCAAACTGCTGCACTCCCGTTGGAACGGAAAGTATGGGTATTAGGTGCTTGCCCGCACTTTAAGGTTTAAAAGGTTAAAAGGGTTCAAAAGGTTCCAAACATTCAAACATATCAACATATCCACATATCAACATTAAATTTCCACTGTGGCCGACGCTCTACTATCCGTTGAAAACCTCACCAAGTCTTTTGGCGACAAGGTACTGTTTGATAACATCTCGTTCGGTATCAATGCTGGTCAGAAGACAGCTCTCATTGCACGTAACGGATATGGAAAGAGTTCGCTGCTCAATATACTGACCGGCAGTGTGTTGCCTGACGACGGCAAGGTGACGTTCAGCAACGCCGCAAGGGTGGCTTATTTGCCACAGAACCCTGTGACTGACGGACAGATGACGGTGAGGCAGTATGTCTATTCGGCTCATCCACATGAGAATGAGGACGAATGGGCGTTTGAACAAAGGGTGGAGGAGGTACTTAGCCGGCTGAAGATAACCAACCTCGACAAGCAGCTGAACCAGATGAGTGGCGGCGAGCAGAAGAAGGTGGCACTGAGCCGCATACTTCTCGACGATGTGAACTTCCTCATCCTGGATGAACCGACCAACCATCTGGACATCTCAATGATTGAGTGGCTTGAGGATTTCCTTTCGAAGCAGCGACTGGCCATACTTCTGGTGAGCCACGACCGCTACTTTATCGACCATGTATGCGACGACATCATAGAACTAGACAACAGCCAGCTGTACCGCTACCGAGGCGATTTTGCCTACTACATTGAGAAGAAGGCCGAACGAGAGGCGATAGAGAAGGCTGAAGTAGAGAAAGCACGCAGCCTCTACCGTACCGAGTTGGAGTGGATGCGGCGTATGCCACAGGCTCGAGGAACCAAGTCGAAAGCCCGCATAGACGCCTTCTACGACCTGCAAGCAAAAGCCCATACCAGATTTGACGAGGCGAAACCAGAACTGTCGGTAAAGACAGAGCGGATAGGTGGCAAGATACTGGAACTCTATAATATAACCAAATATTTCGACGGACGTTGTCTGCTTGACGACTTCTCATACGTATTCAAACGAGGCGAGAAGATTGGCATCGTTGGTCCTAACGGCATAGGTAAATCGACACTGCTCAACATAATGACCGAAAGTGAATGTCCGGACAAGGGACGAGTAGTGGTTGGGCAGACAATACAGTTTGGCTACTACACCCAGTCGGGGCTCAAGGAGAAAGACGACAAGAGGGTGCTTGACATAGTGAAGGATGTGGCGGAAGTGATTGACCTTGAGGGCGGAAAGAAGATGACAGCCCACCAGTTTCTCAGTTATTTCGGCTTTGACGACACAGCACAATATAACTACTTCGGCAACCTCAGCGGCGGTGAGAGGCGACGGCTCTATCTGCTGAAGGTGCTGATGGCCAACCCCAACTTCCTCATCCTCGACGAGCCGACCAATGACTTGGATATCTATACCTTGCAGATATTGGAGCAGTTCCTACGCGGATACAAGGGCTGTCTGGTGATAGTCAGTCACGACCGCAGTTTTATGGACCATATCGTCGATCACCTTTTTGTGTTCGAGGAAGGCGGGGGGATACGCGACTACCATAGCAACTACACCGACTATATGCTTGATCGTGAACGACGCCGCAAAGAAGAAAACGCTGTACGTCGTGAGGAAAAACCACAATATGAACGTCCGAAGTCGTCGAAACGCAAGGCTACATATAAGGAACAGAAAGAATATGAGAGTCTCACCAACGAGATTGAATCGTTGAACAACGAAAAACAGCAGCTTGAGACGACCCTTGCGGGTTCAGCCGATCAAGCTGCTGTGATTGATGCCTCGAAGAGGATAGGAGAGGTGATATCCCTGTTGGATGAGAAGGAGTTGCGATGGCTGGAGCTGGACGAGATTGTTAACGGCTAGGTGCGTGCCCGCACGGGGCTGTTTTTAACTGTTAGGCGCTACAAACGCTTTAACATCCTCTCGTCTTAATTAACATAATTCAGAACTTTCCATGGGCACCACCTCCTCCGAAGCTACCGCCTCCGAAGCCACCGAACCCACCGGATGAGTGTCCGAAGCTACCCGACGAGCCACTGTAACCACCCCAATAGCCACCTCGCGAGCTGCCGCCGAGAAACGGGGTGCCACCGTTGGAACTGCCACCGCCGTGCTTTTTGGCGACCTTGCTCAACAGGATGGTGACGAGGACGGTAACTACGATGAAGCCCAGAAGGCCAAATAGCGCTTCGCGGTTTTCCTTGCGTTTGTAGTCGTTGTAGCTGTATTCGCCACGGCATACAGGCTCGATGATATCGAGAGCCTGGGAGATGGCCTTGTAGTAGTTGCCGTCAGAGAGCGGCCCAATCATGTTGTCGTCGATGATGTGTTTGCAGAAAGCGTCGGGAAGAGCACCTTCGAGACCATAACCAGGAATAAGTGCGACATCGCCGTCGGGTTCCTCGTCGGTTTTGGACTTAATCAGGATGACGACACCGTTTTTCAGTTCTTTTTGGCCGACCCCCCAGGAGGTTCCTATGCGGGTGCCGAGTTCCATAATCTCGCATCCGTGCAGCGAGGGTGTGATGATTACGAGAATCTGGTTGGAGGTGCTGTCGTTGAAGGCTACGAGGCGCTGCTCGAGCGATTCCACCTCATCGGCGGACAGCATGTCGGAGTAGTCGTTGACAAGGCGATTGGTCGGCGTCGGGCACCATAACTCCTGTGCCGGTAGCGACAATGTGGTCGCTGCCAGCACAAGGAGAGTCAGGAATAATCTCTTCATGTGAGATTTGTAATGTTTTGAAACCAGTGCTTTGACAGGGGATTAGAAGTCGAACTCGACTTTCACGGGTTCGTCGCTGCCTTCAGGGGCGGTGAAGTAACCTTTCTTCTCGAAACCGCCGATACCGGCTATGATGTTGTTGGGGAAGCGGCGGAGGGTTTTGTTGTAGCCGGCGACAGTCTCGTTGAAGCGGGCACGTTCGGTGGCGATGCGGTTCTCGGTACCTTCGAGCTGAACCTGAAGGTCTTGGAAGCCTTTGGTGGCGGTGAGTTCAGGATAGCGTTCGACGATAACGTTGAGTCCGCGACTGAGTGCACCGGTGAGGTTGTCCTGTGCTTTCTGGAACTGTGCTACGTTTTCTTCGGAGAGGTTGTTGGCATCGACCTGTACGGAAGTGGCTTTAGCACGGGCTTCGATGACTTCGGTGAGGGTGCCTTTCTCGTAGTTGGCAGCACCCTGTACGGTTGCGACGAGCTGCGGGATGAGGTCGGCGCGGCGTTTGTAAACGTTTTCGACCTGGCCCCAGGCTTCTTTTACATTTTCGTCGTGGTTGACAAGTTTGTTATAGACCGATATGCCCCAAATTACACATAGAGCGACGGCAGCCACAATGGCGATGATGATTCCTTTTTTCATGATGATTGTGATTTTTAGATTTTTATTGTATTTATAAGTTGTTCAAGGATTTTGTTTATGATAGCAAATGTACAAATAATAATATGATTATGTCAAAAGAAGTTTCGCTTAATTATGTTTGTGACGAGAATACTGGTCATACCAACTCCAAGCATGCCGTGCAGCATTAGACTTTGTCCTGCCAAAAACAGGTTTTGGAAAGGAGTCATGGGTGAAAGCATGCCGCCAGCTATTGCAGTTGAGGCCTTGCGAATACCGAATGCTGAACCATCAACGGTGCCGGTGTAGTCCCGGTAGGTGAGGGGTGTGCTGGTGTATATGGCAGAGATGTTGTCTTTCAGTTCAGGAAGATACTGTGTTGCTATATCTATGCACTCGCGAGCTTTAGCCTCCTTGAAAGCTTTGTAGTCATCGGGTCTGTGGCCAACGTGGCTGTTGCACCATGGTGCTACGGCAGAGAAGTCCATTGGTGTCATAATATCAATGTTGTCGGCAAAGTCATTAATGAAAGATTTACCCTGGCTACATGGCTCTGTATCAGCTGAGGCGTAGTCTCCTCGATGTTGTGGTATATTGAAGTGTATTAACAGATTCTCTACCTTTGAGGCTTGGGAGTAGTCTGTCACCCAGGGGTCGGATGAGCCAAGAATGCTTATTATTTGGTTGCGGTATCGTACTTTTTCTGGTTTCAGGACTATTTGTACGGTGAATATTCCTCGCGAGTTTGGCATTCGATTGAACCTCCGACGATAGATGCTGCGTATCTGTTTGCATTCTGGCATCAGAGCAACGCTGATTGCGGGATGTATAGCCGCGATGAAATTGTGTGCGGCGTATTTGTTGCCGTCGCTACAGCGTACGGCGACTATGTGGCCGTTGCTGTCATCAAGCATTTCCACTACTCCGCAACCCGTGCGCACTTCTCCGCCGAGCTCTTCTATATTATGTCGCAGGCGGTTGATAATTGTTTCTCCGCCACCTTCTACGCGGTATGTATGCTGGACGAATGAGTTGAGTGTCTGTGTAAAAGAGTACAGGGGCAGTTCTGGCGTTAGGTCAGTTGTTACTGCTTGGGCGCAAAGTAGTTTTTTTAATTGTGGGTCGTTGAAATGTTCTTCTATCCATGCCCTTGCAGGCACTTGCATAAGTTTGTTCTCGTATTCAGATGTGAGATCCACTGTCTGGTATATGTGATCTGCCACACATCGCATTGTATCGATCAATGCGTTGATTCCAGATTCTTCTGAAGGAAACTGTTTTGTAAGGCTTTCGGCGAAACGGTCGTAGCCGCAACATAGGTTGTATGTTTTGCCGTCAATGTGTGCTTCGATAAACTCTTCGTCGAGACGTACCCACGGCAAGTCGTTCAATCCGAATGCCTTCAGCATCGGGTACATCATCTCACCTTTTGCAACGCCACCTACATGGTGGAATCCAGTGTCGAGTTTGACGCCTTTGCGATAGAATGTTTGGAATGCACCTCCAAGCACATTGCTTTTTTCAAGGACACATACTCGTTGCCCGGCCTTTGCCAATGTGACGGCACAGGTCAAGCCTCCGAATCCTCCCCCTATGATTATAGTGTCGTACAAATAATTATCCTATCTTCAAGATTCGTTTTTGAAAATTAGAAGTTCGCTTCCAGTTGTAGGCGGCAGTTGCCGTCTTTGGTGGTGATATTTGCTCTGACTGTATGTCCAAATTCTGTAGTTGAGATGTCAATATTGAGTGTTAGACGCTCACATGGGCGAATCATTGCCACGAAACGGCAGTTCTTTATGTATGTGTACTTCAGGTTGTGTCCAATAAACTCCTCTGCACATTCTCGCACAATAGCGAGTGTTAGTACTCCAGGGGTTATGGGATTGCCAGGGAAATGCCCATCATAGACATAATGTCCGCTGAGCATAAGAATCTCAAACGTGTTGTCGTGTTGTGATTCAATCTTATATAGTGTGTCTTTTAGTCGCAAAATGATAAATGGATTAAAAATTGAACTGGAGACATAAACTCCAGAACTTGAAAATGGAAACTATGAACTACTTATCAAAAACTTTCCACTTTTCTTGCCATTCTTTGTAGAAATCCGGGCGGTTCACCGCCACCTGCTTTGTTGTGGGGTTGAAGAAGTGGTGTGACGTCACCGCCTCGGTCATAAGGAAGTGGTCGCTTTTACGGTAGAATTTGTACGACAAATCCACCCGAGCCCTTTTACATGGAAGGTACTCTACGGTTATGATGGCGGTGTCGCCATATACGAATGCTCCTTTGTATCGGACGTCCACGTGGGTTACCGGCAGTATGTATTCCCCGACTCCCATTTGGATTTGGTGCAGGTCGAATTTCGTCAGAAATGCCTCTCGAGCCTCTTCCATGTATGCCACGTAGTTCCCGTGCCACAACACTCCCAGCGAGTCGATGTCGCGGAACGGTATGTTCTTCTCGTATGTGGATGTGAGTGTCAAAGCTTAACAAATATAAATTACAGACAGCTAATTAGCCAGCTTCATGCGGCATGAGAGGATGGTTTCGTTATCCACTTTGCTCTCTGCCGCAATCATCGTGATGGCGCCCACCTGGGAAACAACCCTCATGGATGTCTTTACCGTTTGGCCGACGGTTGGCATTGTCTCCGATATGGCGCACTTCTTTATGTCGCCGATAAATCCGAGGTTCACCTCTTCGCCGGCCAGTTTGCGTCGGTATCCTATGTATGCGGCTGCGGTTTGCGCTATATGCTCAAGGATGCCCTCGGCCGTCAAATGTCCATTCGAGAGGAACATATTGTTCCCACGGATGTCGAGCTCGGTGTTGCAGGCCTCCTCGTCGCCACACTCAAAGCGGTCCACCATCAGGATGGGAGGCCGCTGTGGGATGAGGCTCATTATATCGCTTGTCAGCATTTTGCAAACCCAGATTATTGAAACCTGAAATCAGCCCCGTTGCTCTATTCGTCTTTCTGGTTGGCGAAGACGTATTCGTACAAGTCGGCGAAAGTCTTGATTTTGGGCAGGTCGGCGGTTTTGATTTCCACGCCAAACTCCTCTTCGACCAATCCAACCATATCGACGAGGCTGAGGCTGTCGAGGTGCATGGTTTCTTTGATATTTGCTTCGGGGGTTATAATATCTTCTTCTACTTCAAATTCGGATGCCAGAATCGACACCATTTTCTTGATTATTTCGTCTTTTTTCATAGTTATTTTTTTTTGTTAGAATGTTAAAAGTTTAAAAGGTTCGAATGTTTTAATGTTTAAAAGGTAACTGACTACTGACCACTGACTACTGACTACTGACTACTGGTCACTAACCACTAACCGCTTTAATTGCCCTGTGCGGGCTCGCACCAGTCTTTTATCACCAGCGTTGAGTTGGTGCCGCCGAAGCCGAAGCTGTTCGAGAGGAACAGGTCGAATGGGTGGTTGTCGAGGCGGTATGCAGGTATGTTCAGTTTCCCCGTGTCTTCGTCGCCATATTCGTAGTTGAGGTTGGCGGCTATGAAGTTGTTCTTCATCATAAGTATGGAGTATATCACCTCGCTGGCGCCCGCCATCCACATCTCGTGGCCCGTCTGCCCTTTGGTCGATGTCACGGGCGGCATGTTGTTGCCAAACACCGAGTAGATGGCTTTCGCCTCGTTGGTGTCGCCTACGTGAGTCGAGGTGGCGTGGGCGTTGATGTAGCCAATCATGTCTTTCGACACACCGCTCTGCTCCAATGCCATGAGGAGCGACTTGCGCGGGCCGTCAACGTTGGGCGACGAGATGTGGTCGCCGTTCGAGGAGAAGCCGTATCCCAAGACTTCGGCAATGATGGGTGCGCCGCGGCGCATGGCCGATTCGTAACTCTCGATGATTACCGTAGCCGCACCGCCGCCAGGCACAAGGCCGTCGCGTTGAGCGTCAAACGGGCGTGAGGCTTTGGCGGGTTCGTTTTCGCGTTTCGAGAAGGCTCCGATGCCGTCGAAACTGCCGATAGAGTAGGGGTTCACCTCCTGTGCTCCACCACATACTATGCAGTCCTGCAAGCCCCATTTGATAAGCAGGCTTCCGAGGCCTATGGCGTGCGAGCCGCTTGCACATGCTGCGCTGACGGTCATGTTGATGCCGCGAAGCTTGAAGAGACACCCCAGATTCATGGTGACCGTCGAGTTCATCGACTGGAATATGGCGCCCGAGCCCACCAGATGTGTACTCTTCTTGTTGCGCATCGTATCTACGCTTTTCACCACAGCGTCGGCGCTGCTGTCGTTGCCGTAGAGCAGGCCGACGTCGTGTTTCTCCATGTATTCCTCGTCCAGTTTGGCCATCTTCAAGGCATCGACGGTGGCCATGTAGGCATACTGAGCCTCTTCGGGCATGAAAACCCTGTGGGCGCGGTCAACTATACCTTTGAGTTCGGGCTGCTTGACGTATGCCGTGAGACCTGATTCGAATCCCATTTCTTTGCGCTCGGGTGAGAATATGATGCCGCAGTAGCCGTGGTAGAGAGAGTCTTTTACTTCGTCAAGGGTTGTGCCGAGGCACGACCAGATGCCCATGCCTGTAATTACAACCCTGCGTTCGTCGTTTTTCATAAGTTTATTAATAGGAAGTTTTGATAATAAGTGTTTTAATTTTTGAAATGTTAAATTAATTAACAAAAATTAATTTGCAAAATTAAACCTATTTTTTGAATGGGCGATAAAAAAACGCCCGAAGACACTTTTTTTTACTCCGAAACCAGTCTTCCTAAAAGCAAGCGGCAGATTCATAATCCGCCGCTTGCCGGGTGTGCATACAGTTAACACACCCCAATGAAATATAAAGCCAATCTTCTATTATCTCACCACCACCTTCTGCGGTTGGCGGCCGCCTATCTTGACCATATAGACACCCGCGTTGCTGACGCTTATGGGGCTTTCGATGCGGCCTTTGTGGACGATGCGGCCCATGATGTCGTAGATAAGGGCGTCGCTGTTTTCGGCACCTTCAATCACAATCTCACTGCCGCGAGCAAACACCTTCACCTCCTCCGCTGCGATGTCGTCGATGCCGTTCGAGTGGTCGAAATAGGCGGTGTATGTGGCGTTGCCCGTGACGGTGATGGTGCGGATGCGCTGGGTGTTGCCGTCGTTCCATTGCACGAAGTAGTAGCCCTCGTAGGGTTCGGCGGTGATGGTGGTCGCGGTGCCGTAGGCGAATGTGCCGCTACCCGTCGTTGTGCCCATCGAGGGATTTTGGGCTATCACGGTTATGGTGTACTCGTTCGCGCCGTTGGCGGCGAAGTAGGCGGTGTATTCTGCGTCGGCGGTTACGGTGATGGAGCGTGAGGCTTCGGTGTTGCCGTCCTGCCATTGTACGAAGTGGTAGCCGCTGTTGGCTGTCGCTGTAATGGTTGTAGTGGTGTTTTCGGCGAAGCTTCCGCCACCCGATACGGAGCCCATCTCAGCATCGTTGGTTGTAACGGTGATGGTGTAGTAGGTTGTGGGTTGGCTTCCTATTGGCGAGAAGTAAGCCGTCAGCTCCATATCCTCGTTAACGGTCAGCGAGTAGGGGTTGGATGTAGAGTTATCGCTCCAGTGGTCGAACTGATAGCCGCTATTGGCGACGGCATATACGACCGCCTGCGGGTTGGTACAGGTCGGCATAGTGAGGATCTGCACAGATCCCATTGTGTTGTTGTTGGATACAGCCGAGAAAGAAACAGCGCTGCCTTCGATGAAGTTTGAGAAATATGGCCAACGTGAATAATATGAGTTGGAGGCTCCACAAGGAATATATACAGGTATAGTGCTTGTTACGCCAGAAAAAGCGTTTTCGCCTAATGTCGGTGCGACGCTTGCTAAAGAATGTATTTCCTGAAAGCCACTGCAGTCACTGAAGGCGTAATTGCCAATGGAGGTGACGGAGTTGCCGATGCTGAGGGTTGTGAGTCCGCTGCAGCCAGAGAAGGCGTAACTGCCGATGGAGGTGACGGAGTTGGGGATGGTGACGGATGTGAGGCCGCTACAGTTATAGAATGCGGAGCTGCCGATGGAGGTGACGGAGTTGCCAATGCTGAGGGTTGTGAGGCCGCTGCAGCCTTCGAAGGCCCTGGAGCCGATGGAGGTGACGGAGTTGGGGATGGTGACGGAAGTGAGACTGCTGCAGGTATAGAAAGCGTAATTCGGGATGTTCGTGACATTGTCACCGATATTTAACGTAGCAAGAGCTGTGCATCTATAGAATACTGGAAAATCAAACTCCATATTACACATTGAGGTGCAGTTCGTAGCATTGAAGTTCACAGTTGTGAGGCCGCTGCAGTCTTCGAAGGCCCTGGAGCCGATGGAGGTGACGGAGTTGGGGATGGTGACGGAAGTGAGGCCGCTGCAGCCCTCGAAGGCATAACTGACGATGGAGGTGACGGAATAGGTTGTGTCGTTGTAGGTTACGCTGCTAGGAATAGTTAGTGAACCTGTCAGGTTTGTATAACTATCTGAAGGTATTATCAGAGCGTTGCCGTCAACGATGTAGTAATGCAACGTTTGACCCTGATAGGTGTAGCTGAAATCATAAGCCCATGTCTGTGCCGATAGGGCAAACAGGGCGATGAGAAATAAATAAATTTTTTTCATGATTGAGTTATTTTTTTTGATTAGTAATTCGTTTTGTATGTGGGTTAGCAGCAGTGACCACTGCAAATTAGCGAAATAACGGATACTATTAACCCTAAGATTGCAAAAACAATACCTATAAAGGCGAGGCGGAATGGGTGTTTAATGCAAGAGTCCTGGTTGCACCAAAGATAGCAGAACCAGCAGGCTTTTGATACAGTCACTTCATCACTATCTCCAACACCGAGTTTGTTCATAGTGCGCTGTCCCATTAGTATTGAATTTCCATCAACTTTGTATCCCCTGAAACGCCTGTATGTTGTTTTGCATTTATTTCTGATTTTAACAAAGCCTTCTTCCTCATTGCTTTCTTTCATTGTTTTGCCGAAAATCTTTTTAAAATTGTTGCTGTAGAGGAGCACATACTTCTCGTTGTCTATTTTTTCCAAAATCGTTTTCAGCCTTGCATTTTGATCTGATGTTAATTTGTCTGTGCTGTTATTCGTTCTTTTGGGCTCTTCTTTTGCGACCTCTCTTGGTTCGCGAACTGTTACATTTAAACTCATAATTTGTATGTTTTTTAAGATTAAACTTCAAATCTGAGAGCTTCGAATTTTAGAAAAATAAAAAAAGGCGTTGAATTATTCTTTTTCTGCCGCTTATTACCTTTGTAGGCTCTGGTAAACCTTATATCCTAATAAGCAAGCGAATAATTCACGCCCAGCGCGTGAACTGTCGCAGCCTTATTCCCGGATACATTTGAATTTACCAGATTCACAAAGGGAGAATAACGGGCGCGAAGCTCAGTGTATGTATCTTTATGCTATTTATTACGTCATAAAAATTGCCTTTTTGTTTTACGACTGCAAAGATACGGAAAATTTGGAAACAAGCAAAATCGGCAATCGATACTCTCAGAGGGTGCAATCATCCTCCCATGCGGTCACACACTTTTAAGCGACGCGCCAAAAGGTTTTCGCAAAATTTCGCCAATTTCGCACGTTTTCGCAATAAAACCCTTTTCGTGATTTTAGAGTTTTTCGATGTTAAAGTAAAAGCGGAGTAGGCGCAAACTAGGAGAAATGTAGGAGAAATACCGAAGGGGTATAGGAGGGGTATAGAAGTGGTCTTAGAGGTGATACGTACTTGATACGGAGTTAATACGTAGTTGATACGGCGTTGATACGGAGGGGAACACAGTTTATCTCTGTGCGTCAATATCTTGCAGCGGCACGTTTTGCACCGCTGTTGTCGGGTGTATTTTGCGAATACATCCCAAACCACTGATATGTATCTTCTTACAGAATGACATATTCATCATCTCGTTCCCGCAAAGTTACAACTCTTTTTCCAATATATTTCAATAAATATTGCGAAAAAAAACTTTTTTTCAAAATATAACCTTCCCCCCAACAACATCCCCGCATACCCCCCCTAAACCTGTAAACCACAAGTAGCAAAGTGGGCGAAAACGCCTGTTGATATTCAGTTGCAATACAATGTTTTATGAGAGTGACGCAATATATCGGGCTCGTTTGCGTTTATTGTTTATAATATAGTAAAAATATGAGAAAGACAATTTTTGCATTGGTGCTGGTGGCGTTGGTTGCGCCGGTATGGGGACAGGGTCGCAGCTTAAGTGCGCTGTTCAGCTATTCGACCTTCTATCTGCCTGACAGCGAGCAGCCTTATGTTGAGACCTATTTGTTGTTCGACGCTTCGTCGCTGGGTTTTGTGAAGATGGAAAACGGGCGCTACAAGGCGACCGTGGAGGTGACGATGGTTTATAAGTCGGGAGACGAGATTGTGTATGCAAAAAAATATGACCTGAACTCGCCCACGACGGCAAGCGCGGACGACAACCATTTCTCGTTTCTCGACTTGCAGCGTGTGGGTCTGAAGAACGGAATATACAACCTGGAGCTGACGCTGAGGGACAAGTCGAAGGACGACGGCGGCACAAGCCTGCTGCAGCGGGTGAATGTGGCATACGAGAAGAAGAAACCTTCGATGTCTTCTCTGCAGCTGATGGCTACGGTGACGCCTACGGCTACGGAGAATATTCTTTCGCGGGGCGGATACGATATGGAACCGTATGTTGAGGACGAAATCCCTGCCAATATAGACGTGCTGAATGTGTATTACGAGGTTTACAACATCAAGAAAGAGGTTTTCAGCAAGCCTTTTACGAGCTTGGTGTTTGTGGAGGATCGTACTACGGGGCGCAGGATGCCGAACGTGGGCAGCGAGACGCAGCATGAGGCAAAAAACTTGGTGAGGGTGTATAGTCCGCTTGACATCAGTCAGTTGCCTTCGGGCGACTATAACCTGGTGGTGGAGATACACAACCGCACGAACGACAACCTGCTGTACAAGCGTCTGCCTTTCCACCGCACCAAGCCGTCGTTGGTCAACACCGAGGAGATGAGCATGTATGACGGCACGTTCGCCAGCCGCATCACCGACGAGAACAAGCTGAACTACTACCTCGACGCGCTCTATCCGATTGCATCGGACGAGGAGCTGACGTTCATACGCGAGGTGATAAAGAAAAACGACAACGTGAAGGAGAAGCAGGCGTTTCTGTACAAGTTCTGGGACAAACGCCACGGGGAGCAGGCGGAGATGAGATGGGACGAATACAAGGGGTGGCTGGAGTATGTTGACGCTCACTATTCGTATCCACGCACGCCGGGCTACCGCACGGACCGCGGCAGGGTGTATCTGCAGTACGGCCCGCCGGACTACATACGCGACGAGAAGAACTTCGTCTCGACCCGCCGCCTCGACGTGGGGTCGGCCATACACTCGGACCTCGCAGGGATGGCTGCATCGCAGGGCCATATATACTACCTTCCTTACCAGCTGTGGCGCTACAACTATATGCCCACCGACTCGCCGAACAGGGTGTTCCTGTTCTGGGACGAGTTCCGCTCGGGCTACTACCGTCTGCTCAACTCCAACGCCAAGGGCGAGACACAGGAAGCTATGTGGGAGCGCCGCCTGAGCCAGCAGCAACTGCCCGAGAACGTCGTGGGCGAAGTGGGAGAGCAGTTTGAGAGGGGATATTGAATTGTGAATAGTGAATGGTGAATGGTGAATTGACAAATGAAACTTGAATTCTGAAATAAATTGCCCTGTGCGGGCACGCACTTGATTCGTGCTTGGTTCATAATGTACTGTTTGATTACGCCGCTGGCGTGGTTGCCTCTGTGGGTGCTCTACCTGCTGGGCGACTTGGTCTATCCGGTGGTGTATTACGTGGTGCGTTATCGCCGCAAGGTGACGAGGACGAACCTGACCAAGTCCTTCCCTGAGAAAAGCGCGAAGGAGATAGTGAAGCTCGAAAAGGCCTACTACCGCCATATCTGCAACCTGCTGGCCGAGGGCGTATGGGGGTTGCGAGCCACGCCGAGACAGCTGCTGGAACACTACCGTGTGGTGAACGGGGAGCTGCTGAGACCATACTATGAGGCGGGACGCAGCGTGATTCTCATGTCGTCGCACTACAACAACTGGGAGATGATGATTGCATCGCTCAACTTCCAGCTGCTGCACCACGGAATCGGGGTGGGCAAGCATATAGTGCAGAAGCCTTTCGGACGGCTGCTTACGCAGAAACGTGCCCGCTACGGAACGGAGATAGTGGATGCCACGGATGTGCGTCAGGTGATGGCATACTACGACAAATACCAGGTGCCGGTGGCGTATATGATGCTTGGCGACCAGTCGCCCAGCAACCGCAACAAATGTCTCTGGACGTGGTTCCTCAACCAGGAGACAGCCTTCATATTCGGCTCGGAACACTTTGCAAAGAAATACGACTATCCGGTGTTCTACTATAGTGTCAGGAGGGTGCGCCGCGGCTACTACGAAGTGACTTTCGAGCCGCTTGCCCTGAAGCCGCAGGAGGAGAAGGACGGCGACATCACGCGCCGCTACGCCGCACGGCTGGAGAAGACGATAAAAGAAAACCCGCAATACTGGCTCTGGAGCCACCGCAGATGGAAATTGGCAGTTGGCGGTCAGCAGTCAACTAGAAACTAAAAACTTGAAACTTGAAAACCGCCGTAGTCATACTTAACTGGAATGGACGCTCGATGCTGGAGCGCTACCTGCCGTCGGTGGTGGAACACACCACAGGCGACGCCTTTGTGGTCATAGCCGACAACGGCTCGACCGACGACTCGCTGGCGTTTGTCGAAGAGAACTATCCATCGATACAGATAATACGACTCGACAAGAACTACGGCTTCGCCGAGGGGTATAACAGGTCGCTGGCGCAGCTGGAAGCCGACTGCTTTGTGCTGCTCAACGACGACGTGGAGGTGACACGGGGTTGGATAGAGCCCATAACGGAATTGTTTGAGAAGGAACCGGATGTGGCTGTGTGCCAGCCTAAACTGCTGATGGACACCCAGCGCGACACCTTCGAATACGCCGGCGCGTCGGGTGGGTTTATAGACGCTTTCGGTTATCCCTACTGCAGAGGCCGTGTGTTCAACACCCTCGAGAAAGACAACGGGCAGTATGACGACGAGTGTGACGTGATGTGGGCAACAGGTGCGGCTATGTTTGTGAGGGCGTCGGTGTGGAGGGAACTGGGAGGACTCGACGGCGACTTCTTCGCCCACATGGAGGAGATAGACTTCTGTTGGAGGGTGCGCAACGCAGGATATAGAGTAATGAGCTGTCCGAGGTCGGTGGCCTATCACCTCGGAGGCGGCACGCTGCCTAAGAGTTCGCCGAAGAAGACTTACCTCAACTTCCGCAACAACCTCTCGATGCTCTATAAGAACCTGCCTGACGGGAGATTGCTGCCGGTCGTATTGTTGAGGTTGCCCCTCGACTGGATTGCAGCAATGAAATTTTTAGCCGACGGCAACCCCAAGGACTTCCTCGCTGTAGGACGTGCACACAGGGATTTCTTCAAGTTGCTCCCGCAGCTGAGGAAGAAAAGGCGTTCTTTGAAACATTCAAAACTTGTTAATAGACATTCAAAAGCACTGCTGATAGATTATTACCTTAAAGGCAAGAAATGCTTTTCAGAGCTCGGGTGCGTGCCCGCACAGGGCGATTGTTAGGTATCAGGTAGTTAGTAGTCAGTGGTCAGTTGCTTTTCAACAGGTCAACATATCAACATAAAACGTATCAACATATCAACTAACAACATAAATGGAAAGAAAAGTTAGAGTAAGATTTGCGCCCAGTCCTACAGGACCTTTGCATATTGGTGGCGTACGCACAGCTTTATACAACTACCTCTTCGCCCGCCAGAAGGGCGGCACGATGATACTGCGTATCGAGGATACCGACCAGACGCGATTTGTGCCTGGAGCGGAAGACTATATAATCGAAGCCCTCACGTGGTTGGGCATCGAGTTTGACGAGGGAGTACACGTGGGAGGCGCCTACGGCCCCTATCGCCAGAGTGACCGCAAGCCGCTCTACAAGCAGTATGCCGACCAGCTGCTGAACGACGGCTGGGCCTACTATGCCTTCGACACACCGCAGGCTCTCGACGCCAAACGCAAAGAGTGCGAGGCACAGAAAAAGACCTTCCAGTATGACTGCCACACACGAGGAGGGATGGAAAACTCGCTCACGCTGCCGGCAGACGAGGTGAAACGTCGCATCGAAAGCGGCGAGCAGTATGTGGTGCGTTTCAAATTCCCGGAGAACATAGATATAACCGTTCACGACCTTATACGCGGAGATGTCACCATGAACTCCAACTTGCTGGACGACAAGGTGCTTTTCAAGAGCGACGGGATGCCCACATACCATCTGGCCAACATAGTTGACGACCATCTGATGGAAGTCAGTCATGTGATAAGAGGGGAGGAGTGGCTGCCCAGCGCACCGCTGCACGTGATGCTCTACCGCGCTTTCGGATGGGAGGAAACGATGCCGCAGTTTGCACATCTTCCGCTGCTGCTCAAACCTGAAGGCAACGGCAAGCTCAGCAAGAGGGACGGCGACCGTCTCGGCTTCCCCGTATTCCCGCTCGACTGGCATGATCCGCAGAGCGGCGAGCTCTCGTCGGGCTACAGGGAGAAAGGCTATCTGCCTGGTGCGGTGGTGAATATGCTGGCTCTGCTAGGTTGGAATCCCGGCACCGAGCAGGAGATTTTCTCGATGGACGAGCTGATAAAAGCGTTCGACATCAGCCACATAAGCAAAAGCGGAGCCAAGTTCAACGTCGAGAAGTCGAAGTGGTTCAACCACGAATACATGCAGATGCTTTCGGACAAGCAATTTGCCGAATACCTCAAACCCCAACTAGCAGAACACGGAGTGAGCGCAAGCGACGAGTATGTCGAGCAGGTGTGCGCTATGATGAAGAACCGCATCAACTTCCCGTCGGAGCTTTGGGAGACCACTAGCTATTTCTTCGAGGCACCGACGGAATACAACCCAGCAGACCTTAAGAAACGCTGGAAACCCGGTATGACCACCCACATGAACAAGATACTCGAGATACTCGACACCGTACCGTTTGAACACGACGCGCTCCACAAGGCGATACTCGACGACTATATCGTGGCCAACCAGTTCAACATGGGGCAGATTATGAACTCGTTCCGCATCGCCTTGATAGGCAAGACCGTAGGGCCAGATTTGCTGACCTTCGTGATGGTGATAGGCAAGGACGAAACGGTGATACGTCTGAAGAAAGCTGTGGAAACTATCGGAGAGCTAGGTGAGTAACGGACTGTTTCTGGTCACAGGTCACGGATACAATAAAACATATCAACATATCAACATAAAACGTATCAACGAATAACAAACATATCATGGAAGAAAACAACAACATCGAAAACATCGAAATCGTAAATCAGGAGACAGAGCAGCCTTGCGGCTGCAAGACAGAGCATAAAAAGTGCAAATGCCACTTGGCGGCGGCCATTGTCCTGGCGTTGCTGTGCATTGCCGTCGTGGTGCTTTATGTGTTGCATTTTACAGGCAACGGCACATGCAAGGCGCCGGCAAAAGGAGGCAACAGTCAGGTGGCGGCTGTCGAGGACGGCGCACAGCTCCGTATCGCCTATATCAATACCGACACCCTGATGGAAGGCTACGAGTATGCCCGCGAGTTGCAGAAGAAGATAGAGCAGGTCAGCGCACAGCAGGCTTCGCTGGCTCAGCAGGAAGAGCAGTTCCAGACCGACTATCAGAACTACCTGCAGACGGGCGACAAACTTACCCTGTCTCAACAGCAGGAGAAAGAAAAAGAATTGAAAGACCGCTACGAGAAGCTTATGCGTCTCGAGAAACAGTATGCTGACCTGCTGCCGCAGAAACAGAAAAGTCTGCAGGACGAGCTCGACAAGATGACCAAGGCTGTTTACAATTTCATTGCCGACTACAATTCCAAGCACGACAACTACAATCTCATCCTCGCAAAGTCATACAGCAACACCCCAGTCCTTTATGGCGACGAAGGTATGGACATTACCCAGGAAATCCTCAAAGGATTGAATGAGGAGTATGCCCAAGTTAAGAAAAACAAAACCACCAAGTAACCGGATTTAAAGCCCAATAATTGCTATGAAAAAAATATTGATTCTCGTAATTGCATTGGCTGTTGGAACAGTCTCTGCTAATGCACAGTTCGGCAACATTATCCGCAAGGCCGCGCAGAAAGCAACCGAAAAAGCCGTTGACAAAGCTGTTGACCATGCCGAGAAAAATGCCGAAAAAGCAATGGACCGTGGCTTGGAGGAGGCTGACAAAGCTATCGACCGCGGTTTGGACAACGCTTATGGCAAAAACCGCGACAACACCGCTAACCGAAGCACCTCGCAGCAGGGCGACCAGGATGTTACATACGCATCTCTTATACAGCAGGCATTGGATATGCCCACTGCTGAACAATTCGTGAACCACAAATCCTATGAGTTTAACGAACAGTCATTTAAGTTGCTTACAAGTCCAGTTACACGATATCTCACCAATGTGGCAATGCTTGCGGCACAGGCTGCGGGTCTTGCATACAGTAATATGGATTCCGCGCAGGTTGTTGATGCAGCTTACAATATTGCATCCAGCTATTCAGGACTTTCACGTGATGAGATAGAAATGCTCTCTACAATGAGCGAGACAGAACAGGAAGCCTATCTCAAAGCACATTACGCATCTGGTACTGCTGAGGCAGCTGCTATGAAGGAGGCATTTGATGCCGCCAAGTATTTGGAACCTCTTCAACCTACCATTGACAGATGGAACAATGCAGGTGAAAAGGCTGATAATTTCATTAAGGCTGCTGATGACCAATGCCGCAATATTTATGCAAAGTATTCTGGTAAGATTGCCTCTGCCGGTTCAGATAAGGCTAAAAACGAAATCCTCCTGAAATATTATTCCGAGACAGCACCCATTCAGAGGGAGGCGGCATTAAAAGCTATGCAGACACGCCTTAAAGAACAACTACCAATAGCTGAGCAGATAGAGAAAGAGATGGCGAAAATCCGGTCGATTCACAAGGATTACATTTCACAATTGCTCAATTATCCGCAGCTTACTGTTACGCAGTGTATAGGCGATGCTACACAGGTATCCGAAATAAAAGATTTTTAAAACAATACCATCAATGCCTAGCACTTTGAGTGAAACTAAATATGTATGATGCCTATGCCTTGTTCTATGGGATTTGAAGGCAGGGGGAACGCCACGTCACCATCAGCCGTGCCAAGACCTCCATCGAATACCCAGCCTCCTTCATGCTCATCGCAGCCATGAACCCCTGCCCCTGCGGCTACTACAACCACCCCACCATTGAATGTACCTGCCCTCCAGGCGCCGTCCACCGCTACCTCAACAATGTCAGCGGCCCACTCATGGACCGTATCGACATCCACATCGAAGTCACACCCGTCCCCGTCGCCGAACTCGGCAAGGCTCTCCCCTCCGAGCCAAGTGCTGTCATCCGCGAACGCGTCATAGCCGCACGAGCCATCCAGACGGAAATGTTCATGAACAATCCCGACGTCCACTGCAACGCACAGATGACCAGCAAGCTCACCCGCCAGCACTGCCAGCTCACCGACCAATGCCGCAACATAATGGAAGCCGACATGAACCGCTTCGGCCTCTCCGCAAGAGCCTACGACCGCATCCTCCGCGTAGCAAGAACCATAGCCGACCTCGAAGCCAGCGACCAAATAACCCCAACCCACCTCTCCGAAGCCATAACCTACCACTCCCTCGACAGAGAGTCTTGGGGCAAGTGATAGTGAAGATCCGTGACAATATTTTTTCGGGAATGGGACAATACAATCCCTACCTTTCCTATTGTCCAGACGCGCTATAATCCATTACCAGGCGGACAGCTCTGCCTTGACTGCGGTTGTAGCCGTACGTAGTTACACTGTCCAAGCTCGCAATAATCCTCACCCTCTTCGCCTTTGCCGCCTGCGACAATGCAAATACCGCCATTGAGGAAAACCTCGACATCGACGTCGAAAGTATCAGCCACGCCCTCGGCCGCAACAAGGAAACTATGAAAGTCCTTGATATCGACTTTTCCCCCGACTACAAGACATTCTCCGTTTCGGTTGACGTATTCAAGGATGTAGGCCCATACGAGCTAGCCGACTCCGTCCACAACCGTGTCGAGGTAAAGGAAAAACTCGAAGGTATCGGCAACGCCCGTCTATCGATACCAAAACTTGTTGAAATCCAGAATATCGAGGCCGACAGTGTGAGAAACGAGAATCTTAAAATGCTTGTGCTCATCGACCGAACCCTGCCGCAGTCTGACCTCTCAATCATCGCCTCGCAGGTGAAAGACATGCGGACCACCTTCAAATACGACAACCTCTATATTGCCTTCATGTGTGGCGATTCCGTATCGGCAACTATGAAAGCCACCGACTATGTAATTGACAAGTTCTGCACCAAAACAACCGACAACCACGCTCTCATCTACCGCTCCATGCTTGCAAAGTGCGACGAGATGACACTGCACGACGGCGTCTGGGCTGACGCCAACAAAATGGTCCTGCTCACCTTCTCCAATGGCAAAGTCTATCACGAAAACAGTGACGAACCGATAGACCAAGACCACTTTCTCATCCAGGAGAGACTCACCGGCTCCAACGCCGCCGTCTCCGACACCAACATATACGCCTTCTATTCCAACTACAGTCACGACAAGGACAGATTCGACGACTATGCGGCCAACATCCTGCGCATTTTCTGCAGCAACAGTGGCGGTGAATACATCAACGGCTTCAGCTGGACACCCTTCAAACACAAAATGTATGGTGACCTCAACTACGTTTTCCCCGACAACATATTCGTTTTCGAAAACCCCAGGAACAAAGTCTATCGTGGTGAACTGAAAAAACTCATACTCAACTTCTACAACAGGGAAACCGACACCCTAATAGCCTCCATGTCAGCTCCGGTGATGCTGGGCGATGTTTTCAACCCCATCATTGTGGATGGCAACCGCGTCAGATACGTTGTGGCCCAGGGATTGGTTTTGGGCCTCTTCACACTGTTTTTATGCTACCTTGTATTCCAATTTATAGTGCCCGCCCTCAAATACTGGATTTTTTCACGCAAATATGTGGTTCGCTACAAAAACGGTGATATGAGCTTCGGAAACAAGGTTGTCGGAAAATCCTGCTATCTTTGCAAGGCTCCCTTCCAACCCGGTGAAAAGATTGTCGTCAAATGCGAACACACCATGCACAAGTCCTGCTGGGACGAAAACGACATCCACTGTCCCGAATACAGTTCTCGCTGCAAACACGGCTCTCACTACTTCAATACCGAAAACCTTTTCGACAGGCTCAACGCCCCATTCTACCACAGATGGATTCGGGCCGCAATCATCGGTTCGGTATTCGCATGGCTCTGCTTCATCATTTATACCAGCCTAGACCTCTACACCAAGTTCTATGGATCCGTCTATACCGAAGTCACTCAGCCGCCTGTGGTTGGTTTTCTCCTCGGCTTCTTCCTAACCATCGGTTTTTCTCGCCTCGCCATCCGGCCAGGTCTCAATATCCGTATATTTGCCACCATACTTTTCCGTGCTCTGATTGCAGCCGCAGGCTCATACATATTCTTCATCCTGATAAACCTTGTGATATATTATTTCAAAATCTCACGCTTCACCTTCCTGCTCAACTGGATACCCTGTCCGGCTTCCTTATCGCATACTGTTCAGTATTCTCTCGCCATATATTCCACAGAAAGTGGGTGTTGCTATCCACCCTTCTGGTCGGCATTATGTCAATGTATGCCTGGAATTTCCTCTTCTGCTACGCCGAGCTTGACTTTCGTGTCCTGCTTCTCTTGAGTTTCATGCTATATGCCGTTGGTATCGCCGTCTGCATCGCCGTCGCCGCACCTCGTTCCGAGCACTATTTCCTAAAGGTCCAGGGTGCCGTCAAAACCATGGATGTCGCCCTCTACAAATGGTTCCGCAACAATCCCGACAGGGTTGTCAGCATTGGCAGGTCCGTCGACTGCTCCCTTCAGCTCTCATGGGACATTCAAGGCGATGTAGCTCCGGTGCAGGCCGAAATCCGTATGGGCAAACGTGCCCTCTACCTAATCCCCCTCGAGTCAGGCGTCTTCATGCGAGGCAAATCCCTCCGTGTAAACAGAAAATACCGTCTCTTCCACGGACGTACCTTCACTATCGGCCAAACAAATTTCACCTACGTTGAAAAAGACCGTTGACATTTCTTCCCTGTTGTATGTTTTCCATGCTTTAGCGGCATACTTTAGGTTATGCCGCTATTCTTTTTGTTCAATAATCATCTGTGTGGCACGTTTTTGTGTGGTTGTTAATATTGTGTTAAGAAGTTTTTGTGGGTGATATGTGAGTTTTTTTTTGTTTCTTGTATTTTTGCAAGCGGTACGAAACATGAGTGGTGGAGTGTAATTGTGTGAGTGTGAGTACATGATTGCTTGAATGTGTAATTGTGTTAATATCGCGTTTCTGTAATTGTATGAAAATGTGAATAGAATGGCGTTGTAATACTCGTGTCAATCTCCTCTGGCCAACAGAATCAAATAAATAGATTTATAACATAGCAAAAATAATAAAATGGAGCAGGTTCCCTTCAGTATCACCAAACGTGACGGACAGCATGTCCGCTTCTCTCTTGACAAAATTATGAACGCTATAATCAAAGCGTTCCAATCGGTTGATGAACCAGCTGACCTTTCGTCCATCAGCAAAGTTCTAACTCATCTCGACATCCACGAGGACATTACAGTTGAGGACATACAAAACCAGGTCGAGGAGGCCTTGATGAAGGAAGGGTACTATAAGGTGGCCAAGAGTTTCATGCTCTATCGCCAGAAACACACCGAAGACCGCGAGACCCTTGAAAAACTCAGCTTCCTCGTGGACTATTGCAAGGCTGCCAACGCTGCTACTGGTAGCAAATACGATGCCAACGCTAATGTCGAGCACAAGAACATAGCAACTCTTATTGGTGAACTACCTAAGGCTGGTTTTATCCGTCTCAACCGTCGTCTGCTTACCGATCGCATAAAGAAACTCTATGGGAAAGAACTGTCGGATAGATATTTGGACTTGCTCACGCACCATTTTATATATAAGAACGACGAGACTTCGCTTGCCAACTACTGCGCCAGCATCACTATGTATCCATGGTTGCTCAGCGGTACTGCCTCCATCGGTGGAAACTCTAAGGCCCCTACAAACCTGAAGAGTTTCTGTGGCGGTTTTGTAAATATGGTGTTCATGGTCTCCAGCATGCTCAGTGGCGCTTGTGCTACCCCAGAGTTCCTTATGTATCTTAACTATTTTATTGGTATGGAGTATGGCAAAGACTACTGGAAGCGTACAGACGAGGTGGTTGACCTATCCACCAAGCAACGTACCATAGACAAGATGATTACCGACTGCTTCGAGCAGATTGTCTATACCCTTAACCAACCTACAGGTGCCCGTAACTATCAGGCTGTGTTCTGGAACATCGCCTACTACGACCGTTACTATTTTAACAGCATATTTGGCGATTTCCGTTTCCCCGATGGCAGCGCCCCTGATTGGGATGGCCTCTCGTGGCTCCAGAAGCGTTTCATGACTTGGTTCAACAATGAGCGTCTTCGCTCGGTACTAACATTCCCAGTCGAGACAATGGCATTGTTGACCGAAAATGGTGACTGCCGCGACAAAGAATGGGCCGACTTCACCTCTCAGATGTATGCTGAAGGCCACTCTTTCTTCACCTATATGAGTGACAATGCCGACTCCCTCTCCAGCTGTTGCCGCCTCCGCAACGAGATTACCGACAATGGCTTCAGCTACACCCTCGGTGCCGGCGGTGTGTCCACCGGCTCCAAGAGTGTGCTCACCATTAACCTCAACCGTTGTATTCAGCAGGCCGTGCGCGAGAAGAAGAATTATCTCGACTATATTGCTGACATTGTAGATCTTTGCCACAAGGTGCAGATCGCATACAACGAAAATCTTAAGGAACTTCAGTCGCATGGTATGTTGCCGCTTTTCGATGCTGGCTACATCAACATAGCCCGTCAGTACCTTACAATCGGTGTCAACGGATTGGTTGAGGGTGCTGAGTTCCTCGGCATACGCATCAACGACAACGAGCAGTACCGCAACTATGTGCAGTCTGTACTTGGTGTGGTTGAGAAATACAACAAGCAGTACCGCTCAAAGGAACTCATGTTCAACTGCGAGATGATCCCTGCTGAAAATGTGGGTGTCAAACACGCCAAGTGGGATCGTGAGGACGGATACCTTGTGCCACGTGACTGCTACAACAGCTATTTCTATATTGTTGAGGACGACTCGCTTAGCATAATTGACAAGTTCAAACTGCATGGTGCTCCATATATTGAGCATCTTACAGGTGGTAGTGCGTTGCACCTCAATCTCGACGAACACCTTAGTCAGGACCAATATCGCAACCTATTGCGTGTAGCCGCAAAGGAAGGTTGCAACTACTTTACGTTCAATGTGCCAAACACCATCTGCAATGAGTGTGGATATATTGACAAGCGTCACCTCAAGGAATGTCCTAAGTGCCACAGTACCAATGTTGATTATATGACTCGTATCATTGGCTACCTGAAGCGTGTCAGCAATTTCTCGCAAGCCCGCCAAGAGGAGGCTCACCGTCGCCACTACCATAATCCTCAGGATCGCGTGGAGTACACTCTCGACATGATTACTCGCGAGTACCGTCCAACCGTTACCTCCGAAGTTGAGAACCGTCGCCGAGAACAGATCCTCAACCAACAGCAGGCTGCCGTTTCTGAGAAACAACAGGGGGAGATTTGTTTGAATATCTGAACATCATAGACCGACAATAGCAAGGGGGCTTGCCCCCTTGTTTTGTTTTGTCATACAGCCGATGGATATGCTTAAATATCTCAATACCGATATTGTTTTTCAAGAAATCCCCAACGAGACCACATTGGCCATCAATCTGACCAAGTGTCCTTGTCGTTGTCCTGGATGTCATAGCCCATGGCTTTGGCAGGACATAGGCGAAGAACTGACAATCAGCTCGCTTTGCGGGCTGATTGACGTTTACAGGAATAGCATTACCTGTGTTTGCTTCATGGGGGGAGATACCTCACCGGAGGAAGTGCAAGCGATGGCCGTGGAACTCAAGCAGCTCTACTCGCGCTACAAGGTGGCATGGTACAGCGGTCGGCAGCACGTGCCGGGCAATATCGACAAGCAGGTGTTCGACTATATCAAGCTTGGGCCTTACAACGCTTTTCTTGGACCTCTCTCATCGCCTTCTACCAACCAGCAGTTGTTCAAAAAACAGCCTGACGGCACCTTCAAGGACATCACCGCCCTTTTTTGGAAAAAGTAACTCGGCAAGTAAAATACCATTTCTTCGGCATACCATCGGGTATGCCTTTTTTTGTATGATAGTATGAGGTTATATGTTTGAGGTAGCTTTATCATAGACTCAATAACATATACAATATGATTATGCACAAAAAGCAAAAGGTCCGCAGGCAATCGACTGCGGACCTTTTGCTTGATAGGTGGGTGACCTAAATCTGTTCACCAGACACTTAGTGCGACCTCTCTCTGTTCACAGGTCACAGGTCACAGGTCACAGTTCTCGGGTCACTAATAACGACCTCTCTCTGGTCACATATCACTCCCCTAGAAGTACAAGTCGCGTTCGCCGTCGCCTATCTTGCAGAGGTTGCCTTCGACGCGTTTCTTCAGCTCTTCTTTCGGGAAGGTCTGCGTGAGCTTCTTAAGCAGCTCGAGGCCTTTGGCTTTGGTCGCGGGCGAGGCGTAGTCCTCCAGATATTCGCGGAAGGTGAACATCGCGTTGGGTTTGCAGTACTCCTTGATGAGGCCGGGTTTGGCGAGGTCCATGAAGTCGGCTCCTGTGCGCCCTTTGCGGTAGCATCCGGTGCAGAACGAGGGGATGTAGCCGCCGTCGATCATCATGGAGATGACCTCGTCGAGCGAACGGTGGTCGCCGAGGGTGAACTGGGCTCCTGTGTTGTTTTCCTCGTAGCCGCCGGGGTTGGTCTCGGAGGCCGCCGAAATCTGGCTGACGCCGTATTTGACCAGCCTGTCGCGCATCTCGGGACGCTCGCGGGTCGAGATGATGATGCCGGTATAGGGCATAGCGATGCGGATGATGGAGATAATCTTCATGAAATCCTTGTCGGCCACGGGGTGCGGGATGTTCTCGGGCAGCGAGAAGGGTGTGCCTTCGGCGGGCTCGATGCGCGGGAAGGAGACGGTGTGCGGGCCGCAGCCGTAGTCTTCTTCGAGGTGGCGTGCGTGCTCCATGATGGCGAGAATCTCGAAGCGGTAGTCAACCAATCCGAAGAGCACTCCGAGTCCCACGTCGTTGATGCCGCCTTCCATAGCGCGGTCCATGCAGGTGAGGCGGTAGAGGTAGTCGCCTTTGGGTGTGCCTGCGGGGTGGAACTTGGCGTATTCGACGGGGTCGTAGGTCTCTTGGAAGCAGACGTAGGTGCCGATGCGCTCGGCTTTGAGCTTGGCGAAGTCTTCGACGCTCATGGGGGCGAGCTCGACGTTGATGCGGCGTATGGTGCTGCCTTTTTCGTCTTTGGCAGCGTAGGTGCGGCGGATGGCCTCGACCATATAGTCGGCGTCGTTGCGTGGGCTTTCGCCGCAGATGAGCAGCGCGCGTTTGTGTCCCATGCGGAGCAGCTGGAGCGTCTCCTGCTCGATTTCGTCCATAGTCAGGACCTTGCGTTTCAGCCCTTTGTTGTCGCGGCGGAATCCGCAATAGACGCAGTTGTTCACGCAGGCATTGCCTGTGTAGATGGGAGCGAAGAGCACGAGGCGTTTGCCGTAGATCTCGTCCTTGCAGTACTCGGCGGTGTCGAGAATCTTCTGTATGTCGGCTTCGTCTTCGACACAGAGGAGCTTGGCGACATCCTCGAGGTTGAGGCCTTTGAGCTTGCGGGCTTTGTTGAGGATGCTGTTCAGCTCGTCCTGCGACGGCACATTGTCGGTGAGCAAACCATAGAGTTTCTCACGATCTATAAAATTTTGGTTGCGCATGGTGTTATGTTTTATGTTGTTATGTTTGACGTTGATATGTTAAGATGTGAAATTGTGAAGTTGTGAAAATGTGAAGTGACTATACCGACCACTGACTACTGACCACCTAAAAACAAATTTCAAATTTCAATTTTCAACTTTCAACTTGCCTCGTGACCACCGCTTTCGCTTCGACGCCTGCCAGACGGCCTGCACGTCCGCAGAGGCCGTTGATGCGGTCGACGGTGCCGCTGACGATAAGCGAGATGACAGCGATGCCGTGCTGCTGAAGGGGCAACCCCTGGCGGCACAGGATGATGTCGGAAAATTCCGAGATAAGGTGGTTGATTGACTCCGACTGGCTGCGGTCGGACACTAAGAGTGTTATCGTTCCAATTCTCTTTTCCATCAGGTGTTAGGCTTTTGGATTAGAAATCAGGTTAATTATGTCATGTCGAGCAATCGGCTCAACACTTTGCAAAGATACGAAAGTTTTTTGAATGTGCAAATTTCATTTTCCGATGCAGAAGCGGGAGAATATCGTTCCCAGCACTTCGTCGGTGGTCACTTCGCCCGTGATGGTGCCTATGTGGTATATGGCGTCGCGGAGGTCGATTGCCACGAGGTCGGAAGGGGTCTGCTGCTCAAGACCTTGCTTCACGAGTCGGATGGCGTCCAGCAGGTGTTGCATGGCGTCGTAGTGGCGCAGGTTGGTCAGCATAGCAGAGTCTTCTTTGTTCTTGAACGGCTCCACGATGGCTTTCTTCAACTCCCCAAGGCCGGTTCGGTTCTTTGCTGAGATGTTGAACGGTTGATATGTTGATATGTTGATATGTTGATGCGTTGATATGCCGGTATTGTCGTGGATGTCGCATTTGTTGAGGGCGATGATGGTTGTTCCCTGGATATTCGGAATATTGTTCAGATTGTCCTTGTCAGCTGCTTCCACTACATACACCACCACGTCGGCTTCCTTTGCCGCTTTCAGACTTCGGTCGATGCCGGCCTGCTCTATGGGGTTGTCCGTATGGCGTATGCCTGCGGTGTCGATGAAACGTATGAGTATGCCGTCAACTACTGCTGTGTCTTCAATGGTGTCGCGGGTGGTGCCGGGTATGTCGCTCACAATGGCTCGGTCGTCGTCAAGCAGCGCGTTCAGCAGCGTGCTCTTGCCTGCGTTGGGTGGTCCTACGATGGCCACCTTTACTCCGTTCTTCACAGCGTTTCCTGTTCTGAAGCTCTCCACCAGCCGTGTGGCTTCGCTTTCTATGTTCTCGGTCAGCGATAGAAGCCGGCTGCGGTCGGCAAACTCCACATCTTCCTGGCTGAAATCGAGCTCGAGTTCGAGCAGTGCGGTGAGGTCGAGCAGCTCCTGCCGCATCTCTTTGAGTTTCTGCTGATAGCCGCCACGCAGTTGGCTCATGGCCAGCTGGTTTGAGGCTTGCGATGTCGAGTTTATGAGGTCGGCTACCGCTTCTGCCTGCGACAGGTTGAGTCGTCCGTTGATGAAGGCGCGTCGGGTGAACTCTCCCGGTTCGGCCATACGTGCGCCCGCCGCTATGATTTTTTGCAGTATTGCCTGCTGGATGTATATCGAGCCGTGGCAGGCGATTTCCACAACATCGTCGCCTGTGTATGAGTGGGGCGCCTTGAACAGCGTTGCCACAACCTCGTCAACGGTCTCGCCGTCGGCGACAAAAGGGGAATATATTGCCTGATGGTTGGAGAGCGGCTTGACGAAACGCTCGGCTATGGACTTGGCTTCAGCTCCCGAGAGTCGAACCAGGGCTATGCCGCCCACTCCCGCTGGCGTCGATATGGCTGCTATTGTTGACATTCTTTCGTTTCTTCCTCGTCTGCCTTTTCTTCCTCGTCGTCGCTTTCCGGTTCATCTTTGCCCAACTCCACGCATGCTATGGGGCGTTCGTCCCATTCTTTCTTCTCGCTGATATATTTGTCGCCGAAGAGTTGCTTCATGGTGTCGTCGTCGAGACCTAAGTCAACCTTGATTTTATACATGTTGGGGTAGGCGAGGAATAGCATCATCACCAGCAGAAGCGTCACCATTATCAGTATGGTGTTGCCTGAAACTATGACGAAAACACATTCTATGATCACCGTGGCGAGGACGGAATAGTAGAGCCGCGCAATATTGCCGGCATAGAGTTTCAGCTTGCGCTCGGTGTCGTCGAGTTGGCGTATCTTTGGAGTGAAACGCCGTATGGTGAGCAACGCAACAGCGGTGACGAGTACTGCCAGCACGGTGCCGCACACCAGCATGGAGCGCTGCATCGCCAGCGAAACGCCGGTCACTCTCCAATGGGAGAAATAGTTCAATGCCACCACCGCGGCCACCAGCGCCATCGAGCAGTAAAGCCCCACCAGCGACGATGTGCGTATTTTTCGAATGTGATTTGTCATGTGATTTATGTTGATATGTTGATATGTTGATATGTGAAGTTATGTGGTTGTGAGTTGCCACTGACTGCTAACTGCTGGCCGCTATCTTCACATGCTTAGCCGTATATGACTGCTTGCATTTGACCAAGTCTTCCGGTGTGCCTGCAAACACCACATTGCCGCCTTTGTCGCCACCTTCGGGACCTAGGTCTATCACCCAGTCGGCGGTCTTGATGATGTCGGGGTGGTGCTCGATGACCACTATGCTGTGTCCGTTGGCAATCAAGGTGTTGAACGACTGCAGCAGCTTCTTGATGTCGTGGAAATGAAGTCCTGTGGATGGCTCGTCGAAGATGAAGAGCCGAGGACGTTCGTCTGAGCCTTTGATGAGGTATGAGGCAAGCTTTACTCGCTGTGCCTCGCCGCCTGAGAGCGAGCTGCTGCTCTGCCCCATCTTCAGGTATCCGAGGCCTACGTCCTGCAGTGGTTTGAGTCGGGCGAGGATGGCTTTGAGCGATTGCGTGGATTCCTGTTTGGCGTTGGCTTTCCGTGTGGTTCCGTCGCCGAGGTCTTTCTTGTCGTCGGTGCCATCTTCTTCGGGGAGCGTGAAGAACTCGACTGCCTGGTCAATTGTCATATCTAGCACCTGGCTCACGTTCTTGCCTCTGAATAGCACCTCGAGGGTCTCTTCCTTGAAGCGGGTTCCGTGACACTCTTCGCATACGAGGTGCAGGTCCGACATAAACTGCATTCCGATGGTCACGTAGCCTTCGCCCTCGCACGTCTCGCAGCGGCCGCCTTCGGTGTTAAACGAGAAGAAGCCCGCCTTATAGCCGCGTGTTTTCGCCAACGGCTGTGAGGCGTAAAGTTGGCGTATCTCGTCGTAGGCTTTCATATACGTGGCGGGGTTGCTGCGTGTTGAGCGTCCGATGGGGTTCTGGTCAACCAGCTCTACACCGCATATTCGCGATACGTCGCCCGTCAGCGACACGCATTGCCCTGTGTATTCGGGGTTGTCCTCAAAACGTTTCTTCAGCACGTCGTAGAGCACCTGCTTCACGAGGCTTGTCTTGCCCGAACCGCTCACTCCGGTTACAACAGTGAGCACGTTGAGCGGAATGTCTACATCGACATCCTTGAGGTTGTTGCAGTAAGCTCCGTGTATGCTTATACGGTCTCGCCAGTGGCGACGGCTTTCTGGCACTGGTATGTTGAGTTGGTTTGTGAGATATTGCAGAGTAAGTGAGCTCTTTATGTCCGAAGCTGTGACTTTCTTTTTCGAGAGGGCTTGCCTCCAAACGTCGTCTTCGCAATGGCCGGCAAACACCACTTCGCCTCCCAACCGTCCTGCCAACGGCCCGATGTCGATGATGTAGTCAGCTGCGCGGATGATGTCCTCGTCGTGCTCCACGACGATGACGGTGTTGCCCAGGTCGCGCAGTTTTTTCAGCACCGAGATGAGTTGCTCGGTGTCGCGGCTGTGGAGGCCTATCGAGGGCTCGTCAAGTATGTACATCGACCCCACGAGCGAGCTTCCCAGTGATGTGGAGAGGTTGATACGCTGCGATTCGCCGCCGCTGAGACTGTTAGAGAGACGGCTGAGTGTCAGGTATCCCAATCCTACGTCCATCAGGTAACCCACGCGGTTGCGTAGCTCCACCATGATGCGTTTCGATACTTCGCGCTCGTGGTCGTTGAGTTCCAGCGCCTCCAGCCACTTCTGCAGATCGCTCACCTGCATCCGTGACAGCTCGGTGATGCTGCGACCGCCCACTTTCACGTAGTCGGCGTCCTTGCGCAGGCGGCTTCCGTGACAGTCGGGACAGGTTGTTTTCCCTCGGTATCTCGCCGCCAGCACTCGGTATTGTATCTTGTAGTTCTGACTGTCTATCCAGTTGAAGAATCCGTCTATACCCTCCCAGTTGCCTTTTCCGTGCCACAGTATGTCGCGCTGTTCTTCGGTCAGCTCGCGGTAGGGGGTGTGTATCGGGAATCCTATCTTGGTCGATTGCTTGATGAGATAGGTCTTCCACTCCTGCATCTTCTCGCCGCGCCAGCACACCACGGCGTTGTCATACACCGAGAGGCTGGGGTTGGGGATGACCAGATGTTCGTCGATGCCTATCACGCTGCCGTAACCTTGGCAGGTCGGACAGGCGCCATATGGGTTGTTGAAGCTGAAGAAATTCGGGTTGGGCTTCTCGAAGGATATTCCGTCGGCTTCAAATCGGTTGGAAAACCTCGCCACCGTCGGCTCATTATCGCCCTGTGCGGGCACGCACCTGCTAATCACACATTCGCCGCGCCCTTCGAAGAAAGCCGTCTGTACCGATTCGGCTATGCGGGCCGTTTGGCCGTCGTCGTCGTGGTGTATCTCGATGCGGTCAACCAGCAGCATCACATCTCTGCTGTTATCGTCCGTGCGGCTAGCACCTGACTGTTTTTTATTGCCCTGTGCGGGCACGCACCCACCAGCCGCCAGATAGTCCTCAATCTTCACTATCGTGCCAGCAATAGCTACACGCATAAAGCCCTCCTGGTGCAGTATCTTCAGCTGCTCGTCGAGAGGTCGCTCTTTTGAGACCTGCAGCGGCGCGTAAATCATAACCCGCGTGCCGTCGGCGAGGGCGCTGATATAGTCGGTCACGTCGCTCACCGAGTGGCGTTTCACCTCCACTCCCGAGATAGGCGAGAAGGTGCGTCCGATGCGGGCAAACAGCAGTTTGAGGTATTCGTATATCTCGGTGCTGGTGCCCACCGTCGAGCGAGGATTGCTGCTGTTCACACGTTGCTCTATGGCGATGGCGGGCGAGATGTTTTTGATGTAATCCACCTCGGGTTTCGCCATGCGGCCCATAAACTGGCGGGCGTAGCTGCTCAGGCTTTCCACATATCGGCGCTGGCCTTCGGCATAGAGAGTGTCGAAGGCCAGGCTCGATTTGCCGCTGCCGCTCAACCCGGTAATGACCACCAACTTGCCAGTCGGTATGTCAACGTCGATATTCTTCAGGTTGTTGCACCGCGCACCGTGTATTTCAATACAATCGCTCACAACTGATGAATAAGTATTGATTACTGGCCACTAACTATTTAGTTGTCCTGTGCGGGCACGCACTTATTGTTCAATCAACTTTCCGTCCGAACCCAGCACGTCGGTGATTTTGTGCTTGTAGAGGTCCTTCATACGGTCGCGTGCGGGGCCGAGATATTTGCGCGGGTCGAACTCTGCCGGCTTCTCCGCCAAAGTCTTTCTTATTGCGGCGGTCATCGCCAGACGGCTGTCGCTGTCGATGTTTATCTTGCACACCGCGCTCTTCGAAGCCAGACGCAGCTGCTCTTCGGGAATGCCTACGGCCTGCTTCAGGGCGCCGCCGTTGGCGTTGATGATATCTACATCCTCCTGTGGCACCGAGCTCGAGCCGTGCAGCACGATGGGGAATCCAGGCAGTTTCTCTTCGATGGCTTTCAGCACGTCGAATGCCAGCGGAGGAGGCAGCAGACGGCCCGTCTTCGGGTCAACGGTGCACTGTTCGGGGGTGAACTTATATGCGCCGTGGCTCGTTCCAATCGAGATGGCGAGCGAATCGACACCCGTCTTGGTCACGAAGTCTATCACCTCTTCGGGCTTGGTGTAGTGGCTCTCGGCCGAGGACACTTCGTCCTCTACGCCGGCAAGCACGCCCAGCTCGCCTTCGACGGTCACGTCATACTGGTGGGCGAAGTCAACCACCTTGCGCGTAAGCGCCACGTTCTCGTCGTAGGGCAGGGCGGAACCGTCAATCATCACCGAGCTGAAGCCCGTCTCGATGCAGTTCTTGCACAGCTCGAAGCTGTCGCCGTGGTCGAGGTGCAGCACTATCTCGGGGTGCTTGCATCCCAGCTCTTTGGCATACTCCACAGCTCCTTCGGCCATATAGCGCAGAAGGGTCTGGTTGGCGTAGTTGCGCGCACCTTTCGACACCTGCAGTATCACGGGCGATTTGGTCTCCACCGCCGCCATGATGATGGCCTGCAGCTGCTCCATGTTGTTGAAGTTGAATGCCGGAATGGCGTAGCCGCCGTCCACAGCCTTGGCGAACATAGCACGTGTGTTCACCAGTCCTATTTCCTTGTAGTTTGTCATGATTGTTATTTGATTGTGTTATTGTTTTGACTTATTTTTCTCGTCTAATGTTGCTTATGCGGATGGCACTGATATTGTCGTGCCAGATTTCATTCATTTTAACTCCGTTGAATATTCCAGAGTTGGATGTTTTCTGAAACTTTTCCGAGCCGTGGTACTGAATATCGGTGTCGAACGACAATGGTTTTCCGTCAACGTTGGCTTTGAAGATCAGATTTGTGCTTTCAGCGTCTTTTGCCCATTTGGCTTTGCCAAAATATCCTATGATGTGATTCTTTGGTATGGAATTGTTCAGGACGCTGTCAAATACAATTATTTCATCGTATGATTCCATACTTACCACACGGAATTTGCTTTTGCCGCTCTTAACCTTGACAATTTCGATGTCAAAGTAGGTGTTGAGTGGGATGTCCACGCTTGTGACGGCTTTATTTTCCTTCGTCTTTGTGTTGTTTGAACTGAAGGTTTTGTTCAGCCAGTTGAAGTTGATGTCGAACCATAGCGAGTCGATGCCCTCTTCGTTTTCTCCCAGCTCCATCAGGTCGTAGTTGTGCCCGTTTTGTGAGATTAGGTGCTGTGTGTGCATCCTTACGTTCATCAGGTTCATGAAGAAATATTCATGGGCAGTGGTTACGACATACATGGCGTGATCCATACTCTTGGCGTCGCCGCTGCCAATAAAGGCGCGCGACAGCATTACGAAACGGTAGTAATCGTCGTCGATTTGGCCACTGTCGGCTCCGTGTACTTGTATTGAGTAGTTGCGCACCACGAAGCGGTAGTAGTATATTTGCGGGTCGGCAGGATTATCTTTGATATACTTGTCGGCGTGTTTCATGATTTTTTCTACGTCGTCAGGGGTGAGCGTGTCCTGCTGCATCATCTTACGTATGGCACTCATATCGTCATGGTCACCGTATGGGCTGTAGCCTTCTTGATAGGCTTGACCGTAGTAGAGGGCTTCGTAATCGCTACCGTCGAGAGTCGTGTCGCATGCTGTCAGACGTTTCACCAGTTTTGGGTAGTAGTGGGGGCTGGATTTGGAGTTGACTTCGTTTTCTATTTTCTTCAAGTCTGGAGGATTTGACCAATATTCTTCCTGAGCCGGTAAGGTGTTGGCTATCAAAAACAGAACGAGTATGAGAAGGATTCTTTTCATTACAATGTTGTTTATCGTTGGGTTTACTTTCGGCTTGCAAAGATACGAAAAAAACAACGGTTTTTGCCAATTGGTTAAAAATGCTTATCTTTGCAAACTGTTAGCCCCGAGAGATGTGGGGCGACGTGAAATGAAATAAAAACAGCATTACTATTATTCACATTCGAATCAAAAGCGTCGGAAACTGGAGATTTTAATTCTGGATAATAGTTCACGCGGAGAGGGTGAACAAAGGTTGCAGTACCCTTAATACGAATGCTTACGCCAATAGGTGTAGGCTTATCTAAGGGTACTGCGGGGTTCATCCGACGCTCCTCGTGAATGTGATAGAAAGGTCTGCACCTTTCTTATGTCCAGCAGTGATTGATGGCAATGCAAAAAACATCAATCACCGATGGCTAACCAGGATCTAACAAATGCCCGAAATGCAAAAAAGGACGAATTTTATACACAATATTACGACATAGAGCGAGAGGTCGAGGCATATCTTGACTACAACCCTAATATATTCCGAGACCAAACCGTGCTACTTCCCTGCGACGATCCAGATTGGAGCAACTTTACTAGATACTTTGCGCAGAACTTTGAACGATTAGGTCTAAAGAAACTTATCAGCACCAGCTACGCAATTGAAAGCAAACAATACAAGATAAGTCTTCAGAAATCCATTTTCGAAGAGAGTTCTCCGCAGTATGACGCTGACAAGAGTAAATATCACGGTAAAATATATGTTCTGGATAGTGACAAAACAGGAGATGGACGTATAGACCTTGATGACCTACAGTGGGAATACCTCGATGGTGATGGTGATTTTCGGAGTGACGAGGTGCGAAAATTACGCGATGAAGCCGACATCATTGTAACAAACCCTCCTTTTTCGTTGTTCCGAGAATTCTTTTTATGGATTATGGAAGCGGGGAAAAAATTCCTAATCATAGGCAATATGAACGCCGTCACTTACAAAGAAATTTTCCCTTACATTAAAGACAACTGCGTATGGTACGGTGAAAGTATCCATAGCGGTGACCGAGAATTCGCCATACCAGATGAATACCCCATAGAAGCAAGTGGTTGGAGGGTTGACGATAAAGGAAAGAAATACATTCGCGTAAAAGGTGTTCGATGGTACACAAACCTGGATCACGGACGGCGACATAAACCAATGGAGTTGATGACTATGCAGGACAATTTGAAGTATAGCAAACATATAAAAAACGATAAATGGAAATTTGCATACTTCCATTACGACAATTATGATGCCATCGAAATACCATTCTCAGACGCAATACCATCCGACTACAACGATGTTATGGGCGTACCCATTTCGTTTCTCGACTTCTATTGTCCCGAACAATTTGAAATCTTATGGATAACTCAAAGAAATGATGACCCTTATAAAATGAAAAAATACACAAAGTCCGACTATGCAAATGCCAATGACCTTAATGCTCGTTCGGTCATTATAATGGACGGAATACCTCAACCTATGTATCCAAGAATACTAATTCGCAGACGCAAATGAAAGAACCTGAATTTAAAACATTCACAATACCCGAACTTTGTGACGGTTTTGTGTACAACGAACTGGAGGAAAAAGGCCTCTATGGGTTGAAAGGGAAACTGATTATTCAACCCGAATACCAACGAAACTATCTATATTCTGAAAATGGCGGACAACGAGAAATATCTGTAATTGAATCGGTAATGAAGCATTACCCATTAGGGCTACTCTATTTCAACCGACGTCCAGATGGGATGTTGGAAGTACTCGACGGACAACAACGCATCACCTCTTTAGGCCGATTTCTCACAGATAAAATATCGTACATTCACAATGGAGTACCATACAAATACAATGTACTTCCTGCCGATTTGCGAGAGATAGTGGATAACACAAGACTGCTGGCATATATATGTGAGGGGACGGACAGCGAAATCAAGGATTGGTTTCTGACTATTAACATGCAAGGCATCACGCTCAAAGAACAGGAGAAACTCAATGCCGTTTACAGCGGTCCATTTGTAACGTTGGCGAGAGAACAATTCAGCAACAGCAAGAGCAGCAAAATCCAAAAATGGAGCGCCTACATCAAAGGAAACGTTAAGAGGCAAGACTATCTTCACACCGCTCTAGAATGGGTAAGCAATGGCAATGTAAGTGAATATATGCGCGACCACCGGAACGACACAAACGTCAACGAGCTGAAAAATCATTTCGATAGTGTAATAGAATGGGCTGGCAAGATTTTCGACGATATCTATCCCGAAATGCAGGGCGTTGACTGGGGTGACCTTTACAACAAGTTCCACGACAAACCTTACGACCATATAGCTGTATCAGCCAAGGTACGAGAACTTATGCAAGATGATTGCGTTGAAGACCATAAGGGCATATTTGAATATGTATTGGGTGGATGTAATGAAACAAAACTATTAAACGTACGTCTATTTGGAATGCCCATCCAGAGACGCGTCTATCAACGTCAAACAGAGAATGCCAAAGCCAAGGGCGAAAGCAACTGTCCTCTCTGCGCTATAGGTCACGATTCCAAGAACAAACACATCTACAAACTCGAGGAGATGGAGGCGGACCATGTGTCGGCTTGGAGTCGCGGCGGTGCGACGACGGAGGAAAACTGCCAGATGCTATGCAAAACCCACAACCGCGCGAAAGGCAATAGATAGATTCGGTTGTGACCTGAGGAGAGAGGGAGTAAAGGTTAGGGGTATCACCTCGCTATCTACCAACGCCCTACTAACTCCCAGTATGAGGTTTCGGGTTGACTTTTGGGCGACACGAAGCAATCTTGTAAGAGTACGAAAAGGTTTTGTGTCGGGATGTATATGCTGTTAGTTTGACCACAAAAAAGCCTCTCGATGGGAGAGGCTTTTCTTGTTTTACGGGTTCCGTTACCGGTCAAATCTTACAGCAACCCTCTGTCTTTCAGCAGGGGTTTCACGCTGGGTTGTTTGCCGCGGAATTCGAGGTACATCTTCATCGGCTCGATGGTGTTGCCGCTCTCGAGGATGTGGCGGAACTTCTTGGCGAGCTCGGGGTTGAAGAGGTCACCGCTCTCGGTGAAGGCCGCAAAGGCGTCGTGGTCGAGGATGGCCGTCCATGTGTAGCTGTAGTAGCCGGCGTCATAACCGGTGGTGAAGATGTGCTGGAAGTAAGGGCTCTTGTAGCGGCTTATGATTTCGGGTATGAGACCTATCTTGTCCATGTGCTCCTGCTCGAACTTGTTGGGGTCGATTTCCTGTTTTTTGGTGATTGAGTGGTAATCCATGTCAAGCAGCGAGGCGGCGAGGAGCTCGGTGTTGATGAAGCCCTGTCCATAGGTCTGTGCGGCGGCTATCTTGGCAATCAGCTCGTCGGGTATGGCTTCGTTGGTCTCGTAGTGCTTGGCGTACTCTTTCATGACCTGCGGGTTGCGGCACCAGTTCTCCATGATCTGCGAGGGAAGCTCGACGAAGTCGCGCGGCACGTTGGTGCCGGCCAGCGAGGGATAGGTGCATTTGCTCAGCAGGCCGTGCAATGCGTGGCCGAACTCGTGGAAGAGCGTTTCGCTCTCGTCGAAGTTGAGCAGCGATGGCTTGTCGCCGGTGGGCTTGGTGAAGTTGCAGACGACCTGTATGATAGGTATGACGTTGTTGCCGTTGCGGTCAACTTTTTGGCCGCGGAATTCGGTCATCCAGGCACCGCTGCGCTTGCTCTCGCGCGGGAAGAAGTCCATATAGAGTATGCCGATGACGTTGCCGCCGTCCTTGACGAGGAAACAGCGGGCCTCTTTGTCGTAGTTGGGGAGGGTGTCGGTCTTTTCGAACTCGATACCGTAGAGGCGGTTGGCCACGTTGAAGGCACCGCTCAGCACGTTGTCGAGGGCGAAGTAGGGACGCACCACGGCGTCTTCGAGGTTGTATTTTTCAACACGCAGTTTCTCGCTGTAGTAGCGCCAATCCCAGGGTTGCAGCTTGGCGCCGGGCTCGTCTTTGGAGAGCATCTTCTGGTATTCGGTGCACTCGGCTTTGGCTTTCTTCAGGGCGGGTGTCCAGATTTGCATCAGGCAGTCGTACACGGCTTTTGGGGTCTTGGCCAGACAGTTGTCGAGCACATAGTCGGCGTGGGTGGGGAAGCCCAGGATGTTGGCGCGTTCGAGGCGCAGGTTGGTGAGGGTGTCGATAATCTTGGTGTTGTCGAACTCACCGCCGTTGCAGCGGTCAGTGTAGGCGTGCCACACCTCTTCGCGCAGTTTGCGGTCGGGGCAGGTCTGCATGAAGGGCTCCCACGAGGGCAGCTGGAGGGTCACCTCGGTGCCGTCGTCGAGTTTCTTCTTGTAGGCGTTGGTGGCTTTCAGCACGTTCTGGGCGAAACGGAGGGTGAGCGAGGCTATCTTCTCGTTCAGCTCGCGGAAACGGGGCTGCTGGTCCTCGGGCACGTTGGCACCGTTGCGGACGAAGCCTTTGTAGGTCTCCTCCAGCAGGCGCATCTGCTCGGGGTTGAGGTTGAGCGACTCCTTCTGGTCGTAAACGGCCTTGATGCGGGCGAAGAGCTTGGCGTTGAGCGCGATGTCGTCGCCGTGGGCGGAGAGCTTAGGCGTGACCTCTTCGGCTATGGCTTCCATCTCGGGCGAGTTCTCGCACTCGGAGAGGTTGAAGAAGACGCTGCTGACGGTCGAAAGCAGCTCGCCGCTGTATTCGAGGGCCTCGATGGTGTTCTCGAAAGTGGGCGCCTCGGGGTTATTGACGATGGCGTCGATTTCCTCTTTCTGCTGTTTCATGCCCTCTTCGAATGCCGGCATGTAGTGCTCGGTCTTGATTTTCTCGAAGTCGGGGATGTTGTACGGGGTGTTGAATCCCGCGATGAATGGATTTTCGTTCTCCATAGCGGCTTGTTTTTTCTCTTTGCAGCCGGTGGCAAGCATCAGCACCGCGCAGCTGACAATTAATAGTGTTTTCTTCATATTATGATTGAATGATTGAATGATTGAATACTTGAATTCTTGAACCTTTTAACCCTTTTGAACTTTAAAACTTTTCAACCCTTTGAACCCTTTTAAACTAAAAACTCACTTTTTTCAGCTGGTTTGTTATCAACCCCTCGAAAGTTTCGGGGCTGAACTTCTTGGCTATTATCTTCTTGTCGCGGTCGAGTAGGAATATCTTGGGTGTGGTAGTCACGTCATAGACCTCTTTCCAATCCACGTTGCACTCGCCACCGTCCAAGTTCAACCAGTCGAGGTTGTGCTGGTGGATGAATTTCTTCCACAAGGGGCGGGTGTGGTCGTCGGGTTCGCTCAGTATGGCGAAGGCGGCTATGTCGTACTCCTTGCGGTATTTCTCGTATATCTCGTGCATCTCTGGAATCGTTACCTTGCAGTGTCCGCAGGTCGGCGACCAGAATATCAGCAGCGTGTATTGGTGACGTTTGCACTCCATGCCCAGCGAATGGAACGTGCCAAGTGTATCTTTCAGTATCAGTTCTGGTGCAATCTTGCCCACCAGTATCTTCTCCCAGGTGTCGGCACGTTTCACGTTGTCGTCTATCGAACTCGGCGACGCCCACACGGCTTCACCAGTAGCATAGTATCGGTGAATCATGTGTACATAAACCTCGTCATATACCATCACGTTGCTCTGCAGAAATCGCTCCGACGTGGTGTGAACCAGATATTTGAACACCTCTGGCGCCGGACGGGACTTGTCAATCATTTGGTCTATGTGCGGTATTATAAAGTCGGGCATCGTGTTCTTCAGCGTCACGTTGAAATAATCCTCTATTTTCTTATAGAAGATGTTTTCGGGTGTTCTCACTATGAAGTTGTCGTCCAGCGGCATATTGTCGAAATAGTGGTTGGCGTAGTATTCGTAGCGTTCCTGGGCTGTAAGCGAATCGCCTTGGGCGTTCACAACTGGCACGTCCACTGGTTTTGTGGCGTTCATCATCTTCACAAACATACATTCAGGATACTGTCCTATGTATTTGAGCATCAATGAGTCGTTCTTTTTCAGCTGTTCAGCTCTGTAATCCTCAAACGCATCTTTGCTCATGCTTTTTGCCTTTTCATCGAGGTCGTCCATTAACACTCTACGTTCGGCGTGGAAAGCATAGAATATCTCGTTTTCGCGCGAGCCTTTCACCTTCGCATGCCGTTGCCAGTTGTCGTTCTTTGTTGTGAAACTGAACTCAGGCTTCTCGTTATATACCACAAATTCAAAGTATTTCCCCTTCTGGTTTGTGAAGAAATACAATCCGGGAAACAATTCCGTCCCGCGGCTGAACACATAGTTTCCCTTGCCGTCATTCAGCGATGTGTCTATGGCGTATGTCCCCTTGGCGAAGTAGTTGCCCATATACACCGTGTCGTCCGTCGCGCCGTCTATATGCAGAGATATACGGTAGCCGGCCTTGCCGCCTTTTTTGTCCTTCTTGTCTTTCGCCATGCTAACATTGGGCATACACATGGCGAGGGCCAGCGCAATGACACAAAACGTAAGATATCTGTTCATGTTTTTATAATTTCTCTTTTCTATAACGAGAAGGGAGGCGTTTTATTATTAATGCACTGCTTTTTCGCAGTCGGACATATTCTCATCGGTTGAACATAAAGTGCCACAAATATGTATGAATTTGCGGCGAATAGCCCTCTTGACTTAAACCAATACTTGACTCTGCATACACACTTTATGCAGAGTTTATACAGAGTTATGGCTCTCTGGAACCGTCTAACCTTGAGGAAAATTATTTGCGAAATCCAGCAGGGTGGGGTAGTAGTGGTCCACCAGCTTGGGGTTTTTGAGGGCAATCCCATTGCTTTCCCCTATCAGTACTGTCGTCATCCCCGCACGGCGGCCGAAGAGCATGTCGGAAGCGGAGTCTCCCACCATCACGCTCTCTTTGAGCCGTATGTCGGGATAATCTCTACGCGCCTGCAACGCCATTCCGATATTGGGCTTGCGATTGAAACTGTGTGCGCTCTGGCGTTCGGTGCAGTAGTAGATATGGTCAATCTCGCCTATCTCGTCGATAAGTTTTTTGTGTACAGCATATAGGTCTTCTTCTGTCATCAACCCTTTGCTTACGCCTTGCTGGTTGGTGACGATGAACGTGTGTGCAAACCGTTCTTTCAGCAACATTAGGGCTTCCTTGACTCCTGGCAGCACCTCCAGCTCGTCGGGACACTTCACATAGTCGTCCGGCCGCAACACGTTGAGCACGCCGTCGCGATCAAGAAACAGGGCTGTATATTCGGTTATTTTCAAGGGTTTAAGTGTTGATGGGTTGATATGTTATTTTGAGTTTTAAGCTGTAAGTTTTAAGTTTTAAGTGCTGACTGCTGCCCACTTCACAACTTCACAACTTCACAAAACTCATTGTTCGCCTTTTCATAATCTTCGGGGATTCCGATATCGATGAAGTAGCTCTGGAATCGCACTCCGTAGAACGGACGCTCTCGGTATTCTTTCTGCAGCACTTCTTTCTCAAAGGAGAACTGCTGTCCGAGCGGAAATCTGTCGAGTAGATGGCGGTCAAGCCTATAGATGCCGCCGTTGATATATCCGGCTTCGCCTTTGTCGTTTTTCTCAACGAAAGCCGTGATGCGACCATCTTCGTCTGTCTCCACGCTTCCATAACGTCCCGAATCTTCCACATGCCGCAGGGCTATGGTCAAAGGTGCTTTTTTTTCATCGCAAACACTTATAAGGCTCTGGTGGTCAATCAAGAATAGTGTGTCGCCGTTCAGCACGGTCACCTTGTCGCTTTCACAATGCTGTAGGCCGTTCACGATGGCGCCACCAGTACCAAGCGGTTCGTGTTCGACGGCATAGTCAATCTTCAATCCGTTGTGTTCGTTGCCGAAGAAATCCTCCACTTTCTCATGCAGATAGCCAGTGGCGAGCACCGCATGCTCGTAGCCCTCTTTTTTCAGCTCATCGAGCAGGTGACACAGGAAAGGTCTCCCCGCTACTGGTGCCATAGGTTTAGGCACGTCGCTGACCACCGACCGAAGCCGTGTCCCGAATCCTCCAGCAAGTACTATCGCTTCAAGCATACATCGCCGCCTCCACCAGTTCGCAGATGATATGACCTATCATGATATGGCATTCCTGTATGCGCGGTGTGTCGGTCGAGGGCACATTGAGCAGCAATCCGCCGTAGTCTTTCATCTTGCCTCCGCTGGCGCCGGTCATAGATATGATTTCCATCCCCAATTCCTGACACACCTTGTAGGCTTCGAGTATGTTGTGGCTGTTGCCGCTCGTTGAGATGCCCACCAGCACATCGCCTTTCTTGCCAGAGCCACGCAGCAGACGTGAGAAGATATGCTCGTATCCGTAGTCGTTACCCACGGCGGTGAGATACGAAGTGTTGCAGTGCAGTGCTTCGGCGTTGAGGGGTGGCCGGTCGAAGTAGAATCTGCCGCTCAGCTCTGCCGCCAGATGTTGTGCGTCGGCGGCGCTGCCTCCGTTCCCACAGAAATGTATTTTACCACCGTCGCGCAAAGACCGTTCAATCATTTTTGCCGCCTCACCGATCGTGTCCATCAGCCGCGAGTCTGACAATACCGCCTGTTTCACGCCAATACTCTGTTCTATGGCTTCTTTTATTCTATTCATGGATGGATATTTATACGTTGATATGTTTAATGTTGAAATAATTACTAACCCTCGACCTTTTAACTTTAAACCTTGAACCTTTACCCACTCCCAACAACTGTAAACGGTAAACCAAGCAACTCTCGACTCTCGCCCCGGCAGCTCTGCTGCCTCAACTCACACCGTCCACGTCTTCAACCCCTCGGAGGTGAACTCGTAGCGTTTGCACTCACCGCCAAAGGTCTTGCTCAGCGTGTCGCGTACGGCGAAGCGGGTTATCCCTGGGCAGTAGAAGAACATGAAGCCGCCACCTCCCGCACCAGAAATTTTCCCCCCTGAGGCTCCCGCCCCTATCGCTGCATTATATATGGCATCAAGACGTGGGTTTGTGACGCTTTGTGCCATCTGTTTTTTGTGCTCCCAACCGAAGTTGAGTATCTCGCCAATTTCACCTATGTGCCCTTTCAGTATGGCCTCCTTCATTTGGTATGACTGCTCTTTGAGTCGGTGCATACTCTCTATGCTCGACTCTTTCTTCGCTTTCACGTTTTCCTGCTGTTCTCTGATGATGTCGGCACTCACATGTGAAGTGTCGGTATAGTAGAGCACTAGGTTGTGCTGCAGCTCCTCAATATAGCTTTGGCGGATGCGCAACGGGTTCACAATCACGTTGTCGCCCGTGAACTCCATGAAGTTGAATCCTCCGAATGTGGCTGCATATTGGTCTTGTTTGCCGCCAGTGAGTCCAAGGTCGATACGTTCTATCTCGTATGCCAACCGTGCGATGTCGTACTCTCCCAGGGGTAACTTCAGCCACTCGACGTAAGCTCCCAGTATCGAAACAACCAGCGTCGAAGACGTCCCCAATCCGCCGCCCACAGGGGCATCCACGTGCGATGCGATTCTGAGTGATAGCGGTTTGTGGGTGAATTGTTTTACGATGCGATTATATACTCCTTTGTGGAGGATGAAGTAGCCCTCGGTATCGACCTCCATCGCATTTTCGTAAACTTCGCGAGTGCCAAGGTCGGGTGCGATGAATTCCACTTTGCCGTCGTCGGTGGGTTCGATGGTGGTATAGGCATACATGCTGATGGTGGCGTTCAGTATTGCGCCGCCATAAAGGTCGGAATATGGAGAAACATCGGTGCCGCCACCGGCAAGTCCAAGTCGTAAAGGTGCCTTACTTCGTATAATCATGGCTGGATGATGGTATGTTTTATGGTGAATAGTGAATCGAAACTAACTGCTTATAACTTAAAACTTATAACTTCTCCTATCGCATTCGTCATATTGTTCCACAGATATTTCTGCTTTTCTGCTTTCACGCCTTCTACAAGCCGACTTTGCCAATCTTCATCATAGAATCTAAATATTGCGTCGGCAATCATGCGTGCATTGGGTTCTACAACAAATCCTGCCTTCTTGTGCGGCACAATCTCTGGCAGCCCTCCCACACGGGTGACAATCATAGGCTTCTCGAAGTTGAAGGCTATCTGTGTTACTCCGCTCTGTGTCGCTGATTTGTATGGCTGCACCACCACGTCTGCCGCACAGAAGTAGCGGTTCACCTCGCTGTCGGGTATGAAGTCGGTCTTAAGTATCACACGGTCGCCTATCCCAAGCCGCTCGATCTGTTCCATATAAGGCTTAGGGTCGCCATAGAACTCGCCGGCGACGATGAGTTTTACTCCCATCTGCCCGATTCTTCTGTCATCCATCGCTTCCAGCAGCAGGTCGAGCCCTTTGTAGTCTCGTATGAATCCGAAAAAGAGTGCGTAATGTCCTGTGGGGTTGATGTCCAGTATCTTGCATGCCGCCTCTTTGCTCATCTTTTCTCCGTAGTGGTCATAGAGCGGGTGCATGCAGAGGCATCTCGGTTTGCGGTGCTTCGGGTCGAAGAGGTCGGCATCGTCCAACACCGACTGGCTCATGGCGATCATGCCGTCGATAGATTTCACGAAGTAGCGTGCGAACAGCTTGTCGCCGATGCGACGCTCGTGCGGCACGAGGTTGTCGAGTATCGAAATTCGCCGTAGACCTGCATGTTTGGCAACTCTGTTCACCGTCCCCAGTGCGGGTGCCATGAATGGCAGCCAGAATTTGGTTATCAGTAGATCTGGCTTCTGCCGTCTGATATACCTGCCTGTCTTCAGCCAGCTGAACGGGTTGACGGCGTTGAGCATACGGCTTATCTTCAGCCCTTTGGGAGCTGGTTCTTCGCTGTATTGCGACTTGCCGGGAAAGAGGAACGAAGGGTATTGCAGGGTGAAGGTTACTATCTCTACCTCATGGCCTTCTGTCTGGTACTGGTAGGCCAGCCGCTCGTTGAAAGCTGCCAAGCCGCCCCGATAGGGCCATGCTGTACCTAATATGATTACTCGCATGTCTGTCGTTTTATATTTTTATAACGTACAACGTTCTAAAAAATTGCATAACATCACCCCCTCCCTTAACTCATTTCACCCCTTTAAACCTATAAACCGGAAATAAAACATTATCTTTGCAGCGAGTATTGAAGAATGAAAATAGATTGATTGGAAATGAACTGTATTTGTAATAATTACAATATGAGTGTTTTACAGGGGGGGGGCTACCGGATTTTGCGGCGGCTACGGGTGAGGTAGAAGTGTGTGACGCGGCGCTTTCAGGATGCGTATGCAGGCCGCAAAAGCCCGCATACGCATCCTGTTTTTACGAGCTGCGGAATTCGGTTGAGCCCATTCGACACACATTCGACATATAATGGTACAATTAACATAACCAAAAATCAAAATTTCAAAACAAATGAAAAAACTTTTCATGATTGCAGCCGTTGCGCTGCTGACATTCGGCATGGCGTCGTGCAACAAGGACGACGACAACACAAACACCAACACGCCGACGAATCCGACGAATCCTACCACTGGAGAGTGGGTTGACCTTGGGTTGCCGAGCGGCCTGCTGTGGGCAAAATGCAACCTCGGGGCCACAACTCCAGAGGGGTACGGAAACTATTATGCTTGGGGCGAGACCAGCACCAAGGAAACCTACAATTGGAGCACCTACCGCTACGCCACCGTCGATGCGGAAGGCAACCTGCAGACCCTGACCAAGTACAACACTTCGGAGACTTATGGCACCATCGATAACAAGACCACGCTTGAAGCCTCGGACGATGCCGCTACCGCCGTTCTTGGCAGCGGCGCCCGCATCCCGACATACGACGACTGGGTGGAGCTTATAAACAACACCACGGGCGAGTGGACAACACAGAACGGGGTGAACGGATGGAAGTTCACCGCCGCTAACGGCAGCAGTCTGTTCCTGCCCGCCGCTGGCTTCCGCGACGGCTCGGAGCTCACCGGCGCTGGCTCGGGCAGCCTCTACTGGTCCTCGTCGCTCTGCACGGACTACCCGGGCCTCGCGAGGATCTTCTACTTCTATTCGGACGGTTCGGACATGGGCAACGACTACCGCCGCTATGGGTGCTCTGTCCGTGCCGTGCGTCAGAACTAACACTTGTTCCGTTCCGCCCCGCAACGGGCAGACGGGCAAGCGAAAAAGAACTCGGGCGTGGGCGCTCGCGGCAGCGAGCTACCCAGCCCACGTCCGGGTTCTTTTTCTGTAATAAGCGTGAGGCTGACTGCTGCGCACCCCGCAGGGGTGTGACCATGCATAACACGGTACGCAGTGCCGTGACAGGAGAAACACAATCAAACCAGCACCCCGCAGGGGTGCGACTGTGCATAACACGGTACGCAGTGCCGTGACAGACGAAACGCACCCCTGCCCAGCACCCCACAGGGGTGCGACCGTGCGGTATGGGATAGTGATAGACAACAGGTACTATATGATAGACGCATAGTCGCGTCCCTGTCGGGACGCGGAGGGAAGGGAGTGGCCTATGCACCGTACTGCTTTCCACCGCACTGCGGCTTCGCCTTGTACGGTGTTATGCAAGGTCTCGTCCTTTCAGGACGAACAAAATGGTGGTCAGTGGTTGGTATTGCCAATTCGCAATTCACTAATTGCTAATCACTAAAAAAACATTATCTTTGCACATTGTTTTTAACGTTTTCACTCGTGCAAGAATCTCTGTTTCCGATACTTCAAACCAAGGTCTATGACCGCCCGCTCGTCTATCTCGACAATGCTGCCACCACGCAGAAACCCCAGGCGGTCATCGACGTGCTGACCTCTTATTACACCTCGCTCAACAGCAACATCCATCGTGGCACACACTATCTCGCCACCGCTGCCACCGAGCGTTTCGAAGAGGTGCGTCGCAAGGTGTGTTCCTTCATCAACGCTGCCGACCGCGCCGAGGTGGTCTTCACTCGCGGCACCACCGAGTCCATCAACCTCGTGGCATCATCCTTCGGCGAACGTTTCATCGGTGAGGGCGACGAGGTGATTGTTTCGGCTATGGAGCATCATTCTGATATGGTCCCTTGGCAGATGGTCTGCGAGCGCAAGGGGGCCAGGATAAGGTATATCCCCTTCAGCGACGACGGTGTGTTAGACTTGGATGTCTATAAAACGCTTTTTAGCGAGAAAACCCGCATAGTGGCGGTCAACCATGTGTCAAATACTTTGGGTACCGTCAACCCTGTGGCAGAGATAATTAAGATCGCCCACAGTCATGAAGTGCCGGTGTTGATAGACGGTGCCCAGTCGGTGGCTCATATTCCTGTCGACGTGCAGGCTCTCGACTGCGACTTCTACTGCTTCTCCGGACATAAGATGTATGCGCCGATGGGTGTCGGTGTGATGTATGGCAAACTCCGTTGGCTCGAGGAGATGCCGCCCTATCAGGGTGGGGGAGAGATGATTAAGGACGTGACGCTCGAAAAGACCACCTACAACGAGCTGCCTTTCAAGTTCGAGGCTGGCACACCCTCTGTGGGCGATGTGCTGGGCTTGGGTGCAGCTATCGACTTCATGCTTTCTCTGGGGGTCGAGAACATTGGCCGTCACGAGATGGAGCTGCACAACTATGCGGTCGAGCGTATGCGCGATATCGAGGGCATGCGTTTCATCGGAACCGCTCCGAATAAGGCCGCCGTCATCTCGTTCCTTATAGGCGACGCTCACCCCTACGATGTGGGCACGCTGCTCGACAAACTCGGCGTCGCCGTCCGCACGGGGCACCACTGCACCCAGCCTATCATGGATCGTTATGGCATTCCTGGCACTGTCCGCGCCTCGTTCGCCGTCTATAACACCCGTGATGATGTCGATGCCTTCATCAATGCTCTGAACCGCATCGCTCCGATGCTTATGTAAGTCCCACAATCTCGCTTAAAACTTACAGCGTAAAACTTAAAACTAACTTATCAACATCCAACAAAATACACTCCCTTGATCGAATTCTTACATATTGAAAACTACGCCCTTATCCGAGAGTCGGACATCGCATTCGGCGACGGCTTCACGGCTATAACCGGCGAGACGGGTGCTGGAAAGTCCATCATGCTTGGCGCACTCGGGTTGGTGCTTGGCCAGCGTGCCGACACCGCTGCGCTCTATGACAGCTCGAAGAAGTGCATAGTCGAAGCACGCTTCAACATCGAAGGGCTGGGAATGGAGGCTCTCTTCGCCGAGCACGACCTCGACTACGACTCCACGCTCATACTTCGCCGCGAGATACTTCCCAGCGCCAAGTCGCGCGCTTTCGTAAACGACACTCCTGTGACGCTTCCTGTGATGAAGGAGGTCGCCACACGACTGATAGACATTCATTCGCAGCACGAGACGCTGACTCTCAGCGAGTCGGGCTTCCAGACGGAACTGCTCGACAGCTTCAACGGCGGTGCGGTTGTGCGTAAACAGTACTCAGAGGCTTACGGTGAATACACGGCTTTGAAGCGTGAACTTGAAACGCTTATGGCCGCCGACGCACAGGATAAGCGCGACCTCGACTACAACCGATTCCTCTTCGACGAGCTGCATAAGGCGGCGCTTAACGACGGCGAGCAGGATGAGTTGGAAAAAGAGGCGGAACTGCTCGAACACACGGAGGTGATAAAGCAGACGCTGTCGTCGATAACGCAGAGTTGCGCTTCGGACGACAACTCGGCGGTGACGGCTCTGCTGACGGCCAAGTCGCAGCTGTCGAAGGTGGTGTCGTTCCATCCCGATTTGGAGGAGCTTTTCAGCCGTCTCGACTCGAGCATCATAGAGCTGCGCGACATAATGGGCAGCATCGAGACAATCGACAACGACCTCGTCTATTCGACCGAGCGGCAGGATTATGTCAACGAGCGTCTCGACACCATATATCGCTTGCAGAAGAAACATAACGTAAACTCGATAGCAGAGCTGTTGCAGATAGAGCGGCGGCTGGACGATGCTATACAGGCGGCCGACAACATGGACGAGCGCATAAAGGCTGCAATGGAAGCTGTGGATAAAGCCTACTCGAAGTTGCAGCAGGTGGCGGAGAAGTTGACCGCCATACGCCGCAAGTCGGCCGCGTTTGTGGAAAAGCAGATACTGCCCACCCTCGCCTCGCTCGGCATGAAGGATGCGCGGTTGGAGGTGCGCATCGCACTGGCCAAGGAGTTTGGCCCCACGGGAGGCGACGAGGTGACTTTCTTTTTCAGCGCCAACAAAGGGTCGGAACCTCGCGAGATAGGGAAGGTGGCGTCGGGCGGCGAGCTGTCGCGTCTGATGCTCGCCATTAAGTCGCTCATCTCGCAGGCGACGCTGCTGCCCACCATCATCTTCGACGAGATAGACACGGGTGTGTCGGGCGATATCGCGGTGCAGGTCGGCTCGATACTGCGTTCGATGGCGTCGCACATGCAGGTGATAGCCATAACCCATCTGCCGCAGATTGCCGCCACCGCCGCAGCGCAGCTGAAAGTCTATAAGCAAGTCGGTGCGAGTTCGGAAAGTACTGATAAATCCGAGCGGACGGAGTCTCACATAAGGCCCCTCAATAATGACGAGCGCGTACACGAGGTGGCGGTGATGCTTTCGTCCGAACCACCAACCGACGCCGCACTACAGACGGCGAGAGAACTGATGAGCGTGAAATGAGTAATGCAAGATAAAAACCCAAAATTGAAAAAGTCAGCACATACTATCGTCAAATCACTATTCACTATTCACTATTCACTATTCGCGACCATCATCCTCCTCGCGGGATGCACCAGAGCGGGTGCCGGGACGCCTGTGGCGGACACGGTGAGGAAGGCTGAAGTGCAGCCGCAGGAGCCACTTGTGCAGCAGCATCCTGTCGATGAGGGCTCGTTGCCAAAGGATTATTTCATCGCCCCGATGAAGATACCTATGTCGCTTTCGGCCACCTTCGGCGAGATACGTTCCAATCACTTTCACGGGGGACTCGACCTGCGTGTGGGAGGAGAAGTGGGCGAGCCGGTATATGCCGCCGCAGAAGGCTATGTGTCGCGAGTCAAGGTGTCGCCGTGGGGCGGTGGGAAACATATTTACCTCACCCATCCAAACGGTTTACGCACCGTCTATATGCACCTTGACGGATATGCTGGTGAGTTGGCCAAGTTTGTCCACGACTACCAGTATTCGCATCGGCTGTTTGCCTTCGATGTGGATTTGCCGCAAGACTCTATCAAGGTAGAAAAAGGACAGCTTATCGGATATGCCGGCAACACGGGTTCCTCGGGTGGGCCGCACCTGCACTACGAGATACGTTTCGCCGACAACGACCAACCCATCAATCCGCTGTATTTCGGTATCGAGTATTCCGACCCCCTGCCGCCTACCATCGCCAATGTGAAGCTCTATCCAGCTGAGAAGAGTACGATAATCGACGGTGTGTCGAAGGAGTGGATTCTGACATCCTCGCGAAAGGTAGGCAAGCGCTATATGGCGGTAACCGCCGACTCGGTCACTGTTTCGGGACGTTTCTATGTGGGTATCTATGCCTACGACAAGATGGATAAAGACTCCCGCAAGAACGGCGTCGAACGCATCGAAATATACGTCGACGGCGGCTTGTGGGCCATCTACAGCGTTCCGTCGTACATCTACGAGGAGACACGTGCCATCAACGCCCAGATCGACTATCAGCAATATCAGAAAAACAAGGAGTACTACGTCATAACGCGTCAGCTGCCGGGCATCCGCTACCCAAAGGTTACTGTCGCACGAGACAGCGGCTACATCTGCTTCCACGACAACGCTTTGCATAAGATGGAGTTCCGCGTATATGACTATAAAGGCAACGTCGCCAAGCAGACGCTGAAGGTGCGCTCGGTATATGATGAAGCGGCCGGCAGTCGGCAGTCGGGTACTACCCCTACGGGTGATAATAGCAGTCAAAGTTCGCCTGCGAATCCGCAATTCGCAATCCGCTATTCGAAATCCAAGGTTCTCGACACTGCAGGCTTCCGTCTTTCGATGAAACCATACACCCTGTATGCCGACGACGAGCTGGTGTTCCGTATCTTGCAACGTAAGGCTGGCTTCTACGGCAACGTCTATACCATCTATCCGCGCAACTACAACTACCCGCCCAACAACGCCTACACCATCGAGCTGCCGATGCCGCGCGGCGTGAAGGTCGATCGATCCAAGTTGCTTATCTGCAGCGTGGCGGGGAAGAAATCCTCGGCAGTAGAAACCCGTATTGAAAACGGAGCGCTCAAGGCCGATGTGAAATATTTCGGCTCGTTCACAGTGTCCGCAGACACCGTGCCGCCCGTGGTCACACCGTCTAATTTCAAAGACGGCGCCACAATCACCAAGAAGGAGTTGCGGCTGAAGATTACCGACGACTTCTCGGGTATCGCCACCTACAACTGTTTCATCAGCGGCCGTTGGGTGCTCGCCGAATACGACCCCAAGGTGGCCGCTCTCGTCATCGACTCCAAGTTGCTCAGGAAAGGACAGAACACCCTCGCAGTCAAAGTGACCGACGCCGTCGGCAACCTCTCTGAAACCAAATACACGCTTTATCAGTAGTGGAAAACAACGATTCACAGGTCACGGGGCTTATGGTGTTCCTTGTCGGTTACATGTATAGCGGCAAATCGACCACTGCACGCTTGCTTGCTGACTATCTGAACGAGCACTACGAAGGTCCTGTTGAATGGATTGATACCGACGAGGCCGTCGAGGAACGCTACCACCTTACCATTGCCGACTGTTTCCGTCGCTACGGAGAACCTCTGTTCCGCTCCCTCGAATCCACCGTACTCCATTCACTGGCTGTTAGCGGTCAGCAACCACCAGCCACTAACACACTAACACAATCACACAATAACGCAATCACCATCGTTTCCACCGGTGGCGGCACACCCTGTTTCAACGACAATATGCAGTGGATGCTCGATCACGGTTTGACCATATACCTACGTCTCGACGAGGCGGGAATCCTGAAACGTATGGCCGTCTCACGAAAACCGCGCCCCATCCTTGCAGATATGTCGCCTGAGCAGCGTGCCGAGCACATCCACGCCCAGTTGCAACAGCGTCAGCCTTTCTACAGTAAGGCTCACCTGACTTTCGATGCCGCCAATCCCGACCTCGCCGCCATCTCAGGGAAAATCGCGGAATGGATATCATCGGGACAAATGGCTTCTACAGAATAATAAAACGCGGGTGCGGGCGTTATTCCAATAAATTTCTCGAGTTATGAAAAAACTGCTTCTTATAGCGCTTGTTGTCGCTGGATGCGGCGCGGGCGCACACGACAACACTCAGCCGCAAGCTGTTGCAACTGTGGCTGAAACCAAGACTGCGCCGGTCGAGTATGTCGATTTTTCCGATGTCGCCGCCAACACCATCGACGCGGTGGTGCACATCCGCACCGAGATGACCAAGGTGACACCCCTATACCAGACTTTTTTCGGCATGATTATCGACCGAGGTGTGCAGCGTCAGAAATACGAAGCTTACGGATCGGGAGTGATTGTCAGTGCCGACGGATATATCGTCACCAACAACCACGTGGTGCAGGATGCCGAGCGCATCACGGTCAACCTCAACAACAAGCGTGTGGTTGAAGCCCGTCTTGTCGGCACCGACCCCGCGACCGACTTGGCGGTCATAAAGATAGACGAGAAGAACCTGACTTATATCCCCTACGGCAACAGCGACCTGGCTCGAATCGGCGAGCCGGTTCTGGCTATAGGCAACCCGTTCAACCTCACCTCTACCGTTACAGCAGGCATTATAAGCGCCAAGGCTCGCAATATGAATATTATAGCCAACCCTGGTGGACAGGAGAGCCCCATCGAGTCGTTCATACAGACCGACGCCGCAGTCAACCCCGGTAACTCGGGCGGCGCGTTGGTCAACGCCTCCGGCCAGCTTATCGGTATCGTTACGGCCATCGCTTCGGGCGACGGGTACTACACGGGTTACAGCTTCGCCATCCCCTCCAATTTGGTCCAGAAGGTGGCGAAAGACCTGATGGAATATGGCTATGTGCAACGCGCCTATCTCGGTGTCAACGTGGTGGAGGTCACCAACGAGGTCGCACGTCAGACGGGCGTCACCGAGTTGAAAGGTCTCTATGTGGCTAACGTCATTCATGGATGTGCCGCCGCCAACGCGGGCATCAAGCCTGGCGACGTGATACGTACCATCAAAGGTGTAGAAGTCAACACCTTCGCCGAGATGACTGAAGAGCTGGGACGTTGCGCCCCTGGCGACAAGGTGGAGATAGATTTCACCCGCGACGGCCGCTCGCTCAAAACCACCGCCACACTACTCAACTCACAGGGAACCACTGCGATAATTAAGAAACGGAAGTGAGTCTCGACGACAAATACCTCTACATGACCGAAACGCCGGTTCGCCGGCTGGTGCTTCGCTTGGCCGTTCCCACCATCGTGAGCATGATGGTGACGTCATTGTATAATGTCGTCGATGCGGCGTTTGTCGGACACCTCTCCACCGAAGCCACCGCCGGCATCGGCATCTCGTTTGCCTACATGACCTTCATACAGGCGATGGGCTTCTTTTTCGGTCACGGCTCGGGCAACTTCATCTCCCGCGCTCTCGGCGCCAAGCAGTACGACACCGCCGGGCAGATGGCTGCTGTGGGCTTCGGCACGTCGTTCCTCGTCGGGTTGGTGGCAGCAATACCATGTCTGATATTTCTCGAGCCGATAGCGGTGTTGCTCGGCTCGCCCGACGCTGTGGTTGGCGAAACATGCAACTACCTGCGTTTCATCGTCATCGCGACGCCTTTTATGATGTCGGCGTTGACGCTCAACAACCAGCTGCGCCTGCAGGGCAACGCCCGCTTCGCCATGATTGGCATCGCCAGCGGTGCGGTTCTCAATATGCTACTTGACCCGCTCTTCATCTTTGGTTTTCGATGGGGAATCGGCGGCGCGTCGGCGGCAACGGCTGTGAGCCAGTTTGTGAGCTGGTGCATCCTGCTGTGGGGCACAACGCGTGCCGACAGTGTGCATATACTTCCGCGCAACTTCCGCCCTACGTTGCGTTGCTACAACGAGATACTCCACGGAGGACTTCCCTCGCTTGGGCGTCAGTTCTTCAACTTCATTGCCGCCCTGAGTCTCAACTATGCAGCCGCCATCTATGCCGACCCTGGCTGTGAGGCTTCCAGCGTAGGTGCTTTCGCTATCGTGACACGCACCATGATGTTCGCTTTCTCCATTGTGCTCGGATTCGACCAGGGGTTCCAACCAGTGGCGGGATTCAACTATGGTGCCGGGCTTTACACTCGTGTACGAGACTCTTACATTTTCGCCATACAGGTCACCACCGTGTTGCTCTGCTTTGTGTCGGCGACGGGACTCATCTTTGCCCCCGACATCATACGTCTTTTCCGCGACGAAGACCCCATGCTGGTCGAGATAGGAGCCCGTGCCCTCCGTTGGCAGTGTGTCGCTTTTCCGCTGATGGGTCTCGCCACAGCCACAAACATGCTCTTCCAGAACATCCGAATGACCTTTAAATCCACGCTGCTCAGCATCGGTCGGCAGGGCATATTCTTCCTCCCGGCCATCTTCATCCTTCCCCGATTCTGGGGCATCCACGGAGTCGAGATGGCACAAGCCGTCGCCGACATCGCCACCTTCCTTCTTTCGCTCCCCTACGCCATCTGGATTTACCGCAAACTGAGCGTTAGCAGTCATGTGCGTGCCAGCACAGGGCGATAAATTTTGTGAAGTTGTGAAATTGTGAAGTTGTGAATTGACAAATGTATTTGCTGGCTGCTGACTTTGAACGAACATATCAACCTATCAACATTAAAAAATTATAATCCATGACACTCTATTCCATTGAAACCATTCCGGGCGTTAACTACGAAGCCCTGGGAGTTGTGTGCGGAAGCACCATCCAGTCGAAAAACTTTGTGGCCGACTTCGGCCAGTCGTTGAAAACCATCGTTGGTGGTGAACTCAGAAGTTACACCGCCATGATGGAGAAAGCCCGCAAACAGGCCACGCAGCGCATGATAGATCAAGCTCAGCAGATGGGTGCCGACGCCGTAGTGGGTGTCCGTTTCGCCACCTCTGCGATTATGGCGCAGGCATCCGAAGTGCTGGTTTACGGCACTGCTGTGAAAATACGCTAAGTCATGCGGCGGGCACTATTGTTACTCTGCCTCCTCACGCTGATGTCGTGTGCGGGCAGGGATGGCAAGAACATCAAGGACTCCGAAATCGTATTTTACAGGTGCGAACTCGGGAAATTCTGGTTTCAGGAGCATATCGGCAGCGATAAGGAGTCGGCTCTGGATTCGCTGATGAAGTTGAAAACCAATCTGCCCGACACGCCGTATGTGGTTGCTTTAGAGCAGGTGAACGTAGGTACGGTGCTTGCCACAGGTCATTGTGACATTGACAAGCCAGGCAAAGCCTGTGTCCACCGTTACAGCAACGACGACAAGCAGTTCTATGCCGTCACTTTCAAACGGGGCAACCTATATCTCCAACCACCAGAAGATATTATTGACAACCAGGGCAATTGGTATATCCTGGAGGTGAATAAGTAAGCATTGTTTAAGTCTCGCTCATCCGTGAGCGGGAGTGAGAGACGGATTGGAGTTGAGTGGGAGGCTTTTTTTTTCGACTCAAAGTCACTGCAAAGCCGCTGAGAAGTTGCTGAGAAGTTTTTATTCTTTCTCGGCAAGTATGGCGGCGAGCTGCTCTTCTGGTGTTACTGCGCCCATGTCGAGGAGTTGTATTGTGCGTTTGAGGTCTTCGGTGAGCGGGTGGTTGGGGTAGGTGTCGATGAAGTATTGGTAGGCAGCTTTGGCATCGTCAGGCCTTTCGGCAAATTCGTAGGATTTTGCAAGTGTTAGCAAACAGTCCTCCATTCCCTCGTAGCCGCTGTATTCATCTACGACTTTCTGTGCGTTCCAGATGGCCTCGTCGAACGAGCCGACCAGGCATGCTACGTTTGCCGCCTTGTGCAGGCACACGGGGGCTAGAGAGTCGTCTGGGTATGTGTTGGCAAAGCTTGTGTAAAGCAGTATAAGCGAATCGGCGATGGCAGGGTTGCGGGCATAATCTAAGCCCATGGGGTCGTGGCGACTCTCGAAGTTGTCAATCATGGCGGCAGCTTTGTCGCGCGGGCTTTGTGAGTTCTTACAGCCGACGAAAATCAGCAATACGGCTGAGGCAAGTGCCAAAATGTGTCTTGTTTTCATTGTGTTTTAAAAAAATACCGTTATTGGATTTGCAATGATTATTAGGTTGAAAGAAATTAATTTCTTTTCATGCGGTACAGTGTGCGTACTTTCCCGGCTGCTACATCGTTCAGCTTGCGTTTTAGCATGGTGCGGCGCAACGAACTCAGGCGGTCAGTGAACACCTTGCCTTCAAGATGGTCGATCTCGTGTTGCGCAATACGGGCAAACATGCCGTGTATCTCTTCTGTGTGTTCTTTGAAGTCGGCGTCGAAGTAGTGTATCACAACGCCCTCCGGACGCAACACATCTTCGTGTATGTCGGGTATGCTGAGGCAACCTTCGTTGAAGAAGGTCTTCTCTCCCACGCTCTCCAGTATTTCGGGATTGATGAGGGTGTGCTCTATGGCGGTGTCTGCGTAGGTTTTGGTCTCTTCGTTATAGGGATAATAGCCTATCACCACCAGACGAATGGAAAGACCTATCTGGGGTGCGGCCAATCCGACGCCGTCGGCTGCATACATGGTTTCATACATGTCTTCTATCAACTGTTTCAAATCAGGATAGTCGGCCGTTATCGGTTCGGCTTTCTTTCGTAAAACGGGGCTGCCATAGCCTACTATTGGGTAAATCATTTTTTTTGTTGATATGGTTGATATGTGAAATTGTGAGGCGTCAATACTAACTGCTGACCGCTAACCGCTGACTGCTAAACTGTCCATATAGTTCTGCAGTATCAAAGTGGCGCTGATGGTGTCGATTAGGGCTTTGTTCTGCCGTTGTTTCTTCTTCAATCCGCCGTCTATCATCGCCTGGAAAGCAATCTTCGAGGTGAACCGTTCGTCCATGCGGCAGATCTCTTTTTCTGGGAATTTCTTTGCGAGCTCACCAAGAAACGGTTCGATATACTGTGCTGACTCCGAGGGCGTATTGTCCATCTGTTTTGGCTCGCCCACCACGAATATGTCCACTTGCTCGCGGGCGCAGTAGTCGGCGATGTACTGCATCAGCTTCGGCGTCTCCACTGTGGTGAGACCTGTGGCTATGATACGTTCGGGGTCGGTGACAGCCAACCCTGTGCGTTTCTTTCCGTAGTCAATAGCCATTATGCGTCCCATGACGAATTATTCTTTGTAAAAAAAGCGGAACTTTTGTTGTTCCGCTTTGTCTGTGGTCCCTCTTGGGCTCGAACCAAGGACCCACTGATTATGAGTCAGTTGCTCTAACCGACTGAGCTAAGGGACCGCTTCGTATCTTGCCGAAAGCGGGTGCAAAGATACAATCTTTTTTTTATTCTGCCGAATTTTTTTTCTCTTCCTCGTTTTTCTTGTTTGCGTTGCGCATCAAGACCACCAGTGCGATGGTCTCGAAAAAGAGGTGTGCGGCATAGCAGACGCAGAACGCCACAGCGAACCACTTGGCTTGCTGCACATGAGTGAACATCCATATCGAAAGAACTGCCAAGTGGACAAATAGCACACCCACCGTAACACCCAGGAAGTTCTTCACAAATGTGCGAGGCGACTTGCGCAAGCTCTCCAATATTGTCCAGTGCTCAACGCCGGTCACAATGGCAAAATAGAGCGGGATGAAGGGCATAATGACCTGATAATGCTCCCAGCCGGCATACATCAGCGCCAGCGCCGACAATACTAACAGCAGCGTTACAATAAGCAGTTTTACTATGTATTTTCTCATAACGTCGATTTATTCGCAGAAGCGGATGGTCTCTTTGGTGGTAAACTTCTCGCAGTAGTGGCAGCGGAGTTTCAGGTTTTCCTTGTCAACTACATCGAACTTGGTGGCAATCTTCTCGTGGTTGGTGATGCACATCGGGTTCATGCATTTGATGAAATTCTCGATATGGTCGGGAATCTCTGCCTCGATTTTCTCAATCACCTCGTAGTTTTTGATGTTTATGATGCTTGCCATCGGTGCCACGAGCGATATCTTGCTCAGTTCCTCTTTGGTGAAGTATTTGTTCTTGATCTTGATGATGCCTTTGCGGATGAACTTCTGGCTGCTCAGGTAGTTGCCGATAAGCACCTCGTCTTCGTATTTCTCAAGACCGAGGATATGAGCCACTTGATATACTACTTCGGTCGGGATGTGGTCGATCACCGTGCCGTTTTCTATTCTGGGAACAACAAGTTCTTTCTTTGTATCCATGATGATTATTGTTTTAGACTTTTAACCTTTATAACCCGTAACCTTTTTTATCTCACACCGAGTATTGCGGCCATGAGTGCTTGACGTACATAGACACCGTTCTGTGCCTGCCGGAAATAGTAGGCGTAGGGGGTTTTGTCGACATCTACGGTGATTTCGTTCACTCTCGGCAGCGGGTGCAGCACACGCATGTTGTCCTTGCAACCTTTCAACATCGAGGCGGTGAGGATGCAGCTGTCTTTCACTCGCTCATACTCCAGCGGATCGGGGAATCTCTCTCTCTGCACGCGAGTCATATAGATGATGTCCGCCACAGGGATAACATCCTTGATGTCGGTATATTGGTAGTATTTCAATCCCGCGTTCTTGACGCTCATCTTCACCGAGCTGGGCAGTTTCAACTCCTGTGGGGATACCAGGTGGAATGTGGCGTTGAAGTTGCACATTGCCTGTACCAGCGAGTGCACCGTGCGGCCGTATTTCAAGTCACCGACACAAGCGATGTTCAGGTTGTCCAGACGGCCTTGGGTTTTGCGGATAGAGTAGAGGTCGAGCATGCACTGCGTCGGGTGCTGGTTGGCGCCGTCGCCCGCATTGATGACGGGCACGGTTGACACCTCGCTCGCATATCTTGAACTACCTTCTTTAGGGTTACGCATAACAATCAAGTCCGCATAGCTGCTCACCATCACGATGGTGTCGTGGAGCGATTCGCCTTTCTGTACGCTTGTCCCGCCGGGGTCGCTGAAGCCTATGATGCGGGCTCCCAGTTGGTTGGCAGCGCTCTCGAAACTCAAGCGAGTACGGGTCGAAGGCTCGAAGAAAAGTGTTGCCACCACTTTGTCGCTCAAGATTTTCTGTTTCGGATTCTTTTCAAATTCCTCGGCGATGTCCAGCACTTCGATATACTCATCTTTCGAGAAATCGGTGATGGAAATCAGGTTGCGTCCTTTTAATGTGCTCATATATCTATGTATTAGTTGTTTGACCTATTGTTTTGGCTTTATAAGCGATGCAAATATAATAATAATATACTATAATATGTAGGTGAATTTATCAACACTTGTCGAAATTGTGCTAAAAATGTCTCGGATGTTTAAGTATCCGAGACATTTTGGAGTCATTCTAAACTCTCTTCCGCGGCCTTCGGTAACTGTGTTTCTTCTTCAGTGGAGTATGGGATGGGCTTCGGTTGGCGGTGGAGGGTTAAGAGCTTCTCGTTTAGCATCAACTCCACTTCGCGCATCGTTTTCTCCATCCGTTTTTTAGTCAGTTGGCATTCCCAGACAACTATTACCTGCCAGCCGTTTTCCTGCAAGATATGGTAGTTCTCTTGGTCGCGTTCTTGGTTGCGCCTAATCTTGTTCACCCAAAATTCTCGGTTTGTGGTCGGAATCTTGCAGCAGGTAGAATTCTCTATGCCTAACCCGGCTCTGTCTTCAGTGTTCACGTTGTGTCCGTGCCAAAAACAGCCGTTGACGAATATCGCTGTTCTGTAGGGACGCATCACTATGTCTGGCTTGCCTGGAACACTCTTTACGTTGAGACGGTAACGGTATCCGTGCGCCCACAACCATTGCCTCACCCTCATCTCTGGCTTCGTCCCCTTGCTATGGATGTGTGACATGCAGCGATGCCGCTGCTCTGGTGTCATCGTGTCGCTCATCAGCTCATTGTGCCATTCCGTCCAGCGCCGGCTGGTAGTTTGGGGCTATCTCTAAGGCGCTCTGGTAGCTTATGCGTGCATTCTGCTTGTCGCCTTTGAGAGCGTAGGCCCAGCCACGGTTTGTGAGGGCTTCCACGAATTTGTTGTCACACTCAATGGCGCGGTCGTAATATTCTATGGCTTTGTCATAGTCGCCATAGTGGAAGCATTCGATATATCCGAGGTTATGCCAAGCATCCTTATGTACGGGATTTATCTCGGTGATACGTCTGTATAGTTCTTCAGCTTCATCCATACGCTGTTTTCCTTGGAAATACATGGCCAATCCATACATTGCTTGCGTGTTGTTGGGGTCGAGTCTAATCGCGGTGGTCAGGTATTCTACTGCGAGGGCGTTGCCGAGATTGGCATACATGAACCCCAGCTCTTCGTATGCCGGCTCGTATTCGGGGTAGAGGTCTATGACCTTGCGGAAGTAGAAGGCGGCGTTGGCTGTGTCCTCGGTCTCTTTGTAGATGAACCCTTTCATAAACAGGGCGTTCTGGTTGTTCGGGTCGTCGGCTGTCACCTTGCTCAGGTGGTCCATCGCGCGGTCGTAGTCTTTGCTGTAGAAGGCTATCTCGCCGAGCTTCAGGTATCCTTCTTTGTCGTTGGGGTCGAGTGTAACGACGGCTTCGAATGCCTTGTAGCTGTGCTCCATATCGCCCAGACGGAAGTAGGTGTCTCCCAGAAGGGCGTGATATTCCTTCTTTTCGGGCTTTATCTCGATGGCTTTGTTGAGGTCTATGATGGCGTCGTTGTAGCGCTCTAGGTTGACATACACGCCAGCGCGGTCATAAAGCAGCTCAGCGTCTTTGGGGTCTTTCTTGAGCCTAATATTTATGATTTCGAGCTTTTCTTCGTCGGTCATGTCTGAATAGTCCTTCTTCGAGTTGTGACACGAAGAGAGCCCGAATATGACGACGATGGCCAAAAGTGTTGAGAGGAATTTATGTTTCATTTTCGTTTCAAGTTGATATGTTTTATGTTGATATGTTCGAAAGAATTAAATGTTAAAGAGGTAACTGACCACTAACCACTAACTACTTAAATCGCCCTGTGCGGGCACGCACCTAACAGCTAACTCTACTGCTTTGCGGAAGTCTTTGATTTCTTGCAGCCGCAGCATCGCCCTCGCCGCACTTTCGCTCACAGGCAGGCTTTTATATACCAGGCACCAGTACTCCTTCATCTTGCGCAGACGGGGTATGTCGTGAGGGAAGTCGCGCTCGATAGCGTCATACAATGTGGTGACAAACTGTCGCGTCATTTCGGTGTAGTCGCCCTCGATGCCTTTGATTTTAAGTGGCAGCGTCGGGTCGTATAAAACGCCTCGCCCTATCATCACGCCTGCGAGCGTCTTGCCGCTAATCGCCGACCACCGACCACTGACCGTCGACCACTGACCTGCGGTACAGATGTCGCCGTTGTAGATGAATGGGGCTTTCAGCATCGATGCGGCTTTGAACACACGTTCTTTATCGACGCTCCCGCCATATTGCTGTTTGCCTGTGCGGCCGTGTATGGTGACGTTCGCCAACGGGTAGTCGTTGAGTATGGGAATTATGTCGATTATCTCGTCTGCCGAGCGGTGACCGAGGCGCATCTTGACGCTCAGGCGTGGTTTGATGCGTGGGACGACGTAGTCGAGCACCTCGCGTATCTCGTCGGGGTAGGGGAGTATGCCGCTTCCGCGGTGTTTGGCTGCTATGCGCCGCATAGGGCAGCCGATGTTCCAGTTGACCTCGGTGTAACCCAAATCGCCCATGCAGTCGGCCATACGCACAAATTCTTCGAGTTCGTGTCCGAGTATCTGTGGGATGACTGGAATACTGCCCTCGTTGCGTTCGGGTAGTATGTCCTCCAGCTGCTCGCGCCCGCCGCAGTTGCCGTGCGTAAGCGATACAAACGGCGCCACACTGCTGTCGAGCGCTCCTGGGAAACACTGACTGTAGGCACGACGGAACATCAGTTCTGTCAAACCCTGCATCGGGGCGAGTATCAGCATGACTCGCTCCTCTCTGCCCGCTTCTGTATTACGTAGGTCTTCAGCTGTGAAGTGAGTGTTGTGCCGACTTTGTTGATTGGGTTGAAAAGCACCGACTTTTCGCGTGTGTTCTGCGTGATGATGTGTCCGTGAGGGTCGGCCATAAGGATGAAACTCGTCAGTACACTCAGTATGCAGACGCATTTCAGCATGCCCAGCACGGCTCCCAGCAACTTGTTGAGCAGCCCCACTTTCACGAGCTTCACGAGGTTCTCGGCGCATTTGCCCAAGAAGAAAGCTCCGACCACCACCGCCACGAAGATGATAAGGAATGCCGCCAGCACCGAGGCTTCGCCTTTGATTCCGATGAGGCCCGAAACGCTCTTGGCTAGGTGGATGGCAAGATAGCAGCCGGCCACGATGCCGATGAGCATGGCGAGTTCGAAGATGATGCCTCGCTTGAATCCCTTGTAAATGCACCAGCAGAGGGGTATGGCGAGTATGAGGTCCAGAAAGTTCACTTGACTTCCAGTATGGTGATGTCGATTACTATCGGGGTGTATGGTGGCAGAATCCCTGCGCCCTCTTGTGCTCCGTATGCCATATTTGACGGTATGACCAATGTCAGCTCGCTTCCAGCTTTCTGGCCTTCAATACCTTTGCTCCATCCCTCGATAAGAGCCAGTTCGCCAACCTTATAGGTTAGCGGTTCGAATGTGCGGCCTTCGGTCGTCATGCCACCATTGCGGGCCACATCGCCCTTGCTGGTGTCAAATAGTATCCCGTCGAGGGTGCGTCCCTCAAAGTCTGCCTTCACGGTGCGTCCCTTCTTAACGGCTTTTCCGTTGCCAACTTTCTTGACATTTATATATATACCCTCTTTCGTTTGTGTCCAATTGGCTGGGTGTTCGTTGATGTAACGTTCTATCAGAGCTGGTTCTTCGGCTTTGCGTTGGTTCATTTCGGCAATATAGAGCTCTTGTTCTGCCGCAAGGTCGTTTGGCGTCATCACGTCGTCCACCTTCACCGTGTAGAAGAACCTCATGCCAGTTCCTTTCTTGTATTTTTCGGGCATCTGTTTTGCGTCTAAAAATTTGGCCATCTCGTCGGCCACGATGCCAAACATCGCCACATCGCCTTTGTGCATCATCACCAATGCATCGGAAAGGTCTCCGGGGAATGCACGCTCGCCTACCTGTATGATTCTCTGAGGGTCGCCGGCGTTGCTCAATAATGTGTCGCCTTCAAACACAAGCGTCATCTCTCCCACCAGCACATCGCCTCTGTAAACGTTCTGCGCCGCAGGATTAGACTTGTCAAAACGGTACATCAAGCCGCTTTCTGTTATGCTGAACGGCCGATCCTGTTGTCCCTGGGCGAATGTTGCGCCACAGAAAACAAAACCTATGATAACCAGGAAAAACTTTTTCATATCTTGCATATAACTAACTACTAACTACTGACCGCTAACTGCTGACTGCTAATTCCCCAACGCCGCCAGCTGTGCCTTCAGCGCCTCTATCTTCTGCTCGGCGTCGGCTTTCTTCTGACGTTCTACGTTCACCACCTTCTCGGGTGCGCCGTTGACGAACTTCTCGTTCGAGAGCTTCTTCATCACGCTGTTGAGGAATCCTTCCATATATTTCAGGTCGGCTTCCAGCTTCTCGCGTTCTGCGGCTACGTCGATGTTCTGACTCATCGGGATATAGTATTCCGTAGTGCCTACCATAAACGAAGTGGCGCCTTCCAACTTATCCTGGGTTTTCTCGATTTTGCCCACGTTGGCCAGTTTCTTGATCAAGCCGTTAAACTGGTCGGCGTGTTCGCCGCGCACGTAGAGGTCGAGTTTCTCTTTTGGCGACAACCCTTTCGAGTTGCGGGTTCCGCGAACGCCGGCTATCACCTCCTGGGTGTTGGCGAAGTCGTCGAGCATACGCTGGTCGTAGAACACGCTCATCGGCATGTGTTGCAGCATGATCGTCGCGCTCTCGCAACGCTCTTTCAGCGTGTGCCATATCTCTTCGGTCACAAACGGCATGAACGGGTGCAGTATGCACATCAGTCGCTCAAATATGCCGAGTGTCGCCATGTAGGTCTCGCGGTCGATGGGGCTGCCGTATGCGGGTTTCACCATCTCCAGATACCACGAGCAGAAGTCGTCCCACACCAGCTTGTAGCTCTTCATCAGAGCCTCGCTCAGGCGGTAGTGCTCAAAGTCGTATTCGATGCCTTCCAGCACGCAAGCCATCCGCTGCTCCATCCACTGCACGCTTATCTCGTTGTCCTTGCTCTGTTTCAGTTCGTCGCTCACCTCCCAGCCTTTCACCAGTCGCAAAGCGTTCCAAATCTTGTTCGAGAAGTTGCGCCCTTGCTCGCAGATGCTCTCGTCAAACGGCAGGTCGTTGCCTGCGGGAGCTGTGAGTAGCATGCCCATCCTCACGCCGTCGGCGCCGTATTTCTCGATAAGCTCTATCGGGTCGGGCGAATTTCCCAGGCTCTTGCTCATCTTGCGTCCCAGCTTGTCTCTCACTATACCGGTGAAATAGACGTGCTTGAACGGCACCTCCTTGCGGTATTCCTCGCCGGCCATAATCATTCTGGCCACCCAGAAGAAGATGATGTCGGGAGCTGTGATGAGGTCGTCGGTGGGGTAGTAGTACTTTATTTCGTCGTTGTCCGGGTTGCGTATGCCGTCGAAGAGCGAGATAGGCCACAGCCAGCTGCTGAACCAGGTGTCCAGCACATCCTCGTCCTGGCGCAGTTTTGACTTGTCATCGATGCCGTATTTCTCCTGCGCTTTCTTCAACGCCTCGTCCTCGTTCACCGCCACTATCGTCTCGGTCTTCCCGTTCACCTCCACATAGTAGGCTGGAATCCGCTGTCCCCACCACAGCTGGCGGCTGATACACCAGTCTTTGATGTTCTCCAGCCAGTGGCGGTATATGTTCTTGAACTTCTCGGGGTGGAACTGGATAGTGTCGTCCTCGACCACTTCGAGAGCCTTCTTCGCGATGTCGCTCATCTTCATGAACCACTGAGCCGAAAGCTTGGGTTCTATCACGGCGTCGGTTCTCTCCGAGTGGCCCACCTTGTTGGTGTAGTCCTCTATTTTTTCAATCAACCCGGCTTCCTCAAGGTCTTTCACAATCTCCTTGCGGCAGGCGAAGCGGTCCATTCCCGCATATTTTCCTCCGTGCTCGTTCAGCGTGCCGTTGTCGTTGAAGATATCTATCGACTCGAGGCTGTATTTCATGCCCAGGTTGTAGTCGTTGATGTCGTGTGCCGGGGTGATTTTCAAGGCACCCGTACCGAACTCCCTGTCCACATACTCGTCCATGATTATCGGCACCACCCTGCCCACGCCGGGCACGATGACCTTCTTGCCTTTCAGCCACTGGTAGCGCTCGTCTTCGGGGTGCACACACACCGCTGTGTCGCCCATGATGGTCTCGGGACGGGTGGTCGCCACCACGATATAGCGGTCTTCGCCCTCAACAAAATATTTCAGGTAGAACAGTTTGCCGTGACTCTCCTTGTATATTACCTCCTCGTCGCTTACGGCTGTGAGAGCCTTGGGGTCCCAGTTCACCATGCGCACTCCGCGGTATATAAGCCCTTTGTCATATAGGTCGCAGAACACTCTTATCACGCTCTCATAGCGCACCTCGTCCATCGTGAACGCCGTGCGGTCCCAGTCGCAGCTGGCACCCAGCTTGCGCAGCTGTTTCAGTATCGTGCCGCCGTGCTCCTCTTTCCACTCCCACGCATATTTCATAAACTCGTCGCGGCCGATGTCGCGTTTGTCTATGCCACGCTCTTTCAGCATGTTCACCACCTTCGCCTCGGTCGCAATCGAAGCGTGGTCGGTTCCCGGCACCCAGCAGGCGTTCTTTCCTTGCATGCGGGCGCGACGCACCAGCACGTCCTGAATCGTGTTGTTCAGCATGTGACCCATGTGCAGCACGCCGGTCACGTTTGGCGGCGGGATGACCACCGTATAGGGGCGGCGGTTGTCGGGTTCAGAATGAAAGATTTTCTTCTCCAGCCAGAAAGAGTACCATTTCTCCTCAACGGCAGCCGGATTGTATCTCGAAGCTATCTCCATGAATTACAATAATTAAAGATAATTAATTATAAAAAAGCAGTTGCAAAGATACAAAAAAAAATACTAATCAAAAGATTCCCAACCACAACAAGATAAAATCAAATATCGGTATATAGTTATACCATTATATCGGAATCTCGAAAAATCAAAATATCGGAATATCGAAATCCCGAAAAAATCGAAATATCGCAATCCCGCAAAAAAACAACTAAACCCTCCTTGTCCCGTTGCAGTTGGGATATCCCGAGCACCTCCAGAACTCATTGCCAGAGTTTATGCCTTTCTTGGCCATCCGTTTTATCATGGGCTTGCCGCACTTGGGGCACATTGGGGCTCCTTCTGTTGCGCTTTTCTCCGCTCCTGAGGCCAGTCTTTCAGTAGTGAGGGCTTCGGTGAATCCGCCTTCCTTCTTGAAGGTCTCCATCAGCATGTCAATTTGTTTGCTCGGAATCCGGATAAGGCGGTTGCAGAGAATCAGGATGCAGTTCGCCACCGTCAGCGAGTCGTCGCTTCTCAACCAGCGGTCGAATTTATGTTTCTGCTGCAGAATATGTATGCTGCTAAGATGTTGTACGTAGTCCTAGTCGGGCAGTACTCTCAACTGCTTGCCATTCTCAAGCAGAATATGTATGCTGCTAAGATGTTGTACGTAGTCCTGTAGACCGCTCGAGTTTGATTATGTGAGGTAAAAACAACATATCCACAGACTTGGCAACGTCTTTTTTGGGGAGGTGCTGATGCACGACGTGTTGATCTCGCCAGAAGCAGAAGAAGACCTGCGAAACTCAGTTGTGAATAGGGTGTGTTCACGCGGTTGCTGTCAGTTTTTTTGAGTCGGAACACATTGATAGTCTGATAAAACCACTTTTAACCGTCTCACATTTCTCAATCCATAGTCCGTCAATGAAAAAAAATATGTATCTTTGCACCCGTTTTCGAGACAACGGTTTGCCGTGAAAGCGGTGCCGCAAAAACAAAAATCACGGAGAGATGCCGGAGTGGTCGAACGGGGCGGTCTCGAAAACCGTTGACCTCTTTTTGGGGTCCAAGGGTTCGAATCCCTTTCTCTCCGCTCAAAGGCCCTGCACATCGAGCAGGGCCTCTTTTTTTACAAAAATCCAGACAGATGAAAAAAATATTTCTTTGGGCGGTTCTCATCTCTTTGTCGTCAATCGCCATGTCGCAAACCAAGCAAATCACCCTTGAGGACATCTGGCAGGACGGTACCTTCCGTCCAGAGGGTATCTCAAACATCCGCTCGATGACCGACGGCGAACACTACACGGTGCTGACTCGTTCGGGTATTGATTGTTACAGCTACGCCTCGGGCCAGAAAGAGTCGTCTATAGTTGACTTCGCCGCTTTGGGCGACATGCCTGCTGTCGAGGGCTATGAGTTCTCGGACGACGAACGTCTTATTCTATTTGAGTCGGAATTCGAACCTATATACCGCCACAGCGGCCTTTCGACCTATTATGTATATGACAGGGAAAAGGGTACGGCGCGTTGTATTACGGATGGCGGAAAGCAGCGTCTCACCACGTTCTCGCCTGACGGGACAAAGGTGGCATACGTCCGCGACAACAACTTGTACTGGATGGATTTGGCTTCGCTGGAGGAACACGCCATCACCACCGACGGCAAGCTGAACGAGATAATTTACGGCACCACCGACTGGGTGTATGAAGAGGAGTTTGCCATAACCAAGGGTTTTGCTTGGAGTCCGGACTCGAAGCGCATCGCATACTACCGTTTCGACGAGTCGCAAGTGAGAGAATACACCATGCAGATGTGGGGCGACCTCTATCCTGAAAACTACAAATATAAATACCCGAAGGCGGGCGAGGACAACTCGAAAGTGGAAATCCGTATCTATAACCTCGAAACGAAGAAAACGCAGTATCCCATGCTTGGCGGTGGCAAGGTGAATGCCGTAGCCGCCGAAGGCTCGGAGTGGGAGTATCTGCCGCGATTCCAGTGGACCACAAATCCGGAGGTTCTTGCCGTGATGCGCATGAACCGCCTGCAGTCGCACATGCAGATTCTGACCATTAACACCGCCTCGGCGAACATGAACGACAACGGTATGAAAGTTGTCTATGACGAGACCGACAAGGCCTACGTCGAGGTGCCGGACACATGGCGTTTCCTGAATGACGGAAAGAATTTCATCATCACCAGCGAACGCGACGGATACCGCCATGTATATATGTACAGCCTTGATGGCAAGATGGTCCGCCAGATTACTTCGGGCAAATATGAGGTGAAGGCAGTCTGCGGCATCGACGAGAAGTCGCAAACCATATATTTCACTTCCCACGAGAGCAGCCCCATCAACACCGACCTCTACAAGGTGGATTTTAAGGCCAAGAAGAAGGTTTGCCTCAACCACAGCGGAATCGGCACCTACAGTGCCATGTTCAGCAAAGGGTGCAAATACTACATCACCGTCTATAGCAACGCGAATGCCGCTCCCGTCTATTCCCTCTACAACGCAAAGGGCAAACTGGTAAAGACTTTGGTGGATAACTCCAAACTGCAGCAGAAAATGGCCGACTATGGCACAGGCCGCAAGCAGTTCGGAACATTCACGACATCTAACGGCACAGAGCTGAACTATTATATTATTACACCCAGCGACTTCCCTAACTCAATAACTCAAACACTTACGCAATCAAACAATAACGCAATCACGAAATATCCCGTGCTTTTCTATGTCTATGGAGGTCCGGGCAACCAGCAGGTGACCAACAGCTACGGCTACTCCGACTACTACTGGTACCACATGCTTGCCGACAAGGGCTATGTGGTCGTTTGCTTTGACGGTAGAGGCACCGGTGGGAGAGGAGCCGAGTTCAAGAAACAGACCTATCGCGACCTCGGTCACATGGAGTGCGAGGATGCAATCGAGGCGGCACGCTGGTTTGGAAAACAGTCGTGGGTCGATGCCGACCGTATGGGCATTTGGGGATGGAGTTTCGGAGGATACCTCTCGTCGCTGGCGATACTCAAAGGCAACGATGTGTTCAAGACCGCCATCGCGGTGGCTCCTGTTATAACCTGGCGTTACTACGACAACATCTACACCGAGCGTTTCCTTGCACTTCCCGACGGCAACGCCAAGGGGTATGACGACAATTCGCCCCTTAACTTCGCCGACCGTCTCAGCGGCAACTTACTGCTTGTTCACGGCACTGGTGACGACAACGTACACGTACAGAACACCCTCGACATGGTCTCGGCTTTGGAGAAGGCGGGCAAGCAGTTCGAGTTCCGTCTCTATCCAAACAAAAACCACTCCATCTATGGCGGAAATACCCGCTTGAACCTCTACCAACTGATGACTGACTTTATTTTACGCAAATTGTAATAGCTTGATTGTTAGTATTTACTGTGGCGAAAGTAAAAAATATATTTGAAAATATGCTGAGTTTTGGTTTTAATTTGTAACTTTGCGGTTCATTACAAGCGTACTATACTCACTTGAAACGGGATACTTTTTTGATGAAGCGAATATTACTCACAGCGACATTGCTGTTATTCACTTGTTATATAGCGCAAGCCCAGTGGGCGCGTTACGGATTTAGGGTAGGTGCTGGTGCCTCTCATATATTTGACGATATATCTTCTGTCTCTCCGGTTTTCGGCGCGGGCGCAGGTATTTTTGTTGACTATGGCTTTGAAAACGCCAAGATTGCTTGGAACACCAACCTATATCTCGAAATGGGACTCAATTTCCGTCGCAGTGGCGGCAACCTGCAGGAACTTATCAACGAGGATAACAACCTCACTGTTCGTGAGTCCTATTACCACACCTATTATGCTCAGGTCCCACTTCTTCTCGGCTTCAAGTACGAGATACCTGTGAAACGTGCTGGACATTATATCAATGTCTTGGTGGGTCCGGCTTTTAGTGCTGGCATTTATGGCGTTTACCGCGACCGCAAGGTCTCTCCCTACAACCCTCATGCCAACGCCAACTATGACAACTATGCTGTGGACGACAACAAGGCTCGCAGCGCGTTCAATTATATTCGCCGTTTCGATGCCGATGCAATTATCTCGCTGGGTTACCACTATCGTCAGTTTATGATTGATTTGGTGTTCGACTTCGGTTTCGTGCCCGTCAGTCCAGAGGATGATGCTCTGCGTATCATCGAGCGCGAAGTCACCGGCGATGAGAAGTATAACATTACCGTTCCGGGAGGCAACAATATGACCTATATGCTCTCCTTCGGCTACTACATCCCCATCCATGAGAAAGCCCGCTACCGCGGCGGACGTAGGTAAGACATCTAAAATGTACTTGTTTTCATAGTGTGCCGTGGAGTTGATCCTTCACGGCGTTTTTTATTGCGTTATACCCGAAACCGTTTTTTTACTGGGGGTCAACGTCGAAGTGAATCTTCATTGAGTGAAACTCCTTCTGCTCCAGAGTCTGGTCAGTGATGTCCAGTATTATCTGTTTCACTGCTACAAGGCTGTCAGTCGGTTCTACTCGCACTATCACTCGTTTGATATACAACCCTCTGATGCGGCTCACACTCGGATATTCTGGCCCCATGACACGGGTGGCGAGCTTCCCTCTTAAGCGGTTTGCATACTCGGCGGCGGCTGCGTTCAGCAGCTCCTGCTCTCGGTGTCGTAGTGTTATCTCTATCAGTTTGCTGAATGGTGGGTATCTAAACACTCGGCGTTCCACTATCTGCGACTCATACATCCCTGTGTAGTTGTTGTCCATTACGTTGCGTATGGCTTGGTGCCACGGATTGTAGGTCTGTATGATTACCTTGCCTTGGTGTCCATGACGTCCGGCTCGTCCTGCTACCTGCATCATTTGTTGGAAACTCCGCTCAAACGACCGGAAATCGGGAAAGTTGATTAGGTTGTCGGCCGAGATGATTCCCACCACACTCACATTGTCAAAGTCAAGCCCTTTTGTCACCATCTGCGTCCCAACCAGTATGTCCACCTTGCGGTATTCAAAGTCCGTGATTATCTCCAAGTGGCGGTTTCGAGTCATCGTGGTGTCAAGGTCCATTCGGGCCACCTTGGCCGACGGAAACAGCTGCGCTATCTCGTCCTCTATCCGTTCTGTACCGTAGCCTTTCAGTTTCAAACTTGGCTTTCCGCACACTGGACATTGGGTCGGAACGGGCACCGCATACCCACAGTAGTGGCAGCGCAGCGAGTTGGTGCTTTTGTGATAGACCAGCGACACGTCGCAATGCTGGCATTGGGGTGTCCAATGGCATTCGTCACACTCTACCCGCATCGAATATCCGCGTCGGTTTTGGAACAATATCACCTGCTCTTTGTTTTTCAGAGCTTCCTCGATGTGGCTCGACAGAAAGTTCGAAAAATAACCCTGCACCTCTTTCTTTCGCATAGCGTCTTTCATATCCACACACAGCACTTCGGGTAGCTTTATACCTCCGTAGCGATGTTTCATCTCCATCAGTGCGTATTTGCCGCTTTGTGCATTGTGGTACGACTCTATGCTTGGAGTTGCGCTCCCAAGCACGGTGCGGGCTCCCCACAGGCTGCCAAGGTAGATGGCCGTGTCTCGCCCGTTGTAGCGCGGGGCAGGTTCGTATTGTTTGTATGAACTGTCGTGCTCCTCATCAACGATAATCAGCCCAAGGTCGCGGAATGGCAGAAACACCGCACTCCTCGCGCCGAGAAGCACATCGAATCGTTTGGCTGCGTCTTCGCTGAAAGCTCGGCTCCACACCTCTGCTCGTTGGCTCGGGCTGAATCGTGAATGATACACCCCAACTCGATTGCCGAAATATTTTTTCAGTCGGTTGATTATTTGTGCCGTAAGTGCTATTTCGGGCAGCAGAAACAACGCCTGTTTTCCCTGCTCTATTGTGTGCTGCATCAGCTTGATATACACCTCGGTCTTGCCGCTCGACGTCACTCCGTGAAGCAGGCTAACTCCTTGTTGGTTGGAGATTTTGTTATATGCCTCCTGCTGCTCCTCGTTAAGCTCTATGCTGTCTGGCGATGTGACACTCTCGTATTTCTGTAGTCGGCTCTCTATCCGCTCCTCAGCTATGAGTATCCCATTTTTTATAAGCGTGTTGAGTGATGATGCGGAAAAGTCGCTCTGCTGGGCGAGTTCCTTTTTCGGTACTGCTTTCATTCCGAAGTTCGACAACTGCATGAATCGTAGCATTAGCCCGAGTTGCTTGGCAGCGCTTTTTTTCTGCTCCAGTTGGTCGAAAAGTCGTTTGGCCTCCTTCTGGTCGAGATATTGGGGCGCGAGTACTACGTAAGTGGCCTTTATCGGTTTGAACCGCTGTTGCAGGTCTTCGTCCATTATCAGTATGTTGCGCTCTATCATGCCGTTTATCACGGGCATGATTTTCTGTACCGAGATGGCAACGCTGATGTCGTTCACCTTCATGACGGGTTGCTCTGTCAGCAGCTGCACTATCCTCAGCTCCTTCTCTTCAAGGCTTGAGAGCTCTCCGTCAAAGTCGGGATGTATTGCAACCATCGACTCACTGGCAAGCCGCAGCACCGATGGCAGCGCGGCGGCCATCACATCGCCTATATAGCACATATAGTATTTCGCCATCCATTCCCACAACTTGAATTCCCGCTCTCCCACTATCGGCTTGCTGTCTATCACCGACAGAATGTATTTCACCTGGTAGGTTGGCACTTCGCTGTGTACTCGCCTCACAAGTCCTGAATATAACTTCTTCGATCCAAATTGTACCACCACTCGCTGCCCGGCTTCCACCATCCCCGAATACTCGTTCGGTATTCGGTATGTGAACGTGCTGCGTAGGTGTAACGGTAGTATTATATCTGCAAAAAGAGTTGTTTCCAAGGATTTATTCTGTCTTTATACCGATTGCAAAAGTACGATTTTTATCATTCTTGCGTTTTATATTATTGTGAACAGTTCAAAAAAAACATCGCAGAAGCGACGAATCACTGTGGCGGTGAGCAACGACCTCCTGACCGACCAACGTGTTTTGCGCTCTTGTGACGCCCTCTATGAGGCTGGATTTGCAATTTCGCTCGTCGGCAGGACTTGGCCGGATTCTCGCAAACTTCAGAAACCCTACAAATCATCCAAGATGCAGCTCCTGTTTAAACGAACTGCTCTATTCTACGCCGAATTTAACGCAAGACTTTTTTTGAAGCTCCTTTTTTCTCAAGCCGACGCCTTCTATGCCAACGACACCGACACCCTTTTGGCTGTCGCTCTCGCCGCTCGCCTGCGTCGCAAACCATTCGTGTTCGATGCACACGAGCTCTTCCCCGATGTGCCCGAGCTTATAGGAAAACCTTTTGTACAGAAGGTTTGGCGATGGGTTGAACGTAGATTTATTCCACAAGCCTCTTTGTGTGTGACCGTGAACCAAAGCTTGGCTGAAGAATATGAACGCCGTTATGGTGTAGGATTCATAGTGGTCCGCAATCTCTCTTCACACACGTCCCCTCGAAATTCAACCTTCAAAATTCAATTCTGCGATCAAGGTGAGCGAAAAGAAAGCTCGCTTGCTTTTCCGAACCGAAGCAGAATGACGCCACCGGCGGCAAAATTCAAAATCATCCTCTACCAGGGTGCTGTCAACAAAGGTCGTTGTGTCAAGGAGTTGATTGACGCAATGGAGTTTCTTCCCGACTGTCGTCTTGTTGTCGCTGGTGCGGGCGACCTGCTGGTTGACATGAGGCACTATGCCGCCGCAAAGCCCTATTCCTGGCGCATAGACTTCGTGGGGAGATTGCTGCCGGATAAGTTGAGGTCAATCACTTCTAAGGCCTCGCTCGGATTTTGTGTTATGCGTAATATGGGCTTGAACTATTATTTCTCGCTTCCCAATCGTATAGGCGACTTCGCATCCGCAGGAATACCGGTTGTGGCAAGTGACTTTCCGGAAATAAAGAAAGTTGTTGGAACATATCGTATCGGCGCACTCGTTTCTGAGTCCACGGTCGAGTCGGCCGAGGCTTTGGCCGCGGTGATTGAAAAAACACTCAATGAGTGGGCTTCGTTGTCTGACGTCGAGAAATCCGCTCGTTTCGCCGCTGCAAGAGAGGATTTGTCGTGGAAAAATGAACAAAAAAAACTCATCCACTGCATTGACACAATATTTGTTAATAATAATAGTTAATATAATATTCTCCAAAAATCCCAACCTACTCCCAACCCATACTTAATACAGACCTAATACAGACTTAATACAGACCTAACATAGACTTATCGTTGTTGCGAATTTGCAATCCGCAACGCAAAATAAAAGGGATTTGCAATCCCAACAATCAAAAAACACAGACCTGTAACAACCCCAAAACCATACTATGATATACGACCTACTACTCATTCTCTACTTTATTGGTTGCCTCGTCGGACTCTGGTTCGTCTTCAAGAAAGCCGGCGTCCAACCTTGGAAAGTTATCATCCCTGTCTATAATATTATTGTATGGATTAAAATCTGCGGCAAACGCTGGCCTTGGTACATCTACTTCCTTCTTCCGGCCATCAACGTGTTCACCTTTCTGCTCATGGTGGTCGAAACCGCCAAGGTCTTCCGTCGCTACGGCTTTTGGGAGCAGACCTTTGCTGTGCTTTTCCCATGCATATATCTGCCGATTCTGGGCATCTCTAAAAAGTATGAATATACAGACCCCTCGCAGCTCCCGCCACACAAGGTGGGCAAGGTCCGCGACTGGATTGATGCCATAGTGTTTGCCTTGATTGCCGCCGTCATAATAAGAGGCAACATCCTTGAGTTCTACAAAATCCCTTCCAGCTCGATGGAGAAGAGCCTCCTTGTGGGTGACTATCTGCTGGTCAGCAAGATAACCTATGGTCCGCGTGTAGCTATGACACCGCTCTCTTTTCCGCTGGTACACAATGTAATGCCCTTCAGTAATGGCCAGACGGAGTCTTACCTTAAATGGATAAAGCTGCCATATCACCGCTATCCTGGCTTCCGTAAAGTGAAACGTTTCGATGCGGTTGTCTTCAACTATCCCGATGGAGATACAGTGTGCACTGCATGGCAGAGTAACCGCTCCTATCACGATTTGGTCCGCGAGGAAGGCTACGACGCCATCAATAACGCCAACTATCTTCCCGTAGGCGGACGCATGATGGAGAACCACATAAGGGTGCGCCCCGTTGACAAGCGTGAGAACTTCATCAAACGCTGTATCGGCCTTCCAGGCGAGACTCTCGAAATTCGTGACCAGGCAGTCTATATTAACGGTGAACTCATTGAGAACCCTCTTGAGTCGCAAGTGTCTTACGCCGTTTCCTTCAAGTCGGCGATGACCGACCCACACAAGGTTTTACGTGAGGTTGGCGTCAGCGAGGAGGATTATCAGAACGCCATGCATGGCGACGATCCGGTCTTGCTTTTGCCTCTTTCCTCCTCGATGGTTGAATCTCTGCAGAAACGTGATGACATCAAGTCTGTTGAGCGTCTGATGCTCCCTGAGGGCGACAATTCCATGTCTCTTTTCCCTCATGAAAAAGGGTTCAACTGGACTGTTGATGAGTTTGGCCCGTTGGTTATTCCTAAGGCAGGGATGACAGTGGCTCTTTCTTCCGCCAACCTGCCTCTCTACCGCCGTATTATTGAGGTCTTCGAAGGTCACAAACTTGAAATCCATGACGGTCTGATTTTCATTGACGGCTCCGTTGCTGACAGTTACACCTTTAAGATGGATTATTATTGGATGATGGGCGACAACAGGCATAATTCCGCCGACTCTCGCTTCTGGGGTTTTGTGCCCGAAAATCATATTGTCGGCACCGCTTCGATGATTGTGTTCTCAAAAAATCAAGACACAGGTAAAATTCGTTGGAACAGATTTCTCAAGCGTGTAAAATAATTTTTTAACATTTGCGTTTAATATTATAGAAATCCTTATAATTGCTATTTTGACTTTAATACTCACAGTTTTATGCTATACGCTGTAATAAAGACCGCAAAAGGCACGATGAAAATCGAGCTTTACGAGAAAGAAACACCAAATACGGTTGCCAATTTTGTGAAACTCGCCAAGTCTGGCTTCTATGATGGACTGCGTTTCCATCGTGTCATTCCTGATTTTGTCATACAGGGTGGATGTCCGTATAGCCGCAATCTCGGTGACCCGCGTGTTGGTACGGGTGGACCTGGTTGGACAATAAAGTGCGAGACCTCTGCGGAGCGTCAGTACCACGACCGAGGAGTGCTTTCCATGGCTCATGCTGGCAGGGACACTGGTGGCTCGCAGTTCTTCATCTGCCACAACCGTCAGAACACTCAGCACCTTGACGGTGTACACACCTGTTTCGGCAAGGTGGTCGATGGTATCGAGGTTGTCGATGCCATTCGCCCAGGCGACCTCATCGAAAGCGTCTCCATTATTGAAGAGAACGCCTGATGTATCCGTTGGCAATTCACAATTCAATAATCACTAACCATTTTCTCGATTATGAATTTAGGAATAAAACTTCTTGTTGCTGAGGATGATCCTAATTTGGGTACTATCCTTAAAGCTTACCTTTCTCAGAAAGGTTTCACCGTCAGTCTTGTCACCGACGGTCAGGCTGCAATTGAAACTTTCCGCAATGCCGACATTGATGCTTGCATTCTTGATGTGATGATGCCGGTCAAAGACGGTTTCGCTGTGGCAAAGGAAATACGTCGTCTCGACAAGCGCGTGCCTATTATATTCTTGACGGCAAAGAGCCTCGAGGCCGACAAATTGAAAGGTTTCGAGATCGGAGCCGACGACTACATCACCAAGCCGTTCAGCATGAACGAACTCTTGGCTCGTATCAATGCTACCATTCGTCGTTCATTCGATGAAAATAAACCGGAAAACAACATCTTCAATATCGGCAAGTTTGTGTTCGACCACTCTCGACAGACTCTCACAATCGATGGTGACGAACGTCATCTCACTTCAAAGGAGTGTGAGTTGATGCGCATCTTCGCCCTCAATTTCAACCAAATTGTCGATAGAACCACCACTCTGCAGAAAATATGGAAGACCGATAGCATTTTCGCAGCTCGCAGTATGGATGTTTACATTACTAAGTTGCGCAAATATCTCAGCGCTGACCCATCTCTGCAAATTATCAATGTCCACGGTGTTGGTTTCAAACTAACCCAACAATAAATCAAAATTGCTCACTCTGAGCACGGGTGTATGAGATTGACCTTTCTTGGGACAGGCACCTCGCAGGGGGTGCCTGTCATCACTTGTGACTGTACGGTTTGCAACTCTGCAGACCCTCGCGACAAACGTCTCCGTGCCTCTGCGTTGCTGGAGACCGACAGTGGCTCTAATATCCTGTTTGACATCGGTCCTGACTTCAGACAGCAGATGTTGCGTGAACGGGTGTCTCACATTGATGCAGTGCTGATTACTCATGCACATCGCGACCATGTGGCGGGTATTGATGACATTAGGGCTTTTAACTACGTACAGCAGAAACCTTTGGATTTTTTTGGTAACGATATTGCTCTCAGCACGCTACGCCATGACTACGGTTATATTTTCGGCCATCACGACTATCCTGGGCTGCCAGAAGCCGAGTTGCATATTGTGGAACTAGCTGGATCCTTTAAAGTTGCTGGCGAAATGATTACTCCTATTGGGGTGATGCACAAAGATTTGCCAATTCTTGGCTATCGTGTCGGCGATGTTGCCTATATTACCGATGCAAACTATATTTCACCTGATGAAATGCTTAAGTTGAATGGAGTAAAGGTACTCGTGCTTAATGCATTGCGACAAGAACACCATTGGTCTCATTTCTGCCTTTCTGAAGCCCTTGATGTAATCAAACAGCTCCAGCCAGAACAAGCATATCTGACTCATATAAGTCACGACTTGGGAACTTTTGTCCAGGTGAGCCGTTTCCTGCCGGATAATGTCAGTCTATCCTACGACGGCCTCACCATAACCATCTAATCCCCCCAAAAAACTCAACACATCAAACAATAACACATTCAAGCAATAACACAATCAATCAGACATTCAACCAATCAACCCCTTAAGCAATTACACAATCAAGCATTCGGACCTTCAACCACTCAACCACTCAAGCAATAACACAATCAATCAGACATTCAACCACTCAACCCCTTAAGCAATTACACAATCAAGCATTCGGACCTTCAACCACTCAACCACTCAAGCAATAACACATTTAAGCAATCTTTTATCCCTTTTTCAAAGCATATTCATTGCATCTTCATTGCATTCGGATTGCATCCGGAAAAATTGAGGTTTTAAACGTAAGAATAAACTATTACTGTCGTTTTGACAGAAACAATTTTCCCGTATTAATTTTGACTTTTATCAGTGTGAATGTGCTTTTTTGTGGTTAGTGTATTTTTTATTTTGTCTTATGTTGATAATTGGTGTAAAAGTATGCTGGAATATAGAGCTGTTTTTTATAAATAATATTTATTTTTGCATTTCAAATTCGTATTGATTTTGATGATTGATGCCCAAGATTATCAGACGATATAATTCCACTATCCACGGAAATTACAGGTTCGCATACTTGAAATATGGTCTGCTGACTGGATTGCTGATGAGTCTCTATGTCCTTGTAAGACACTGGATAGGTTGCCCATCAGCCACTCCCTCGGATATTGGCAAGGATGTGGTGATGATTGCAGCGATGTTGTTTTTCTCTTATTTGTATCGTCGTAGTCTTGGTGATGGTATGGTTACGTTCAAGGAATTGGCTCTGCTTGGTTTAGGCATTGGATTGGTCTCAGCGCTGGTATTCGGTCTGTTCGTGTGGTTATATTGCGGGATAATATACCCAGAGATGACAGCCTTCTATGCAGAGAACTTCCGCAACGACGAAACGACCGCCGAAGGTTTCGCGTCGGCTCAAAACCCTATGATGTGGGCTATCTTCTTTGGCTTTGTGCATACTGTTGTCACCTCCATAATTGTGGCGTTTTTTTCTGCGTTGATTTTTAGGACCGAAAAAGGGGAGAGAATATGAGGTCGTATTTTGGAGGAAAAAATAAACTAGTGAATTGTAATTAGTATTGATTTGACAATATAAAAGTAAAGTTATGGATATTTCGATTATTGTACCTTTGTACAACGAGGAAGAGTCGTTGCCTCACCTCGCAGATTGGATAGACAAAGTGATGGCTAAGAACGCCTTCGACTACGAGGTGATAATGGTTGACGACGGCAGTCGTGACGGCTCCTGGAATATTGTAGAGGGTTTACACATGAGCAACCCTCGTTATAGAGGTGTGAAATTCCGCAGGAACTACGGGAAATCGGCAGCACTGAACGTTGGATTCGGAGTGGCTCAAGGCGATGTGGTGATAACCATGGATGCCGACCTGCAGGACAGCCCCGACGAGGTGCCTGAGCTGTACCGCATGGTAAAAGAGGAAGGCTACGACCTTGTGAGCGGGTGGAAGAAAAAACGCTATGACTCGAAGCTGGCGAAGAACATACCGTCGAAGTTCTTCAACTGGACGACGCGCAAGATGAGCGGCATCAAGCTGCACGACTTCAACTGTGGATTGAAGGCCTACAGGAAGGATGTGGTGAAGTCGATAGAGGTTTACGGTGAGATGCACAGGTATATTCCTGTGATAGCTAAGTGGGCTGGTTTCAAGAAGATAGGGGAGAAGGTGGTGCAGCACAGAAAGAGGGAGTTCGGGGTGACGAAATTCGGAATGGACCGCTTTGTGAACGGCTATCTGGACCTGATGAGCATCATGTTTATGTCGAAGTTCGGAAAGCAGCCGATGCATTTCTTCGGACTCATCGGCAGTGTCGCCTTCCTGTTCGGCTTTGTGGCGTTGGTGGTGGTCATTGTGTTGAGACTGGCACACATCATAGCCCTGACCCGCAGCGTGTGGTTCTTCCTGTCCATGTTCTTCACCCTGATAGGAATGGTCCTTTTCCTGGCCGGATTCATCGGAGAGCTTGTCTGCCGCAACTCCTCGACCAGAAACACATACTTGATAGAGAAGGAAATTTAAGTTTCAATCGTTCAGCTACTAACACAATAACACATTAACGCAATAACGCATTAACAACTTGAACTCCCGTAGCAGACATAGAAGGAACAATCGTGGCATAGTATGGATTGTGCTTTTGATGCTGGTCGCCGGTGGTGTGTTCTGTGCGTGGAAGTTTGCCGGCGGACACAAGTCGGGCGATGACGATACGGTGGTGACCGAGAGCCACAGCCGCTTGCTGCGCAGCGAGATACCCAAGGTGTCGGCCAAGTCCTATTCCGAGATGTTCCCCGACATGAACGATGTGCAGATAGAAGCCGCCCGCAGCAACGGCTTGCGCAACCCCGACAACCTGACCGACCCGGCAGACAGCTACGAACTCGTTCAGGTGGAGACCTGCAACGACTACGTGATAGACACCTTGCGCCATTCCAAACCCTACCTTGTGCCGCAGGCCGCACGGCTGCTGACATACGTCGGACATCGGTTTAAGGAAATCCAGGCCGAGCGCCAGGTAAAGCAAAAGGTGCGTCCCATAGTGACGAGTCTGTTGCGAAGCAGCCTTGACGTAGGGCGTCTCCGCAGGGTGAACCGTAATGCCAGCGAGAATTCGTGCCATGTCTATGGTACCACCTTCGACATATCATACACCCGCTTCATGGACGATAACGGACGTATCATGACCGAAGACCCGATATACAAGGAACTGCTGGCAGCCGCTCTCTACGAGCTGAGATTCGAGGGGTTGTGCTATGTCCGCTACGAACGCCGTCAGGCGTGTTTCCACATAACGGTGCGCTCGGTCGATTATGAGGGCGATTTGGCCAGCCAGACGGTAGAATACGAGGTTGGCAACGGCCCAGTGCTGACCGCCATGGCTGAAAAAGAAACGGTAGAGACGCCGGTGAAAAAGGTGGTGACAGAGGTAACTGTGGAGAAAGAAGCGAAAAAGGAAAACAATGCGAACGAGGTGAAACCGGAAGAACCCGTCGTGAAGAAAAACAACAATGTGCGTAGTCACTCAAAAGATTTCGACCGCCGAACCAATTATGTGGAGTTTTAAGCTTGCCCGAACAGGACGTGATTAGAGGTTAACGGTCGATAAACACATCAACATCAAACACAGACAACAATCAAGATATGAGTTTACAATGTGGCATAGTAGGACTTCCGAATGTGGGAAAGTCAACCCTTTTCAACTGTTTGAGTAACGCGAAGGCACAGGCGGCGAACTTCCCGTTCTGCACCATCGAACCCAACGTGGGCGTCATAACGGTACCGGACGAGAGACTTAATAAACTGGTGGAGATAGAACATCCCGCCAGCGTGGTTCCCGCAACGGTAGAGATAGTCGATATAGCCGGCCTTGTGAAGGGCGCCAGCAAAGGAGAGGGGTTGGGCAACAAGTTTTTGGGCAACATACGTACCTGCGACGCTATAATACACGTGTTGCGCTGTTTCGACGATGACAACGTGACGCATGTCGATGGCAGCGTCGATCCGATTCGCGACAAGCAGACGATAGACCTCGAGTTACAGTTCAAGGACCTCGAAACCATAGAAAACCGCTATGAGAAAGAGGTGAAGAAGGCAAAAGCCGGCGGCGACATGAAAGCGAAAAAGCTGGTGGAGGTGATGGACCTGTATAAAACTGCCCTGCTCAGCGGAAAGAATGCCCGCACGGTGGAACTCGACGAAAGTCAGCAAGAGGCTGCAAAGGACCTGATGCTGCTTACCGCCAAGCCAGTGTTGTATGTATGCAACGTAGATGAAGGCTCGGTGAAGAACGGCAACAAATATGTAGATATGGTGAAGACCGAGGTGAGCGGCGAAGACGCAGAGGTGCTGGTGATAGGTGCCGCCATCGAAGCCGACATCGCCGAGTTGGAGACATACGAAGAGAAGCAGATGTTTCTGGAAGACCTGGGATTGAGCGAGTCGGGAGTGAACCGTCTTATCAAGGCAGCATATAAGCTTCTTGGTTTGCAAACGTTTCTTACGGCAGGTCCGAAAGAATGTCGAGCATGGACTTTCCGCAAGGGGATGAAAGCACCCCAGACGGCCGGCATCATCCACAGCGACTTTGAGCGAGGATTCATACGCGCCGAAGTGATAAAATATGACGACTATGTGACGCTCGGAAGCGAATCCAAATGCCGCGAGGCGGGCAAAATTGCCGTCGAAGGCAAGGATTATGTCGTACAGGACGGAGACATAATGCATTTCAGGTTTAATGTGTGAGAGTTGTTGATATGTTGATACGTTGATATGTTTATGCGTTGATAAGTAGATATGTTGTTAAGAGGTCATAAAGGTTTTAGAGGTTTGAATGGGACTCGTGTTGTACGTGTTCCACTTTTAATCCTTGTGGTCTTTTCGACCTTTTTGGCTTTGCAGTCGTGCTCGACGAGTAAGGCCAAGTGGGCCAATATACGCTATCACAACCTGACGGCACACTACAACGTGTGGTGGAACGGCAACGAGAGTCTCAAGGAGGGGGTGAAGGACTTGAATAAAAAGATAAACGACGACTACACCCAGATTCTGCCCGTATATAAGCTCGGTACCACCGCCGAAGCGATGTCGGTAAAACCCAAGTTCGACCGTGCTATCGAGAAAGGCGTGAAGGGCATAAAGAAACACAGCATCTTCGTCCACGGAAAGGAGCATGTGCCGTATATCCGCAAATGCTATATGTTGACCGCCTACGGTTCGTTTTACGAACACGACTATGTCACCTGCGAAAACACATGCCAGATGATGGCGGCGCAGTATGCCGGTACAAAGGAGGGCGACGAGGCAAAGATACTAATGTCTCGATGCCATGCGGCTGACAAGCAATACCTGATTGCCGAGCAGGAGCTTGACCAGCTGGTGCAGAAGATGAAAGACGGAGCCTTCTCCAAAAAACTCGAAAGCAAGCTCTATATGGCGATGGTGGAAAGCCTGCTGCCTCAGGAACGCTACAAGAAATCTGTCGAGTATATCAAGCTTGCCCTCGAAAACACCAAGGACCGGGAAACCAAGGCCAGGCTCTATTTCATCATGGCTCAGATATACCAGAAGCTGAACAAGAAACCCACCGCCACCAAATACTACCAGAAAGCGATAAAAAACACCGAACTCTACGTGATGGAGTTCAACGCACGCCTTAACATAGCCTCCTGTGCCGACCTCGAACACACCGACATACCCAAGCTCGAGAAACAGCTGAACCGCATGCTCAAGGAGAGCAAGAACGAGGAATACCGCGACCAGATATACTATGCCATGGGCGAGATGTATATGGGTGTGAAGAACGCCAAGAAAGCCTGCGACAGCTATAGACAGTCAGTCGCCGTCGCCACAAAGAACCAGCCTCAGAAAGCCAAATCGTCGCTCCGTTTGGCCGAAGTGCTCTACGATGTCTATGAAAACTACGACCTTTCGCAGATTTACTACGACACCGCCATGCAGATAATCAATCGTGAATATCCACACTATGGCGAGATTAAGTCAAGGTACGACGTGCTTACCGCCTTGGTTTCATACACCCGTGTTATCGACCGCAACGACAGCCTGATAGCCGTTTCGGAGATGCCGGCAGCAGAGCGCGACGCACTTATAAGAAAGAAGATAGAAGACCTCAAAAAACAGGAGGAAGAGGCCAAAGAACGCGAACTGCTGGCCCAGATTGCCTCCGACACCAAGGCCGCTCAGAACACCCTCACCGGCGACTGGTATTTCTACAATCACAACACCGTCCAGAAGGGCAAGGAGACCTTCCGTCAGCGTTGGGGCATGCGAACACTCGAAGACTACTGGTTCCTCTCGAAGAAAGGCCTCCTCGGCATGAATATGTTGGCAATGGCCGATGACGAGACTCCGTCTGACTCCGAGGCCGACGACAGCGACTCGACCGCCACCGAGGAGAAACAGCCCCGAGGAGCCGACCCCAACGACCCTCACAACGTAGCCTACTACACCAAAAACCTCCCGACCACCATCGAGCAGAAAGACTCCATGCGTGCCGAGATTGCAGTCGCCCTACTCAATGCCGGATATATCTACTACGACGGCATCGGCAACGTCCCCAAGGCTCTGGAATGCTACCTGCGTATGGCCAATGAGTTCCCCGAGAACGACGAGATTGTCCAGGCCTTCTACATGCTCTACCGCATCTACAGCAAACAAGGCAACACACCCCAGGCCAACTACTACCGCGATATGATACTCATGGGCTTCCCCGACAGCGACTACGCCAACCTCATTCGCGACGAGGATTACTACAAAGAGATTATACGTCGTGAACAGCGAATCAAGGACGAATATGAAGACCTCTATGCCCTCTTCCGCAAACGTCGCTACAACGAGGTAATCAATCAAGCCGCAGTGGCACGTGAGACATTCGTCGGCGACCCCATGCTTGCCAAGTTCAACTACTGGGAAGCCATGTCATACGCCCGGATAGGGGAGAAGGAAAAAGCTATATCTGGATTTGAGAACATCGTGGCTACAAGCGACAAGTCTGACTCCATCGTACCGCTTGCACAGCTGCAGCTCAAGTATCTCAAAGGCGACGCCTACGTCGAAGAATCCGAAACCGCCGAAACAATCACCCCCGAGGAAGAAACCGTCGCCTCCGGTCGCACACCTCGCACCCTCCAGCCCGAGCAGCCCGTCCAGGAAGAACAGCTGCCACCCGAGGCTCTCTATTTCCGGTATAAGGAAACACTCCAGCACTACGTCATCATCCTCGTGAACGACAAGAAGATACGTGCCACCGAATTCCAGTACCGAATAGCCGACTTCAATGCCGAGTACTACTCCAATGCAGGCTACAAAGTCAACGCACTCATGTTCACCGACTCCACCCAGATGGTCACCATCCACCGTTTCAAGAACGCAGCCGAAGCCATGCTCTACTACACCCACCTCCAGCAGCCCGAAAGCCCACTCAACGAGTTCAACAGCGACTACTACGAAGTGTTCCCCATATCCACCCAGAACTACACAACCTTCTACAACCGCAAAAACGTCGAAGCCTACCGCCTCTTCTTCCAAAAATACTATCGGTGATTATCGGTCACACTAACACACTAACACAATTACGCAATAACGCAATAACACATTAACACAATAAAAACATCATGGCAAAAACATTTGAAATGGAAAACAGCACAGTAAACACAATCAGCGCAGGCACCGTCATCAAAGGTGACATCACCGCTCAGGGCGACTTCCGTCTCGACGGACGTCTCGAAGGCAACATCCAGCTTAATGGCAAACTAGTCGTCGGCGAGAACGGACAGATCAAAGGCAACATCGTCTGCCAGAATGCCAACGTCATCGGACATGTTGACGGCAACATCTCCGTCAAGGAAGTCCTCACGCTCCATTCCACCGCCGTCGTCAAAGGCGACATCCTCATCAACAAACTCGCCATCGAGCCCGGCGCAGCCTTCTCCGGCACCTGCCGCATGCTCGACGAACTCCGTAAAGAAAACGACAACGAAGAATCCTACACCAACGAATAACCCCTCAAACCTTTTTAACATATCAACATATCAACAATAAATTGAAACCCGACAACCCCACCGTTTTATCCCTCTTCCGCCAGTGGGCCGGCGTTGATTGTGAACTATGTTCAGAACTCGGAGCCAACGGCTCCAACCGCAAGTACCTCCGCCTCTCCGCAGGCGACAAGTCCTGCATCGCCGCCATAAACGACGACCTTCGCGAAAACGAAGCCTTCCTCTATTTCTCCATCCAGATGCTAGCCCGTGGAATACGAGTACCGCAGATTTACGCCGTCAGCCCCGACCGCCGCTGTTACCTGCAGCAAGACCTTGGCGACACCACCCTCTATTCCTACCTCTATGCCAAACGCCAGCGTGGACAAGGCTTCGACCAAGAGTCCATAGAGCTCTACAAGCACGTCCTTTCCGACCTCGTCGATATCCAGACACGCTGTCGCGACCTCGATTTCAAACACGCCTATCCCCGAAGCGATTTCGACCGACAGGCAATACAGTGGGACTTTAACTATTTCAAGTATTTCTTCCTTAAGCTACTATACGTACCCTTTGACGAGCAGCTCCTCGAAAACGACTTCCAGGTGCTTATAGATTACCTGCTCGCCGGCGACTGCTCCTCCTTCATGTACCGCGACTTCCAGACACGTAATATTATGGTGGTTGGCAGCCAAGAGTCGAGAGTCGAGAGTCGAGAGTTTGTCGCAGGTCACGGATTACAACTCTACTACATCGACTACCAAGGCGCACGTCGCGGAGCACCACAGTATGACGCAGCCTCCCTCCTTTACAGCTCAAAGGCCGAGATACCCGAAGCCATAAGGCAAGAATTACTCAAGCATTATGTCGATTGCTATTTTGCGGCACAAGACGCAACTCACACCTTCACATCTTCACATCTTAACACCTCTTCACAATTCGAGTCCCGTTTCTACGCCTACGTCCTCGCACGTATCATGCAAGCCATGGGCGCTTACGGCTACCGCGGACTCTATGAGCGCAAAGACTATTTCATCGCCAGCATACCCCTCGCCGTCACAAACCTGCGCACCATAGTCGAAAAACTCCCCCCCAAACTGAATATTCCGCATCTAAGGGAAGTGTTTAATGCTATAGTAAACTCCCAATTAGCCGTTATCACCCCGCAAACATATCAACATATCAACATATCAACATATCAACAATCCTTAAACCCTTCACATTCCACAATACCTTCAGACGAATTGACAGTGACTGTCGGAAGTTTCTCGTACAAGAAAGGACTACCTGCAGATCAGACAGGCAACGGCGGCGGATTCGTCTTCGACTGCCGCTCCCTGCCCAACCCCGGTCGCTATCCCGAATATCGCAATGTTACAGGCAAAGACCCATCGGTCATCGCATTTTTGCAAAAGGAAGAAGCTGTAGCTCATTTCCTCGACCACGCCTGCGCCCTCGTCTCACAATCCGTGAAAAAATACACTGAGCGCAAGTTTTCCAATCTTCAAGTATTCTTTGGCTGCACCGGTGGCCAGCACCGCTCCGTCTATTGTGCAGAACAAATGGCATCCTTTTTGCGTGAAAACTTTGATTGTCACGTTGTTTTAAGACATAGGGAGCAAGATTGAAAAAACTTTCCTGTATTTATATCTGATTTTTTAACTTTTATTTGTATTTTTGCACTGCTTTATCATCTAGCAAATATAAAATATTAAACAATGAATAAAACTGTAAAAATTATTCTTGAAGCGGTTCTGGCCATCCTTGTGATTGGTCTTGGTATCTGGCTCTATGTGAGCATTAGCAAACCCATGAAGTTCGACAGTGAGTACACTAAGCGAGGTGCGGCATGTGCCGAGAAACTAAAGGCAATTCGTACGCTTGAGGAAGCCTACAAGCAGACTTACCGTTGCTATTGTGGCAATTTTGACACTCTTTTCAATCGTTTGCTCAATGAGGACAGCCTTCGAATCTCTACCAAGGTTGTTTATCGAGATCGTTTCCCTCAGGACAGTAACTTCGTACTTGAGGAAATCTCTGAACTGGAAGCTATAAAGAAAGGGTATATCGCCCGCAAAGACACTCTGGTTAACCCTGTGAAACAACTTCGCGAGAATGGCAAGTTGCCAATCACCCTTGCCGACGGTAGCGTGCGCCAGATGACTGACGAGGAAATTCGTAATCTGCGCTATTTGCCTTATCCGAAAGGTACCAAGGAAGAGTTTGAAATCAAAGCAGACATTATGAAGAAAGACTATGGCGAAATTCCATTGATTGAGGTCAAGGTTGGGATCGATCGTCTTATGAGTGATTGCGACCATCAGCTGGTTGTAAATAAACTTGACGAACTCAAATCGAAACACAACAAGTACAATGGCTGGGGCTTCGGTAGCATGGAAGAGGCTATCATCGAAGGTAACTTCGAATAATGTTTATAGTATAATATTTGCCCCCGATACACAAAGTCGGGGGCTTTTCTTTATATTGCGGTAAAGCTGGTCATATATAAAGCAAAGCCTTCATAGCATTTTCAATCTTCATTTTCAAATTTTCAATTTACATGGCCTACACAATAAAAACTTTCGTTTCAGATACCGCAGAGAGCGGATCTTCTGACAAGAGACTTTCGATAAGTTTGAAAACTGGTGGTTTCTCATTTACTGTTTTTGCGGGAGATAACCACCTTTTAACCTACTGCGACGTGGCGGTTGAAAATGATGAGTCAATATCATCACTTTCCTCAGACATCAAAGCTTTGTTTGCAGACAAGAAACTTATGCTTTTTGGTTATTCTACTGCAGAGGTTATTGCATGTTCTGAGCTTGCATCATGGTTACCGGAACATCTATATGAAAAGGGACGAGAAAGACAATACCTTTCACTGGTTGGAAAAGTAAAAGATGGTTATACTTGCTACAGCGATTTCTGCGATTTGTTGAAGTCTTACATTATATTTACGGCTGATTCTACGGCAGTGTCTGCTTTTAAGATTACATTTCCGGGAATTAAGGTGCGATGCCAGTATTCAAAATTGGTCGTGCCAGAGTTTGTGGAAAAGACAGAGCCTGTCTTGCTGCTCAATATGCGTGATGGTATGTGTGACATAGTGGCCACTTTCGGAGGACAGTTACAGTTATCAAATACATACGTAACACCGACTACCGGTGATGCTATGTACAAAGCTCTCAATGTTATGAAGTCTCTTTCTATGGAGAGCCCTGACCTCTCGCTATGGCTGTGCGGTGAAATTGACAGGGATGCTTACAATCTCTTTTCAAAGTATTTTCCTAAGGTGTGTCTATATTCGGGACGCCAGTTCTCATGCCAGAATGACGACCTACATAACCTGCACACATACAAGGACGTTATGGTGTTCTAATATCTCCGTCCCGTGCGCATCATCTCCGGTTCGCTTAAAGGAAGAAGACTCAATCCGCCTACCAATCTGCCGGTCAGGCCCACTACCGATATGGCAAAAGAGGGCTTGTTCAACATACTCAACAACTATGTTGACTACGAGGAATGTGACGTGATGGACCTCTTTGCCGGTACGGGTTCGATAACCTTCGAGTTTGTATCGAGGGGCGCCAAGTCGGTCACGTCGGTTGATATCAATGGTCCCTGCACCGACTTCATCAAGTCGTCGGCAGCTCGACTCAATGTGCAGAATCTCCATGTGGTGAGAACCGATGTGTTCGACCTGCTCAAACGAGCCTACAAGAAGTTCGACATCATCTTCGCCGACCCACCATACGCACACGAGGGATTGGCGCAGCTGCCCGATATCGTTTTCGAGAAAGACCTCTTGACCGATGACGGCATCTTCATCTTGGAGCATCCCAAGGAGTATTCGTTCGAAGAACACCCACATTTCTGGCAGCACCGCAACTACGGCAAGGTGAATTTCACCTTCTTCGCAAAAGAGGTGGAGAGTAGTGGTCAGTAGTCAGTTCCTAATTCAAAATTCATAATTCAAAATTGATATCATGCAAGCAATAGTTAAGACCGATTTTCATTTTCCGAAACAGAAAAGCCTCTATGTAGGCAAAGTGCGCGACGTCTATAATATCGACGACAAATACCTCGCCATGGTCGTTTCCGACCGCATCTCGGCATTCGACGTAGTGCTGCCCAAGGGCATCCCATACAAAGGACAGGTGCTGAACCAGATAGCAGCCAAATTCCTCGACGCCACCGCCGACATACTGCCCAACTGGAAAGTCGCCACTCCCGATCCGATGGTCACAGTTGGTTTGAAGTGTGAAGGTTTCCGTGTGGAGATGATCGTCCGCGGTTACCTTGCAGGTAGCGCTTGGCGTGAATATAAGGCTGGTGCACGTACCCTTTGTGGCGTACAGCTGCCCGAAGGGATGGTCGAGAACCAGAAATTCCCGACACCGATACTGACTCCCACCACCAAAGCCGACGAGGGACACGACGAGAATATCAGCCGCGAAGAGATTATCCGCACGGGTTTGGTCGATAAGGCCGACTATGAGCAGTTGGAGCGTTATGCACTCGCACTATTCCAGCGTGGCACCGAGATCGCTGCAAAACAGGGATTGATATTGGTCGATACCAAGTATGAGTTCGGTAAACGAGACGGCAAAATTTATCTTATCGACGAGATCCATACTCCCGACAGCAGCCGCTATTTCTATGCCGACGGCTATGAAGAGCGTCTTGCCAAAGGAGAACATCAGCGTCAGCTCTCCAAGGAGTTTGTTCGTGAGTGGCTTATGGCTAACGGATTCCAGGGTAAGGAAGGACAGAAAGTGCCCGAGATGACCGACGAGATTGTTAATTCCATAACCGACAGATATATCGAGCTCTACGAGCACATAACCGGCGAGAAATTCCAGAAAGCCGACGCCTGCGCCGATGTCTGTGCCCGTATCGAGAAGAACGTCACCGATTGTCTGAACCGAATTCAAAGTTGAAAATTGAAAGTTGAGAATTGGTTGGCTTCTGCCGACCGTTGACGAATAGCATTGGAAATAGAACGCAAATATCTCGTCCGTGAGCTTCCTGCCAATCTCGACAGCTATCCCCACGTCGAGATAGAGCAAGGCTACCTCTGCACATCGCCCACCCTGCGCATCCGCAGGGCGGGCGATGCCTATATACTGACCGTCAAAGAGAAGGTTCGAACCGACAGCTCTGCTATCCATAACCGCGAGGAAGAGTTTTCTTTGTCGGCAGAAAAATACGAGCTTTTGAAAGCCAAATGTGAAGGACGGATGGTCAGCAAGACACGTTACCGTATCGACTTGCGTCGCAGCGAAGGCGACGGCCTTTACTCAAACCGGGTGGCCGAGTTGGACATCTTTCATGGACACAACGAAGGATTGCGCCTCGTGGAGGTGGAATTCCCCAACTCCGCCGCAGCCGACAGCTTTGTGAAACCCGACTGGTTCGGCGAGGATGTGTCTGGCGACAAACATTTTTGTAATAGTTGGTTGGCATTCAATGGATAAAGAACTGCATATCGTATCGTTCAATGTGCCGTTGCCGGCGAATTATGGTGGCGTGATAGATGTCTTTTCTCGCATTAAGGCTCTTGCAGAAGCTGGTGTGGCTATACACCTGCATTGCTTTACGTATGGACGTCCTCAAAATGAAAAACTTGAACGTTACTGCAGCGAGGTGTGCTACTACAAACGCAATATGTCGCCATTGCTTATCTTTGGCAGCACTCCTTTTATAGTGAGTTCCCGTCGTAATGAACGCCTGATCGACAGATTGTCCAAGGATAATCTGCCAATCCTTTTAGAAGGGTTGCATTGTTGCTCTATACTTGAGGACCATCGGTTTGACAATCGTAAGGTGATGGTTCGTGTGCATAATATTGAAGCCGACTACTATGGTATGTTGGCCCATGCTGAATATAATCCATTGAAAAAAGCCTACCTGAAGATTGAATCTGCCAAAATGCGACGCTATGAATCCATACTACGGAAGGCGTCAACCTTGTTTGCCATTTCTCAAGGTGATAAAGAGAGTTTGGAAAACATGGGGTGCTCCAATGTGTTGGTGGTTGGTGGTGCTAACCCTTACAAAGAGGTGAAAATCGCACCAGGGCTTGGTGAATATGCACTATATCATGGAAATCTATCTGTACCCGAAAACTACAAGGCGGCAGAATATCTGATTGATAATGTTTTTTCAAGTGGTGAATATCAATTTGTGGTTGCTGGCTACCGTCCACCGGCACGTTTGATTGCCAAAGCAGGAAAATACCCTAATGTGAAAGTTGTGGATAGCCCCGATGACCTCCGCATGTCAAAACTGATCGTAAACGCTCAGGTGAATGTATTAGTGACCAGTCAGTCCACTGGCTTGAAGTTGAAGTTGCTCAATGTGCTCTATAATGGGCGTCATTGTCTTGTAAATACCGCGATGGTGAAAGGTAGCGGTCTTGAGAGTTTGTGTGCGGTGGCTGACGGCGATGATGATTTTCGTACCCAACTTAATGCATTGATGAATCGAGAGTTGTGCCCTGATGAGGTTGCGACACGCCGCATGGTACTGGATGCCTACTCAAAGTCCACTTCTGTTCAGAAAATAATTGATCAATTGTAATTATATGAAACGCATACCACATACATTTACTATCGTTTTTGGTCTTATTGTTTTGGCGGCGGTGATGACTTGGTGTATACCAGGTGGCGAGTTTGTACGTGAGACCATCAATGTTGACGGAACGGCTCGAGAGGTTGTCAAGAACGATTCGTTTCATTATGTTGACCGCACGCCACAAACCTGGCAGATATTTTCCGCTCTGTTCAACGGTTTCTGCGACAAAGCCGACATCGTCATCTTCATCCTGATGGTGGGGGGCGCTTTCTGGATATTGAACAACAGTCATGCTATCGACGTCGGGGTGATGGCGTTCCTGCGGCAGATAAAGAAACTGAACAAATACAAGTGGTTGCAGCGTATCGGAGTCGAAAATATCATCATCGTGCTGGTGATGCTTATGTTCAGCGTCTTTGGGGCGGTGTTCGGCATGAGCGAGGAGACGATAGCTTTCGTGGTGGTGTTTATCCCGCTGGCCATTTCTATGGGATATGACTCAATAGTAGGACTCTGCATGTGTTATGTGGCGGCTCACATTGGCTTTGCGGGCGCGATACTCAATCCTTTCACAATCGGCATCGCACAAGGTATTGCCGACCTGCCGCTTTTCTCAGGTCTCGAATACCGTCTGTTCTGCTGGGGGGTGCTTACGCTTATTGGAATTGTGTTTGTGTTGTGGTATGCCCACAGAGTTAAAGTCAAACCCGAACGAAGCCCTGTATATAAGCTCGACGAATATTGGCGTCAGCGACAGCAAAACACCGAAAACGCCAAGCTTACCACACGGCAGACGCTCATTCTCTTACTGCTTTTTGTCACTATTGTTGCCCTTGTTGTCGGAGTGCTTGCCTTTGGCTGGTATATCGCTGAGATTGCAGCGTTGTTCCTTGCTATGGGTATCATCGCCGGCATACTCGACCGTCAGAATGCAGACAGCATAGCCAAACTTTTCCTAGAAGGCTGCAAAGACATACTTTCTGCCGCTTTGGTGGTGGGCTTGGCGTCGGGAATCATATTCATACTGCGAGATGGAAAAGTTATCGACACCATACTCTACGGCCTTACGCGCTCGTTGGCGCAGACAGGCGATGTGGCTTCGGTAGGGGCTATGTACACCTTCCAGACGCTGTTGAACGTGGTTATGCCCAGCGGCTCGGCAAAGGCGGCTCTCACGATGCCAATTATGGCGCAGTTTGCAGACCTTATTGAAGTCTCGAGACAAACAACAGTTTTGGCGTTCCAGTTCGGCGACGGCTTCACCAATATGCTGACGCCCACCAGCGGAGTACTCATCGGCTGCCTCGGTGTGGCCAAGATACCCTATGGAGTATGGCTCAAATGGGTATGGAAATTCATCCTATTCTTGATATTCATAGGATTCCTCCTGTTGCTGCCGACATTGTTCATGACTTTACCGGGATTCTGAAGATAGTCATTGAGCTTCGGCGTGGTGAGCTTCGGTTATGGTGAAGGTCATTCTGCCGTAGTAGGGGTGGTTTCTGAAGTAGAGGCCTTTCTCTTTTAGTTTCTCGGAGTAGCTGTAGTTGCTTGATGCGAAGTTGTAGGGGCTTATACCGGTGGTGTCGTAGCTATGGTAGATGGCTTGCAAGCCATCGTCGAAGCGCAGTGTGACGCTGTCGTTGTAGTAGTTCTGGAAGCAGTGGATTGCATTATCCCGGCTTGCGGAGCCGATGCCGCCGTCGTTGCTGACGATGACTGAATCGCCAGTGGCGATGGTGAAGGATTCGGATTCGTGGATGAAGGTGCTGTCGAGTTCCTGGTTGTAATAATAGTATGGGCTTGGAATGACGGTGACGCTGTGCTGCGACTGGTTACGGATAACCATGTCCTCGTCGAAGCCAGGGTCGCAGGACAAAAGCAGGAATGCGGCTGCGACTACGGACAGAAGTTTGATTGCGGATGCGAAATATGTTTGCATAACGTGGTGAATTTTTTGCAAATATACGCATTCTTTTTAAATCTTATGTTTTTGTTTCAGTCATAGGACCCCCAAGTGACAACCTATCCACACTTAGCCAATTTATGGCTATGTCAATGTCATATCATCCTACAACCAAAGTTCACTCAGTCTTGTCTCGAGGTTGAGTCGAAGTTGAGTCGAAGTTGACTGCTCTTTAATCTATAATTACCCTATAATTACCCTAGAGTTACCCTAGAATTACCCTAGTATTATGAGAAATTAGTAAGCGGCTGTATCGCAAGTGCTTATTATATCTTCGATATAATAGTCGGTGGTTTCAAGGCGAGGAGGCAAACCAACAAAAGCAGTTCGGTCGAGCTGGATTTGTAATCACGACATGCACTACAATAAGTTTTGTGATATTGCGTTTAAGGTAAAACGGTTTGTTCTCAACGAAATGAAATATACCTGCAAATATAGCAAGCGGATAGTGGCGCTTTTGGTTTTATTGTCTGCTGTGCCGACGGTTATGGGACAGTCGGCGGAATATGTTAAGCGGGTGGTTTGTGAGTTGTCGGATGGGGGGATGTATGGGCGGAGCTGTGCTCATAAGGGGGACAGCGTGGCGGCGGAGTATATTGCCGGGCAGTTGAGAGAGATGGGGGTGAAGCCTTTGGCGGAGGGGTATATGCAGAATTATTTGACGGATTTGTATTCGGTTGACGGAGAGTGTTTGCTGAGTATCAACGGACGTCAGCTGAAACCGTATGATGAGTTTCGGATTGTGCCGAGCCGCACATTGAGCTCGAAGTTGCTGGACGAGTCGGCTTGGCAGACGGAGAAGGATGGGGTGACGTATGTGGCGGTGAATCAGCTTTCGATGCAGGTTCCGATTGCGCCATCGGAGGCATACAATACGCATTGGTATGTGCAAGTGCTTGCGTCGTCGGTGAAGGAGAAACCTCGTAAGATAAAGTCTAACATAACCGTCACGCGTCATCGCGACTACGTGACACAGAATGTGTGCGGATATATCGAAGGGGAGAGCGACTCGACGGTGGTGTTTACGGCGCATTATGACCATCTGGGCATGATGGGCGATAAGGTGTGCTTTCACGGGGCGCACGACAACGCCAGCGGGGTGGCTTCGGTGCTGGGCATCGCAAAGTATTACAGCACGATAGGGAAGAAGCAGCACTATACGACGGTGTTTATGCTGTTTAGCGGCGAGGAGGCGGGATTGCAGGGTTCGCGGTATGCGGTGGAGCATCCGCTGGTGGATTTGAAGAATACGAAGCTGGTGGTGAACCTCGACCTGCTCTGCGGAGGCGCCGAGGGCTTTATGGTGGTCAACGGCAAGGCGGACAACACAACGCCTTTTGTCAACAAGATGAAGGCGTTTAACGAGAAGGAACATCTGCTGCCCGAAATAAAACTGAGGGACAACGCGGCGAACAGCGACCACTGGTGGTTCTCGCAACAATGTCCCGCGATATTCATTTACACGCTGGGTGGCCGCTACGGCGACTACCACAGCCCTTACGACACATGCGACAAATGCGGCATCGAAGATTCGTATGAGAAGGTGATTCGGGTGATTCTTTCGGCGATAGAGTAGGGAAGGGGTGCAAATCTTAAACCCAATATATTGTGCGTCTCCAAATCCGCCGCAAAAAATACCCTGATGCTACTGGTAGTTAGTAGGGCGTTGGTAGGTAGCGAGTAGGTAGCCTTTGCATCGGCCAGCGTTTTTATAGTCAATTACCGCTCTTTCAGCACATTAACATTTTGTTGATAAAAACCGGACGGGTGTTGCTCCCGTTTCGGGAATTAATAGTATATTTGTACTTTATTTATAAAAAGAGCGTTTTGCTATCCTATTAGAAAACAAGAAATAACGAATATTAAACGATGGAATTTGAAAACGAAAAAATCACGAGAGTTGACATTGAGACCACGATGAAGACAGCGTATATCGACTACGCTATGTCGGTCATTGTCGCCCGTGCACTTCCGGATGTGCGCGACGGTTTGAAGCCCGTTCAGCGCCGCATCCTCTACTCGATGAACGAGAACGGTATTTTCTACAACACTCCGACCAAGAAATGCGCCCGTATCGTGGGTGACACCATGGGTAAATATCACCCTCACGGTGACTCATCCATCTATGGCGCTCTTGTGCGTATGGCACAGCCTTGGGCGATGCGCTACACCTTGATAGTCGGTCAGGGTAACTTCGGTTCGATTGACGGACACGGTGCTGCGGCTATGCGTTACACCGAGGCAAAGCTGGAGCAGATATCCAACGAGATGCTTGCCGACATCGACGAGGACACCGTCGATATGGTGCCGACCTACGACAACGAGGCGGTCGAGCCGACTGTGCTTCCCGCGAAGATTCCCAACCTGCTGGTCAACGGCTCGAACGGTATTGCTGTGGGTATGGCCACCAACATGCCGACTCACAACCTCACCGAGGTGATGAACGGCTGCATAGCATACGTTGACAATCCTGAGATTTCGGTCGAAGGACTGATGGAGCATATCAAGGCTCCCGATTTCCCAGGCGGCGGTACGATTTACGGCTATAAGGGTGTGCAGGAGGCTTACAACACGGGTCGCGGCAGCATCATTCTGCGCGCCGACACCGAGATTGAGGAAGACTCGAAAGGTCGCAACGTTATCGTTGCCAGCACTATACCTTACGGCGTGAACAAGGCCGAGATGATCAAGCGTCAGGCACAGCTGGTGAAAGACGGCAAGATTGTCGGCATCTCCGACATCCGCGACGAGAGCAGCAAGGACGGCATACGCGTGGTTTATGTCTTGAAGAACGACGTGGTGCCTAACGTGGTGCTGAACAAGCTGTTCCAGCTCTCAGAGTTGCAGAGTTCGTTTGCGGTGAACAACATCGCTCTGGTGAAAGGCCGCCCGATGCTGTTGAACCTGAAAGACCTTATCAAGAACTTCGTCGACCACCGCGAGAACGTGGTGACCCGCCGCACCCGCTTCGAGATGGCCGAAGCCGAGAAACGCGCCCATATACTGTCGGGACTTCTCCGCGCCATCGACATCATCGACGAGATTGTGGCTTTGATAAAAGCTTCTAAAACGCCTGCCGAAGCCCGTCAGGGTTTGATGGATAAATACCAGTTCAGCGAGGCTCAGGCCAACGCCATCGTCGATATGCGTCTGGCTCAGCTCACGGGTTTGAACCATCAGAAACTGCAGGAGGAATACGACGAGAAACTGCGTTTCATCGAGCGCTGCAAGGAAATCCTGGGCGACCACAACGTGCTGATGCAGGTCATCAAAGAGGAATTCATCGCCATTCGCGACAAATACGGCGACGAGCGCCGCACGGCCATTCGTCACGATGCCATCAACTTCCGCATCGAGGACACCATCCCCGACGAGCAGGTGGTTATCACCATCTCGCACAAGGGTTATGTGAAACGCACCCTGCTGAGCGAATACCGCACGCAGAGTCGCGGCGGTGTCGGCTCTAAAGGAAGCGCCGTACGCAGCGAGGACTTCGTGGAGCATATCTTCACCTGCACCAACCACAACTACCTGTTGTTCTTCACCGAGAAAGGCCGCTGCTACTGGATGCGCGCATTCGAGGTGCCCGAGGGCGAGAAGAACACCAAGGGCCGTCCGATACTCAACTGCATAAACATCGAGCCTGACGACAAAATCAAGGCATACGTCAACGTCGAGAGCCTTAGCGACACCGAGTATGTAGGCAACCACTACATCGTGATGTGCACCAAGAACGGCATCGTGAAGAAGACCTCGCTTGAGGCCTACTCGCGTCCGCGCACCAACGGTATCATCGCTGTCGGCATCCGCGAGGGCGACGAACTTGTTACCGCACGCCTCACCGATGGCGAAAGCTACATTCTCATAGCCTCGAAGAAAGGCAAGGTTATGCGGTGTCGTGAAGATGAGTTCCGTGCCATGGGACGTGGGGCCAGCGGTGTGAAAGGCATCGAACTTGACACACAGGACGACGGTGTTATCGATATGCTCTGCCTGCCAAGTGAGGACGAGGACTTGCTCGTGGTCAGCGATCATGGCTACGGCAAGCGTTCTCAGTTGAAGTATGAGCCGGAATACAACAAGGGCTATCGTCCGACTCACCGCGGTAGTAAAGGCGTCAACGCCATGCAGGTCACCGAGAAGACAGGTCCTCTGGCGGCGATTGTCAACGTCACCGACGAACACGACCTTATGATTATCAACCGCTCCGGCATCACCATCCGCATGAAGGTGGCCGACCTGCGAGTGCTGGGTCGTAACACCCAGGGTGTGAAGCTCATCGACCTCAAGGGCAAGGACTTCATCGCTTCGATAACTAAGGTTCCTTCAACGCCCGACGACGAGGAAACCGAGACAACTGAGAACCAGGAGAACCCCGACGCTCCCGTCGCACCCGAAAGCACGGAAAATCAGGAGGCAACCCCGGCTCCCGAAACCCCTGAAAGCAATAATCCGCAACCAGAAGATACTAAAGAGTAAACTTAATAAATTTGTTAACCCATAAATCCGAAAAATATGAAAAAGTCAATCTTAACATTAGCGCTTGTGGTACTCGGCTTTGCCGCTGCCGCACAGACCCTCGAGGTGCAGAGCGCCGCGCAGGATATGCGTAAAGGCTACCTGACCAAAGCTAAAGCCTCTATCGACAAGGCCTGCGCCAACGACCAAACCAAGGACGACCCCAAGGCTTGGTATTATAAAGGTCTTATCTACTGCCAAATCGGCCAGGAGACCAAGAACCCCAAGTCGAAATACAAAGACCTCGCTCCCGACTGGTGCGAGCAGGCTTACGAGGCCGCTCTGAAATGCAAAGAGCTCGACAAAGACAACGAGTACTCGGAGACCAACAACACCGTCTTCTCTTATGTAGGCGGTGAACTCTGCAACCGCGCCACCGACGCATTCAACAAAGACCACGACTTCGAAGGCTGCCTGAAGATGTGTGAGGACGCCATCAAGGCTTACGGTTTCACCGGCGACAAGAAGTCGGCCGACTTTGCCTACTACCTCGCAGGTCTTGCAGCTTCGCAGCTGAAGAAGAACGATCTGGTGAAGAAATACTTCAACGTGCTGATGCGCCGTAAAACTGATAAGGCCAACGTGTATCAGACACTCTTCACAATGTATCGCACAGAAGACAACAACGCCGAGGCACTGAAGGTGGCTAACAATTTCTACAAGAACCATCCTGAGGACTACAACGCCGCCCTCATGATGTCGGAAGCCTACCTGATGAGTGGCGACAAGGAGAAGAGCGAGGAGATGATCAACACCGCCCTCAATCAGACAAAGGACAATCCACAGGTTTATGCCAAGCTGCTCTGCGCTGCCGCCGAGATGCTTTCGGGCAACCAGGATTTCGCTGGTGCCGAGGCCAAGTACAACGAGTCGCTCTCGATTAACGCCAACCAGTTCGAGGCCAACTTCGGTATGGGCAGTATGCTCTACAACCGCGCAGTCGATAAAATCAACACCGATGTGCCCTTCGACGACGAGTCAGGTCTTGCCGCCAAGTTGGAGGAAGAGGCCAAGGCTCTCTTCGGTCAAGCAGAAGGCTACATGAAAGCCGCCGTCGCCTATATCGACGCTCTGCCAGCCGACCAGCAGGAAATGCAGAAACCCAACCTCGTGCACTGCCTCAACGCTCTGAAAACAATCTACGCCCGTCAGAACAACATGGAAGCGCTGAAACCAGTCAACGCCCGCCTGCAAACCCTGATGCAATAATTATTCTCCTAAAAAGAAAACATAACAACCCCCAAAGAGGCTCCCCGACGGGAGCCTCTTTTCGTTTACTGTATACTGTTCACAGATCACAGGTCGCTGATCTCTGATCTTGTACAATCGACAAGTACAGGATGACAAATCTGTAACATCAAAGAAATCTTATTGACAATCAAAAAAGAGGCTCTCTAAAGGGAGCCTCTTTTTATTGATCATTAACTGCTAGATGCTGACCGCTATTTTATATTAATCGCATACGGCAGTCTTGCCTGCATGGGTTCCATTGTTGCCCAGTAGTACATCTCCTCGTAGCCGGGGACGATGGCGTTTATGCGGGCGCGCAGTTTGGCCTCCTCGGTTTTGTCGCTGCTCAGGATTTTGTCGTACCATTTCTTCTCGACCGTGTAGTTCTTCACCGTGTAGTCGCTTATGCCGGCTTTCTCGGCTGCGATGCTGACGGCGGTGTAGAGACCTCCGAGTGTATCGACCAAGCCGATTTTGATGGCGTCGGCACCTGTCCACACGCGTCCGCGGGCTATGCTGTCAACAAACTCCACCTTCAGGTTGCGGCCTTTTGCCACGCGACCGATGAATGTCTGGTAAAAGTCCTCAATGTTTCGCTGCATCATGGCGCGAGCGTCGGGCGAGAGCGGACGCATCATGCTGAGCCCTGTGCTGTTGCGGTTGGTTCCTACGGTGTCGGTGGTGATGCCCAGTTTGTTGCTGAGGAAGTTGCCTATCTCGGGGATGGCTCCGAACACACCGATAGAACCTGTGATGGTGGTGGGTTGAGCCACGATGCAGTCGGCGTTACAGGAGATTTCATAACCGGCCGAAGCGGCCACACCGCTCATCGAAACAACGAGAGGTTTCTCTTTCTTGGCGCGCATGACGGCGTCGGTCATGATTTCCGAAGCGGTGACAGCTCCTCCCGGCGAGTTGACTCGCAGCACGATGGCTTTCACATTCTTGTCGGCGGCAGCTTTGTCAAGCGCTTTGGCTATGTCGTTGCCATATACGGCCTGCTGGAAGCCGTTCGATTCACCCGACACCACGTTGCCTTCGGCATAGATGACGGCGATGCGGTCTTTTGATTCTTTAGCCTTGATGCTCTTGGCGTATTTCGAGACGGACACCATGCGTTTGCTGTCATATTTTTCTTTGATGAAGGTCTTGAGTGCACTCTCGAACTCCAGGTTGTCCACCAGACGGCGTGACTGAGCGTCCTCGGCAATGAATGCCGATAGGTCATCGGCGTAGGCGTTGAGTGAGTCGGCGGGTATGCCGCGTGTTTCTGACATCTGTGCCACAACGTGGTTCCAGATGCTGCAAATGTATGCGCGTATCTGCTCGCGGTTGGCCTCACTCATGTGGTTCATTGTGTAGGTTTCGCCGGCGCTCTTGTATGCGTTGTTCTGCGGACGGATGAGATCAACCTTGACTTCGAGTTTGTCGAGCAGGTCTTTGTAGAACATCACTTCGCCGCCTATGCCGCGCCATTCCACCATACCGGCGGGATGCAGCGAGATGCGGTCGCAGACGGATGCCAGATAGAGTGACGACTGCGTGTAGGTGTCGGCGTAGGCGACCACAGGCTTGCCGCTTTCCTCTTTGAAGTTGATGAGTGCGTTGCGGATTTCCTCGCTCTGAGCCCAGTCGGCCGACGAGCCTTCGCCGAGGTAGAGGTAGATTCCACTGATTTTGGTGTCGGTCTTCGCGTTTTCGATGGCGGCGAGTATATCGTCCATACCCATAGCGTCGTCATCGGAGAAGAAAGTCATCGGGTTGTCCTCGTCGGCGTGTTCGGCGATGCTGTTGGTCATGTCCATCTTGAGGAACAGGTTGTTGCCCACGATAGTCGTGTCTTTGGCCATACTCGACACAGCGGCCACCATGCAAATCATGATGATGAACGTGATGATGTTGAAGATGAGAAATGCGAACACCACTCCCAGCATCGACGCCAGCGTGGTCTTCCAGAATCCCATAGGCTTTTTCTCTTTCTTGGGTTTCTGCTCTTTTTGGGGTTTTTGAGTTTCTTCGCTCATAGGGTTTTATTGTTTAATGTTGATATGTTTAATGTTATACGTTATATGATTATGGAGTTGCAAAGATATTCAAAAAAAACGTATCTTTGCATTTTGTTTTGAGAATAATAGTAGTCAGTGGTCAGTGGTCAGTGGTCAGCTACTAATACAATCAATCAAGGAATCAAACAATCACGCAATAATTATATGAAACGTATCACTATTCTTTTCGTTTTGGCCGCTATTGCGGTAATGTTTCTCTGCACCGCATCGTCGCGTCGTGAACCGTTCGACTATAACGGCACCTGGGTTGTCGGGACACCCGACGGGGCACGTTTCGGTGGCGAGCTCTATTTCTATGTGAAACTCAAGCAGGACGGCGACGACCTCACGGGCACCTATTATTCCATAAGCCAGAAGAACGCACGTCGCGACGTGAACCCCTCCAACACCGTGCGTGGCTATGCTAAGAAAAAATACGCCGTTGTCGAGTTCACCAGCACCGAGTGGGGCGGGGGAGGAGTAGCCGAGTTGCGTCCCGTTGACAAAAACACCCTCTCGTGGCACATCGTCTCTGAAAAGAAGGTGGGCAACGCCGACTTCGGACACTGGGCTCCCAGCCGTGCACGCCTGACAAGAAAATAGCAGTCAGCATTCAGTTGTCTTTTGAACATTCAAACATATCAACGTATCAACATATCAACATTAAACACATAATGAAAAAAACACTCTTAACTATTGCAACTATGGCACTTCTTGCGACAGCTTGCAACCACAAGGCAAAAACCGAAGCTCCGCAGCTCGGTTCTGGCATCGACCCCAGCTATCTCGACACCACAGCCAACTTGGCCGACGATTTCTATCGTTACGCCTGCGGTGGCTGGCTCGACGCCAACCCGTTGAAACCCGAATACAGCCGCTACGGCTCGTTCGACAAACTGGCTGAGACCAACCAGGAGCAGTTGCGAGGCCTTATCGACTCGGTGAGCGCTGCTCAGAACGAGAAAGGCTCTATCGCCGACAAGATAGCCACCCTCTACAACATCGGTATGGATTCCGTGAAGCTCAACCAGCAGGGCGCTGAGCCGATTCAGGAGCTCCTGAAGGGTATAGCTGCTGTAAACAGCCGCGAGGCTCTCGCAGCCAAGGTTGCCGAACTGCACCATATCGGAATCGACCCCTTCTTCGGCATCATGAACGAAGCCGATCCCGACAACAGCAAGATGCAGATGGCTTGGCTGTGGCAGACAGGCCTCGGCATGGGCGACCGCGACTACTATCTTGAAAAGAACAACGCCGACAAGCGTGAGAAATATCAGCAGCTCATAGCCAAAGAGATGGTTATGGCCGGATATGACAAGATGTCCTCATTCGCCGGTGGTGGCGACGTCATAGCCAAGATGGTCATGGACGTCGAAACCCGTCTTGCCAAAGCTCAGTATGACAAGCTGAAAAACCGCGACCCGCACGCCACTCTTCACAAGATGACCCTCGACGAGCTCAAGAATATGGCTCCCGCTGTCGCCTTCGACAAATACTTCAGCGAGATGGGCCTTCCCAATATCAAGAATATGAATGTCGGACAGCCCGAATACATCGCCGAAGTCTCCAAGGTGCTCGCCACCGAGAACATGGAGTCGGTCAAAGCCTACCTGGCTTGGAATGTGGTAAACGCTGCCGCCAGCTATCTCAGTGACGACTTCGTGCAGGCCAATTTCGAGTTCTTCGGCAAGACGATGTCCGGTCAGGAGCAGATGCGTCCCCGCTGGAAACGCGTCACCTCCACCGTCAACGGTGCTATGAGCGAAGCACTCGGCCAGCTCTATGTTGCCAAATATTTCCCGCCAGAGGCTAAAGAGCGTATGGTCACCCTTGTAAACAACCTGAAAGAGGCCTTCGCCGTACGTATCGACGGAGCCAACTGGATGGACCCCGAAACCAAGGATAAAGCCAAGGAAAAGCTCGCCGCCATACTTGTAAAGGTCGGCTATCCCGACAAGTGGCGCGACTACAGCAAACTTGAAATCGCCGACGACAGCTATTTCGCCAACGTGCTTCGCAGCAACCGCTTCGATGTTGACTATATGATAAGCAAAATCGACAAGGAGACCGACCGCAACGAGTGGCAGATGCCGCCCCAGATGGTCAACGCCTACTACAACCCCACCACCAACGAGATTTGTTTCCCCGCCGCCATCCTTCAGCCGCCGTTCTTCAATATGAACGCCGACGATGCAGCTAACTACGGTGCCATCGGAGTTGTGATTGGTCACGAGATGACCCACGGCTTCGACGACCAGGGCCACGAGTATGACAAAGACGGCAACCTTAACAACTGGTGGAAAGAGAGCGATGCCATCAACTTCAAGACCAACGCACAGGTGCTCATCGACCACTTCAACGGCATCAAGGTGCTCGACAACCCCGAGACTTTCGCCAACGGCGAGTACTGTCTTGGAGAGAACATCGCCGACAACGGTGGTTTGCATATCAGCTATGTGGCTATGCAGAAAGCCCTCGAGAAGAAGCAGGTCAACGGCGAGAAGATGGACGGCTATACTCCAGAACAGCGTTTCTTCCTCGCCTACGCCGCAGTGTGGGCAAGCAACATCCGCGACGAGGAGATCGTGCGCCTCACCGCTATGGATGTCCACTCGCTGGCCAAATGGCGTGTGAATGGCACCCTGCCGCACATCACCGAGTTTATCGAAGCCTTCGGTATCAAGGAAGGCGACAAGATGTATCTCGCACCCGAAAAACGAGTCACCCTCTGGTAAGAGATTTTTGGGAAGAACTGAATTTGAGAAGCGGGTGGCCGGTTGATCGCCCGCTTCTTGTTTTTCAATATGGCACGTCGTCGAACATTGTCTCTATAATATGCCGTTGTTTCCGTTCTTCCAATATCTTGCGGAGTTTTTCTTTTGCCTCGTCGCAACCCAGATCCACCGCTTTTTGGTAGAGGTTTATCTCTTCATCTTCGTCTTTCTTGACTACTATGCCTTCGTTGTAATAGTCGCCCAGCAGACATAAAGCGTCTGGATATTCTTTTTTTGCGGCTTTGCGTATCATCTTCAGCGCCGCTTCTTTGTCTTCGGGGGTTCCATATCCGTGGAAAAGACAGTATCCCAGTTCGTAGGCAGCAGGGAATACATCTTCTTCGGCGGCTTGCTTGTACCATTTTACGGCTTCTAACTTGTCTTCAGTAACGCCATAGCCGAAGTAATAGCACTTTCCAAGCATGTATTTTGCCCAAGGGTCGCCTTTTTCGGATGCTCTCTTGAACCGACGCCAAGCAGCGCGGTTGTCCATTCGCAGGCCAGCGCCGTGATAGTAGCAAAGACCGAGTTCGAAGATTGCCCATGTGTTGTTTTTTGAAGCCGCACGCATAAACCATTTCGCCGCCTCTTTAGGGTTTTCCTTTACCCCTCGTCCGTATCGGTATTTGACACCTACTTGAAATTGACCCTCGCTGTTGCCGTTTTTTGCAGCCTTGAGAAACCATTTGTCGGCTTCGTCTTTGTCTTCTTTCCAGCCGTTTTTGCCGTTTAGAATCCAATAACCCAGCGTGCATTGAGCATCGCTGTTGCCCATCTCGGCGGCTTTCAGGTAGGCGGCGTTGATGGATTCCAGTGGGGCTTTGGCGTCTTCCTTGCACCATGCAATGTGGAGTTGAGCGTCGGCGTTGCCCTGCTCGGCCGCTTTCTTGAACCAATATATTGCTTTCTCGTAATCTTGTGGCACACCTTCGCCCTTGTAGTAGCTCAACCCTATGTTGAACTGTGCCATTCTGCTCCCATTCTCGGCGGCTATGGTGTACCATCGGTTGGCCTCGATGATGTCTTTTTGGACGCCTTGACCGTAGAAATAGAGTACACCCAGGTCGTTTTGATAGGCGGGTTGGCCATCTTCGGCGGCCTGCCTTATCTGGGTTACGGAGAGGCCGTTCTCTTTGTATTCTTCTCCCATGAAGCCGTCACAAAAGCGGCTTGTGGCCACGTTCCACGAGATGCAGTTCAGCGCGCCGCCTTTGCGTACGGCCTCCAATGCCGGCACTCCTATAACTTTGCTGGCTGGCATTGCGTCGGATATCTGTCTCAGCGTCTGCTTGTCTTCGGGTATGCCCAGTTGCGGCACCAGCACGAGCCTTCCAACCTTCAGGAAGTTGACGTAGGCCCAGCTGCGCTTATGTTTGCGGCTTACGTCGTAAGTCAGCGGGATCACCTCGACGAAGTTCTCAAGAATACGGGTGTAACGGCGGGCGAGGGTGGGGTCGAAGTCGGCGTAGTTGGTCATCAGCACGCGGTTGTTGCCGATATAGTGCACTATGCCGTCGCTGTGTCCGAGAAACTCTTCGCGATCCCAGGGGAGGAAGATGATTTCGCTTTGGAAGGTGTCTTCGAGCATCTGCTGGATTAGATTGCGCGGCTTGTCCTTGTTCTCAAAGAACACCTTCTCGGTCATCACGATTTTGTCGCTGCATTTCACCACGTTGCCGCCGTCCAACACGAGGTCCAGCTCCACCGCCTCGCCATCTTGTCTTAGGCGGTTGATGTTCGACACGCTGTTCACGTCGGTTATTGTTCGCAAGAGGTGCTTGGATTGCAGATAGTCAGGGTTGTATTTGTAGAAAACGAAACGTTTCTCGCCCGTCTGTATGGGCATATAGTCGCGACACCAGATGTCCTTGGTGCCCGCCAGCAGCCGATGTTCGATGTTGTTTTCCTTGAGCGTCCGGCTAATGCGCTGATACAGCTCAGGACACCGCTCCGGCAGCAAATCCGAAAAGAAAACGGTGTCGGTAAGAAGGTCGGTAATTAGTTCACTACGGTATCGCCCATAGATGGTGTTCCAATGGTTGCTATTCATTATTTTTTTATTGAGGAAGGTACATATCCAAGATGTTCTTTTGCAAATGCCAAAGCCTCATCATTAGACATTTGGTCAAATTGTATTTTCCCGATAATCAAATTCTCTTTGGCTGGATATTTATTTTTTCTAAATTCCCCGTCTAATAATACAGCGCGAAGTTCGATATTGCGGTATTCCTCAAGGACTCTTTTCCCAAGATTTATTCTATTGGAAAACAAGACGTCGCAGGTGGTTTTGTTTGAAATGGTTTCTATTTTCACACTTTCGATTTCATTGAAGTTGAGGCCACAAGCTTCTTTTATGGCCATAAGTACTTTATGCGGTCCTACAATGGGTACTCCATCTTTGACAACAGCGCTTCTTATAAGATATGTGTAATAAATACCCTCCTTATCACTAACAACAAAATCTATACCTGGATAGTTTCCACCTTTGTATTGGTCGTTTTTCCCTATTCCCCACCTATGTATATAAAAGTGATTCTTGTTGTGCTGTTGTAGTTCATTTTGATGAACAGAATTGTCTTCAAATATTCCTTTTTCATAATAATAAACCTCTACTTCCTTTGGCTCTATTATTATTCCATTCAAGGACAGTTTAGTTGTCGTAAGGAAACGTTTTGCTTCATCTTGAAGTCTTTTGATTTGTTTTTGCGGATAGTTGTTAAGTTTTTTCATAATTTTGAATTTTAAAGTTTATTCGATTTCAAGTGCAAAGGTATATCCGAAAATTGGATTGACCAAACTTCTTTTGTTAAAAGTTGTGAGAATTTCCTAAAAAGTTATTTATTGATTTTCAAAATATTATTTAATTCAATTATTGGAAATTAATACTATTTTTATCAAAAAGAGAATTACCTCGAAAGGATGCGAAAAGTTTGTATCTTTGCATCCGTTTTCGGAACTGCCGAAAAAAATCGTGAACCTTTAAAACATAAAAGAAATGAAAGAAACACTATTTTCAATCGTTGCATTAATCGCTTTCGCCTGCGTCTCATGCAAATCGCCCGCACCTGCGGACACCAACTCCGTCGCTGATACGTCGGCTGTTACTGTTGCCGACAACAGCGTCGAAACGACTCAGTTCCAATCTTCTGACCTCGCCTTCTTCGGTCTCTACGGTCATGTGAAGACGGTGACGGAAGACGGTGTGACGAGCCTTGAATTCGACCCCGACGGTGTGCTGACAGCCGTTTACGGCACACCCGCATCGGAGCGCTACAATCGTGACAAGCAAGGTCGAATCGTCGAAATGAACGGCTATGAGAATCATGTCGAGTATGAATGGGGCGACGAGCGTCCCGTCGGAAGCGAGGCTCAAGCCGAAGGAATGTCGATAAAAGAATCATATTCCTACGACGAACGCGGATTTGTGGTCGAAATAAAACACTCTGACGACGGCGACGAGTCGGTCGAGAGATTCACCTATCCCGAAGTGGACAAGCAGGGCAACTGGACGAAAAGGACCAGCGAAGGCTACGAATACACCGCCGGCACCACCACCCGCGTCATTGAATACTATGATTAGGGGTTGAAAATTGTCGAAATACAATACGTTGCAAGTCCGTATCATGTCCGTATCAACTCCGTGCTTATTTTATGAAAAAAACAAGGATGGTATGAGGTCGGTTTTGGGATGAAAAAACCGGCGGAAGTCAGTGGGAGTTATGTGGGCGTTGGTAGGGCGTTGGTAGGTAGGGTTGTTTTTCGTCACGATTCGTAAACCGCAATAGGGTTGTTGTATCTTTGCAATCGGTTTGGCCAAACGGGCATCGCATATCAACATAAAACACCCAACCCACCAACATATCCACATATCCAGACATCCACATATCAACACAAAACACATCAACCTATCAACACCTTAACTCTCTGACTTTGCGGTTGATTTGTCCACTTGTTGATATGTTGTGGGAAATAAAGGCATGGGAACGTCTCAACACCGAAAAAAAATTGTACATTTGCAACCCATTAGCAAACATTAATTTTAACAAAAACAATATACAAATGTCACAAGACCAGATTTGCAATAAAGAAGACCTGGTGGTGCGTTTTGCAGGCGACTCGGGCGACGGAATGCAGCTTTCCGGCACCCTTTTCTCTGACGCCTCCGCACTTACGGGCAACGACATCGCAACATTCCCCGACTACCCGGCCGAGATACGCGCTCCGCACAACACCATCGCAGGTGTTTCGGGCTATCAGGTGCATGTGGGTAACCACATCTACAGCTCGGGCGACAAATGCGACATCCTTATCGCCATGAACCCCGCTTCGTTCAAGTCGAACCTGAAGTGGGCCAAGAAGGGAGCCACCGTCATCGTCGATATCGACACCTTCACCGACGAAGCAATGGAGAAGGCCGGCTACACCGAGAACCCCTTCACCGACGAGCTGGAGCGTGCCTACACCATCATCAAGGCTCCCGTGACCTCGTTCACCGCCAAGATAGGGCAGGAGCAGGGCGCCGACAAGAAGACCGCCGACAAGTGCCGCAACATGTTCGCGCTGGGCATCGTCTTCTACGCCACCCACAAGACGCTCGACCAGACTTTCGCATATCTGGAGCGCAAATTCGCCAAGAAACCCGACGTGGTGACACTGAACAAGGCAGTCCTCAGCGCGGGTTATGAATATGCCGACAAACTCGAGGTGATGCACTCGCACATCTTCGAGGTGGCTCACGCCGAGATGCCCAAGGGCAAATACCGCAACATCACTGGTAACGTGGCTACCGCTTGGGGCCTTCTGGCCGCATCGGAGCGCAGCGGACGCCAGCTGTTCCTTGGCAGCTATCCTATCACCCCGGCTACCGACGTGATGGTGGAGCTGTCGAAACATAAATCGCTTGGAGCACGCGTGTTCCAAGCTGAGGACGAGATAGCGGGCGTATGCTCGGCTATCGGTGCCTCATACGCAGGTGCGCTGGCTTGCACTTCGACGTCAGGCCCCGGCCTCTCGCTGAAGAGCGAGGCATTGGGATTGGCCGTGATGGTCGAGCTGCCGCTGGTTGTGGTTGACGTGCAGCGTGGCGGTCCTTCGACCGGCTTGCCCACCAAGACCGAGCAGAGCGACCTGAATCAGGCCCTCTACGGACGTAACGGTGAGGCTCCGCTGGTAGTGGTCGCCGCTTCGAGCAGCGCCAACTGCTTCTACTGGGCTTACAATGCAGCCAAGATTGCCCTCGAGCACATGACTCCCGTCATCCTGCTCACCGATGGTTATCTGGGCAACGGCTCACAGCTGTTCCGCATACCTAAGGTGGCCGACTTGCCGAGCATCACCCCGCGTATGGCTACTCCTAACGACCCGAACTACCGTCCGTTCCGTCGCGACGACGAGAAGTTCGCCCGCTGGTGGGCTCTTCCGGGCATGGAAGGTTTGAGCCACCGTGTAGGCGGTCTTGAGAAATGCCCCGACGGCCCTCTCAGCACCGACCCCGAGAACCACGCCTTGATGACTAAGAACCGTCAGGAGAAGGTCAATCGCGTGGCAAACTACATCCCCGACCAGGAGGTTATGGGCAATCCCGATGCCGACCTGCTCGTGGTTGGTTGGGGCGGCACCGCCGGCGCTTTGACCCTCGCCGTAGAGGAGATGAACAACGAAGGCAAGAAGGTGGCTTACACCCACTTCAACTATATCTGCCCGCTGCCTAAGAACACGGGCGACATACTGCGCCGCTACAAGAAAATCGTGGTTTGCGAGCTGAACAACGGTCAGTTTGCCGGCTACCTGCGCACTCAGTTCCCCGAATGCACGATGACCCAGTACAACAAAATCATGGGTCTGCCGTTCGAGGTGTGCGAGCTGAAAGACCACTTCAATAGTTTGTTGGGTTAATTGTTGAAACGACCAAAGACAATTAAAACAATTAAACGATTAAACAATTAAACGATTAAACTTTAAAAATAATGGAAAGACATTTTGTTCCCAAAGCGGATCGCGAATATACAAAGGCTGACTTTGCCAGCGACCAGATGGTGAAATGGTGCCCCGGCTGCGGCGACCACGCCATCCTCTCATCTCTCCTCAACACCTTCCCCAAGACTGGGCATAAGAAGGAGAACATCTGCATGGTGTCGGGTATCGGCTGCTCCTCGCGCATACCTTATTATGTTGACACCTACGGCTTCCACAGCATCCACGGACGCGCTTGCGCCATTGCCACGGGTGTGAAACTCGCCAACCCCGCACTCTCGGTGTGGGTCAACATGGGCGACGGCGACTCAATGGCCATCGGAGGCAACCACCTCATCCACGCTGTGCGCCGCAACCAGGATTTGAACATCACCATCTTCAACAACGAGATCTACGGTCTCACTAAAGGTCAGTACAGCCCCACCACCAAGTTCGGCCAGGTGACCAAGACCTCGCCCTTCGGTACCATCGACTACCCGTTCAACCCGGGTGAGCTTGTCATGGGCGCACAGGGCACCTTCTTCGCCCGCGCTCTCGACTGCGTACCGGCTCTGACCACCGACATCATGACCCGCGCTGCACAGCACGACGGCACTTCGGTTGTCGAGGTTCTGCAGAACTGCATGATATTCAACGATAAGACTCACGCCGCCATCACCGACCGCGCAGTGCGTGACGACCGCACCATCGTGCTCGAACACGGCAAACCCATGCTCTTCGGCAAGAACAAAGAGAAAGGCCTCCGCTTCAACGGACGTCAGCTCGAGGTGGTCACCATCGGTGAGAACGGAGTGACCCTTGACGACATAATGATTCATGACGAGACCACCGAGGACACCGGCATCCACATGATGCTGGCCCACATGCACGGCGACCTGCCCGTGGCACTCGGTGTCATCCGCAACGTCAAGAAGACCTCCTACACCCAGCTGTACGAGAACCAGATGGACGAGCAGAAAGCCAACGGCAAATACAAATGCGTGGACGACCTGCTCAACAGCGGCGACACCTGGGAGGTGTAAACCCAGTACATCGCAGGACAATCAAAGACATATTACCTGCGCCCGTATAGGTCTATTGACAAAACAACCCAAAGCACACTTCGAAAGAGGTGTGCTTTGTTTTTTGCCCGATTATATAAAATGTAAAAGTTGTCATTATGGAGTTTCCCGTGGCAACCATAACGCGCCATACAAACGTGAACCGTCGGCACACCTTATTGTAAATTTGAGAAATATTTGTATCTTTGCGTGTGTTATTTTGACAATTTTAACCAAAAACCATATCTATGAAACCCAGACAAATTACTTTTATGGCAGGGCTTTGTGTGGCTCTGCTCGGATTTATTGGATGCCGTCCCGAGGCGGTGCCGGTTGACAGCATCACACTTCGCCCCACAGAAAAAGAGCTTATGTTGGGCACCACCTATCAGATTGTGGCTTCGGTGCTGCCAGCCGATGCTCCTCAGGAGGTCGAGTGGAGCAGCAGCGATGCAACGGTGGCAACGGTGAGCGAGGCAGGAGTTGTGACCGCGGTGGCTGTGGGTGAATGTGACATCACGGCGACGGCCGGAGACAAAAGCGCCGTTTGCCATATCACCGTAGTGGACGGAACGCCCAGCGACCCCGACGTCCCAGTCACGGGACCGTTTGACAACAATGGAGCCTCGACGGCAGTGTTCTCGGTGGAGGAAGGCCGTACGGTGCACTTCTCGCGCGGCAACCTTCAGTATCAAGCTTCTACAGAAATGTGGCGTTTCGCAGAGCATCAGTATGACTACATGGGTTCCGCCAACCGCAATATCTCATCCGACAACACCGGATGGATAGACCTCTTCGGGTGGGGTACCAGCGGTTGGAACAGCGGAGCAACAGCATTCCAGCCATGGGCGACAAGTGCAACGAGTAGCGACTATTACCCTGGCGGAAGTCTTACCAACAACCTCGAGGGTGATTATGCCAACGCCGACTGGGGCGTATATAACGCCATCAGCAACGGCGGCAACCGTCCTGGCTTGTGGCGGACGCTTACAAACGCCGAATGGGACTACCTTCTGAACAGTCGTACAGCGTCGAGCGTCGGCGGATATGACAATGTAAGGTACATCAAGGCGAAAGTGAACAACGTGCAAGGCGTTATACTGTTTCCCGATGAATATAGCCATCCAGGCGGCTTGACGGCACTGAACAACGTGAACACCGCTACCTCGGCGTTCAACGCCTATGTGCTGACGGCTGACGAGTGGGCTTTGATGGAAAATGCCGGTTGCATCTTTATGCCGGCGGCAGGTTATCGCGACGGCATGAGCGTGGATTATGTAGGCTCGTACGGCGGCTACTGGACATCAACATTTTACAACGAGGTCGGCGCCTGCAATCTATTTTTCATGGCAGACGCGATGGAACTGAGATTCAACATCCGCAGCTTTGGTCTCTCCGTCCGACTGGTCAAGGATTGAAAACGCTTTCGAAAAGCAAATCTTTGCGCCATCTACAATGAAAAAAAATGTCTCCCATCTGGTTATGGGAGGCATTTTTGTTTGGCAACCATTTGGTATGTGGAGTTTTGACTATTTTTAGTATATTTGCCATTTGTATTATGCATGTAGTGTTGTGTGAGGATCTGCTTATTTAATTGATAATTAGAAACAAATTTATAATAACTATGAAAGTAAACCGTAGAAAAGAACTGTTCCCAGAGGTTAGTGACGCCCAGTGGAACGACTGGAAATGGCAAGTAAAAAACCGTATTGAGACTTACGAGCAGCTGAGCAAGTACTTCACCTTTTCTCCCGACGAGGCTGAGGGTATAAAAAAAGCTCTGGCTAAGTTCCGTATGGCTATCACTCCCTACTATCTGAGTCTTATCGACCCCAACGACCCGTTCGACCCCATCCGTCGTCAGGCCATTCCGGCAGGCGAGGAGTGCAACATCGCACCCGCCGACCTCAACGACCCACTGCATGAGGACGAGGATTCACCGGCTCCCGGTCTTACGCACCGTTATCCAGACAGAGTTCTATTCCTCATCACCGATATGTGCTCGATGTATTGCCGTCACTGCACCCGCCGTCGTTTCGCAGGTCAGAAAGACGACGAAAGCCCGGCTGAGCGTATCGAGAAGTGCATCGCATACATTGAAAAGACTCCGCAGGTACGTGACGTGTTGCTGAGTGGAGGCGACTGCCTCATGGTGAGCGACGAGAAACTGGAATATATCATCAAGCGTCTCCGCGCCATCCCGCATGTGGAGATAGTGCGCCTCGGTAGCCGCACACCGGTTGTGTGCCCGCAGCGTATCACACCCGAGCTGTGCAACATGCTGAAGAAATACCATCCCATCTGGCTCAACACCCATTTCAACCATCCCAACGAGTTCACCCCCGAAGCCGAACAGGCTCTTGCTCGTTTGGCCGACGCCGGCATACCTCTGGGCAACCAGACGGTGTTGTTGCGCGGCGTGAACGACTGTGTGCATGTGATGAAAAAACTCATGCACGAGTTGGTGCGTAACCGTGTGCGTCCGTACTATGTTTATCAGTGCGACCTCTCGATGGGATTGGAGCACTTCCGCACACCCGTCAGCAAGGGCATCGAGATTATCGAGAACCTGCGCGGACACACCAGCGGATACGCTGTGCCGACCTTCGTGGTGGACGCACCCGGCGGTGGTGGAAAAACTCCGGTGATGCCGCAGTATGTCATCTCGCAGAGCCCCGACAAGGTTATTCTCCGCAACTTCGAAGGTGTGATTACAACCTATACCGAGCCGCGTGACTATCATGAGGATTGCCACTGCGAGGCCTGTCAGCAGAAACGCCGCGTGGAAGAGGGCGTTGCCTCGCTGCTCGAAACCGACCGTATGGCTCTTGAACCGAGTCATCTGATGCGCCACGAACGTAATAAAAAGTAGTGTGTGCCCACACATGGCAATTAAGTGATCAGCGACATATTGTCAATTCATAATTCATAGTTCAAAATTCGCAATTTATATTTCATAACAGCCTTACTGCTTGCGATGCTGCCTGCCTATAGGGCGGTGTCGCAAGTGGCTGGAATGAATAACCTGTCGGTACTTGATATGACAGCATCGGCCCGTTCGGCTGGTCTCGGCTTCGATTATCTTCCGTTGGCCGACGGCGACCTGGTGCTTTCGGTTGACAACCCCTCGATGTTGTGTCCAGAGTTGCACAACAATCTTGCGTTCAACTATGTCGCATTGTTCAACTATGTTGGCATGGGGCAGGTGTCGTATGCATGGGATTTTGGACGTCCTGGCGTGTTTGCAGGTTCGTTCAAATATCACAACTACGGCATTTTCAGCCGTTATGACGAGTACGACAATGCAATTGGGCATTTCTACGCCCTCGATGTGTCGGCTATTCTCAGCTGGGGATTCAAGATCGATTCGTGCTTTTCGTTCGGTGTGAGCGCCAAGCCTACATTCTCGCAATACGAGTCCTACACGGCGCTTGCTATCGCCTTCGATATGGCTGCGTCGTATGTAAGTCCCAACCATCGCTTTGCGGCCACAGCTATAGGGCGCAACGTGGGTGCACAGTTCTTTTTCAACCAGGCAAAACCCGACTGGACCCCCTTTGAGATAAGTGCATCGTTGTCGTACAAGTTGAAAAATGCACCGTTCAGATTTTTCTTTGCCATCACAGAGCTGCAGCAGTGGAACCTGATGTACGAGGATATGTACAACCCGTCGTCAACGACCGACCCGTTTACGGGTGAGGTGACCAAACGCAGCGGTGCGGCGAAATTTTTCGACAACGCGGGACGGCATGTGCTGGCGGGTGTGGAACTAAACATCGGCAAGGTGGTCTTTCTGCGCTTCGGCTACAACTACCGTCAGATGCGAGAAATGCAGGCAAGTAGCGGATTCAACACCAGCGGTTTCTCATATGGAATAGGGTTGAAGATAAAAGGCTTCGAATTTTCTTACGCCCGCAACAACTACCACCTGATGCAGGCACCCAACTATTTCACCCTTACGACCAATCTGGAACGGTTTATGAAAAAGCGGTGAATTTTGTGACTTGTGACCAGTGAACTGAAAGGTGACGAATGTGATTTGATATACATGAGACTTAAAACCATCATAAGTAACTCCTACGAGCCGTTTCTCAACCTTGCGGTTGAGGATTGGCTGTTTCAGCATTGCGAGGCCGACTGCGTGGTTTGCTACCTTTGGAGGAACGAGCGCACGGTGGTGATTGGTCAGAACCAGAACCCGTTTGCCGAATGTAACGTAGATTTGTTGGAAGGGGAGGGAGGACACCTTATGAGGCGCACCACCGGCGGTGGCGCCGTGTATCACGATGTGGAGAACTTGAACTTCACCTTCGTGAGCCCTGCGGCGATGTCTGACATACAGCGCAACTTCGGTGTGATAGCCGCTGCATTGGCCACCTACGGTATTAAAGCGGAGGTGAGTGGTCGCAACGATATGCAGTGCGAGGGACGCAAGTTCTCGGGCAGCGCCTTCCACAAGAACAGCACCACGGCTTTGCATCACGGCACCATCATGATAAAGACCGACATCGAGTGTCTGCGTCGATATCTTACGCCTAACGTGTCGAAGCTGGTGAAGCATGGAGTCAAGTCGGTCGAGAGCCGGGTTGTAAACCTCAGCGAACTGGCTGATATCACGGTGGAGAGCCTCATGCCGCGTATAGTAGAGGCTTTTGAAGAAGAATATGGTCGTAAATCCGAACTGTCCGATTTCGGTGTGATATCGCACCACGACGAAGTGCGTCAGCGGCGCGATTTCTACGCCTGCGACGAGTGGCGTTTCGGCAAATGGCGCGAATTCAAATCCACCTGCAACGGCTCGTTCGGCTGGGGTACGGTCGAGGTGTCGCTGCTTATGGATGCTTCGACTATAATGGATTGTCAGATAGCCAGCGATGCATTGGAAGTTGAGGCGGTCAAACAGGCACTTCGTCTTATCAAAGGTTCCTCGTTTGCCAACCTTAAAACCGTCACAACCGAAAATACGGTCATTGCCGACATCATAAAACTAATAACCGAAAAACAATGAAGAAAATCATCCTTGTCCTTGTTGCACTTTTTGCATTGCAGATTTCGTCGTATGCGCAGAGAAAGCCCTACGACGAGAGTCTTAACGCGATGGAGCAGATTGACAATGCGGTGAATAAAGCCGCCGAGGAGGGCAAATATGTGCTTTGTCAGGTAGGCGGCAACTGGTGCCCGTGGTGTATCCGTTTCGCCGAATATGCCGACACAAACGCAGCAGTGCATAAAATCATCGACGATAATTTCGTCTATATCCACATCAATTGGTCGAAAGCCAACAAGAACCCCGAGGCGATGAAACGTCTTGCCAACCCTGCACGGTTCGGATTTCCGGTGTTCGTCATACTCGACCGCGAGGGCAGGCCGATACACATACAAAACAGCGCCTACCTCGAGGAGAGCAAAGGCTACAGCGAGAAGAAGGTGTCGGAGTTTTTGTTAAACTGGACGGAGAAAGCGGTGACGACGCTTAAATAATTGAAAATTGAGAATTGAAAACTTGTAGTGAAAATCAATCAATCAATCAATTAATTATAATACTAAAAATAATATGATGAGTGAAGATGACAACACTCCTTTAGGATGCTCTCATGGTTTAATCGCTGCTGTTACAGGAATTGTATTTCTCGGAGCAGTTTTTATTTCAGTAACATTTCCGAAAACATCGTTAATAATGGGTATTATTGCCGTTATAGCAGTAATAGTATTTATATACAACTGTGTAGGATAATTGCCCTGTTTCGAAGATTATCAACATAAACAAAAATATAACACCAATGAAACAGCTTATTGAATGTGTCCCCAACATCAGCGAAGGACGCGACATGAATGTCATCAACCAGGTGACTGCAGAGATAGAGAAAGTCGAAGGCGTAAAGCTCCTCGACGTCGATCCGGGTGCCACCACCAACCGTACGGTCATCACCTTCGTGGGTGAGCCGGAGCGGGTGTGCGAAGCCGCTTTCCGCGTGGTGCAGAAAGCTGCCGAACTGATCGATATGCGCCAGCATCACGGCGCACACCCGCGTCAGGGTGCCACCGACGTCTGTCCGCTCATCCCGGTTAGCAACATCACCATGGACGAGGTGGTGGAATATGCCCACAAGCTGGGCAAACGTCTCGGCGAGGAACTGAATATCCCCATCTACTGCTACGAGAGCGCTGCCTACAAACCCGAACGCAAAAACCTGGCTTACTGCCGCAAGGGTGAGTACGAGTCGTTGCAGAGCCGTCTCGGCAGCGAGGAGTGGAAACCCGACTTCGGCCCCAACGAGTGGAACGACCACGTGGCGCAGACAGGTGCCACACAGGTGGGTGCCCGCGACTTCCTCATCGCCATCAACTACAACCTCAACACCACCTCCACCCGCCGCGCCAACGCCATCGCCTTCGATGTGCGTGAGAAAGGTCGTCCGCAGCGCGAAGGAGGCAAGGTGACGGGCAAGCCTATGAAGGACGCTAACGGCAACCCCATCATGATTCCCGGCACTCTCAAAGGCACCAAAGCCATCGGTTGGTATATCGAAGATTACGGCATCGCTCAGGTGTCGATGAACATTACCAGCATCGCCGTCGCTCCTGTACACAAATGTTTCGACGAAGTGTGCCGTTGCGCCGCCAACCGCGGAGTGCGTGTGACGGGTTGCGAGATTGTCGGTTTGATACCGAAGAAGGTGCTTATCGACGCCGGCAAATACTATCTCAACAAGCAGCAGCGCAGCCTTGGCGTCAGCGAGGACGAGATAATGAAGATTGCCATCAAGTCGATGGGCCTCGACGACCTCAAGCCCTTCGACCCGAAGGAGAAAGTCATCGAGTTCCTTATCGAGGACAAGAGCAAGAAGAAGCTCGTGGACCTTACCTGCAAGGGATTCTGCGACGAGACGGCCAGCGACAGCCCTGCTCCCGGCGGTGGCTCGGTGAGCGCCTATATGGGTGCTTTGGCCGCGTCGCTCGGCACGATGGTGGCCAACCTCACCGGAGGCAAGGCCGCCTATGACGACGAGTGGGAGAAATACAGCGACATAGCCGTCAAGGGACAGGCTCTCAAAGACGAGCTGCTGCACCTCGTTGACGAGGACACCAACGCCTTCAACAAGATTATGGACGCCTTCGGCCTGCCGAAGAAGACCGACGAGGAGAAAGCCGCCCGCAGTGCCGCCATACAGGAGGCCACCAAGTTCGCCACCGAGGTGCCGTTCAAGACGATGCAGAAGTCGTTCGAGGCCTTCGAGATTGTCCGCGCCATGATTGAGTTCGGCAACCCGAACAGCGTCACCGACGGAGGCGTGGGAGCGTTGGCTGCCCGCAGCGCCGTGATGGGTGCCCACCTCAATGTGAAAATCAACGCCTCAAGCCTGAAGGATGAAGCCTTCAAGAACGACATCCTCTCGAAAGCCGCACAGATTGAGGCAGCCGCCATAAAGGAAGAGGCCGAACTCATCAAGCTCGTGAACGAGAAGATAGGGTAGGGGCTTCGACAATTAAATAGTCCCTGCGGCAAGAGCAGGTCAAATCTTCTGCCACGAAGTGGTGTGCACAATTGTGTACGCCACTTTTTTAGTAAAGCGTTATTATCAACGCCCCTATCAACCTATCCACATATCCACCTGTCAACGACCTGACGCAATAACGCAATAACGCATTAACACATTAAAACCCCTGTATCAACTCTGTATTAGCTCTGTATCAACTCTGAGTCAAGCCCCGAAAAATCACTAACACACTAACGCAATCCCCCAAAATCTATCTCAGCACTTCCACGCTGCCGCGTCGTTGTGTTTTGCCTTTGAATCCCTGTCCGCGGAATACGTAGAAGTAGGTGCCGGCTGGTGTACGCGAAGCGGCGGGGTCCCAAAAATCGCTCTCCGAATACATATTCTCGGCCTTAAACACTATGGTACCCCATTGGTTGTAAACAGTCAGGCGGTTTTCTGGCCAGCAGTCCTCCTCAAGGAGTCCATATATATAGAATATGTCGTTTATGCCGTCGCCGTTGGCGGTGACCACGCTTGGAAACTGTAAAAACTCGGAACACTCCCAATAGACAAAGAGTGTGTAGTGTATGGTCGAGTCGCAACCCCATCGGTTTGGCAGCACAAAAATGTCGTTCTCGATGGGTGTGGGGTAAATGCGGTTGCTGTAGGTCCAGGGCAGTCGGTTTTCCGCTATCGAGTCCGAGTCGTACGCCACGTTCGTATCGCGAATCACGAGTGTGAAGGTGAGTGCGCTGTCGCACCCCTCCGTCGTGCTGAGCATAGTATGATATGTTCCAGGCTCTGAATATTCGTTTTCACCCACTCTCAGCGGCAGCCGATTGATGCATACGGGCAACACCGTATCGACAATTATCGTACTGGGATATATCTCCAGGTGGAGCGTCACCGTCGAGTCGCACCCCACGCTGTTTCCTCCCGTGTAAACCACCTGTTCGGTGTTGGTCGATTCCGTGTACGTAACCCCGTTGAGCGGCCAGGTATATCTGTCGCATGCCCTCTCTTCATCAACACTCCATGTGGGCTCTTTTACCGTAACAGTGGTTTCCGTGGTGTCGGCGCATCCGTTGTCGTCGGTTCCGACAATATGGTATGTCGTCGTTTTTTGTGGTGTAACGCTATAGTCTTCGTCAACCACATCGCCCTCCCATACGAAAGTGTATGGCGCTGTACCTCCCGATGCCGAAGCGCTGAGCGTTACCGTTTCACCGTTACAGATATACAGGTTGTCGGTCACCGAAATTCTGAATGGGTCTGGTTGTGCAACGTATATAGTCGAGTCATATTCGCATCCGTTACCGTCCGACACATGCAGGCTGTAGTCGCCGGCAGCGAGATTCGTGAGCGTTGTCGAAACCTCGCCTGTATTCCAACGGTATGAGTATGGTATGGTGGCCCCCGAAAGCCTAACCTCGACCGCTCCGCTGTTGTCGTTGTAGCATGTCAGCTCCGTTATGTCGAAAACCCATTCCAACCCTTCTGGTTCGGTAATTTCGATTTCAAGTGTGTCCGTGCAACCCAGCGAGTCGGTAACAATCACATAGTAGTCGCCGGCGTACAGGTTGCCGAACATGCCGCTGTCGTTGGTGTCCGACAATACCGTATAACTGTACGGCCGCACCCCGCCTACCGCTGTGACCGCAAAGGCTCCGCTGTGGTATCCGTGGCAGAGTATGTGCACGATGTCGCCAACTGTGTCCATCACCAGCTCCTCGCGGTCCCCGATGGTGACCGTCGTGTCGAGCCAGCATCCGTTCTGGTCGGTGATCGTCAGTGTGTATTCGCCCGGCATAAGGTTGTATGCGTTACTGTCCCTCCCCCCGTTTGACCATGAGTATCTGTAAGGCGCAAGGCCTCCCTCCACGTTGTCGGTCAGTATATATCCTGTCGGCGTCCCATAGCAGCGTATATCGTGTGGATATATCTCCGTGCGTATGTCGTAGTCGGCCCATACAGAGTCGTGTAGCCTTATCCAGCATCCGTTGGCATCGGTAACCGTCACCCAGTACGAGCCCATCTCGCAGTTCTCTATCGTCGCCGCCGTCGTGGCGAGGGTGCGCAGCGTGTCGCCATCCGCCATCTGCCATTGTATCGTGTATGTCGGCGTTCCTCCGTCAATGTCGTGCACGCTGATGGTGCCCAATGTCGTGCGGTTGCAAAGCGCGTTTATGTGGTCGAGCCGTGCCGTAAGGCCGTATGGCACCGTCACCCTCACCGTCCGCTGGCTCTCATTGCCGCACCGGTCGCGCACCGTCAGCACCGCGTTTGTGTCGCACCAGATGGTGTCGCCAGCCGGAGGTTCCTGGTATATCGTGTCGATGTCGCAGTTGTCCTCCGGTCCGAGCAATGCGGCCAAATCGGGCAGTTTATATAGGCAATGCTCGCCGATGGGGATGGCATCGGCAGTAAATATTTCGAGATGATTGAAATGCGGCGCCTCCACATCCACCGTCACAAACGTGCTCCACGCCGTGTCTGTACACCCCATCGCGTCTATCACCACCAGCCGCAACCCATATGCCGTGCACACCCCGTTGCTCGGAATCATCGCGTAGGCGCTGTTGCCCTCATAGTCTCCCGTCCAATAGTACGAATACCCGGGTGTCCCCTCCGTGACCGTTGATGTCACCACGTAGTTCTCGCCCACCGCCAGCGGACAGTCGGCATCCACGTCGTCTATCTCAACGTGCGGCATGTTGAGAAAGCTGCACGTTACATCTATGCAGAACTGCACGTTCGGTCTCGCCCCCGATAGTGTTCCCGTGCGCCCCGTGACCGCGTTCTCACCCTCCACCGTCCAGTGCGTCCCGTCGCTCTCCGTCCTTATAACCGTGTTGCCCGTGCTGTTGCTGAAATAGAACTTGTACGATTGCCCGTCATAGCTCCCCGAATTGTCGTCCACCACCACCAGTAGGTTGTTCCCCGTGTACAGAAACGACGTGTCAAACTCAAACGTGTTCCACCCCTCATGGCAGTTCAGCGTCCCCCTGTAAACCATCGTCAAATCCTCTATCTGCCAGTCGTGTGCCGACTCAAACACCTCCTTCGTCGTGTTCGCCAGATATATGGTCACGTCCGGCTTCTCCGTCATTATCACGTCGTAGGCATATTTGAAACTAATCGACTCAATCCAGCCCGGTCGTGAGTTAATCTCCGAGGCGCGGTAGATGATCTCCGTGAAAGAGTATCTGTAAGTGTTGTTCACTGGCGCCTCGTAGGTAGTCCCCGTCCCGTACCCTATCGTATAGTTACCCCTTTCCGCCTTCGTGTCAAACACCATGCAGAACGCAAAAAGAAACGTAACTATGTATAGCGCCTGTCTGATAACGTCGTGTGTTAGAAATAAAAAGAAATATCAGTATTTATGATGCAAAGATAATAAAAAAAGGGAACACACCCATCGTGTCCCCATAAAACTTAAGCTCAGGATGCCTATTCATCCTTAGTCTTCTAAAATATAACTGGATATGTACAGTGTGCTGTGAATCGCCACTACTGTACGTTTTCCACCACAGAACCGCGATAGGCGGGGCAGGTGTGGTGGGTCGATTCACATGCAGTAGCGAGGAGAATCATTGCGAGAAGGAATAGGGCTGCGATTTTCTTTTTCATGACTGTATTTTGATTAGGTTGTCAACAAGTTTAACGAGTGCAAAGGTACGCCATAAAACAAATACAAAAAAACGTTTTAAGATAATTTATCAAATATCATTTGTTAATAACCTGTTGATAAGTTTGTATTCGCTAAAGACAGTTTATTATTCGAGGCTGTTTTTTCGAAATTAGATAGCATATTATCAATGTATTGCATCATAGAGTAAGAACTTTGGAGAGCTTGGTTGCGTTCTTTGGGTGTTAGCCATTCGACGCGGGTTATGCCTTCTTCAGTTTGTGGAATCGTAGTTGTTTCTACGTCTGTATGCATTACAAACCAATGAGTTTGCTTTGCTGTCCATCGTCCATAAGTGTTGTATATGTGAAAAGTGTCGATTAGTGGGAATTCTATGGTATGGCGGCTAACACCTGTTTCCTCGGAGACTTCGCGCAGGGCGGCTTCTTCAATTTGCTCTCCAGGTTCAATCATGCCTTTGGGTAAATCCCAGCGTCCATTGCGGTAAATGAGAAGCCAACGATAGTTGGATGTATGAAGGACACCTCCGGCGGCCTCAACCCAAAGGAAATTCTTCTTGAGATATGAGAGCAGTTCGGTGGTTGAAATACCTCCAACCACAGTTGGATGAGAACCTGACGCAAGATTTTCTATAAGTTTAGGTATGTCAGAGACCCCCATAAAGGCTTGCACAGCAAGTTCTGACTCCTCGACGGCAAGATAACTGTTTTGAAAAAAAAGAATCATTTTTGATGAAGAAAAGCGTTCGTGTCTGTAAGACGGCTACAGCCGATTCCCATATATTTTATATTTATAACGCTGTTTCAAAAAAAATATGTATTTTTGCGGTATGAAAACAACCGAAATTACAGCAGTTCAAACTGCAAAATCACTTTTGCAAGTCAAAGCAATAAAGCTTAACAACGAAAATCCTTTTACCTGGGCGTCGGGACGCAAGTCGCCTATTTATTGCGACAACAGGGTGACACTTTCTTACCCGGAAATACGCACGTTTATCCGCCAGCAGTTTGTTGATGCCATCAATGAGTTTTTTGGCGATTGCGACATGATTGCGGGTGTCGCCACTGGTGGCATCGCCCAAGGAGTGCTTGTGGCTCAGGATTTATGCAAGCCCTTCTCTTACGTGCGTGCCGAACAGAAAAGTCATGGCCTTACCAATCAAATTGAGGGTGATGTGCATGAGGGACAATCGGTCATCGTAATAGAGGATCTCGTTTCTACGGGCAAGAGCAGTCTTAACGCAGTACAAGCCCTGCGCGATAAAGGCTGTAAGGTCAAAGGGATGTTGGCTATTTTTACATACGGATTAGATGTGGCCATCAAGAACTTTGCCGAAGCAAAAGTCGAATTGCGCACACTGACAAACTACAACACCCTCATTGCTGTTGCTCGCGATGAAAACTACATCACAAACGAGGAGATGTCATCGCTGGCCGACTGGCGCATGAACCCTGAAAAATGGTCCGACGATCGCATTGCGATGGGAAAATAATTCTGTGGTCAATGTGACCAGTTGAGAAAATCTGAAATCTACAAATTGAAAGCGCGCAAGTTTATAGTAGTATTATCGTTGGCGTTGTTTGTCGCTCATACGGCCAGTGTGAGCGCTCAAACAGTATCCAATGTTGTCTTTAAGCTCAACGACAAGGAATTGACTGTCACATACTCTCTCGACGCCAAGGCATCGATACGACTGCGTGTTGTGTCGAATATTGGAGGCCAGATCTATGTCAGCGATCCAATACAAAATCTTAGCGGAGATGTCGGACCGAACATCGCTCCGGGCGAGACAAAAAAAATTATGGCTTTTGATATGCCGGAAATTCGTGGTCTCGACACCACTGAGTTCCATTTCATCGTCGAAGTCGATGACGGCTCCGTGAACATTTATATTAATGAGAAGGTTCTCAAGATGCTCCCTGTCGAAGGAGGAACCTTTGTTATGGGGCATGGAAAGCGCGACGGTACGCTATATCATTGCGAGTCTGCTGAGCCGGCACATAAGGTTACTGTCAGTGATTTTTATCTCGGTCAGTTCGAGGTTACACAAGGACTTTGGACCGAAGTCATGGGAGAAAACCCTTCCAAGTGGCAGGGCAACGATAGCCTCCCGGTTGAATCGGTGTCATGGAATGATGTGCAGGTGTTCATCGCACGTCTCAGCCAGATGACTGGCTACCGTTTCCGTCTTCCAACCGAAGCAGAATGGGAATATGCTGCCCGTGGAGGCAAGAAAAGCAAAGGCTATACCTATCCTGGCACAACACGGAATTTGCCTGACTACGCTTGGCTCGGCACCAATTCTTCCAACCATACGCACCCTGTAGGGCAGAAACTGCCTAATGAGCTTGGTTTTTACGATATGGCTGGTAATGTTTGGGAATGGTGTAACGATTGGGCGGCATCCTACACTTCCGACCCTCAGAATAATCCCCAGGGTCCCAAAAATGGAGAGAACAAGATTGCACGAGGAGGCTGTATGATTAGCCCTGCTTGGGGATGTGCGGTTACTGACCGCTGCTGGTATCTGCCCGATCACGGTTACGGCTTCTACGGCTTCCGCCTGGCGCTCGACTCAGTCGAACGCGACAACGGAGAAGAAGAGGATGAGTATTAAGTGCGTGCCCGCACAGGGCGATAATTAGCAGTCAGCAGTCCTTCGGACAACGAAAAACAAAACGAAAACCAAAACAAAATCATTTGTCCAATCACTAATCACTAATCACTATTCACAGAATAACGAATGATTCAGGTTCTCGATAAAAAATTCAAACCTTATATTCCGGCGGCGGAGGTGACTGCGATTGTGAAAGAGCTGGCAGCGCGGCTGTCGGCCGACTACAAGGGCCGTTTCCCGCTCATGATGCCTATACTGAACGGCACCATCTTCTTCGCAGCCGACCTGCTGCGTGCTATGGACATCGACAGCGAGGTCTCGTTCGTGAAGATGTCGTCGTATTCCGGCACTCAGAGTTCCGGTCAGGTGAAGGAGCTTATCGGCTTCTCCGAAAATGTCACCGGACGCGACGTGGTGTTGATCGAGGACGTTATCGAAACCGGTATCTCGATGGATTATACGCTCAAGCGTCTGTGGGAGTTGAAGCCGGCAAGCGTGAAGATTTGCACTCTGGTGTTCAAGCCCCACATGTTCCAGAAAGACTTCAAGATTGACTATATCGGACGCGAGATCGGCGATGCTTTCATCGTCGGCTACGGCTTCGACTACAACGGTCACGGCCGTACCTACAAAGATATCTATGTGTTGGACGAAAATTAGTAGTCAGCAGTCAGTAGTCCTTCGGACAACGAGAACCAAAACGATAACATACCAACATATCAACGTATCAACATATCCACATATCAACGTAATTCAAACCGATGAAACGGATAAAGATAGTTCTTCTAATGGCAGGCGCGATACTGATGGCTGTATCGTGTCAGAAACCGTTCACTCCCGACAGAAATATGCTCTACGGAACATGGGCGAGCGGCGACACTCACTATCGGTTTGACAACACCTATCGTGACTACGAGCTGTTCGACAGCACCACGGTGAAGGTCAACGGCGCCTATTGGAATCCCTCCGACGACGTGAGCGAAGACGAGGCGCAGGCGGTCATCTGGACCTTGGACGAAGCCGACATCACCGTAGTCAAGCAGATGTACATGGGTGGCAAGGTGCCTCATAGCTACACCATCACCGCCCTCACTTCTACCTCTATGACTTGGAAAGACAACTATAACGCAACCACAACATTCACGAAACAATGACAACCGAGGCTACAGAGCGACCTGTGAGACGCATGCCCAAATGGCTTAAGGCCACACTTATCTCGTTGGGTGGCCTTCTGGGTTTGGTGGTCGTGGCCGTCGCAGTGGTTTGCTGGATTGTATTCACACCGTCAAAGCTGACCTCCATAGTCAACAAGGTGGCGAAAGACGTGGTCACCTGCGAGGTCGATTTCGAGCGTGTGAGCCTCTCGCTCTTCAAGACTTTCCCTTATGCGGGCTTGGATGTACACAACGTCACGTTGGTCAATCCGGTCGAGGGTGCGCCGAGCGACACTCTGGCTCATATCGACGACCTGATTCTGGCCGTCAACGCCAAGCAGTTCATCCATCATGGCGACATCGTGGTGAAACAGCTTCTGCTCGAAGGTACGATGGCCAATATCTACGTCTCCGACAAAGGCGTCGCCAACTACGACATCCTTCCGCCCGACGACGATACCACCTCTGAGAGCAAGCCGTTCAAGCTGCCCGACTATATCGATATCGAGAAGGTGAAGATAAGCGACCTCGACGCCAACTACAACGACTATTACCACGGGCTTTTCGCCGAGGTCAACGATTTCGGTGCCACCGTCAAAGGCGGCTGGCAGGATGCCAAAGCCAACCTCGACGCCGAAATCAAATCCAAAGAGCTCTCCCTCGTCACCGCCGACAGCCTTCAAAACGAGAAGCTGACTGTCTCGCTTTCTAAACTCAAACTCAGCGCCGACGCCAAGATGAAAGACTCCACTTCCGCCGACGCCAAGCTGAAGGTCAACATCTCCGACATAGTGATGCACACCTGCGACACCTCCGGCAGCGAGGTCGTCTCGGCGGCTTTCGACAAGCTGCAGCTTTCGGCCGACGCCTGCGGTTGGCTCAACAACATGGCGGGTTCGCTCAAGATTTCGCTGCCCAAAGGCGACGTGTCGGTCGCCGGTATGGATTATGTCACCGAACCGCTCAAGTCGCGCAAAAGCGACATCCTGTCTGTGAATGCTCCGTTCAAGCTCAATCTCGACTCTCGCTCGCTCTCTCTCACCGATGCCGAGCTCTCGGTCGCCGAATGGGCGCTGCAGGTGGCCGGCGACGTCGAGCTGCCCCGCGAAGAGCGTCCGCTCAACCTCAACCTCGCCTTCAACACCAGCCGTTGGGATGCCGGCGAGCTACTCAAAGTGCTTCCGGCCAAGTTCACCTCTTGGAAAAAAGACATGACGCTCGACGCCGACATCCAGGTTACCGACGGCAAAGTAGTGGGTGCGGTCACCGACAGCACTCTGCCTAAAATCGACGCCCGCGTCGAGCTGCGCGACGGCAAGTTCTACTATCCCAAGGCCGTCCCCTATCATATAAATAATGTGGCGGGCGATGTCGTCGCCGACCTCGATTTGAACAAAGGCGCCGTCTCCAACGTCAAGATTGAACGCCTCGACGCCGATGTCGATAAGAACCACGTGAGCGCCAAAGGACGCCTCGACGACCTGATGGGCCGGCAGGATCTCGACGCCGACCTCAAAGCCCGACTCGATATAGCCGACCTCGAACCCTTCCTCGACAGCGTGCCTGTCGATGTGAAAGGCAACGCCAACATAGCGGTGCACCTCAGAGCCCTTCTGAAAAACCTCACAGCCCTCGACCTCACGAAGATTAAGGCCCAGGGTTCCGTGGTGGTCGATAAGCTCGATGTAGTTTACGACACCATCCACGCCACTTCGCCCAGGTTGAGCGTCGACCTGCAGCTGCCCGCCGCCCGCCGCACCGCGAAAGTGGGCGAGGTCTTGTCGGCAAAGATTTCCAGCCAGACACTCAACGTCGAGATGCCCAACCAGAAAATCAACGCCTCGCTCAACGACGTGGGCATCGACGTGGGTCTCTCCAACATACTCGAGAAAGGCACCCCGCTGGCCGTCGCCTTCGACATCAAGACCGCCGCCGTCAAAGCCTCGATGGACACCATCGACCTCCACACCAACTCCCTCGCTCTCGACGGCAGCATCAAGTACGACTCCACCAAACGCAACCTCCTCAAGCAGCTCAACCCCGACCTCGACATCGACCTGCGATACGCAAGGGTCAAGGTTCCTGGTTCCCAAGAACCGCTTATTATGCCTGTATTTAAATTTAACTATAAGCCTGAAATATGTCAGATTCAACAACTTGATATTCATTATGGTAATAGTGACTGTCATTTCAATGGTTCTGTAACGGGGCTTGAGGACTGGCTGAACCATGAGGCGATGCTAAAAGGCACGTTGAATTTTAATTCGAACTATACTGACCTTGACCAGTTGCTTGACCTGATTAGTGGCATAGGTGTGGAAAAAGACACTCTCGAACAGCAACGTAAAGAAGACCATCTGGCGAAAGAGGCCAACCCATTTATCGTTCCCAAGGATGTTGACTTCCGTCTGAACACGCGCATCAACCATACCTCGGCTTTCGGTAACGAGTTGAACTCGGTCGCTGGCGGTGTGACAATCAAGGATGGAACGATGATTTTAGACCAGATTGGTTTTGTGTGCAAAGCAGCGAAAATGCAACTTACAGGTATATACAAATCACCAAGGCCAAATCATCTTTTTCTGGGATTCGATTTTCATTTGCTCGACATACAGATTGCCGAACTCATCGACATGATACCCTATATCGACACCATCGTGCCGATGCTCTCGTCATTCGATGGCAATGCTGAATTCCACCTTGCTGCCGAGACCTACCTCAACGCCTATTACAAACCCAAGATGAGCACCCTCCTCGGCGCCGCCGCCATAACAGGAAAGAACCTAGTGGTGCTTGACAACGATACCTTTGACCAGATTGCAAAACTTTTGATGTTTAAGAAAAGCACCAAAAACGTGATAGATTCGCTCGATGTTGAGATAACGGTCTTTGATCGTGAGGCCGAAGTTTACCCGTTTGTAGTGACGATGGACAAATACCAGATATGTGCCGCGGGAAGACACACTCTCGACAACGCATACAACTACCATATTGAGTTGCTTAAGAGCCCGCTGCCCTCGCGTCTCGCCGTTGATATAAACGGAGTGATGCCCAAGCTCAACTTCAAGCTCGGCAAGGTGAAATACGCCGAACTCTACAAGCCCGAGCGTCAAAATGCTGTGCAGCAGCGCACTATGGCTCTGAAAAACATGATACGCCAGTCGCTCGAACGCAACGTAAAAGAAGAAACCCGCAACGCAATAAAATTCAATAACTAAATGTCAGACCTTTGGACTTCGGTGATACTTGTAGTAACGGCCTTTGTCGTTGTACTGGCCGTTTATCCATTGGTTCTGCGTTTTGCAATACGCCACAACATTGTTGACAACCCTAATGCTCGTAAACTGCAACGTCACCCGGTGCCTGTAATGGGTGGGGTTGTTGTGTTTGTCGGAATTCTTGCTTCAGTATTAGTTGGTACTTTCTTAATTGGTGTCAAGGAGTCTTTCATTCCTCTTATTGCAATGACCGTGATGCTTGTCTTGGGCACCACTGATGATATCAAAGGTCTTGGTGTGGGGGTACGTTTCTTTGTCGAGGTGGTGATGGTCGCCGCTTTGATTTGGCTCACTGGTTTTGCCATAGATGACTTCCATGGTTTCCTTGGCATACATAATGTCCCGCCAGCTGTATGGTGGCCGCTTTCGATAGTGGCCGGCGTTGGCATCATCAATGCTACAAACCTTATTGATGGAGTGGATGGCTATTCATCAGGCTACGGGGTTATGTCTTGTTCTCTGTTTGCCACTCTTTTCTTTGTGAAAGGGGAAAACCACATGGCATATTTTGCATTGGTTATTGCAGCCGCGCTTATACCGTTCTTTATGCATAACGTGTTTGGCCGAAAGAGTAAGATGTTTATTGGCGATGGCGGCACTCTGATGCTTGGTATGGCATTGACAACATTCTTGTTTTGTGCGTTGAGCCACAAATGTGCCCACTCGGATCTCTATGCAAGAGAAATTAATCCAGTGGCGTTCTCCTTGGCTGTGCTCGCAATACCTGTATTCGACACATTGCGAGTTATGGGAGGTCGCATACGTCGCCACCATTCGCCGTTCCATCCCGACAAGACTCACCTGCATCATCTTTTCATAGGTCTCGGTTTTTCACATGTGGGTACCGCTGTTACAATACTTACACTCAACTTTATTGTTGTGGTGGTCTGCTGGCTCGCTTGGAGTTGGGGGGCTAATTCTACATGGCAGGTTGTGATTTCGGTGGTTCTTGGTATTCTGATGACTTTTGGACTTTACAATTCGGTTGAACGGGAAGAGATGGAAGATTCGCGCATTTATCGTTTTATTTGTCGATTGGGTCGCATATCGCATATCGAACGCAAAGGATTGTGGTTTACGCTTATGCTTTTAATGGACGGAAAATGGCGCGATGGTAATATGTTTCAGGAAGTCAAACAGCAGGTACGACAATATAATGTAGATAGCCTGAAGGCAGAACTGGAAAAAACTTTCGACCCCCAGGAACGTGACCGCCGGTTGATTCATACCTACCTCGAAGGCAGAACCAACGTTATGATTGATGACATAATACAATACTCTGGCGCTGAGAGGCTCAGGGTTTACCCCATTGTTTACCAAATGGTGCTCGATGGAAGTGTTTCTGTTTTGAAAGAGAACGACCTTGGACAGATAAGTCGAGTGAGATTGAAGTAATATGAATTGAAAAAATACATATAACAATAGCATAATAACAAACAAACAATAAACAATCATGAACGAAAAAATCCTGAAAGACCTTGCCCAGCTGGGCATCACCGACGTCAAGTCGCTCCACTATAACCCCACCTACGAAGAGCTCTTCGACTTCGAGATGGACCCCTCGCTCGAGGGTTATGACAAAGGTCAGCTCACCGAGCTCGACGCTGTCAACGTGATGACTGGCATCTACACCGGCCGCTCGCCCAAAGACAAGTATATCGTCATGGACGAGAACTCCAAGAACACCGTCTGGTGGACCACCGACGGCTATAAGAACGACAACCACCCCATGAGCGAAGAGGTGTGGCTTCAGATGCGTGACCTCGCCAAACGTCAGCTCTGCGGCAAGGACCTCTTCGTCGTCGATGCCTTCTGCGGCGCCAACAAGGACACCAGAATGTCGGTCCGCTTCGTCATGGAAGTTGCTTGGCAGGCCCATTTCGTACGCAACATGTTCATCAAACCCACCGACGACGAGCTCAAGACCTTCACCCCCAACTTCACCGTCTATGCAGCCTCCAAAGCCAAGGTGGAAAACTATAAGGAACTCGGCCTCAACAGCGACACCTGCGTCGCCTTCAACGTCACCTCGCGTGAGCAGGTCATCCTCAACACCTGGTATGGCGGCGAGATGAAGAAAGGAATGTTCTCCATGATGAACTACTACCTGCCTCTGCAGGGCATCGCTGCCATGCACTGCTCCGCCAACACCGACATGCAGGGCAAACACACCGCCATCTTCTTCGGCCTCTCCGGCACCGGCAAGACCACCCTCTCCACCGACCCCAAACGTCTCCTCATAGGCGACGACGAACACGGCTGGGACGACGACGGCGTCTTCAACTTCGAAGGCGGCTGCTACGCCAAGGTCATCAACCTCGACAAAGACAGCGAGCCCGACATCTACAACGCCATCCGCCGCAATGCCCTCCTCGAGAACGTCACCGTTGACCCGAACGGCAAGATCGACTTCGCCGACAAGTCCGTCACCGAGAACACACGCGTCTCCTATCCCATCGACCATATTGAGAAGATTGTGCGTCCCGTCTCAGCAGCCCCCGCTGCCGACAACGTCATCTTCCTCTCTGCCGATGCCTTCGGCGTCCTGCCTCCCGTCTCGGTGCTCACCCCCGACCAGTGTAAATACTACTTCCTCAGCGGCTTCACCGCCAAGCTCGCCGGCACCGAACGCGGCATCACCGAGCCCACGCCCACCTTCAGCGCCTGCTTCGGCCAGGCTTTCCTCGAGCTCCATCCAACAAAGTATGCCGAAGAACTCGTGAAGCGTATGGAGAAATCCGGCGCCAAGGCCTACCTCGTCAATACCGGCTGGAACGGAACCGGCAAGCGTATCTCCATCAAGGACACCCGTGGCATCATCGACGCCATCCTCGACGGCTCCATACTTAAGGCCCAAACCAAGAAGATACCCTATTTCGACTTCGAGGTGCCCACCGCCCTCCCCGGCGTTGACCCCAAGATACTCGACCCGCGTGACACCTACGCCGATTCAGCACAGTGGGACGAGAAGGCACGCGACCTCGCTGCCCGTTTCATCAAAAACTTCGAGAAGTTCACCACCAACCCCGAAGGAAAGAAACTCGTAGCCGCCGGCCCGAAAAACAATGAAACACCAACAAATAATAGTATTAACCAAAATTCAAAAGTTATGGAAAAACTACGTACCAACCGCGGTCTGCTGAAAACCATCCTGCTCTCCGCAATCACCTTCGGCATCTATGCCCTCGTTGTGTACTGCCACATGTCGAGTGAAATCAACAAGATCGCCAGCAAGTACGACAACAAGCACACCATGTTCTACCTCTGGGTGTGCCTGCTCTCCGGCCTCACCCTCGGTATCTTGCCCCTTGTCTGGATTCACAAGTTCTGCAACCGTATCGACGCCGAAATGACACGTCGCGGTATCGAGCACAATTTCAGCGCCAAGACTTGGTGGGGTTGGGGGTTCTTCGGCTCCCTCATCATCGTTGGTCCGTTCATCTTCATGTACAGACTTTTCAAGAACTTCAACGCCCTCTGCGCCAACTTCAACGAGAAAGGCGAATAAAAGTTCAACTCTACACTACAAACAAAGCCGTGCCCTCAAAAGCACGGCTTTTTTCGTTTTTGTGAGAGAAATAAAACAGTTGTTTTTGAAGAAATCTCTCAGTTTTTCTGCCTGCTAACTGCTGCCTGCTAAACTTGGTAGATGACAAATGTTTCCAACTTCCACTTTAAACCTTGAACTAGCAGCTCCGCTGCCTTTAACCGCCAACCACTACACATTAACACATTAACACATTAACACATTAACGCAATCAAAAATATTTTGTATCTTTGCACTCGGTTTGGTTGCCGACAGGAGAGGGGAGAAGCCGTAAAAACGACACATCCATAGCTCTTTAGGCATCAAAAGGGAAGTACGGTGAGAGTCCGTCGCAGTCCCGCTGCTGTAAGTTCATCACACACATCCGCAGTCCGTTTCGTGGTCACTATGCGTCGCAACAGGCGCAGGGGAAGGCCGAGACAGCGGAGAACGAGCCAGAAGACCTGCCAAACCGAATTTTGAATCGGCTACGCTTTCGAGGAAAAAGCAAGTCAGTGTCCTTTCGTGGACGTCAGTTGACTGTTGGGTACATACTCCCAATCTTTATTTTTTTTCCATACATGGTGTTGGCCGTTCGAAAAGAGTGGTCAATTTGATTGTGTTATTGTGTTAATGTGTTATTGTGAAAATGTTAAGATGTGAAGGTGTTAAGGGGTGAAGATTTTTGATGAGAATTTTTAATTTTTAAAACACATAAAATTATGGTAAAAAAACTACTTACATTCTTCTTCGGAATCTGTCTTATGGCAGGTGCAGCAACTGCACAGACCGAATCGACCATCGCTGCAGACGACATCGTCTATTGGGTGGGCGAAGGTGACAATCAAGCAATTTTGGTCGTTGACTTTGGTGATGCCGCAATAGCTTGGGGCTATCGCTTCGATGCTACTAACATCACTATCTCGTCAATGATGGAAGCCATTGACGCAGCAGATCCTCGATTCGTTTATGACATTTTATACGGTGACGGCGAACTCTATTATGCTGAATATCCGAACCACTATGTGGCTGAGGAATACCGTATCAAGGCGAACGGTGAATTTGTCACAGAAAGCGCTGTGGTGACAGATGGAATGCTTGTAAAAATTGGTACTTCTGATGACGATGTTTGGTCAACCACTATTGTGGCCGTTTCCATCAAGGAGGTTCCAGTTGACGCTACAATTGATGCTTCGGATGTGACCTATTGGGTTGGTGAAGGTTCGAACAGCGCCGTCATCGCCGTCGATTGGTCGAATCCAGGTGTCGCTATGGCTTGGGGTATCCACTATGATGGAACTATGACCGTTGACGACGCCCTAGACTATCTTGCAGATAGAGACAGCCGTGTTACCGTTGAATCCAATTCAATCAACTTTGACGAGGGTTCACTCCATTTCGCATTTCAGGATGTTGAGGGCAATATTCTTCAGTTCATACTAGACGGGAACAGTTCCGCTGGTTGGAACAGTGAACTCAGCAATGGTTCTCTTTTAAAAATTGGAGAGTCTCTCTTTGGTGAAGGTATAGACTCTGTTGAATTTTATGGTTCATGGTGGCCATACAGTGTTGTTTGGCCTACCGAGATCCTCCCTGTTTTCGAACCGCTGCCAAACCCGCTGCCCACCACCGCCACCATTTCGGCTGACGCTATCACCTACTGGGTTGGCGAAGGTAACAACAAGATGATCTTCGTTGTAAACTGGGCTGACACCTCATTAGCTTGGGGTTACAAATTCTCTACTGAAACTGTTAGCATGACTACCGTGATGGACGACATCAAGGCTGCCGACTCGCGTTTCGACTATGTGATGGGTAACTATGGCCTTGAGAATATCACCTTCACCGAAGGCAATGTTTCCCTCTTGGGCACCACCTATTGGGAGCAGCTCAAGAACGGTATCTCTGGCAACGGAATGGGTGAGACCTTCCAGAATGGCGATATCAACCTTTGGGGCGATGCTGCAGCTGGTGAAGTTATGGACAGAGTTTTCTATCCTGGTTGGGGTTTCTATCCAATCAACGCTTATCCGATGGAGATCTATCCCGTCAGCGCTCCTGCTGATCCTCAGCCGCAGGGCATCGACGAGATCGCCAACGTCAACGTGAAGGTTTATCCTAACCCCGCTTCGAGCGTGCTCAACGTGGTTTGCGGTTCGATGGAAGGTGACGCCGTCATCTACGACATGACCGGCCGCAAGGTCTATAGCCAGGCAATCGCTGGCGAAAGCCTCACCATCAACACCTCCGCACTTGCCAACGGTGTCTATATGCTCCACATCGGCAACACCTCCACCAAAGTGGTTGTGAAGCACTAAGTGAGTGCCCGACAGGGCAATTATAATTTTGAATTGTGAAATTTGAAATTCGAAATTAGAGGTTGAAGCCTCGATAATTTTCCCAGCGTAGGCAGAGATGCCTCGCCGGGAACCAAGAAAAAAGTGCGTGTCCGCACAGGGCAATTGATTTTGTGAAGTTGTGAATAGTGAATCGACAATTGAAACCCTTGAACCTTTAAACATATCAACATGAAACATATTAACTTTGTAAAATATCCGCTGACCATGGCCTTGCTCATAGTGTGTGGTGTGTGCGCACATGGGCAGGGCCCGTTCTGCGGCATCGTGGGTACCGAAGGGTGCACTGCGGTGAAATGCAACGACCCTCGAATTATAGGCTGGGCGACGGGCTGTGAGGTGGCGTTTGGTCCGATGGACATTCGCAGCAGTTCGGGCGATATAGTGACCTTCGCCACGAGCGGCGCCGACGCCATAGGTCCCGTTGTGTTGGGTGACAACGATTCTTATAATACCGTGCTGGTTGTTCCGCTTGGCGATGGCGGCAGTGCCACTGTGACATTTGACGAGCCTATCCGTAACATACCAGGGTTCGATTTTGCCGTATATGAAAACTCATTTGGTGACACTTTCCTTGAACTGGCGTTTGTCGAGGTGAGCAGCGACGGCGAGCATTTTGTGCGGTTTCCTGCCACTTCGCTCACACAGACCGAGACACAGGTTGGTACATACGGTTCTGTCGATGCGACATATATCAACAACCTTGCTGGTAAGTATCGTGGCGGCTGGGGAACTCCCTTCGACCTCGAGGAATTGCGTGACAGCGCTGGAATTGATATCAACAATATAACCCATGTGCGAATTGTAGATGTGGTAGGCAGTATTGATCCTGCTTATGGAACATACGACGCATTCGGACATCTTGTCAACGACCCGTTCCCGACCCCGTTCAACAGCTCTGGCTTCGACCTCGACGGTGTTTGTGTCCTCGGTGAGTCGTCGTCTATCAATGCCCCGCAACACTCGGTCATCGAGAGCGTTTATCCTAATCCCGCCAGCGACAGAGTGGTGGTATCTCTCAATCCTGCAAACCTGCAGTCGGGCAATCAGACAATCTATATCTACGACATCTCGGGACGTTGCATGATGGAACGTGTTGTGCCTGCATCATCCAGCAGCGTAAGTATTTCTATTGGGCAACTCAGAAACGGCGTTTATATAGTCAAGGCTGGCGCAGAGACCGTCCGCCTGATGGTGGCAAGATAGGGGAGGGGATTGCGTTAATGCGTTAGTGGGATGAATTGAAATAGAACCTCATTATCAATCAATAGCCATCTCTTTGGCGAAAAGCGTGCCCATCGGGGTGCGTTTTTTTTGTGTAAGAAACGTCAAAGTTCTGTTATTTACAGTCGGTCTAGGGGCGAGTAGGTGTTTCGTATGCGGATTGTGTCGCCAACGGTGTCGAGAGCAATCCAGCCCTCTTTCGCCATAGTGTTTATCACGCTTTCGTAGTCACGACTTCCTCTGAGCATCTCCACCTTGATTTTCATCTTAGGGTAAAACTTCATGCCAGAGACCGCTCTAAGCCGACTGTCGTTGTGGTAAGGGTCGTTGATGAACATCTCAGTTGCGAAGTCGGGGCTGTCGGTCTTGACATATACACTATCGTTCACCCATCCGATTTCGCCGCACGTATCCGATGCCTGGCTCTTGGTAAGCACAGGGTTCATCGTGATGCGGTAGTTTTCGTTTTCAATGACGGTGGTCTTGGTCGCAACCGTGTTGAATGCAATTCCTAACAGTATGGCCATAATACTGTTGTTCAGTATGTGGAAACCTATCGACCACAGTATGTTGTAGTTAATTACCAGGTACGATGCCAGCAAACCCATGCCGAACTTGTGCAGCACGGCAACGATGAACATCGGCAGGCTTTCGTCGGCACAATAGTTGCCTATGTGCATCAATGCAAAAACCAGCGACGAAAAGAGCATGAGCATGAACAGCCGCCGCGTGAGGTTGGAGCGGTAAACAACCATGATGGCTATGCCCGCAGCCAACACTATCGGAGCCACCCACCAGGCGAAGCTTAACGAGAACAAGGTCATCAGCGCAACCGAGGTATAGCCTGTCCAGCGTTTTCCGTTGCCCCACAGACGGAATACAAGCTCCTCATATACAGGTGCAACCACCCCTATGAAAATAATCATAGGCCAGATGCCGAACTTGTAAATAATGCTGTATAGGGAGTCTAGGGTTTGCGCTTCAAACTCCCCTCCGGCGGTATCGCCCATCGTGGCGATGCTATCCACAACAAGGGTGACAAGGCAGGCTACCGTTATGCCGAGACCCCACCACAGCGCCCAGCGAAAAATTTTAGGGTTACGTTTTTTCATAGGTGTATGTGTCAATTCACTAATTATCGTTTACGTTTCAAGAGGGGCACGCTCCATGTTGTGACACGGGGTCGTAGCTCCCCGTTGATTGTCCACAGCCTCCAGGGGTATATGTCCATCAGGTAGGTCTTGAAGGCAAGTTGCAGTTCGGTTATGGGCTCTATCCCCGACGCGGCTAACCATCTGATTTTGGCATCTATCAGCCTTCCTGTCGAGTCTATCGCCATGTCATAGACGATGAAATACAAGGTGTTGATGGTGTCCAACGCAGGGTATTCCGCCATCTTGGGACGGAACCCCTCCAAAAACCGTTCCCTTTCGTCGCTCCATTTCAACGTGTCTATATCGAAACCCTCTACGACGATATGGTTGTCAAAGATTTGGTCATTTATCACGATACCGTTCTCCACCGTCAGAAGCCGTTCACGCTCATAATTGCGCACCCATGCCATGTGCTCGTAATATATCTCCCGACCTTGCCCCAGACGGAGCTTGCCCGTGAACCAGCTCGCCTCTATGTGACCTCCGGCATAGTATTTCTTAAACACGCGGCGCATGATTTTATCGTGCAGGGCAATTTCGACCTCTTTGCCATCCCTGTCAACATCAACCGTCACGCTGTCGAGTATAAGATGTTGGCCTACAAGGCTCCAATGGCCTATGAAGCCGTCCCAATTATCAGTTGACTCGACGGTTTCCTTCGGCAGGCGGGCCTGCAGGGAATGATACAAAACGGAATCGGCATCGACGGGTCGCCCCATGAGCAGCCATCGTTGGCCGTCGATGTAAATGATGTCGCAAGCCTGTCCAGTGGCGAACGCAGACATGGACAGGAGCATGAAAAGCAACAGCAAAACCAACCGTTTCATTGTAGGTCTCATATCATGAAATTATAAATCCCGAATATCAGGTGGCAGACGGTGAACAATGATGCGAAGACAAGCGAAGGGAGGTTGCCCCTGTCCGCTGCAAACAGGATGAACGCCGCGCAGGGCGGCACCGTGAGCGTGAGGATGACCCACCAGTCGGCGATGCCGCACCAGTAGAGCACCCAGCTGGCATAATAAACGGCCAGGCACACAAGTGTGGCGATGACCAGTGCCGACAAACGAAGCCGCCGACGCTCTTTCCTGACTACAAAGCAGAGGCAGGCGACAAGCATGACCTGACAAACCGAAGCCACCATATCGACGGCGGGCGTCACCGACTCGGTGCGCAACACATCGTTACGCGCCGGTACGGCAAACCAGATGAAGTTGGGCGCCATGACCGCCAGAAAAAGCACCAATCCCCAAACGTCGAAGCCAAGCCGATATTTTTTCAATTCATTCATTGCCTCTTAGTTATCTGCTATCGTACTTCAACTTTTACACCTTCACGTTCAATCTTTTGCATCACGGGGATTGGGTCGCCGGTGTCTATCATCTTTTGTGACGGCACATATACGGCGGGGTCCTCAATGCCACCACGAAGACGTTCCATCCGAACGGGTTCCAGCACAATGCTGGTCAGACAGTTTACATCCTCTAAGATGCAGCCATTGTAGGAATTCGCCACGAAAGTAATGGTGTAGATGCCTGGCCTTACCGTCAACGAAAACCTCCCGGCGGAATCGGTGTGTCCCATCGCCACAGCCTCCGATATGTCGATAACTCGCACCTTCACAGACAGTATCGGCTCATCTGTTTTGGCAGACAAAACCATTCCCTTAATCCTGACCACGTTGTCCAAGTCCTGTGCCGTCGCGCTGGCGGCAAGGACAAGGATGACTGTTGTGATGAGCAATACTCTTTTCAATTATTCAGTAGGGCGTCTTTCAATACCGCTCGACGAAGTCGGTTATCAGGCGGAAGATGGGCTCGTAGGTTACGGTTATGAAATTCTTGTAGTTGTCGTAGGTGGTGTGGTAGTATTTGAAGGCGTCGCCGCTTTCGTTCTCGAAGAGTATGCAGGGCACGTGCTTCTGAGCGAAGGGGTAGTGGTCGCTGTTGCCCGCCAGTTCGCCTCGGTTGAAGCCTTTGAAATGGTTACGCTCGCTGTTGATTTGCTCGAGGAGGGCGTAGCCACGCATGCCTTCGTCGCTGACTTCGCAGTACTGCACGGGGTTGTTGTCGCCTATCATGTCAATGTTGAACAGGTATTTAATCTGGCTGAGCGGCACCAGCGGGCTCTCGGCGTAGCACTCCGAGCCGTGAAGGCCCGAATCCTCGCCCGAGAAGGCGATGAAATACATGTCGTACTCGGGGCGGTTCTTGGCGTAGTGGGCCGCAAGGGTGATGATGGCGGCGGTGCCAGAGGCGTTGTCGTTGGCACCCGGATAGAAGACTTTCTTGCCGAGGTTGCCGAGATGGTCGTAGTGGGCGGTGAAAACAAAACAGCTGTCGTGCCGCCTGCCTTCCACCTTGGCTATGACGTTGAAGCACTCGTAGTTCTCGAGGAATCGGTTCTCGATATCGACGGTTACGGTGCGGGCCCCCTTGGGGAAGTCGGAGGTGCTCCAGATGATGGGTTTGCCAGTCACCTTCTCGCCGTAGGCTTTGTAGAATTTCAAAGGCCGCTCCCATGTCTGAATCATGCCCGCGTTGGGACATTCGGTGCCTTTCTGCAGTTTTTGGAAATCCTTGCGGTGGCTGCGATACATAAACCAAAAGTCGCACACTACGAAGCAGTTTTTGTATTCCGGCTTTGCAAGGTCTGCCATCATCCGCTCGGCGTCGAAGTTGAGCGTGTCGATGTAATAGAGAGGGTAGGTGCCCTTTACGCCAGGCGAGTATTCACGCATGGCGAAGTCGATGCCCGCCGTCAGTTTCCGGCCGTCAACCGCCATCTCCATCTTGCCTGGGAAGGTGTTGATGTTGAGTGTGAAAGGCTGAAGGGTAACCTCGTCAACCCCAACCTTGCGGAACTCTTTTTCGATGTATTTTCCTGCCTTGTTGGCGCCGTCTTTGGCATAGCCGCGTCCCTGGTACTTGGCCGAGCAGAGCTCCTTGACTATGCGTTTGTAGTGCGCCATATCCTGCGCGTTGGCTTGAATGCAGCTGAAAACCAGCAGAATGATTAAAAGGTTTTTCATTATGTTGAAAGGTTTGATGGGTTGAAAAGGTTATAAGGTTTGAAAGGTAACTGGCTGCTGACTGCTAAATATAGGTTATTGTCTTTTGCAGCCGTTCGAGGAATCGTGCCGCGTGGCCGCCGTCCATCTGTACGTGGTGGAACTGGAACGAGACGGGCAGCGTCGTCTTGAACAGCCCTTTGCGGTAGCGGCCCCACATCACCATCGGGTTGCAGAACTGGTCGGTGTACTGGTTGACGATGGTGTCGAGCTCGGTATCAATCATCGCCGAGGTTCCGATGACCATATAGCCGTCTATATAATCGCTCTTACATTCGGCAGCCACCTTGGCGGTGATCTCCAGGTAGTCACGGTTGAACTGCTGCAGGTCGTCGCTGAAGGGGATGTCGCAAGAGTTGATGCCACCTTGGGCGTTGGCGACAATCACGTTGACGGCCAGACGGTCGTAGCGGTACAGCTTGCCCGCTTCGGGCATAGTGTAGAACTCCTCGATGCCTGTGGCTGCGCGTCCGATGCACCAGCAGAGGAGTGTGTTGAACTTCATGCCCTTCTTGCGGCTGACTCGTAGCAGGCGGCTCACGTCCATGGTTTTGACCAACGTGACCATCGGCATCGGCGAGGTCATCCAAAGCCTGAAGGCTTCGGCTCGGGTGCTCTCCTGTGGGTTTATCTCGGTTTTCATTGTTTATCTTTATTTGTCGGCGGTTCCGGCGGTCAGCGCTCGACGACCCGCTTCAGTCATCAACCCTCGTGCTTCCAGGTCGGCGCAGCGCTTTCGGTTCAGCTCCGTCCAGTGGCTCCCTTTGCGCCTTGGCGAGAGTCTCTGCGCCATGCGTCCGTTGTCCAGCCGCTTGCAGGTCGAGTCAATCCAACCGAAGCAGAGCGCTTCCTCGACCACCTCCAGATAGGGGATGGCGTCGTCGCGCACGACCTTGCTGCGATTGCTGGTCACCCAGCAGTGGCTCGCCGTCTCGTGGTTGGCCTCCAGCCACTTGCGCAGCTCTTCCCGACACCCATATTCCAGCAAAAGGTCTATCTCCATTCGGTTTACTTTTTGAAGGCTGCTTTATATCTGGGCAACAGTAGTTTCCAAATCACCACGATATGCGCGACGCCGATGACGCCGAACAGCACCCGTGCCGCCACTTCGGGCATCAGCAGGCGTATGCCGTTCATGTCGCCTCCGCCCACCAAACCGCACAACACGCTGAGATACAGTGGGTCGATAACCAGCATGGCAATGGTTACATACCACAAGGCAGCTTTGAGCAGTTCGCTCCGCGAGGTGCAAATCCGTCTGCTGAGTAGCACCAATATCCATGCCGTCGCAAAGGTCGCCACAGCACCAGCTATGCAGAAAAGCCCCATCTGAAGGTCCGTCATCTGTTCGGCACAGACATCAATCTGCAGGCCCAAGCCCATGAATTTGACGCTCTTGAACACACCGAGTGCCAGCGCCACCAGCAGGTGTGCCCCTTCGTGGACGATGTAATACACCACTACGGCGGCGAGAATGCCGATATATTGCCTGATACGCTTTGACATTTAGCGGATTACTTTGGTGAACACAGGCGTTTCGCCATCGACAACGGTCACATACACCTGCAGCTCGCCTGCCGGCGGCATGTCGGCTTTCTTCTCGCGAGGCATATCGAGGGCGGTGAACAGATATTCCGTACCGTTGGGAATGGTGCGCACAGCCACGCCCTTCGCCTGCGCGTTCAGCATCGGATAGCCGTCAACCGCGGCGTTGAACACCTCCGTCTCCTCGGCGTTCACATCGTGCATCTCGCCGAAATCGGGCAGCGGGGTGTATTCGCCTTCAATGAATCCGCCGGCTTTCAGAAACTCCTCGACCTCCTTCGGCATAGCCTCCAGACGGGCGGCGCGCACGCCATAGCCGGGCAGCACCTCGGCGTTGGGTTGCTTCGCTACGAGGTCTTTTACGCTGCTCTCAAGTCCGCCGCTGCCGAAAGTGCAGAAAGGAACCACTTTCTTGCCGCTCAAATCCACCCCGTCGAGCAACGCGGCCACAGGAGGCGCATACGTTCCGAACCACACAGGGTAGCCGATGAAAATCACGTCATACTTCGACACATCGGCCACCAGCGGCTGTATCTCCGGCTTCACGCCCTGTTCGCGTTCCTGCATGCAACGCTCTATAGTTGCCTGGAAGTCACCGTCGTAGGGCTGCATGGCCAGAATCTCCTCGATGTCTGCGCCCAGATGGCCCGCAATCTCCTCGGCCACCGCCTTCGTGTTCGACGTCTGCGAGTAGTAGAGAACCAGGTATTTCGGCCCTTCTTCCTTTGGCGTTTCTTTCTTCTGTCCGCACGAGACAGCCAGCATCGCCGTCGCCGCGACGATTGTCATAAGTTTAATGTGTTTCATATTTATATGTGTTTTAATTTGTTATCACGTCAATTGCAAAGCTGTGACCGCTCGCTGGTTGCTAGCGGCACGCAGCTAATTGATTTGCAAAGATAGGCAAATTTTGTCATCAAGGAACGCCATGCGGCCCAGCCGTAGCCGAAACCGCCGCAAACCCGTCGTTTTGAGTCATCGCCGACGCCCATCGGGCAGTCAGGGATTGTCGGTTGAGGGCGGCTGGGGCGGGGGTTGGGGTTATGTTGGTTGATGTTGTGGTTATGAGGTTGGGGTTGTTTTCGGGGTCGGTTAGCGGGGTGGCGGTGCTGTCGGAGGTGGAGTGGGAGCGGTCGCTGCGCCAGAAGGCGTAGAGGTAGAGGGAGTCGGAGTGCCAGTCGTCGGGGATGGGGATGGTGGCAGTGGTGGCTTGCGAGGTGGCGAGGTCGTAATGGGTTTGTGCTATGGCGCGGGTGTAGTTGTAGAGGGTGAGTGTGAGCTTGAGCTTGTGGTTGGAGGGGCGGAACCAGGTGATTCGGAGCTGGTTGCCAAGTTGCTGGAGTTGTAGGCCTTGGGGGCGAGAGATGGGTCCGCGGGCGGTGAGGACTTTGAGGGGGTCGATGGTGCCTGAGGGCGTGAGTGCGTTGTCGTAAACCTGCTTGACGATGTTGGCGCGCTGGGAGATGGAGGTGTTGTATTGGCGGTAGCCGACTTTATAGACGTCGCCGAGGGAGCGGACGTAGGAGGAGGCGAGGGCGAAGCGGTTGCGGTGGTCGGTTTGGGCGGGAGTGCGGGGGTTGCGGACGGTCTCGGGGCAGGAACGGACGCGGAGCTGTCCGCGAACTTCGTATTGTATGATGCCGCCGACTTGGCCGGTGAAGTAGAGTTTCATTGCTGAACGGTTGTATCCCATGGCGTTGTGATTGCGTTAAGTTGTTAAGATGTGAACTTAGTGGGTGTGTGGTTATTGGGCGAATGTTGGGTGCAAAGGTAGGGATTTTTGTTGGATTGTGCAAGGGTTTGTTTTCGGGTTGGTTGTAAGTCGCTGTAGGTGTGGTGGCTGGATGTATCAAGTCTATGATGAGTCTATGACAGAGCTATGGATGAGTCGCATGGGGATCGGTGGTGGGGTTTGGGGGCTTGCCTGTGGTTACATATTGTGGGTTGTTTGTGTTTATATATTGTGGGTTGTCTGTGGTTGTATGTTGTGAGTGCGGGGGGATATTCACAACGGTTGTGAGGATTGTTTATAAAAGGTCAGAAATTGGCGGTCGGAGGTCGGCTGGATTATTAAAAATTGTTGTATCTTTGTAGCCTGTTATTTTAGAGAACAAAACAAAAACAATATAATAATAATATGATTAGCAACAATTTCACTCCGCGACACAATGGTGTGTCGAATGCTTCCGACGAGGAAAAAATGCTCAAAACCATCGGCGTCGCTTCGATGGACGAACTGATTGAGAAGGCTGTGCCCGCCTCCATCCGTCTCGACAAACCGATGCCTATCGCCGACGGCATCAACGAATATGAGTTTCTGAACCGCTGCCGCTCGCTGGCTCAGAAAAACAAGCTCTTCAAGACCTACATCGGTATGGGCTACTACGGCACCATCACTCCGGCCGTCATCCAGCGCAACGTGTTTGAGAACGCCGGGTGGTACACTGCCTACACGCCATATCAGACAGAGATTAGCCAGGGCCGCCTCGAGGCCTTGATGACTTACCAGACGATGGTGAGCGACATGACGGGACTTCCGCTTGCCAACGCATCGCTGCTCGACGAGGCAACCGCCGGCGGCGAGTGCATGATTATGTTCTACAACTCACGCAGCCGTCAGGCCGTGAAGGACAACGTACACAAGATTTTCGTGGACGAGCGCATCTTCCCGCAGACCCTCGACGTGATGCACACCAACGCCGCTCCGCGCGGAATTGAGATTGTCACAGGCAAACCCGCAGAGATTCAGCTCGACAACACCTTCTTCGGCGCCGTCGTGCAGTATCCCGACCAGTTCGGCGAGGTGAACGACTACACCGACTTCATAGCCAAGGCCCACGAGCTCGGCATTTTCGTCGGCATGGCCACCGACCTTATGGCACTCGCCCTGCTGAAAACCCCCGGCGAGATGGGCGCCGACTGCGCATTCGGCTGCAACCAGCGTTTCGGTTTGCCGATGGGATTCGGCGGCCCGCACGCAGGTTTCTTCGCCGTCACCGAGGCCTTCAAGCGTTCTTTCCCCGGCCGTATCATCGGCTGGAGCGTCGATGTCAAGGGCAACAAGGCTCTGCGTATGGCCCTCGGAATGCGTGAGCAGCACATCAAGCGCGAGAAAGCCACCTCGAACATCTGCACCGCATCGGCCCTGCAGGCCATCATGAGCGGTTTCTATGCCGCATGGCACGGCCCCGAAGGCATCCGCCGCATCGCCGCCAACATGCACTGTCAGGCAGTCCGCCTCGCTAAGGAGCTTGCAAAATACGGTTACAAACAGCATAACCGCGTATTCTTCGACACCCTCGCACTCCAGTGCCCGGTGAAGACCGATGTGGTCAGGAAAGTTGCTGAAGAACACGAAATCAACTTCCGCTATATCTGTGAGGACTGCATCGGCATCAGTCTTGACGAGACCACCTCGCTCGACGATATCAACGCCATCATCACCGTGTTGGCTAAGGCTGCCGGCAAGACCCCCGAGACCATACAGTGTGAAGGCGGTAAGTGCAACCGCACCGATTTCGACGACATCCCCGCAAATCTTCTGCGTTCAACCAAATATCTGCAGCACAGCGTCTTCAACCGCTATCACAGTGAGACAGAGATGATGCGCTACATGAAGAAGCTTGAGGTGAAGGACCTCAGCCTCAACCGCGCCATGATACCGCTGGGAAGCTGCACCATGAAGCTCAACGCCGCCGCCGAGATGCTGCCGCTGAGCTGGAGCCATTTCGCAGGCATGCACCCCTTCGCACCGATTGACCAGGCCGAAGGGTCGCTGCAGATGATTAAGGAGATGGAGCAGATGCTGGCTATCATCACAGGTTTCGCAGGTGTGTCGCTCCAGCCCAACTCGGGTTCGGCAGGCGAGTACAGCGGCTTGACCGTCATCCGCAACTACCACATTGCCAACGGCAACCCGCAGCGCAACGTCTGTCTCATCCCCGCTTCCGCTCACGGCACCAACCCCGCTTCAGCCGCCAAGGCCGGCATGACGGTGGTGGTTGTGAAATGCGACGAGCGCGGCGATGTGGATATCAACGACTTGAAAGAGAAAGTGGCGCAGTATAAGGACAACCTCAGCTGCATCATGATAACCTATCCATCCACCCACGGCGCCTTCGAAGAGGGTATCCTCGAAATCGTGGACATCATCCACGCCGCCGGCGCATTGGTATATATGGACGGAGCCAACATGAACGCACAGGTGGGCATCACCTCGCCGGGCCGTATGGGTGCCGACGTCTGCCACCTCAACCTCCACAAGACCTTCGCAGGCCCTCACGGCGGCGGCGGCGCCGGAGTCGGTCCTATCGCTGTCAGCGAGAAGCTGCTTGACTTCCTGCCCAAACACTGCATCTACAAGGTCGGAGGCTCCAAGGGCAACGCGATGGCTGCCGCTCCGTTCGGCAACGCGCTGCTGTTCCCCATCACCTACGGATACCTGCTGATGCTCGGCGGCAACGGCCTGACCGAGGCTACCAAGCACGCCATCTTGAACGCCAACTACCTGCGCGCACGCCTGCAGAAATACTACAAGATACTCTATACCAACAAGAACGGCATGTGCGGCCACGAAATGATTGTCGATTTCAACGAGTACAGCCTCAAGGTCAGCGTAGGCGACATCGCACGCCGTCTCGACGACTACGGTTTCCACGCTCCCACGGTGGCTTTCCCCGTGCACAACACCCTCATGGTCGAACCTACCGAGAGCGAGCCTTTGAGCGAACTTGACCGTTTCTGCGACGCTATGATAAGCATCCGTCAGGAGATTGACGACATCATGACCGGCAAATACGAGGAGAAGAACAACCCCATCGCCAACGCGCCCCACACCATGCAGGTTGTCTGCGCCGACGAGTGGAACTATCCTTACAGCCGTCAGATTGCCGCCTTCCCGATGCCGCACGAAGACAAGTACTGGCCGACAATCAGCAAGATAGACGACGCCTACGGCGACCGCAACCTGCAACCCGTCTGGCCCGCAGAGGAGTAGTTACGAATTATTCGTAAATTCGGTAATAGCAAAAGACCTTGTGAACAGTGATGTTCTTAAGGTCTTTTGTGCCATATTTACAAACAGTTAGTCTATGTGTAAGGTTCCATTCATAACTCTGTTTCTGCTTTTTTGTTTTCAACTTTCATCATTAAATTCCGTCTTGGCTCAAGAGCCGTGGAACGACTTGAAAGTCATGGAAGAGAACAAGTTGACTCCGCACACATTGGTGATACCATATAGTGACGAGTCAGCTATCGACCAGCTCGACTATTACGGTTCGCCGTGGTGCCGTCTGCTAAACGGCACGTGGAAATTCAAGTATGTTGATCGTCCGGCAGACATACCAAACAAGTTCTTCGGCAAGAAGTACAACGTTAAAGGATGGGATAACATTCAGGTCCCAGGCAACATTGAGCTGCAAGGTTTCGGGGTGCCGGTCTATGTCAATACTCGCAACGAATTTGAGGCCAACCCTCCATACGTGCCTACCGACTTCAATCCTGTGGGCTGTTATGTTACAGATTTCGAGGTTCCTGCGGAATGGCATGGTAGGAGGGTGGTGCTGAAATTCGGTGCGGTGAAGTCGGCGATAAAACTTTATATCAACGGCAAGTATGTTGGCTTTTCCGAGGATGCCAAGACTCCGGCCGAGTTTGACATCACAAAGTATATTGTCAAGGGAACCAATAGGTTGGCAGCTGCCGTCTATCGTTTTTGTGACGGCAGTTACCTCGAATGTCAGGATATGTGGAGAATGAGCGGCATCACACGCGATGTTGTGCTGTATTCCACGCCAAAATCATATATCGCGGATTATGAGCTAATAACCGACTTGAATGCAAACGGCAACGGAATTTGTTCTCTCAATGTGCGGTGTGAGTTGTCTGGAGGTATGCATGTCGAAGCTTTGCTGTCTGTGGATGGACGCAAAGTGACATCTGCTACGGAACTTATTGGGGACGAAGGTATTGCTCACTTCAGGTTCGAAATAAGAAAACCTAAGTTGTGGTCGGTTGACAGACCTACCCTCTATAACCTTGTGATAAGGCTTAAAGACCGTGATAACAACGAGTTGGAATTGGTTGGAGGCAAGGTGGGGTTCCGCAAGATTGATTTTGCAAACGGGCTGCTGCAGCTCAACCGCATACCGGTTACAATAAAAGGCGTCAACCGTCACGAACACAGTCCGTTCGGTGGGCATTACGTCACACGCGAGGAGATGGAAACCGATGTGAAGATGATGAAGGCCGCAGGTCTCAACGCGGTGAGAACCAGCCACTATCCTGATGACGAATATTGGTATGAACTGTGTGACCGCTACGGAATACTCGTTATGGACGAGGCTAACAACGAAAGTCATGGGCAGGGGTACGGTGAGAACAGTTTGGCTCGCCGACCTGAATGGTATGAGGCTATATGGTATAGAATCAACAATATGTATATGCGTGACCGAAACCACCCATGTGTCTTTGCTTGGTCTTTGGGCAACGAGTGCGGTATGGGGGTGTGCTTTGTCGAGGCTTACAAAAGACTGAAGGCGTTGGATAAGATGCGTCCAGTGTGCCATGAGCGTGCTGAAATGGGAGAATATACTGATATCGTGATGAGTATGTACCCATCGCCGCAGTATTTAGCCAACTACGTACAGGAGGAGGTTAAGAAGAAGCCGGGAGAGTTGAGGCGTCCTTACATTATTGCCGAATACTGTCATGCGATGGGCAATAGCCTTGGGGGGCTAAAGGACTATTGGGATACCATAGGCAAGTACAAACCTTTGCAGGGAGGATTTATCTGGGACTGGATTGACCAGACATTTGTGATGGACGGCGACAGGAGAATTACTACGCAACAAGAACTTCAACGGTCACAAAATCATAACCTTTGGTATGCTATGGGTGGGGATTTTGGTAAACTGCCAGGTGTTGATGATGATGGTGCGTTTTGCGCAAACGGACTTGTTACCTCCGATCGACGTCCGCATGAACACTATTATGAAGTGGCAGCCTTGTTTGGCGGTGCCAAGTCCAAAGTTGAACCTTTATTGAACCAACGCCCACGTAGTGATAATAATTCTCAACAGTCGGAAAAACAGCAGATTGTGAAAAATGAAGGTGTAATCATTTCAGTCGCCGGATATTCGGTTATGATTGACACTTCAAACGGATATATTGTGAGTTACAAGTCGAAGGATGGAGAGTTGCTTGCGGCTCCGATTCGTTACAACTTTTGGCGTCCACCTACGTTGAACGACATCTCCGACCGTAACGGTCTTAAGTGTTGGTTAGGATTGGACCGGCTAGAACCTCGTTTGGTTTCGAAGCCTAAAATAACATCTAATTCCATCTCATTAGAATACCTATTGATAAGTCCAGACGACGGCTATTTGTTGATTAAGGAAATGGTTGATATGGGTGTGGATGGAATATTGAATGTCAATTATGTAGTCAGTACTGAATTGTCTTATCGAACACTCCCGAAGTTGGGTGTTCAGTTTGGATTGGACCATGCTTTTTCGCGGACAGAGTGGGAGGGAAACCTGTATGAAACTTATCCTGACCGCAGGGTTGCACAAAAGGTGGGTATGCATCGCCAGTCAACCGATGCCATCCTTGGTGAGATGCATCCTGTACCGCAGGAAAGTGGCAACCGAGAGGCGAAGTGGGTGTCTCTTTCGGCTGGAAACAAGTCTCTTACGGTATATTCTTCGTCAAGAGAATTCTCATTCAGTGTAAGGGATTACGACGACAGTGTGCTTACAAGTGCCAAGAGGATAAAAGATTTGACTCCAGCCGGTCATTATGTGGTCAACATGGACTACCGTCAGTCTGGTCTAGGCACTGCCACATGTGGTCCTGGTGTTGAAAGTCAATACTTGATTCCTGGGGATAAAAAATACAATTATCGTTTTACGTTTGTTCCATCAAAGGTTGATGTAAATTCGATTAATGTTTTGATGTCCAATCAATCGGCATTGACAAGTGATACTATTTTCACGACTCATATTGCTCCTGGAAAGTCCTTCTTGAAGAAGGTTAAAAGCAACGTGAAACCAGACAAGAAATATTATGCAAAGTTCCCCAAAAACATGACTGACTGCCGTAAAGGTGTCGTTGGGGATTGGACAGAGCAGTGGAGTGGTTTCCTTGACCAACAAAATGTTGTATTCTCACTTACCCTCGATAGCATTCGTTCAATCAACGAGTTGGAAGTTGGTGTGGCTACGGCTCCAGGTGATTGGGTTATTGCTCCTGATAAGGTGACTGTTGAATGGTCGGAAGATGAAGTGTCTTGGTCTAAAGCACGCGAGGTGAAGCCCATCAACCCTGTCGATAACCCTCAAGCCGACAACAAGCGCTTGCGCTACAAGACAGACCTTACGGGTGTAAAAGCTAAATATCTGCGACTTACATTCAAACATCCGGCTAAACTTCCAGAGTGGCACGCCTACCAAGGCAAGCAAGCTTGGCTGATGATTGATGAGATAGAGGTGAGGTGACTGATTGTCAGCTCGCCTTCTTTCGCATAATGTCTATAGTGTAGATAATCAGTCCTATCCAGATACACACGAAGCATACGATATGCGACGTCGTAAAAGCTTCGTGATATACCAGTATGCCGAGTAGGAACTGACCCGTAGGGGAAACGTATTGCAGGAATCCCAAAGTGGAGAGTGGGATGCGCTCGGCGGCTTTGCCAAACAGCAGCAGAGGTACAGCGGTTACGACTCCCGCGCCAAGCAACAATATGTATATCCACAGGTTGAAATGGCACAGCGCACTTTGACCATGTAGGCAGAGCCAAGTGATGTAAATCAACGCAATAGGCATCATCCAGATGGTCTCTACCGTTAGTGCGGCAGTTGCGTTGAGCCCCATTTTCTTTTTCAGCAACCCATAAATGGCGAACGAGGTGGCAAGTGATATGGAGATGATGGGAAACCGTCCGTAATCGACTGTGAAATAAAGCACTCCGGCTGCGGCGAAAATCAATGCCACAATCTGCCAACGGGTTAGCCGCTCTCTCAGGAAAAGTGTTCCAAGCAGCACATTTAGCAGTGGGTTGATATAGTAGCCCAATGAGCTTTCGAGTATGTAGTGGTGGTTGATTGCCCAGATGTAAAGTCCCCAGTTAAAGGTCATTAGGGTGCCGGTAAGCATTAGCAGCGGTAGGTTGCGTCGTTTTATGTGGTTCCGCAGGCGTACCCCTTTGTAAACGCAGAAAAACAGCAACATAAACACACACGACCAAAGCATCCGATGTGCCAGAATCTCAAACGAATCGACACTCTCGAGCATTTTCCAATAAAGCGGAAAAAGCCCCCAGATAAGGTAGCAGAGGAAACCTTGTAGCAGCCCTTTGCGGTATTCGGACATTTAATCAATCATTTACACAATCTTCAATACATCTGGTATGGGTTGTCGTTGCGATTGTGTCGCCGCCATAACAGTATAAGAATCAATCCGAAAAGCATACCTCCGAGGTGTGCGAAATGTGCCACATTGTCGGCTCTGAAGAATCCTTCGTAGAGCTCGATGAGGGCGTAGCCTATGACGAACCACTTGGCTTTGATGGGCATAAGGAAATAGAGGTATATCCGTTCGTTGGGAAACATCATGCCGAAGGCCAGCAGGATACCGTACACCGCACCCGATGCACCTACGGTTGGTGCCACTGGCATGTGGAATATTAGGCTCATGGCTATATGTGTTGCCGCTGCTCCGAGTCCGCATATCATATAATATATCACAAACCGTTTCGTACCCCAGTAGTTTTCAAGTACATACCCAAACATCCACAAGGCGAACATGTTGAAAAAGATATGACCGAATCCAGCGTGCATAAACATATAAGTTATTGGTTGCCAGATTCGGAACAATGGTGTTGTAACTGGCCACAAACAGAGCAGGTTTGTTATTTCAAGATACCCAAGCCGCTCCAATGCAAAGGTGGCTGCAAACATTACCACATTGGCAATCAGCAGATATTTCACGCCATTGGGTAGTACTGAGAATCCTTGTGGGGAGTATTGTGACATGATTGGATAGAGTTATTGTGTTATTGAGTAGGTGCGTTATTGCGCAAAAAACGTTTATGAATTAACGAATATCTGTCTTATCTTGTCGGCAGTCAGGAGTGTCGTGGTTCGTTCTCCACCTGGTGCTACAGCTGGCATGTTGCATTCCATGAGGTCTTTTACAATCTGCCGCATCTCCTCTTTTTGAAGAACTTTTTCGGCTTTGATTGCCATACGTCTTGCTATGCTCATATATATTTTAGTGCCGCGATCGCTGAATTTCTCCATCATTGCCCCTTTGTATTCGCGTACAAGTGTATCGAAAAATTCCTGCAATTCGCTGTCGTTCAAGTCTGCAGGTGAGGCTGAAACTACAAACACATTGCTTCCGGCTATCCGTTGTATTTCGAAGCCACTGTGTTCCAGCTCTGATTTCATCTCCTCCATGATGTCGGCATCGGCAGCCGAGAACTGACAGTTGACAGGAAACAATAGCTGCTGTCCGCCCACTGCTTTCTCTTTCTGTGTAAGTCTTTCAAAAAGAATTCTTTCGTGTGCCAACCGTTGATCTACTAGTAGCAGTCCGTCGTTGGTTGGACATGCTATATATCGGTTTTGTATTTGGAAAAACTCTTGGTTTTCAGTTGCTTTAAAATCACCGTTGGGAACGTTTGTTTGACCCACATGGCTTTCCATACTTGGGGTGCTGTCGCAGGTCCGTTCCTCGAAGAAGTTTTTCCAGTTGTCGCGGTTGTGGTCGTCTCGCTTGTTTGTGTCGTGCGTTCCTGCAAAGGGATTGTAGGTGGGATTGTAGTCAATCTTCGGTTCCACAGGCACATAGCCCTTCGGCAGTGGCGTGAAGTCAAATTCGGTTGAAGGATTGAATTCAAACTCGGTGGCCAACGAGAACTGTCCCAGCGCTTTCTTGGTTGCCGCACGCAGTATGGCGAACATAGCGCTCTCATCGACAAAGCGCACCTCCGTCTTGGTGGGGTGTATGTTCACGTCCATACGCGAGGGGTCCACCGTCAGCGACACGAAAAATGCAGGGTGGCTGCCTTCGGGTATCATCTCCGTATAGGCTTTCTCTATGGCCGCCGCAAGCATAGGGTGTTTGATGTAGCGTCCGTTGACAAATAGGTACTGCTCACTGCGCGAGCGTTTTGCATATTCTGCCTTGGCCACATAGCCTTTTATACACACCACATCGCTTTCTTCTTCAACGGGATAGAACTTCTCCTTATACCCTTCGCCAAACACCTGGCATACACGTTGTAGCATGGTGTCCGACCTAAGGTCGTATAGCAACTTGCCGTTGCTGTGGAATGTGAAAGATATATCGTTGTGTATAAGTGTTATGCGACGGAACATCTCCTCTATGTGGCTCAGTTCTATGGTGTCTTTTTTCAGGAAGTTACGACGTGCCGGCACATTGTAGAACAGGTTCTTCACTGCTATTGATGTGCCGACGGGGCAGCTGCATGCATGTTGGTCTTTCACCGAGCATCCCTCTATCTCCACCTGTGTGCCAAGTTCTGCGTCATGTTGGCGCGTTTTCATTTCCACCTGGGCGATGGCTGCAATCGAAGCCAGTGCCTCGCCTCTGAATCCCATGGTGTGGAGAGCATACAGGTCGTCGGCCTTGTGTATTTTCGACGTGGCGTGGCGTTCGAAGCAGAGTCTTGCATCGCTGTCGCTCATGCCGCAGCCGTTGTCAATCACTTGAATAAGAGTGCGTCCCGCATCCTTTACAATGAGCTGTATTTGCGTCGCGCCGGCGTCCATGGCGTTCTCAAGCAGCTCCTTCACTGCCGACGCCGGCCGGTCAACCACCTCGCCTGCTGCAATTTGGTTGGCTACACTGTCGGGGAGAATATTAATAATGTCAGACATTTATTATTAGTTGAAAATAGACTGGTTAGAATAGAAACGCTGTTGTTTCAAACGCTTTTTAGGGTTGCAAAATTACCAATTTTATTCAATAAACCCATAACCGACATTTAGGTTTTCCATCGTCTCTTTCCATGTGTGTTTCAACCCAGGTCCCATCTCGGCGGGGTCCATCAGCATCAGCGTCTGTCTCAGTTCTTCGCACAGCTCAGGGTAGTGTCGGCACTGCCTGTGTGCCAGTTTTATGCAGAGCGAGCGTACTCCGTAGGGCTCGTCGCCAAGCATCATGTGTTCCAGGCACCAATCAAGTATGCATATATCGCCCTTGGGCCAATCCAAACGTTCCAGCAGTGTCAATGCCAACCGCCGAATGGTCGTGCTGTCGGTATGGGTGGCCACGCTGACAATCATGGCCTTGTTGTCTTCAAGGTGTTTGTTGCAATCTTTAGGCAAGTGGGTTAGCGTCCACGCTGCCGTTGCAGCCTCCCGTGAGGTTCCTTCAGCCATTGTGCAGAACAGCTGTTGGCGCCACTTAGCATCCTTTTTGGCTCTCAGAGCCGAGGCCTTTATATCACTGACGTGCGTTTGCATCAGTCGATTTTCACTCTCCGCAAATCTAACGCGTTCATGGCGTTGCTGCGCAATCCTGTGACGTTATTGTGCGTGAAATGCAGTATTTGGTCGTAGTACAACACCACAACAGGCGCTTCCTCCATCACCAAGGCGTCCATCTCTTTGTATATCTCTGTGCGCCTGTCTGGGTCTGTCTCGCGTTTGGCTTGTTCGTATAGGCGGTCGAACGTCTTGTTCGAGAAGTGGGTGTAGTTCGGCCCCGCAGGGCAGAAGTTGGGTGTGTAAAACAGCGACAGGTAGTTCTCGGCATCGGGATAGTCGGCAATCCAGCTGCCTCTGAACCAAGCCGATTTGCTCTGGGCCATCTGCTCTCTTAATGCAGCTGGAGGGTTCACGTCGATGTTTACGTTTATGCCTACCATGCCCAGCTGCTGCTGTATATATTTGCACAGGTCGGCGTATGTTGCCGTTGTCGCCAGCTTCAACTCGGGAAGTCCTTTGCCGCCAGGATAGCCTGCTTCGACGAGCAGTTGCCTAGAGCGTTCGGGGTTGTACTCGTATCGGTTCGCCGACGTGTCGAACCCGGGCAACCCATACGGTATGAACCCGTTGCAGCCAGGCCGTCCGATGTTGTTGCGCATATATTTCATCATCTTACGACGGTCGAAACCATAGCATATCGCCTGCCGTATGCGTTTGTCTTTCAACGGACTGTCGTCTCCGTCCATCAGGAATCCCAGATACTCGGTGTTCAGAAACGGCGTACTCACCATATCTATGCGGTCGGCATATTTCTGTCGCAGCTGCCCCGTCGAAGTCAACAGTTCGTCTTTATAGCTCGGCGCTATAGAGTTCATGAAGTCCAGGTTGCCTTTCACAAATTCCAGAAACGCCGTCTGCTTGTCAACAATGAACGTCACCGCCACAGCGTCGAGATAGGGCAGGGGAGTGCCATTCTCGTCTTTCTCGAAATATTGTTCGTTGCGTCGCAGCACCAGTTTCACGCCCTCTTTCCACATCTGCATCTTGAACGGACCGGTGCCGCATGGGTGTTTGCGGAAATCGACCCCGTAGTGTTCCACCACCTCTTTCGGCACCACCGAGCAGTACGGCATCGAAAGCAATCCGAGAAATGGCGAGAAAGGCTGTTTGAGCCGTATTGTGAACGTGGTGTCGTTCACCGCCTCGAACCCATTGCCGCCAACGGTGTCCACCTCGCTGAAAATCCACAGTCCTGGCGACGCCACCTTCGGGTCGAGTACTCTCGAAAGGCTATATACAAAATCCGCTGCCACCACTCGGCGTGTTGAATCTTTCGTGCCGAACCATTCCGACTTGTGGAAATAGACGTCGTCCCTTAATATAAAGGTATAGTTCTTTCCGTCGTCCGATATGCTCCACCTTTTTGCAATGCAAGGCTGTGGCTCAAGTGCTGTATCCAGCTGCACTAACCCATTGTATATCTGCGAGCAGCCCCAGTTCAGAGCTTGGTCTTTTGAGTATGCTGGGTCGAGAGTTGCAATTCCAGCCGACTCGTTGTAGCGGAAAATCATCTTGTCCGAATTGTCGGGCACCCGGCATCCTGCCATCGCGAATAGCACAAAAAGACAACCTACGGAAAAGGCTATACGTTTGTTGTTCATTTCTTTATAAGGTTCTTTACCACTCTTCTCGCTTCGTCTTTTATCAGCTTCTCGTCTTTGACCTCGCGTTTCTGCATCACGATGTTGCCTGCGCACACCACTGTGTCTATCGCCTCGCTGTGTGCGGCATAGATATAGTTCGACAGTGTGTCGTTGTCTGGTATGAATCCAATGTTGTCGATATCCACCAGTAGCAGGTCCGCTTTCTTACCGACTTCAATCTTTCCTGCGTTCACGCCCGCCGCCTCAAATCCGTTGAGTGTAGCCACTTGTAAGGCCTCTCCGGCCGGCATGGCTGTGGGGTCGCCTCTCCAGCCTTTTTGTAGCAGCGCCATCGTCTTGGTGGCTTCCAGCATATCCAAGTTGTTGCTCGACGAGCATCCGTCTGTGCCCAACGTGACGTTGGCTCCAGCATCGCGCAACTCGTTGTACATGAATCGATAGCCCGACCCTAATTTCAGGTTCGAGTTGGGATTGTGCACTACTGAGGCGTGATGTTGCCCTATAAGGCGTATCTCTTCGTCGTCGAGATGCAGCGAGTGCGCTCCGATGAATCGCTTTCCGCAGCGTTCAAGCACACCGAGCTTTTCAAGCCTTGTGTAAGGCCGCTGTCCGTACTGTTTCAGCGACTCCGCCACTTCGTTTTCCGTCTCTGACATGTGTATGTGATAGTGCAGCCCGCGTTCTGCAGCAAAATCTGCCAGCCACACCAGCGTCTCGCCCGACACGGTGTATGGCGCATGCGGTGCCACCACTGGAATAATTTGACCGTTGTCTGCCGAACATTGCTTGCTGACCTCCGACCACCATTCCGCGATATCCTTCTTCATCTTTTCTGCCGTCTCTTTATTGAAGAAGTCAAACCCCGTGAAGCTTATCATGGCACGTATGCCCGAATCCTTCACTGCACGCATGGCGGCGGCAGGGTAGAAGTACATGTCGTTGAACAGCGTGGTGCCGCTCTTTATCATTTCAAGGCAGGCAAGCCGAGTCCCCCAATATATGATATCGTCGTCGAGGTTGCGTTCAGCTGGCCATATCCACTCGTTCAGCCATTCCTGCAGCGGGTGGTCGTCGCCATATCCGCGAAACAGTGTCATGGCAGCGTGGGTGTGCATATTTGCGAAAGTGGGGAATACGGCGCGGCGTGAGCCGTCAATGACATTAACGTCAATCGGCATTGACAAATCATTGCCAATGCCGACTATCGTGTCATTTTCAATAAATATGGATGTCGTCTTGCCGTTGAGTAGGACATCCTTTATGAAAAGAGACATCTTTTTTAGTTAATTGTTTATGTAATTAGTGATTTAACAAATGTATTTGCTGGATACCAACCCCTACTGCACCATTATTAATATGTCGTTCTGCTGGCCTTTTATCACGCCGCCACGGATGTCGAATTTCTTCTCCTCGCCGTCGGCCAATACAAGACGCAGTGTCCCGGCCTTCAGCGCTGAGATGATGGGTGCGTGGTTCTCCATGATTTCAAACAATCCGTTCGTACCTGGCAACTGGGCTAGTTTAGCTGGTCCCTCATACAGGGTGCTGTCGGGTTTTATGATTCTTACGTTCATGACCGCTGAATTTCAAATTCTACTTTCAACTTTCAAAATTGTCGTCTCGCCCTGTGCGGGCAAGCTCTTATTCCTTCGTTTCAGCCAGAATCTTCTCACCCTTCTCGATAGCCTCTTCGATGGTACCCACGAGCAGGAAGGCCTGTTCGGGCAGGTAATCGACCTCTCCGTCGAGAATCATACCGAAGCCCTTGATGGTGTCTTCGATGTTGACGAACTTACCCTGCAAGCCGGTGAAAGCCTCTGCCACGAAGAACGGCTGCGACAGGAAACGCTGTATGCGGCGTGCGCGCGACACGACCAGCTTGTCCTGCTCGCCGAGTTCCTCCATACCGAGGATGGCGATGATGTCCTGCAGCTCGTTGTAGCGTTGCAGAATCTGTTTCACACGCTGAGCGGTGTTGTAGTGGAGGTCGCCCACAACCTGCGGCGAAAGGATACGCGATGTCGAATCCAGCGGGTCCACAGCGGGGTAGATACCCAGCTCGGCGATCTTACGGCTCAACACCGTCTGAGCGTCCAAGTGGGCGAAGGTGGTGGCGGGAGCCGGGTCTGTCAAGTCGTCGGCAGGCACATACACAGCCTGCACCGAGGTGATGGAACCGCGTTTGGTCGAGGTGATACGCTCCTGCATCAAACCCATCTCGGTGGCCAGCGTGGGCTGGTAACCCACAGCTGAAGGCATACGGCCGAGAAGTGCCGACACCTCCGAACCTGCCTGGGTGAAACGGAAGATGTTGTCGATGAAAAGCAGGATGTCGCGTCCGCCGGTTTTTTCGTCGCCGTCGCGGAAGTACTCAGCCAGCGTCAATCCGGCCAGAGCCACACGTGCACGTGCACCAGGCGTCTCGTTCATCTGACCGAACACCATCGTGCACTTCGAGTCTTTCAGAGCGGCCTTATCGACCTTCGAGAGGTCCCAACCGCCTTCTTCCATACTCTTGTTGAACTCTTCACCATATTTTATAACGCCCGCCTCGATCATCTCGCGCAGCAGGTCGTTACCCTCACGGGTACGCTCTCCGACGCCGGTGAACACCGACATACCGGAGTATTTCTTAGCGATATTGTTGATAAGCTCCTGGATAAGCACCGTCTTACCCACACCGGCACCGCCGAACAGACCAATCTTACCACCCTTCAGGAACGGCTGGATAAGGTCGATAACCTTGATACCCGTGTAGAGCACCTCCTGCGAGGTCGAAAGTTGCTCGAACTTAGGCGGCTCGCGGTGTATGGAGTAACGCTTCTCGCAGACGGGGGCGGGCATACCGTCGATGGTCTGACCGATAACATTAAACAAACGGCCGTTGATGTCTTCGCCTACGGGCATCGAGATGGGGCCGCCAAGCGAAACAACTTCCATACCGCGGTCCAAACCGTCGGTCGAGTCCATTGCGATGGTACGCATGGTGTTCTCTCCAATGTCCTGCTGGCATTCGAGAATAATCTCAGTACCGTTCGGACGCTTCACGGTGAGTGCATCGTAAATGTCGGGTAATTGTACATCGTCGGGGAATGTCACATCGACAACGGCTCCGATAATCTGGCTGATTTTTCCTTTTACTAAGTTTTCCATGTATGTTTGTTTAATGTGTTAAATACATTTGAAGATTACGAAGTGCAAAGATACAAAACATTTTTTAGAAAACCACACAAAACTCTTAACTTTTTTAATATATCTTCAATTAAGTCTTATTCTACATATTGTAATTATAAGTAAAAGAGGGTACACCGACAGGCGCACCCTCTTTTCTGTATTTGTTGCTGAGTGTTTAGCAGAGCTCGTGAATCACGAGGCCGGAGCGCAGTTTCGGCTCAAACCAGGTGGTCTTCGGAGGCATGATGTTGCCGGTGTCGGCAATGTCGATAATCTGCTTCATGCTCACAGGATAGAGGGCGAAGGCAACCTTCATCTCGCCGTTGTCGACGCGACGTTTCAGCTCACCGAGGCCACGGATACCGCCTACGAAGTCGATGCGCTTGTCGGTGCGGAGGTCCTTGATGCCGAGCACCTTGTCGAGGACGAGGTTCGAGAGGATGGTGACGTCCAACACTCCGATGGGGTCGTTGTCGTTGTAGGTGCCGGGCTTGGCGGTCATCTTGTACCAGTGGCCGTCGAGGTACATGCTGTGCTCATGCAGTTTGGCGGGCTTGTAGATGTCGGTGCCCATGTCCTGCAGCTCGTAGCTCTCACCCACGGCGGCAATGAACTGCTCTTTCGTGAGGCCGTTCAGGTCCTTCACCACGCGGTTGTAGTCGATGACGTTCAGCTGGTTGTCCGGGAAGATGACGGTCATGAAGTAGTTGTACTCCTCTTTGCCGGTGTGCTTGGGGTTCTGCTCTTTCTTCTCCTGTCCCACGAGGGCGGCGGCGGCGCTGCGATGGTGGCCGTCGGCGATGTACATGGCGGGAACCTGCTTGTCGAAGATATCGACGAGCTCGGTAATGGTGGCCTTGTCGTCGATGACCCAGAAGCGGTGGCCGAAGCCGTCTTCCTTGGCTATGAAGTCATAGATGGGCTTCTTCGAGGTGATGCCGGCTACGATTTCGTCGATGCGGGCGATGGCGGGGTATGCGAAGAACACCGGCTCCACGTTGGCGTTGGTGATACGCACATGTTTCATGCGGTCCTCTTCCTTGTCCTTGCGGGTCAGCTCGTGTTTCTTGATGACCTTGTTCACGTAGTCCTCGCTGTAGGCGCAGGCCACGATGCCGTACTGCCACTTGGCGTCGGCGGCGGTGGGGTTCATGCTCTGGGCATAGATGTAGAGTTTCTCCTCCTCGTCCTTGACCAGCCAGCCGAGGTCTTTGAACAGGTTGTAGTTCTTCACCACCTGCAGATACACCTCAGGCGAGTGCTCGTCGGTGCCTTTGGGCAGGTCTATTTCAGCCTTGGTGACGTGCAGAAGGCTGTATGGGTTGCCCTCGCACTCAACGCGGGCCTCTTCCGAGTTCAGTACGTCGTATGGACGCGAAGCCAGTTTCTCGACGATGTCGACGGGCGGGCGAAAGCCCTTAAACGGTTTGATGATGCTCATGGAATAAAGTTGTTATTTTGTTGATGTTGTAATTTTAGTTGCCGTAATTAACGACTGCAAAGATAATAACATTTTATGAAATGCGAAGCATTCACAAACACAATGAAAGTAAAAAACAATATAGTGAGTAATTGCGAAGCATTCACGAACACAATGAAAATAAAAAACAATATAGTGAGTAAATGCTAAGCATTCACGGACACCTTGCAGTATAAATTCAATCCTAAGGTTGATTGTTGAACACGATTTTCCTGTAGTGGCAGTTTATCGGCGAGTTGCCTGTATTGTGCCAATTGTGCATTCCGTTACCAAGACAATTTTTGAACACCTTGCAGTCTTTGCATAGCCCTTGCTTTGCCCATCTGCGATCGCGAAATGGCTTGAATCGAGTATTCCATACATCCCAAAGGTTGTCGTTGTAGATGTTACCCTGCGAAAAACGCTCGCGGTCGATATTGGGACATGCACATATTGAGCCGTCAATCAATACGGAGGCGATGTTTATGCCTGCATGACAGAAATATGGAGTCTGTCGCACCTTACATTCGTATGGTCCAAGATAGCCCTCGCAGCTGAAGGTGACGTTCATGCTTGATTGCTTGTGCGCCTGTTTGGTTTTGTCAACGTTTGCAGCTTTTCTTTTCTCCGAAATAAAGTCCATAAGGCTTACAAACTGACTGTCAGACAAGTGGAGTTCATTATGTTGCAGCGCTCTGCCGATAGGTATGATGGTGAATATTCGCCATTGTTTCACTCCAAGAGACACCAATTGGTCGTGAATTGCCTGAAGGTGAGGTAGATTGCGTTGGTTGACGCATGTAACAACATCAAAATTCAGATGTGGCTGTCGAGCGGCAATGGCTATGGCGTTGATAGCTCTGGAGTAGCTTCCTTCTCGTCCGCGCATCCAGTCATGGTCTTGCTCCAGTCCATCGAGACTTATGGTCAGTGCTCCCATGCCAGCTGTCATAAGCCGGTGGTGCATTGCCTCGTCATAGAGCCATCCATTGCTGACAATGCTCCAACCCACACCACGTTGCCGAAGAGCTTTGCCTATGTCTGGCAGGTCGGGTCTTGTAAGTGGTTCTCCGCCAGTAATAACTACTGTAAAAGGTGGCTTAAGGTTTTTCTTTGGTATGGTGTCGAAGGCTTTGAGGAAGTCTTCGGCAGGCATATCTGGTTGTCCGCAGTTGGCGGTACAGTCGCTTCCGCAGTGCAGGCAATGCAGATTGCAGCGCACGGTACATTCCCAGAACAGATAGTTTAGCTCGTGCACATACGTTTCCATCGCCCTGAAACGACGGAAAAGGAAATCGCGAACAAGGGAGGAGGACATCAAGCCTGTTTGCTAAGAACGATTTCTATAGTGTCGTTGCCAGCATAATTGTTGATGACGGTGTCTTTGACAGCATAGACAGAGTCCCTGTCGGTGAAACGGAACTTGTTCGGCATGCCAAAGTCGCGGAAACGGCAGCAGTTGAGACCCATCGAGTCGGTCGATCCCAGATACTCCCAGTCATAGGTTGACTCGCCTAAGCTTTCCTGGGGCTGAACCTCTATCGCCACATCTGGTATAGGTTGTCCATCGTCCGAAATCACACGGAATGATACAGGTTCTGTATAAGCGAATTCGTCCTGCATGGTGCCGTAGCAGGCCTGAAATACAAACATGGCAGCCGTTAGAGACACGCCCTTTAGTGCATTTCTAATCCATTTCATATTTTGATATGCTATAGTGAAACCGATTGCAAAGATAGTAACATTTTCTGAAATGCGAAGCATTCACGAACACAATGAAAATAAAAAACAAAACAGTGAGTACTTGCGAAGCATTCAAAAACACTTTGAAATAAATTCTATTCGGTGAGTTATATATCGAGGTTTTTGGCGATTATGAAAATATGTGTAACTTTGCAGGCAATTTTAACGGAAGTATTAACGAATACAATTGCCAATGAAGCATAGCGCATAGTTTAGTATGCACATCATAGAATAGGAAAAAGCGAAGTAGCTTATCTGGATGTTTTGAAACTTGGACACTTTCAATCACCATTCCCAGACGATGCGACAGCGCTCCCGCATAGGCGTGGGCTTGTATGTTGTAATTGGGAATGGAAGGTTGTCCAAGACCGCAAAACATCCGATGAAGACAAAAAGGCCACGCTCTTTTTATGTGCATCCTTCTATTGGCCTGCAAATAACATGTTATTATAATCAGAACCGACGTGCCGATGGTATATAACTGGCAAAAGAATATGGGCTTTTTTGATAATATGATGGAAGAGGCTGGAAAGAAAACCGGAAAAGCTATCGGAAATAAATTGTTTGGCCAATATGCTGACGATTATAGAATAAGGGTTGCAGACGGTGGTAGTACTGAATCCGATTCTAAATCATTAAAAGCGGTTGCAAAAATTGAGGCAAAAACAAAAAAGGAAGAACGAGAGGCGGAGATGGAAATGCATGAAAAAGAGAAAGAAGCCGAGTTTATGAAAGAGTTGAGAGAATTGAGTTTCAATGCATCGGACATTGACTACAATATCAATGTACTTTCTCAACTTGTATCATTAATGGAATCCGCAAATTCGGAAGATGACGAAACCAAAGAATCCATCATTGCGCTTGCCACATCTAAATTTGACACTGGATTGGCTATATGTAGAGCAATAAATCCTAACAATCCAATGGTTGCTTATTTCACTCAAAAGAAACAAGAGATTTTTGCATCAAAAGAAAAGAAGAAAGCTGAAAAAAAGAAATCGGAAAGAAAAAACTGGATAATTGGTCTTGCCTTAATTTTGGGATCTCTTTTACTAATGGTATTATTTGCAGCTCTGTAAACTCAATATTCCAGGGGCGGCGGATTTTTCAAATCCGCCGCCCCACTTCGTTCATTTTATCGCGAACCATCCCACGTCGCCTTTTTCTCTCAGTTGATGGCAGCGGTCGGTGGGGGAGAGGTCGTGTTTGCGAGGCGACTTCAGGCGGTCAGTATTCCATGCGCAGGTTGTCGCACCAGACGACACTTCCGGGGCAGCCCGTGAACGGTTTCTGGCAGCTCGACGATATCTGTACTATAAGATGTGTTGGCTCGAGGTCTCCGCGCCAGCCTAGTTCCTCGATGTGTACCATCTTGCCCTTGCTGTTGCGCGCCTTGTAGCGGTCGATGAAGAGTTTGGCGCAAGGATGTTTCGCTCCGCTTGCTGGCGCCTGATATTCAATGGGTAGCGAGTGTCCGTTTACCCATCCATTCGTGCTTTTGTTGATGTATTCCCCTGCCGTTCCGACTCGGTAGGCATAGATGTGGCCGTTCTCCTCCCAGCGGTGTTGCAGTATGAATATGACCATTCCGGCGTCGCGACCCTCCAGTTTGTTTACATGTCGCGAGGCGTTGGCCTTGATTATTTGTCCGTTCTCTATGTGCGCTTTATAGTCGAACACGAATGCCTTGGGACGCTTAGTGAACGGCATGCCCGAGTTGATGGCCGAGTTAGGGTCGCCGCTGTGCTTCATGGTCACGGGGTCGGCGAGGATGCCCGTGTAGAGGCTGCCCGTGACTAGAGCATATAGTTTCACTCCGGCGGCGGTGATGGTGTCGAGTCTAGTTTCCATCCGGCAGCAGTAGCCCGAGCCGCGACGCTCTGGAACCACGCTCACCGACACCTTCGTCACGCCCAGCGCATGGGCGTAGGCGTTGCTGGTGCTCCAGGGTGAGTCGCCACGCTTGTAGTGCTCTCCGTATATCGATTCGCGTCTCGCCACCATATATAGCGACTTTGTCTTGCCTCCCAGCAGTCCTGCCTCCTTGATGTTGCGCACCGCCCACGAGTCCATATCTCCGTAGGGCAGATATTCGTAGGTTTGCGCCCGCAAGCCCGGCGCAAGGCATATCAAGAGAAGGAGTAATATTTTTTTCATTGATTGTTTGGTTTAAGTTTGGTTGTTGGTTTATGATAGGTTTTGTTCAACGATTAAAATATCTATGGATAACGCAAAACTAAACCACATGTTGCATCGCGAGGTGCAAAATAATTGGAAGTAATAATTTCTTCATCGGATAGTTTCGTTTTTTGTTTGGTTTATTGCATTGCTATTTTTTCAATTTAGGACGGACTTTGTGGTATTCGTTATTTCTTTCCTTGTCCCAACCTTGAATGAAAAACCAACCGTCCGCACCCCAGAATGAGTCGCGACACGGCCACCATCGCGGAGGTGTTTTGTAAATGTACGGTTCGCCGAATTTGTCTGACGTGCAATCGTATGGGTAGAAATAAACGATGCCCTCCGAACGGTCAAGGTCGGCATCGATGGCATCTGTAAAATAACCTGCCAACAGGTTGTCGTTGGACAAAGATAACCAGCAAGTCTCTATACGTGTTGTGTCGTTTTGTGTACGTTGGCAACAGTAATCTCCCAGGGCAAGCTCAATAAGATGCCCACAGCCCTCAAAGTCGTAAAAGCCACATTCTTTCATGCAATAATCCAATGCTGCCTCTCCTATCTCTTTGGCCCATTTGCGTACGATAGACGAATCTTGTTTGTCTGGAGTACGGTCGGAGCGGGTCTTCTGATAATGGTTCATAACCAATGATGCCGCTTCGAATTCTGCCTCACTTATCCTGACATCTTCCCACTCAATCCCGTTTTGTGTCACTTCAACCACCTGTTCCACAAAGGCGGTGTCCATAGGGATGGCGTCTGTGCTGCAAATGGTGTCCTTCTCAACTCCGGAATTATTGCCGCTCTTGCAGCCATTCATCATTCCGATAACACACACCATCGCGCTGAGTAAAAGGAGTTCCTTCATAAATAAGATGAGTAAGGTTTCAGAGCAAAATGTGTATTAAGAAGAGCTTATAACGTTGCTGCACCCCGCCTACTTCTGCGTGGCAGCGGTGTTGGGGGCGCAAGTGCAATGATATCTTCGCCGAGGGCGGTGCTGATTTTGGCTATGGTGGACATAGTCATGTTGTGTGTCCCGGACAACCAGCGACTTACTTCCGTCTCGTTTTTTCACATCAACAAGGCAAACTCTTTTTGCGACTTACCTTTCTCTTCCAAAATCTCATAGATGCGGTTGGCGATGCTCACCGACAACTCCATCTGCATCTTCATCTCAGGTGACATAGTCTCCCTGATTTCGTCCATTGGTTTATTTGTTTTCATAGCGGTTCAAGGAGTTTTGCACATATACTACATTAATACCTGTGCCCACAGGGGAATGGAATCGGTGTATCGTTTGATGATAGCGCCATCGACGAAACGGAGAAGGATGTGAGCCTCCTGTCCATCGACGGAGTTGTCGTAGATATAGACACGGTCAGCGATGCTGGTGGCCATCTTGCAATTGATGATGGATTTCTGGTAGCGGGAGATTATCTTGGCTATGGGGACGTCGTGGCCACCCTTCATCACACGTCCAGCGATACGGGCTGCATTAATTATCGGTGACTCGGTGCAGACAAAGAACAACCTGACAAAGAAACCAGCCTGCTTGGCGCGACGGATGAAGTCTAATTTGTCGTCAGCAGAGAAAACAGTCTCAAATATCATGCTTTTTCTCTCGGTCAGGCACCGTTCGCGCCAGTCAGCACAATATTCTGCTGCCTGCCTAACAGCCTCGGTCGAATTCCAGTCTCCGAAACGTTCCTGAGCCACTTGGTCGGGGTTAATATATACAGAGTTCTCCAACCACTCATGGTGAAGAATTTGCGATGTGATGGTGGTCTTGCCTGACCCATTGGGGCCTGCAATGATTATCAAGACTGGACGATGAGAATAGTCTTTCATAACACAGCAATCTTCTTTTGCAGCATGATACTGATTTCTTTGAAGTAATCAGCCAATGCCTTTGCTGTGGATAAAGAGGCTTCTTCGGCGGCCTCCTTCATGATGGCAGAGAGCATTTCGTCAGTAGGTTCCTCCATCGAGGTAAGACGATAGGCGTTCAATTCTTTCTCTGGCATAATCAATGTTTTGCTATATCAACGCATTATTGAGGGAAATATTGTATTACCCCTTTTATTCTAAAAAAAGAGGGTGCCTTGAGTCACCCTCTTCTCAAAGTAACGCTAAATAAAAACGCATGTTGCATCAAGCAGCGTTTTTTTTTCGCAACCCCCACGATGCTAGCAAAAAGAGGTCCGCACCTGAATGGGCGCGGACCTCCACCTATAGACTTTGTCTCTAAGATTATCCCTCGTAGAAAGGCATCTTGACGGTGACGGCCTTCAGCAGTTTCTCGCGGATCTTGATGTATATCTCGGTGCCGACCTTGGCGTATTCGGCCTTGATGAGGGCGGTGCCGATATTCTTGCCAGTCGAAGGGCTGGGCGAGCCGCTGCGGACCTCACCAATCTTCTTGCCTTCGGCGTTGCACACCTCGTAGCCGTTACGGGCGATACCGCGGTCTATCATCTCGAATCCGACCACTTTGCGTTTGAATCCGGCGGCTTTCTGGGCGAGGAGGAGCTCCTTGTTGATGAAGTTGTTGTTTTCAGCTTTCAGCTTGACGATGAAGGCCAACGGAGCCTCCAGCGGGCTGACGGTGTCGTCCATCTCGTGGCCGTAGAGGGCGAAGCCTTTCTCCAGACGCAGGGTGTCGCGGCAACCCAAGCCGGCAGGCATGATGCCGAACTCTTTGCCAGCCTCGAATACGGCGTTCCACACCTCGATGGCTTTCTCCTTCGGGATGTAAATCTCGCATCCACCGGCGCCGGTGTAACCGGTTGTGGAGAGGATGATGTTCGGGATGCCGGCGAAGGTGAGGATTTTGAAGGTGTAGTACTCCATATCCACGATGTTCTCGTCGGTCAGCTTCTGCATAGCCTTCAGGGCGTTCGGGCCCTGCACGGCGAGCTGTGCCCACTGTTCGCTCTCGTTCACGAAGTCTTTGCCGAGCTCCATACCCATCTTGTCGGCAATCTGGCTCATCCAGTTCCAGTCCTTGTCGATGTTGGCGGCGTTGGGCACCATGAAGTACTCGTCGTCATGTACGCGATAGACGAGCATATCGTCAACCACGCCACCCTGACCGTTGGGCAGGCAGGTGTACTGCACCTTGCCGTCGAACAGGTCCTCGACGTTGTTGGTGGTGACATACTGCATGAAGTGCTTGGCGATGGGGCCTTTGGCGCGGAATTCGCCCATGTGGCTCACGTCGAACACGCCCACGTTGTTGCGGACGTTGTTGTGCTCCTCTACAAGGCCGGTGTACTGGATAGGCATGTTGTAACCCGCAAACTCAGCCATTTTGGCTCCCAATGAGATGTGTAAATCTGTGTAAGGTGTTGTTTTCATTATTAAAATATTTTAGTTGTTGTTATTCTGTTTGCCGTGCAAAGTTACTCAAAATAGTGCAAAGTTTTATCAACTGCATAAAAAAAAGCAGAGCGGACTCCCGTCCGCTCCACTTTCAAAATACATCATTGAAATAAGTAAGCACGCTATTATGTACGCAATTAGAAAAAAAAAGTTTCATTTTCGTCAATAAAGTGCTACTTATTTTTTCATATCCAGAAATTTTCTCTCGCAAAACCAGCATATCCACCATAAAAAAAGTCCTATGATGATGCCCAGCAATGCACCGCACATCACATCGCCCGGATAGTGCTTGCCAAGATAGGGGCGGCTGTAGCAGACGAGCAATGCCCACAGGACAAGTGCAACCGCAACAATCCACTTGTGCTTCACTTCTACCGAGCTTTTGCGGAACGTGTATCGGGCAACAAAGAAGGTGACTAACGAAAAGATGTTGGTCGCGTGCGATGATACGAAACCGTACTGCCCGCCGCATCCGGTGCGGAACATGTGAAGGTTGTCTATCACATGGCAGGGTCTCAGCCGTTGGAACACATCCTTGAAGGCCATCACCGAAATGCGGTCGCCAAGAAGAATGCAGAATATAAGTGCAAGCAGCACAACCCACCAGCGGCGGGGTTCGTAGCGCAAAGTAAGCAACCCTATGGCTATAGAAAACACTATTGTCCACGACCACGGCTGACTGGCTATCCACATTATCCAGTCGAGGGCAGGGGAGTTGTGGGAGTTTATCCAGACGAGAGCGTCGGTGTCCCACTCTATGATGCGGTCGATCATTCGGCAGGCTTGTTAAGCATTGCGAAGATGCGGTCCTTCAGTTCCTGCATGTTGAGACCGCTCACCGAGCTGATGAAGATGCACTCGACGTCTTTCGGCAGGTGGCTCTTCATTTGGCTCATCATCGTCTCGTCTAGCATGTCGCACTTGGTGACCGCCAGTAGCCGCTGTTTGTCGAGCAGTTCGGGGCTGTAGGTTTCTAGTTCGCCAAGCAGAATCTCGTATTCTTTCTTGATGTCGAGTTGCTCGCAGCTGACCATAAAAAGCAGGATGGAGTTGCGTTCGATATGTCGCAGGAATCGCAGCCCGAGGCCTTTGCCTTGGCTGGCTCCTTCGATGATGCCTGGTATGTCGGCGATGCAGAACGACTGGTCGTCGCGGTATTTCACGATGCCCAGGTTCGGCACCAACGTCGTAAACGGGTAATCTGCTATCTCGGGACGCGCAGCCGAAAGTACGCTCAACAACGTTGATTTGCCGGCATTCGGAAATCCCACAAGACCTACGTCGGCCAGCATCTTCAGCTCGATGATGATGGTGCGCTCAACCGCAGGTTCGCCTGGTTGTGCATAGCGGGGCGTCTGGTTGGTCGGCGACTTGAAGTGGTCGTTTCCCAATCCGCCTCGTCCACCTTTAGCGATGATGAGTTCCTCGCCGTCTTCGGTGACTTCACCTATGACTTCGCCTGTATCGGCATCGCGACACACACATCCCAGCGGCACATCAAGTATCTGGTCGGCACCTTGACGGCCCGTCCGTAGGTTCTCGCCTCCGTTCTGTCCGTCTTCGGCGAAGACGTGCTTGGTGTATTTGAGGTGGAGAAGTGTCCATCGCTGGGTGTTGCCACGCAGTATGACGTGACCGCCACGACCACCGTCGCCGCCGTCGGGACCCGCTTTGGCGTTGTATTTCACACGCAGCAGGTGTGCCGAGCCGGCGCCGCCCTTTCCTGAGCGGATATACACTTTAACGTAATCGACGAAGTTGGAGTTCATGGTTATTTTGAATTATCCAATTGCTTTGGCGATATTTGCGGCAATCTCCTCAATTTTACCGAGACCGTTGATGGCTATCAGCTTGTTCTGTTTCTGGTAGTAGTCGGCGACGGGTTTCGTCTGACGCTCATATTCTTCAAGACGGTGTTTGATGGTCTGCTCGTTGTCGTCGCTGCGACCGCTGGTCTTGGCGCGTTCAAGCATACGGCGTATCAGCTCCTCTCGCGGCACATCGAGGCTCACCATGCAGGTGATCTCGCGACCGTGTTTCTTCATCAGCTGGTCGAGCGTCTCGGCCTGCTTCACGTTGCGCGGAAATCCGTCGAACAGCATACCGCGGTCGCTCTTGGCGATGGCATTGTCAATCATCTCGACCACGATGTCGTCGCTCACCAGCGAGCCGCTGTCCATGATGCTTTTGATACGTTTGCCGAGCTCTGTCTGGTCGGCTATCTCCTTGCGAAGGAGGTCGCCTGTCGATATGTGGTTGAGATTGTATTTCTCGACCAGAAACTCGGATTGAGTGCCTTTACCGGCTCCTGGAGCACCAAAAATGACTATATTTTTCATGTAAAAGCCTGTTTCTTAGATTGTATGATGGTGTTTACTGGACAGACAAGATTTCGATGTCAAAAACCAAAGTGGCGTAAGGAGGAATCATCTCGCCGGCACCTTTGGCTCCGTAGGCGAGGTTTTCGGGGATGATGAGTTTGGCTTTCGAACCCTGGGCAAGACCCATGAGGCCGTCGTCCCAACCTTTGATGAGGTTAGCCTGTCCAACTACGAATTCAAGAGCATCGTGGGGCTCAAGTCCGTTCTGCTGGGCGATATCTTTGTCTGACGAGTCGAAGATAGTTCCGTTGAGCAGATATCCGGTGTAGGCGACCTTTATGCGGCGACAAACTTCGACTTTCGGGCCGTTGCCTTTCTTCGATACGATCACATAGAGTCCTTCATCGTTGGGCGTTGCCTTGATGTTGTTCTCGGTGATGTAGGTGTCGAGCGCCTGTTTCTGTTCGGCCTTCATCGACTCCATCTTCTGTTCGAATTCCTTCTTTGCGGCAGCCATTTCCTCAGCCGATTTGACCGACATAAGGTTCACCTCGTAGTAGAGCTTCATATTGGCACCGTTCTTGTACGAAGCCGGCATCTGGTTGGGTTGCAGCTGTGCGGCCATCTTGTCGGCATCGATGGCAAAGACCGCCTTGTCGCCTTCGTGCATCATAAGGAGACCTTCGGTGAGGTCGCCGTCAAAGCGTCCGTCGGTGACCACCAGCAGGTTGCCAGGATCTCCCACGTTCGAGAAAAGGGTATCGTTCTCCAGACGCAGCATCATCTCTCCGTTGAGCAGGTCGCCCTTGGTTACCTGACGTCCTTCGGTGTTTTGTGTGTCAAAGCGGTAGTGCAGGCCGCTCTCGGTCTTGGTGAATCCCTCGATGTCTGACTTGGGTCCGCGGTGGCAGGCTGCAAATACCATCATTGTTGCAGCCATAGCAAGAAATATATATGTCTTTTTCATGTGAAAATATTTTTATTGTTTATTGAAAGCGTGTTTTTTCGTGCTTTTCGATGTTAAACTTGAAACTAAAAACTAGAAACTCCTTAATTAACAGACACTACTTCCACGTCGAATACGAGGGGTGAGTAGGGTGGTATGTCGTTTCCGGCTCCGCTGGCACCGTAGGCCATGCTCGACGGGATGACAAGTGTGGCTTTGGCGCCTTTGCGCAATCCCGCAATGCCTTCTTCCCAGCCTTTGATGACCGAACGCTGGCCGAGTGTGAAGGCAAACGGCTGGAAGTGTCCTCCCTGGCGGCCTGCCTCTTTGGCCACGCTCTCGATATTGGTGTCAAACAGTTTGCCGTTAAGCAGGCGTCCGGCGTAATATACACTCACGGTGCTGCCGTTCTCGGCTTTCTTGCCAACACCGGGCTTCTTCACTATCACATACATACCGCTCTCGGTGGGCTTTACCTTTATGTTGTTGTCGGCCACATATTGTTTGATGAGTTCTTCCTCGGCTTCCTGTTTTTTGTTCATCTCGGCCATATATTCGGCTTCGCGCTTGGCTATGTCCTCTTTGTTGAGGATGTGAGTCAGGTGGACATCATAGTAGATGCGCATGTTCTGGTTGGGCTTGTAACCTTGCGGCATCTGCGTGGGCTCGAGGAACTTGGCAATCGAGTCGGCTGAAATGCCGAACACAGCGTGGTCGCCTTCGTGCATCATAAGGAAGGCCTCGTTGTGACCGCCCTGGAACCAGTCGTCCTCCACACGGGTCATGATGTCGGGATGTCCGAAGTTTGAGAACAAAGTGTCGCCCTCGAAAACGATGGCCATTTCGCCTTCAAGCAGGTCGTCCATCTCTACAATCTGGGCATCTTCGTGTTTCTCGATAAATTTGTACATCAGGCCGCTCTCGGCTGTGTAGAAACCATCCTTGTCAGGTTTCGGTCCACGGTTGCATGCTGCAAATATCATCATCGTTGCAGCCATTGCGAAAAGTATGTAAGTTTTTTTCATGTGAAAATATATTATGTTGTTCGATAAGGAATTGCGTTATTGCGTTATTGTGTTAGTGTGTTGATGGGTTGATATGTTTGAAAGGTTTGAAAGCCTTTTCGTGTTTTTCGATGTTAAACTTACTTCACTCTCACGTCATATATCAGTATTTTCCTGTTCGTTATCCTGTCGCCGTCGCCCACCATGCCGTAGGCTTCGTTCGACGGCACTATCACGTATGCCTTCGAGCCGTGGTGTAGCTGCAGAAGTGCTGCGTCCAAACCGGCAGTCGGCTGTCTGCGTCCTATGGTCAAGGTGTCGCGCATAGCTGTGTATATCTTTCTCCCGCTCAAGTCCTCCACGCTGTATTCCACTACCGCCTGTTCCTCCCAGTCAAGTTTTTTGCCGTTGCCCGGCTGGTATTCGTTTATACGTACTCCTGTCTGCGTCTGCGTCACATTCCACTGGCGCCGCTCTACGTAGGCGTTTATCTGCGTTTCCTCCGATTCCACGATGTATCGGTTCGCGTTGGCCATATTGTCGGTTATGCTGGGTGTCTCTTCAGGTGCACCGATAACCGGTGGGTCGTTGTGGCAAGCCGCAAATACAAAGGCCGTCAATGCAACCATCGCTATAATATATCCCTTACCATTCATGACAGCGCCTCGATTAGTTTTTGTTCAACCAATGCCACGGTTTCGCCAAACGGCAGGGTGGAGGTTGCCCCAGCCGCCTTGGTGTGGCCGCCGCCGCCGAAAAGGTCGTGAGCGAAATGGCTCACGTCGAAGTCTCCCTTGGCGCGGAACGAAATCTTCACTCTGTCCACCTCTTCTCGCATCAAGGCTCCCACCTCTATCTCCTGCATCATCAGCGTGTAGTTGACCAGCCCTTCCATGTCTGACGGCACCATGCCGAAACGCCGCTGGTCGTCTAGGGAGAGGTAGAAATAGGCCGCTTTTATCTCTGGCATGATTTTCAGCCGCTCACTTATGGCGAAGCCGTAGTAACGCATACGGTCAATCGAGAAACAGTTCGATATGGTGTCGTGGATGTCGGCGGGGTTGATGCCTTTTGCCACCAGACGTCCAGCCGCCTCATAAACCGTAGGGCTTTCGCAACTGTAGGAGAAGAAGCCCGTGTCGGTGCAGATGCCCGAGTAGAGGCAGGCGGCAGTTTCGCGGTCGATGCACTCCTCGCCATACATGGCCGTGAAAAGCCAATAGGTCAGCTCACATGCCGACGAAAACTCGGGAATAGAGAAAAGCACATGGAACAAATTGCGGTCGGGCGAGTGGTGATGGTCGATCAGCACCTTGTGGGCATGCGAATTGGTCAGCGCCTGCGACAAGTTATCTACACGTCCGGCGTTGTTGAGGTCGAGTGCCACAATCAGGTCGGCCTGCATCAGCGTCTCTTCGCAAAGTGCGTGTTCCTTGCTGTCGTCAATTATGTCGGCGAAGCCAGACAGATAGCTGAACAGTTCGGGTGGGGGAGAAGGGAGCATGCATCTGACGGGAGCCTTGGAGTGTGATTCCACAATACGTTTTGTGGCCAGCAGCGAGCCGATGGCGTCGCCGTCCGCATTGGTGTGCGAAATGAGCGCAATAGAGTGCGACCCCTCGACAAGCGAGCGGAAAACAGCAATGTCTTTTTCGTTCAGGTCAATCATTACATGCACAATAACAGTTTGCTACACACGGTTAGGCTAGTCGTGGCGACAAACATTCAGAATTGGCAAAAATACTCACTTTTTTTGAGAAAAGACGACTTATCGAACGTGTTGTTGAAAAATATTTTGAAAACGTATATAATTATAGGGTGTTGATGGAAAAAAATGTTAAAATATTGACTCGTTTTGTTACTTTTTTTGCATTTTTGCAACTAATTATACAAAAGACAATTTCACTAATACATTTATTATGAAACTTAAAGGTATAATAGCAATCGCGGCGGTCACGCTGACTTTGGTCGGCTGTGCCCGCCAATATGATGAGGAAACGGTGCGTGGTGTACTTTACACCGACAGCACTTTGACAACTCCGATAGTTGGTGCCGAACTGAACTTTTGGGAAGTATATTACGACGATTACCCCGTCTATAAGGAGGAAGGCAAGTATCTGGGATATGCGAAAACCAACCGCGAAGGCAAGTGGGGCTTCAGCTATGTCATAAATTTCGACAACCCTTATATGAATAGAAGGAAGTTTGATAGGGTAGATCCGAACTTCGCTATCGAATATGACGGAAAGTTGATATATGTAGATGATTACAATAACATTTCGCTGATGAAGCTGTATCCGGGATGTTGGAAGAACCCATTCGATGTTGATACCGTAACTACAGTTGCGGATACGACATCCACAAAGAAAGGAGGTGTGAAATGAAAAAGGCAGCGTTTCTTTTGGTCGCAACGTTGGCATTGATGATGCCGAATTGTCTTATGTCTCAGCATCCTGAAGACGGTGTGGCGCGTCATTGTGTGAAAGTGGGATTCCTGTCGCCTTTTTTGGGGGCTCCGGCGTTCAGCTATGAATATAGGATTGGCATCCGTTCGGCTGTGTCGGCTGACTTGGGATTCGTAATACCAGTGTACAATGGGTTTACACGCGGTGTCAAGGGCTTCTTTATGCAGGCGCAGTACAGGGTTTATCCTTGGAAACAGCGTCGCAGCCGTCTCTGTCCGTTTGCCGCAATAGGGTTGAACTACGCCCAAGGGTGGCACAAGGTGAACCTCATGACGGGCAACGACGGATGGTATGTAGAAACTGTGCCTTATACCATGAAGCAGATAAGGGTGAGGCCTTCGCTATCGATCGGCATCAAGGCGAACATCCCGTTCGGTTTGACGATAGAGAACACCGTCGGAGTGCTGCTTGCGAAACATGACGACGACGGGTTGATATACCACAATCTCGACTTCTCAAACTACGCTTCGACATTGATTACGATGAAGATTGGTTGGTCGTTTGACTCGAAAAGAACAAAGCAGCAAATCAAGTCCGTCGAAGCGTTTGAAAAAAGTGAAGATTAATCTCAAAAATCGTGAAAGTTTTTCTCCGTTGCTCGTACAAATGTGTGATGCAATGGGTAAATGCAGAAAATCTCTGATATTCATTTGGGTGCGACGGGAAATGTGAGGGGAGTAATTCTAGGGTAATTCTAAGGTAACTCTAGGGTAATTCTAGGTTAATTCTAACACTGGTTCATATCAACGAGCACATAAGTAGTACATAGCTTCGGTATTGCTCCTATGTGGTTCCTACTTGCTGACGTTCTGCATCTGAATAAAATCGTATATTTGCAAGTATGTGTTTTGGGTGTGCGGGCTTTGCATATCGCTGAAACACAGTTTGCAACAACGATTAAACAGCATGCAGATATGAAATACAATGTAGTGAAAATCAAACTCTCGCCGGTGGAGCCTTTTCGCGATTTGCTGGTTTATGCTTTGGGCGACGAGGGGGAGTATGACAGTTTTGAGAACAGGAGCGACGGGTTGGATGCCTACGTGCCGACGGCGAAATATGACGAGGGGGCGCTGAAGGCGGCCATCGCTGACAACTGCGAGGGATGCGAGGTGGAATACAAGGTGGAGGAACTGGAGGACAAAGACTGGAACGCGGAGTGGGAGAAGGGGCACCAGGCGGTGCTGGTGGACGGATTCTGCTGGGTGAGGGCTCCGTTTCATCCGCACAGGGACGATGTGGAATATGAGATTGAGATCGAGCCGAAGATGTCGTTCGGCACGGCTCACCACGCTACGACATACATGATGCTCACATGGCTGAGAGACTTGGATCTGGAAGGGAAGAACGTGCTCGATATGGGATGCGGAACGGCGGTGCTGGCGATACTGGCGAAGAAACGCGGTGCGGCGAAGGTGGAGGCGGTGGATGTCGATGAATGGGCTTACCGCAACGCGCTGGAGAACATAGAACGCAACGGATGCGGCGATATCGAATGCCGGCTGGGCGACGCGGAGACGCTGGGCGAAGAAAGGCGGTTCGACGTGGTGCTGGCGAACATCAACCGCAACATACTGCTGAACGACATGGGGGCATACGTGAGGACTTTGAAGCAGGGTGGAAGGCTGGTGATGAGCGGGTTCTACGAAAACGACATACCGGTATTGAAGGCGAAAGCCGAACAGCTGGGTTTGAGAATGGATGGAGAAAGGGTGAGAGACGGATGGGCGAGTGTGGGGTTTGTTAATTATTGATATGTTAAGATGTTGATATGTTGATATGTTGATATGTTAAGATGTTGATATGTTGATATGTTAAGATGTTAAGATGTTGATATGTTAAGATGTTGATATGTTAAGATGTTAAGATGTGAATACTGACCACTGACTACTAAATCTATGATTGTTTGTATAGCAGAGAAACCGAGTGTGGGGCGCGACATCGCGAAGGTGTTGGGCGCTACGACCGCACACGACGGATATATGGAGGGCAACGGCTACCAGGTGACCTGGACGTTCGGCCACCTTTGCACCCTCAAGGAACCGCACGACTACTACGAGGGGTGGAAGTCGTGGGCGTTGGGCTCGCTGCCGATGATACCGCAGAGGTTCGGCATCAAGCTGATAGAGAACGACGGATATAAGAAACAGTTTGAGACAATCAAGCGCCTGATGCAGAACGCTGAACGCATTGTAAACTGCGGCGATGCCGGGCAGGAGGGTGAGCTGATACAGCGTTGGGTGATGCAGAAAGCTCAGGCGAAATGTCCGGTGGAACGCCTGTGGATTTCGTCGCTGACGGAGGAGGCGATAAAAGAGGGGTTTTCGAGCTTGAAGCCGCAGGACGACTATCAGTCGTTGTATGAGGCGGGGTTGTGCCGTGCGATAGGCGACTGGCTGCTGGGTATGAACGCCACGAGACTCTACACGCTGAAATACCGCCAGATGCAGAAACAGGTGCTTTCGATAGGACGAGTGCAGACGCCCACGCTGGCGCTGATAGTGAAGCGGCAGCTGGAGATAGACAACTTCAAACCAGAGCAGTACTGGCTGCTCTCGACGGTGTATCGCGACACGCTGTTCAACCTGCAGGTGTCGGACGAGGCGGAAGAGTCGGAAGAATCGGAGAATACGGACAAGAAAAAGTCGGCCGCCGGAAACCGCATCAAGACCGAAGAAGAGGGACAGAAGGCGCTGGAGTCGATTAGAGGCAAGGACTTCGAGGTGACCGGGGTGACGAAGAAGAGCGGTGTCGAGGCACCGCCGCGTCTGTTCGACCTGACGAGCCTTCAGGTGGAATGCAACAAGAAGTTCTCCTTCTCGGCCGAGAACACGTTGAAACACATACAGTCGCTCTACGAGAAAAAGCTGACCACCTATCCGCGTGTCGATACCACGTTTCTGAGCGACGACATCTATCCCAAATGTCCGCAGATACTTCAAGGGTTGGCACCGTATGCCGCTCTGATTCAGCCTTTGATGGGAACCACGCTGAAGAAAAGCAAGAAGGTGTTCGACAGCTCGAAGGTGACCGACCACCACGCCATAATACCGACGGGGGTGAATCCGTCGAACGGCGATTTGACCTACGACGAGAAAAGGGTGTACGACCTCGTGGCGCGCAGGTTTATCGCGGTGTTCTACCCCGACTGCAAGTTCGCCACCACCACGGTGAGCGGCAAGGTGGAGAAGGTGAAGTTCAAGACCTCGGGCAAGCAGATACTCGAAGAGGGCTGGCGAGCGGTGTTCGGAGGCAGCGCGAAGAGCGCAGACGAGTCGGAGAAACCGGACGAGGAGCGCACGTTGCCCGACTTCAAGAAAGGGGAGAAAGGCCCGCACGAGCCGACATTGGCTGAGAAGTGGACCACCCCGCCCAAGCCCTATACCGAAGCGACGCTGCTGAGGGCGATGGAGACGGCCGGAAAGACGGTGGAGAACGAAGAGCTGCGTGACGCGCTGAAAGAGAACGGCATAGGACGTCCATCTACTCGTGCCGCCATCATCGAAACCCTCTTCAAACGGGGTTATATAAAGAAAGAGCGCAAGTCGCTGAGCGCCACGCCGACGGGCATCGACTTGATTGGCATCATACACGAGGAGCTGCTGAAGAGTGCCGAGCTGACCGGACAGTGGGAGAAGAAGCTACGCGACATAGAGGCGCACAAATATGAGGCGTCGCAGTTCCTGGAAGAGCTGAAGGCGATGGTGTATCAGATAGTGCAGCAGGTGATATGCGACTCCAGCAACCGAAGGGTGGCTGCGGCGGAGGTCGTTCAAAGTGCCCCCAAAACTCAGAGCAACACCAAGACTCAAAGCACCGCTACCGCTCAGCCAACGCCGAAAACGCCCAAGAAGCGTGCTTCGAAGAAGAAAGTCAAACAGGTGAAAGAAGGCGACGTTTGTCCGCTATGTGGCAAAGGGCACATAATCAAAGGCAAGACCGCCTACGGCTGCTCGGAATGGAAGAACGGCTGCGAGTTTAGGCAGGCGTTTGAATAGGTGCTAGACGCACGGGCGATAATGGTAGTCGACAGTCAGCCACTAACGCAATAACACACTAACGCATTAACGCAATCAATAAAATCCATATCATGATTCGCAAGGTATTTTTGACATTTCTTTTGGCGTTGCCGCTGGTCAGTGCGGTGGCGCAGACCGATTTTGCCAAAGGGTGGAAAGAGGTGGACAAGCTCTACACAAACGAGGATTACAACAAAGCCTACAGCAAAGCCTCCAAGCTTTTCGCAGAGGCAAAACGGCTCGGCGACTCCAGAAACACACTTACGGGTGCGTTCCATCTGGCACGCATCTCGGCTGAATACCAGGAGAATGCAGAAGACTCGGCATTGACGAGATATTTCGCCATAATGGATAAGCTCGACGCGGTGGACAAAGCTGTGTGTCATGCTTTTGTTGCGAAGTTCTACAGCGAGTATAGCCACAACAACCGCTGGGTGATAAACCGCAACAAAGAGACCGACGAGACGGAGCTGGATTATAAGCTGTGGCCGCAGGATCGTTTCGACCGCGAGATAAAGAAGCATCTGACTGAGGCGCTGAAGGACGAGGCGTCGCTGCAGAAGACCGACATCAAGGAGGTGGAGTCGTTCTGCGATAAGTCGTATAGCGGACTTCTGACCACGCCTACACTCTACGACCTTATGGTAAACATAGCCATAGAGAGCACGTCTGACTATGCCGAGAAGATGCATCTGCTGCAGAAACTGATTGAATTCCACAGCGGCGACGGCGACTGCCTGCGTATATGGCTTGATATTCGCAAGTATGAACTGCTGGAGCGCACTCCCAATGCGGTAAAGCCGACGGTGGCTGACTATGAGCGGCTTGTGGAGAAATACAAAGGCACCGAATGCGATATGGTGACGATGTTCCACTACAATGCGGCGCAGATGCTCAACAAGGAAGGCAAGTATGTGGAGGCCAAGGCGATATGCAACAAGGCCATAGCCCTGTTTCCGAAAAGTAAAGGGGCGGAAAATTGTGCTAACTTGATAAAGACAATCGAGCATCCCGAGTGTACGTTGCAGATGGTTCGCAACGAGATGGCCGACCATGCGATGCTGGCTGTCGCCGAGAGCCGCAACGCCGACATGCTCTACTTCCGCATCATAAAGACTTTTGACCACAGCAACATATATGAACGGGAAAAAGTAGTGGAGGCAATGGCAAAACAAGCGGTGGTGGAGCAGTGGACGATGCCGCTGATGCACCGCAACGACCACAAGAAGCAGAAGAACTACGTCTATATGCCACCTGTGCCTACAGGCGAGTACTACCTGCTGGTTTCCACATCGAAAGATTTCAAGGCCAACGGACTCTCGTATGGCGCATTTGTCTGCTGCGACGCACAAATTGTCACAGCCCTTTCGAGCAATGCGCTGCGCGGCTATGTGGTGCTTCGCGGAAGCGGAGAACCCTTGGAGGGACAGAAGATGCGATTGGAACGTTACGACTACAGCAAAGGGAAATATGTGGCGACGGGTGCTACGGCAGTGACCGACAAGAACGGCTACTACGAGTTTGACAACAAAGCTTGTAAAGGACAATACAACGTCAGTGTGTCAACAGATTATAAGGGTGTTACAATAAGATATGGTGCAAACGATCATTCGGAACCGACACGCGACAGCGGGGTGGAACTATACTGTCAGCTGGATCGTCCTGTCTATAAGCTGGGCGAGACGATAAGCTTTGCATACGTAGTGTATCAAGGTGACCATCGCAGCAGCGACCGCGTATGCGAAGGTGCAAAATTGTATGTTCATCTGCGTGATGTGAACGACAAGACGGTTGATTCGGTAAGGCTTACGACCGACGAATTCGGCGTTTGCCACGGTGAGTTGAAAGTGCCTTCGGACGCTCTGCCCGGACATTTCTCGCTTTACACAGAGTACAAGGTGGGAAACAAGAGTGGAACCAATTATGAGAGTGTGAAAGTTGAAGAATACAAGCAGCCCAAGTTCATGGTGAAGATGTATGGCGACAACGAGCGGCACGAATTCGGCAAAGAGCTGACGGTCAACGGTCTTGCGGCATCCTATTCGCAGGTACCCATCGACGGTGCGAAGGTGAGTTACACCGTTGTGCGCCGCGAGATGTACCGCCCCTGGCGTTGGTGGTATATGCCTGTGAGCAAGGAAACGACCATAGCTGGAGGGGAAACCATAACTGACGGTGAGGGCAAGTTTGAAATACATTTCACGCCGATGCCCGACTCTTCGGTTGAACTTGCCAACAAACCCTGCTTTGTGTATCAGGTAACCGCCGATGTGACCGACCTTAACGGCGAAACACATTCGCAGACACATACTCTGCGTGTCGGCTACGAGAACAGCCATATCTCGCTTCCGCAAGGCGGCGAAGTGGAGAAGTTCGACACGCTGAGCGTCGATTACAGCAACCTGGACGGCGACCCCATCGAAGGCGTTGTGACGGTGGTGGTGGAGCGGCTTGTGCAGCCCTCGCAACCACGACTGGCTCACGAGTTTCTCGACAACGACATCCACCACAGCCTCTCACATGAAGAGTTTGACAAGCGATTCGGGTTGCTGGCATACGATAAAAACGATGTGGAACCCGACCAGTGGGCAACGGAGCGCAAGGTGATGATAAAGTCTATCACGATGACCAAAAAGGGTGGGGCGGTGCTTCCTCTCGGAGCTTTGGATGCCGGCATCTATCGTGTGACGGCTACCGCCACCAACACCGACGGCAGCAAGGTGGAAACCAAGAGCACATACACCTATATGCCCTGCGACGCCGATAAGGTGCAGACACAGTCGCTCGTGTGGGTTTCCGACTGCGGCAAGAATTCGATGGAAGTGGGCGAAACCTACCGTCTCAAGGTGGGTTCTCGCTACAAAGGGGTGAAGCTGCTCTATATCCTCTCGAAAGAAGGAGAGCCGATAGACAAACGCGTCATCGAACTTGACAACAACGTAAAAAACATAGAGATCCCGATAGTGGAGAGTTATAAGGGCGGGGTACGCATCGACCTGTTTGCCGTGAAGGAAAACCAAGAGTGGAAACGGGGTAAGACGATCGATGTGCCATACTCCGACAAGAGGCTCGATGTGTCGATAGAGACCTTCCGCGACAAGTTGCAACCAGGCGCCACCGAGACCTGGACAATAAAGGTGAGCAGTCAGCAGTCAGCAAACACATCAACATATCAACATATCAACACATCAACGCATTCAAACCTCATGCTGACCATGTATGATGCGGCACTCGATACCTACGGAAGCCTGAAAGCCTACCTCTGGCCGTGGGTCAGCAGTTATAATTCAATGATGCTAAATAGCAGACACGATTATTTCTCGCTGCGCAATTACCAAACAAGGCCGCAAACCACATATGTGGGGCCAATCAACCTGAGCGCATGGCGCCTGCTGGACGGTGTGTTCAGCCGCAGCCACTCGATGTTTTCAAAGAATTATATGCGGAGCCGTGCTCAAAATGCGCGTGGTGAGGATGGTATGGTCGAAGAGGTCGCGATGGCAAAAGGTGTTGATGTCGTTGAAGAAGCTGAGATGGTAAATGTCGAAGATGAAGCGGTCGCTTTAATGGTTGCTGACGAAGAGGGGCAGGAAAAGGAAGGCAACGAGCCTCAGCTTCGCTCCAACCTCAACACACTGGCCTTCTTCAAACCCACCTTGCGTACCGCTGACGACGGAACCGTCGAGTGCTCCTTCACCGTGCCCGACTTGCTCACCGAGTGGAGCATACGCGGTGTGGCACACACCAAGGATATGAAGACCGGCTCGCTCTCCAAGTCGCTCATCACCCAGAAAGAACTTATGGTGCAACCCAACGCACCCCGTTTCCTCCGTCAGGGCGACACCGTCGATTTCATGGCGAAAGTGGTGAATATGACCGACAAAGAGCAAACTGTCACCGTCACCTTCGACCTCACCGACCCCTCAAATCCTTCAAAATTCAAAATTCAAAATTCAAAATTAATCACCCTCCCCGCCCGTCGCAGCGAGCAGGTGTCGTTCCGTATCGCCGTGCCTAAAGATCTCTATGTCGCCAACTACCGCATCATCGCCAAGAACGATCACTTCAGCGACGGCGAGCAGGACTGCCTCCCCGTGCTCACCGACCGTCAGATGGTTACCGTAAGCCAAGCCATGTATATCAACGGGGTGGGGGAGAAGAGCTACCCATTGCCGACAGCCGTTACCCGGCAGTCCGCCACACGCGAGCCCCACCTCCTCAAAGTCGAGTTCACCTCCAACCCGATTTGGTACGCCATTCAGGCGCTGCCTTACGTCGAGGAACACAAAAACCCCTCTAACATCTTCCTCGCCAACCGCCTCTACACCAACTCTATCGCCTTCGACATCGTCAGCGGCAACCCCAACATCGAGAGCGTCTTTCGCCAGTGGGAGAAAGACACGGTGAACCCGCTCATGTCGCAATTGGAGAAGAACGAGGACGTGAAGCAGACCCTCCTCGACGAAACCCCGTGGCTGCGTGACGGCACAGGCGAGAACCAGCGCATGCACCGCATAGCAGCCTATTTCGACAAGTCGCGCCTCTCGTCAGAACTGAAATCCACCGAGAAGAAACTCTTCGAACAGCAGCGCCCCGACGGCGGCTGGAGCTGGATTCCAGGCTGGAACACCTCAAGCCTGTACACCACACAATACATACTCGAGACCCTCGGAAAACTCGCCCTCAGCACCCAGCCACTAACGCAATCACACAATAACGCAATAACGCATTTGAAAAAAGCCCTCCAATACGTTGACGACGAGACCTACGAATATTACCGCCGCTATCATAAGCACACCGACTTCGAGGCCCTAAACATCGACTACCTCTACATGCGCAGCTTCTACACCGATTCGGAATACAAAATACAGAATGCCAAGCACAAGGAATCGTACAACTATTTCTACCGCAACACGCTGAAGCACTACAAGGAATACAAGTCGCTCCACACCCGCGCAACACTCGCGTTGGTGTTCCATCGCGGAGGTAACAGCAAGGAAGCCCTCGACATACTGCGCCGCATCAAGGAGAGTGCACTCTACAGCGACGAGATGGGCATGTACTGGCGCGACAACCAAAGCAGCTGGTGGTGGTATGAGCGTCCCATCGAGACACAGGCTCTGCTCATCCAGGCCTTCGCCGAAATAACCCCCGACGACAAAGAGACCATAGGCAAGATGCAGCAGTGGCTGTTGAAGCAAAAGCAGACAACCAGCTGGAACACCGACGTCGCCACCGTTGAGGCAATAAGCGCATTGCTGTCCGACAAGGGGACGGCAAGCACCCTCTCGCAGTCGGAAAAGAGCACTTTGGTGACCGTAGCGGGAGAACCGCTGACGGCACCCTCGCAGGCGGGTACCGGATATCAGTCGCAATCCTGGCATGGAGACGAAATAACACAACTCCTCGGCGGTCAGACCAACACATCACAGGTCACCATAAAGAAATACACCGACGGCATAGCCTGGGGCGCCGCCTACTACCAGTACTTCGACGACATGAAGAACATCGAACGCAGCGACATGGGCGTGAAGATGAGCAAAACCATCTACCGCGTCAAAACCGACGGCACCCTCGAAGCCATACTCAACCCCACTCAGGTCACTAACACAATCACACAATCACACAATAACGCAACCCCACAACTATCCGTCGGCGACCGCGTCCGCATACGCATACTCATCGACTGCGACCGCGCACTCGAGTATGTCGAACTCAAAGACCCCCGGCCCGGTTGTCTCGAGCCCGTATCCACCGCCAGCGGCTGGCATTGGAACAGCGGCCTCAGCTACTACTCCGCCGTCCGCAACGCCTCCAACAGCTTCTACATCAACCGTCTCGACAAAGGCAAGTACGTCGTCGAATACGACCTCTTCGTCACCAACCCAGGCTCCTTCACCGTCCCCCCATCCACCATCCAGTGCCTCTACGCTCCCGAGTTCCGGGCCAACTCCGAAGGCCGCTCCATGCGGGTGGATTAATCACAACCGTGAATCCCCCAAGCCATAATACTCATTGCATACCAAACCTCGAAAGCCATGAAACGAATCCTCTTCGTATGTCTTGGAAACATCTGTCGTAGCCAGATGGCCGAGGCCATACTGCGCCATAAACTCAAGCAATCAAGCAATCAAACAATATGGCAATCAATTGAAATTGACTCTGCCGGCACCAGCGATGAAGAGCGGGGCAATCCTATGTATCCACCTGCACGACAATGTCTAAAATCTCACGGTATAGATCCTGGCATTCACCGCGCACGAAGGATATCTTGTGACGACTATAAGAGGTTTGACATGATAATACTTATGGAAAAGGCCAACCTCCGCCAACTGCACCGCACTATACCAGACGACCCTGAAGGCAAAATATCGCTACTGCTCGACCATGCGCCAAACGCCGACCACCAAGATATAGCAGACCCTTGGTACACAGGCGACTTCGAAACCACATATAATGATATTCAGCAAGGTTTGGATGGGCTGGTTGAATATTTAAAAACACAACATTAGTTTTTTGTTGCGATAAAACGGGGGAAACAACACGACAATAGAATATTTTCGTATATTTGCGGTGTATGACCAAACTGATACGATGTAGTCAACCACAAACAACTCACTGAAAATATGCTAATTACCATTTATAATGAGGTGTTTTTTTTATTATGATGTAACCGATTTTAATTAAAAATATCAACAAACAAAGTATGTATAACGAACAATTGGATGCCCTGATCGACGCCGCATTGGCCGATGGGATGATTTCCGAGAAAGAACGCGCCGTTTTGAGACGCAAGGCAGAGGCTATGGGTGTTGATGCTGATGAACTGGACATGGTTCTCGATGCACGTTTACACAAAATGCGTCAGAATGCGCCAAAGACGGAGAGCAACAAAATGGGCGACATCAAGAAATGTCCGAAATGTGGGGCTGTTGTACAATCATACCAAGCAACCTGTCCCGATTGCCACTATGAATTTGAGAACCTCGAAGCAAACAAGTCCATTGAACGTCTGTTTACTTTGTTGCGCGAAGTGGACGATGCAGCCGAGGACATCGAGGACGAATCTGTTTTTCAGAAGAAAAAATCGATTATACAGAATTTTCCTGTGCCAAACACCAAGGCTGACATTGTGGAGTTCATTACTGCGCTCTACCCAAAAGCCACCAACGTGGAAGACCGTTTGGCCAAGTCCTATTTCGTAAAATACAAGGAATGTTTATTAAAGGTCAAGTTCCTTTTCCCTGACGACACCGCTATGACAAGTCTGTTGAAAGACGACAAAGAACTTGACAAAATAGAGAAACAACTGTCCGAAAAGCCACGCACAGTTCAGAAAAAGGTGGTGCAAATAGTGAATAACTCCGGCTCCAACAATAATAGCAACAACAGTTGCCCTCCACCAAGCTACAGCTACGATGTCCCTCAGCAGAAAAAAGGCTGGAACAAGTTGTCGAGAGGTGGAAAAATCGTGCTCTGCGGCTGTGGAATACCTCTCATCATATTCATTATCATCATAATAATAGGATCTATTCTCGTTAGTGTAGAGAAAAAAGAGGATGCAAAAAGACTGAATGAGATTACAGCACTGGTGAACAAGGGCGACATAACCACAGCCGCTGCCATGGCAAAGAACGCACAGGACAACAAGGTTGTCTATTCCTTCTATATGAAACAAGGGGTGAAGCAGGACAGTTACAAACTTGCTGAGAATTATATTCCCTACGAAAAGGATGCAACATTGGGTGATTCCGCCTCGTTGTACTACAACTGGTTACAAGGTGCGGTAGATGTTCTCTGCAACGCCGGAAGAACAAAAGATGCAAGAGCTTTGATTGACGCAAAAATAGTGTTCTTCGAAGACTTCAACAATTCTTCCGACAAGGACAAATGGGGTACAGAAGCCGTGTCCGGCCGTCTGAAATCTTTTGTGAACGAGAAAGAAAAATCGAAAAAGAAATAAAAACCGAAAACTAAATAACCATGGGACTTTTCAACCATAACAAAGGCAACGGCGGTCTGATGGATCAGATACGCTGCGACGAAAGCGATTATTTAATTTGGAAATGGAGACCTAACCGTGAGGCTGGCCCAGATGAACAAGGCAGGTCCACATCCGTTCGTTGGGGTAGCAACCTGCGTGTCAAGCCAGGTCAGGCTGCCGTGTTCCTGTATAAAAATCAAGGGTCATACGACGTGATGTTTGGTCCCTTCGACGACAAAATTGAGACAAAGAACTTCCCCGTCTTGGCATCGATTGTCGGGTTGGCATACGCTGGCGGCACACCGTTCCAGGCCGAAATCTATTTCATCAACCTTGCAAAAGGGATGGAGTTGCCATTCACGGTTCCTTTCTTCCGGGTAATCCCGGCCGAACCTGAATACAGGGTTTATGATGTGCAGGTAGCAATCAAAGGTGCCATCACTTTTGAGGTTCCTGCTGATGCCAACATAGTTAAATACCTGCTTGAATCATGGGGCACCAAAGACACTGGTCTCGAGGAAGTTAATTCCAAGATGAAAACTCTGGTGACCCAGGAGGTGAAGCGCGTTGTTACCAGTGCGCCAAAAGATACTGGCATATTCATCATGCACTTCAACAGCCTGATAGGGGAGATGGGACCTTATATTCTCAAAAATATACAAGATCCAATCGCTCACCGTTTCGGTATTTTCGCCACCTCGGTATTGATAGAGGACATCCGGTATGATGAAGAAACCACTGGATACCAAAATCTGAAGCGAATCACCGAGGAACAAGCTCAGATGTTCAACCTCGAAAACGAAAAAAACGCGCTCCTGAGCTACGAAATACAGCGTCAAACCATGGCGACCGATGCCAATGTGCGTAACATGAATGTGACCAGAATGGCTGAGATTCAAATGGAACACGCAGAAGACATGGCTGCTCGTATGCGCGAAGAGTCTCAGTTTGCACAGCATAAACAAAGCGAACAGGCCGCCATTCAATCCGAGCTGGCCAGTCAGACTGCCTACATGGGAGCTCACGCACTCAACCGCCAGACCGAAGTTCTGAAAGAAGGCATGGGCAGCCTTGGAAACATGGCAAATGTCGGCACCGGAGGTGGTGGCGGCATGAATCCTGCAGGCATGATGGTCGGAATGATGATGGGCGGAGCCATGGGCAATCAGGCCGCTCAAATGATGGGCACCATGGGTCAAACTATGCAGCAGGGGATGGCCAGCGCTCAGCAAGGTGGGATGACTCCGCCACCTATACCTGGTGCACCAGCTCAACCCACTGTGTTCTTCCTCGCTCTGAATGGTCAGCAATATGGACCGTGCGATGCCAACACTATCGCCACCATGTTGCAGTCAGGACAGATTACGGGTGAAACTATGGGTTGGTACAACGGATTGCCTTCGTGGCAACCCATCAACACTATCCCTGCGCTGGCAATGCTGTTTCAACAGCCGTCAGCACCGGCCACGCCCATCGTTCCTCCGCCAATACCGAGCTAATTCATCGGCCGGCAAATTGGATTCACGACAACGGTAAAACTAATGAATGAAACTTAAAACCCAAAACTGATTATGAAACAATTAGATTTCAACACACTTGACAATCTTGCCAACAACGAAGAACTCAATCGTGTGGCAGAACAGGCTCAAGAAGCCATAAAAGAAATGCAGACACCCATGCCTGCTGGTTTTATGCCCACCCATGTGGTACCGCCTATTATTCAGCAACAGATGGAGCGTGAGCGTCAACAACGCGAAGCAATGATGCAGCAACAGGCCGCACAGCAAAACAGCGAAAACGAGGGAGGGGATAAAGAATGAGCGACAACGAGAGTTTCATGGAGAGTATGCTCGAGTTAGGTATCGGGATGACTATGGTCAGACAGATGATGCCGAACATGATGGGCTGTATGCAGAACGCGTGTGCTGGTACATCCCCTGCAGCAACACCGCCACCACCACCACAACAACAATCACAACAATCTACAACAGGATGCTATGTGGCTGTCAACGGACAGCAAGCAGGACCGTTCTCCGACGACGAGCTTGGCCGTATGATGAAAGCTGGACTTGTAACAGCCGACACCCTCATTTGGAAACCAGGTATGCCAACATGGAAGAAAGCCTCGGAAGTGCCAGAAGTGAACAAGTTGTTCGTCTTGAGCCAGATTTGAGCTTCCAGGCACCCTTGTTGCAAATAAAAAAACAAGTTATCAGTCTTGTTTTTATACATTAGTTCATTGACATTCTGAAAAATAAACACAACTATCAATAGTGTGGTCATTAACACCTGCGAGGAGATGGACATGTGGCGGCTGGGGCGCAAACTGGGGGAGCTGCGGATGTACGAGGGACAGATAGAGGACGCGTTGAAGCATATGGAGGAGTTGGCCGACGCCAACTACCGCGAAGAGGTGGCTTTGCTTTGCACCATCCCCGGCGTGAGCCGGATTTCAGCCATGTGCATCATCGCTGAGATAGGCACCGACATGTCGCAGTT